>JAESFJ010000015.1_pt1 | contig 400070 bp, 343 predicted proteins | sample 9266161 | NCBI WGS metagenome assembly JAESFJ01 (sample SAMN14506165, study PRJNA617096) | algae metagenome | isolation source: Calothrix sp. FI2-JRJ7 and co-occurring heterotrophs from granitic desert soil | place: USA: Red Pass Lake area, Fort Irwin, California | collected 2000-06-01 | reverse complement strand
TACTCTCTAATTATTTAATTCAACAACTAAAACGTCCAGACGTTCATATGTGTTTAGTCTGATTTAAATTATCGCGCGGCGGGGGCTTCGCCCCCGCCAGCACCTTGTGCCAGTTGCGTAAGTCCTGCCCAATTGTAACCTTGACCACCACCAGATACCAGCCAATCGCACAGGGTTAAATCGGGTGATGTTGCAAGAGCAATTATAAAGTTTGTATCATTATTTCTACCAACACCATAGCCATTTTCAATGTAAAGCTTATGGTCAACAACTTCTATTTGTGTGTAAATCCACGAGTAGCCATTAGTTGAGCAAATAGCCCCGACTCTTGAGCTAGTTGCTCGAAACTACCTTGCTGTACAACTCGACCATTTTGTTTTCACCACTGTATTATGCTGTTAAAGCTTTAGGCAAAGATGCTAAATTGCCCTAATTTAGTTACGAAAATTCAGGAATACGTTGCCGAACACAGGTATAGCTGGAAGTCTGTTCAAAATTTATTGGCAAATAAAATCCACCCTTTAAAAACAAGGGCAAAATTGGAAGGCTACCTCCAACTGTAAATGCTTCTTGCCATAAATTGAGGTAAGGGGTTTCATCGTTTTGAGCAACTTGATATGCAACAGCGTATAATTGCGCCTCAAGTGGGGCAATTGGCAAATTCAAACGATTCATTAACTCGTTGTGCAAGTTCGCGTTCATAGTTGTAACAATATCAACTATAATCACCCCAATACCTTGTTGAAGATAAGTTTGACATTTAGAAGTAAATGCCGAGCGTTGTGATGGTCGGTCTTTATTACTAGGGCCGATTAACTCAATGGCGCCAACAAGTGTTGGGCCCGCTTGAGTATTGAAAATTTGTACTTCAACAATATCTGTAGTGAGTTGAAGCGGTAAAGTTGCAGTGGGTGAGCTTGGTTCCCATTCCAGCAGTTCTGCATTTTTTCGCTCTGAATTAACTGGAATTTTTTCACTAAAAGCTGCCACGTCAATTTCAATGCCAAATTGGGCGTTTGGTTCCGCAAAGTAGCCCTCTGGAAGAGACTGGTTTAAATCGTCTGCAAGATACGTTGACCAAGCGTTGTGAAAACTGTGCCAGTGGCGCCTGGTACTTAGAGGAGGACGAAAGTGATCTCGAAGTGCCATTTTACCCTCTAGTGTAAGGTCGCAGGTTTTTGTCGCGTGCTAATTCGATTTTAGGCTAATTGTTATAAATATTATTATTTGGAACAATTTAATATTGGCGCCAGACGTGATATTTGATGTATTTCAGTTTTATTACGTACAAGCGTTATAAATTAAGCAAGCCATATGAGCGCCTTTGTAGTAAAATGTCTCACCATCTAGTTTAAAAAAGTATAGATATTAAGTATATGTATAGGATGGCGCCAATAATGCGACGTTTTGGTCGGGTCAAGTTAGTTATCAGTTTGTTTTGTCTATGCTTACTTCTAGCTTTCGGTAGTGCGCTGAGTCCGCAATTAACGACTCCTGTATCAGCGTCGGATAGTCGTATTACGATTGGTACGACGAATAAACCTCGAACTCTTGACCCAGCAGATGCTTATGAAACCGGGTCACTAGGTTTAATTTATAACATGAGTGATAGGCTTTATACGTATAAAGTTGGAAGTACAGAGATTGAACCACAGCTTGCAACAGCTTTACCCAAAATTAGCCCAGATGGTTTGACGTACACTATGCCTCTACGTCAGGGAGTTGTATTCCATGATGGTACACCGTTTAATGCCAAAGCAATGGCGTTTAGTTTAGAACGGTTTATTAAGAATGGAGGTAAACCAGCTTTTTTACTAGGGGATATCGTTGAGTCTGCCACAGCTACAGGTGAGTATGAGTTAACAGTTAAGTTAAAAAAACAATTTGCGGCTTTTCCTTCATTGCTTGCTTTTGCTGGAGTATGTGCTGTATCTCCTAAAACTTATGAAATAGGTGAAGGTAAATTTAACCCGAATGTTTTTATTGGTACTGGCCCTTATAAATTAGTAAATTTTGCCACCGATAAAATCCAGTTTGATGTCTTTGATAAATATTGGGGCAAAAAGCCATTAAATCAAGGTGTAACAGTTCAAATATTGAGTAGTGGTGTCAATATATATAATGCGTTTCGGAAAAAATCGATTGACGTAGCTGGTATGTCGATGGATGCCGACCAAATTCGTAGCTTGCAAAAAAACGTTGAAAAAGGTGATTGGCAGGCAATTGCCAATAACGGTAGCGTTATATCATTTATGGCAGTCAACCGTAACCAAAAACCTCTCGATAACCCACTGGTAAGACAAGCAATAGCTGCAATGCTTGACCGTAGCATAGTGTTAGAGCGGGTATTATACGGACAAGGACAAGCGCTATTTAGCATGGTTCCCAATACCTTTGATGTTTATAAACCCGTGTTTAGAGAAGAGTATGGCGCCAATGGGAATGCAGAAAAAGCCCAAAAACTGCTCAAACAAGCTGGTTTTACAAGAGAAAATCCTGCTTCATTAGAACTTTGGTATCGTTCTAATATTCCCACAACAGGTTTAACAGCAGTAGTAATCAAAGCCATTGCGAATAAAACAATGGATGGCTTATTACAAATTCAAACGAATGGTATTGACTCAACCAGCTTTTATAAAAATGCACCTCAAGGAGTTTATCCATTGAGTTTAGTTGAATGGTATCCAGATTTTCTAGACCCTGACAACTATGTACAACCATTCTTACAGTGTGAAAAAGGTACACCAGAAAAAGGCTGTCAAAAAGGCGGTAGTGTTTCTCAAGGCTCATTTTACTATAACGAAAACATGAACCAACTTATCGAAGCACAGCGCAAAGAACAAGACCCAGCAAAACGTAAACAAATATTCGCTCAAATTCAAGACATCCTCGCCAAAGACGTACCATATATTCCCCTATGGCAAGAACAAGATTATTTGTTCGCCCAAAACGGAGTCAAAGGTGTCAAACAAGACGCAAGCCAATTATTAATTTACAGCGGAATTACTAAAAATAGTTAGGAGTAGGTGGGGCTATGCCCTACTTACGAGTTAAGAAATTACCTAACTCATAACTCACAACTCACAACTCATAACTCATAACTCATAACTCATAACTAAAATTCATGTCACGTTCAAAGGCTCTTACATATTATGTGGTGACGCGCTTACTACTGGCGCCACTACAAATACTAACAATTGTTACAATGGTGTTTTTGTTACTGCGTGCAACACCTGGCGACCCTGTTGATGCTATTCTTGGTGGTCGGGCGCCTGATAGTGCAAAAGAAGCAATGCGGAAACAACTAGGATTAGATTTACCTTTGCCGTTGCAGTATCTTAACTACTTGGGAAACTTGATTTTCAAATTGGACATGGGTAAATCTATATCAAGTCGCGGTAAAAGCGTCTGGGATATTATCGGTGAACACTTCCCCGCAACTGCTGAGTTAGCGGTGTTTAGTATCATCGTGGCATTACTAGTTGGTATTGCCGTTGGTACACTTTCTGCTTCACGTCCTGGTACCTCACTTGATATCGGTGGTAGATTATTTGGCATTATTACTTATGCCCTGCCAATGTTTTGGGCAGGAATGTTATTACAATTAATCTTCGCTGTTAGTTTAGATATACTACCATTAGGAAGTCGCTTTCCCGTAACCTTAGAGGCGCCTGCAAAACTCACAGGCTTATATACTATAGATAGTTTGCTTCGTGGTAAATTTGTCGAGTTCTTTACAGCAATCCAATACTTGATACTACCAAGTTGTACTCTAGGAGTATTATTAAGCGGCATCTTCGAGCGCATCGTTAGAGTCAACCTCAAACAAACACTACAATCAGACTACGTAGAAGCCGCAAGAGCAAGAGGTATCCCCGAAAACAAAATCCTTTTCTCCCACGCACTAAAAAACGCCCTAATTCCAGTCATCACCGTTCTCGGATTAACCTTTGCTTCGTTATTAGGTGGCGCCGTCCTCACCGAAGTCACATTCTCATGGCCAGGTCTAGCCAACCGCCTATTTGAAGCCATCAACGAACGCGACTACCCAACCGTACAAGGAATCATGGTATTCTTCGGCACCATAGTAGTAATGGCAAGCATCACCATCGACATCCTCAACGCCTACGTAGACCCCCGCATCCGCTACTAATAATTAACATGCGTTGGTTGTAGAGACGTTATATGTAACGTCTCTACATTTAATACACTTAGTCCATTTGATTAAAAGTATGTTTTAAGTAGTTGCTGCGTTTGTTCTCTCAAGCTTTGAATATATTCGTCATTTGGGGCAATAGCGTCGGAGTGATTAAATGCCGTCAATGCTGCTTGATAACACTGAAGAGCTTCTTGATGTTGAAATAGATTTTTAAGTAAATGACCCAAGCAAAGCAACCCATTCCCCTTATTATTCAAAGCGTAAATATTATTAGGGTCAAGGCATAAAACTTGGTCGTAGGCAGAGATTGCTTCTATGTATAATTTTTGTGCTTCTGAATACTGCGATAACCTCGTATATAAGTCTGCCAGACTTTTGAGTGCTAACCCCTTATTGTTGATAGTGTAAATATTATCAGAACCCAGAGAGAGGGTGTGGTCATAGGCGCCAATAGCTTGAATATAAAATTTTTGTGCCTCTATATACTGCAATAGCTCTAAGTATATATCTGCCAAATTTTGCAGTGCATTTCCTTTGTTGTTAAGAACAGAGATACGATTAGGAATTAGGGAGAGGATATGGTCGTAGGTAGCGATTGCTTGAAGATATAACTTTTGTGACTCTGAATACTGCGATAGCTCTAAGTATAGGTCTGCCAGATTTTGTAGCGTATTCCCTTTATTATTTAAAGCGTTGATATTTCCAGGGTTAAGGGAAAGGATACGGTCATAAGCAGCAATCGTTTCTAAGTATTCTTGCTCGTTTTGATACTGATTTAGTATGCTATTCATTTATGTAATTGCCTTCTTATTCGCTTGTTTAAACTATCTCCTACCAAAGTACATATACTCTACCTATCAGAAATGTTATTGCCATATTTTTCGTTATTTTTTGATTTTTTTTTCTTGAAAAATGTAATCTTTACAAAACGTAAAAATTGAGACCATTTCTTTTTATTAAATTTATTTAAATAAAATTAACAATAGGGTTTGATAAAATAAACTTTTATTAAATTTTTGCTTGCTTTTTTCAATAGTAAGCTTTTACTGTAAATAAGATTATTTTAATAAAAATTAAAAATTATTGAATATTTAGTATATATTTAGCTAAATAACAGCTAATTTAACCTAAAATCTTTTTAAATAAACATTTTCATCACTTCACCACGAATATACTGTACAAATCAGCCTTTACGGATCAAAGGAACACTATTTTTCCTGACACCCTTACATCTCATTAATGAGTGTAGTTAAAAAGGTATTAATGATAAAAATGTAACTTTTCTTCACATTTGTTTTTAACAACTGTTTTTTAGAACTTTACATTTATTTTGATTTATTGACAAAAGTATAATAAGGCATGATTTTATTTCTGTAATAATTACACTGTGAAAAAAAATACACTGTTAAAAGTTTTTCACAGTAATTAAAGTAATCGAATTTATACAGCTTCCTTATTAAGGAGGTTAATCATGAAGAAAGTCACTAGACGTGAATTATTAAAGATTGCAGCGTTTGCGGGTGGTGGTATTTTGCTACCTATAGGACTTCAGTATCGGGGATATGCTCAAAGAACTGATGAGCGAGTAGAACCTTTTACACTTGCGTTCCGTAAACCGCCAGTATTGAACCCTGTGCGTAGCGATTCTAGCACTGACTACTATCAGATAACAATGCAGGCAGTTCAGGTAGAGATTTTACCAAGACGAGTAACTCAGATTTGGGGCTATAACGGTATCTTCCCCGGACCCACGATTAAACAACGTAAACATCGGCAATCTGTTGTCAGATTTATTAATAATCTTAGTGTAGATACATCAGTTCATTTGCATGGGATGCCCTCCCTACCCCAGTATGATGGCTACGCTGAAGATTTGATTTCTCCGGGATTCTACAAGGATTATGTCTATCCCAACAGCATTGCCTCTATTATGTGGTACCACGACCATGCACTTGGAAAGACTTCCTTCAATGCCTACATGGGTTTGGCTGGGATGTATATTGTTCAGGATGATGAGGAACTGAATTTGCCGCTCCCGTCCGGAGATTATGATATCCCTCTGATTATTCACGATAAGACATTCGCTGCTAATGGTTCACTGATTTTTGATGACCAAGCTCAACATAGTTTGATGGGGGAGGTAATTACAGTCAACGGTGTCCCTTGGCCTCGCATGGAAGTTGCTAACCGTAAATACCGCTTCCGCGTGTTAAACGCATCAATTTCCCGTTCTTACAAACTGGCTCTGAGTACAGGTGATGACATAACTGTCATTGGTACTGATGATGGGTTAATGCCTAGACCAATGACTACAAAAGATATGCGTCTTGGAATGGCAGAGCGATATGACTTGATTATTGACTTCTCCAAATACTCCATAGGAACTCGAGTACAACTGCAAAATCTAGGACTCCCCAATAACGATAATACTGGTAATACGAACAAAATTATGCGTTTTGATGTTGTGCGTTCTGAAGTTGATAACAGTTCTATTCCCAGCACATTACGCAATATTCAATTTCTTTCAGAATCAGACGCTGTAAGAACGCGCGAGTTTATATTTGATCGGAGCAACCGAATGTGGCTCATCAACGATAAGGGATGGGATAAAAACAGAGTAGACGCAAACCCACAACTGGAAGAGGTGGAGATTTGGAGGCTACAAAACACTTCAGGATTATGGTTTCATCCAGTTCACGTTCACCTCATTGAGGGTCAAATTCTTGACCGCAATGGTCAACCTCCTTTTGCTTATGAGCGAGGCTTGAAGGATGTCTTCTACGTTGGTGAAAACGAGACTGTGCGAATAATTGGGAAGTTTAAACCTCATACAGGCAAGTATATGTATCACTGCCATAATATGGTTCACGAAGACCACGACATGATGAGCCAGTTTGAAGTCGGACAAGGTGGTATAGACCCAATGTCGGCGCCACCAAAACCACTTCCGGCGCCATCGCTATAATTCCGATCAAGCATATTTTAGTACAATAGTTTTATCCCCCCTTTAAAAGGGGGGTCATATTCAAAGCTGTATAATTAGATTACATAACTTAATAATTTAATAACTTACACAAACCGATATTATGAAGCGCGAACATGCAATTGTAATCGGCGCCAGTATAGCAGGATTACTATCAGCGCGCGTTCTAAGTGACCATTTTGCTTCGGTGACAATTATCGAACGCGATAAATTACCCTTATGTCCTGAGAAGCGTAGAGGTGTACCACAATCTGTGCAGCCACATGTACTACTAACACGGGGTTATCGAATTCTTGAAGAGCTTTTCTGTGGTATTGGTGTAGAACTTAGCACAAAAGGCGCCCAACAAATTGATTGGGTGCGTGAGTTTCATTACTTTGCCCGTGGAAATTGGAGTCCAAAACTAGATACTGTTTCTGATGTTGTTTCCTTCACTTGTTCACGTCCACTATTGGAATGGGCAGTTCGTTCTCGGTTACGCGAGATAGCAAATATCAAGTTTGTTGAGGAACATCGCGTTATTGGTTTAATTGGTGACTTGGAGAATATGCAAGTCACGGGTCTAAAAATACAAGATATAGCTAGCGGTAATATACAAGAATTATTGGCTGATTTAGTTGTCGATGCAAGCGGACGCGGTTCTAATGCTCCGCAGTGGTTGAAGGAATTAGGTTTTGCAGTCCCTACTGAAACTGTTATTAATCCATTTTTAGGTTACGCAACTCGACGCTACAAGCAACCTACCCATTTTAATGGTGATTGGAAAGTTATGCTAATTGCCCAACAGGCGCCTTCTCATAAACGCTTGGGATATTTAGCTAAAATTGAAAATGGAGAATGGATAGCAACACTTGGTGGTTATGGACATGAGTATCCACCATTGGATGATGCAGGGTTTTTGGAGTTTGCTCATACTTTGGCAAATCCAGAATTTTATGAAGCAATAAAAAACGCTGAACCCATTTCACCTGTATATGCTCACCGTGCTACTACTAACCGTTGGCGCCATTATGAGAAAATCGAAATGCCAACTGGTTTTATCGCTTTGGGTGATGCTGTTTGTGCGTTATGTCCTGTTTACGGACAGGGGATGACGGTTGGTGCTTTATCGGCTATGGTATTACGAGATTGGCTGCAAACAAATAAATTGGTGACTTCACGCTTTCAACAACGGTTAGCTAAAAGTAACCATTTGCATTGGATGCTGGCAACACAGCAAGATTCTCAGTTTCCCACAACTACAGGCGCCAAAGCTAGTAAAAGCAATTTTATCTTAGATTTTATTGGATGGTACAATCGTAAACTCATAGCGAATGTTACTGTTGACCCAAGTTTATATAGCTTATTTACTGAAGTCTCCCATTTATTAAAATCACCCCTCGCACTTTATCATCCAAAAATTATTCTACAAGTTTTGGGAAGTTCTATTTTACCACAGAGACACGGAGGGCACAGAGGTAAGACAATTCACAGTTGACACATTTGAGGAAAGGCGAAATATACTCGAAATGTACTCCTAATCAATGATGCATGAACTGGATTCCGTTACGAGAACGAATTAATACACTACCCTTAGTTCTTGCTGGGCCTATTCTACGACGAACTGACAACTATTCGGTGACTGTGTGGATTGCTTTAAAAGAAAGTCGCACGGTGACTTTAGTAATTTTAGATACTAATAAAAATGCTTTAATTACTGCTAGACAAAAGACTACGCAAGTTGGCGATAATTTACATATTGTGGCGATTACTGCACAATCTAATTATTCCATACTTAGAGACGGTGAAAATTATCTATATAATTTAGCTTTTAATCCAGGTGAAACGTTAGATACTCCTGGGGTGTTAAATTCTGAAGGTTCTATTTTAGAAATTGCATATCCAGATGTACATTCTGAATATAATTTACCCTCTTTTGCGCTTCCTCCTAATGATATAAATGATTTACGTATTGTTCATGGTTCTTGTCGCAAGCTGCATGGTGAGAGCTTGGATGCAATGGCTTCCTTGAATAAAATGATACGTGAAGCTTTAGCTATATCAGTAGAACAACGTCCACATCAGCTTTTTCTTACAGGTGACCAAATTTATGTAGATGATGTAGCTGATGCGTTGTTGTTTATGCTGATGGATGCAGCAGAAACACTTTTAGGATGGTCAGAACCTTTACCAGGTGTGACAAATTTAGATGAGCTTAAACCTGGTCAACGTAATAATTTAGCTACAAATATTGCTGGGTTAACAGCTAGTTTAGATAAATTGAATCGAATTACTGATATTGCTAAAAGCCATTTATTTACATTTGGCGAATTTATGGCAATGTATTTGTTTGCTTGGAGCGATGTACTTTGGGTTAATGTTGAAGATTTTCCACAGTATAGCGATATTTACTTACTCGAAGCAACAAGTCAGGATAAACAAAAAGAATCAGATTTTGATAAAGAAATTACTTATCTCAAGGAATTTATTTCAACTATTAAACAAGTACGACGTGCGTTAGCTAATATCCCTACATACATGATATTCGATGACCATGAAATTACTGACGACTGGAATTTGAATATGGCATGGTGCGACCGTGTTCTTTCTAAACCACTTGGGCGCCGTATCATTCAAAATGGTTTACTAGGATATAGCATTTGCCAAGCTTGGGGTAACACTCCATTGGAGTTTAGTAACGATAAACCTGGTGCAGCACTTCTTTCAGCATTACAAACTTGGTCGAAGAGTAAAGGTAATGACCCTGACTCCGAAACCGAAATTTCCAAACGACTTGGTTTACCCACTGTTACAGAAATTAGAAGCACCAACCCCAGGCGCCTGCCGCATTTAGATAATAGTATAAATTGGAATTACACGGTTACTGGCCCCGGTTACGAAGTCATATTTCTCGACACCCGCACTTTAAGAGGTTTTCCTGGTGAAGACTTTGACTTTCCAGAACTTTTAAGCGACGAAGCTTTAGAACAACAACTCCCCGAAATATCCGACGACAATAAAGTCACAATAGTTATCTCACCCAGTCCCGTTGTAGGTTTACCTTTTCTCGAAGGTATTCAAAAGTCAGCTAAAGCAGTTGCTGAAAAATTAGGTACTGCTGCTTGGGGGTTTGACCCAGAAGCATGGGGACTACAAGCTTCTTCATTTGAAAAATTTATCGCACGTTTAGCACTACGAACATCAAGACAAAGTAGTCGCATCGTCATGCTTAGTGGTGATGTTCACTATAGTTTCTCCGCACGCTTACAATATTCAGCAACCCAACCATTCGAGTTTCCACTACCAGCAAACCCACAATTAGTCATAGCTCAGTTTACCAGCAGTTCATTGCGAAACGAGAAACGCGAACCAGGTGGAAGCTACTCGTTACACCTCAAAGGTTTTGTGCCATTCCAATTAATAGACTATCACCCCAGAGCTGAAATTTTAGGATGGTCTAACCCAGAAGCGAAGAAGCAAGAAGTTGGGGTAGTATGTACATACGCTGATGCTTTTATGCAATGTCTACCTTTGCACATCGATAAAAGTCCTGCACTAATTAATATAGTTGAAGAACGTAGTTGGTTTAGACTGCCTGATATTACTAAAAAACCTGAATGGTGGTATCGTATAGATTTTTTGCCAGCACTCTTAGAGAATATCCATTATTCATCTAATCCTAACTTACATAACACGCAATCAATTGTAGCTCCCTTACCTCGACAAGACCGTTTAAAACCATTAAACCATTATTTATCAATGGCAAAAAACCATCACGAGTATAAAGGACTATGGGGACATGGTAAAGAAGTTGTCGGTGTTAACAATCTTGCCGAAATCACCTTTGAGTTTGATGATACCAAACAAATAGCAGTCCAAACGTTATGGTGGCGCCTAGAAAGTCACGAAAAAGGTAAACTCTTAGAACCGTTCCCATTAACTCGCTATGAAGTTTCATTAAGTTTTGATGACAAAGACTGTCCAATAACTGATGTGTTAAAGGAAGTTAGGATGAAAGGAAAATGAAACAACAATATTCGCTCACTTCGATATGGTACTGGAGTTTAAACAGTGTTGCCTTTATTGTTGCGACCTTTGGTACTATCCAAACAATTGTACCTATTCAACCAGCATCACCCGTTAAAGTACCACCCCAACCTGTTAAAAAACCATTTAATTTATTTTTTAACCCATATAAATCAAACAAGTCAAAGAATCCTGACTTTCGAGTTAGCTTACTTCCTCTTCCCAATGCTGAAACTCAAAAGTGTGAGGTATTTACTTGTTTACCCCCTAACCCTTTCAATAATTTCAACACACAAGAAAACAAATTAAATAATCAAGATTTACAAAAAGAGAACTATCGTTATATAAGTTCTGATATCAAATCCTATAAATTTGATAAACTAGAAAAATTAAATAGAATCAACAATCTTTATATACCAGTCATACCGAATATACAACCTCAAACGACTCAACCTATTGCTTCTGGAATATTTCAAGGTACATACGAACTTTATAGTCAATCTTCTCATAAAATTAATACAGCAGAAACAAAGCCAATTCAACAAATTTCCATGACAGTTGGAGATGCTGTATACTTAGCATTAGCTAAAGGCGCCGATAAAAATGCTTACTTAGTAAATATTAAAACAAAACCAAGTACATTAAAGCCAACATATAAATGGAATGATGTAAGTAATATTAATCAATCTAAGCAATTAGATATAAAATTATCTTTGACCAAAGACACAGATAAAAAAATCGCACGTTTGAACGAACTCATTAACAGACAAGACTCAAGAAACGCATTGAACAGCAAAATTACAAACGTAGTTTTAACGTACAATAAATTACTCCAAGCGCAAGAAAAAGTCAAAATAGCTGAATTCTCATTGAAAAATACCGAAGAATTAAAAAATACAAATTATCGCATTCCTTTATTAGCTGCCCAAAATGAAGTGAAAGCAAGACGCTTAGAATTAGCAACTATTTTAGAAATAAATAATATAGAAATAATAACAGGTGAAATTCCTGTGATTGAGCCAATATCTTTAGAATTCGATAATTTACAAAAAATTGCCTTTGCTTATCAGCCAAATTACTTACGTAACCGATTTAACTTTGAAATAAGTCAACTCGTAGACAAAAATAAAGAAATAAAAGCTGAGACACTAAAAAATGCCACATTGCAATTAGATACGCACTTACAAAACAGTATAAACTATATTAATTCAATTTACTCACAGGTAGAAGGCGCCAGACAAGCCGTCAAACTATCAGAACAGCAATTCAATGTAGAACAAGAAAAGTTTAAACTCGGTAAAGCTTCTCAATCTGAGTTGATTAGTAGAATAAATGAACTAGCACAGGCACAGAATAATGAAGTTGAAGTGACTGTAAGATATTTAAATGCTTTGGCTAATTTAGACCAGTTACTAGGTACTACATCAGAAACCTTCAGAAACCTGGTTTCTTCTTGACTAAGTATAATAAGTATGAGCGTTATAACAAGAAACCAGGTTTCTCTGTATAAAAGGACGGGCAAGGATGCCCATCCCACAAGAAACATAATATATAATCTATGGAACCTACAAAAGAAGCGCGCTTAACTCGTGCAATAAACTCATTACAAGGATTATCAGTAGGAGATGCATTTGGAGAAAAATTCTTCGTGCATCCAGATGTAGCAGAAAACTTAATTAATTTACGCGCGTTGCCAAGCGGAGTATGGTACTACACTGACGATACTCAAATGGCATTATCAATCGTTTCTATATTGCAACAATATCAAGAAATTAATCAAGACGCCCTAGCAAGAGATTTTGCAGAACGCTATGATACAGAACGCAGTTATGGCCCTGCAATGCATAAGTTACTCACAGATATTCGTGATAATAATAAAAACTGGCGCCAGCTAGCTACAAGTTTATTTAATGGACAAGGTTCATACGGTAATGGTGCTGCAATGCGAGTGGCGCCATTGGGAGCATATTTTGCTGATAATATAGATTTATTAGTTGACCAAGCTATAAAAAGCGCAGAAATTACTCATACACATCCTGAAGCAATAGCTGGTGCAGTTGCCGTTGCAGTAGCTGCTGGTATTGCTTCTAATTCTATATTTACAAAACAACAGTTTCTTAACCAAGTAATTAATTATATTCCTGATAGCGAAGTTAAATCAAAAATTCAGCACGCGAGTAATTTGAGTGAAAATATATCTATAGAAAATGCTGCGGCAATACTTGGTTCAGGCGCCAAAATTTCTGCACAAGATACTGTACCCTTTGCATTATGGTGTGCAGCACAACACCTTGATAATTATACAGAGGCAATTTGGGCAACAGTTAGAGGGTTAGGTGATAGAGATACAACTTGTGCAATTGTTGGTGGAATTGTAGCATGTTCTGCGGGCGCCGAAAGTATACCTACTGAGTGGTTGCAAGCACGCGAAGCTTTGGAACTAACTGCTTACGATTAGCTTGCCCTGTTAATATAAGAACAAAACGCTCATTACTGTCACTTTTATAAAATGACTACCATTACATTGCAACTAACACCTGAATTAGAACAAAAGCTTCAAGAAAGCATCGCACGCCAAGACGCATTCAGTATTCCACAATTGCTAGCTGATGCATTGGCGCCTACAGTCGAAGCATTACTGGGTAAAAAAACTAGCTATAATAAGCTTGAAGATGAACATGAGTTAGAAGCAGATTTAGATAGATTTTTTGATGAGGTTGAACATCGTGATGGCTCAATACCGACACTTTCTGATTATGCTTTAAGTCGTGAGAGCATTTATGAGGAGTGTGGAAAACAAATTCAGGGAAAATTTACTACATGAAAGTTCAATCTGTTCAGCTAAAACACTTCAAAAAATTTCTCTCCTCACCTGAATTTGATTTTACTGACCCAGAAACTGGTTTGGCAAAAGATATGATTATTTTAGTAGGAATGAACATTAGAAGCACATCTGAGACCGATGTGCTACGATTACGGCGCCGGATTAGGATAACGGGTATGAACTGCGTCGATTTCTGCTAAAATTTCTGTAGTTAAGTTAATATCGACGCTTGCTAGATTTTCTTTAAGTTGTTTTAATGTGGTGGCGCCTATAATTGTACTGGTAACGAACCAACGACTGCGTACAAAGGCTAATGCTAAGTTGACCGGAGTTAAATTATACTTTTTAGCTATCTTTATATATTTGGTTACTGCCTCTTTGACATTTGGTTTGTTGTAACGCTGTCCAAACCCTTCAAATAAAGCAAGACGAGATTTTTCAGGTTTTTTATCTATATATTTACCTGATAGCATTCCAAAACCAAGTGGACTATACGCAAGCAAGCCAACATTTTCGCGGTGACATGCTTCTGCTAGTGCTGAATCAAATACTCGGTTGATAAGATTATAGGCGTTTTGTATAGAAACTACTTTGGGTAAATTAAGTTGTTTGGCTGCATGACTAAATTCGCATACTCCCCACGGAGTTTCGTTACTCAAACCTAAATAACGAATTTTACCTTGTTTAATCACTTCGGCAAAAACTTCTAACTGTTCTGCAATTGGAGTAGAGGCACGCTCTTGTTTATAATCAAAGACAGTTTGCCCGAATGTAGGTACATAACGGTCGGGCCAGTGGATTTGGTAAAGGTCGATGTAATCAGTTTGTAGTCTTTTGAGACTTGCTTCAATTGCTTCGGTAATATTTTTACGGTCTACACCAATTTTACCATCCCGCATCCAATGGAAACGTCTTCCGGCACCGACCATTTTTGTGGCAATAATTAATTTGTCACGTTGTTGATTTTTTAACCACTCCCCAATGTAAGTTTCTGTTTTACTGTAAGTTTCTTTGCGTGGTGGAACTGGGTACATCTCAGCAGTATCAATAAAGTTTACACCTTGTGAAATTGCAAAATCTAATTGCTGATGTGCTTCTTCTAAAGTATTCTGTTGTCCAAAGGTCATTGTCCCGAGGCAAATTTCAGAAACCTTGAGGTCGCTGTCACCCAGTTGGTTATACTTCATAAGCGTTGTAGATAATCACGGCAAACGTAACATTGCTCATATTAACTCAATACTACTTATGCTAGTGCAGGCGCCTGCATAAATGACTTAATCATTTCTGGATTTGTTATAAACGCTAAATACTGAGATGCCATTTCTGGAGTCAAAAATTCTATCATTAAGCGATTTTCTACCCAAAACTCCATCACATTAAATATACCATCTCGATTACAACGTACTGCACGCCATCCTTCGCGTTCTGCAATCTGCTCAATTTCTTCAGTACTAGTAGGTACAGAAATTGCTGCATGAGTAGCAGTATATTGAGAAGTATTATCGTTTATTGCAAACTGACATGATGAATTTCCTTCACCTGGCAAAAGCTCAGAACCAATAGGATAAACTTCAATCCCCGTTCCATAATTATCTTGTGGCAGAACAAAATAACTACCTGGATGAGGTGGAAACGGTGCAACTAGCGCTTTCATAACCTCAGCTAAAGCTTGTGCCACACGTTCAGGGTTGCGAGCGGAAATCGAAATATGATGAATCATAATTTACCTCTATGTTTTGTAGCTTTGACTACAGCTTCACAAAGAGGTATTTCAGATTATTTCAAACTTTTAGCGTAAATAAACCTAAACAAAGTAGAATAATTATCACTTGCATACAAAAGTAAGAATCTTAAAAGATGCTACCCTACCTTTCGGGAAAACTCCGTTTACGTTTACGGATAACGGGAAAACTACCCTGCGGGAAAACTGCGTTAACGTTCCTTAGCATGACACGGACTCCTCTCTCTGTGAACTCTGTGTCTCTGTGGTAAAAAAATTATATTCAACCTCTAAAAATCAAATAAACAAAGTAGAAATAAGTTTCGCGCGATAAAAACTGTAACTGACTTTTAAAGCTACGATAGCGAGTAGTGGGTGTTGGTGAAGGAAACGCATCTAAACCTAAATTTCTCGCCATTAACACCGCGCGCTTCATATGTAATGGGTCACTCACAACAAGAAATTTATTTAAATTATGCTGTTGACCAACTTCCTTAGCATACTTCAGGTTTTGATTAGTAGTACGTGATTTTGTTTCAATTAATATATTTAGCTCATTAACACCATTTTTAACCGCATATTGTTTTCCTGCTTCTGCTTCTGATATTTGTTTACCTGCACCAACTCCACCTGTAAAAATTAATTTACTAACATGATGAGCTTTATAAAGATTGACTGCATGATTAATGCGTTCCTTGAATACTGGTGATGGTTCAGTGTCCCATACTTCGGCGCCTAACACTATAGCTGCATCAGCTTTGATTAGACTTGGTGTATTACCGTAAATATATATATGACTAGCAGTAAATAATATTACTAGCAGCAACCCTATTAAAAATAAACAAGTCATTTTAATAACTCGCATGTAGCGCATAATACAAATGTATAGAAGTTAGAATATACGGTGCAAGGTAGAGTAAACAACCATGAATAACATAACTGCGGTAGAACAAGCTCTTATACAACGACAACAAATACCAGAAGCACTGGCGCCTAATATGTTAAAACCCAGTTACGATGGACTGGGACTTTCTAATATTGCAGCTTTAACGCTTGAATGGTTGTGTGAACCTTATGTACTAAACGCACACAAAACTGTAACACCTTTTAACCCTGACCTTTTAGCAATTAAATCTTTAACAGATGCTTGGCATAGCTGGCAAAAACAGGCGCCTATCAATCATGTAGTCTTAATTATCTTAGATGCTTTTGGTTACGAACAGTTCCGAACGTTAAGCAGTGAAGGTGTAATACCAAGCTTAACCCAAGCCTGCAATTCACCGCAGGCTTTTTTTATGCCCGCTACTTCTGTGTTTCCTAGTACAACTGTAACAGCACTGACTTCTGCCGCAACCGCACAGGCGCCTGCTCTACATGGTCTAATTAATACCCATATATACTTTCAAGAAGTCGGTAGCTTAGTAAATTTAATTGGTTTTCGTCCAAGTTTTACACCAACATCGGTGCCTTATTTAGATTCTCAACTTAACCCTGATACACTTTTACCAATGCCCAATATCTACGTGCTGATGGAAAAGTCAGGTGTAGATGTTGAAATTATTAATTTCCATAAATTTCAGAACACAAGTATTAGTCGTTTTACTAGTGCTGGCAGTAATGCTCTGCTCAATAGCTTTTTTGGTTATCGAACTCCTGCTGATGCTTTTTCTCAGTTGCGTCAGCGTTTAACAAGTAAAAACAGTAATTTTAAGAGCTTTACTTATTTATATATTCCTGAAATTGATATTTTTGCTCATTGTTATCAACCGCTAAGTCAAAACTACCGAGCAGAAGTCGCGAGTATTGATTTTTCACTTTACCGTGAAGTGTTGGCGCCGTTAGCAGGACGTAATGATACTGTATTACTTATTACAGCAGACCACGGACAGCGCACGGTTCATCCAGATAAAATAACTTGGTTAAACCATCACCCAATTTTAAATAAAAACTTGTATGCTCCGTTTACAGGGGGAACTCAAGCACGCTATTTATACATTAATAAAGGTAAAGAAAAAGAAGTTTATGATTACGTGCAAGAAAATTTAGCTGAAGAATTTTTGCTTTTGTCGAAAGCTGAAGCTATAGAATTAGGTTTATTGGGATTACCAGGAAATCAATTAAGTGAATTAAGTTATAACCGTTTGGGTGATGCGATAATTATTCCTAAAGGTGACTGGGTTAGTTTTGAAGATGATACACAACATTATCCTGTTGGGATTCATGGTGGTTTGAGTCATGCGGAAATGTTGATTCCATTTTTGGCCTATAGATTGTAGTTTATTATGTGACGGGCAAGGATGCCCGTTCCACAAAATTTTATGCTACAAGATTTAACAATACCTAAATATTTAATCCAACAATATCTAAATTTGGTGGATACTCAATTATGAATTGGTAATATAATTCTTGCTTAGATTGCGGCGCCATTCTAAGTTCCCATTCTAATATACCCATTTCGCCAAGTTGAATTTGTGGGTTACAACGGTTCAGATAAATCTTAATTTGTTCGTGTTTACTTTTTGGGATTTGCTCACTTAGTTTTAAATTTGCTTCTTGACTAAGTAAGTTAGTCAGAATTAGCCGATAGGCATAAGTAATTTTACGGTTACTGCCAATTAGCTTTTTATCTACTTGCCGTTCTACTAAGTCACGCTCTATTTTTATACTCTCGTCAATACCTAAGTTGACTTTAAATTCTTGTCCCGGCGCCACATTTGTTAATTGCGCTGTGCCTACAAATACATTATCACGAAAGATATTGGCTTTACCTGGTAATAAGGTAGCTCCATTAGTAGGATTTTTGACGGTAGCTTGTAAATAAGCAAAGCTGACCAAACGGGGCATTGCTATATAACTAAAATGAATTGGAAAATCATCGTTAAAAATTGTTGCTTTGTGTGGCGCCCCATCATTTGGTATGTTAGTACTGCTGTTTAATTTAAACGAAACAACGCTTCCTTCTTTCGATACTTCGGCTTTTTCTATTTCAGCTTCTATATAATTATCTTCTTGCTCATCATCGTCATCATCTCTAAACTCTAGATTATACGCGCGGCGCCTTACCATTCTGGCATTCTCTGGTGCGCTCATTGCTGGACTTGGGATTATTCGTGGTTCGCGTATTCCTACATACCAAGGTTCTAATTTTGGTGGCAGTGTTCCTAGTCCTGGTTTGGCTGTTGATAAAATTAGTGCAACATTATTCCAATCTTCACCTGTGTTTTGCGTGACTTCGGCTATATAGTTAAGACTGAGGGTTTTATTTGTACTGTTAACACGCATATCGTACAATGGCGCCCATGCAGCACGTTTAACTACGTAAGTTACTTCTAACTCAAATTCTCCTGTACCCGCAGGTTCAATATCTACTGTTAATTTAAAACTTTCTTTTGGTAGTGGGGTTTGAATTTGGCGAAGTTGTTGTTTTAATGCTTGTAATTCTTTGTCAATTTCTTGTTTGCGGTTTTGACTGTCTCTTGTGGCAATACCATATTCGGTATATTGACTACCAAGAAAATTCACAAAATCTAGGGTTTCGCTTAAACTTAGATTTTTTCGCGATAGACTTTGGGCAAATGGTTCTTCGGTTTTTTCGCGTAATCCTTCAATAAATCGCGCTTGCAATGCTAAACCATCGAGTTGCGCTTGTAAATAACTCAATTCTGATTCTAATTGTTCAATATGAGTTGTAACTTGGGCAACGCGCGTTTCTACAGGTTCAGTCGCGTAAACACGCTCTACATTGACATTGCTAACTTTTACGACTATTCGACCTCTACCTCCAACTCGTACTGATTCGGTGTCGAGCGTAACTGGTACGTTATTAATAACTAATTCTCGCTCTTCTCCGGATAATTCGATTTTTCCTTGACGTGTTATAAGAGCTTGGTCTGTGTAAACTGTAACTGCGATAATTTCAGTGTCGATAATTTTGCTTGGCTTAGGCGCCTCAGAATTAACCACAACCAATAAATCCTTATGGGTTACTTACTATCGCATTTTATTCCGCTTATCGAAATTTAGCTCTTCGATGAGATAGGATTTAACGGTTGGATGGCGTTTTTCTGTGTACTTCAGGCAATTATTGCTTTTATAGTACAAAAAGACGGCGCCATCCGCATGGCGATATATAGCGACATGTGTACCATTATCAAGCAGTGCCAATTAAAGTTTATCTTTCGGCTTCGGCATAAACTCCAATAGTTTTTTGATTAAATTGCTTGGCTGCATCCAAAAGGTACTCGCAATAAGTGCGCGCGACAATTGAAAGCTGTTTACCATTGGGGTAAACCATGTACCAATCACGTTTAATAGGGAAATGCTCAACATCTAAAATCGTCAAGTCTCCTGATTCTGGCATCAGGGTGTGACGCGATAGTACTGAGATTCCTAAACCACCTGCAATTGCTTGTTTTATCGCTTCGTTACTTCCTAGCTCTAGTTTGACTTTCACACTAATATTGTGTTCGTCAAATAACTGTTGGATAGAACGACGAGTTCCCGAACCTGGTTCGCGCATGATAAATGGTTCGTCTTCTAGCTGCTGAATGGAAATATTTTTCTCCTTCGCTAGTCGATGATTTATTGGCGCCACAACAACCATTGGATTTTCTAAGAATGGTTGGTAGTTAACGTCCATATGCTCAGGTACTTGGCTCAAGATGTATAAATCATCGAGGTTCGCGCTCATGCGTTCGAGAATACCCTCGTGATTTGTTACCTGTAATGCAATATCTATACCTGGGTATAATTGACAAAATGGACCAAGAAGGCGGGGGATAAAATACTTTGCAGTAGTAATTACAGCCAAGCGCAATTGCCCTTGTTTCAGACCTTTTAAGTCCGCGACCTTCATCTCAAATTGAGCTATAGTATCAAAAATTTGACGGCAAGTTGCAAATAACTCTCTTCCTGCCTCAGTCAAATACAAACGTTTGCCAACCTGCTCAAATAAAGGCAACCCAACCGATTTGGTAAGTTGTTTTATTTGCATCGAAACAGTAGGTTGCGTCAAAAATAGTTCTTCAGCAGCACGGGTAAAGCTACCGTGACGTGCCGCTGCCTCGAACACCTTTAACTGGTGTAGGGTGGCTTGGTTCAAAGGTGATTCTCCTCTAATAGCAGTTCATACGCTATAGCAATTAGCAATTCTTTTTGAGAAAGCATTATTACACGCATGTTATTAACCGTTTATTACACAAAGGACTACTTTTTTGCCAGATGCTCGGATGGTGCGAACCGTTTCCTGTGTTCTAGCTCGTTTTTAAAGGTTCTTTTTTTTGAAAAACAAATAAACGAATAGTCCTTTGATTAACCATTTAACAACTATATCGAGTAATATTACAGCTCAATTGACATCACTATATAACTCTAGTATCACAGAACACTAAGAAATAGTGCAGAAAATAATGGCAAAAACCTAAAATTTTTTCTGCACCATAGATTAGAGTCTATGAACTTAATCATAAATTAAATGAAAACGATAGTAAAAAGCCTATGTAACGTTAACTTTTTCCTTCATCAAGTTTCGGCGCCATTCTAAAATTCCAGTAAAATCTCAGTAATATTCCGCAATTGAAGACAAATGTAATCGCATGTTTATGTGTGGAGTAAATTGCGAATTGTTTAATAGGTATTTATTTATCCTGCATATCAGAATATTCGTCTTTTCTTTATGAGCTAGAACGGCTATCATCGAAAAACAAGCAAAGCGTAAGATGCCTTCCACCCACAGCACTAGAAAATCAAAGTCTCACTACCATCGATTCGTTATGAGTCTCAAAGGCTTATAGTGAACTTTGTTCATAGCGCTGACACCGCGTTACACACCTTAAAGAAATAAATCTTGGGGGATAGTATTTAGCGTTGTACTAACCTCTAATCTATTAGGTGTGTACAACGTTTTTTTTTAATAGCAATTAACTATAGTTCTTCTGTAATTTTCATTGGGAGTTTTGCTAATTCTGGTAATTCTTGAGCTTCTGCAACTGGTTGTCTAATATTGAGTGGTATATTCAACGGTTGACGTTCTTCTACCCAACAACTTGCGACGGGCAATGTTTGTTCGAGTTCGTCAAGTGGTCGTGGAATAACCATTACAGCATTAAGTTCACCAATACGTTCAGCTTCATTCATTCCAGCTTCGACTGCAACAGCGACATTTGCTACTGAACCGCGAATTATTGCGGTACACAAACCAGCTCCTATTTTTTCATAAGCTGCTAACTGTACATCGGCAGCTTTGAGCATAGCATCAGCGGCGCCGACCAATGCGGGAAAACCCCGTGTTTCTATTAAGCCAATAGCTAAATTGCTTAAGCGACTGTAGGAGTCTCCCTCTGCAAGCTGACTTAAACGGCTATTAATAGGCAATATAACTTCTAAGTTAGGATACGGACGGGGAATTACTAAACTTGAGACAAACTCATTAAATTGTTTAGCAGTATCTTCACCAGTTTGAACGGCCAAACGAATATCGGCAATTCCACCGCGTATAACAGCAGTGCAATAACCATCACCTATTTTTTCATAGCCAATTAAGTGTACACCTGCCGACTTGAGCATCATATCCGCCGTGCCAACTATTGCAGGAAAACTGCGCGTTGATACCATTCCCAAGGCTGTATCCTTGAGTATATCTCGTCGAGGCTGATTCGCGCCAATCGAGCGTTGATTGTATGCGTCCATTCTCCTAACTCCTGGATACTCGACTTGATAATACCGTACTTAAGAATTAACACTTATTCTGACTCGCCGTCATCTAACAAAGGTTTATTTAACGCTTGTCGATGGGGGAATAAAGTTACTAATAGTCGCTGGATACTCGTTTGTCCAGAAATATGAGTACCAAAAGTGTTTTGATCAACGTTGGCTTGAGGTTGGATAGAACTTGATGATGGTTGTTGGGGAATTAAACTAGAGCTATTAGAAATATCAGACTGTGATGGAACCGCGTCAGGGTTGTTCGCTGTTGGCGTTGAACTCAAGCTCGCAGTCTCGTGCTTTATTTTACTCGCAGAATAATATCCATTATTAAACTTATATCTATTGTTGCTGTAAGTGCTGTTACTATTACTACCCTCAGACCATACATCCTCTAGTTCTTGCTGTGTAGTTTGAGTTGAATTCAAAGCATCTTGACTTGAACTATCTTGACTTGCAGGTTGACTTGTAGGTTGATTCTCTAAGCCCTTTTCAATATCAATAGTGTTACGACTTTTATCTCCTAGTATTGAACCCGGCGCCACAACTTGGAATGCTTCCACCGAACATCTAAAGACAGTCGTAGCTGCACCAATACAAGCATTTGCTCCAATTTTACCCTCACCAACCATCAAAAATCCGGCACCTAAGCTTGCTCCAGCTTCGATTTCCAGGGTACCTGTATCAACTTGAATTACTGAACCCATACCAATACATACCCCAGCACCGATTATAATCTTGCTATTTGGAGCTGCGTTTAAAATTACACCGGGTGCAATTACTGCACTTTCGTGAATTATCACCTCGCCACCGATATAAGATTCAAAGCTACTACCAAGTCGCAGCAGTGGCGGCACTGACATAATAAAACGTTACCTTTAAGCAAAAAATTGTAGGGTGCGTGAAAGCTATTACAATCAAGCAATATTACGCAAGATTAAAGTGCTTTCACGCACCATAAATCTTAAATAAATGCCCACAAGATTAAAGTGCTTTCACACACCATAAATCTTAAATAAATACCCACAAGATTAAAGTGCTTTTACACACCATAAATCTCGTTTCTGTGCATGACGCTAGAGAATTGTGAGCTTCGTTTAAGAATTCTCATAGCGTCACACACCCTACGGACGTTGGATGATTAATTCTAAGATGCGACGCTTGGCTTTGGGGTCAATACCAATTAAACGCACGTATTCACCTTGATATTCCGAGAGGAATCCTTCGAGTGCAGCAGCAGCGTCACGTTCAGAATTTGCCTGAATTTGCCCGCAGCTTTGCCACGAACCAGTGCGGAAACGGCGTTCGTCTACGTGTTCTGCGCTAATTTTATACCCTCCACCAGTGAGCTGGCGCAGATGGTCGATGACCTCTGGACTTAAGCGTGAACTAGAAGAGGAGTAACTCGAAGATTTGCTCGACGAAGAAGAATAGCTAGAATAACTTGCAGCAGGCGCCGATACTGCGCCTGCTGCAAAAGATTTCGGGGTACCATTGCTACTAGGTGCAGGCGCTCCATTCGGACGTTGGATTATTGTTTCGAGAACGCGGCGCTTGGCTTTCGGGTCGATACCAATTAAACGCACGTAATCGCCTTGGTGATTTAACATACAATCTTCCAAAGCAGAAATTACGTCATTTGCGGAGGTTGATTCGATTGGTTGACAGCTTTGCCATGAACCTGTACGGAAGCGTCTTTCGTCTACGTGTTCCGTACCAATTCTGTATCCACTACTGAGTAAGGAGCGAATTTGCTCTACAGTTTCGCTGCTAATGCGACCGCTACCGTTACCATTGCTGTAGCTGGCGCCTGCATTTCCATAAGTAGTGCTAACGTTGCTATGGTTACCACCATTACTACCGTAACTTGTAGCTGGCGCCTTGAATCCAACCGTTGTAGCTGATGGTGCCGCTGCACCATCAGGACGTTGAATAATTGTTTCGAGAACGCGACGTCTACCTTTATCAATACCAAACAAACGGACGTACTCGCCACTATGTTCAACTAAACACGATTCTAATGCTGCAATAGCATCCTGTATTGAACGCGCTTCAATTGGAGAACAGCTAGCCCATGAACCAGTGCGGAATCGACGCTGGTCAACATGTTCGGTTCCAATTTTGAATCCTTGCTCTAACAAATAGCGTAATTGTTCTACTGTTTCGGCGCCTAACTTATTACCTAACACCTCGTTGTCCCTCTCAAAAGCAAAACTAAAACCGTTATTTTGACTCTGACTAGACGACTTAGACTCATTCCGAATCGTCGTAATACACTTTGTGTCCGCAGCACAGAGATAACCAGCGCGAAGAGATTGATTGATACCAACTACGTGGTGAGCAAACTCTTTATCCGAACCTTGCACATCTGGCAAACGGTCGGCTTGTTGCTGGCTAGTAATTATTGCTCCTGATGGTACGTACTTACCCGGCGGAATTTCTACATCCTGAATAAGCGCGTGCATCATTACAATACAACCGTCACCGATTCTGGCATTAAATACCGTCGAGCGAAAGCCGATAAAACAATTATTTCCCACATAACAAGGGCCATGAATCAAAGCCATGTGAGTGATACAGGTGTCTTTACCTACCCATACCGAATATTCTTTCTTATTGTCGCCAATTACGCGACCTTGCTCCAAGCCGTGCATTACTACACCATCTTGGAGATTAGTATTTTCACCTATATAAAACGGCGTACCTTCGTCAGCTCGCACTGAAGTACCTGGTGCAATAATTACATTGGCGCCAATTTCTACATCCCCGATGATATGGGAAAATGAGTGTACAAACGCCGTTGCATCGATGTTTGGTTCAGCCAAATTCTTTGACCACGGGGTTGGGGGCGCCGCCTCCACCGCGCTACGGACTGCCATTAGTTTCTGCCTCCTGGATTAAACGCAACTGCAAATTGCGAATTGCGAGTTGCGAATTGCGAATTTCTAACGATATTGATCTTTTTTGCTGTAAATCATGCGGTCTTCGACATAAACTGTGTCGATAATCGCTATAACTGCTGCATCTAAAGGACGTTGTTCAGAACCCTGAACTTGACGTGCGGCACTACCACGACTTACTAGCACCCACTCATCAACTCCTGCACCCACGCTATCAGCAGCCACTTCATACAATTGCAAGAGTTGTCCTTCTTCATCAACAAATTGTAATAAAAGCAGTTTTACACCTCGAAGACTTGGGTCTTTTTGGGTGCTAACTACTGTTCCGCGAACCTTGGCAATTTGCATTATTCCGGACGCTATTTAATTTGGGTTGTAACTACGGTCTTCTACCAAAAGGACGAATAGCGTTAACGTTTTCGCGGAACTGTTCTACATCTTCGGTGTAGCGAATAGGTAAAACGTACTCTAAGTTTTCGTGAGGACGAGCAATAATGTGTGTGGATAAAACTTGTCCACCATTAACGCGCTTCACGTTTTCAACACCAGCTGCTACAGAGGCTTGCACTTCTGACACATCTCCACGGACTATTACCGTTACACGTCCGCTTCCAATTTTCTCATATCCAACCAAAGTTACACGCGCAGCTTTGACCATTGCATCCGCAGCTTCTACAACTGCTGGGAAGCCCAATGTTTCTACCATTCCGACTGCAATCGACATTTTTTTATCCTTAATGAGGGTTAGGAAAACGTTTTTGATCTAAAAGGTGAAGTCGGATTTCAAATTCTGAATTTTAATTGTACTTGTATCAAAATTTACCAAACTTAGTTTGTACTTAGAAACAGCTACAGACTCAATCCAAAATCTAAAACCCAAGCATCTCCTGTTGCCGTATTACAGTACTTAAATGCTGTAATACACCAGTACTACAAATTATGTCCGGAATTGTTCAACCGCTTCGGTATATCGAATTGGTAGTACATACTCTAGGTTCTCATGTGGACGTGCAATAATGTGTGTGGATACGACTTCACCACCATTAACACGACGCGCAGCTTCAATTCCAGCAGCTACCGAAGCTTGTACTTCTGATACGTCACCTCGGACAATAACGGTAACGCGAGCGCTACCGATTTTTTCATATCCAACTAAGGTTACACGTGCAGCCTTAACCATCGCATCCGCAGCTTCTACAACTGCCGGAAAACCCTTAGTCTCAATCATTCCAACTGCAATTGGCACTTCTAGACTCCTACAAAAATTTACGCGACACTTTGCTTACTGAATTTTTTGACGGGGATGCTCATCTTAGTCCAATTCAAAAAGCACTCTCGTTCTTAAGCATAGAAAAGGTTGGCACCCCTGGCAAGATAAATTACTATAATACTTTATAATAAAATGGTTTTGAAAAACTTAACCAACTTAATATCAGTGTATTTCCGGTTCTCATAGACTACGGATTCCTTCTCCATGCCTTATGATTTATAATTTCTTTATACTGTTAGTTTATAAATAAACGTGACAGTGACAAATCTACCGTGAGGGAGTAGTCGAGCGAGAGCGTATATGGCGCCTCTCTGCGAGTGTTCTGCTGCAAGCGTGCGCTGACCATTTATTTTTTCTCAAAATATAAGTTTTTGTTATAAAACATATAAGCTGGATTTTTGAGACAAAGAAAATCTTAGCAGGTAGGGGCTTGGACGTGAAAAGATAATGTTTATTTATGCGAAGCATAGTAGTCTTTTTGACATATTTCCGAGAAAATCTAAGTAATAAAAAGCTATTCCGTGCAATTTATATATTGAACACAATTTTAGGACATAGCTTTTAGTTAACTTAGTTTCATCGTTAATAATTTTTTTAAATTACGGCAAATCGGGAAGTTTAAATGAATCAGTTTCTGCTATCAACAAGTTGGTGGGTTCCTTTCTATGGCTTAATTGGAGCGATATTGACGCTACCTTGGGCAATAGGACTAATAAGACGAACGGGTCCAAGACCAGCGGCGTACTTGAATTTGTTAACCACAGTATTAGCTTTTGTTCACAGCTTACTTATTTTTAGAGTGATTTGGAACAGTGACCAGCAAAGTTTACTTGTAACTTGGTTTAAAGCTGCCGATTTTGATTTATCGTTTGCTATTGAAATTTCAACTGTTAGTGTTGGAGCATCAGTATTAATAACTGGTTTGAGTTTGCTCGCGCAAATTTATGCCTTGGGATATATGGAAAAAGACTGGGCATTAGCTCGCTTTTTCGCCTTGATGGGATTTTTTGAAGCAGCGTTAAGCGGTTTAGCAATCAGTGATTCGTTGTTTTTGAGTTACGCGCTTTTGGAAGTTCTGACATTATCAACGTATTTACTCGTTGGTTTTTGGTACGCGCAACCTTTAGTTGTAACTGCCGCACGTGATGCGTTTTGGACGAAGCGCGTTGGAGACTTAATGCTTTTGATGGCTGTTGTAGCGCTTTCTGTGATTGCAGGCAGTTTGAATTTTTCAGACTTGTACGAGTGGGCACAGACGGCGGAACTTTCTCCTGTAGTATCAACTTTATTAGGGCTTGCTTTAATTGCTGGACCAGCGGGTAAGTGCGCGCAGTTTCCGTTCCATTTATGGTTAGATGAAGCAATGGAGGGTCCCAACCCAGCGTCGATTTTACGAAACTCGATGGTAGTAGCTGGTGGCGCCTATTTACTGTACAAACTTCAGCCAGTACTAGCACTTTCACCCATAGCGTTAAATGCATTAGTAGTGATGGGTTTGGTGACAGCAATTGGTGCAACACTAGTTTCAATAGCCCAAACTGATATTAAACGCGCATTATCACATTCAACGAGTGCGTATATGGGCTTGGTATTCTTAGCTGTCGGTATGGAACAGGGTGGTGTTGCGCTGATGCTACTATTAACTCATGCCATAGCCAAAGCACTGTTATTTATGAGTTCTGGCTCAGTCATTTTTACAACTAGCAGCCAAGACTTAACCGAAATGGGTGGACTATGGTCGCGAATGCCAGCAACAACCACTGCATTTGTTGTGGGTGCGGCAAGTATGGTGACAATGTTACCGCTTGGTAGCTTTTGGGCAATGCTGTCTTGGGCAGATGGTTTAGCGAATATTTCACCGTGGGTAGTTGTCGTATTAGTTTTAGTCAACGGGTTAACGGCATTAAATTTGACCAGAGTCTTTCGGTTAGTTTTTTGGGGTAAACCACAGCAGAAAACTCGACGGGCGCCGGAAGTTGGTTGGCAAATGTCAATACCAATGGTTTCATTAACAATTGTGAACTTGTTAGTACCATTAATGCTTCAACAGTGGTATTTACTACCGACGTGGGAAAGTATAAATTTAACAGTATTATCCCTACTAGTGTCATCTACAGCATTCGGGGTATTACTCGGTTCAACAATTCATCTACACAAAGCATGGTCACGTTCAACTGTACTGGCATGGCGATTTATACAAGACTTATTAGGATATGACTTTTACATCGACCGTATATACAAATCAACCGTAGTAAGTATAGTCGCAATACTTTCTAATATATCAGCATGGAGTGACCGCTACATTATTGACGGGTTAGTTAACTTAGTGGGGTTTGCGGCAATATTCAGCGGACAAAGCTTGAAATACAGTGTATCCGGACAATCACAAGGGTACATGCTGACCATCGTTATTGGTATCAGCATACTAGGTTTCTTTATTAGCTGGTCATTAGGTCTTCTTAATAACCTCCCGTTTTAGTAGGGTGTGTAACGCCATAACAATCCTACAACGCGCGCAAAGTTTCCTTGTGGCGTTACGCACCAGAAACTTTATGTACCACACGGTTAATGGTGGGTGAAAGCACTTTAATCTCGCGTTACATTGCATGATTGTAATAGCTTTCACCCACCCTAAAACTTTTCACTCTTAACTTAAAAAATGCTTACTGTATTACTTCTGTTGCCGTTTTTTGGCGCCGCATTGATAGGGTTTTTGCCCGTCGAAATAACACCAAAGCTAACACGTAAAATAGCTTTGGGTTTTGCTAGCGTTGCTTTTGTATGGACGATTGTTTTGGCATTTTTATTTAATCCAAGCAACGTCTCGCAACAATTTACAGAATTCTTGCCCTGGATAGATGCATTAGGCTTGAATTACAATCTTGGTATTGATGGATTATCATTACCATTATTGGTACTAAATGCGCTGTTGACTTGTATTGCGATTTACAGTTCTGATGAATCTATAAATCGACCGCGATTTTATTATTCATTATTACTGCTGTTAAATATCGGGGTAACAGGCGCCTTTCTATCGCAGGACTTGCTATTGTTCTTCCTGTTTTACGAAATCGAATTGATTCCCCTGTACTTACTAATTGCGATTTGGGGTGGTGAACGTCGAGGTTATGCAGCAACGAAATTTTTGATATACACAGCAGTATCAGGATTCCTGATATTAGCAAGTTTCCTTGGCATGGTACTACTGAGTAATTCACATAACTTTGCGCTCGAAAATTTGAATACGGAAAGTCTACCACTGGTTACACAAATCATCTTACTACTAGGAATCTTAATTGGTTTTGGCATCAAAATGCCTTTAGTACCTTTTCATACCTGGCTACCCGATGCTCACGTTGAAGCTTCCACACCAATATCGGTATTATTAGCAGGGGTACTGTTGAAACTAGGTACTTATGGTTTATTGCGGTTTGGCATGGATTTATTCCCTGATGCTTGGGCAACATTGGCGCCGTTTTTAGCAACATGGTCAGTAATAAGCGTACTATATGGTTCATCTTGTGCCATCGCTCAAAAAGACATGAAGAAAATGGTGGCATATAGTTCAGTTGGACACATGGGTTATGTACTACTTGCCGCTGCTGCTGCAACACCATTGAGCGTGTTAGGAGCAGTACTACAAATGATTAGTCATGGTTTAATATCAGCACTACTGTTCCTGCTAGTAGGTGTTGTATATAAAAAAGCAGGCAGTCGTGACTTAGATGTAGTTCAAGGACTCTTCAACCCCGAACGCGGAATGCCAGTAATTGGTAGCTTAATGGTAGTTGGGATAATGGCAAGTGCTGGAATACCCGGAATGGTTGGGTTTATTTCCGAATTTATCGTCTTTCGGGGCAGCTTCGCTGTTTTCCCAGTGCAAACCCTAATATCAATGATAGGAACAGGGCTAACAGCAGTTTACTTCCTAATTTTAATGAACCAAGCATTCTTCGGTAGATTATCCACACAGGTAATGAATTTACCCAGAGTGTATTGGAGTGAACGTCTTCCAGCTTTAGCCCTAGCAGTATTAATTATCATTTTCGGTATTCAACCCGCATGGTTAATACACTGGACAGAACCAACAACAACCGCAATGGTTCACATTGAAAACGTAGTTGCAACAAAATAATAATGTAGGTTGGGTGGAGCGCAAGCGGAACCCAACATATCCCAATACCCTCTTTAAAAAGCTATGGTAACAAAAGCAAAAACACTTGATAACTATCCTTTAGTAGAATACCTAAAAAGATTACAAAATGGTGATTCACTACTTCCAGATACACCAGAAAATGTCCGCGAAGTAGTAGGTATATTAAAAAGCTACGGAGTCGTTTTAGACGAATATTATAAAAACCTCATTTACATCGCAGAAAATCAATTTTTAGTATTTTTCCCATTCTTTAAGTACTTCAACGGTGACATCAATAGAAAAAAACTATTTAAACATTGGTGGCACGACCGTATTAACTTTGAATATGCGGAATATTGCATGAAAGCAATGTATTGGCACGGAGGCGGCGGTTTAGATAGTTATTTAGACACTCCAGAATTTCAACAGCGAGCCAACGCTATAATACAAGCAAAATTTGGAAATAATCCTTTTGTCTTAGGTTTAAATAGCTTATTTCCTGATTTCCTAACCGAACAACTGCGAGTTTCTGCATACTACAGTGGTTTAGGACAATTCTGGCACGTCATGGCTGATATATTTCTGTCATTATCAGACTATTACGACATGGGAATGATAAAAACAATTCCAGATGTCGTCAACCATATAAAAGATGGTTTAGTTTTTGATGCCTCAAGACCAATTACTTACTCAGTCAAAATCAAAGATAAAACTTACAGCATTCTACCTAAATCATTAGGTTTAACCTTCTTAGTAGATACCGCTATACCCTACGTCGAAGCAGTATTTTTTAGAGGAACACCATTCCCAGGTACAGTTTCATATAACGCTCAAGCATATCAAATACCCGCAGACCAAGCGCGCTTTCAATACGGCGCCTTATACGCAGACCCACTACCTATAGGAGGCGCCGGTATACCTCCAACATTGCTAATGCAAGACATGCGGCACTTCTTACCCGAATACCTCCACGAAATATACCGTAAAAGTCCCAGAGGAGAAGACGACCTGCGGGTACAAATATGTATCAGCTTCCAAAAATCGATGTTTTGTGTAACCTCAGCAACAATATTGGGACTAATGCCCCATCCTGCCGATACCCAAAACCCCAACGAGCAAATGGCTAACCAAGTCTATTTCCAAAAATGGCTCGATAGATTACAAAACTCACGCTTACTAGACGTAAACAAAGACTCTTAACTTTTGCTCATCAGTGTAGGGTGGGCCGCGGCCCACCATACGTCATTCATTTAATATTTTTTTACTGTAAATTTTTTATTTAAATCTTGTAACTAGTTACAAGTGAATAAAACAATAAGATATTGTAAGGACACGATACATTCGTGCTTTATATATATGAAAATATTATTTTTAGACCAAAGCGGCAAACCGGGCGGCGCCGAATTATGTTTAATAGACATAGCAAAACCGTATCGCTCTAATTGTTTAGTAGGCTTATTCGCTGACGGTTCATTTCGCGACTTACTCGAAAAAAATCAAATACCCGTAAAAATTTTAACAAACCAAGCTATTCAAGTTCGTAAAGAAAGCACATTAATACAAGGTTTAGCAAGTTTAACTCAGCTATTACCCTTAATTAACAAAGTAGCAAAAATTGCCCGTGACTATGATTTAATTTACGCTAACACACAAAAAGCACTAGTTATCGGCGCCATTGCAAGTTTTCTGAGTCGGCGCCCATTAGTATATCATCTTCACGATATATTATCTCCTGAACACTTCAGCAAAACAAACCGAACTATTGCCGTTACCCTAGCAAATCGATTTGCACGCATTATCATAGCAAACTCGCAAGCGAGTAAAACCGCTTTTATTGCAGCATCCGGACGTGCGGACATAGTAGAAGTAGTTTACAACGGCTTTGACTCAACATCATATCAAGTAAACGAAGCCCAAATAAAACAACTTCGTCAAGAATTAGAACTCGAAGATAAATTTGTAATTGGACACTTTAGCCGTTTGTCACCGTGGAAAGGACAACATATATTAATAGAAGCAATAGCAAAGTCTCCTTCACAAGTCACAGCTATATTAGTTGGTGACGCATTATTTGGAGAACAAGAATACGTTAAACAACTGCACGAACAAGTAGAAAAACTGCAACTTCAAAACCGCGTTAAATTTCTAGGTTTCCGTTCCGACATACCTCAACTAATGTCAGCATGTGATTTAGTCGCACACACCTCAATCGCCGCCGAACCATTTGGTAGAGTTATAGTAGAAGCAATGTTATGTGGAAAACCAGTAGTAGCAGCAGAAGCAGGTGGCGCCATAGAAATAGTAGAAAATAATGTAAATGGCTATCTCGTCACACCAGGAGAACCCCAAGAACTCGCAAAAATTATTACCACCTGTGTCAAAGAACCATCAAAAACTGCCATATTAGCAGACAACGCACTTCATAGCGCACGTTCCAAATTCGATGTACAAGTAATTAATCAGCAAATAGCCCAAGCACTAAGTAAAATATAATTCATTCTTGCTCTTGTGGAGCGGGCATCCCGAACCGTCTCTTACAACTTATAAAAGGACGGGCAAGGATGCCCATCCCACAAGACTCAAGTTCACAGTAAAGACATGTACGACGGTGATGATATTGATTTTCTGTACAATTTACAACCACATGGTTGAAGTACATGTTTACTTTATATAAACGGTGATATCTATAATTTTGCAATCACACATGCTTTTTCATGCCCAATAGCCGACATGATAGAAGCCATCATGCTAATAAACAAAGGCGCCGTAGAATCTGAATTTATATTTCCTGGCGAACCAGGTGGATATAGATGGCGCCTGAGAATAAATGATAAGCAACATCATAAAGTCATCATTACAATATCAGAAATTTCAGATTTTTTCACAAAAGCCGAAAAAGAGAAAGAGGAAGTAATAGTTACGTTTGAAATCAAAAAGAAACAACTTTCTACACTAATATATTTCCAACTTTCAAAGATTGCTGTGTTACTCGAAGAAAAAAGTTACAGAGACAGAAGACGTGGTGATTTTCCATTTCTTCAGTATAAAGAGTTCGCAAAGCATATGAATTAATGAAAATTATCGGCACTGACATACAAATGCTCACGAATCGATGGCTCATAAATTTCCCCATTATTCCTTGCATCATTGGAATTAGTATTAATGAATGGGAACGCAGGAAATGGATTTTCCTTTAAATTAAAACTTTCATATCTTCCTTTTGGAATTACTAGCTCGAATTTGGATATTTTTCAATACTTACTAATAGTCATATTTTGATTTCCTATGCTAAACAAATTTTACTTATACCGTTTCTCGATGAAGATGCGCTTTATCCCTGACTGTAGAGATTGACATGTCAATCTCTACGGGATTTATTTGGCGCAACTTTATGCAGAATTGGTATTAGCACATAAGCTGATTGTAACAATATTATAGTTTATCAGTGCTAAAATGCGAAAATTCCCGACAACTTCGGCGAAGTCGGGAATCTAAATATCTAGGTAATTTAATTTAAAGTTTTACAAACCAACGAACTCGCGCGATTCTAAATCGGTAAGTTGCTGTGCTATCTTTAAACGTGCTTCTAACTTGGCAACACTAAATTGATTTCGTAGATACTCTAAATGCGCGAGAGCATTTGCTTTTTCTGTTACTAACCGAATTTGAGTATCCAGTGCTTTTTGATACTCTTGATTAACGAGTAATACGTCAAAGCGGCGTGCTTTGCGTTGAGCATCGTTTTTCATGTCCATATCGAACGAGGAAATTCGATCGGCGCCACCTTCAAAACGGTTAATTTGTAATTGTACTGCCATTAGCTGTGAGTCAATCTCATTAACTCGTTGAGATGCTTGAGCAATAGCAGATGGATAATGACTAAGTTGCATCATAAAAATAAAAAGTTATGAGTTGATTCTTATAATTCGTAAGGTGCGTGACGCTATTAGATTATTAGCTTCGTTTTAAGGTTATTGGTGGCGTCACGCACCCTACTAGGCTGCTTCACGTAACTGTGGTTTTTCGGTGACTTCTGCAAGGTTTATGGTTAATTGTTCTACCTGGGGGGCATTTGCTTGTTCTAAAACCTGCACGTCTATATTGACGCTAACTAAATAACTTCCTGCTTCTGAGCCAACTGCATCGGCGATTAATTTGGCTATATCCGGACGTTTAGCAGTTAACGGGTCGCGTAATATACATCTATCCCATTCGTGTTTAGCTACGGGATTGAGGCTAAGAATATAGTGCTTTATCATCGGACTAACCCTCGCATCACTCTTGTCTTTGAGCTTGTGAATGCAGTTGTTACAAAGCTTTTCCCTGTTTACAGGCTTTATAATCACTACTTCTCTATTATAGTACAAAATTACCTGAGTGTGTAGGTTCTGAGGAATTATTTTTCAGTGTAAAGATGTGATTGTAGAGACGTGATTAATCACGTCTCTACTTGCTGTTCAATGTTTGCCCGTCGTTGATCCAAATAGCTTGTTGCGGAATGGGAATGGAAATTCCTGCTTTATCAAAGGCTATCTTGAGACGGCGCCTAAATTCTCTGGCAACGTCCCATTGTTTAAGTGGCTGTGTTTTAATCCAGACACGAATAATTAGACCACGTTCGCCAAAGTTCTCGACACCTAGGACTTTGGGTGTTTCGAGGATTTGCGCTTGCCATGCTGGGTCTAAGTCCATATCTACTGCGACTGTTTCGATTAATTTTAAAGCTTGGCTAATATCAGTGTTATAGGCAACAGGTACACTTAAGTCCGCGCGCGACCAACGACTGGAAAGATTGGCGACGATTTTTATTTCGCCGTTGGGAATGGTAATTAAACGACCTTCTGAGTCACGTACTTGGGTAATACGCAAATTCAAAGTTTCTACAAAACCACTTACATTGTTTAGTGCAATGACATCGCCCAAGGCATATTGGTCTTCGAGAATAATGAGAAAGCCATTAATTGCGTCTTTAATTAAATTTTGTGAGGCTAAGGATACTGCAACGCCAACTAAACTAACACCAGCTAGTAAGGGAACAATATCAATACCCAAAGAAATTAAAGTTAGGAGAATCCCAACTCCTATCCAAACAATGGTAATAATACTTTTCGCAACACCAGATATAGTAGAAATACGTAATTGTAAACGTTCGGGAGTTTCTGGGCTTAATAAAGTACTACTAACTATAGCCGAAGTGAAGCGGTCAATTAAAGCATAGCTCAAACGAATAACTACATAAGTGCCAAGTGCAACAATACCTAATGTCAAAGGAATTTGTGCAACTCTGAGAATAACTACCTGTAGCATCCGTGTGTAGGGAAATAAACCTAAAATCACAAAGGTGCCACTTCCCCATACTCCTGTTTGTGTTAACTGAAACAGTCGGCGCCTAACTTCTTGGAGATTTTGATGCTGTTTTTGCTTTAGCTGTGTAGATATTGGCGTCTCCGTTGGTGCTGGTATCGTTGAGTGTAAAGCTTTCCTTTTTAAGCGACATTGCCAGGAATGAATACCCCAGCTCACAATAATTACACTGGCGCCAATTCCGAGTGCAATAAAACCTTGGTGAATCAAAAAATCTCTTGAGCGTTCCTGCTTTGCCCGTATCAAATCATCCCGCAATATTTGAGTAATTTGATTTGCTGCTGTCTTTACATCTACCTGTAGTAATTCTGCATCATTAGAAGTAACCGTCATCAAGTAGCGGTTATTGAGATATATCACTGGCAACCCATTTAGAACTCGAAATTCCACCTTTGGTTCTGTTGCAGATGATTCAAAATAACCGCGACTAGCTTCATTAAGATTCTGCTGGACATTTTCTAAACGTTCTGCAAGATTGGCTCTAGCTGCTGCTAACTGAAATAAACGACGACCATCTAAGTAAACCCAGCCATTTACAACTCTATTCTCTGAGTCATTATTCGGGCTAGTAGGAGTTAGTAAATTAGGTAACAAGTTGATTTGACCTGTAGCTTTTGGCACAGTGCAAAAAGTTACAACAGCGATTGAACTAGCGACTGCCAAAAATCTAAACCGCATTACTACTCCTTGATTAACGAGTTATGGAGTATGCCCTTGCTTATGAACGATACTCTATTCATTAACTTTAGTAAATATACTCATAGCAAGCCTTGACATCATTAACCTTTAGAAAGATGAAAAATGGCAACGGATGATGAGCAGATGTAACAGATGATTAATTTGTTACGCGCTCTTAATATTCGTTCAATAGAATCAACTATCCGTTACATCCGTTGTATCTGTTGCCAGCTTACCCATCATAATTATTTATTAATATAAGTATATTTACGGATAATTAAAGTTAAAGTTATGAAAAAGAAGTACAGATAACATTGACAATACGCCTATTAAGCGGCAAGCTAATGCATGGAAGCCATCGACTGAAAAAGTAAAGTACTACTAACTTTCTCAATCATGGACTACCCTAGTAGAGAGCGTAATTATTACGCTATGTTTTTACTTTTAATTGAGGAAGTTTTTAATGACTGCAACATCTCCCCGACTAAAGCACGAGGTTAAAGACCTCGCCCTAGCTTCCTTGGGAAGACAGCGCATTGAGTGGGCTGGACGTGAAATGCCAGTTCTCAAACAAATTCGCGACCGTTTTGAAAAAGAGAAGCCTTTCGCTGGTATTCGTATTTCGGCTTGTTGTCACGTAACCACCGAAACAGCACATTTAGCAATTGCCTTAAAAGCAGGTGGCGCCGATGCAATTTTAATTGCTAGTAACCCACTTTCGACACAAGACGACGTAGCAGCGAGCTTAGTTGAAGATTATGGTATTCCCGTTTTCGCTATTAAGGGCGAAGATGAAGCAACCTATAGTCGTCACGTACAAATCGCATTAGACCACCGTCCAAACATCATTATTGACGACGGTTGTGACGTAGTAGCAACATTAATTCAACAGCGTCCCCATCAAATCGCAGACCTGATTGGTACCACAGAAGAAACCACCACAGGTATTGTACGTTTACAAGCGATGTTAAAAGATGGCGTTCTTACCTTCCCAGCAATGAACGTCAACGACGCTGACACAAAGCATTTCTTCGATAACCGTTACGGTACAGGTCAATCCACCCTTGACGGTATCATCCGTGCAACCAACATATTACTAGCTGGTAAAACAGTAGTAGTTGCAGGTTACGGTTGGTGCGGTAAAGGTACAGCACAACGCGCAAGTGGAATGGGCGCCAACGTAATTGTCACCGAAATCGACCCAGTAAAAGCAATTGAAGCTGTAATGGACGGTTTCCGTGTAATGCCAATGGCACAAGCTGCTCCTTTAGGCGACTTATTCATCACCGTAACAGGTAACAAGCACGTTATTCGTGGCGAACACTTCGATGCTATGAAAGATGGCGCCATTGTTTGTAACTCCGGTCACTTCGACATCGAAATAGACCTCAAAGCCCTAGCAAGCAAAGCTAAAGAAGTTAAAGACGTTCGTCCTTTCACCCAAGAATACAAACTTACCAGCGGTAAGTCAGTAGTTGTATTAGGAGAAGGTCGCTTAGTTAACCTAGCAGCAGCAGAAGGACACCCCAGCGCTGTAATGGATATGAGCTTCGCAAACCAAGCAATGGGCGCCGAATACCTACTCAAAAACAAAGGTAAACTGCAACCAGGTATCCACTCCATCCCCGCTGACGTAGACAAAGAAATCGCACGCTTGAAACTACAAGCAATGGGTATCACCGTAGACACCCTCACCCCCGACCAAATCGAATACACCAACTCCTGGACATCAGGAACATAATTTGTAAATTGACATTCTCGTAGAGACCGTATTAATTCGGTCTCTACAATGCGTAATTTTAAGGATGGGCATTTGCTCATCCTTTTTTAGTATCTGTAATATCCGTAGGTTGGGTGGAGCGACAGCGTAACCCAACATTAATTTATAGAAGGACGGGCAAGGATGTCCATCCCACAAGATTGTTATTATTTATAAAGATATAATTGAAATATCTTTATCATTGGAAACAGAAGATTTAGAAGATATTGATATTTGTAATTAATTTATAAATTTTCAATTAAGAAGCCTATGAGGTTCAGAGATGGATAAACGCTGTCTGATAAGATAGTAAGCAATACTACAAAATAGTAGTACTACGGTAATTACTTCACCACTTACTTCTAACCTAACCGCGTCTATCAAACTACTATAACCCAACATCGTACTAGACTTTCTGAAGAGAGTGCTTAGAAGCTTCTGCTTCATAAGCTTTAATAATAATTTGCGATAATTTATCCAAGTCGTCTATAGAAGAAATAGTAATTTTCGATATAACTTCTGACGCTGAAGAAGGTACTTCTTGAATTGTAAATTCTGATGCTAGATATTTTGCTTCTTCTGGGCTTAATCGAGCGATAAATGTCTTTTTAGAAGAAGATAAGTAGAAACGGAGGAACCACCAATTAGCTTTACCAAGATGAACACTAAAGTAAGACTCGGTATCTTTATAGTACACGTCATGCTGATAATTTTTGGAGGTGGTCACAATACTCCTAATTTTATCAAAAGCTTTGAGTTCTTCTTCTGTTGTTATAATTTTCGATTCTTCGGTAACTTTAGTATCATTCGCTTCTAAAGCATCTAACTCCTCAGCTTCTTCTGTGTTAGTTACTTCGCTCAATTGAATAATTTCTTGACTTAATGAGCGTGTCATCAGTTCGACTAAACTACCTTGAATAGATTTTTTAACAATAGGCTTAAATTTTTCAATCACTTTATTGGTAATTTTACCTTGAATCTGATAGTTAGGCGCCACCTTACCTAGTTCACACACCAAAAAACGAATAAATTCTTCAGATGGAGAACGTAAAAGATGACCTACTAGCTGAGTCATTCCTTTAACGTAAACCATTTCTTCTGCATACTGATTAATCGATGCTACATCAAAATTATCTCTATGGAATAACTTTAGATTCTCTATATCTTTATTATCGTACTCAAGAATATTAAAAGTAAAAAATGGCTCCTTGTCCATGACATTTTTGTCACGCAAGTCTGTAAAGAAGCGATACTCAATACCATTGGTTACTATAGCAACCTTAGTTGTTATAAGACCATTGAAATAACGACTAAGCTGACCATCATGAGCTTCAGCTTTTTGTCCACGAGCTTTTGCTTCTACAAGCATTACAATACTACCGTTAATGGCTATTGCATAATCGACTTTCTCAAACTGTCCTGCCTTTCTAATCGCAAAATCTGCTATATATTCAGGTTTAACTTCACTTGGGTCATAAACATCGTAACCAAGAGTGCTTAAAAAAGGTACGATTAGCGCCATTTTAGTCGCTTCTTCTCCTACAACTTGTTCCGCTCTATTACGAACTCTTTCTGACAACTTAGCAATATCTTCTGTGAATCCCATATTAAACCCTAATATATAATTGAAATATAAGTACATTAACTTTAGGCATTTAGAGAAAAACTTAAATGCCCAAAATGATTGTGTCAATTCTAACCAAGAAAAAATATATAGCTAGGATATATTTTTGTACTACAGCATTACCCTGCTTTGCAAGCTCCAAAACATTTTGCTGTGTCGTGATTAGTAGAACTCAAACTTGAAAAAGCTGTTCTAATTTCAAGATTCCCAATTTAAAGACATTGGCAACACTGTTTAGAAAATTTCAGTTATATCACTTAATCTAATAGTATATTATGACACATGTAAAATATCATCCAAATCGCCCTTTAACTTATGAGTACGCAAGCTTGAATCAAAAGGGTCTTCGGTAAGCAATTGTAGTACATTTTCAACCTGCGAGCGCAACTGTGGATTTTTCTTTGTTAGACGCTTGAATTTGTGTACAAACCCTGCACTCCAAACTAAATTTTTCACTCATCTAACTCCGCCATCAAATCAGCAACAGACCTGAAAATTGTGTCTGTTTTCATTTAGTGAAAGATGCACTGCGGCAAGCTTATATGATAATTTTACAATTAATTATATGCAGAATATACAAATTTTTATTATTAATAAATAGTCTAATTTATTAATATAATTTGTGTTAATAATTATTTATATCAAATATTTAATTTTTATGTTGGGTTGTGCCTACCCTTCGGGATATCCTACCCTGCGGGAAAACTCCGTTTACGGATAACGGCATACTACGTAAACGCACTCGCTGACACCCAACCTACGGGTTTAATAAAATTCCCGGCATTGTTTGGAGGCGCCGGGAATAATATGTGTAAAATTATGAAATTGTGAGTTTATGGGTCAATTGCTACTGTTTTTAGTGCTTCGCGCATTCCTTGTAAATGTGATTTGTGGTCAACTTTGACGAGTTCGGTGGAGTTGTATAAGTCGCTTAAAAGTTTGTTGTTATCTTTTTGATTTAATTTCAATAGCGCACTTATGATTTTTTCGCGTTTTTCTGCTGGAACATCATCATCTATTGCTATTCCATGTGCTGGTACATTGGGAATTGCGTGGAGAACTCGCAGCTTTTTACCTTCTTCGGCAGTAATGTAGGGTGGTTGTAGCGCATATTCTGAGACTGCGGCAACTTCTGCTTGTCCGCGTAAGACTGCTTGTAGTGCTTTACTGTAGTTTCCACCGTAGCTAACTTGTCCAAAGAAACCGTCGAGTTTGTCTCGGTTTGGCACAAATCCTTGTTTGACTAATTCGCTAACAGGAAAGATAAACCCTGAACCGGAGGTTGGCGAGGTAAACGCCATTTTTTTACCTTTGAGTTGTTGTAGAGTTTCTTTTGCTGAACCTTTGCTTTGTAGAGGACTATCTTTTGGAACGACAAACACCGAGTTGTAAGTTTGCTTTCCTGAATAAGTGGGGCGAACTTCTGCTAAATATAGATTGGCGCCTGCAAGTTGTTCTGCTTTCAATGCTGGACGACTACTCAAAAATGCTACATCTGCTTGGTTCGCGCGCAATGCTTCAACCGCAGCAGCATCATCACCAACTACTGCTTCTACTGGACTGCCAATTTCTTTTGATAAGTATGTAGCGACTGCATTGGCTTTATTCTGTAAGTCTGTTGAATCTGAACGACTGGGAAAAGCAACTTTTATCGCATTTCCAGCACCTTGAGTTGTATTTGCAGCAGGTGTTGCTACTGCTTCTGGAGTGCTGGGAGTATTTGTTGCTGTTTCTTGGCTACATCCAAAGGCGCCTATCGTTAGCCCTAATAACGCTAAATGTGGAGCAATGGCTCTTAGCACTTTCACTTGCATAACTGTACAATACCCTCTAATGCTTCTTAGTGACGAATTATTGATAACTTATATCAATATGACTATAAAAGCAATATACCTTATTTAAAAAGTATTCTGACAGTTACGCACGTTAGACACCCCAAAGCTTTTGGCATAAACCACTACTCTTGTCGGTTTACGCAGGATTTTTTAGGCTTAGAACTAATAAAATGCCATATCTTCATGCTAAATTTTAAGTAAATAGAAATACTTTAATGTGAAATAAAGTACGTATTATTCGCAAAAATAGCGCTATTTTATAGAATTGATATGTATAATGAGCGTAATTTTTATACAATTTTAGTACTGTCTATCAGTTGAAAGCTACTTTAACTTTCCTCTTGTTCCCGCTCTGTGCCCTCTGCGCCTAATAAGGTAACAATCTTTACTAACAAAACTAAACTATGAGCAGTATAAGGCGCCGGAAACAACTGATAGCTAATTGTTATGTATTATAGTAGATAAGGCTTTGTCCGCTGAAGGTATATTAATTAATGCTATGCAAAGTATCGAAACTACCTTTAATCTTCGTTTATGGACAGTTGATGAATACCACCGCATGGCAAAAACTGGTATTCTAGATAGCTCAGAACGAGTAGAACTTCTTGAAGGAAAAATTATTTGGATGAGCGCAAAGGGAACAGCACATAGTTCTGCGGTAGGAAGAATTGACAAATTACTGCAAAAGCGTTTAGAAAACCGTGCTTGGGTATCAGTCCAAGACCCAATAACTTTAAGTAATAATTCTGAACCCGAACCTGATATAGCAATAGTTAAAGTAGACCCTTTAGATTACGCTGACCACCATCCCACACCAGAAGAAGTATATTTGATTATTGAAGTTGCAGATAGTAGCCTAAAATTTGACTGCGATACCAAAGGTAAAGCTTACGCAAAAGCGGGTATTGCTGATTATTGGGTACTAGATGTAATTGACCGTGAATTATATGTATATCGTCAACCAACACCAGAAGGTTACAAAAGTAAAACTGTTTTGAGCGAAGATAAAACTATTTCACCGTTAACGTTCCCAGATTTAGTAGTTAGTGTTTGCGATATGTTACCACCTACCTACTAGCTAAAATATACAGCATTTATATAATATATAGAGGCGTTTAATTTTAAGGCGCCTCTATATCACTATTTATTGGCTTAATTTTTATATAATTATGAGTATATATACTTTTTTAGATTTATTTGCAGGCGCCGGAGGTTTTACTGAAGGAATGTTGTTAGCCAGTCATGATAGAAGTTTTTTTAAACTAGTTGCAGCAAGTGATATACATCCAAACGCGCATTTAACACATAAAAAGATATTTTTACTGAAGTACGTGTTCCATTTGGAACGTATCTAATTTGGGAAGCTGGGAAAGTTTCTTTCAAAACCCCATCTGAACGTTCGGATATAGCAATAGGTTATTTGGTTGAAGATGGAAAAATAAAGCTTTCAGATGAACCTTACCCTAAACAGCCAATATATAAGTTAGGAAAAAATCAGACTGTGATACCTCTTTCTACAATAAATTCAAAAATAAGAATTTCACAATCAGAATTTTTTGACTGGTTAGGTAGAGGACAATTGATGAATAGGGGAAATTCTCATTGTTTATCTGTTCAAATAGCTCTTAGAAAAGAAATGGATTTAACAATAGTTGAAGCCTCACAAGCTAGTACAAAATTCTTTTTATTTGGAGATGGGGGAGAAAGAAGCGTAATTCCGAATCGAGCAGAACTTGAGCGATTTATACAAATATTTACAGAACATCTTTCAGAAAGAATGGACGAGCCAAATATTGAATTAGCCGATGAAGAAGATGATTCAGTAACCGAAACTCAACTAGAGATAGATTTTGAAAGCGATTAATTAAACAGTAACGAGCCACCAGGTGTCGGAAACAGCTTTTTCATGATTTACAAGTTATTGTTCGAGACATCATGCCACCCAAGCAAGAAAACATTTAGGTAATCATGCCATGATTAATTTTTTATTACCCCCATAGCCAAGCTACTAATCCAACAGCAGCACCTACCGCACCGCCAATAGCAGCGCCTACTGGACCTAATCCTGCTCCAATTGCGGCGCCTCCTAATGCTAAAGCAGGAATAATCCCAGCATCAATTATCTTTTTTTTAATCAATTCCTTCTGTAGTTCATCAAGATTAATTTCATTAATTCGTGGCTCTTGATCATCTAGACATTCTTGTGTAGTGCCAGATGGATCAACGTAAAAGCGTCGATAAGGTTTTTCTGCTTTATCATAACCTTGTTTATCTTTTGTTGATTTATCTTGTGGAGTTTTTACGCTGTCAGCGGTAGCTATCAAAAAAGGTAAAACTCCTCGTTCAGATATCCTGACAAAAACTTTTGTGTAAAGTTCTCCCAACCATTCCTTATCATCTGGCGTCATTCTGCTCTTATTATCTACGGCTACAGAGGGAATGTCATTTGCTATTTCAGCACTAGCATACTTAGAAATTTCTTTCCTAATAAGTTCTGTTCTTTTTTCCAGTGCTTCTGTATATCTTTCCTTTTCTACGGAATTTGCATAAGTAAAAATAATCACCGCATGTTTCCACACTTTTGGTGTAAAAGCTTCTGAAATTAGCTTAATACCTCGTTTTTCATCGGCTGTAACTCTTGCTTCATCCAGACGACTGACAAACCACATTGAGTCAATTTGCTTGACTTTAGATTGCATCAGTTCTAAATATTTTTCATCATTATCGGCTTCTTCAAAATCATCACATAATCCTGGTGTATCAAATACGGTAAAATTAACGCCATTTACTTGCGAGTTATATGCTTCAACTCCCATTGTTGTTGCTTCATAGTCTCCAACCTGAGCTATTTTTTTACCAATTAATGAATTTACAGTGCTAGATTTACCAACACCTGTACGTCCAACTAAAAGGAATGTAAAATTTTTATCTTGTGCTGATTTTAGCTTTTCAATAAAAGAAGATAGTGCAGCTTTGATCTGCTCAGTAGAAGCGTTTATAAAGTTATTTTCAATCATATTATCTCTGTTCTTTGACTGTGAGAAACTGAACCGGGTTCCATATCACCTTTCTACCCGTATTAATATAGTTCCCAAATTTCGCTAATCAATTAACAAAGATTTTGTTACGTATTTTAATTTAATAAAAACTTTATAGATAAGGTGGAATTATAATACCTTATAGGTTAAGAAGTCTTGCACAGAGGATTATTTCGCCGTAGCGCTAATGACCATACAGAACTATCTACAACTACTCTCATTGCTTTTGCCGTTGCTGTTTATAGTCGTAGTCTTCGTCGTAATCAATTGTCCCAAATAAATCTATAACTTTTATTTGCTTGCGACGTTGCACGTATTCACGCAAAGCTTGCTCAACTACATCGCGCTCACTTTGCTGATTATCAAAGGTCAAGGCTTCTTTTACTAAAGCGTCATCAATTTGGATATTAATTGCCATAAGCCACTTATCATTATAGCGCTTTCGATTTTAACAATAAAAGGTGAATGATGTTACCCAATTCAATGGTATTACATCAAAGGCTATCAGGGTCTACACCTAAATCACGTAATTTCTCAGCTAATTTAGCCGCACGCTCTTCTGGAGTTAACAAGCGCTTTCCTTGTTCATTATACCAATACAGCCATTCGCGCGGAATATTTTGGTAAGTTCCTCGTTCCATTCCTATACCTAAACCGACTTCTGGTAGCCAAATAGGATTTCCTGCTAATAATTGATATTCACCATTTACTAGTTTATACACTTCTAAGCGTGCTTTGCGACGGCGCCCAGGATTGTAAACAACGTAGTATAAAACACCTAGTGAAGCATATTTGTCTTTTTTGCTATAATATTCGCCACGATAAGTTTGAGATACTATTTTTAATGCCAAAATAGGTACTTGCTCTTCTTCCCATATTGCATAACTTAGACGTAAGTTTTCGTCGAAGTATCGCTCAACTTCTAAACTTAGAAAGGCATCTGGTACTATTGGGGGTAATTCAGGGTCATAATAAACACCCATATCTACCCCAAAAAACCAATCCATTCGCTCTGACCAAGCCATTGCAAGAGTTGTGTTAAGTAAGTTAGGTATTAAAGATTGCAGTTCGTTATCTACTGGTATATCGTCAGAGTCTGGTAATTCTTCAGAAAAAGGAAGGCAAGATAATGGATTGTACTTCAGCATAATGTATTTGTTTTATTTACAATCCAGGGTTAGTTAATGAATAAAATTTTAACAAAAAATAAGGTGGGCAATGCCCACCCTACAAATGTATTTTTATTGATTAAAAGCTAGAAATTACTTATTAACTCATAACTCCTAACTCCGCGCCTCATTACGCGAATGCTGCAGTTTGTACGTCGTTGTTAGCGAGTAGGTCTTGCAGTTCTTCTGCGTCTACGGTTTCTTTTTCAACTAACATATCTGCTAGTTTGTCGAGGATGAGTTTGTTATTTACTAATACTTCTTTCGCACGAATGTAAGCTACGTCTACTAATTTACGTACTTCTTCGTCGATGGAAGCAGCGGTTTCTTCGGAGAAGTCGCGCTCGGACATGATGTCACGTCCTAAGAACATGTTACCTTGCTGGCGCCCTAATGCTACAGGTCCAAGTTTGTCGCTCATACCGAAGCGTGTCACCATTTGACGGGCAACTCGTGCAACTTGTTGTAAGTCACCAGAAGCACCTGTGGTTACTTCTTCGTCACCAAAGATTAATTCTTCAGCGATACGTCCACCCAAGGCAACTGCCATTTGGTTTTCTAAGTAGGAACGACTATAAAGTCCACTGTCCATACGGTCTTCGGAAGGGGTAAACCAAGTTAAACCACCTGCACGACCACGGGGAATAATGCTGATTTTTTGTACTGGGTCATAGTCGGGCATTAATGCACCAACAAGAGCATGACCTGCTTCGTGGTACGCTACTAACTGCTTGCGACGTTCGCTCATTACGCGGTCTTTCTTCTCTGGACCTGCTAATACACGGTCGATAGCGTCGTTAATTTCGTCCATCGAAATTTCAGTGAGGTTACGACGTGCTGCCAAAATTGCTGCTTCGTTGAGCAAGTTCGACAAGTCAGCACCTGTAAACCCTGGTGAACGACGTGCAATACGTTCGATATCTACGTCTTTACCTAGAGTTTTACCACGCGCGTGTACTTTGAGAATTTCTACACGTCCAGCGTAGTCAGGACGGTCTACTACTACCTGACGGTCGAAGCGACCAGGACGCAATAATGCTGCATCTAATACGTCGGGACGGTTGGTAGCAGCGATGATGATAATACCTGTGTTACCCTCAAAGCCATCCATTTCGGTGAGCAACTGGTTAAGGGTTTGTTCACGTTCGTCGTTACCACCACCTAAACCGGCGCCACGTTGACGACCTACTGCGTCAATTTCATCTATAAATACAATACAAGGTGCATTAGCTTTTGCTTGCTCGAATAAGTCACGTACACGAGAAGCACCTACACCAACAAACATCTCTACAAACTCTGAACCAGAGATAGAGAAGAAAGGTACACCAGCTTCACCTGCAACCGCACGTGCTAACAAGGTTTTACCTGTTCCTGGAGGTCCAACTAACAATACACCTTTAGGAATTTTGGCACCAATAGCTGTAAAGCGGTCGGCATTTTTAAGGAAGTCTACAACTTCGTTTAATTCCAATTTCGCTTGGTCAATACCTGCAACATCACCAAAAGTAACTTGGGTTTGCGGTTCCATTTGTACCCTAGCGCGCGACTTACCAAAGTTCATCGCTTGACTACCTGGACCATTTTGCGCTCGGCGAAGTAAAAAGAATAAACCTACTAGTAGTAATACTGGGAAGAATAAACTGCTAAGTGCCTTAAACCAGAAACCTTCATCGGTTTGAGGTAAAACGCTAATATCTACGTTTTTCTCAGTAAGCGTATTAATTAATTGTGGGTCGTCTACCAAAGTTACCAATACTTGGTTGCCACTTTGTGACTTAACGATAGCTTGTGTACGGTCAGCACTCAGTCTTACTTGTGCGACGTTACCTTTTTCTACTTCTTGAATAAACTGGCTATAGCGCCATGTTTCCCTGTTTTGAGGCTGTTTGTCAAAAAACGCTGTTCCCAACGCTATGACTACAATGAACAGCAGTGCGTACAGCCCTGCGCTTCTCCACTTTTTATTATTATTATTATTGTTGTTGTTACTATTCACCGAAGTGAGTCCTCCTGTACATTTTGTGCTGTCGCCTTAGCGCCTCTTGTTTATTAGAGAACCGCAGAGCGTTCCGAAATCAACTGGGTGTAGTTAAGAATTATGTTAACTTATCTTAAGGTATCGCAAAATGCTCTCATATTCATGTAAAAGCAAAAAAATTCTAGAACCCTCAGTCAATTTCGTTACATTAAGCTTGGCGCCGTTGTGGACACCAAACCCTTGAAGATACATTCTAGCGAGCCAACCCTTGCAGGCGCCTGAGTATGTATAGACGGATTACACTACAAAACCACAATCTTGTAAAAATATAATCTTGTGGAAATATAATCTTGTGGAAATATAATCTTGTGGAACGGGCATCCCGAACCGTCAACATCCAATATATAGAGCGGGCAAGAGAAAGCCCACCCCACAAGACTAAACTTAAGGCAAAACCGAGATATCAACGTTGTTAGTAGTCAAAGTATTAATTAGCTCTGGGTCATCAACTAAGTAAACAAGTTTCTTCTTAGCATCATTTTTACTCTTTACCATAACCTTGCTTCGGTCGGCACTCAACGACACACGTTCAACGGCGCCGCCTTTCACTTCTCGGATAAACTTCGTATATGACCATTGTTCGAGTCGCTTATCTTTCTCATCTGTTTTTTTGGGCATAGCAGAATCATGATATTTAATCCTTTTGAAACAATGCTTGTAATTCCTTCAAGCTTGGATGTTGGGCGCCGTATGTCAATGCACCTGTATCTATAACAACAGTATGGATAGGTATAAATTCTACTATACAATTACTATAAGCAAGCGTTTCAAAGCTTTCAACTAACTCTATATTCCAAGGGTCTTCGCGTACTACCTGATTTTGCTCAATTAAGCTAGTTATTATATACTTCCGCACCATTCCTGGTAAAATACCCGCAGACAAGGGAGGAGTCCACCAATAGTTATCTTTCCACCCCCAAAGATTACCTGTAGTCGTTTCTAACCAGTTTCCCTCGTCATCTATAAATATAGCTTCTTGAGAATTATGATTTTGAGCGGCATTCGTTTTTGCTAATATTGGCACCAGATAATTTCCTGTTTTGTGACCGGGTAGCGAACGGTAATAATCTGCTTGAACAATACTCGCTGTAATTCCATGTTTCTGCTTTTCTGATAAGTCCGGCGCCAGCTTTCTCCCTGTTATCCATTCTTTACCATCAGGAAACACTGTTATTCGCAATACGGGAAAATGCTGTTTCATCAATTCGGCGCCTTCGCGTACCGAGTCCCAATTAGGTTGCTGCCAACCAAAATAATTTAAGGAAGTTTTAATGCGCGCGAGATGTGCTTGCCATTGCGTCAAAGGATTATCTAAAGAGTTATATACTCGTAGCGTTGTAAAAACGGTGGCGCCGTATAACAACCCTGGATTGTTAATGTCTAACTCAATGGTTTGTGAATCTATAAATTTACCGTTGTACCAAAAAATATATTTAACCTCTGTTTGGATGTAAGTTGGGTGGAGGCTTTGCGTTTACGCAGTATGCCGTTAACGAAGTTTTCCCGTTAACGAAGTTTTCCCGAAGGGTAGGGTAGGCACAACCCAACATTTACATTCATCATATCAACGTTGGTTGTGTTGGGTTGCACCCAACCTACTAGTACGAGCTTACTGTGATTTTTATTTTATTGATGTTTCATTTCCTTAGAAAGCTTCAGTCTCCACTGTACTTAAACAAACAGCAGTTACAAATGTTATACAATTTATTTTGTGCAAGTCTCTTGGCCAAGAAGCTCATGTAAAGTTTGCAATAATTCTTGAGTTGTATAGGGCTTAGAAATAAATTTGCCCTGAGTTGCATCTTTAGTAATTTTATTGCTGCCTACTATACCGCTAACAGCAACAATCTTGACTAACGGATTCATTTTTTGCAATGTGCGAATGGTAACTGCACCATCCATCAACGGCATCATCATATCTACCAAAACTACACTGATTTTATCTTGGTAGCTAGCATACAGTGCGATCGCTTCAATACCATTACTGGCAGTCACTACTTTGTAGTTATAACTTTTTAATAAAGTTTGAGTAGTTTCGAGAATTTTAGCTTCATCATCTACTACTAAAATTAATTCTTCATTTCCATATGGCAAATCTAGATTTTCGGTTGGCGACGTTGCCATCGTTTTTACTGCTGGCAAGAACAATTTAAATTCAGTTCCTTTCCCAATTATGCTATGCACGTTAATAAAACCACCGTGGCTTTTGATGATTCCTCTTACGGTTGAAAGACCTAAACCTGTACCTTTACCAACGTCTTTAGTAGTGAAAAACGGCTCAAATATTCTATCTAAGATCTCTGGCGGCATCCCAATTCCTGTGTCCGCAACAGTAATCACAATGTAGGAACCGACATTAGCCTCCAGATTCATGCGGGCATATTGTTCATCAATCGACAGATTTTTGGCACAAATGCTGAGAGTACCACCATCGGGCATAGCATCACGAGCATTGACAATAAGATTCATCAGTACCTGATGCAAGTGCGTGCAGTCTCCAATTATAGCCCAAAGGTCTGACTGAATATTTAGAGAAAATTCTATGGATTTGGGAAATGTGCCATGAACAATCTGCTGGATTTCCAAGAAAAGATTTTTCAATAGTACTATTTCACGCTTACCATCGACCCCGCGCGCAAACTGTAGCACTTGCTTAACTACAGCAGATCCACGTTTAGCACTGGTTTCTATCGTCCTAAATATTTGCTGACTCCATTCATCAGACTTAGAGTGTTTTAGCTGTAGTAGTTGTGCTGCTGATAAAATTGGTGTCAATATATTGTTTAAGTCATGGGCAATGCCGCCAGCAAGTGTACCCAAACTTTCTAAACGCTGAGTGCGGAGAAATTGGCTTTCAAGTTGTTTTTTTTCTGTAATGTCAGTGTTAACTGTCAAAATAGATTTAGGTTGTCCATGTTGGTCACGCATTAAAGTCCAGCGACTAGCAACAATAATTTTTTTCTTTTGTTTGGTAACTTGCTCTAACTCACCTTGCCAGCAGCCATGTTCGGTAAGACTTTTCTCGACATTTTCTAGTTGTGATAAGAGATCCGGTCGATACAAAAGTTGATTAACATTTTTACCAATTACTTCTGTTGCCTGCCATCCATATAAATGTTCAGCCCCTTGGCTCCAAAAGTTGATTTTACTGTCGAAATCTCTAACGAGAATTGCATCTGTAGTGATATCTAGCAAAGCAGCTTGCTCGCGGATTTTTTGTTCTGCTTGCTTACGCTCACAAATTTCCCTCTCCAAACGCTGATTTTGTTCTTGTAGTGTCTTGGTTAATTTTCGCAGCTTAAGATGAAGTTCAATCCGGGCTAAAACCTCTTCGTGCTGTAGCGGTTTAGTAACATAATCGACTGCTCCTAAACTCAAGCCCTTGAGCTTATCCACGGTTTCCGTGAGTGCGGTCATGAAAATAATGGGAATATCTTGCGTTAATGGATTCGCTTTCAAACGCTGACAAGTTTCAAAACCGTCCATTACTGGCATCAGTATGTCCAATAGAATCATGTCAGGTGGAGCATATTCGGCTCCTGTAATCGCACTTTCGCCATCTTCCGCAACCAAAACAGTAAATCCTGCATTCGATAAAAACTCAAGCAACATTTCTAAATTTGCTGGGTTGTCATCAACAATTAAGATGGCGCCTTTATCATTAACATCAGTACTCATAAAACCTCATTTAAAATCACGCCGAGAGCAGAAAGGATAATAATTTATACTAGCGAATACTAAGTAACTTGGTAGGAATAAATTGAACTAGGTTGCCAAAAGTCAATATATTATTTATAAATCTTACCAATTATAAAGGAAAAATGACGACTGTAACTACTTAGCTTTATTTGTGTTAACATTCTTAATTAACTTGATGTTGACTGTAAATATTTTTTAATAAAAGTTACGATTTGTTTGCATTTAAATTCTTTAGCCAGTTGGCGTAAATGAGTCGCAAATGGAGACCATTTTTCATCCAACTCCTCTAAGAAAGCTGTTCTTTGTGCAATACTCCTTAGATTACCCCTGATTGCCAAATCGAGTAAAATTGCCATTTCCTCTGCTGGTGGAGGAATCAAATCTTGATTTGGAATTTGTAATTTTAATTTAACATCTTTTGGGTATTTTATATCATTTTTTATTTCTTCATAAACCCATTCAAATTCCAAGTGAACTCTTAATTTTTCTAAAAGTTCCGCAACTCGGAATGGCTTAGGAAGAAAATCATTGCAACCTACTTCTCGACTCTGTTTTTTATCAAAATCAAAAACGCTGGCTGATATGGCAATTACTACTGCTTTTTTAAGGTCTGGTAACATTCTCAGGCGCCGAGTGGCTTCAAAACCATCCATCACACTCATAACTAAGTCCATAAAAATCACATCTGGCTTAAACTCTGTTGCTTTGTTAAGACAGTCTAAGCCATCTGTTGCTTCTATAACTTCAAACCCTAAAGGCTCTAGTAAATGTACTAAAACAGAACGATTTTCCCATTTATCATCTACCACTAAAATTTTCTTTTTATCACCAACAAAACCAATAATGTTACGCTCGTCAAATTTCTTAACACTAATTTGTGATAAAACTTCATGTAAATCTAAATCTATCCAGAAAACGCTACCTTTACCTAAGGTACTTTTTACTTTAATTTCACCACCCATCATCTCGACTAATTGACGGCTAATTGCCAATCCTAATCCTGTACCTTCAGTCTTGCGGTTATCTTCTCCTACTTGCTTAAACGGCAAGAATATTTCTTCTAATTGTTCTTGTGCAATGCCGATTCCTGTATCCTCGACTTGAAACCTTAATTTTCCCTCATGATATCCCACCTGAAAATTTACAGTACCTTGTTCTGTAAATTTGACGGCATTACTAAGTAGATTAATTAAAACCTGGCGCAAACGTTTTTCATCAGCCTTAACAACTCTAGGCAGAGGAGAAAGTTGCTGATAAGTTAACAAAATTCCTTTTTGTTCACTACGTATACGGCAGATTTGCACAATACTTTCAAGAAAATCCGGAAAATAAAATTCTGTGGGATAAAGTTCCAGTTTCCGAGCTTCAATTTTAGAGATGTCTAAAATATCGTTGATTAGCGTTAGTAGATGTTCACCGCATTGATGAATGATATTTATACCATTCTTTTGCTGGACTGTTAAATTTTGATTTTTCTTAAAAATTTGAGCATAGCCTAAAATCCCATTGAGCGGCGTGCGGAGTTCATGGCTCATACTAGCTAGAAACTCGCTTTTGGCGCGGTTGGCTGCGGCTGCGGCTTCTTCTGCTCTTTGGCGTTCACGAATTTCCTGTTGCAGTTGCAAATTTTTAGCTTCTAATTCCAGAGTTCGCTCTTTTACTCTGACTTCCAGTGTGCGATTATATTCCTCTAAGTCGTTATAAAGACGTGCATTTTCAATTGAAATTGCTGCTTGCGAGGATAAAAGTTGTAAAATTTCTAACCTCTCTGGCGTAAATGCTTTAGTAATTACATTATTTTCTAAGTAAAGAATACCAATGAGTTTACTTTGATGAATAATTGGAGTACATAAAATAGATTTTGGTTTTTGGGTGATGATATAATTATCCAGATTAAATACAGCTTCGCTAGTGGCATCATTAATAACTACGTCTTTCTGTGTTCTCTGCACATAGTTAATGATGGATATCGGTAGCTGTTGACTGCTTTCCACAGGTATCGATTGCTCGACATTTATTTCATCTTTATCTACACTTCCTGAAGCTTCTATCTCTAAGTTTCCTGCTGTTTCTAAAATTAAAAATCCCTTTTCTGCACCTGCATTTTCAATTAAAATTCGCATCAAATTAGCCAATAACTTGCTTAAAACAATTTCACCTGAAAGAGCTTGAGAAGCCTTCATCACAGTCATCAAGTCGAGACTGTGAGTTCTGCTAATTCTCGTGAAATTTGTCTGATTAAGTTCTTGGTAATTTGTTTCTAGCTTTTGTGCATTTGGCGATATCATAATTAATTGGGGATAGCGTGTTTCTAAATCTTTGACTTTAGCGATAGCTCCCCAACTGCTATAGGCATGGTAAGCATTAGTCATGTAAGTGCGGGCAATCGTTTCTCTACCCCATGACAGATAAAATTTAGCAGCGAGTTCGTGAGCAAGGGCTTTTTCGTTGATATAATCGTTGTCTTTGGCAAGTGCGATTGCGCGATCGTACATCTCAACTGCCTCTACTTTTTCATCTAAGACACGATGCCGTTCTGCCTCTACTAAATAAAATTTGTGCAGATGATTCATTGGGGCATAATGCGCCCATTTTTGCATTTTTTCTTGATTATTAACTACTCGATTTAAAAGGTCTTGTTGTTGTAACTGTGGCAGTGATGAATATATTGCTAGTTGTGCTAAAGAATCGTAAAAATGAAACAACGGTACAATTAACCACCCAATTACCCCATCTAAATACTGTTCGGCTTTGGTAGCATTTTCCACAGCTTGAGAAAATTCACCAAACATGTAGCACAGGATTAATTTGTTCAAGAATACATAATGAATTACTGTTCGCTCATTGAATTCAATATGAAGTGGTAAAAATTCCTCTTCATCATAAGCTTCGCCAACTAAACGACAAGGATTTTCAGACGCTCCTATTAAATTCAAAACTGCCTGATGAAATATCTGATGCCACTTTAAAGCTGTTTCTTGATTAATTTGAGCAATTGCTTTACTATATCTGGCCATTTCCTGTTCTAGGCTTTTTAACTCTGAACCACTCCAGTAAGAATATTGGCACTTATTACTTGCAGCATATCCACTATGTATTAAGTCTCCATATTCTAAACCATTATAATAAGCATCTTCTAAAAGTGGTAACGTCTCCTTTACATGATGTTTCCAATGCAGGATGAACGTCGAAACTTTAAATAAGGTTTGGCTTCTAACCTCATGAGTATCTAACTGTTCTAATAGATGTAAAGCCACTTGCCCAAATTTATAAGCAGCTTCTATATCTTGTAAAAGACCGCTAAAAATAATTCCATAATCAGCAAAGCCGCTAACAGACAAAGGAGTAATTCCATATTGAATTGATAAATTTACTTGTTGACAAGCCATCAAGATAAATAATGCAGGTGCAGATTGATAGGCAGCAGGAACTAAACTTACTATAAGCCGAAAAGCTGCTAGTTTCTCTACATCTATCATTGACGGTAGATTAATTAAATTTTCTATTCCTTTCTCGGCTAAATTAGCTGTTGTTTCCTCAACAGCTTTTTGGATATCTAAAGAAGTTGGTGATTCAGTGAGTGTTACTCCCAGTATTTCTAGAACTTGTAAACCTAGCTTTACCGCTTCAAGAAGTTTTCTTTGTGCTTCACAGCTTTTGATTCGCAACTCATACACTTTCACTTGGTCTAGTTGCGATTTTGCTTGTTGCAGAACTACCTTAATCAGTTGCTCCATTTGCTCAAAATCACCACTCAGAAATGCTGCTTCTGCTGCTTCCTGATGTAGAGCTAATGCCAGTTCATATTGCTGATACCAACTGTTGGCTGGTAACAATCTCAAACCTACGTTGAAATAACGAACAGCTGAGTCATACGCTGTCGCTGCTTTCGCTTTTTGCCCTGCTAAGAGATTAAGTTGGGCTAGTTCATATTTTTCTGGCTCATATACGAGTAGTTCAGTACCGTAATTGAGTTGATTAACTAGTGCAAATATGTTTTCTTTGCGTTCTTCTGACGTTGCATTTTGCAGTAGTAATTGACCAATTTTCAGGTGTGTTTTTTTCTTCTGCTCATCAGGAATTAGAGAATAGGCTGCTTGCTGCACTCGGTCATGTAAGAACTTATATGTGATTGTTTGATAGGTATGATTTAATATTGCTTCTGCTTGGTAATCCCCATTATTTATTCCTTTTTGATCAAGTAAAAGGGGGATTTTATAGGAATGGTTTAAGGGCAATATCAAACCTGCTTGCAGAGCTTCCCATAAATCTATGGCTGTTTCTGACTGATTTGTTTTATTAACGGTTGCCAAAACTTCTAAAGAAAATTTGTCGCCAATACAAGCAGCTAACTTTAAAACATTCTGTGTAGCCGGCAACAACCTTTGAATCTGGCTAACCATTAATTCAATAACATTATCAGTGATATCAATATTTTCTAGACGATGAATGTCCCACTGCCAGCAACACTCACTGAAATTAAATGACAATAAGTTATCTTGATAAAGTGATTTAAGTAGCTGGGTTAAGCAGAAAGGATTACCCTGAGTTTTATTGTATACTAAATAAGCTAATGATTTTGAATTTTCCAAGTTAGTGTGGAGGGTATCACTCACTAATTGATTGACATGAGAAATCCGCAAAGGTTGAAGTACAATATTATTGACAACTGCACCAGATTTTTGAATTTCTTCTAAAACCAAAATCAACGGATGAGTTGTATGTACTTCGTTATCTCGATATGTACCAATCAGTAATAAATATTGACTATCTGGGTCAGTAGCAAGCCAATGAATCAACTTTAATGAAGCTGAATCTGCCCACTGCAAGTCGTCCAAGAACAGCACTAACGGATGTTCGGGTTTACAAAATATATGAATAAATTTTTGAAACAGTCGATAAAATCGGTTTTGTAATTCAGTAGGACTTAATTGCGGAACATCTGGTTGAGGTCCAATAATTCGTTCGACTTCAGGAATGACATCAGTAATAACTTGAGCATTGTTACCCAAAGCTGCTAAAAGCTTTGCTTGCCAAATTGCTATTTGCTGACTACTTTCTGTTAATAACTGCCGGATTAATTCTTGAAAAGCTTGAATTAAAGACGCATAAGGGATATTGCGTTTAAATTGGTCGAATTTACCCGAAATAAAATAGCCCCGTTGACGTACTATGGGTTTATGAACTTCATTGACTAAGCAGGATTTTCCTATACCAGAGTACCCACTTATTAACATCATCTCAGTTGCCCCAAGACTAACTCTCTCAAAGGCATTCATGAGAATAATAACTTCTTTCTCGCGACCATAAAGTTTTTGTGAAATAACAAATTGGCTATATAAATCAAGCTGCCCGATGCTGAAATCTTCAATTTTTCCAGTTGTTTGTAGTTGTTGTAAGCATTCTTCTAAATCTGCTTTAAACCCCAAAGCATTTTGATATCTCTCCTCAGCAGTTTTAGCTAACAATTTCATCACAATATCAGAAACTACCGCAGGAAGATTTGAGTTAATTTCCTTAGGAGATACTGGTGTTTTTGCAATGTGGCAATGAACTAATTCTAACGAGTCAGTGGATTGAAAAGGTAGTTGTCCCGTTAAAATTTCATAGAAAGTAACACCTAAAGAGTAAAAATCACTTCGGTAATCAATTGAGCGGTTCATCCTCCCTGTTTGTTCTGGAGACATATAGGCAAGGGTGCCTTCTAGTAAGTTAGGATTACTGGGATTTGAGTTCTCTTGAGATAGGCATGATGCAATACTAAAATCAATAATTTTTACTTGGGCTGTTTTTGGATTAATTAAAATATTTTGAGGTTTGATATCTTTGTGAATAATATTGGCTTGATGTAACTGAGCAAGGGTAGAAGCTAATTGAATAGCAATATGTAAAAAAATGTTTAATTCTAAATTTTTCTTAGTCAAAAAGTTTTTTAGAGTTTCTCCTTCAAAGCCTGACAAAATTAGTGACAGACCGCTTTGATAACTATCCAAAGATAGAGGTTTCACAATTCCTTCTATTTCTAAAGTTTGAAGTATTTTATACTCGTGTCGTAATCTAGATACTTGTTCTATGCTTGGATACTCAGATTTCAAAGTTTTAATAATTACCGATGTTTGGTCTGATTCTCGTAAAGCCCGATACACACAGGTAGTAGTACCGTCATAAAGGAGTTCGATGAGATTGTAACCTGCAATAGTAATATTCATATTTGGTTTCTATTTGCGAAAGTTACTTAGGCATTAAACTTATAGATCCCTAATTAATGCTAAGTTCTACTTCTGTCAAATTTAAGAAGTATTATTAATTATTTACATATGTTTTGGCGTAACCGCTCAGGGGTATGTGCCTACGACGCATCCCCGGTAATTATATAGTCGGTACTTGGAGTCAAAAGTGCGCTTTCCTAAACCTATGTAATCTCATGCACAAGTTGATATTAGTCGTTTCGAGGAAATTTGATTTGATTACCTTGAGGAGTGCTGACAACTTGACCGCCTAAAGCTTCTATAGCACGAATCGCGCGTTTCTCTGTTTCTTTATCGATTTGATTTTGTAGTACCATTCCCCAAGCTGAAATTTGTGCGCGTTTGCTGTTGGGGTTGCGCGCGAGGAAGTTTGCTGTTCCTTGGGAGATGCTGGCTGATAGTTTGCTGTCTTCGTCTGTATGTTTGCTTGCCCAGTCTGCTGCTGACTGAAATGATTTTCTGGCTGCTTGGGAATTACCTAAAAATAATAGTTCGTCTGTTCCTTTGTATCGCCATACATAATATGAGTCAGAAGGCGCCCAAGGAGTGAGATGTTTTAAACCTTTTTCTGTAATTTTAACCGAACGTTCGGGCATTGCGGCGTACATAGATGTGCTTGTAGAAAGTCCTAAATATGCCAAGCGAAAACGTGGGTCGTGTTTGAGAATGATTTCAAAATATTCAGGACTGAGCGCGTAACCTGTTTTTGCACGAACTTCATCGTCACCAAAGTATTGTAGAAAGCTTAGATAAACCCAGTTTGCTAGTAGGTTATCGTAGCCAAACGCAGGTATTTTTTCCAGCAGGTTTAAACGTGCTTTTTCGACTAGTACGTCACGTTCTAAAGCTTCTTTTGACAACCCCTGCTTTGTCGTAAGCACTTTATTCATGCGTGGATATTGAAGTGATATAACTCCAATGACACATAATAAAGTTGCAAGTGATGTTCCTACAAGTTGACGAGACAGTGCAAACATTTTCGGGAGCAATAGTTACTAAATATAGTGATTTACATTTAGTATTCCCAGAATTTTATAAAAGTTAAACAGGTTGCTTAATTAAACATGTGCCACAACGAAGACCATACTTTATTCTTCACTTCTACGGGTACGGGGTTTGGTAACTTGGCTATAGGCGCCGTTTGTATCTGGCTATTGGCTGTAAGTACACCGATAGTTTGTTAGCCATCCGTATAATAGTAGTCACCACCACCGTTACGACCCTGTAAAGTCGCTCCAACACCTGTTACCTGATACTCGCTGTTTATTTGATGTGCTTTTTCGAGATAGCTCATGAATGTATCTCGCTCTTCATCTATATCCGCGTCGATACGGTGCGTTATTTGCCCTGTATAATGACTAAGTTCGACGCTGGTGTTACCGATACCTGAACGAAGTGTAATAGGGTCAGCAGGATACCAACCAGCAGTAAGTAGCGCACCTACTACTTCTTCTTTTGTCCCCACTAAACCCACGTTAAGCGGGTCTCCTGAGACACCTTCAGATGTTTGAGTAACTTTTGGTGAATATTCTAATTTAGGGTTATGTTCGTAGTACCGCCACAATGCTGGTAAAATTACGTAGGTTCCAACGCTGTATATACATACGGCAGCAAATACAGAACCAATTACATTACGTAGCCGATTTTGGCGTTTGGGGAGTGTATGACTTGACATAAGAGTATTTATTTATTTATTTAGTCTTAGATGCCATTATTTATTAATAATTAAATATGAATTTTTTGGTAAGGAAAATCGTAATAGCTTCAACTGTAATATTAATTAATCAAGCAACTGCTGTTATTGCCGCAACGCCAGTCCAAGCTTATAATCCAATACCTCTGCCAATTGGTAAAGAAATTAAGGATAATTTAACAAAGTCTGATTTCCCTATAGGGGAAGGAGGATTTGCGCGCGATTATATTGTGAATTTACGCGCGGGCGACCAAATTGTTATCGATTTGAAATCTGATAGCTTTGATACAATTGTCATTTTGATAGGCGCCAAAGGTGTAGTTATTGGTGAAAACGACGATGCAGCAGAAGGAACAACCAATTCTATGTTGTTTGAGCGTACCACCAAAGCTGGTAATTATATTATTCGTGTGCGTAGTTTTGGATCTGAACCAGTTGAGGGCAGCTTTACGTTGAAAATAACGCGATTACGTCCAGAATAACAGGCAACGGATACAACGGATATAACGGATGAGTTATAGGTATAAAACTTTGTTTAGTTATTTGAAACCATTTATCCGTTACATCCGTTTATGATCCGTTGCCTAAAACCTATAACTCATAAGTTGAATTGTAGTTGCTTCTGGCAAGCTGCGGGTGCCAACTGAAATTGTGTCGCTGTTGCTACGTCTTACGGGTGTACCCTGCGTAACAGTAAGAAATTCATCAACTGGTGAAATATCGCATTTGTTGGGGTCAGCAGCTTGGGTACGGAAGTGTGTAGGAACTACCAGTTTCGGATTTAATGCCTGAATTGCTTGTTTAGCTTCAGTTGCATTATATGCTTTGGGTCCACCACCTACGGGTACGAATAAAATATCTGGGCGCCCAAACAGAACTTTTTGCTCGAACGATAACGGTGCTGCTGGGGCGCCTAAATGGGTGATTTTAATACCAGCTTGGCTCCAACTCCAGGCAGCATTAATTCCAAATTGTTTACCACCTTTACGGTCATGATCAATTCCGACTCCTTGAAATTTGATACCCTTAAAGTCGTAAACACCTGGTTCGTAAATCAACTTAGGATTACCGGGTAAACCCTCAACTGCACCTTCATCAAAAAGTTGACTGCTAATCATAACCAAATCAGCTGCTACTTTCGGAGCGCGATACCCAGCAGTACAGCCAAGCGTCCGAAACGGATTGACTAAAATTCTGAGACCACCACCAGTAAACAGAAAGCAGGTGTGACCCAACCACTGTACTGATAATCCACCAGCTTGTGCAAAAACTTTCGAGTCAGCCAAAGCAGTAATCAGTGCTGTAGCTAGCCCAACGCCAGCATAGCCTATCAACTCTCTTCGTTTCATTAATTTTTTCTCGCCTGTAATTGTTCCAGAAAATTACGTAGCAACTGCTTACCAGAAGTAGTAAGAACACTCTCTGGATGAAATTGGACGCCTTCAATATGTGGATAGTTCCGATGACGCACGCCCATTATCGTGCCATCATCAATCCAAGCTGTAATTTCTAACACTTCGGGGCAGGTATCACGGTCAATAATTAAGCTGTGATAGCGAGTCGCAGTCATTGGGTTTTCGATACCTTTGAAAACACCAACCCCAGTATGCGACACTTGAGAAGTTTTGCCGTGCATAAGTTCTTTGGCTGTTGTAATTGTACCGCCAAATACTTGACCAATACTTTGATGCCCTAAGCACACGCCTAAAATGGGCATCGTTTCCCCAAGTTGCTCAATTATTAATTGTGAGATACCTGCATCTTCTGGGCGCCCAGGACCTGGAGATATGACAATTCCATCAGGAGACAGCGCACGCAGTTCTTCGATTGATATTTTATCATTGCGAAAAACTTGGATATCTGCCGCAACAGGAAAATCTGCTGCAAGCTCTCCTAAATATTGAACTAAGTTATATGTAAAACTATCGTAGTTATCGATGACTATAAGCACCGTGACAATAGCTCCTGTATTTTATCAATCAAAGCATTCTCTATGATTCTTGCAGGATTTTAAAGTCATCTCAATACGATAACCAAATTTAATTATTCTATAAGCCTGAATTTTTATAATATATATGTACTGAATTGTTTCTAATTACAGTTGTGCCAGTACAAGCTTGACTAATGGAGGTAGTAGAAGTGTCGCTGCAACAAGTACTGCGACTAAAGCTGAAATTAGTACGGCAGCAGCTGCACAATCTTTTGCGATTTTAGCTAGTTCGTGATACGTTTGTTTTACCGTTAAATCAACTAGTGATTCTATGGCTGTGTTTACTAGCTCTAAAGCTAAAACTAAACCGCTAGTTATGGCAATTACAGCGATTTCCACACCTTGTAAATGTAATAAAAGTGAGAGTCCAATGGCTAATGTCCCAACACAAACATGGATGCGAAAATTACGCTGTGTTCTAAATGCGTAACTAACACCAGCCCAAGCATACTTAAAGCTGACAAATAAATTTGAGGCAACCTTCCAGGATAGTTGCCGTTCTTCGGACATAACAGGCTCTATAGGGTTAGGTTTAGTTAGTGGTGTTAATTTCTGCGACATAGACATATAAATAGGTAATTAAGATAGCAAAATTGGTTTTAATCTAAATATACGCTTAAGATGACAGCTGCCAAGTAAAGTATGGCACTAGTACAGGTCGCTTTCATCGATATTTTGGGCGAATTATACAAAAACTTTAGACATAGGTGACAAGTTAATCAAAAATTTATCTCCAATTAACATAAATTTTATACACACTTCAAGAAGCGCTCTGCTACCCATGCCAAGCTGTACCTAGCACCAGCTAAACTGATGCAAGCAAATCTTAACACTAATTTATATCAATAGAAATACCTATCTTATTCAGCATTGTCACCTGCTGTTTTAACATTCTTTCTAGTGATTCGTCATCCGGATGGTCCCATCCTAATAAATGTAGCAATCCATGTGCGCTTAACCAAGCGAGTTCAGTTAATAGCGTATGACCTTGTTGTTGCGCTTGTAAGAATGCTGTTTCGACGGAAATTATGATATCGCCCAAGTATAAAGGTGAGTCATCTTGCTCGAAATCAGGAGAGTCAACCTCCAATGCCGCAAAAGCTAAAACATCTGTTGGTTTATCTTGGTGACGATACTGAGAGTTTAAAGAATGAATTTCAGCGTCGTTTGTCAAACGCAACGCTATCTCATAACCTGAATGTTCTTTTGGCGCCTCAAATTGGTTTAATTTTAGCCAAGCACTAAACCAGTTTTCCCAAGTTTCTAAGGGAACTTGAGCATCGTTATAGATAACGCGCGTTTCTTCGCAGTCGCGAAGTTCATCAAAACAATTTTGTACACACAGTTCAACCAACACGGTTAATTTATCAATCCCAGATAACAAACATTTTTTAAGACACAGAAGCTTTAATTAACGGGTTAGGTAAGCTAGCCCAATCAATACAGCTAATAACCCCACGGTTGTTAAAGCAAAATGCTTGAGAGATGTAAGACGTTTTTGCACCATGTTTCGCATGGCGAGCTTGACGTAACTGGGTTTTGGTTCGGTAGAAGAATTACTCATAATGATTTGCTCACAAATCCTCATTATTAATGTAACAGTTTGTTGATGATATAGCGTGCCAGTTTGCCAAGGCAGAAAGTTATAAGTTAAGAGTTATGAGTTATAAGTTACAACTCCGCGCCTCCTAACTCCTAACTAATTAGGTAGTTTCGACCAATTGGTTTTCCTGTCTGAGGTAGGACTGGATAAACGGGTCGAGTTCACCGTTCATGACATCGTTGATGGCTGTGGTTTCCAAATTGGTACGTAAATCTTTGACCAGTTGGTAAGGGTGAAATACGTAGTTACGAATTTGGTTGCCCCAAGATGCATCTGCAATATCACCACGAATTTCGGCAATTTCTTTGGCACGCTGTTGTTGGGCTATAACTAATAGTTTGCCTTTTAAGCGTGCAAGAGCTTTATCTTTGTTTTGTAGCTGGCTGCGTTCTTCGGTACAGCGTACAGCTATACCAGTAGGGAGGTGAACGATACGCACGGCAGTTTCTACTTTGTTGACGTTTTGTCCACCTTTACCACCTGACCTAGATGTGGTGATTTCTAAGTCTTTTTCTGGTATGTCTAACTGGACACTACTATCAATTTGTGGCATCACTTCAACACCAGCAAAGCTGGTTTGTCGTTTGCCGTTGGCGTTAAAGGGTGATATTCGCACTAAGCGGTGAGTCCCCATTTCTGAACGTAAGTAACCGTAGGCATAACGCCCAGTAATTTCGATTGTCGCAGATTTTATTCCTGCTTCATCGCCTTCGGATTCTTCAACGAGGTTAACCTTGTAACCGTGGTCTTCACCCCAGCGAGTGTACATTCTTAGTAACATCTCCGCCCAATCTTGAGCGTCTGTACCACCTGCACCTGCGTTAATTGATATTACGGCGCCTTCTTTATCGTAAGTGCCGGAAAGTAACTGTTCTAATTCCCAATTATCGAGTTCACGGTTGAGTTTATTTACGGTTAACTCTGCTTCTTTGAGTAACCCTTCGTCAGTTTCTAACTCCAACAGTTCGACGACAGCTTTAGTATCTTCTAAGTTACTTCGCCACTGTTGATACTGTGACAGGTGTGCTTTGACTTCATCAAGTTCTTGCATTGTTTGCTGCGCTTTGGCTTGGTCGTTCCAAAACTCAGGTTGCGCTGAGACTTGTTCTAAATCTTGAATTTTAGCTGTAAGTGCGGGTAGGTCAAAGATAGTCCTGGGTTTTACCCAGGCGGCGAGACAACGTTTCAATTTCGCGTTTCAGTTCTAATACGTCCATAGGACTTGTTGAATTGGATTGTATTTACGATTATTACACGGTTGTAGAGACGCGATGTTCCTCGCGTCTCTACATTACGATTATGAGTCTTTATCAAAAATTTATCGTGATTTCACGGTTTGCTGATGTATTTTGTCGCGTTATCGTCGCTGGTATATGAAAATGATACATGTAAGGCAATAATCATACGTAATGAAAAAAACTTTTAAATATAGCATTATTGGACTATTTTCTTGTCTATTCTCTGCTCTACCAGTAGTAGCACAGACAACAACTAATTCAGTAATTCCTCGATTTAGTGGCAGTTTCACTAGTACAGGTGCCGGATATCAAGAGCCTTATTTTGGTATTGAGGGGTTTATTCCATTTCAAAACGCTACGAATTATAACTTAACTTTTTTAGAAGGGCGCCTGTTAGTATCTACTGACGCGACAATAGGAGGTAATGTATTACTTGGGCATAGATTTAGTGCTTCTAATGATGCAGTATGGGGTGGTTATGTTGCTTATGATATTCGCGATACAGGTAATAAAGTCTTTAACCAAATTGGTTTAGGGATAGAACGATTAGGAAAAAACTGGGATTTACGCGCAAATGGTTATATTCCTGTAGGTAATAGCAAACAAGTTATTTCTGAGTCTTTTCGCGGTTTAGGATTTACAGGCAATAGTTTTCTACTAGATGTAAATAGACAGTTTGAAGTAGCTCTTGCTGGGTTTGACGTTGAAGCGGGAATGCAGGTAGCACGTTTTGGTACAGGAGACTTGCGTGCATATGGAGGAATGTACTATTACACAGGGGAAAGTGTTGGGAGTGCGTTGGGAGTACGAGGAAGGTTAGTTGCTAACCCTACTGACAATGTTAGTTTAGGTTTGATGTTACAACATGACTCTATTTTTGATACTCGATTAGTATTTAATGCCAATGTTGATTTTGCTGGTAGTTCACGTCGTGTTCTCAAAGATGATGTTAGAACGCGGTTAGCTGAATCTGTACAGCGAATTCCAACTATAGGAGTTATTGGTAAGATTGAAAATACTCAAGAGCCTGCAACTAATTCTGAAACTCGTCAACCTTTAGAGTTTCGCTACGTAACTCCAGGTACAGCAATAGGTGATGGAACGGTTGAAAATCCAACTGGTAATATTCAAACTGCTTTAAGTGTCGCCAAACCAGAAGATATTGTCTTGGTAGAATTTAGTAACTCTTCCTCTGAAGGATTTAATATTCCTGATGGTGTCAAGGTACTATCTAACGCACTTCCACGCTTTGTAGAAACGCGCGAAGTTGGAAGAGTACAAATACCAAATTCAGGGACTGGGCAATTACCTGTTGTGAACGGTGCTGTAACAATGGGTAATAACACAACGCTCGAAGGGTTTGCAATAACTAACGCTACAGGTAACGCTATTCAAGCATCAGGTGTTAACAATTTAACTATTACTAATAACCAAATTACTAACCCATCTGGACAGGGTATTAGTCTCAACGGTGTAGGTGGACGTAATATTATTAGCAATAATACAATTCAAAACACAGGCAGTCAAAGTATCTTCCTGCAAGGATTTGGAAATAATCAGCAATCATTTAACGTTGAGAATAACATCATTAATAGCAGTCGCTCACAAGGTATTTTCGCTCAAGCTTCCGATAGCTCTGAGCAGCAGGTGAATCTTAAAGATAATTTAATTACCAACAGCACTGGTACAGGCGTTTTTGTTCAAGCGAATAACAATGCTCGTCAAACTGTTAATATTACGGGAGTTGAAGCGCGTGGAACGGTTAAAGATAGTGTTGGTGATGGTGGCCAAGGTATATTTGTAACAGCAAACGGTGCCGCACAGCAAAATTTGAAAATAGAAAACAGCACAGCTAGCGATAATGCTGCACAAGGTATATTTGTATCAGCAAATACTGGCGCCAAGCAAACCTTCACCATCGACAACTCAACCGCAACCCGTAACGCTGGACAGGGAGTGTTTGTTCAAGCAAACGGTAGCTCACAGCAAGAATTTACCATCAATCAAATAACTGCTAGTAATACAGCTAAAGATAGTAACGGTGATGGTGGTCAAGGTATATTTATTGCAGCAAACGGTGGACAGCAAAAGTTTACTTTAAATAGCCCAGTAGTTACAGATAACTTATCGCAAGGTTTGTTTATTTCTGCAAACGATGGCGCCAAACAAAATGTAACAGTCAATCAACCCACTGTAAATAATAATAGCGGTCAAGGAATTTTTGTCCAAGCAAATAGCTCAACCCAAGAGTTAGAAATTAAACAAGCTGTAGTCAATAATACTACTAGAGATAGTAACGGAGATGGTGGACAAGGTATATTTATTGCAGCAAATGGTGGCGCCCAACAAAGCTTGAAGTTAGATAACCCAACTGTCACTAACAGTGCTGGACAAGGTATATTTATTGGCGCTAGTGGTAAATTAGACACTCCGCAAACTCAGCAAACAGTTACACTAACCTTACCGAATATTAACGGTAGTCGCGGTCAAGGAGTATTTGTTCAGTTAAACGACAACGCTAAACAAGAATTTATACTTACCAACGGTAAAATTAACGACACAAAACTAGATAATAACGGTGAAGGAGGTCAAGGAATATTCGTCCAAGCCAACGGTACACAGCAAAATATTAATATTAACAATACACAAATTAGTAATAGTGCTGGTCAAGGAATATTTGTACAAACGAATGGCGCCGCTATTTCCAAAGTTAGTATAAATAGTAATACAATTACTAATAGCGGTAGTAATGATATTTTCTTACAAGCAAACGGAAGCTCTCAAATGACCGCACTTACTGAACTAAATAACTTAGAAAACCAAGTAATAAATTCGTTGAGTGCTGCTAATAACAGCGATAAACCAATGTGTTTAGCATTGAGGAATAATAAAACTACTACAGGTTTTGTGCTTCAACGTAATAGTGGTGACTTTTTGGTAGTTGACCGCGATAATATAGGCGCCGCTACTTTTCAACCCAATAAAGACAGCTTTACAAACGTAACAAACTGCCCCTAATTGTCATTCAGTCACCGTAGGATGCGTGACGCTACGAAAATATTTCAACGTAGGGTGCGTGACGGCACTAAAATTCTGAAACGAAGCGCAGTTATTGGTAGCGTCACGCACTGACCGACAAAGTTGTATAAAATCGTCAGGTAGCTGCTGTTGACTGTTCATATCTTTTTTTGAAAAACTTTTAGGCGAACAAAAGTATTTCATAGGGGAACAGTTGACCCTTGCAGAAGTGACGGCAGGAACGATAGTTAATAGTTTGCATTTTGTTGGTATATCGCTTGATAATTATCCAAAATTAAGAGTTTGGCTTGAGAATTTAAATCAACGTTCTGCTTGGGTCAAAAGTTTACCTACACAAGAAGCTATGGAAAGATTTAAGGCTAGTAGGAGTGGTACTTAGCTTTCTTCTCTGTGCCATCTGTGACTCTGTGGTAAAAAAAATATGTCACTGCACAGGAAATATATGTCACTGCACATCTGAGAGGTTGTTTGAAAAGTCAAATAAGGTATAAATTGTCCCAAGCGAGTGGAGCGCAGCGGAACGTAATGCGGAGCATTTGCCGCAGGCTAGAATCTAGGGTTTAAAACTATGTACTGAGATGCTTCTACCTGGTGGGCATGACATTCACAGATACTTTTCAAACATCCTTTGAGACAGATGTGCCACAAGAATAGAACTCTTGTGGGATGGGCACCCTTGCCCGTTCCATTCTAATTTCGCAACTCCCGTAAGATTTTGATATAACCACGCAAAAATTGAGTATGCTTCACAAACCGAAATTCCTTAAAGTGTAAATAACACACAAACAGGGAAATAAACATATGCCTCTCAACACCTACTATACACTTGGACGTTCTGGACTGCGCGTAAGTCCCCTAGCATTAGGCGCCATGACTTTTGGTACCGAGTGGGGATGGGGCGCCGACGAAGATAGCGCACGTCAGTTGTTTAATACATATATAGATGCTGGTGGCAATTTTGTCGATACGGCTGATTTGTACACCAATGGTACTAGCGAAACTTGGTTAGGCAAGTTTATTACTGAGCGTAATCTCCGTGATAAAGTCGTAATTGCCACTAAATTTACTTATAACGCCCAACCAGGAAACCCTAACGCAGGTGGTAACGGACGTAAAAATATTTTGCGTGCGGTAGAAGGTTCATTGAAAAGACTCAATACTGACTATATAGATTTATATATTCTTCACACATGGGACACAATTACACCTGCTGAAGAAGTAATGCGGACACTTGATGATTTAGTTTCCGCTGGCAAAGTACGACATATTGGGTTGAGCGATACTCCTGCTTGGTATGCAGCACGCGCGCAAACTATAGCTGAGTACCGTAATTATGAACCAATTTCTGCGCTGCAACTAGAATATTCCTTAGTTGAACGCAATATTGAGCGCGAACTTATCCCTCTTGGTCAACAGCTAGGAATGGGAACAATGGTATGGAGTCCATTGGCAAGTGGTTTACTTAGTGGTAAATATAAACCAAGCGAATCTGGATTTACTGGAGAAGGGCGCCTTGATACTACACGTGGTATTAGTAACCCAGCGTTTCAAAAAATTAGTGAACGCAACTGGAAAATTGTCACAGAACTCGAAACAGTATCTAAAGAACTTGGACGCAGTATGGCACAAGTAGCTGTAAACTGGACTGCTAACCGTCCTGGTGTCGCAACGGTTATAGTTGGTGCCTCAAAGTTATCCCAATTAGAAGACAATATCCAAGCACTAGATTTTGAAATTCCCACAGAATCTTCTAACCGTTTAGAAGCTGTTAGTCGTCCAGAACCACAGTTTCCTTACAGTTTCTTTGGCGCCGAAATTCAAGGAATGATTCACGGTGGTGTAAAAGTTGGCGATAAACCTGCGGGATATCAGCCAAATGTACTAATTCAATCTGCTGGTGCAGGTGTCTCGTAAAAAATCAACCAAATGTAGAGACGTTACATGTAACGTCTCTACAAATAAATAAATCCCATAATTTAAAAACATGAATAAATCACGACGAACAGTTATATTTGGTGCCATCGCTGGACTATCAGGAATTTTAACCCTTAGCAAAACCCAAGCCAAGCAAGTAGATAATGCAAAAATGGTAATAGACCGTGCTGAAATCATCGATGCAGTTAATATTATACGTTTAGGCGCCGATTTACGCGACTGGAAATCATGCCGTGCAGCTTTTGCCGATAAAGTATTAACAGATTACACTTCTCTGAATGGTGGTACACCTAATAAAGTCCAAGCAGATACATTAATTGCTGGATGGCAAGACTTTTTTATTAAAACCTTTAAAACTACACAGCATCTGATTACCAACCATGCTGTCAATGTCATACTGAACGCAGTGAAGTATCTTAAAAAAGTTTCAAGTTTAAAGAGATTCTTCGCTACGCTCATAATGACAATTCCAAGTTATATAAAGACAATTTTAATTAAATAAATAAATAAATAAGTCTATATTACCATTTAATATATCTTTAATAGTATTAGTCTTGATTTTAGTACGCTAGTCTTTGACTACCTCTTTGGGATAAAAAACATATTCTTTAATAGTTTTAAGCTTCGGCGCCACATCTGTTGGTATAATCTCATCTAACGTCACACCTTTGAGGTGCATAATCATATTTAACTTACTTTGAATAATTCTTAAAGCATTCTCTTGGTTGATTTCTGATTTAGAGGCGCCGTTACAGAATGCCTCTAACTTTGTTGGCTTGTGAATGACCTGTACACCCGTATCAAACCTATCATACTTGCTCTTCACATGGCGCCATAACCAACCCCTTGTTATATCTAAATTCTGTTTTGGAATTAATAAATAATTTGACATAACAGGGATAACTTCGACTGCTGCAAAGTGCGTAATCTGTACTTTAGTACTGATGTCCGAGTTTATTCGCTTACATTGGTGGATTCCAGTTTCATGTTGTAAAGCGCCATATACGCCATCACCTGTTACTTCTAAGGTCACATAACTCAATCCATCGCTATAGTCATCATCTTGGCTACTTCAAGCACCGAAACTTTATAACCGTGGTTTTCTGCCTAGTAATCATACATTCGCCATAAATCTTTTACCCATTGCTGCGGTTGTGTTGTTTCAATCGCAGAAATTATTATGAAAGCTGAGGATTTTGTAGTGTATAATACCATAGCTAATGTTTTGACAAAATTTAGTGTTCGAGTAAAAGTTTTTGACTGAGTGTTACATAAGATTACGTTATTGAATAATGTAGCTCTATAGTGTACAATTCTACCGCCCATTAATTTTTGTGATAAATTACTGAAATTTCGAGTTATAGGCAGAGTTTTTTGAAAAAGACATAAATTTTTCCCACATTGTAAAATCGTTGCTCCATTTTGGGTACAACAAGAATAAGCAGAGTTGAATGATGCTTGTGGGACTTATAATAAAACGCTAGAAGATTGGAATGGTAAACGATTGAGGCGAATTGCACTTCAAATTATTCATCCACAACGCTCAAACTAAAATTTGCTTAGAACAGAATATCCCGGAAAAGATAACCGTATAAATACTGACCGTGGGTTTGACCCCTCCAGCAAGTTCAGTAGAACAACGAATGGTGTCTAAAAGCGTCAGTAAGGAAAATAATTACAGCTTAGATGAAAAATTACGCGACTTCGGTAAATCAGTATCGGGGTTAATTAAAAGGATATATTATATGGTCGCCAATCAGTCGTATATGCGGTACGGCAATTGTGAAAGCGGAAATCGCTCTACAATGCCTTCTGATAGCATGGAGCTATTGCTCACTTATCATCAAAATCCCTCTATAAAACTTCGTAATGAATTAGTCCAGCTACACACTGGTTTGGTTCGTAAAATGGCGCATAAGTTTAGCCATCAATGTAACGAACCTTATGAGGATTTGGAACAAATTGGTTATTTTGGTTTAATTCGCGCAATTGAACGCTTTGACCCTAGTCAAGGTTATGCTTTTAGCTCGTTCGCTGTACCTTATATTCGCGGTGAAATGCTGCACTTCTTACGTGACCGCAGCACTTTACTAAAAATTCCTCGTCGTTGGCAAGAATTATATAACGAAGGACAGAAAGTTCGCAAAGATTTGGCGGAGTCTTTAGGGCGCCCACCTAAAGATTCAGAAATTGCTGACCTACTTGATGTACCATTACACGAATGGCAAGAAACAAAACTCGCTGCCCAAAATCGGATGCCATTGAGTTTAGATGCTACTGTTGTTCATTATGTAGACTGCCAAATTACCTTGGGTGAAGCACTACCTTGCCCACGTTCCACTTCTGTACAGCAAGAAGAAGAAGAACGTCAGCAGTTACAAGGCGCCATTACACAGCTTGAAGATAAACCACGGATGGCAGTAGAACTAGTGTTCTTAAAAGAGCTTTCTCGTAAAGACGCAGCTAAAAAAATTGGCACAAGTCCAATGACTGTAACGCGATATCTGCAAAAAGGCATTCAAGATTTGATGTATATGATGCAATCTCAGCCAATAGCTGCTAATTCCTAAAGAATTTAGTACCAGAGCGTAAGTATGGTTCTTATATGCCGATATGTATTGTACTTTGTAACTAACTGCCCAAATTTTAACGTTATTTTTAGCTCAAACGTCTAACAAAATAAATCGTCGCCCTGATTTAGTGATTCATTTTAATTATTACGACTTTTTCGTTCTTTTTTCAAAGAACATAATGCATTGTTGACAGAAACAAGTGCAAATTGTGCAGCGTCAAAGTCAGAGTTTGTTTTTAACAACTGGCTTGCTGTTTCTAAGTCGTATATCACCTGTTCTAGTTCCAACACAGATAAAAAATTTGCTTTATCTTGGAAGTGTAGAGCAATAATACCCAAATTTAAAGCCGTAGTGATGCGAGTATTGGTGTCTTCTTTTTCAAGCATCTGCATCAAAATATTCATACTATGAGTGGTATGCGAGCCGATTTTGATTAATGCTTTAGCTGCATTGATTTGAACGTGTAAGTCTTCGTCTTGCAAAGCGTTTACTAAATATGGCGCCGCTGAATTCGCTAATGTACCAAACATACCCAAACCGTCAACAACAGCAGCACGCACTCGCGTATCTGTATCTGTTAGTGCTGCAATTAATTGTGGAACAGCAAAACCAGCTTCAGCAATATTAGGTAAAGCTAAAGCCGCTTTTGCACGTACTCCTGGATAATTATCGTGTAAGGCAGCAGCTAGATGTACAGTAGCTTTGGGATGACGAATATGACTTAAAGCTTCTACAGCTTTCGCACGTACCCATTCATCAGAATCTTCCAAACTCATAATTAGTGGTTCAACAGCAGTTATCGCTTGAGAACGAAAACAACCAAGTGCAAACGCAGCAGTCGCGCGCACTTGTGAGTCTGTATCTTGTAAAGCATTAATTAGTGCTGGAATTGCTTTGCAGTCACCAATTTTGCAAAGTGACTCAATCGCGTTGATACGAACCGTCACGTTGTCATGTTTTAATAAAGTAATCAACTCAGAAACGGTCTGTTTATCTTGTCCCATTGGCGGTAAAGTTGTCTTAACAGCATCCGAACAACCCCATGATTTAAGTTGCCATTTTTTGATAACCATAAGCGATTGCTTCACAAGATTTTTCATTACTATGAAACGCTAGAAGAAGCTGCAATTGTCATGGTTCTGCATCCTGGATTTTTTCTAGGTAACAAAGAGCTTACATTTTATTTGCCACTAGTAATATTTGTATCTTTCGTATCAATTTCGGAACAGCGTTTTGGTTTGAAACTAGTAGGTATAATTATCCTTGGCTAGAGTTTAATTAAAAATCGAATCGCAAGGTTTACAGAACTCAATTCAGGTGTTTTGTACTAATACACTCTTAAAATCTGAATTACGGAAAATTCTCAAACTTTTATTTATTTTCTTCCATCGCATAAAAATTTGGGCGCCAAAATGTAGAGACCGAATTTATTCGGTCTTGGTTTATGGTGTACACGTCTCTACATTTGTGGAAATTCGCGTGCTGTAATACTCGGTCTTAGCGTATACTCCAATAATGCTGTTGCCTACTTCAAAAAATGTGCCATTTTTTTCATCCTCACTAAACTGTAAATTTGGATATTTTGCTGCAAGCTCAATAGCTGAAAGCGCTTTGCCATCAATTTGGCCGGGTAAAATTCCTGTGGAACCGATGTAAAAAATAAGCGGTGAAATATTTTCGCGGTAAACCCTATCTATATGATGACTCAACTTGGTATTTGCCGCTGTAAAAGCTGTTACCGTTTTTTCTTTATTTACCAAAATACCGTTTCGCTTGGCTTCTAATATACTATAGTCGGTGCCAGCACCAACTTTATTAAGTATTGCACTAACGATACCGTTATTCTCAAAGCCAAGAAAGTCATCAAAAATAGGCGCCATTAAATCATCTACTGCTGTAATCTTCATACGCGCGGATGGTGACTTACGTCGGAAGCAAATGTTTTCTTCCCACGTCATTTCAAATTTTGCCTTTTGGAACGCTTCACCCGTTTGACTATTCTCCTCCGGAGACACTTCGTGAACGTAAGCACGATACATTCTATCAAGGAATTGATTCGCGCTCATTAATTTACCAAAGTTGAGAATATCTCGACTACCGATATCAATTTTATAGCTCACACGTGTATCAATTACACCCGTGGCTAGCGCTGTGTTGATATCAGTATACTCATTTGTGGTTGGAAAATTAATATACACATTTTTCGACAAATAATGTTTTCGCAATTCATCTAATTGGTCAGGGATATATACATCTGATTTCTGCTTAAGATGTGCCTTGATAATACTTAATAGCACTTTCATCTGAGCAAGTTCATAAAATAACCCATCTACATTATTGAAATGTGCATCAAATGTTACCAGAGATAAATTATCGAGTAAAATTTCATACTCCGAACTAAAATCAAATTTTTCTGCTAGAACTACACCCTTAGCTTTAAGTAAATCAAAAGTTTTCTTGGCACTTATTTTGACTCGTAACGACCTGATATTAACTTCACCATCACTGACAACCGTATAATTATTAAACTTGTAAAGGTCATTTGCTAGTAAACCCGCTACTTCAATAATTGGTGTTTTATGTTCTGCTGTCACCAATTTAACTCGACGTTTTATCAACATGTTAATAGTGGCAGTATTGCGGTTAAGTTCAAACGTCCCCATATCAACATACTCACCCGCATCAATATATTGGGTTTTCAACCAAGGTTCTATCAAGTCTCCCTTAGTATCACGTACACCTTTTATACGCTTAATTCCTTGATGTTGGTAGTTTTCCTGTAAATGCTTAAAGTTGATAATAATACTGTTGCGATGCTCCTCTAAGATTTTAATCAATTCGAGCAGCGATATTTTGGCGCCTGTTTTAATTTCCATATTTCTAGCTTCCCTGGATAGATTGTTATAGACGAATGAACCATCCGTTACATCCGTTGTATCCGTTGCAATGCAGATATTACAAAATGTTTACTCTACACTTATGCGCCCTATATTTATAGAAGTCGTATCGGCGCCGTGAATAAATACATAATACTATAGTACTATCAGAATGTCAAGGTTGTGGGTATGAGGCGCCGGGAATACCAGTATATTTCTTTATATAAGTTTAAAAAAGTACTTATGAAATATGAAATAAAAATTACTAGAATTAAGTAAGTTAGACGACAAATCAGGCTTAAGAGTCTATCATGAGGTATTTTATGCATCGCCAGCTTTTTTCGGGTACTGTTTTTGCTGTAATAGTTACTACATCACTACTCGAAATGGCTCCCAATTTTGCAGTGACTAAGAGTAATTGTTCGATGCAGCATGATGTTAAGGAGTTAAAAGCAAACTGGGATAAGAAGAATAATTTAAATTTTTTGGTTTTGGCAGGTGGTGGCGCCCCAGACCATAATGAAATAGCTTTAGAAAAGAACGTTCTTTATTTTCAACGAACGCTTAGTCTATTGGGATACGACCAAAAAGACGCATCGGTATACTTTGCCAATGGTAATGATGGTGAAGCGACTATTCGCTATATAGATGATGCGGGTAACGAGAAATTTAAAGTGCCAGCTATTCCTGAACTTAAAGGCGCCTCAACTTTAGATAATTTAATTAGCTGGGTACAACAAGCTAGCCAAACTCCTAAAAAGCCAATATTAATGTATTTTACAGGACATGGAATTCCTAACGAACAAGATTTGAATAATAATGCATTGACGCTTTGGAACCGTAAATCAATGAGCGTTAAAGAATTTTCCACGATGCTCGATAAAATGCCGCAAGAAACACCTGTAGTGGTATTAATGGCGCAGTGTTTTTCTGGTTCTTTTGCCAATTTTATTTATACTGGGGGTAATCCGCAGCGTCCAGTTGCACTACAAACACGGTGTGGTTTCTTTGCAACTGTTAAAACACGACCTTCGGTAGGATGTACACCACTAGTTAACGAAGCTGACTACAAAGATTATAGTTCAAGCTTCTTTGCTGGGTTGAGCGGTAAAAATCGGATTGGACAGCCTGTAGCTTCAGCCGATTATAACAAAGATAATAAAGTTTCTTATGCTGAGGCTCATGCTTTTGCTAAAGTTGATGAGCAAACAATGGATTTACCTATTTCGACTTCGGAATCTTGGTTACAAGAAAAAGCTACCTCTGAAGATATGAAAAGAATAATGCAGCAACCGATAAGCGAAATTATTAGAACTGCACGTCCAGAGCAAAAGTATGTAGTTAATTCGATAGCCAAAATGTTTAACTGGAATTCTACCAAGTCTTATGGTGATAATTACGACCAGTTAAGCGCTTCGGAGTATGATACCGAAGAGAAACAAGCTTATTTAAAACGCTTGGGTATGGAACTTATAGATATTAGTATGGAAAATAATATTCGTAAATCTGGTAATCAACAGCAAATAGCCATTTTGAATAATCTGCTTAAATGTGAAAGTTCGGCGCCGCGTTAGGTAGGGTGCGTGAAACCTATTTCAATCTATCATTGTAATGCAATATTAAAGTGCTTTCACGCACCTTACGTGTTAAATATTTCTAGTATTTGGCGACAAATTTGTTTGAGTCGTTCTCCGACTTGTTCAGATGGCATGGTGGCGCCTACAAACTTCCAATTTTCCACCGTAGAAAGGCGCCAAGCTTCACCGCGATGGTCGAAACCAGCGACTTCAACACCCACACAAAAACGCGAATTAGTTTCTGGGTCTAAGTGCAGACGAATTTGAAACAGTAAACTGCGAACACGCCACGACCGACTAATACCAGGAAAATGAAAACCAATATCAATTGAGTCAGGATCAATTAACTCGCGAGTGTCGGGGTCATTGTGCCAAGGCTTAAGGTCAGATTTTGCATCTGGAAATTCGCGCTTGAATAAATTAACTACCGTGGCTATTTTACTAGTGAATTCAAGACTGGTTGCCATTTCAGCTGCGTTCACGAATTATCCTCCATTCTTACTGCATCGATGATTCCCGAATTTGTGACGACACTAAACTTGCTTTATTGGTGTTACAGCTTAACAATACTACACAAAGAAATCAACTTAAAAATTAGCATTTTATAATATTTGTGTCCCTAGTTGTATTTTTTGAAACTTTTGATACAAAAATTTTTGAGTTATAGAGGCTTATTGAGCAATTATACTCAATTTTACTTGGAAGTGATAAAAGTTGCCAGTTTTGTAGTATGCAAGTTGTGAGCTAGTAAATCAGGTATGTTCATAAAACAAGAATTACCAATAAGCACTCGTAAACAAGGCCGCTCCGATCTAAAATGACAACTGTTATATGGCTATCAAATCGTATGCAGCTTATGGCGCGTCAACGGAGCATCATTTCTTTAATACTGGTATTTTTGGCAACTTTCTTAATGAGTTGTGGTGGACCCACCGTTGCCACTCCACCTCCTACCTATACGCAAGCGCAACTAGAAAAGATTCAGGGATATTTAACTGATATCAAAGCAGTACGTGAGCGTAAATCAGAACTTGGAGAGTTAATTGACGAAAAAGAATGGATTAAGGTGGGTAATTTTATACATGGACCAATGGCGGAAGCGCGTTTGGACATGACATATATTGTTCCTAACTTGCTGCCATCTGAACAGGCGCCTGCGCGTAAAGTTGCACGCGATGTGTTCGACCACTTAGTCAAAGTTGACCAAGCAGCTTCTTCTGGTAATCAGCTTGTTGCTGCCAGCAACTTTGAAGCGGTATATTCGGATATTGACAAATTCCTGAATTTAATGCCGTCTAAGCTTAATTCTGCTGAAGAAGGTTAATCTGGAATAAAGGGGCTAGGGAATTAGTCCCTGGTCTCTTACTCTCAAATCATGTACATAGCAATTATTGGATGTGGCATCGTCGGCGCCGCAATAGCATACGAACTGAGTCAAGTTCCGGGATTAAAAATTACAGTTTTCGACCAAAAACCGCCAGCACAAGCTTCAACAGGGGCGGCATTAGGTGTATTAATGGGCATTATTAGCCACAAGACTAAGGGTAAAGCGTGGCGAATGCGAGAACAGAGTATTGCGATTTACGAAGAGTGGGTTCCCAAATTAGAAGCTGTTTCTGGGCGTAAAATACCTTTTAATCGTCAGGGAATCTTGATGTTACTAACTCCAGAAGATCCCCCCAACCCCCCTTACCAAGGGGGGCTTAATTCTAACCCCCCTTATCAAGGGGGGCAGGGGGGATTACAATGGGAAAATTTAGCAGCAATTCGTGCTAAACAAGGTTGGCAGTTAGAAGTATGGGACACAGCTAAACTAAAGCAAGCATGTCCACAGCTAAATGCTGAACAAATTACTGGCGCCGTATATTCTCCATGTGACCGTCAACTTGACCCAACAACATTGACATTAGCTTTGGTAGATGCAGCAATGTCAAATGGTGTAAGTTTCAAATTTGGCGTAGAAGTTAACGGGTTTAGTCCTCTAAGTATGAACTCAGAAGAAGTGTGTCAATATGTCGAGACAAGCGCAGGTAAAATATCTGTAGACAAAGTGATTATATCTGCTGGGCTAGGTTCAACTGCTTTAACAGCGCAGTTAAATCAAAAAATAGATATTCGTCCTGTATTAGGGCAAGCTATACACTTTCATGTTGGACACGCACTTGGCAACCCAGATTTTCAGCCAGCGATTACAGGGGATGATGTCCATATTGTTCCATGCGGCGCTGGCATTGTACCCGCAACAGATTATTGGGTAGGCGCCACTGTAGAGTTTCCCAACACTGATGGATATAGCTTACCTCCTGATACTGAATTATTAAAGTCAGTCAAACAGCAAGCTATCTCTTTTTGTCCTGAACTTAAAAACGCGACTATTACGCGCACATGGTCAGGTTTACGTCCCCGTCCCGAAGGGCGCCCTGCCCCAATTATTGAAAAACTACCTGGGTATAGCAATATTCTTGTTGCTACAGGACATTATCGTAACGGCGTTTTGCTGGCGCCTGCAACTGCGGTAACAATTCGTGAGATGATTATTTCAAATATCTAAATATTGAATCCCCCCCAGCCCCCCTTAATAAGGGGGGAGTAAGAAGTTTCTTTTAGCTTATTAATAAGGGGGAGTAAAAACTTTCTCTTAGCTTAGTAATGGGAAATAAGAATTTTCTCTTAGCCCCCCTTATTAAGGGGGGTTGGGGGGATCAAACCACAAATACAAACAGATAAAAAACCGTGTCAATAGCAGAAAAAAAGATAAAAATCGACTCACATGAATGGTTTTACCGCGAATCTGAACCCATTGGTCGCAGTGATTTATTACCTGTAATATTACTGCATGGATTAGTATCACAAAGTTACAGTTGGCGAAATATTATTCCAGCATTAGCACAGCAGGGAACACACGCAATTGCACCAGATTGGATTGGATACGGGTTTTCTTCTAAACCAGAAAAACGTGATTTTGCGTATACACCCGATGCATTTATTACTGCATTAGAAAAATTTATCACAGAATTAAAGCTTGAAAGATTTTCTTTAGTCGTTCAGGGTTTTCTAGGTTCAGTTGGCTTACAATACGCTTTACGTCACCCTGAGCAAATCGCTAATATAGCAATTTTGAATGCACCAATTTCTTCAACTGCCAAAGTACCTTGGAAAATTCAGCAAATGGGTTTACCCTTGGCAGGTGAAATGATGACCCAAGACCCATTATTAGTTGATAGAACATTAGAAGGTGGCGCCCGTTATCGTATCGATGACGAACATTTAGATATTTATCGTAAACCATATTTAAAAAGTTCATCATCAGGACGCGCGCTTTTAGCAACTATTCGTAACTTGCAACTAGATAAAGCCATGCAAGAAATCGAAACTGGATTTAAAGAATGGAAGCAACCAGTATTAGTACAATGGGGAGCAATAGACCCTTGGTTATCTGTAGATATGGCAGAAACCTTTGCGAAAGCTACACCCGATGGAGAGTTAGTAAAACTTAATAACGTCGGTCACTACCCACAAGAACACTACCACGAAACAATTTTGCAAGACTTGTTACCATTCATGCGACGCTCAGAAAAATCTTAAAGGATGTTTTGAAATGTCATGCTGAACGCAGTGAAGCATCTAGATTCTATATTTTAAAATGTCATGCTGAACGCAGTGAAGCATCTAGATTCTTCGCTACGCTCAGAATGACAATTTATAATGCGCGACTAATGACAATTTATACCTTAGATTCTACCCTTCGGGGCTAATGACAATTTAATCTTTTAGAGATTCTAGTAACCACTCTTGTATCTGAACTATATTAATAAGATGTTGGTTTAAATTACAAAACAGGAAGCACTTCGCCACAATACGGCTCGGTAAAATTCGCAACATCCGTACACGTATACAAAAGTACTATATATTCTCAATATCAAAATACGATGGACAGTAAAATCGTTATATTTCAAGGATAAAAACTAGCAAGCATCTACTGAGAATGATTATTTGAAGGTTCAAGTTATATTTTTTGAATAAAGCGTGACATGAATCAATATAGCCATTTATTCTATTCGCTTAGAAATCAATATTGATTTCTCACCCTTGAAGCATAATCAAAAATGGCAGAAGCATCTGATATCGGTTCCAAACGTTTGATAAGTCTGGCGCCACAGCAGTGGGCAAACTGGGTGACAGGCGCCTCAGATATAATAGTTAAAGAAATTCCCAACTCAGAATTTCAATGGGTTAGTCGTGAAAGCGATGTTTTAATTCGTGCAGAAAGTCCAACACTTGGAAAATTCTTTATTCTCAACGAATTACAACTGCGTTATAAAATGAGGATGCCAAAACGAATGCGCGCATATACAGGGTTAGCGGAAGAAAAGTACGACCTACCTGTATACCCTGTCCTGATAAACATCATAAAAGGAAGCGATACCAAAATACCCACTCGCTTCAAATCAAAATTCATGGGTTTATTAGCACGTCAGGACTATAAAGTTATTAATCTCTGGGAAATTGACGCACAGGTAGCCTTTAATGGATTGTCTTCTCTGCTACCATTTGTGCCAATTCTCAAAAATGGTGGTAACGAAGCAACAATTGAGCAAGCATTGCGAGTACTGCGTGCTGATGAGCAATTAGAGCAATTTGAAATGCTCCTAGGTTTTTTTGCTACATTTGTGTTAGATAGTCCATTAGTACAACGTATAATGAGGTTAGATATGGCAGTACTACAACAATCACCTTGGTATGAGCAAATTCTTAAAGAAGGACAGCAAATAGGAGAAGAAATTGGTGAGCAGCGGGGTATTTTATCAGCAATTGAGTTAGGACTTGAGTTAAAATTCGGCGCCGAAGCATTACAATTAATGGAATCTATTTCTCAAATTTCAGATTTAGAGCAACTTAAAGTAATTAAAGACGCAATTAAAATTGTTGACAGCTTAGACGAATTGCGTCAATTAGTTCAGAATTAAAGTAGGGTGCGTGAAAGCACAAATAAGTAAAAATAGAAGCACCAAATCTACAAGCTTTCACGCACCATCGAAATTTATAGTTAGCAAAGCGCGATTCTCAATATTAAAACGCTTAATTAGCCAATTTTTGTTAAGTAATTTTTAATTATTCGCAGCATACTTGCACTACCTTTGCTATTAACTAAAAGAATCGGCGCCAGATGTGGTGGACGATTTGCTTCAATAAAATTAGTTGCTGCATGTTTTGCGCTAGCTGTCACCATTAAAACAATGTCAGAGTTTTTAACCCACTGTCCGAGTCTATCAGTACCACCTTTATCATGACTAATATTAACTTTTACTTTAGAAGCTGCTTCTAAAATGCTTTTGACTCTTAACGCTGCGGTTTCAGTAAGAGTATAAATGAGTACTGATTTACCATTGAGCTTTTGAAAAATATCTACTTCACTTTCTTGCTCTACAATTTGTTTATCAAATAACCATGAAAATGCTTCTTCAAACTTTAAGTCCTTAACTAAAGAGCGCAAAATTCCCCATTGTTCTTCGTCGATGCGTCCTGCAAAATTTCGTAAGCTTTCGGCTACAGTAAATAAAGTTTGCTCGCGCACGCTCATATTTTGACTAGAATTTAATACTAGTATATCGAGTAAATCTAATGCCCAATCAACTTTTTTCGGAGATTCATAGCGCTTCCAAAGGTCTAAAGCACAGTTGATTATATCTGTATACTTTTTAGCATCCAAACCAAGATTTAACAGTGCAATTACTAAATCGTTAAACAATACTAAATCGGCATCTCCACCTTCGGTACTTATAACTAATATTTCTAACAACAATTGATAAAGGTTAAAAAATTCACTACGAGGAAATAACTGATCCTTTTGGAAAAATCCCAATAAATAAGGAATTGCATTGTGTAGAACAGATTCAGCTTTCGAGCCAACTGTGCTTAGTAATTCCTCAAATTCGTATACAGCATTTGGTTGTACGAGTAAACTTGTAACATCCCATTCGCTAGAACCCTGACGTGCAGTAAATAGCGCACGCTCCCAAGTTGGCTGTTTATCTAGTTGTGATAACCATTCTAACCAGCTTGCTGGAATTGTTTCGGCTAATTGAGTATTTGTTACCTCTTCGGTACTCCCTCGCCATCGGTTTAGGCAATCTTGGTTCCAACGTAACTTCAAAAAAGCTGTTTGTTCTTCAATCGTAAGCTCATCAAAAGCTTGTAATGCGGTTTTTTCTGCTTCTAATGTTTGTAACTCGTAGGCGCCTTGAAACAGTAAGCTAACTTTACGCTGTGATAGTGGAACATCGCGCAACACTAAAAATAATTGGTCAAAATCTGCTTCAGACGCTAATTTTTCGGCTTGTTGTAAAGGGTCTTCTTCATTACAAGGTGTAATATCAGGTAAAGATTGAGCTAGTCTTTCTAAGTAGTTACGGTGTTCTGCTGTCTCAATTGCTAGTAGCTCATCACGTAAAGCTGGTTTTTTTGGTTCTACGCTTACAGCTAGCAGCATAAATAACTTTAATACTTCTGGAACTTTACTACCTGCACGGGCAGCAAAAAGATTTTGATATCGGGGAAAAACAAATTCTTTAAAATAAGCTATTGCGCTACTAGGAGTGTTTTTTTCTTCAAAGTGCAGAAGTTCAACTTGGTATACTGCTTTTAATAATGCGATTGTAACGGCAAACGGTCTTTTGACTTGCAAAAGGTTGCTAAGTTCTGGAAGCGTGAGTAATTCATTCCATTGTTCTAACTCTGCTAAAAGTTGCACACGCAAAAATAAAAGATTGAGTGCATCTAAGCGGTGTTGGTTAGCGAGGTACTGTAGTTCTTGTTCTGCACAACTGCGGGCGCCTGCTTGTAGCGCCATATAAAAATCCCGCAGTACTCTACCTGTTGGACGGGGAATTTCTCTATTATGTTTGACACAGCGCGCGCTTACTTGGCGCATCCGTTCAAGTGCTTGCCAAATTTGAGAGGAATCTCCGTTAAATTTTATTGCATTACCTTGTGTAAATTGATTGATTGCCGCTTCTATAGGGTCTTGTAAATTTAGTTGTGCAGTTTGTCCCCGATACGTTGAATACGTTGGCCCCACAAATGCCATTAATTCTTCGCTTAAACGACGTAACTGTTTTGGTGAAAAAGCAATGCCATACCAATCTACCTGATTGTTTATTGGGCGCCAGCATGGAAGGATGGTAGGTTGAGGTGTACTCTGGGTCAACAACTCTACCCAAGGACGAATTTTCGCGCTTTTTCCTTCGGTACGCTTAATTTTGTCTAAATCAAATTTATTACTGGCGCCGAAAAACTGTTCCAGAAAACGAAGAGTACTAGCATTGCTTTTATTCATCACTGTTTTATCCTACACAACTCCCCAACGACTGCCAAAAATCAACTGTTGTTCGGCAATTACTTCTGGTGATGTATCATAAGTTAACGCTTCCTCGTTTACAGTTATACCGTTATAAGTAAAATTCATAGAACCAGCTAAATAATACCCGTCTCCTAAAATACCCTTAGAATGAAGTTCATCAGTACTATGGACATGACAATTAACACCATCAGTTTTGAGAAGAAGTGCTTCTATAAAACTGCGGTTGTGTTTATCTGGACGAGTTGCAACATGTACTATGGTTCCTCGTTGAGTCAGGGTACTAAGAATTTGAGAAAGTAAAATACGCGAACGACTCCAAGACGGTTCTAAGCACATAAATGAATTACTAGTATTATCTATAACTTGGATATCAGATATCCACGGTGAAACAAGCCATATACATTTACTAGAAGTAAGAAGTTCTGCAACGAATATAGCTTGCAGCAAGTTAGGAACTTGACGAGAACTTAAAGGACATTCTTGATAATATTTATTTCTAACTGTTGACGCTTGTTATCGTATAATGCTGGTGATGCAAAGTCGTTCCAAACACTGCCTCTATTTGTATTAACTAGCTTCATAGCAACCCAATCCATAAAAGCATAAACAGCTTGAATTCTAATTACATAACGGTTGGCAATTGGTAGAAAGCGTTTTTCTAAAATTGGACTAAATAGCATATCGTAATTTTGATAAGCTATGCGGTCGCGTCCATAGTCAGAAAGTACTACTACAGTCCAAGGTCGCATCGTTCTTTTTCGTCCTGCACGTCCTTTTCGCTGAAGAAAAGAAGCCATATCGCGCGGTGCTTTATGTTGAATAACACCTCCAACATCTGGGTCATTAAATCCCACTTCTAACGATGCGGTAGCAACAATGATATCTGCATCTAAAGCTACTCCTGTATCTTGAGAGCTTGTACGTCCAATACTTAATGGAACTTCTAAGCGATGACCAATTTCTTGGCACATAAACCAAGATTGACCAGAAACTAAACGCTCTATACTATTAGATGCACTATGCGCGCGTAAAGCTGCTAAAGGTAATCTTCCTCTAATTTGGCGCCCCCAACTATTTTGTGCTTCAGTATCTAATAAGTTATGAAACAAACGATTTGTAACATCTAAGTCATCAGTAAAAGCAAAAACACGTGAACCATAAAAGTCTTTGCTAAGAGGTTCAACATTAGGGTCTAGTACACGTCTTAATAATACTGCTGTTAATATACTACTTGATAATAAAGTAGTACCTGATACAGGGTCGCCTCTGAGAACAAGTTGATATTCCATCCCTTCAGCAATTAAGTCATCACCAGGATATATTTCTTCAACCCGACCTAAATTTAAACCAGTAAGTTGGCTAAAAAATTCTGCTGCACTTTCTAATGTTGCCGAAAGTCCAGTATATTGAACTTTATTTTGAATGATGTGTTGCCAACGTCGCAATAAATAAGCAACTTGGGCGCCATGTATTCCCGTGTAAGTATGCACCTCATCGAGTAATATTATTTGAGGAGTTAAAGGCGCCCTAATTCCAAACACATGACCATATTTAGAATCACCCATCGACCGATTTAACATTTCCGTCGTAGTAAAAACCAGGTCAGGGGGAGTTTTCGCCATTCTATCGCGCGTGAGAATTACTTCCGACTCATCAATAACATTACGGCAATCTCGGTTTAAACAAGTAAGCTTCTCTCTTTTTGCCTCCAAATCAGCACGTTGCCAAGATAAAGTACCATCACATTCAGGACATCGTAAATAAGGACAGGTATAACCACCGCTTTCAGAATCCCATTTTTCATCTACGTCTTCTAATGTTGCGCTTCGGGGAGTGAGACCAAAAAAGGCGCCGATAATAATTTTACGCTTGTTATTACCTAAAACACTATCAAGGCGCCGTGCTTGTTGGTAAGTTTCCGAAAATTGGTCTTTGAGCAGTTCATTACGAGGATAAATCGCTAAACCCTTACTCCAATACTCATCTTTTTTAAGAAAACCAGCAATATGTGCCAATGCAGGCAAGTAAAAAGCTAAAGTCTTCCCTGTCCCCGTTCCCGCACAAACAATCATCCCCCGACTTTTTGTACTATTCAAATCGCGCAACATTCTACTCGTCGCGCGTAATTGAAAATCAGCCAATAAAATTTGATTATCCTTCTCAGGTAAATCAAGAATAGCTGTAATTGCTTGTTGCCGTATGGGAGTTAATACTTTGTCATTCTGTAAATTCTCAATTACAGTTTGTAACGTAATATGTCTTCTAGGATAAACTCTAGGGGTAATTTGCAAACGATAGTCAGCAACCATTGTAGGGGCAGTTTGCCAATTATTGCTAGGGAAAAGCTGACGAAGACGCGCGAATAACCTTACAGCCTCAGCCATGCGACTGCGGTATAGGCGCCGACCTCTGATGTTAAAATCGAATATAAGGCGCCGTTCGAGCATTAACTCAACTAAATCCCAAGCATCCTCATCAATATCATTATTATCAAAGAAATCTTGTGCTAGTTCTTCTATTTCCTCTTCAGAAAACCCACCATCAACAATACCCCACGAGAGAAGTTGCACCTCTTTGCGCTCTAAGGTATCAAGAAATTCCCTAATTAACTTATCCCAATCAATAACCATATAACGCAAAAACGAGTATTGTCATTAGTCGCGAAGCGAAGAATATGTATATTTAAATTAAGCGAATTTTTAATGAATCTGAGATATTATGTTTATTAATCCAATCTTGGACTTCTGGAGTTAAAAGACTTAAAGAGGCGCCTTGATTTGCAGCATCTTTAAGTAGTCGTAATACAGTATCTGGTACTTCATCTGAATTTAAACTATTCCAGCATAACTTTAATAGTTCTATCTTACGTTCATATTTTTCAAATTCTACATTATTTTTAGGAAAATTAATATCTTTTATTTCCTTATCTAAAATACGTATTTCTTGAACCGTATCTTTAAAAGCTTCTACTTTAGATAACACATTCAGCATATCATTATTTGTACTGGGCATTGTTTGCTTAATATAAATATTCCATGCTTGACTTAATTGCTGTTCTATTGTATTTTTTAGACCTCTTATGCTTGAGATAAAACTGTTTGCTTTAAAATTATTATTTTCAATAATCCACTCAGGATTTTGCCGAAATTTTTCTTCAGCTTCAGCAATAATAGATACTAGAGAGTCAACTTTTGGAACTACGTCAAAATTTGTTAGCTCTCGTTGCCGAAACGCACGTACAGCTTCAACAATTGGTTCAATCATGGTTAAAGCATCATTTATGTGCTTTTGCCTCGATTGGAATGCTTGAAGATTATCGGCAATTCTTTGCTGAGTTTCTTTCTGCTGGCATAAATCAATCAATTCTTGAGATTTACTAATGAGCATTACATTTATCCTTTAATTTCATTCAATAAATTTTTGAGTTTAGCCAAATCATCTTTTATTCCTTGATGACAAGAATTTACTGAACCTTGTCCTAATTGTCCTAAATCACCAATTTGATTTTTTGCTTCTAAAGTCGAAGCTCCAATAAATCTATGTGTCTGATTCAAAAAATCTTTAGAATCACTAATTACCTTTTGAAAATCTTCACTCAAATAAACAAGAGTTTTACCTCTCCCATTTTCCGCTTCTTTCTCTGCTTGGATACGTCTCATATTTTCTTGATACTTAGTAATTGCAGTACGACGGAATTGTTCGATAACTTTTTTAATGTCATCAATGTTTTTAACACCACGTAATACTCCTGCAATTTGTGCATTTTCTAAAGCAGAACTTACAGTATCAATCACTTCTTTCTTATTGAAATTTTCCCCCAACTCTGATATTAACAATTGGTAAATTTCAAATTGACGTTGATATTCTTCTTCAATACTTTTTTCAAGCAGTTCATCTACATCTTTACGAGCATTATAAATTTCTGAAAATTTACCACTAACATCTTCTGGAATCTCACACTGAGGTTGCCAGGATTTTCTGATTTTTTCTAAATGGTCAATAATTTGTATGGAATCAATAATTTGAAAATCTCTTGAACTACCTTTAGTACAAGCAATTCGAGTTTGAACAATTTCTAGTAACTCATCACGGTGTTTTTTCAAAGATTTTAAAAGATTTTCCCAACTCTCACTACGACCTGTATCGTTTCTATCTAAATCTAAAAATAACGCATTAATTAAGTTTTCTAGAGAATTAGTCGAGTGTCCTCCCATTGTTGCAGCAATCGCTAACAGTTCTACTGCTGCTGGAACTGGATTCCAAATTTCTCCAGATTCTCTAGGATAAAGACGAATTGCTTTCAATACATACTGACTCCATTTTTCTAGAAGCTTGCTATAGGTTAGTAAATAACGGTCACCGTTCGGAAACTTCCAGTTTTTGTGGTGACTATATAGTAAAATTCCTTGGAATGCTACAGCAGTTTCAAGAAACTCGTTCTTATCATTAGGGTTAAGAGGTAATAATAACTTTACACCAAAAACTTTTTCTCTTGTAAACCTCGGACTATGGAAGTAAATATTTTTCTGTTTAAAATACTTACTTGTGTTACTAGCAAAAAAATTTTCTAGTAAAAGTTCATTATCCAACTGGATTTTTTCAACTATTGCAGGAAAAAGAAACGTGCGTATATTTTGTGCTATGTCTTGAGGTAATATTGATTCGTTGTTCCAGTTATCCAGAATTTTTAGCTTTTCTTGTAACGTTTCTGGAATTTCTGGTTCTTTATCAACTGATTTTGGTTCGGTTATATAACTTCCTCCACCTTCACCCGTGCGTGGTGTGGGAAGATTATTTTGAGGGTTTGGAATGGTACGTTTATTTTCGGTTTGCTGAATTTTGGCGCCGAGAGTTGGTAGACTAAAAGCAGTATGAACAGAAGCAGGTAGGTCACAAAGCTCATTACTGTCAGTCCATAAGTCTATAAGTATTGCACGTCGCTCAGTATTGTAAGGGTCTTTTGTTCTAATATCTGTTTGGAGCATAGTATTCAAACGCACCTTACCAAAATGCTCTCGCAAAGTCACAGATGGGAAATTACCTTTCTTAATATCATTGAATCCATTTTCTAAAGTATACTTTAGTACATCTTTAATGAGAATGCGGGGGTTAAAGTTACCTGTATTGACACGATTCCACATTTGTTCTAAAGCTTTGGGTGTGAACGGATATAATCCCATGTCGTTAACATTCCCAAAACCTGCATGACAAGCTTCACGATGTTCGCAATCGTTACACGCACTGACGATAGATTCTTGTTGAGAATCCTCTTCTTGGTTGTTTTTTGCCCAGTCGGAGATAACCTGATTTTCTAAACGAACCGTATTTAGGTATCTAGACACAAACTCTTGAATATCATCTGGGGTAATTAAAGATTGATTATCAACTGTACCAATATCGAGGTTGACACTAAAGGTAATACGCTGTTGAACGGTATCGATTAAACTTTGGAAATAACCTGTAGTACAAGCTAAAGCAGTACGAATTGCACACAAAGGTTTACTTCCTGGTTGCTGTGGTCGAGCTAATACTGCTTCTAACACCTCTCGGTCAATACCTTGTAATTTCGCAAAATCTTCAATTAGTAAAACTAACTCGACACCCTGCTCCGCTAAAGTTTCACGCACTTCACGCATTAATCGCTGCAAGTCTTCCCGACCTAAGCTAAGTACTTGTTTGATAGCTTCGTTAAGATGTTCGTTCAACCACTCAACTGTAGTTTTTTGAAAACTTTCATTACTAATCAGAAAAGTATAAAACTCTTGGGTTTTTGCCGCTGACTTTTGCCAGTTAAGGATATCAAGGGGTAAGTCTTCTATCGAAAATCCTTGTCTTTCTTCGATAATTTCGACTTTATCCTTATATCCTAATGTATGAGTGATGAGACGATGAATAATACCATCATCTTTTAACCAATATTCACGGAAAAAAGGGTCGTGTAGAAAAGAGTCGAGTTTTTCAACAAGATAATTTTGCTCGTCAGTAAGTTGAGTTATATCTCGGTTTCCATTATGACTCGATGCTGCTGCAAGTTCGTTAAGAAGTCTCACCCTTGCTTGAGTTTCCGTTAACGTATAAGTTGCTCGGTTCACACGTTGACGGTATTCATCAAACCTTTCTCCTTCCACTTCATTAAGGATAAGAGTAATAATATCTTTTAAATTTGTACCAATTTTTGGAATTAGTAGTACTTTGCGTTTCTCGGTTGATTCGATATTCGCATCTAACCAACGAATTAAGTGTGACTTCCCAGTACCAGAACCACCTAAAACTGGTACAAATGCAAAATCTTTTTCAGCAAGGAAATCTCTAAGAAACTGCTGCTCATTGTACTCATCCCGTGATGATGCATTAATGAGTTGCTGACGGTACATCGCAATTGGGTGGTGAGTCGCTAAAAACAAATGTTTTTCGGGTTGAGTAGCTTCTACGTTCATAACCCGATGTACCATATCCAAATTCCAACAAACAAACTTTTCAAAACTCATGATTTATTACCTTGCCAAATAATATGAGAAATTCGTCCAGCATCATCAACTTGGTTATTTGCCTTTGGTAATATCATGATGTCAGCATCTGACTCCCTCTTCATCTCGATATAACCTTCTGCACGTAAACGAAACAAAGCAAAAGCAGTACTAGTAGAAAGGTAATTGGGTTGACGTTGCCCAATATTTTTTTCAATTTCGTCTCGAAATTTACCTGTTTCAAATAAAGGACACTTTATAGCTAATTTATCAATAAATTCTTGCATGAGAAGCTTTGCACCGACTTCTTGATTAAATATATCTTTTAACTTTCGTCTTATATATAGTGTCGGGTCTGGAACGGTGACTCTTTTTGTTCCCAATTTATGACCCCAAGCTAAACCCATGTAGCACATCCAGTTATCCATAGAGTCATACAAAAGGTTGCTAGTCATTCTTAAAAAATCTCCGACTTGTTGGTTGCTAACTTGAGTTTGTACTGCTTCCCAATGTCCAGGTGCATCATATATATCCTGTGCTAAAAACCAAGCACAAGCAAGACCAAAGTCTTCTTCGTCTGCATTATCAGAGGCAAAAAGTAAAGTCACAAGAGTATCTGGTAATAAAGCATCACCACTTTCTCGACTGCGTGCAGGTTCTGGTAAATTTTGATTAATACCAATTTCGTCGTCTTCTTTTACTAAAAGACCACACTTGACACATTGACCTAGCGTTTCATTGAACATGACATGTGATACTTTTTCCTCTTTTGATATTTCTTCAGATAAACGTCGCTCCAATAACTTATCAGGAGAAAGAATTTGCTCTAATACATCTCTTTTTTGCTTTTGGTTTTTTACTGCGAGCAAATACCGAAAAATACCTCTAACTCTACTTGGTATTGCTTTTGGTGTTTTTAAAAAGCTCATACCCCAATCTCCGTACAGAATGAATCAAATTTAAAATGTCTTCCCGAAAAAACGTCAATCATTTTTCTATCGTTACGATTAGGGTCAGGTGTATCTATAGATAATAAAATAATCCTTGGCGCCTGCGGCATACTATTTTTTGATATATAAGATAAAGGTAATTTTTCTCCTGGAGAATGAAAAATAAAAGTTGCAACACACGGCATTTTTAGCGGTTGATAATTTGACCACCAAAAAATGAAACCATTTTGAATTAGATTGACTTCTTTTATAAAGTGTTCCCTAAATTGATCTGGAGCTATCACATTTTTAATATTTTGCTCTAGCAACCATCTAAAAACTCTATTAATCTGACGCTTTTTACCTTTTTCTTCCAACGAATCATAAAAAATTAATAGTAAATTCTCACCCCACAGCAATCGTTCGAGTTCTTCACCCACAAAAACACCCTTGTTATGCAAAACTGGACTAGGTTCTGGCATAATTCCAGCAAAAGGTTTAACTCTTTTTTCTCGACAAACAGGACAACCCCCACAAGTACGAGAAACTGTGACTTTATTTCTAATTCCTTCTGTACCCTGGAAAGAAATGGTGTATGCTTCTTGAAATATTTTTGAAATGCATCGTTTAGCTTTTAAAGCTTCTATCATTAGATTGATATTTTTATAACTCCAACTTTGACGTTGCAGACGAATCGGTTCTACTTGAAATTCCCAAGTAACTTTATCCAAATGAGATTGGTTACGAATACTAATAATTTTATGATTTCGGTAATTTTCCCATGCTTGGTTATATATCTCTTCTAACTCAAAGCTTTTTTTCAGAGGTGGTTCTTCAAAGTCGATTTCAATTAAACCTGCTCGATTCATTAACGTTAAAGTACGGATATTCCAAGCTCGATTAGCTTTATTCTGGGTTCCCCTCATATCTATATCTTCTGGTAGTAAAGAGGGGGGTGTATCAGTAGGAACACGAAATCTACCATCGCTTAAAGGAGTTTTGTTAGCAAACATATTTTGCCAACGCTGTAAACCTCTTTCAACAGTGATGGCTGAATTCTCATTAATTCCACGAGCAATTTTGATATCAGTCTCTGTATACAACATCAATGAGATTGAAGCTCTACCGTCTCTTCCACCTCTACCAACTTCTTGATAAAATCTGTCAATAGTTTCAGGTACACAAACATGAATTACCGCACGCACGTCTGCTTGGTCAATACCTAATCCAAATGCAGAAGTTGCCACTACTATACTATTTTTCTATCTCGCCATTTCTCAATTAGCTCTAATCTTTGTTTAGAAGTCGATTTACCCGTCATCAAGTCACATCTTTTAAATCCTGCTTTCTCTAATTCCTTTTTCCATTTTTGAACATCTTCAACTTTGGTTCCATAGATAATTAAGGGACGTGGGAGATTGCATACTGTTTCAATTAGCCTTTCTTTTCTGATTTCTTCGTTTTTACACTCGTTAAACCAGTACGAAGGTTCTGGACGTAGCTGAACGGCAGAAATTACTTTTAGGTCTTTCCCAAATAATGATTCTAAGGTTTCTAGACAAGATTCGGTAAGAGTCGCAGTTAGTAGAAGTGTTATAAAAGAACCGAGACGTAATAAATCTTTTCGCAAACCTGGAATTTCTTGGAAAGCAGGACGAAAATCATCTCCCCACTGCTCGACCATGTGCGCTTCGTCGATGATAAAGTACTTTAATATTCCTTGCTTTGCCGCTTCGTATAACGCAGGCGCCAGTGAATCCATTAAACTTTCAGGAGAGGTAAAAATAATCCTTTGAGTACCTTCACGAATTCGTGTGCGTATTGCCTCACGTCGTTCTTTTCCCTCTTGGCTATCATCACTGTAATAAGCCGTATCATGCTTAATAATAGACTTTAATCCTTTTTCCTGGTCTATTGCTAGTGCTGTTGTTGGCACTACTACTATACTTACACCTCCATTTTGAGACTTTAACAAAGCTGGTAACTGCGCGCAAAGACTTTTTCCTGAACCAGTAGGTAGATTAATTATCAAAGTAGCATCAACAGGCGCCGTCAAAATACCATGAATTGCACTGCGCTGACCAACACTGCGATAATTATCTAAACCCATAAGCTTTAAAAACGGGTCTCCTGCGACATAATCATAATTTCGTCGCATTTCTTCTTTAAAAACAGGTTTATCAGGAGATTCATTACCAAAATCTAGCCATTCTGGTTTCCAAGGACGCACGCTAATCGTGTAATATTTATCATCGTCACCATTGAAAATTGCTATACTACTTTTTTCCCAAACTTCACGCTTTGGAAAAAGAGGTTTACGAGATACTTTTATAAGAGTTGAAGAACTTCCACCCTGTTTTTCATCTTCTCGTCGCAGTACATGACGTACTAAACTCGCAATATCTCCCGCAGCAGCATTGTTAAGTAATGCATCGAGAAGGCGCCGATGACAAGGTTCTGTAATATGTCTTGTATCTTCAGGAATGTTACCTGTTTCGAGAATTTCTTGCAGTTCCGCAAACGAATCTGTCATAAATCATCACTGCTTCATTTATGTATAATATTTATCTATATAATCTCAGTAATTTAACTAATACGATTAATATTAGCTAACTGTATTCATCAAAAAAATATTAAATCCGGATTAATCCTGATAAATTTTTTGTAACATTTTATTTTTCAAAATGCCAACTGTAATTTTTCGTACTCGTAATACTACTTGCACTGGATGGTTTGAGAATGATAACGGTGCCAGCAGTTTAATATTTGTAAAAATAAAATAAGTAATCTTGAGTAGATAATTATACATATTGTAATGCATCTTGTGGGATGGGCATCCCTGCCCGTCCTATAAATTTCAATATTACAAACGGGCAAGGATGCCCGTTCCACAAGACAACAAGATAAATAAGATAACAAGATAAAATAGAGAATACACAATTTTATAGGAACTAAAATTAGGTGCGCTAGTTATCTTAATAAGGCAAATGTACTAAGTATGGCTTATTAAGTGTAAGTAATACTGGAACGCACTTGTTACTAAGAAGATTATCGTATTCCCATAAGTCTAACATGTACTGTTGTTATTTTGCCACAAGGGTAACGTAAGTAGTTACTTAGTTTCCTTCTCTGTGTTCTCTGTGCCTCTGTGGTAAAAAATAAGAGCTTCAAAATTTACCTAAATTGCAATGTTACAAACGGGCAAGGATGCCCGTTCCACTTAGTATTTACCAGTCTTCTACTTCTCCTCCTTGAATGGGAGGGCGCCCAGAAACGATAATGAAGCCTACGGAGTCAAGGCGAATATTTGGGTGACGGATACCTTCTATTATTGCTTGGTTTAGTTTGGCTTCTTCTATTACTTCTTGGGTAAGTGATTTGTCGATCATTTTTTCTTGTTGCTTGATGCGGTTAAGACGTAAACGTAGTTGTTCGAGTCGTCTTCCTAGTTTTTGTTCTGCGCTTGCTGCTGTTTTGTCACACATTTCTATAAAGTTATCTTGGCTGATTAGTAACTCTACAGATGCGTTACGCGCGTCGCGACAAAAATCTTGCCAATCGTCTGGGTGTACAAAGTTATCCAGTATTGACAAACGACTTTTTGCTAGGTTGTAATCTTGATTGTTGGCGCCAGGTGGAGGTGTTTTACTCGCGGTTTTGGCGGCAGCTTTATCGGCAGCTTTAATTGGCGGTTTAATTGGTGGTTTGCCTTTGCCTTTGTACTGGCGTTGTAATATTTCTAACAGTGCTTCGTCTTCAACAATGCTCATTGGCTCGTTGCGTGCGTCGATAAAGATACTTTGGATGATTGGTGGAAATAAGCTATCTGCACGACGTTGTAGTGTTTTGTACTTGATTGGGTCTATTTTATAACTACTTAAGTCGGTTTCGATAATGTAGTCAAATCTAAAACCAAACCATTCAGCACCTTCGCTCTTGTCCCAAGTGTCGTCAACTCGCCACATGGCAAATGCTTGACCTCGGTCATCCCAATGTATATAAGATGATAATGAGTCGATTAAACCTTCGCCGATTCGATACAGGTTGACGTTGGGTTTTTGATTGGCAACTCTTCGGTTATATGTACCTACATCGTTTGTTAATCCCACGAAGTAAGTTCTCAAATCGTCAATGGGTATTAGGGTTTTCTGTGTTGGTTCATAACGCTGTGCTGCTGATACGTTTGGGTCGTTTAGCTGCTTTAACCGTAAAGCGTTACATAACCAGTCTTCGGTGACTCGCTCGATTTCTTGGTGTTGAGCATCAAAGTTATCTAAGCTTTCAAAGTACTCGCTAGCTATTTCATCGAGAGCGTTAATTTCATCGAGAGCGTTTTGCTCGTCTATTTTAACTAGCTCTAAGCCTATTTCTTGTTTAACTTGCTCTACACTTTCTAATAACCCATTTGCCCCAGATTTAAACAAACTTGCTTCTAGCTGTGGCAGTTTCCCATCAACATAAAACTGGAAGCTCGCTATCGACTGCTCAAAGATATTAAATCCATCTTTCAACAATTGATACCATGCATCGTGGGGACTGTCATCTATCTCGGCGCCTGCAAATACTGTAAATTCTACATTCAACTGGCGCCCAATACGGTCAATTCTACCAATTCGTTGCTCTAAACGATTTGGCGACCAAGGCAAGTCAAAATGTATCATCGAGTCAGCATATTGCAAATTACGACCTTCTTCACCCGAATAGTCGCAAACGAGAATAAAGCAGTTAGGGTCATTTTTAAATCTATCAAGACTTTTTTCTACTTGCGCTCGTGGTTCTCCAAGTAAATGACTCGCAATACATGATTCTCCAAAGCTATCTCGCAAAAACTTAATAATTTGAGCGCAAACTTGCACATAACTGGTAAATATGACTAATTTTGGTAGTTTATCTCCAGGTACTGGTCTTCTTAACCGTAATTGCACTTGTTCGAGTAACTTAGGTAAATTACTACGGAACGATTGCAGTTTAAAGTTTTCTGAGAGCTTGTAAAGTATTACTATTCTCAGTAACACCAAACGGTCGCCATCTTCTGAAGGTTTCTCAAGAATTTTTAGCAAACCTTGTAAAATTTCTTCTTCCTTGTCGAATTTGGGAGTTTCAGTCAGAATATTCAAACTATCTGTGTCAAACTCTTTCGTCAACACTTGAGGAAAACTACCCTTTAAACGCGCTTCGATAACTTGCTGTAAAATTCCTAACCAAGTACCACTGGCACGGAACAATAGTAAAAAGATGCGGTGATAGTTTGAGTTATCAGGCGCCAGTCCACGCCATTCTTCCATTAACTCGTGAATGTCGTAAACACGCTCATCTAAATCATACTCAGCTTTCGGCGCCACATTCCGGTCAAATATTACATCCTCCACAGATGCGCGACGATTACGCAGCATTCGACGGTAAAGTCTATATGTATCGCTAATATGAGTCCGAATCGCTCTAACTATTTTATTTTCGTTACCAGTTTTTTCTTGTAAAGAATTTTGTAGCTTTTCTGCCAAATCTGATAAGTATTTATCTTCGGGAAATAAACTGCAAAGTTGTGTAACCTGATTTTTGAGAACGAAAGGATTTGCACCCTCTTGAAACGACAATAATACTCGACCAATATCTTGACGCTTTGCCACCCGGTCACGGAAACCTTCCAAATCATCTAATTTATAATTTGTCGGGTCGAGCAGATGCAACATTGACAAAAAATCTTCCTCGTTGTTGACGACAGGAGTCGCAGAAAGTAGTAGCAACCGCTCTGACTGGTGAGCAAGCTTTTTGAAAGCTCCAAAGCTGCTGCGCTTTACTGCATCCGTTGACCTTGCCATTGCTGCTACGTGATGAGCTTCATCTATAATTATTAGCCCAATATCAGCTTTGGCATTAACTTTGTGAACATCCTCAACCGCTGCTAATACTACCCTATCGGGAAAATGCGACAGATAAAACTTATTCTTTAACTCAGTACGCCACTGTTCGAGTAAATACTGCGGCGCCAATACTATCGCACGTCTCTCTGGGTCATCGAGTAAATATTGACGCAAAATGGCGCCTGCTTCAATCGTTTTTCCTAATCCGACCTCATCAGCTAACAAATACCGTTGAATAGGGTCTTCAAGTACCCGACGCACAACCTCAACCTGGTGACGCAGCAACTCAATATTCGCCGAAATTAACCCCGTCATTCCTCGACTAACCGCGCGTTGCGAAGTTAGGTTTTTCACTAGCGCAAAACGTCTTTGGTGGAAATAAGGCGTTTCTTGACCCTTATACGTCAATATATCGATAGGGTCTTCGATGGGCAAATTGCAGCGAACATATACATCCCGCTCCCTAGCAAACAAAGTTTTACTGTCAGGCAAATCAATTTGATAGGCGCCGTGCGAATCATCCCAACCAAAAACTCTTCCTATCAACCATCTATCACTCTCTGACTTTACATAGCACCGAGTTTGACGCTGAAGTGTTACCCGACGCAACTCATCTAAAGGTACTGTTTCCTCAATACATTGCCCTACTGAGCAGAAATACTCAACTACTACGTCTTGATTACTATGTTGAACTACCTTTCCCGTACCTAGTTCATTATCAAGCGAACGTACTAGTGAACCAATTTGAATCATAGCGGTAGTCCCACATGTACTTTTGCATTAAACCTTAAATAAGATATCTCTTTAAAATCACTTAATCAACTTACACACCCGTGCTATTAAATAAATCTTAATAACGCAACGTTTCGTATAACTTTATTATTGTAACATTAGTGATATTTGTTACGGCAAATAAATTACTTTGTACCTATAAAAATTAGAATAAAATAGGCGCCGTTAAGAGCATTAATTATTAGGAGTAGATACCGAGTCAAGTTAAATTTAACACGTCCGTTAGTGTTTATTGATTTAGAGACAACAGGTGTAGATATAAATCAAGATAGAATTGTAAAAATCGCGATTTTAAAAGTATACCCTAACGGAACTCAGGAATTAAAAAATTTCTACTCAATCCAACTATTTCTATTGCTGAAGGAGCCTCAAAGATACATAATATACATGATGAAGATGTACAAGAGGCGCCGACTTTTGCCCAAATAGCTGTAAATTTAGCAGAATATATTAAAGATTGTGATTTTGCGGGGTTTAATTCTAATAAGTTTCATATCCCTTTGCTAATAACAGAATTTTCACGTGTTGGTGTAGAATTAAATATTGAAGACAAGAAATTTATCGATGTCATGACAATATTTCATAAAATGGAACCTCGTACACTAAAAGCCGCATATAAATTATACTGCGGAAAAGAATTAGTGGGCGCCCATGATGCAGAAAATGATATTGTTGCTACATACGAAGTTCTCAAAGCTCAACTTTTGCGGTATGACAATGTAGCATATGAAGACAAAGATGGAAATATATCTTACTCTGTAACTAATCATATAGATAGTTTAGCTGATTTTACGCCCTTTAATTTAATCGACTCTACTAATAAAATAATTACCGACGAACAAGGTGAACTTATATTCAATTTTGGTCAGTATAAAGGGCAACCTGTTGTAGATATGTTTTTGAAAAATCCTGGATACTACCATTGGATGATGGAAGCTGATTTTTTAATCTTTACTAAAAGAATAATTAAACAGCTTTGGGAAGGTATAAGCAGAGGGTAAGAGACTAAATTGGTAAAGTTTTAGTTCTTCTCTCAAAGCTTTTGAAATCCACAACTTTCGACTTTCTTGCAGCTTCCCAAATCTCGCTCACAATATCTATCAATGGTGGTATCACAATCAGGATATACTGACCCACTTGCTTATCCCTTTTTCCTGCATATCGTGCATGTAAAGGTAAAATAGACTTTGGTGCTATTTCAAAGTAATCAATTTCCTATAACTTATCCTAATAATTCTTTCAAAGTGCCCTTTGTGCCCTTTGTGGTTCATTCTATACATCTCTGTGCCCTTTGCGCCTCTGTAGTAAGTAAGGTGGGCATTGCCCACCATACAAATCTACATCGCACATCTGAGACTTTGTGCTACAATTTCCCACGCTCCGATTAAGTCCAGTATAAGATTTTAGCGTTAGGGAAACGGCGCCCAATTTCACCCTCAAAGAAGCGGCGTAGTGTTTTCATGATGTCGTTATCGTATACATACTTGGTACCACCAAACTTATTACGCTTAACGCTGCGCTTTTCTTCATCCATATCTAACTTCGAGTGTGGATACCAGGTTTGTAATACTTCCTTGGAACCAGGTGTAAAACGGTGCGATATTAATTCAAAAGTTAAATCACATTCAAAATCTAACGCTTCGCTAATTTGGTCGAACAAATTACTGTAGTGCATTTCCCAATCTTCCATTGGCATAATTGGCGCCACTACCAACCCAACTGGATACTTCGCTAATGCTAACTTTCGCAGTCCCATCAACCGAGATGCTACTGACGCAGTACCACCTTCAAATCTACCAGAAATAGGCGCCGCATTTACACTGACTCGACAGCGAGTATGTCCGTTATGTGGTAAATCTAAAAGTGGTTCTACAGCATCAAACTTTGATACCCAACGTAAATACCCATCAGAGCGAGTACCAAAATAACGAATGCACTCAGCTAAACTACCCGTTAAATGCTCAATACCAAGCGGGTCGGTATAACAGCTAACCTCATAACTAGTAGCCTTTCCTGGTTGCTCGTATTTAGCTAAATTATCTAAGATTTGCGGTAAGTTGGCATATGCTCTAATTACTGGTGGTCCGCTTAAACTGCCAGCTAGGTAACAATATTGACAATGTGCTGGACAACCCTCAGCTAAATGAAACTGCCAGTCAGCAGAAGGTGGAATCGGACTAAGCTTAAACTGACTTGGTGGCGCCGTTACTACAGCAAGGGTACGCTTAGAAATATCATAAGTCTCGCGCTCAGTTTCTCCGCGTAAACCAGTAAGACGGTTACGTGGCAACTCTTCAATAGGTAAATTGAGCGCTTCTATACGCTGCTTAATCTTTTGTCCCCACGGTTCGTCAAGTGCTGCGGGTGTAAACACTACTCGTTCTGGCATCCAAACGCGCGCTGGACGCAGTTCGGTACTATCCGTACTAACTTTATCGGCAAGCATCATAATTAGTCTTATATTGAGTTGTGTTCAAGCTTGTAGCAGAAGCGTTGCTATATCTATACTTCTTATAATAATACTTGCCCTAATTACTGAGCATACCGGATTTTACCCAATTAGATGTAGTAGTTTCCAATTGGGCGCCCTTGGCAACGGATTACGTAACGGATGTAACGGATGCAACTGGAGAACTATCCGTTACATCCGTTGCATCCGTTGCCAGTTTGTATTAACCGCATCGCCAAGCTATTTAATCAAAATTAAAAAGCAGACGTTTTTTTGCTATTTCAGGTACGATAGCGTTTGCAGGTCTATATAATACAGGCTCTAGGCATCTAAACGCTGGTAACTTTTATGACTCCTCGGATTAAGTTTTTGATGTGCGCTCCTGACCACTATGATGTGGACTATGTGATTAACCCTTGGATGGAGGGAAATATCCATAAGTCTTCGCGCGATAAGGCTGTTGAACAGTGGCAGGGTTTACACCATATACTCAAAGAACACGCAATTGTGGATTTGGTGGCGCCTGTAAAAGGTGTGCCTGATATGGTTTTTACCGCCAATGCTGGCTTAGTACTAGGTAAGAATGTAGTTTTAAGTCGCTTTTTACACAAAGAACGGCAGGGAGAGGAACCATTTTTTAAAGCTTGGTTTGAGCAAAATGGTTATACTGTCTACGAACTTCCCAAAGATTTACCTTTTGAAGGTGCCGGTGATGCGCTTCTAGACCGAGAAGGACGCTGGCTTTGGGCTGCATACGGTTTTCGCTCAGAATTAGACTCACACCCTTATTTAGCAAAGTGGCTTGATATTGAGGTATTGTCTTTACGTCTTATTGATGATAGATTTTATCATCTTGATACCTGTTTTTGTCCTTTAGCTAACGGGTATTTACTTTACTATCCCGGCGCCTTTGACTCATATTCAAATCGCCTGATTGAAATGCGTGTAGCAGCAGAAAAACGCATTGTCCTCGAAGAAGCTGATGCAGTTAACTTTGCTTGTAATGCAGTTAACATTGACCATATTGTTGTGATGAATAAAGCTTCTGATGGTTTAAAAGCACGACTACAAGAAGTTGGTTTCCAAATACTCGAAACTCCATTAACTGAATTCCTCAAAGCAGGTGGCGCCGCAAAATGTTTGACATTACGCACCACCGAACCTGTACGCGATGAAGTTCATGCAAGTGTGTACGTTGAAAGTCGTATACTCAAACTTGAAGGACATTTACTTGATTCAGGTTTAATTAACCGCGCACTCGATTTAATTATTGATAACGGCGGTAGCTTCCAAGTATTAAACTTTAACTTGGGTGAACAGCGTCAAAGTACTTCGGCAGCAGAAGTTAAAGTTTCTGCACCTTCGCACGAAGTCATGGAAAGTATTCTTTCGCACTTAATTGATTTGGGTGCTGTAGATTTACCCCAAGATGAACGCGATGCTAAACTTGAACCTGTTGAGAAAAATGGTGTGGCGCCTGATGATTTCTATGTCACTACTATATACCCAACTGAAGTGCGTATTAGTGGTGAGTGGATACAGGTGCAAAACCAACGTATGGATGGCGCCATTGCAATTACACGAACACCTCAAGGTACTGTTGCCAAGTGTAAATTGTTACGCGATTTAGAAGTTGGCGAAGAAGTCGTTGTTGATGTTTTAGGTATCCGCACTATTCGTAAAACCGAATCGCGTGAGAAACGTAATGCTGAGGAATTTAGCTTTATGTCGTCAGGTGTTTCTAGCGAACGTCGTGTAGAATTAGTTGTGGAACAGGTCGCTTGGGAATTACGTAAAATTCGTGATGCAGGTGGTAAAGTAGTTGTCACCGCAGGTCCTGTGGTAATTCATACTGGTGGTGGTGAACATTTATCACGTTTAATTCGTGAAGGTTATGTACAAGCATTGCTAGGTGGTAATGCTATAGCTGTTCATGATATTGAACAGTCAATGATGGGGACATCATTAGGTGTTGATATGAAACGCGGTGTTTCTGTAAGAGGAGGACATCGCCACCACCTCAAAGCAATAAATACAATTCGCCGTCATGGTAGCATTGCTAAAGCCGTAGAAGCAGGAATTATTAGAGGTGGAATCATGTACGAGTGCGTTAAAAATAACGTACCTTTCGTACTTGCTGGTTCCATTCGTGATGATGGACCTCTTCCTGATACTCAAATGGATTTGGTTAAAGCACAAGCTGAGTATACAGAACATATTCGCGGCGCCGAAATGATTTTGATGCTGTCCTCAATGTTGCACTCCATAGGTGTGGGTAACATGACACCTGCGGGAGTCAAAATGGTTTGCGTCGATATTAACCCCGCAGTCGTAACCAAATTAAGTGATAGAGGTTCCGTAGAGTCAGTTGGTGTAGTCACAGACGTTGGGTTATTCCTAAGTTTGTTAATACAGCAACTCGACAAACTAACCAGCCCCTATGTAACCAAAACAAGATAATTATACCGTAGGGTAGAATGTCGCTATTTCACGCATTTGGAGGCACCAATAAAATTGGGGTAGGGTGCGTGAAAGCTATTACTATCAATCAATGTAACGTATATTAAACTGCTTTCACGCACCATCTAATCGTTAAGTAAGTGCCATTCTACTGTAGGGTAGGCTTATTGCCTGCCCCTCACCAGGGTCGGTTAGGTGGAGGAACGGAACCCAACATAAACACAATTATAATGTTAGTCTACGCAAACCATCCATCTAAGCGCAATTAAGTATTTTTAATCACATTAATATTAAAACTTAAGTGTTTATATGGCGAACGCTTTAGTACAGACACTGATGGTCTTGCAAGGTGTTTAGGACTTCAAGCAGAAGCAAGAGTTGAACTAGAAGTAATTATCAAACAACTTGAAACAAAAATGTCCGACCGGACATTACTAGGAATTGTTGAATAACAGTTATAAGTTAAAATCTCAGGTGATGGAGGCGCCAGCTTACTTGTTATAAAGTGGAATGTGAACCATTGGTTCACATTTTGCAATTAGATTTTTCAATAATACTTATGTATTATTAATTGTTCATTCATTAAATATTACAATATCTTTACAATGAACTCTAATTATTACAAACAGGCTATGCAAGGTGCCATTTTAGAAAAACAGTCACGTATCAACTGGGTAAGTTTTATTGGAGACTTTTTGCTTTCAGGGATGGTAGTTGGTCCAATAGTAGCTCCTTTCCTTGCTGCGTCTGGTTTACCAATGTTGCCGATAATTGCCGATATTATTTATTTTATGGGACATTATGTGTGTCCACAGCCTGATATGGGGGTCATGATGGCGCCACCATTTATCATGGCTGTGTGTATGCGGTGTTATGGTACTGTTACAGGTTTACTCTTAACGCGCGTTTTATTTGCGGTTACAGGTGGTAAAGGTTTTTATTGGTTGAGTCAGTACGGTTGGAACGGTGCCACTATTGCCGCTATTTTAATGATGGCTTATCCTTTTGAACTAGCTGTGCAAGTGTTGGCATGGTGGGACTTTAATAATTATCTTGTCACACCGTTTGGTTTCATTACTGGATTAGCATGGGGTTTATTCACTATGCCTATACTCCACCAGAAACAAGTTTTGTAACTATACCAATAATGGCGCCAACAAGTAAAACCATACCTGAAAGAGAGCTTATCCCAAAACCAAGCGTCCGTTTTTCTGCTGCTTGGTAATATCCCCAAGCGTAAACTATACGACCAACCAGCCAAACGGCGCCGATAATAGCTCCCCATAAAGGGCTAACATAAAAAGAAAACAACCATAAACTTGGTAAAAAGAAAATTAATTGCTCTAAAGTATTTTGCTGTACACGCAATACTCGCTCGAAATCTGCGTCTCCACTCATTTGCGGTACTGGTACTTTATATTTAGCTCTAGCTCTACCAACATTTATCGTTAACACTAAATAAACCAGAAGCGTAAGAGCTGTAACAAGGCTTGTCCAAGCAAACATATTTAACATTATTATGTAACTCTACTTCAACTATATTCAATATTAACCTTAAAAATAATCTAACAACAGTTGTAGGTTGGATAAAGGAACGGAACCCAACAATAATCAACTTATTTTAGCCTTCAACCTTTAAAATCATAAATAAAGTATTTTTAAGTTAAAATGAAACTCAAAGTCATAGTTCACGAAGCTGAAGAAGGTGGATACTGGGCAGAAGTTCCAGCTATCCCCGGTTGTGCAACTCAAGGGGATACGTTTGAAGAGCTACTTGAAAATTTGTATGAGGCTATTGAGGGGTGTTTATCGGTTAATATTGACTCAGAAATTTATTGAAAACAGCTTAATGGCGCCTACACAACCAACAATAAAGTATTTTTAATCACATTAATTATCAAATTAACGTGTTTATATGGAGTTTAATACGAGGTTTTATTTTTATTGTAAGTGATTTATTTAACTAACAGATACTTATATTTGCTCTGGCGCCGTAACTAAAATGTGAACCATTGGTTCACATTTTGGAGATATATGGTTTTTACAGGGAACTTATTTGTTCTACAAATTTATCTATATATATTTTGTGGTTGTACTGTTTTAGTACTAAGTCGTATCCTCGTTGTGCTAGGTTGTCTGCTTTTTCTGCGTTGTTTAGTAGTTCGGTTATGGATTCTCGTAGTGAGTGTGCATCTCCTTGAGGTACAGTTTTAATTGCACCTGCTTTTTCTAGCTCTGTTATTATTCCTGGGGATTTTGTAATTATAACTGGGCGCCGACACGCTAGCGCTTCATACATGGTACTCAGTCCAGCTTGATAGTTATTTTCAAATAAGGGTATTACTACAATGTCGGCATCTCTATATAATTGTACTAGCTCTTGCCAATCGTAATAGCAACACGACATATTTTTTGGCGCCACTTCTGGGAATGCACGTTTTGTTGCTTTGGCATTTGGTGATGCTACACAAATTTTGACTTCTATATCTGATAAGTCTTGAGTTGCAGCAGCAAGGGTACGATAGTCTCGCTTTTCTAACCCCGCACTCGCTATTATTGGACGTGTTTTAGTCGCAGAAACTTTACCTGGTGTAAAGAATGTAATATCTGTCGGTTGTTCTAAAAATAATTTGATTTTACTTTCTGGTAAGTTTAAATAGTCGCGCAAAAATTCTGCACTTGCTAATGTACAAGTCATGAACAAGTCTATTTTGTCCTGCACCTCGAATAGTTTCAATGCCAACCGTCCACGTAATCGATTAATATTATGAATAAATACTGCTGTTTTTGGACGCTTTTTATTGGCGCCACATAAACTAGCTAATGGTATACCTATGTCTTCACCTGTACAAAATACTACTGAGTCTTCTGTAAGTTGCTGTGATAGTGTGCGTGCTAATGCCCAGTGTTCTTTGTTACCCATCAATAATGCACGCAGTGTATCTGATTGTACAGGTGAGTGTTTGCCTGGTTGATGTATCTCAGCTTGTAAAATTTGACTTGCTTCCCACATGACGTGACAAGGAGATTTACCTGCTTTTGCGTTTTGAGCTATGGAATGTAGGTCAAATGCACGACTTAAGACGATGTGGTACTTCACAGTACCTCCTTTTATAGCTATAAAGTGATATTAGTATTTATATGTATGTTGGGTTACGTTCCTTCACCCAACCTACAATCAATATTACATGCTGTACCCAAATACTTTATCAAATTTGGTGGCGCCTTCACTGAGTATACAGGTTTTTTTAGACTCTAAAAGATTACTGTCGATAAGGGTTTGTAGTTTGGTGCGAAAATCGAAGTAATTTTGCCTTGTTTTATCTTGAATGTAGGTGACTCTTTTAGTTTCGTCTGTTATACCTTTGATTAATTCATCCAGAGAAGGTACTTGATATTTCCACCCTGATTTGTCAAATGCTTCGATGAGTAGTCGAATTAAAAGAATTCGGAAGCATTCGTCTTCAAATGGTGTTTTACTTCTTTGAAACCACCTATAAGTACAAATCACGTAATTAAAGTGAATAAATCCCCATTCTTGCTGGTGATACCTTATCAACTCTGGTTTAGTCTTGCATTGCGGATATAGTGTTGTATCAAATATATGAAGTTGACCTAATATTTCTCCGTCATGTCCACGGTGTTCCCAAGGTCGAAAACTTCTTACCCAGTCTACGTCGAACATCATTTCCCAGGTTGCGGTGAGATGATTCAATCCATTCTCTTTATACCAAGCATCCCATACTGGACTCACACCAAGACACGCTAAATTTTCTGATTCACAAGTTTCGTAATGAATCTTCATGAATTCATCTTCGGTAATAAACAAATCAGCATCATGTAAAAGTGCGTGTGTCGTTTGAGTTGCACTGACTCCACGAATAAGTTGTAACCAATGGTTGTTGTGCGGATTATTTTGGTAACGCGAAATTATTTGCTCTAAACGGTTGGGATTAATTAAACGAATTGGAGTATGATATTTGTTGCGCGTTTCTTCGAGCAGTTCAGAAAAACCTGGTACAAGTTGGTCTGGTATGACAATGGTTTCAAATAAACCGTCTGGTTTTTGATTTGAACAAGTTTCTAAAGCAATCTTGAGAAAAACTGGTAAATCACCTGGAACGGGTAGTAAAATTGTATAGCCAAGAATTCGCTCGTCGATTGGTTTATTCCAATGTGAATATTGCCACTTCCAAAGAGATGCTGTCTTTAACATAATATTAAAAGCGATAAAGAACAAACAGCGCTTTTTCTAAGTTGCTATAAGTCACAACTCAATACAACGCTATTAAAGCTGAAAGTTAGAAACCCGGTTTCTTATATCGATATTGTAATTAAAATAAAGATTTAACTAGAAACCCGGTTTCTTACATAAAAATTTGAAATGGAGTTCCGAAACCGAGAGAACTACGAATCAAAACGAACAAAGCTAACATTCCCAAAAACAATATTGTTGCTTGCACATCTTGAATGAAACAAAAAAGTTTTTCGCGCCATAAACCGTAAAGGTTTCCAAGATACAATGGAAAGTCTGAAAGTGCTATCACAACAATTACTCCCAATATTCCTTGTGTAGTAAACGCTAATGGCATACCAATACTTACCAATAAAAATCTTAGTAAATTACTTTGAGCAGAGTATAATGGTTTCCCAAGCGCTAGTAAAGCTGGACTTGTAGTGTAATACAAAATTGAGAACCATACACCGCAGCTAAGTATTGGCATCATCCATACTGCTTCTGCATACCTTTGGTCATAGAGTCGAGCAATAACAAAGTCTCCAATGTTTACTAGTATTGCTAACAATACTGCACATGCGAATACTATCAACCGACGTTGACGAAGTATTTTTGCTCGTAAGGTTTCTCTTGGTAAGTCGGTTTGATTGGATATTGTTGGGAATATGACTCGATAACTTAGGGTTTTTATTACTTCACGCGGCATATTTGCTAGTGTCGCTGCGATAGTATACACACCTACCGTTTTAAACGATAGCAATTTTCCTAATATTAATCGGTCAGATTGCTCTGCTAAGAACATAATTGCTGTGGCGATGAACATCCATCTACCAAAAGATAGAAGTTCTTTGAGTGCTGCTTTGTCCCAAGAAAATTTTGGTCTTTGTTCTGGAATTAAGAAGAAACTACCAATCGCACGAATTGTACCTCCAATCAGTCCACTAATTGCGAATGCCCACAAACTGCGTAACCACCAAGCTAAAGTTATTAATACTATTAGTGATAGTATTTGCACGATAAAGTCGAACATTATGACTTTACCAACTTCCATGCGACGGTTGAGTAGATGAGGCGCTGGTGAGGCAAATCCAAGGATAATAGATGTTAATCCCATAATTGGGACTAACCATAACAGTCGTGGTTCATTATAAAACTTTGCTGCTGGGTACGTAATTGCTAAACAAATCAACCATACCCAGAACCCCCGTGTTGCTTGTAGTGTCCATGCAGTGTTGAAAAATTCTCGTTCTTCACCACGTTTGTTTTGAATAATGCTTTGACCGATACCTAGGTCTGAAAATAACTCTATACCCATCAGTAGCGTATTCACTACTGCCATCAACCCAAAAAACTCTGGTACTAATAACCGAGTCAATATAATGTTACTCACTAATCGCGCAAATTGACTGGCGCCGTAACCAATAATCGTCCACACTGCACCACGAATAGCAAGTTTTTTTAGAGTCGGTTTTTTTAGGGTTGTCATGGATTGGGGTAAAAGTATTCTATTTATATGTACTTGTATCTATTGTGTTGTCAACAATAACTTCGGTTCACACACCTGGTTCTCATTCTGCTCGTTCGACTGATTAAATAAAACTGCTAGCTTTTTCGCTTCTACCGCAACCGAATGTTGTTCTATCACCGATTGGGCGCCTGAGTCCGCCATTTGAGTTAAGATTTCAAGAGGCATTCGTAAACATTCACGCATAGCAGTAGTTAAAGCTTCAACTGAACCTGCTGGTACTAACCAACCATTAATATTCGATTGAACTAATTCGGGAATACCTGCAACATAAGTACTAATTACAGGTCTAGACAGCGCAAACGCTTCCATAAGCACTACTGGCAAACCTTCAGCAAAACTTGGCAAGACTAAAGCACGAGCATTCCTTATATATTGTTGTACCTGTGAACCACTTGCCCATCCCGTAATTTTCACGAAGTTCTGCAAATTATATTCGTGGATAAGTGCTTCAAGATGACCCCGCATTTCTCCATCACCTACTAACGTCAACTGCAAATCCCAACCTTCATCACGAAGTTGTTTAATTGCGTTTAATAGCAGGATTTGACCCTTCTGTTCGCATAACCTTCCTACGCAAACTAAATTACTAACATCACGAATATCTGTTTGTGGTTGGTTAAAATACTCGTCATCAACTCCACAGCGAATAACATGGATTTTTTGCCATTGCTCGTAACTACACCAACGATACAACTGACTTAAACCAAAAGAGCAAATTGCCACAACAAACTTTGCACGATTGATTTTCTCTGTTAAAGCTATATTAACCGCACGGTCAAACTCTTCTGGTCCATGAACTGTAAAACTGTATTCGGGACCACCCAATGCATGACATAACATTGCTACAGTCGTCGAATTAGTTCCGAAATGGGCATGAAGATGAGTTGCTTCACACTGTACAAGCCAGCGTCGCAAAGTGCAAGCTTCCGCTAGATATATAATATGGTGCAAAATTCCAGTATCGGATTTTATGCCAACCTTAAGAGCTAAAAATAAACCCCTAAGCAATGCTGTTGGTTTGAAAATCGCAAAACTAATCAATGATAATAGTAGATTCAATACTCCTACATCTAGTATTACCCGCGTTTTCTCGAATTCTAATTTATCTTCTGGGTCAACCAATTCCGAGACACAAGAACGAATCGAAAATCGAGTCACCGATATACCCGAAGCTTCAAGGGCCGCTATTTCACGCCTAATAAAGCTATGGCTTACCTTCGGGTATTTATTGACTAAGTATGCTACTTTCATTGTTGCTTATAATGCACCACATTTGTTCAAAAAAATTGGCTAGCTAATAAAATTAAACCAAGCATCTTTAATATTGTGTGCGTTTGTATACTTTGGTAAGTTTAAAACAACGCTGAGGAGCGTCTTACTGCACGGAGTTGCCACTTTATTACTTGTAAAATTAATATTTTTTTTATGCAAAATCAATTACTTATGTGAAGTTAATCTTTAAATTTCTTATTTTTTTGTGAAGTTATTGTAAAAATAAGTTAAATTGAAAGGATTTAATAAATTTATGTGTACAACCTCTATCTGAATGCAGATATGTGAGGTACATATATGACTTGTATTAAATCCCATCTATTCCTTAAGACGTAGCATTTTTGTATTCAACCAAAGTTGGTTGACGTTTGAGTAAACGTGATAAGTGAAATTTAATTTGACCTTGTGCTTGAGGAAATTTACTTAAAACGCAATATAAAGCATATAGTTTAGCATCCTGTGCTGTTAAACCGGTCGCTCTTCCATATTGATAGATTCTATAAAATAAATAAGTATATAATGATGTAAGTATAAAAAAACTAAATCCGTATGTAATCCAACTGGTAGCAATGGCAATTAATGGTAATATAAATCCCCATAGCCAAATGCTACGAGATTCTTTTACCCAATATCGTTCAGACTTGTTAGCGTGCATTTGAGCTACTTGTGCATAAGCATGACCTGCACGTAAAGAACGCTTCCACCATTGACCAATATTTGTCATTTGTGCATCATGCTGCGTCATTTCTTCATCAATACGCATGATTACACCTCCATTAGTACGAAGTCGTAGACATAATTCTGGTTCTTCTCCGGCAATTAAAGCTTGGTTAAAACCACCTACTGCTTTAAATGCACTAACACGCATCATCGAGTCTCCACCACAAGCTTTGGTTTCTCCTATTGGTGTATCCCACTCGATATCGCACAACCGATTATATCTCGATTCTGACGGAAACCTTTCCCGGCGCCGACCGCACACGACAACAACTTCTTGATGCTCATCAAGATATTTTGCCGCTACATTCAGCCAATTTTGTGCTATTTGACAGTCTCCATCAACAAATTGGACGTATTCTAAATTTGGCGCCAATTTTAAAAGCTGATCAAAACCTGCATTACGAGCGCGTGCTGCTGTAAATGAAATTGTTAAATCAAGTTCTACAACATATACACCCAACGCACTAGCCATTGCAACACTTCCATCGGTAGAACCAGAATCAACATACGTAACAATCACTCCTTCTGATAATATCGAAAGTAAACACCGTTCGAGACGCTTTCCTTCGTTTCTGCCTATGACTACCACCCCTATCGATTGCATATCTAAACCCCTTGCAACACAAAACCACAAAATTAATTATTCAAAACAGCCAAGTATCATGAAATAAGGATAACAGCCCTTTTTCTCAACATTTTTCCATATTTTTTCACTTTTTACCTTCTGAATAAAACATCACACTTAAGATAGATTTTTTATGCTATTTTCAAAAATAATATTTTTGTGCAAAATAATCAATAGAAACCCGGTTTCTCACTCAAAAAATAGCTAATATGGCGCCCATTACTTTTGTTTGCTGTATAGAATCTGGATGGCTCGAAGTTCAAACACTACGCATGATTGAAAGTTTACGTCGATGGGGAGGCGCCTATACTTCTTGTCCAGTATACGCCGTTACTCCTCGCTTTGGACCACCCATCTCTAAAAACACACGTATTCAATTAGAGCAACTTCAAGTTGAGTACATTAGTTTTAGTAATCAACATAAATATTCTTGGAATAAGTTTTTGAACAAACTAATGGCATTGAAAGCAGTGGAAGAAATTGCTGAAACTGAATTTATTAGTTGGTTAGACAGCGATTTACTTGTGGTGGATGAGCCAAGTGAATTTATGATGAAGGAAGATTTTAGCTTTGTTGCTTGTCCTGCTGATAAATTGAGTAACGAAACTTCTGGAGCAGACGACCCAAATGACCCTTACTGGCGCCAAATATGTAAATGTGTTGATATAGATATAGAAGCACTACCTTGGGTAAAAAGCGAACCAGAGCATTCACCAATGCGCTTCTGCTTTAATAGCGGTGTTTTTGTTTATCGTCGCAGCACAAATTTTGCTCAATATTATTTAGACACTTTTACACGGTTGTGTGATTGCCAAGTCATGTCTAAAAAAACAGGAATCTTTTTCAACGACCAAGTAGCATTAGGGTTAACTGTTGCAAAAATGGGAATTCCTTGGGACATACTTTCGTATTCGCATAATTTTGCTATTGGGACATGCGTTCCAGAAGCTTGGTACGATAACACACATATTCAAACTGCCAAAATTCTTCACTACCATGATTCAATGTGGCACTGGTTTTGGGATACTTTCTATAAATCTGTTAATGATAGTCATCCTCAAGTGGGAGAATGGTTAGCTATGATTGGACCAATGAAAAGCCAAGCACCAATGCCATCACGAATCATGAAGAAAACGCTAGATTATTTTAGAAAACAGCAAGAGTTAGCTTTTTGTAAACATTGTCAAAGCTACTAGAAACTAATGCAATCTGAACAGTTAGAAACAAAATTCACTACGTTGCCTTATCCAGTTACGTTTGTGTGTCGCTATTGGGAAAAGTGGTCGGATTTATTATCTAATCATAACCAGCTTCCTGACCCAGATACAATTCCTGAACGAATAGTTACAAACGAAGAATGCTGGATTATTATGACTTATTTACACTTGAAGCGAAAAAACCTGAATGTGTATTTATCTAATAAATTTGTTCAAGGTAGTATATGTGTTGCCAGCGCTTTAGATTTTGGAATTAAACAAAAAACTTTCTCATCATTTGTCGTGGGTTGTCGTTCGGATGGTCCAAGACCTGCTTTGTGTGATATTGCAATTGTTCAAAATCAAGCAAATATCAAGTCGGATACAGATATATTTATACCTCATTGGCCACAACCTGGTTTAATAAAACGAGATAGTGCGCGTGGTAATCATATAACTAACGTTGTTTTCAAAGGTTCTGAGTTGAATTTATATGAAGCATTTCGTTTACCAGAGTTTGTTCGGGAACTAGAAAATCTTGGCGCCTGCTTACAAATTAATGGTATGGATAAAGATAAACCAGTACAATGGCATGATTATAGTGAAGCTGATTTAGTTTTAGCTGTACGAGACTTAACAGAGAAAGACGCTTTAGTAAAACCAGCAAGTAAATTAATCAACGCTTGGGCAGCAGGGGTACCAGCACTATTAGGTCCAGAACCAGCATTTCAACAACTGCGACAATCACATCTAGATTATATCGAAGTCAAAACACCAGAGTCAGCACTTTCTGCAATTCGGCGCCTAATGAGTGACCCTAGTCTATATGAACAAATGGTTATCAACGGGCAAAAACGCGCGTTAGAATTTTCAACAGAACAAATAGCACTACGTTGGCACGAAGTTTTATCTACACAAGTTGCTTCATCATATTCAAACTGGTGTAAACGCAGCTCTATAAATAAAATTACTAATTTTTCTGTGCGAGCAGTCAACCAAAAACTAGCGGTACGTGACGCTGACTATCATCGTATTCACGGATATCGTCCAATTTCTGGCAGATGGACGTAGCTGTACCAAGCACGAAAAAAAACCTCGTAATAAGCACTTCAGTGCTTTATCCTAAACATAAACTGCTTAGACGGCGCCAAAATTTCTAGGTAAAAGTCAGATTTTAAGCACTAAAGTGCTTATTACGAGGGGTGTTTTTTTCCTAGGGATAAGGTTGATGTAATGTATAGTGTCCAATAGATGTTGGTTTTGAATAACATGAAGCTTTCTGTCATGTTGTTCATGAAAAAAAACATCAGAAAGGCTAAATACCACATCTTCTCCGGCGCCTTGGTGGCATATGCTAACTTTAAGGCTCTAAAATAAGCTATTACAAAACTAATCGCAAATAGTAAAAGTCCAATTAACCCAACATCAAGCGCTAAATCTACAAATCCATTATGCCCATGCGGAGGCACAAAACCTGATGCCACTGCTTTTCCTGCTTCTAGTGCATATGGACTACCTGGCGCCCAAAAAGCACCACGTCCAAAACCAAGTAATGGTCTATCCATAAGTCGTGACAGCGCAATACCCCACATTGGTGTTCTTCCTGTTAATGTTGGGTCTCTACCAATAGCTGTTAACAGTTCTGTCCAATTACTCAATACAAGCGTCATTACCGCACCAGCTACTAATATTACCAAATCTAGAAAAATAACCGTCGTTTTACCTAGAAAACGAAAATAACGGTAGAAAAACAAAGTTAAAAATAATATTGCTGATACTACTAGCGAAGTTTTTGATGTTGATAGCAATATCAGTATTATCCCAAACACCAAACCAGTCCATTTATAAATTTGCTTTACTTTATTACGACTCGTCGGTAACAAAAAAAATGTAAATGAACTTATTACCATGATAGGGCCAAGTAAGTTTTTATACCCAAATACCCCTTTCCAGGCGCCTGGGTGGTCGATGCCATGAATACCCAGTGTTGGCATTACAGCAGCTACACCAAAACTCATCAATTCCCCAATAAAAAAAGCTACGCCAAAAATTTCTACTTGCTCTCTTACTGTAAAGCGTGCAGCAATATACAACCCAAATGATGTCATCTGCAAAATTTCACGGCTGTCTTTTAATGTGCTAATCAATACATCTGACCACAAGAATGATGCGAATGCGATAATAGTTAAAATAGTTAAAAATATATCTGATTTTATTACCAAAAGTGAATCTTTCCAACGTAAACAAGCTAAAACTGTTGCACCACCCCATACAAAATAGCGTAGCAACGTTATCGGCGCCCCTGCAAATAATTCTGAAAAAGCTCCAGAAAAAAATAGCACCCCAATAATCACAAATATTTTTTCAAAAAAAGTAATATTAAACACAGTAATAAATGGTAATAATACTAATCTAAGCTACGATGTTAGGCTGCTCAACAGATAATAGTTCCTGGATAGCGCAAAGACTGGACGCTAATGCAGTAGCCCAACTTTTGTTGATATCGTAGAATTGTTCTTGTAACTCAAAACACGCAAGTCGCTTTTGTTCACAAATGATTGGGTCATTATATATTTGAAGTATAGCTGTTACATATGCTTCTATATCATTCGGTAACACTTCAATCACAGCTTCACGCACGTAAGATAATGCTGGACAAACAGCACTTGTTATCACAGGACGACCCGATAATACACCTTCTGCCACCACGCGATTAAACCCTTCAATAAAATCAGTTCGTGTTGGTACAATAACAACGTGTGATTTACCGAACATGGAACGCATTTTTTGTTTGCCACAATACCCATGAAATACGAATAAGTCTTCTACACCCTCTTTTTTTACAGATGTTTGTAGTGGTTGTAGTGCTGCACCATCTCCACAAATATCAAAAATTATATTTTTTATCCCAGTCGCAGCAATTCGTTTGGCTATGAGCAGTAAGTCGAAGGCGCCTTTATCATACTCGACTCGACCCGCAAATAATACTCGTAACGGTAGACGTTGTTGAGGTGGAGGTGGAATATCCGCGAAGTCATTTTTGTTATATATAGGTAAAAATTCATAAATTGGTGGGTGTACCCCATTTGTTAATACAGTAATTTGTTGCGTGATCTCATAGGAAACCGCATGTATACTATGACATCTTGAGTAAAACAAATCACGACTCAAGTTAAGAATTATTTTCTCTCCTAGAGTTTGCTTGGAATATTTACGCCACAACGTACAGTGCAGCGACGGAATTACTTTTACACCTATCCAAGACAATGGCAGTAACATAAACCAGTAAGTTGTACCACTATCTGCAATTACCACATTGGCGCCAAAACTAATTGCCGAAATAAATAGCTGTATTCCTTGTAGAATCTGCTTTACATGATAAAACACACCTTTGGCACCATACAACAATACTCGGCGCCGTTCAATTATAAAACGACCGTCATAAACAACCTCTGTTTTTCTCGCTAGTCCAATTACATACCCAACAGCATCTAAAGCTGTACAGACCGAATAAAAATAACTTGAAAAGGTTATCGAAACCTGTGACCCCACATCCGAACCTTCTTTCCAACATTTATATGCCTCAATTACATCTTCCGTACCAATTGCGTATACTATCCGCAGTTGCTTGGACATTTTATAACTTCGGTTTTCTACATAAGAGTGAATGATACGATTATATTCATTTCTCGTATATTTACTTAAACTTTAATATATTTATTACATAGTGCAGTTATAATCAAGCAAGTTGCTGGATATATAATATCACCAAAATATTACTTAAATACCCGAATTGATTTGGCTTATGATTTGTGTTCTTAATGTAGCAGCGCCAATTCGGCTATCAAAATGTTCAATAATCGTAGAGCGTCCACTGCGTCCTAGTTGTGTTTTGAGTGCAGGATTTTCAATCAGTCGCATTAGCGCAGATGCTAAAGCTGTAACATCCCTCGATGCAACCAATAATCCGTCTTTACCATCAGTAATTATTTCAGTAACACCACCCGAATTAGTGCCAATTGTTGCTACGGACATCGCCATCGCTTCCATGTAAACTACACCTAGGGGTTCGCAGTGACTAGCAAGTACAAATGCATCTGTATGACACATTTTTTCGATAATTTGGTTTTCAGATAAAGTGCCTGTGAATTCGATTGAATTGGATATTTTGAGTATGAAAGCTAATGCTTTTAAGTTGTCTAACTCCGAACCGGCGCCAACAATTGTAAGATGAACTAATTTACCAGCGTCAACAAGGCATTTTACAGCTTGAATTACAGTATCGTGACCTTTGCTCGTGTGTAGGCGCCCAACGGTGAGAATTTGAAAGGTTTGATTATTGTTATTATTTAATTTATAAAGCTGTGGATTCCATTTAGCTGTATCTACACCAATACGTCCTAGCAGCACTTGGTTTTCTTGTACTGGATAATTACATCGTACTTCTGCTTCTAACTTTTTCGTGATAGCAATAATAAAAGCTGCATTGGTAAACTTTGCCGTCATTCCACCTCCCCACCATTCCAAATTCGCGTTTAGCGTCAGCGAGTATGAAATGCCAGTTAACTGTTTGAGCATTATTGCTAATATTGCTGAATTTCCACAGCTATGACAGTGCATATGCTCTATATTACTTGCCACACAACAGCGAGCTAATATACAACCCATTGGCACTAAAGCGATAATATGCCAACGTGGCGCCTCTACATTTATAGTTAAAGCTAGTTTTATTGCTTTATATAAACCAATCGGGTGAGTTAATGCCCAGCATAGACTAACAAAAATGTGAATTATATTATTGAAAATATTTTGCTTCCACAGATAGTAAGTTTGTGCAGTATCAGCAAAATCGTGTTTAGCTTTAATATCTGGGGAAGGATGTTTAGTGGAAAAAATCTCAATTTGAGTTCCCCACTCACGTAGATGGGTAATTTCTCGCCAAATCCAAATGTGTGTTTGTCCTGGAAATTCAGGTACTAAATAGCCAATTCGCATTTTCGCATTATAGATGGAAATATTCCGGGTTTCTACGCATTCATTGTCGCAGACAAATCGTCATTTGATTACAATATCGCAATAAAGAAACCCGGTTTCTAGGATTTTATGAAATTTTCATATTGCTGCACTCTCATACCTGATTTGGCTGATATCATCACAGCAATATATTCTTTTGGGGTACGAGCAAAGAAGTCTTGCAACTCCACATCAGACATTTGTCGATTAAACCAATACTCATGACAAATGCACTCAGAATCAAAGTAATGTCCAGATGCTTTGAGTACTTCTTCGACAAAAAGACCATATATTACATACTCTGATAAATCCCAATTACTGCATACAGCCTCAATCCATCTACGTCCTGATACCTTTTCAATATGCTTATACAGTAGCTTTAAATTATCACTTCTCCATGTCATGATTTGACTTATATAACCTGTGACAGGAATATTACCACCCGGTAAATTGAGTAAACGACGAGCATTATAATTCCATTTTTCACCAATCGGCGCCTGTGGACAAAGTTCTCCAGGAATGCGATACAAACGTACTCGACCATCACGAATAAAAAAGTCCCAGTCAAAACGACGTATAAAAGCAACGTCAGAGTCTACAAATACAAATACCTGCTCGGTTATATATTCTGCTGCTGCGAGTTTGATGATTTGTTGAATTATCCATCCTCGCACGACTAAATGCTTGAAGTTAAACCAGCAACTGTCAATAAAAGGTAGTTGAACCCAACTTGGTAAAATTGATTCAACGGTGATTATTTCTGTGTTTCTATATTTGATTTGACGGAAAAGACGTAAATCACGGTTTGGAACTATTATATAATGCTTCGTTTTTTCGGGCGCAAATGCTTCTATACTCCAAGCCAGCAGCTGACAACGATGATAGTCAGGTGCATAGCTAGGAGTAATTAAACAAAAATCACGTAACTGCATTTATAGCTTGAATTTCTACGAGTATAGATTTTAACTTGGCGCCTGGTTTCTGGTTTCTAGGATTTGATGGTAGAAAGACTTTTATTGAGTGCGGCTGCCCAACTATTATTAATATCGTAAAATTGTTCTTGTAATTTTAAACAAGCTAGTCGCTTTTGCTCGTAAATATTGTGGTCAGTATATATTTGATGTATAGCTGCTGCATATGCTGGGATATCATTAGGAGGAACTTCAACAACAGCGGAACGCACGTAAGACAAAGCGGGACAGACAGCGGAAGTAATGACGGGACGACCAGATAAAATGCTTTCAGCGACAACTCGATTGAACCCCTCGATAAAATCGGTACGAGTTGGTACAATTACAGCGTGGGACTTTACGAACATTTCTCGCATTTGCTGTTTAATGCAATATCCATGAAATACAAAAAATTCTTCGACATCTTCGACTTGTACAGACTTTTGTAGCGGTTGTAAAGCTGTACCATCTCCACAAATATCAAAAACAATATCTTTCAAACCACTTGCAAGCAATATTTTAGCGATTTCTAGTAAGTCAAAGGCGCCTTTGTCATATTCTACTCGACCGGCAAACAAAATTCGTAAAGGGGTGCGAACATCTGAGGGAGCAGTGATATTCGCGAAGTCGTGTCTTCTGTACATTGGCAAAAATTCGTGAATCGGTCGGTGTGTACCTCCTGTTAGCTGTGAAATTTGTTCTGAAATATCATGAGAAACGGCATGTATACTATGACACGCTGTTTTAAATAAACTTTGACTTAATTTCAAATTAATTTTTTCTCCAAGAGTTTGCTTAGAGTACTTAGGCCACAAGGTACATTGCAGCGATGGAATGACTTTGATGCCAATCCAAGTTAAAGGTAATAAAGCGAACCAATGAGTTGTACCACTATCAGCAATTACCACATTGGCGCCAAACTTAGTAGCCGAGACAAATAATTGTAATCCTCGTAGAATTTGCCGTAAATGATAGAATACACCCGTCGCTTTGTTAAATGGAAGAGGGCGCCGTTCAACAATAAAGCGTTCGTCACGAATAACTTCTTTAGAGGTTGCTTCGGCAATAACATATCCAAAAGCATCCAAAGCTGTACACACATCGTAGAAATGACTTGAGAAAGTCATCGAAACTTGAGAAGACGTATCTTTGCCATTTTTCCAACACTTGTATGATTCAATAACGTCTTCGGGTCCAATTGTGTATACAATCCGCAGTTGTTTGGACATGTGATTGACTTCAATTTTAGCGTTACGCACCGAATCATAATTGTAACAAATATTTATGGTGCGTTACACATCACGTTCGGTACGAATCCAGGTTTTTTGGGGTTGAATCAGAAATTTAAAATATAAAGGGATTTTCCACAGTATATAAAATGGTACAGCAAGTAGTTCTAACAGTGGTAAATCAGAACGTGCGAAGTTACTCCAAGCAATCAAAATAGCAGTCAAAATAAATGCACCAGCAATAGCGGTTACTGACGCAGGAGTCCAAATAGACGTTACAAATGCGAATACAAGTGATATGCACATCAACCCGAACCAGATTGCCACAAACAGCGATAGGGGTGGAATACACAAATCAAGTGCGCTGAAAAACAAGTCTAATCTTCTTTGACGTACTCCATTAATAATTAACTTAGGTACATAAGTAAGCAAAGTTTGAATATGACCATGTTCCCAACGAGTACGTTGACTTTTAGCTGCTTTCACGTTTTGGGGTAGACAACTATTCACACTTGCTTGTGGACAAAAAATTGGTGGATATCCAGCAATAGTTAAATCTAGTCCGAGTTTCATATCTTCGACAATCTCAGAATTTGCCAGGTCAACCGAACGAATAACTGACCAGGGAAATGCCATTCCAGTACCTGCCAGCAAACACGGTAAACCCATGCGTACTAAACCGCTTGAACGCACAAGATTTTTTACTTTGAATGCAAAGACTGATATTGAATCTTTAGGAGTCGGGTGGTTAGGTTTTGACATCAAGTAGACTGCTTGTGCTGGTCTACCTGTACTATTAGCTTTCTCGGTCAACAGCGTTATTGTATTTCTTTGAACTACACAATCAGCGTCAATAAATACAACAACTTCAGGTGGGTCATTCTCTAGAAATTTTAATCCGTAGTCTAGAGCGTATCCTTTACCTTTCTTGTTGTCGTCTTGTCTTTCTATGACTGTAACTCCTGCACGTGACGCGATTTCAGCAGTTGCGTCTGTACAGTTATCAGCAATTACCACAATTTTATGATGTGGTAATAACGTAGATTTTAAGCTTTTCAATGTATATGAAATGACAGCTTCTTCATTATGAGCAGGAATTAAGACTGCTACCTTACTAGTCTGAATTTTTGAAGTAGTGGGAGTGAGTGGAAACAGAGCAGCGACGCATTCAATTAATAAAACAGAACACAGAACAAGCAAAAAAAAGGCACTTATCAGCAGAATTATTTCTATTGATAGATGCACTAGCTGGTTAATATACATATTGGAGAATTTCCAAATTTCCTAATATTTATCCAAGAAACCGGGTTCCTGTGAAAAACTATGGTAAAAATTTCAACTTGTCATAAGGAACCCGGTTTCTAACTAACGAGTGATTTCTGAATAACTTTTGCGGGAATACCGACAGCAGTTGATCCTGAAGGAATATCGCATAGTACGACTGCATTGGCGCCAATATTCACATCATCACCAATGGTGACATCACCGAAAATTTTGGCGCCAGCACCAACATTAACGCGGTTGCCCAAACAAGGTGCATCTAACGGACGGTTGAGATAACGATTTCCTAAAGTTACACCTTGACGAATAATGCAGTCGTCACCAATTGTGCTGTAACCGTGAATTACAATACCTCCTTGGTGTTCAATAACTACACGGCGCCCAAGGTTAACAGTGTAAGGTAGTTCAATACCATAACCGTTGCGAATTTTACGGAATAACATTCGGTAGAGAAGACTTAAAGGAGCGCGTAAAAGCTTTGGTTGTACTGTCATACGCCATACACCAAATCGATGTACTGCCACTGCACGAAACCCAGGAAGTGTCCAGTCGCACCCGTGTGACCTGAAATCTTCTTTTATTTGCTCCCAAAAACTTAATTGTGTATCAACCGTATTATCCATATAGGCGCCTATATTTTGGTACTACTTACTATTAGATGCTTGAACTACAAGCGAACTATTATCAGTATCACGGGTACTGTTGTAATAGAAATATCTATCAGGCTCATGTTTGATATTGATGCCATTAGCGACCAAACCTAAAACCGACGCTTCTGAACGCATGAGCAAAGTTTTAGCTGCAAGTGCGCTCTTCAAGTCAGCGACACCAGGACGAACTACAACCAAAACACCATCCGCCATTTTACCCAAAACTGCTGCATCCGCAGTTCCAGCTAAAGGAGGAGTATCAAAAATTATATAGTCATAGTGTTGTGATAAAGCTTGAATCAAAGCGCTCATGCCTTCAGAGTCTAGTAAAGCTTGAGGATTTGGTGGTATTACCCCAGCCGTTAATACTGATAGATTTCGTGTTACCGGTTGAATACAATTGCGAATTCGGTCTTGTCCGACTATCACATTGCTCAACCCCGTTAAATTCATTACTCCCCATAAATGATGTTGCGAAGGATTACGCATGTCTCCATCTACAAGTAAGACACGTTTCCCTGCTTGTGCAATTACAGCCGCTAAATTCGCGCTCACCTCAGATTTACCTTCACCTGGAACTGAACTAGTAACTACAATAGTGCGAACTGTTTTGTGACTAATAAATTTTAAGTTCGCTTGTAGCATTTGATATGCTTCATGAATTACTGAGCGTGGCAAAGTTCCTACAACTACCCTTGGTGAGGCGCCTTCCATTGTTTGCTCTATAGAAGCACTATTGGTATCAAATTTGGGAATTAAGCCAAGCAATGTATAACCAAACACATCCTGAGCTTCTTTTACAGTCTTGATTGATTTATCGATGACATCAACTAGGAACGCAGCAGCAACTCCTAATAAGGCGCCAATAAAAATTCCACCTGCCCCTAAAAGCAGCATCATTCTCATTCGCGCTGGGTTTGGCGAGACAACGGCATTTTGGACGATGCGCGCACTACCAATAGTTTGGTTCTCAGCAACGCGAATTTCTTGAAGACGACCAAGTAAGGTTTCGTAGGTCTTTTGAGCCACCATTAGGCGCCGTTCTAAGTCACCTTGTTTCTTCTCTAAATTCGGCAAAACCTGCGCGCGTTGTTTGAACTGCTCGTGGAGACCTGATAGAGTTTGGACTTTACTCTCCAAACCTAAGCGCTGCGCTTGCAGTCTCACTGACTCTCCAACTAACTGTTCTTTGAGTTGACCTAACTGTAACTTGTCAGGTGAAACTTTAACGTTCGTACCTAAAGACTGACTAGCTCGCTGTTGCAATAATTTATTTAAGGCTGCTTCTTTTTCCCTTAAGGTAATCATTATCGGGTTGTCACTCGTATAAAGCGCTTGTTGTGTAGCTATTTGACTTTGCACTTTTTGTAGTTCACCCAATGCTTCTTGCACACCAGGTATTAGCGACAGCGATGTTCTATCTACAGCTTCTGAACTGGGTATTTTAATTTGAGAACGAAGCTCTGCCTGCTGTGATGTAACTTCTGCTAGTTGTCCTTTGACTTCGTTGAGTTGCTTATCAAGCTCACCAATATTTTTGACGGTTTCCTCTGTTTCTTTCTCTAAATTAATAACTTGATTCGCTGCCTTAAACGAGCGTAATTGTTCAGTTGCTCTATTTAATTCACCTTCCGCGCGTGGCAGTTGACCCTCAATAAACTTGCGTGCGGCAATTGTCTCCTGGCGATTATTTTGAATATTGCTATTTACATATGACCGCATGATTTGATTTACAACGTCCGCAGCTTTCTTCGATTCGCCAGATATATGCGCCACGTTTAGAACATCAGTACCAGGGATTGGTTCGATTTTAATATTGATAGACTCAGGTTTTAAAAGTTCACCATCTTTATCTCGCAAGTCAAGCTTTTTAATCACCTCTTCTATGATTGGACGTGATTGCAAAATTTCAGCTTGAGTCGAAAGAGGATTTGCTTCACGTCTTACAGTTTCTAAATCTCCGACTTTCTCTCCTACTCCTGTTAGCAGCGAAGCACGGTTTGCCTGAAACAGTAGTTTCCCGGAAGCTTGATAAGTAGGACGTTGCAACGAAATCGCAAATCCTGATAATGCAACTGATGTAATCAAAATCCCTGATGCAACAAACCAGCGTCGTTTTAAAACTAGCCAGTAGCTGCGAATATCAATGTCTTCGGAACGGTTGTGTTGCTGCTCCATACAGTTTATTTATGTAGTAAAGATTGGTTGAATTAGATGCACATGCATTGTTTGTTTTGTTCGTAATTTATTAGATAGTATTACTCCTAACTGTCGATGCTAATGCTTTTTCTGTTATTTTGTCTGATGGCTTTTCTGATGGAGCTTCAAATCCTAACCAAGGATTTTGATACAGATGAATCCGCTGTTTTAAAATTAGCCAAAAGAATGGGAGTGCGCTTAATACATAACGTTTCCAAAGTCTTTTTGGTTCTGAAGTTAAACGATATAACCATTCCAAACCGACTTCGCTCATCCATTTTGGTGAACGTTGAATATCTCCAGCCTCAAAGTTAATTGTTGCTCCTATTGCCAGGAATATTTTGACATTTTTTAATGCGTGTCGATATTTTGCAATCCACATTTCTTGCTTTGGGGCACCAACACCAATTGCTAACACAGTCGCACCAGAAAGATTAATTAAATCAACAATTTTTCGACACTCTTGCTCGTTACTTTCAAACCCATATGATGGAGAATGAGCAGCAACAATAATGTTTCTTCCAACTTTGGAATTTATGCTCATTTGAGCTTTTTTAACAACCGCTGGTTCAGACCCCAGCAAAAAAATTTTAATATTCTCGTCGTCACGGTAGTAATCGTAAAATGCTGGGAACAAATCTGAACCAGAGATTTTTTCTTGAATTGGGGTTCCAAGAAAATTTGACACATACATCAAAACTTTACTATCGCAAACTCGGTAGTCGGCCTCCTGATACACATCATAAAACTCGTAGTTTTCTTGCAATTTCATAATATGGTCAACGTTGGGAGTAAATACAATCCCACCGTGATAAAGCTTTTCTAAAAGCTCCACCATTGTGATGTTATGAATTTTGACATTTAGTAAGTTTATTTGCCTCATCACCGCTCTCAAAACAAGTGATATTTAATGTTTACGTATTTGCTCATCATCCTGCCTAGCCATCTGTCGAATCAGAACACGAAACTTATATTAATTAAAATTGAGCCATTACATAAATTTGAATCTAGCTTAAAATCCCGTTTGGGAGCCAAAACTTATATAGATAAAATCTATTTAAATGAATGGTTAATTTCAAATCAACTCGATGTCCTCCTAATGTTAATCAAATCAAACAGAATGCATAGCTTTATGGCGATTCAACTATTAAGCATTTAGTTTCACATCCTATTTAACTTTGTTTAACTGTATTTGTGCTTCAATCATTAGGTAGAATTTTTTAATTATCTTGGCTTAAATGTTACATACTTATTTTAGCGGCGCCTCAACTAGGAGAATTTGTAAGTAAAATTCATCCCTAATGAGCAATCTTAGATTAAACAAAATAGATTTCATCCTAAGATAAACATATAAAGCTTATACCGTTTCTCGATGAAGATGCGCTTTATCCCTGACTGTAGAGATTGACATGTCAATCTCTACGGGATTTATTTGGCGCAACTTTATGCAGAATTGGTATTACACGTATCTCAAGGAAGGCAGCATTTATATCTGCTATGGTCAAAGGAACGCACGCTTACTTTCTTGTCGCTCCAAAATAAACATACTGTATGACAGAGGACTTCAGAGTGAAAAAGCGAAAGTATTCAACTTGACCTGCGATCGCATTTATCAAACACAGTGACTGCGTGAGTCTGCGAATGCGAATTGTTAAGCTTTAATATATCTTTTATTTTGCTCGAATTTAAATACTTAGTGTAAAGCTAATGTTTAGAAAGAAATAAGTTTTTATAAAGAAATTGTAAAGCAAGCGTTTTTTCCCTGAAGTTCTAGGAAAAAATTGTCTTAATACACAAATAAAAATCAATAATGATGAAGCACAATTAAAAAGAATTTATAAAGTGTTACAAGAGACATTTAAATATGAAGACATAGAGTATGCAGAAACACCTTAGTCAGGCGCCTCTGCATAATCATTTAATAACTACAAATTTGATAGTAATTTTACACTATGTCACGTGATGGGCTAGGACCTTCAATTTCCCAAGTTACATCCTCAACTCTGAAAATAGCGGAACCAGCACCAAAAGCATAGCGGTTGCCGTTGCTTGCATCACGTATCATCTCCCAAATTGTATTTTCACCAGTACGGTAGTTGCGCCATACCCAGTCAGGTACACCATCTCCTGTAAAGTCCGCAGTTCCATCAAGGCGCCACTGGGTATCTGTGACAGCAGGAGTATTAATGGGGTTTGTCTTGGCTGGGTCATAGTCACCGCCACTTTGCATTCCCCAGATAGCATTTTCGCCAGTGCGGTAATTGCGCCAGAGAATATCAGCAACACCATCAGCATCGAAGTCAATTACATCTGCAACTTCCCACTGAGTGTCAGCGACGGGAGTAATGACGTACCCATCAGCGTCATTAAAGTAAGGGTTGTTACCAGTGGTAGTATTATTTAATTTCCAGATAACATTTTCGCCAGTTCTATAATTACGCCAGAGAATATCGGGAATCGCGTCATTATTAAAGTCAGCCCAGCCTTCGATAAACCAGTCAGTAGGTACATTCCCAGCGAGAGTTCTACTTCTGCTGAGGTCAAGAGTAAGGGCGGCAGTTCCGGGTACGTTAGCATCATAGTTATATGCCCATATAACTATATCACCAGTTCTGTAATTGCGCCAAAGAATCTGAGGTCCACTGCTGCCACCAAAGTTTGTCACCGCTTCCATTTCCCAGTTTGTATCTTCTACAGGACGAAGATTCTGAGTTCTAGTTGTACTGGATAGATCAACATCAATGCCAGTGTTGGCATCAAATGTCATAAACCAGACAACATTGTCACCTGTATTGTAGTTACGCCAGAAGATATCAGTAATACCGTTGTTATCTACGTCATACAAACCTTCAATTTCCCAATTAGTGTCTGTTGCTGGGAGAATGGGCTTAGTTAGTCTTGGGTCTGTATTCAAACTAAAGGGGTTACTTGGGTTTGCAGGGTCGTAATTAATACCCCAAACAACATTTCCACTACTGTCGCTTCCATTCCCATAATTGCGCCATAGTATTTCAGGTCTATTAAAACCATTAGCGTCGGCACTACCCCCAAAATTAGGAACCGTTGTAGTGGTACCAACAGCAGGAGTACCAGCGTTACCAATGGTGCCAGTAAAGTTAAGTGTGACGCTAGCACTAACAGCTGGCGAAGAATCTGTTGATAAACCACCGTACTCAACGATGTAACCTTGGGGTCTGTAAGCGGCAAGGTTAGTGTAATCTTGCTGGTTAGGAAGGTCATTCCACTTACCTATATTTCCAGCATTCGCATTTCCAACGATGTGGGCATAATCTTCACCGTCAGGTTTACCACCATCAGTAGAGTTGTTCGACTCACCCCTTTGTAAATCCCAATTATTGTAGCGTCCATCAATTGCAGCACCTGTACTATTTCCTCGCCAAAATAGTGTCCCAGTATTATTGTTTGCTAAACCTTCAGGCCCCGTTACCCATCTCCAGTCTCCTTCTACCACTGCATCACTGGCGCCTATCCAACCATTGCCACTAACTCGACTTTGAATAAAATCTTGTTCAGCTTGAGTGGTGATTGTCGCTAAATACCCTTGTTTGCCTAAATAGTTAAGACCATTAGTAGCAGTTCTGGCATCATTCCAAGAAATGCCTTCATTAGTTACAAACTCATAAAAATGCTGATTTTCTGGATTTGCGAGCAAATTACCTAAAGAGAACTGAATATTGCGCGCTGCTCCTGGGTTGCTAGCATCAGTATTAGCATACGTAACTCGACGTAGTAAATCTTGGTAAAGATCAGAACTAACACCAGTCGCTGAATCTAAAGTCAGCACACCTCTTGCCTGGTCATAGTTCCAATTAACTCCACTTTCGCTACCATTTGTAACTCCACCAATACCTAAACGGTCTTTACTAGCATCAAAGTTAGCAATTAACACCCGTGCGCCATTGAGTGTAGCCAGACCATTTGTACTTGTAGCTGTGATAGTTAAATCTGGATCAATAACTTGTGGAGCAGTACCTGTGTAATTAATGTTGCCAGAAATATTTCCTAACTCTCCACTAGCATCCGCAGCAACAGCAGAACTTAAACTAGAAGAAGCACTTAACGGAGTTGGAGAAGGTGATATCGGGTTAGACTGGGTAGTTGGTAATTCTGTTGATAGACTTTGGTAGTATTCTTTGAGTTGGAGCTGTAATGAATTAGACACTGGGTTTTCCTCTTGCTAGATTATTAAACAACTTTCGCTCTAGTGCGTACAAACGTTGAATATGTAGACAAAAAAATGCACATGCTATCGAGTCATAAGAATCTAGTACATTCACTAAGGTAAATGCACTTAAGCTTGTATATTTTATTACAAATAATTATGTAGCAAAAACTACTAAATAGTCAAATGTTTTATCATGCCCAAAATATTTTTGTAATAACATTTAATCACAACTTCATGAAAATGTATCATCCGTAACGGATAAAAACTTACAAACGTTACAATCAAATACTTACGCAATCTCCGCCGATATGAAGACAACATCTACTGATAGATAAGTATCTCATGATTGCCATATTTTTATATACCAACTTTGTTCAATTAATCAAAATACACAAAAATATCAGCAATTAATTGAGTGTGCATAACCTCTAACCCTTGTCAATTAGGGTATTCGGTTAAAAAGAGCAATAATATAAAGCTGGCTTTATCAAGTTAATCTTAATTTTTTACACGCAGATTATTTTGTATAAATGGCTAAGGTCAAGCTATTTCAAGCACTTCCCTCACTGAACTTCTATTTGCAACTTCTTAATACTTTCTTTACATATTTTGTGTATTTTTATATAAAGCTATCTTAATATAGGTTCTGTCAAACTTTTAAATTACTTATACTTATCTTGATGAGCTTTTCGTGTTTTTATACCTAAAAAATCGGGTTTCTTTTGCATAGAAACCCAGTTTCTTTATTTCTGATTTTTCTTAAACCACTCGGCGATACCATTAGAAATAGTGCGTGCCATCTTCCTTTGGTCTTCAGGGTTGGTAATTAGTTCTATTTCATTAGGATTACTCATAAACCCTAGTTCTAGTAGTACAGATGGAGAACTAGCGGGACGTGTTAGCGCTAAGTTATTCCAAAATACTCCATAAGAGGGACGCCTTATTTTTTCTACTACATAGTTATGCAGAAATAAAGCTAAGTCGTGTGCTTGCGTATTGTACCAAAACGTACCAAATCCCTTAATGTTTTCGGCATCACCATCATCGGGTAGCGAGTTATGGTGAACAGATAAAGCGATTGTTGGTTCTTCTGCGTCAATAATTTTTTGACGGTCAACTAGTGAGAGTTCTACATCTGAGTTGCGCGTCATGACTACAGTGGCACCACGTTTGATTAAGTCGTCGCGTATTAACCTAGAAATAACTAAATTAACATCTTTTTCCAAAGTACCCTCTGGTCCACTGGCGCCAGATTCAGCTCCACCATGTCCTGGGTCGAGTAGTACTTTGACACCAGATAATGGTTTGCGTCCAGTTTTAGTGGGGGGGTGACGCATTGCTAAAACTAAGCTAGTGCCTTCATAGCGAAGTTTGTAACCCCACTGTTGATTTGTCTTGAGGTTGAAAGTGTATGTAACTTGATTTGGGTTAACTTGTTGCCAATCGAGACGTGAAATAATTGGGTTATTGTCAGTGCGGAACGTATCGGTTTGTGCAGTGGTGTTATAAAGAGTCAAAGTTAGAGACTTGTCACCTTGCTGAACACTGACAGGAACAGGCACCTGTAGAGGAAAAACTATCTCAGTTTTGCCCTGTAAATTCCGATAGCCAACACTGCGAATAATTGTGCGCGGTGCTACACTACCTGGTATAATACGAGTCTCTTTACTATTAATCCAGGCACCGTAATCTAAGCGTAACCAATCACCGTCTCTTCCGGTAATAGAAGCCCTTGTACCTTTTGGTAGAGGTGTAAGCCGAGAAAAGTCGGTACTGGGTCCAGTTCTTGCGACACCCGCGTCGGATGTAACTTCAGCTACTTGCAATTGCGCTTGAGGAAGTACAGTAATTTTACCAGTACCAGTTTGGGTAATAGTCTTACCATTGACGGTTAGTTGGAATTCCGGTTTACCTAACTCAATCAAAGTGGGAGTATCTGGAATAACTGTACTTTTAATGGTGTTATTGTCTCGTAGTTGATTAAGCCCAACAGTGGTGCAGCCTTCATACTTACTAACGCTCGGACTCGCAATTGGTTGGTTCCTTCCTGTTAAAGCTGCTTTATTATCTGGAAGTTGTGCAATCTGTGGTTGAGGTAAAAGAGAAATTGTTTGTAAACCAAGTTTGACAGAGACTTTTGTTGCAGGAGGTGCAACGGCACTAAAACACACAGTCTCTCCTGGTAATCGGGCAATATCAACGAATGGTGTGAGAGAATTTGGAGCAAAAGCAGCTCCAGTGGGAATTTCGGGTTGTAAACTCAACCGCGTTACTTTTATCAACAATTCTTGATTTTGGTAACGAATTGTAAAGTTATTTACCCCAATCGAGAGCGGTAAGCTTGGTGCAAAATGACCACTCTGACTTCTTTTGATTAGCTTACCATTAATGAAAACTTGTCCGGTTGACGGCGCCGTGCCAATGAAGAAGATTTTATCGGCACTTGTTTTGTGATTGGTTCGGGGGTAAACAACCTTAAGGGATTGTTCTGCCAAAACGCTATAGGGGGTGAGTATTGAGCTAATTAAGAATAATCCTAAAACAGGTTTCACGCCACTAAATAAATAAGAACATAACATTTACTGTGGCACAATGACGGGGTGTCTTTTAAAGAAGTTGCTAAAAATTGATAATTGATGTATGACTAAGTTTGTATTTGTGACTGGTGGGGTTGTATCTAGTATCGGTAAAGGAATTGTAGCAGCAAGTTTGGGGCGCCTGCTCAAATCCCGCGAATATTCGGTTTCGATTCTAAAACTCGACCCTTATATTAATGTAGACCCAGGTACCATGAGTCCGTTTCAGCATGGTGAAGTATTCGTCACTAAAGATGGAGCGGAAACCGATTTAGACCTAGGGCACTATGAACGCTTTACTGATACGCCAATGTCTCGACTTAACAGCGTGACAACTGGTGCGGTATACCAATCGGTCATCAACCGCGAACGTCGCGGAGACTATAACGGAGGTACCGTCCAAGTTATACCCCACATCACCAACGAAATTAAAGACAGAATTAAGCGTGTCGCCCAAGATACAAATCCTGATGTTGTAATTACAGAAATAGGCGGCACAGTTGGTGATATTGAGTCGCTGCCATTTTTGGAGGCCATCCGTCAGTTTCGCAAAGAAGTCGGGCGCCAAAACGTGATTTACATGCACGTAACATTGGTACCGTGGATAGCATCAGCAGGCGAAATGAAAACGAAGCCAACCCAACACTCAGTCAAAGAACTGCGTTCGATAGGCATTCAACCAGATATATTAGTGTGTCGAAGCGATCGACCAATACCCCCAGGCATTAAAGAAAAGCTTTCAGAATTTTGTGATGTGCCCGTTGAGTGCGTCGTTACTTCCCAAGATGCCAACAGCATTTACGAAGTACCACTCATGTTAGAGCGCGAAGGATTAGCAAATCAAAGCTTAGAGCTTCTACTTTTGGAGCAACGCAAACCAGATTTGCGACAATGGCAAACCTTAGTAGAAAGACTGTACAGCCCCAAATACCAAGTAGAAATTGCCATAGTTGGTAAATATGTACGTTTGAGTGATGCATATCTATCGGTTGTAGAAGCCGTTCGTCATGCGGCAATAGCAACTCATGGAGAATTACGACTGCGCTGGGTAAACTCCGAAAAACTCGAAACCGAATCAGTTGAAAACTACCTCGAAGGAGTAGATGGTATAATAGTACCAGGCGGATTTGGGACTAGAGGTGTAGATGGAAAAATAGCCGCAATTAAATACGCGCGTGAACATGAAATCCCCTTCTTAGGATTATGTTTGGGAATGCAATGTGCTGTAATTGAGTGGGCAAGAAATGTAGCAGGTTTAATAGATGCTAACAGCGCCGAATTTGCACCACATGCCGAACATCCGGTAATCAACTTGCTTCCTGAACAACTTGATGTAGTGGATTTAGGGGGAACAATGCGTTTAGGTTTATATCCTTGTCGCGTTCTACCAAACACACGTGCCTTCAAACAGTATCAAGAAGAAGTTGTATACGAGCGTCACCGTCACCGCTACGAATTCAACAACGCTTACCGCAGTTTATTTGTGGACTCTGGGTATGTAATTAGTGGCACATCTCCTGATGGGCGCCTGGTTGAAATGATTGAATATACCGAACATCCGTACTTTGTAGCATCTCAGTTCCACCCAGAATTTCAATCAAGCCCAAGTAAACCGCATCCATTATTTGAAGGATTCCTCGAAGCAGCAATTAGACACTCCCATCCCACAATCAACTTCCCGGCGCCAGCAGAAGTGTTATAAATTGTTGTAGAGACGTGTAATCCGGAGGATTTCCCGAAGGGATTTATCACGTCTCCACCAATTTATTGTGTTTCCACCAAATAATACAAAAGGGGAAAATGTGGCGCACTGGGAAAAAGTACTTTTTGACCGCAACGAGTACATAGTAAACTTCGAGTGTGTCAGTGCCTTTTGTCGCGAACCGAATAGTAGAGTAACATTTTGGCTACCAGATAACGCCATTCCAATTGTGATAAACCCACAAAGTAACCCAAAAGACTACCAAAAAATTCTTAACTACACCGAAAAAGTTACACAATTGCCTGAAAATACATATTGGGTAAAAATAATATACGAAAGAAACGAGTACATAATCAACCTAAAATGTATCAGTTCATTTTGCCGCGAACCCAATGGTAGAATCACCTTTTGGCTACCCGATAGTACAATCCCCATCATCATCAACCCCGTCAGCAACCCCGAATCATACAAAAAAGTTATCGACTACATAGAAAAAGCCACAGGATACTCTATGTAATCGTAGGTTGGGTGGAGCGCAGCGGAACCCAACATCATAATTCAAAACCGACCCTGCCCCCAAGAGTTCCAGGTACTGCGGTAGGAATGATAAAAATGGCGCCTGATTTTGATGAACCTTTGCGTGATGATATTCTAGAAGCATTTGAAGCATAACCACATAAATACTTCACCTTTGTTTATTTATCAAGTAATATAGACAAATGTACCAATAAAACTAAACACTTTACATGGCAACAGGGATACCAGGTAAAAACGCTTATATCAGTAACTCGATAAATACAAATATATCCTTTCAATTAAATTACGAAGGCAAAATTCCAGCAGAATATATACTCAAAACTCAACCAGCCAAATTAAAGCATGTCGTCACTGTAGACAAAAACCTGAAAAATAAATTAATCTACGGAGAAAATTTAAGGGTATTAAGCTCCTTATTAAAAGACCCTACCGTTGCTGGAAAAGTTGGATTAATCTATATAGACCCTCCCTACGCAACAGGAAGCAGCTTTGAATCTCGTAAAAGCGACCACGCATACCACGACTGTATGTCAGGAGCGGTATATTTAGAATTTTTGCGTCAGAGACTAATATTACTAAAAGAACTTTTATCTGAGCAAGGCGCCATATACGTTCACCTAGACGAGAATATGGCTTTCCCAGTAAAAATTATAATGGACGAAATATTTGGCGCAAGCATTTTCAAAGTACAAACCATTACCCTGTTTTGACCGTAACTCTCTAAACTACTATAGTCATTCCACATTGAACCAAGAAGTAATCCTGGACTTACTGAAAGAATTCAATTGTCACCCCTATTTATTTTTGTTAATGCTAACTTTGCGGCGCCCAACATTCCTGCTGAATTACCCAACTTTGCTGGTAAAATTTCTAAACCAATGCGCGATGTAATAAAGACTCGTTTTTCAATTTCAGCTTTGGCACTAGGTAAAAAAAACTTCGCACTGGCGCCTACTCCACCACCAATTAAAATAGCTTGTGGTGTCAGCACATAAATTAAACTTGTTAAACCAATACCTAAATCTCTTCCGTATTCTTGCCAAAAGTTTAAAGCTTCTACATCGCCAGTTTCTGCTAATTCCCCTAACTCCGAAGGTTCTTTACCAGTACGGCGCCTAATTGCTCGAATTGAAGTAAATTGTTCTAATGAGCCTTGGTTGCCACTGTTACATTCTGGCCCCGAAGCGTGTAAGCTAATTAAACCTAGTTCACCTGCGGCGCCATGATGTCCAATAAATAATTTACCGTCAATAAAGACGGCGCCACCAACACCAGTACCCAAAGTAAGCATTATAAAATTTTTGAACCGACGACCGGCACCTAACCAAGCTTCACCTAAACCAGCACAGTTAGCATCATTACCCAAAATAGTAGGTTTGCCTGTTTTTTCTTCTAACCATTGAGCTAATGGAACATCACGCCAACCTGGTAAATTAATAGATACAAGCGCAATTCGTCCCTCTGGGTCAGAAGGTCCAGGCATTCCCACACCAATAGCAAAAGCTTGATTATTTGCATCAAGTTCTTGTAGTGCGTTAACTATTACATTCAATACCATTTCAGGAGCAGGAGGTTGAGGAGTTGCAACCGTCATCGACTGTAAAAGGGCGCCGTCAACAGTGAATCTCCCCAACTTTATCGCTGTCCCACCTAGGTCAATCCCAATAACTTGAATATTATTATTTGTCATTGGTAGTTTTTTTGCCTAGCCTAATTTCTTGATTTCGTGTACTTCAGATTTTTTAACACTCACATAAGTGACAGGAGAAATATTAAAACTAGCTTCACTAGCAATATTAGTTACAGGCTTACCATGTAATATCCCGGTTAAAGCAACCGATAGCATGAAACCGCCAGTCGTAGCAGCAATCAAGGACATCTTATCTTTCACGTTCAGACTCTCTGTAATAAATAGAACAAAATATATAGATTAACAAATGAATTTGGGATTTGTGCTGCGTTTATCGTATTAAGCACTTCAGTGCTTGCACATGAAAGAAAGCACTAAAGTGCTTACAACGATCTTCTACACTAATTCCTAATTTGTTTTCGTAAGCGTGGGTTAACCAAATCATTCAACCCCTCACCAAACAGTGATAAACCTACTACCATCAAAGTTAGTGCTAAACCCGGAAATAAAGTAGTCCACCAAATTCCTGTAGGTAAAGCCTCTAAAGCTTGCTTTAAATCATGCCCCCATTCGGGAACTTCATTAGGAAGCCCTAGACCTAAAAATCCTAAACCACCCAACACTAGAATGGCATCCGCAGCATTAAGGGTAAAGAGTACAGGTACACTTTGAATAACATTAAAAAATAAATATTTGCTAAGTACCTGCCAAGTATTGGCGCCCATTGCCTGTGCTGCTTCGATAAACACTTCTGTTTTTACACTAACTGTATGATTACGTACAACCCTATAATACTGAGGTATATAAGCAATACTAATAGCGATAGCAGCGTTTAATATTCCACGTCCAACAACAAACGCTAGCGTTACCGAAAGCAACAATCCCGGCAAAGTATAAATACTATCCATAATAAATAGCAATACTTTGTCTAACTTGCCGCCCATATAACCACTCAACATTCCCAGTGGAACACCTATCACCATACTTAACGCCGTCGCGACTATTACAACTTGTAACGCAGCTTGGGCGCCGAACATAGTCCGAGAAAACACATCATATCCAAGGCGACTAGTACCAAACCAGTACTTAGGGGAAGGCGCCTCATGCATAGGGTTACTAAGAAACTCAGTAGGATTTTGTAGTATTCCAACAGCTTGTAAAACAGGCGCAAAAAACGCCAGAAAGATAAAAAATAAAGTTAACACCAACCCTACATACATCAACTTCTGCGAAAGACTAGGATTTTGGGGAAGCTGTAGAAACTTAGGTAGAGGACTCTTTGTAACAGCCATAATATTAGTTAGGAGTTAGGAGGTAGGGTGCGTGACGCTACAAAAATTCTTAAACGAAGCAATCATCTGGTGGCGTCACGCACCTTACGAGTTATGAGTTAAGAGTTTTAATATATAATACGAGTTTTGTCAATGGAACATACAACCAATTGAACGCACATCGCAACAAAATGTTTCATTCGGGCAAATTTAACAAATTGTGAAACAAATATACTTCTTGTGGAACAGGCATCCCTGCCTGTTACATTTTTCTCCAAGCACATGCTTGTAGATTAACGATACGCTATATTAGTAACGGTAGGAATCTTTACTACTTTAGAGCAACAAGGATATTTTTTATGTCTATGTTCAGAAAGTTAGTGTTGCTTTAACCTCCGAAATGGCTGCATCAGTCCATGATGCAGTCTCTTCAGATGAATACGTTAGCAGCAGTGAGGTAATCCGCGAAGCGTTGCGCGACTGGAAGCAAAAACGTCTGTTGCAATTGCAAAATATAGAGGAAGTGCGAAATCTGTGGCTTGAAGGCATTGAAAGCGGTGCGGGTAAATATACAGACATCGAAGCTATAAAAAAAGAAGCTCGCAGGCGCTTAGATAATATTTCGTAAGTAAGGATGTCTGGTTATCGTGGGATACTTTACTCGTACAGCAAAAGCTGAAGAAGATTTAATTGAAATATGGATGTATGTTGCCAATGACAGCTTAATGAAGGTGTTGAGATAGTTCGCATAGTTCATGGTGCAAGATATTTACCCGATATTGAAATCTAAACCTGCCCACATTAGGCGCCCGAACCGGCAAAATTTTTTATGTATCAATTAATTGGCGCCTGGGTGTTTGGGGCGGGTTTATATTAATCTTCTGCTATGTTTGGGTTTTTTGCACAACCTGCCGCATAAGCAAGTGCTTCATGAATATCAGGCTTTTCCAAATAAGGATAAGCTAGTAAAATATCCCCATGTGAGTGTCTAGATGCTAGTAAACCAACAACGGCGCCAACGGTAACACGCATACCTCGAATGGAAGGCTTACCACCCATGACTTCTGGGTTACGAGTAATTCGAGTGAGGTTTTGCATAATTTGCTTCGATTTTTTTAATAATGTGAAGTTCGTCTTTTATTTCTTGAGCGCGGTTCTGAATACGCTTTTGAGCTTCATCTGAAAACTGCTTTCTTTTTTCTTTGTAAGATATCATTCTGTGTTTCTCCGTTGTAACTGTGTTTTCTCTTTAAGCTTTTTAGATAATTTTATGGGACGGGCAAGGATGCCCATCCCACAAGATGTTTAGCGCAAGATGTTTAGCGCAAGATAGTTGGTTTGGTTTTTGGGAGCTGTCTAGATATTGGCTTCGATTAATTGGCGGTATTGGCTTTTTTGCTTGACACCTTTGACTTCTTGGAGTAACTCTTTGTCTTTGAAGAACTGAACTGTTGGTGTGCCTGTTACACCTGCATTTTCGGCGATGTCGCGGTCTTTGTCGATGTCTATTTCGACGAAGTGTATTTTACCGTCGAATTCGTCTACTACTTTGTTTAATATGGGTTTGAGGGTGTGGCATGGGCCGCAACCTGGTGATACATATTTAACGACGATTAATCTATCACTGTCGTGGAATAGTTTCCGCAGTGCCAAACCACCTTGGTGACGTGTTGTGTTGATATCAAATTCGACTGGCGCCACAGTTTTGGCTTCGGGTTCATGTTCGAGTTCGTTGTCTGGAGTGTGCGGCGCCTGTTTGTATTCTTCAACTAAGCCATTTACAGACAACCAGCGCTCTGCCAACATTGCAGCGGCACATCCCGAACCTGCGGCTGTAATAGCTTGGCGATATTCATGGTCTTGTACGTCACCCGCAGCGTATACACCTTCTACACTCGTTTCTGGTGAACCGGGTTTAGTAACGATGTAACCTACTTCGTCAAGTTGAATTTGTCCTTCAAATAAAGAAGTATTGGGTTTGTGACCGATGGCGTAAAATAATCCTTTGGCATGTAATAAACTTTCTTCACCCGTCTTAGTGTTACGTATTTTTACACCTTCCATGTGCCCGTTACCGTAAATATCTACAGCTTCGGTATTCCAATGTACGCTGATTTTGGGGTTAGTTAATACACGGTCTTGCATTGCCTTCGACGCGCGCATTTTCTCGGTACGCACAAGCAAATTCACCTTAGAACCATATTTAGTTAAGTAAATAGCCTCTTCTGCCGCCGAATCTCCGGCGCCTATTACAGCGAGTTCAGCACCGTGAAATATCGGAGTTGCACCGTCACAAATTGCACACGCTGAAATACCTCGACTCCAAAAAGTATGCTCGCTGGGTAAACCTAAACGCTTCGCAGTGGCGCCAGTAGCTATGATAATACTGTGGGTTTTAAATTCCCTTTCTTCCGAGCGAACAGTAAAAGGACGCTGACTCAAATCAACTGATATCACATCCTCAGTATATAACTCGGCGCCCCACCGTTCAGCCTGAGCCTTCATCTTATCCATCAGCTCAGGGCCAGTAATACCAGCAGGAAAACCAGGAAAATTCTCAACCTCAGTCGTCGTCATCAACTGCCCACCAGGTAAACCCCCCGCTTGGAAACCTTCAAACACAACAGGTTTAAGGTTCGCACGACCTGCGTATATAGCAGCGGTATAACCAGCAGGACCAGAACCAATAATTACTACGTTTTCAACTGTGGGATTTGTCATAACAGCTTATACAAACTCATAACGACTACGTTTTATTTAATATAACATATTATCTTCGGGTCTGTTACGGCATAATAAAAGATGTAGGTTGGGGAGCCACCTCCGTGCGGAGAGAAGTTGGCGGGACGGAAGCCGACACCGCCAAACTTCGGGGGGTTCCCCCCGTTGAGGAGAGTGGCGTTGGAGGAACGCAACGTATTCACCTTAACCAAGCATTTGTAGATTTTTAGACCACATTCCTACCCGCTTCGGGTTGCAAACCCCACGCTAATAGCCAAAGTCCTCTTAAAGAGGACTGATTAAATAAGTAATATTAGTAATACCAATTCTGCATAAAGTTGCGCCAAATAAATCCCGTAGAGATTGACATGTCAATCTCTACAGTCAGGGATAAAGCGCATCTTCATCGAGAAACGGTATAACTAAGGAGCGCAAAATTATTTATAGTTCTATAAGAGCCGCATCAAAAACCTGTTGTGCAGTAAGGTTAAGTTGAGGGAAGGTTGGAGAAACAATAAGCTGGTTCCCCACAAATTTGGAAACTTGGTACTCATCCTCTACCAATTGACATACCGAAAAAGTAGGCTGTTTAGGGTCTCCGATAAACTTTTTACCCCCTAGCGCGTTATAATCAACAATCCAATATTCAACAATACCCATTTCTTCATAATCCCCGAACTTATCGTGGTAATCATCCCGCCAATTTGTGCTGACAACCTCGACGACTAAGGGAACCGAAACTGCCTTGGTTACAGTTGATTGCTTCCTCCAAAGAGGTTCATTAACAAGATTGTTAGGATTTATTAAAATAATATCTGGTATATAAGTAGATTCATTTGGGTTGACAAATGCGGTTTTGGAAATGCGATATGGGAGTCCCATTTGTAAAAGCTGGAAGCCTAATTGCACTGTTAAAAATCCAACAACGTTTTCGTGGTCTCCAGTAGGTGGCGCCGTCTCAACAATAACTCCTTTATGTAATTCGTACCGCTTACCGTCGTTAGGATACCAATCCATGAATTCTTGATGGGTTAGTAATTGAGGTAAGGTCTGGGTTAGGGCTTGAGTCATAAACTATTTAACCTTTTTATTCGTTTATACTTTGTTTTGAGCGTTTTTGTTCATTCGCTTTTAGTTTTTGATTTGCCTTTTCAAGCGCGCTTTCGCCAACTATTTTGTGTACGTTAGTTGCCTGTGGGAAGGTCAGGTAGGACATCGTGAGCCTACAAGTGATTTTATATACCAAATAAATAATGTTATGAAGGCGGTGTAGTAACAGGGGAGTAACGACAGTAGCAAATAACTATCGCCTCAAAATTGCTACTTGGCTGTCCCGATGGATACTCTTCGACTCTCGTGACCTCCCAATCTCCAATCCTGCTGTGGGTACTAGCGCGGCTGAAATGTAGAGTCAGCATATTGTTCAATTTTGTGATATTTCCTTAATCTATAACCTTGTGTTGGTGTCGGGGAGTTGGAAGAGTCATAGTGTTCTGCAAGAATATCCGTCAAGGCGCCTGTATGAGCTAGTACCCTCTGTTCCCACCCAGAACCTGACATTGTTTCAGTCTTAAAAATGATATATTTGCCCATTTTTTAACCCTCTTGGTAATAATCAGGAAATTTAGTGTTGTCAAACGGCGCCACCCAGTAACAAATGTAGCGAATAAACCTATCCGTTACATCCGCTTAAATCCGTTGCCATTCCTGCGTAATTTGAATTTTGGGCAGTGGTTCCAAGGGTGTGCTAACTGGGGAGTAATGGCAGTAACAAATAACTATTGCTTCAAAATCACTGTTAGGTTGTCCTGATGGGTACTCCTCGACTCTCGTTACCAGCCAATCTCCAATGCGACTGTGGGTACTAGCATTAGGAAGCTGTGGGTCAGCAAACTGCTTAATTCGATAAAACTCTCTTGGTCTATAACCAGGTTGCGGTATTGGACAAGTGCTGGAGTCAAAGTGTTCGACAAGGATATCCGTTATTGCACCAGTATGAGCTAGCTGCCTAGTTTCGGCGCTGTGTTTTTCTTTCCAGTCTGTGCGGAAAATAACAATATTTTCTGCCCATTGCTTAGTCCTTAACTATCAAAATTTTATGAATATGATAGTTTGCGCGTTGATGTGGGAATACTAAAAATCGACAAGCTTCACACTTAAGCGTCTGTGGTATGTAATGTCATGCATTTCAGCCAGACTTAAGTGAGAAGTCATATCTGGGAAAATTTAGTATCAGGAAAATTGCCATGACTGTAACAGCATCTGATTTGCTAGAAAAAATTCGTCAGCAATTTGATAGCGCTCCTTATCCAAGAGTTCCTTTGGATAAATCTTTGAAAGACGACGCAAATTCCCTTTATATACATAACTTGGTAACACCTTACTATCTGAGGAACCAAAAAGTTATAGATACAAAGGAAAAAGTAATTTTAGATGCAGGATGCGGCAGTGGCTGGACATCACTGTTATTAGCGCAGGCAAATCCAGGTACCAAAATTATAGGTATAGATATTTCGGAAGAATCTGTAAAACTTGCTCAACAGCGCTTGCTGTATCATGGAGTTGAAGATGCAGAATTCCATGCTTTATCGCTTGAGGATTTGCCCAAACTAGGTATGGAGTTTGATTATATTAACTGCGATGAGCTACTATACCTTTTTCCCAATCCTAGCAACGCGCTACAAGCGATGAAGAGGGTTTTGAAGCCAGAAGGGATTATTCGCAGCAACTTCCATTGTAAATTTCAACGCCAAGCTTTTTTCCGCGCGCAGGAAATGTTCGCAATGATGGGGTTGATGAATGACAACCCGCGTGAACTTGAGATAGAAATTGCAGTGGAGACGATTAGAGCATTGCGTGATAATGTGCCGCTTAAAGTTTTGACATGGAACTCTAGCTTTGACGGGGAAGACCAAGAAGAACACGTTTTAATGAATTATTTATTCCAAGGTGACAAAGGTTACTCAATCCGCGAAATGTTTGCCGCGATACAAAATGCCGGCTTGGAATTTATTAAAATGGTTAACTGGCTACAATGGGAACTGGTAAATTTGTTTAAAGAGCCAGATAACTTACCTGCCTTTCTGGCAATGAGTTTACCTGAACTATCAGAAGAAGACCGCTTATATTTATTTGAGTTACTCAACCCGAAACATCGTCTATTGGATTTTTGGTGCGGTCATCCTGATGTTACTCCAACCTTGGCACCATTAGACGAATGGACGAACGATGACTGGCAAAACGCGAAGGTACATTTACATCCACAACTGCGAACTCCCAACTTTCGTCAGAGTCTAATAAATGCTGTGACAGAAATGAAACCTTTCGTGATTAGTGAGTTTTTATCGTTGGATAGGAGTTATACAACTATCGATAGTTCAAAGTTACTGTGTATCGTCCCATTATTAGAGCAACCGCAAGTGATGAATACCTTGGTTGAGCGTTGGAGGCAACTTAGACCTGTTGACCCAGTAACTTTGAAAACCACTGAATACAAAGATGTTTTTGAGGCGTTGCAGCGCTTTATAACAGGGTTAGAGAGTTTGGGGTATGTAATGGTAGAGCGCTAATTTTAACATTTACTGATATTTAGTAATTTTTTTGGTCGAAATGATATGAAAGTAAAAGCGAGTGGGTAAGTTATTTGTAGAAGGCAATAATTAATCACTCTGCAACAAGGTAAATATAAAATGAAGACTGAATTAAAAGCTAAATTTCTCCAACACATCCTCAACAAAAAGAAAGATGATCAAGGTTTTACCTTAATTGAACTGTTAGTTGTAATTATCATTATTGGTATTCTTTCTGCTATTGCACTACCTTCTTTCTTAAACCAAGCTAACAAAGCGAAACAATCTGAAGCAAAAACATACGTTGGTTCAATGAATCGTTCACAACAGGCTTACTTCGCGGAAGTAGGTGAGTTTGCGGGAAGCAGTGAATTCGGTAAATTAGGGCTTGGTGTTCAAACCAACACTGATAATTACAAGTATGCAATTTCAGGAGGAGGTTCTACTGGTACAGGTACTAATGCTACACCTGCGACAACAGTGATGAACCAAGCTATAGTTCAAAAAAATGCTGTTAAGGCTTATGTGGGTGGCGTATCTTTATCAAACATAGCAGCAACAAGTGAAGCAACAACGTTAGCAGCACTGTGTGAAGGTATCAATGCTAAAGGTATACCTAACGCAGCTACTGGTGCTGAAGCTGATGCACTCACTTTTGGCTCTGCGACTGCTCCAACTTGTAAGTCAACTTACAAAAAGTTATAATTTGATAACATTGCTGAATGTGTTAGTTCGTAATTTATTTAGTTTGGCTGATTGTTCTAATCTTTCGGCTAACATTTTTTAGAATTAGAATGTCAATATTCTTCGTTTAGTGGGTAGATATCTCTACCCATTTTACTTGTAAGAAATATTTTCTCAACAAATAATTAAAGATTAAGTTGTAAATAAACGGACAGTGATTAATTATGATTGCAGAAATAATTAAAAAAAATTGGAATCAAGAGATATGCGATTATATAAGTAAAAATAATTATATTAATGCTATTAATTTATGTGAAGACGCAATTTCTCAAGAACCAAATGTATCAACTCACTATTGGTATTTAGGGTTAGCACTATTACTGAATGGGCAAGAAACAGAAGCACAGATGACTTGGATGCTTCGGATGTCAGAAGCTGATGCAAACGAATTAGAATTTTATACAGATGAACTTATCCAAATTTTACAATCAGAAGCGGACAAACGTGAAAATTTGGCGGAATATTCTCTTGCTTGGGCAATCATTCAGCATATTAAAGAGATTAATCCTGTTGATATTAATAATATTTTAAAACTTTGCATACTTTCTATTAAAATAGAACTATTTACAGGTGATGAACTAATAGAATGGAGAATTTTAGAACTATTAAGTTCAGAACTTAATTTAAATTTAAATTCAGAATTGTTGCTAGATGTTTTACATGGAGTTTTAGATACCGTACCTTGGCACACAAGTGTTATAAGTTTTGCAGAAGCTTGCTTAAAGCATGTTGTGGACAATGAGAGATATTTTAGCATAATGCTGAATGCAGCACTAGTTGCTTGTCATAGATATAGAACACCTAAATTTGGCGTAAAATTAGTAAAAGTTTTTCTCAAGTTAGAACCTGATAATTTAGAAGCTTTAAAAATTTTAACTGACTTACTAGTTGAATCTGCAAACTATAAAGAAGGCATAGAAAAAGCAAAAATATGTAATTCTTTAGCGCGTGATTTATCAGATAGAATTACAACTTTACATCTGCTATTAAAAAGCTTAATGAAAACAGGAGGTTATTGCTGGGAGGAAATAGAATGCAAATGCGAAGAGTTAGAAGTCGCTTTAAAGGAACTTATTGAAACACAACCTACATCCTGGAGAGAGGTTTCTGTACTCCGACTTCTTACACCATATTTTGCTATTCCACATATCAAAGATACTCCAGCAGAATTTAGAAAAATTTATAATGGAGTATCAGATTTTTTTCAAAAAAATATTCAATTGATTTACCCAGAGCAAGCAAAACGCTATCTCAAACACTATTCAATTAATAAAAATACTATAAACTCACATCGTAAGTTAAAAATAGGTTATTTATCTTATTGCTTTAAATCGCACTCTGTAGGCTGGTTAGCAAGATGGCTTTTTCAACATCATGATAGAGATAATTTTGAAATATATGCCTACATAATTAATTACTCAGTAGTAAATAATGGGCTTCAAGAATGGTATTGTCAACATGCTAATCAAGTTAGAAAAATGGGAATTAATGGTTTAGAAATTGCTGAACAAATATATAATGATCAAATTGACATTTTGATTGACTTAGATAGTATAACTTTAGATATTAGTTGCCAAGTAATGGCACTAAAACCAGCGCCAATACAGGCAACTTGGCTTGGCTGGGATGCATCTGGTATACCTGCTGTTGATTATTTCATTGCTGACCCTTATGTTTTACCCGAACAAGCGCAAGATTATTATACTGAAAAAATTTGGCGGTTGCCTCAAACTTACATAGCAGTGGATGGATTTGAGGTTGATGTTCCTACATTACGTAGAGATGAATTAAATATTCCGAATGATGCAGTTATCTTTCTTAGCGCTCAACGAGGTGCTAAACGTCATCCCAAAACAGCAAGACTGCAAATGAAAATTATTAAAGAAGTTCCAAATAGTTATTTTTTAATTAAAGGCTTTGCAGAAGAGGAATCAATTAAAAGTTTCTTTTTTGATATTGCGAAAGAAGAGGGGGTAGAAATTGAGAGACTAAAATTTATACCCAATACATCTTTGGAAGCAATACATCGTGCCAATTTAGCAATAGCTGACGTAGTACTAGATACTTATCCTTACAATGGTGCCACTACAACGTTGGAAACATTATGGATGGGCATTCCTATTGTTACTAGAGTTGGTGAGCAATTTGTTGCACGCAATAGCTACACAATGATGCGAAATGCTGGTATAGAAGAAGGTATAGCTTGGAGCGATGAAGAGTATATTGAATGGGGTATTCGTCTTGGGATGGATGCTAATTTAAGGCAGCAAATTTCTTGGAAATTAAAGCAATCACGACAAACAGCGCCATTGTGGAATGCGAAACAGTTTACTCGCGAGATGGAAAAAGCTTATCAAAAAATGTGGCAAATATATCTCGAAAGTCGTTAATAGCTACTTAAAAGTAGGGTAGATAATACTTACCCTACATAGTGAATCAATGGATTAGCTTATATAATTTTTTAATTTATTAATAGCAGGTAAAGATTCTATCCCATCTGTTCCAATATTTGGAATTTCAGATAAACTTTTGACAATACTATTAGCAAAATTGTACTTTGCGTCATTACCGTAGTTGAGTGTCAAATATGTAAGTAATTCCAAAGCATAGTCAGGAAAGTGCATAATATCAGCTATACAAGCTAATTTAAAAATTTGCTGAGGGGTTTTCAAACTAATGTCTATATCTTCTCGAATCAAATCACGGAAATAAAATGCGTCTGCCCACAGTATTTGTCCTGAGCGAATAGTTGATTGAATTGGAGAATCAGAACGAGTACGGTAGGATGTAGCTAAGTCGAATAAACTAAAACCTTGGTGTCTTAAAAAAATGTCTACATCTGTAAATAGAGGTTGGTTAACGTACAAAGGTGAAAATTCTACTTCTATTTGAATTGCTAAAACGCTATTTTCTAATATAGAATAACCTCCTTTTAGCACATCAAGGTCTGCTCCTTGAACGTCGATTTGTAAAAAATCAATTTCTGTGATTACTTCATTTTGAAAAAAACTATCTAAGGTTGTTGTCTCAATATCTAAAGTAAAATCTAGATTAACTAACTCTGATAATCCTTGAAAGCGTTTTAGATAAGGTTCGTTAGGAGGATAAAGCGAACTACACATTGGATGTTTTGTTACGTAAAGTGTAGATTCTCCAACAGAGCTTCCTAATGCTAAAGGAATATGTTTTTCTTTCCAACTTACTTGTCTAGCTTCAATATTCGCGTTTGCTTCTTCACATGCATCTGCATCTGCATCAAACCCATATATACTTAAGTTAGGAGCAAATATTTCCCAGCCTAAACTAGCATAATCATCGTTTAATCCTAGCTTGCGGGAGCCAACGTTACAAACTGTCATATGAATTTGGTCTAAATGACCATTTTTCTTTAAACTGTTGAGAAATACTGACATAATTTTATTCCTGTGGAAAAATATGAGTTTATCTATATTCCTAACTTATTTGAAAATTTGGTAATCTAGGAATATAACTTTTTTATTTGTTTGGGAAAGCAATCAGGTTAAGATGTCCTTGAATATCTTCAAGCAATTCTAGAGGAACCAAGTTTTGTAAATATGGCTGATATTTAAAAAGCTGGTAACCTAACTTATTTAAGTATTCAGCAACTTGAAAATTACTACCTTTGCTACCAGCAATATTTTCGTAAAGTATGATTGGTGCCATTTCGGATAAAATCTTGTTACTTCCTTCTAGTACTGCAAGCTCATGATTTTCTGCATCAATTTTGAGTATATCGACTCGCTCTAGCTTTTCTCGTTCAACCAGACTATCCAATGTAAAACACTCTGCTTCTTCAAAACGACTGTCTAGCATATTTTCTGCGGCTTCGCTAGAAACCACCTCGTTCAACTCGCTAGCATTGTGAAGAAGCAATTTAACTGTACCGTTAAAGTTACTTGCAGCACCAGAACACACGGTTACTTGTGTCAATTTATTTACTCGACAAGTTTCTTTTAAATAATTGACACAACTTGAAAAAGGTTCAACTGCCAATACTCTTCCCTCAGAACCAACTTGCAGCGCGGCGCTAAATGTATAAACCCCAGCATTGGCGCCAACATCTATCACCGTCATACCTGGTTTGATGAAATGGCGCCAAAACTCCATCTCCTTTTCAAACCATTCCCCTTCACCAATAAGTAGACTAGTAACAATACTACGTAAACTTGGCTCAACAGCCATTGCTAAACCTTCAAATGGGACATAGGTAAATGCATTCTCGGTCTCAAGCTGTGTCCATTGCCAATCTGGAGATTGAGGATTTCTTTGATAAAATTCTTGACTTAATTTTAACCAATAATTTGCAGTTTCAATTTGGTTTAAATCTCGATATGTTAAATACAGAGCTTGATGAGTCGCAGAAGAATATGGAGCTAACTGTTTAGCACGATGTAAATGCAGTATCCCTTCCCACTCATTAGCCATTAAACTTGAAATTCCAAGTTGAAGTGCAATACTTGCTGATTCTGGTATAACTTGAGATGCAAGTTGTAAAAAGCGACGACCTACAGCATTATAAAATACTAGTTGTGAACTACATAAAACTTGGCTTAAAACAATAAGCGCTTGTTGATAACTACTTTGTCTATATAAAGCTGTTTGCGTCAGTTGATAATCAGATTTTGATAAGCCTTGCTGCTTTGGAAACAAGTACACTAAATACTGAGAATCTGTGTTTGTACTCTCGTAAGCAACATAAAGCGTATTAATAAATGTATTGAATGCAATTTCTATAGCTCGTTGTGTTTCTCCTATCATGCTATGTACTAAAGCAAGATGAGCAGCACACAGAGGATGTTGTTCTAGTTCTAGCCCATTATTCAAAGCATCAAAAGCCATTTCCAGATAAAGCGAGCGTGTTTCCATGTCATCGCTGTATTGTTCAGCTTCAGCTAGAGCAACCACCGCTACATTATTCCAATCGCTTGAAGAATTCGGATTTTCCCAAGAGGTATTTTCTAAGATATGGGTAATTTGCGATAAACTACCAACCTCAATATTTGGAGCGCTTTGTTTAATATACTGTAAATACGAATCTTGATGTGATACAGATGATTCCATAGTAAAACAAAGCAAGGAAACACCTTGCCATAAATAAAAGTTGTGGGCTGACTGTTGACAAAAACATATCCGTACTGAGGATACCCACTTACCCATCAAAAACTAACATTCGCTTTATAAAATTTTTACAGTCCCTTCTAAAACCAACTGTGAGACATTATGACTAAGAACAACCAGCGCTTAAAAGAAATTTTAGGCGCCTCTATTACCGAATACACACCCAACGCCATCAAGTTTACAGCCATCTCATTACATCAGCTAGAACAATTGCTAGCAGAAGGTTTTACCACTGCGACATCATATTTCAACGCGGCGCCAACAACTGCTCAGTTTATTGAGTTTGGTAAACGTTGTACTGATATTGGAGCAGTTGCAACATTTGACGGTGTTGCTTTTATTGGTGAAGATGGTGATACTCGTATGGATACCATAACTGTTGTAGGCGTTCAAGATTTAGACTTTGTTGGTGAGTTTGTCAAATTTACCAGAGGATGTGACGATATTGAAGTTTCATCACAGCTATTGTTTGCGTGGTGGGATTGATTATCATGCTTGTGCGTAAGAGTTATTTTTGCTTTCTGACGAGTCGCACGACTTTTAGATGAACGTAAATCATCTATCGTAATAGGTGTTTTTTCTAAAGTATCTAGTGCTACCAAAAATTTGCCACTCTGTATTTTTATGTTGAGGGCGAAAATCACACCCCTAACGTTAAGGTAACTAGCACTTTGATAATCATCTTTTTCGTAACGTTTAATTTGCTCTTCTGTCAGTCCACATAAGGCACCAAGTTCTTTCTCGCTCAGTTTTGCAGCAATGCACGCTTTTATTAAAATATCCGGTAGATAATCAATATCATCAAGCTCTAATATAATAGGGGCCTGACTGTCATGAGCTATTAACATTTCGTACTCAGCTATTTCTGCTCTTAATTTATCAAGGTGACACTGTGCTGCTCCTCGTCCCATTTCCCATTTTTGGTAGTTGTGCCTTTTTCTTTCTTCGTCTTGCTCCATTGCTGCTATGGTTTTTTCAAACTCTCCCACTCACAAAAATGCACACCTGGAGGTAGATTACCATTCTCGTCAAACTCAGGAATCATTAACCCACACCGTAACAAAATATTTTAATTATCTACCATGAGAGCTTATTTACAAATAGGGTTCAAAATCCCTTAATTGTTTCTATCCACTAAGCACGACAGACTTTTATACATAACAGAGGAGTTGGGGGAAAGTGAGAATAACTTTAGAAGTTATTTGAAAAGTCTAAACAGATACAGAAAAGCGAATCGTTGGTCTGACCCCTTAGTTCCACAATTTTTCGTCATTCCACACTACGTAGAGACCGGATTAAATCGCGTCTCTACCTACCAATTTGTGTGGAATGAAGGGTGTTACCCCGTTTGGCGCTCTTTTGTATCATCGCTTTTAAGGGGTTAGGTTTTTAGTTAATATTGATACTTTTCAAACATCTTCTTACAGATGGCGCCTTTTACTTTTGTGTTGGGTAGCAGTAGCTATGAGAAACTGAGTGGTAATAGAAAGTTGGTATACAGGCGCTACTATGTACTTATATAGTTGGGATTTTGTTGGGTGGAGCGCAAAGCGCTCCACCCAACCTACAAATATTTAATGGAAGCTGTGTTGCAATGCTTACCACATTTATTGTTTAGTTTTTTTAAATTATGCAGATTAAATTGGTAGAACGGGCAAGGATGCCCATTCCACAAGAACTGCCTATTCCATATGATGATATATTTTACACTCTTGTCCCCCCCTTATTAAGGGGGGCTAGGGGGGATTCTATATACTGCAAGCATCTAAACTTCATACACTCTTAGTATTTACACTAATTATAAAGTACTTAAAACTACAATTACATCTCCAAAACCAAATCCGGATAAAGTTCTTTGGGCAAAAATATTAAATTTTTCTAAAGATTGCCGCCTTTTGTTTCTATCTACAGATGTTTGCGATAAGCTATAAGACGATTAACTGCTATTTCTTTTCCAATGTCATATTTAAAGAGTCGCAGTTACTTGACTTTTTCGCGTCGTTACCCCTCTTGTAGATGGCGCCAACAGCTAAATGCATCTTGCCAACTTTGACAGATTGAACAAATAAGCGTTTATTCGCCGTTATAGTTGAAAAAGTAGCAATTAATAGTAATATTGTAATCTTTGCTCAATTATCCGGATTTTTATAAACCGTGTAATATCTGCAAGTCCTTGTAGGATGATTTATTCTGCCCAAATTTAACGTCGTAACTCAGTACTATATGCACTTTGTGGTAATTACCGTACAAAACCAGAATCCGATGCTCACAACATTGGGTTTGTTGTGATATAGTTAAGTAGATAAGACTGACTTTGCCAAAGGTAATATCACTCTACGTATAGGCAAGGTTTCCAAAATAAATGGAAAGCAGTTTTGACCAAGTTTTTATTCTAATCAAATCAAAATTAAATTGAGGTTATGGCTCAACAAGTACTTCACCCAATGGTGAAATTGCAGCGTAATGTGCAATCACTTGTAGATTCTAATATTGTCAAACCAACAGACAGCATTTGGAAGATTGCTCTACTTTTTGGCAATGACTGGCAGCACTGGAAACAGGAACTGCTAGATTTTGGATTTACTATGCAAGACCCTCTTGGCGAATTATTATCCGTGGAAACATGGGACGAAGAAGAATAATGACCCACTAATGTAGAGACGCGATTAATGGCGTCTCTACGGGGTCGAATTTTACAATTCTTTCAGCGCAGCAATTACCTCTAGAGCGTTTTGATATCTATCGCGTGGCAATGGTTCCGTCAAACGGTCGATGACTTCTCGCAATTTAGGGGTAATTGTTGGAATATTTCCTATTTCAAACCGAAACTGGCGCCCACGCTGGCGGTAATATTTGAATGGGCTTTCACCTGATAGCAAGAATATCAGGGTAGGTCCTATGGCGTATAAATCTGATTGCGTTAACGGTTGCCCCCTCTCCTGTTCTGGGGCACAATATCCTTCTGCACCTATACGGGTTCCCGGCGCCGTTGAACTTTCTTTGACGGCGCCAAAATCCAGTACTACTATATTATTATGCGACGAGCGCATCATTAAATTCGCTGGTTTGATATCGCGATGTATTAATGGTGGCTCCTGGGAATGTAAGTAGTCTAGTACATCACAGGTTTGAATCATCCAAAATATTGCTTGGTTTGGTGTAACTGGCCCTTTTAAAAAAACCAATTTCTCCAAATCTTCCCCGTGGACTAGCTCCATTGCTAGATATTTTTTCCCTTCCTCGACAAAAAAGTCATAATATTTCGGTATTCCTGGATGCGATAGCGATTTTAACGTATTTGCTTCACGCTCGAATAATTCCTGCGCTTTCGCTATTCGTGCCATATCGGCATTCATTTGTTTTAATACTAACAGTTGCGGGCGCCCTGTTTGACCCACAGAGTCCCATGCCAAGAAGGTAGTCCCCATACCTCCTTGTCCTAAAGTTCGCAGTATTTGGTAATTACGTACTGTTTGTAGAACTTTGATGGGTTGACCACAATGTATACAAAATAAATTATTGGGGTTATTGCCTTCGTGGTTACAGGTAGGTAGAGTAATTTTAGGCTTTACTGCTGGTTGCTCGACTTTTTGCTCGATTTGAAACCTCAATAAAGGACCACCGTTTGCTAATTGTAATAGGCAGTTATTGGGTATCGGCGCCTGAGGTACTAAAACACCATCCACAAAAGTGCCATTTATTCCTTTATTGACTAGATGCCAAGAACCATCTAACCCACCTGTATCAACTCGTCGAAGTTCCAAATGATAGCGAGATACCAAATCATCTGAAATAACTATATGATTATCTGACGCGCGACCAATCCGTATTAAGGGTTCATCGCTAAAATTCCACTGGTGAAGTGGTTTTTTTTGTCGCGGTTCTAGTAAGGTGAGCGTAACCACATTATTGAAATTATAAAATTTAGTAGTAGTGGACAGTTAATATGTATTAACCAGCCCCTGGATTTGGACGTACTTTGGCTCGTACAAGCACAGCAGTGATGTTATCATGACCGTTGCACTTATTGGCTAAGTCAATTAGCTCGCGCGTGCCTTTATCTAAGTTAGCATTAGAACTCAGTAGAGGTTTGAGATGCGTTTGCCAATTTGTTTCGAGTAAATTATTATCTGTTAACCCGTCTGAGGCAAGAATAAATAAACTATCTTCATTTATTTGGAAAAAATGCACGTCTGGGTCAATTAAATTTTCATCTCGTGGTCCCAATGCTTGTGTTAGTTGATACGCATCCGGGCGCCCATATGCGATACTCGGTTCTACACCACGCATTATTTCCCGTTGTCCAACTTCGTGGTCAATAGTAACCTGCTCAAGTCCCCTGCGAGTTAAACAGTACATGCGACTATCACCAACATGGGCAACAGCAACATGTGTATCTTGTATCAAAAGCATGACTAATGTAGTCCCCATTCTGCCAACACCCGAACGAGCATCTTTTTGGTTGAGGTCATATATAGCCTTATTTGCCTGACGTACTCCTTCCTTGATGATTTCTAAACTTGGTAAATGATTAAAATTCCAATTCGAGTTAAAATACTTCTGGAGTGTGGTGACAGCTAACTCGCTAGCAACTTCGCCACTAGCATGTCCACCCATCCCATCACATAATATATATAGTCCGCGTGCTGCAATTGCTTGCGCTTTTGGAAATTCAACTCTATTAATTCTTGTCTCAATACCAAAATAGTCTTCGTTATGGTCGCGTTGACGACCAACATCGGTAAGTCCTGCATTATCGAGACTGTTTAGGTGCATTGGAAGAACGATTGTAGGCATATCATCGCTTTTTGTTTCATTCTCCCCTGCTTCTCCAAATTGTAGAACAGTAGGTGCCGCAGTATTTGGCGCCGCTGCCATCGTAACCGTCACATCTTCTGCTTCGTAATTATCATGAATATCCTTAGTATCATGATTATTTTCTTCTATAGTTGGAGTTGGCTCAAGTTCTGAGGCAATTTTGCGTAACCTTGCTTGCAGTTGCTCTAACGTCTCCACACTCCCAACATCCAAGTCTCCCAATAACTGCATCAACGGACCAAACTGTGTACGTTGCGACTGTTTGAATAAAGTGTGCCAAATATTCGCTAGTGCTTTTATACTTAATGTTTCTGATGGTTCAAAAGCTTCAAAATCAACGTTGGCGCCTGGACTCGATTCAGTATAAAGTCTTTGTAGCACTAACTCTTGGTCTTCATCTAAACGTAAATTTCCTAACTCTAATAAACTTTGACGACAGTTAAACGGTTCGAGCATTTGCCAAAGTTGAGTCATGCGGTGGAAGTAATGCACTACTTGTAGCGATGACATTTCGTCTTCAAGCCATAACTCAAGTAAATATGAGTAATTTGAACGGTCAAGAAGCAGCACTACCTCCATATTTTCCAAAACCCAAGCATCGTGTATTGGAGGTATTCCATAATTACACAGCTTGTGTAAAGCTAAATATGGTTTTGCAACATCGGGAATACCAGGCGCCTCAATTACAGATGATACTCCTTGTTCTAATTGAGCAGTAATCGGTGTAATTTGATACGGCTTACAATCTAGAACTCTGACTAATAACTCTTGCTGACCTGCTTGGGTTTCGCTACATTCAAGTACTTTATAGCGTTCTTGTTTATCTAAGTAACAACCAATGTCAAATTTAGAAATAACTTTTTTCTGTTCTAATTCCAAAACGGGTGTAGGTACATCTAGTTGAATAAAAGTACTTTCTTCAACTGGAGGCGCCTCTACATTAGAATTAGAATCATTCGTAACAGTATCTTCATTAAATTTAATAATTCCCCACCAAATCGTCCCAGAATCCTTACCACAATGCTGACACTGTTCAACATTATTCGGCACATCGGCGCCACAAGCAGGACAAGCGCGTTCAGTCAGGGAAGTGCCACAATTTTGACAAAACTTATTCTTATCGGGGTTCTCAAATTTACATTCAGGGCAAATCAGCATTGTGGAAATTCCTTAATCCCTTTTTAAGGCGCCTGTAGAAAGGACTGAAGTCCTTAATACGGGCAACATCGCATAGGCAACTATTTTAACCCATGATTTGCCATCTATCAGCCCGGTTATCCCACAACGGCCAAATCATCCGTTACATCCGTTACTATTGATAGGTATCAGCAAAGTAAAACAAGTACGATTCGAGGCACTTTCAACCTCTATACTTCCCCCCAAAGACTTGGTAAGCTTTTGTACCAGTGCTAATCCTAAACCTGTACCACCTTGTTTCCAAGGGTCATTACTAGGAATACGGTAGAACTTATCAAAAATACGTGGTAACTCAGATGCAGGAATCTCTACACCTGTATTCGTCACCCTAAGCTCAATATCTTGAGATTTTAAACGCGCACTAACAACGATTTCTTCGTCTGCTGGACTAAACTTACACGCATTAGTCAAGAGTTCAATTAAAATTCGCTCCAAACTAAAAGGATCCGACACCAATTGAGGAAGGTCTGGAGCAACATCCACATATAAGTTCCTCAAAGAGTTCCGGTTCCTCGCTTTGAATAACCCGACTACCTTGACTACCCACCCCTTAATATGTACGGTTTCCAAAACCAAAGGTTTACTATTAATATCAAGCTTCTGTAAATCTAAAAAATTACTAATTAAATTTATCTCACGCTCACACTCATTATTTAAAATTTGGAAGTAACGGGCCGTTTTCGCTTCCTTCTGCTGTATTCTACTTTCTAGAGCTTGGTTTCCATCGACATTCATATTCAGCGCAATCCCAAGCATCTGAATTGCCATCTTCATATTTGTTAGTGGTGTACGTAACTCGTGCGAGACAGTGCTGAGAAATTGATCCTTGAGACGATTAAGTTTTTCCATCTCGGAAACTTGGAGTTTTTTCTTGCTTTCGCTTTCTTCTCGTACCAGTTCAATCGTTTTATATTGACTAATATCTACACAGCAACCAATATACCCACTAAACTCTCCACTCGCTGTAAATCTTGGAACACCTGTATCTGAAACCCAACAATACTGACCCGAAGCACGTTTTAACCGATACTCCATATCAAACTTTGTTTTTGCATTCAAAGCTGAGTAATAGGTTTGCAAGCAGTTGATTTTATCATCTATATGTACATGCTCAAGCCATCCTATACCATGCGCTTTTTCTAAAGCACACCCTGTAAATTCAAGCCAAAACTCATTGAAAAAGTCATACATCCCATTACTGTTTGATGTCCACAGCATTACAGGAGCGCTATTCGCTATCATCTTAAACCGCTGTTCGCACTCATTATAAGCTTCTTTCAAATGATGAAGCTGCGTAATATCCTCGCAAACCACCACAACTACAGGATTTGCTGATGAAGACAATATTTGTGCAGTTACTTTTACCCAAACAATTTTACTATTCGGACAATTTAAGCGATACTCCGAACTCGCAACGCCCGTTCCGGATACTTTAAATAGATTTAATATTAAACTTGCGAACTTCTCACGTTCGTTTGGAGCGAATAATTGAAAAATTGGTTGATAAAGCAACTCTTCTTTTGTGTAACCAAGCTTCGAGGCGCCAAATCGATTTACAGATAAAATAATACCATTTGCATCAAGCGTAAAGTTAATCGAAGGTAATTCATCGTAAAGCTTACGGTACGACAAAGTACTATCACACGGATATAACTCAGTTGTTTGACTAAGTTCGCTAGCTAAAACTTTATCTGGTAGAAGCTCCAAGCGCGTTGAAGAAATAGATAAAATATTATCTTCCTCTTGACAAATACGATTCCGACTAGATGTTTGGTTACGGCTCATAATAATTTAGTTTGAAAGCACCCGTATGCGAATGTTTATAAACGATAACAAAGAAGGGAGTATTATGATACTATATTTAATACAAAAATCTTTAATAATTTTATAGATGCTAAGAAACCCGGTTTCTATGCAAAATCGTTATTTTTATTACAAGATTTCATCGAAGAAACCGGGTTTCTAGGTTTTTTGACCACCTGTTTATAATTACAGCTTGTAAAAACAATATTATGCAGCAAATCGACTTCAGCAGATGTGAGGTGGCGCCATTCACCCATCTGTAAAGTATCTAACATTAGATGGGCGATTTGGAAACGTACTAATCTCAATGTTGGAAAACCTACTGCTGCGGTCATTCTACGAACTTGGCGATTTTTTCCCTCAGTCAGGGTCATCTCTAACCATGCAGTATCGACATTTTTTCTAAATCTTATCGGTGGGTTACGTTGGGGTACATCTGGTGCTTGTGGCAATAACCGAACTTTCGCGCTTCTAGAACGGTAATCTTGAATTTTTACACCAGTACGTAATTGGGACAAAGCTTCCTCAGTGGGGATACGCTCTACTTGTACCCAATAACTTCGTTCGTGTCCAAACTTTGGGTCAGATAAACGGTGTTGCAGTTGTCCGTGGTTCGTTAATAATACTAAACCTTCACTATCCCAGTCCAGGCGCCCAACTGGATAAACATCTGGGACATCTATATAATCTTGGAGAGTTTGACGTTCTGGGGTATCGCGTGTAAATTGGCACAGTACGCCGTATGGCTTGTAAAAAATAATATACTTATATTCTATATCGGTCATGGGGGACAAATAGTAAAGGGGAAAAACAATAATATCGCACCATGACAGATTCTAGTTCTAAAATTAATCGACGTTCATTTTTATTTTTAGTCGGCGCCGCACTAGGTAAAATTCTAGATAAAGTCGCCGATTCACATAATACATATTAAATCTCTTGTGGAACGGGCATCCCTGCCCGTTCTATATATACTGTGAGCAGAAAAAGTATATATAAGAACAGATAAAAGGAATGAACCACAAAGAACACTGCATGTCACAAAGATGGATGCTGAACGCGGTGAAGCATCTCAGTATACGTATAAAATCTAGATTTATACCTTATCCGACTTTTCAAACATCCTCTAAGCTCGACTTTATCCATTTTTCTGCAACGCCTAAGCATCGGCTGAAACCTTTATGGGACGGTAGCTTGACTTTTTCGATTTCAGCATAAACGCCAAACAGAAGCAAAAACCTTAAGATTTTTATACTAGTTTCTTGATGTAGGTCAGGCAAGATGCCTAACCTACAGTTTTACAATTAATCACATTGCCAAATTTGAATTATTCTCTCACTAGTTGCACAAATAAGACTTTTGGAAACTTCGCTAAACTTAGCAACGTTAATTTTACTTGCTCCCATATCAAGTTCTTCTCCTGTACGAATTTGCCACAATTTCAAAGCTGCATCTGTGCTTGTACTGGCAATAATCTGAGAATCACAGCTAAAAGATACAGACGAAATATGCGCGCGATGTCCTGCAAAAGTATTAATTTTTTTCCCTGTACTGATATCCCATAAAATTATACTTTGGTCAGAGCAAGCACTAGCTATATATTTTCCATTTGAACTAATGGCAATACAAGTAACAGGCGCCAAATGTGATATTACACTTATAGATTTAAGATTTTTTAGATTCCATAGTTTTATGGTTTTATCACTACTACAGCTAATTAATGTTTGTTTATCTGTACTAAGTATTAACGAATGGACAGTATGAGTATGTGCTTTAACTACATGCAACATTTCTCCCATACTAATATGAGATATTTTGATACTCGTGTCATTACTACTGCTAATTATAGTTTGATTATCTGGATTGATAATAACTGAGCTAACAGGCGCCGAGTGTACTTTGAATTTATTAATTAATTTACCTGTTGCAACTTGCCAAACGGCAATACTACCATCATCACTACCGCTAGCTAGCATTTGATTATCATTACTAAATACAACGCATCGTATTAATTGGTCATGCTTAATAGTGTTTACTAAGTCTCCTGTTGATTCACATATTGATAAGTTCCAAATTTTGATAATGTTATCACTACCTGCACTGGCAATCAATTTTCCATCGGCACTAACTGCTAATCTCCAAATACAGCTACCATGATTTAGAGACTTGACTAATTTACATGGATATGCTCGTTTTGGCTTTTGAGGAGCAGTTTCTTGCTCATACTTTTGTTCTTGCTCTTTTCGTATTCGTTCGCGAAGCTCAAATTTACGTTGAATAACTTCTAACTCTGAAGCTTTTTTGTAATCTGATTTTGCACGGTTGACGTATCCCAGCTTTTCACAAGCCAGCGCGCGAAATTTGTATGCTTCAATATAATCAGGCTTTAACCGAATCGCGATAGTAAAATCTTCAATAGCTTCGCTGTATTTACCTGTGGAAGCTTTGCTCATCCCTCTTTGATAAATTGTTTCTGGAGTGGATGCACTAGAAGAGACGCTTGTTTTGTTTGATGAAGTTGTGTTTACGGTGTTTGTATCTATATATTGATAATTCTTAAGCTGCTCGTAAGCTTGATTAATTATCTTAATCTTTTCTTCGGCGCCTCTTTTTTGTGTTGGGTCTAGAAAACGGTCGGGATGACACTCAAGAGCAAGCTTCCGGTAAGCTTGTTTTATTTCTTCTTGAGATGCACCTGGCTTTAAATCGAGGATTTTTAAAGCTGAATTTATATCGATATGTTCAGTCATGACGACTAGGTAAATATTAAGTATTTAAGGCTACTTTAGTTTTCCCCAAAATACTTACTATCTAACTTTTATATTTTATCGAAAATCTGCTTGTCCAGGTAAATCAAAAGCTATTAGCAAAGCCATTTCTAGCTGCTGCAAAGTTGAATCAGAAACGTTTCCACATAAACGCAAAAACCGAGTTTTGGCTAAAGCACACACTTGTTCTGTCATTGCCAAAGAATCTTGTTCTAAACCTCCTTCTGGTGCATTGATTAATACCTGACTTCGATAAATTCGTTTTCCTATGCGGTAAGTAGTACAAGGAACAGCTAAGACTACTGAACTAGAAAGATTGATAGAGTTGCGACTAACTACAATTACAGGTCGAACTCCTGCTTGCTCAGAACCGGATGTTGGGTCAAGCGAAGCGTCATAAACATCACCTCTCTTCATGATTGAGATTCGCCTAATTTAAAAGCTTCCCAATCTGCGTGTGCAAATTCTTGATTCAAAATCTCAACTTCTGCCTGATACTCAGTATCGTTAGCCATTAAAGCAAATTCGGCATCAATTTCTGCTCTTAGCAAAGCTGCTAATTCATTACGAATCGCGCGTGCGACAAAATCATTACGGCTTTTAGCTTTTCCTTTGCTAACAGCACTATCAGCTGCTTGTAATAGTTCTGCTGGTAAGGTTAAAGTCGTCCGAATGCTGCTATTTTCCATATCCTCATCAAATTTGATGTTATAAATGATGTTTATTTTAGCATCAGTTTTACAAAAATATTACTGCTTAAGGAGGCACCTGTGGTACAAGTTTCTTTACAAAAGCACATAAAAGTAATGGATTTGGACAATTTTGCAATACATTAATTAATTTTTGACGAGGCAAAAAACTGTCACAATAAAAACAATAGGATTAATTTCCTTGCTAGGGGTGCCTGAGTGAAACCGGGCTGAGATTACACCCTTAACACCTGAGTCTGGGTAATACCAGCGGAGGGAAGCTCTTTCATGAAGGAAATGATTTAAATTATGCGAACTGAATGGGTTGCCAAACGACGTGGGCAAGATAATGTTACTCAGATGCATTATGCTCGTACTGGTGTAATTACTGAGGAAATGCACTACGTTGCCAAGCGGGAAAACCTCCCTGTTGAGTTAATTCGCTCGGAAGTCGCGCGGGGACGGTTGATTATTCCTGCTAATATTAATCACACTAACTTGGAACCAATGGCAATTGGTATTGCCTCCAAGTGTAAGGTTAATGCCAATATCGGTGCCTCTCCTAACTCATCGGATATGGCTGAGGAAGTAGCTAAATTAAATTTGGCTGTAAAATATGGTGCCGATACGGTGATGGATTTATCAACGGGTGGTGGTAATTTAGACGAAATTCGTACTACTATTATTAATGCTTCACCCGTTCCCATTGGTACTGTACCTATTTACCAAGTACTGGAAAGCGTTCACGGCAACTTAGACAAACTTACCCCCGATGACTTTTTGCATGTAATCGAAAAACATGCTCAACAAGGGGTAGATTATATGACTATCCACGCGGGTTTGTTGATTGAGTACTTACCTTTAGTCAAATCGCGAATTACAGGTATAGTTTCCCGTGGTGGTGGTATTATTGCGCGTTGGATGCTGCAACACCACAAACAAAACCCTTTATATACCCACTTCAACGACATCATCGAAATCTTTAAAAGATACGATGTTTCTTTCAGCTTAGGTGACTCGCTGCGTCCTGGTTGTACACATGATGCATCCGACGATGCCCAATTATCTGAACTAAAAACTTTAGGGCAACTAACCCGCAAAGCTTGGGAACACAACGTTCAAGTCATGGTCGAAGGTCCCGGACACGTACCAATGGACCAAATTGAGTTTAACGTTAAAAAGCAAATGGAAGAATGTTCCGAGGCGCCTTTCTACGTACTCGGTCCACTCGTCACCGATATTGCACCTGGTTACGACCATATCACCTCAGCTATTGGCGCCGCTATGGCTGGTTGGTACGGTACAGCAATGTTGTGCTATGTAACACCTAAAGAACACTTAGGATTACCCAACGCCGAAGACGTGCGAAACGGTTTAATAGCTTACAAAATAGCTGCACACGCCGCTGATATCGCCCGTCGTCGTCCCGGCGCCCGCGATAGAGATGATGAGCTATCACATGCCCGTTACAACTTCGACTGGAACCGTCAGTTTGAATTATCACTCGACCCAGAGCGCGCACGGGAATACCACGACGAAACTCTACCAGCAGATATTTACAAAACTGCCGAGTTCTGCTCAATGTGTGGCCCCAAATTCTGCCCAATGCAAACCAAAGTTGATGCAGATGCGCTGACAGAATTGGAAAAATTCTTAGCGAAGGATAAAGAAGTTGTAGCGAAATCTTAATCCCCCTAACCCCCCTTAATAAGGGGGGAACAAGATTTTAAGCCGTAGGTTGGGTGGAGGCTTTGCGCTCACGTAGTGTCCCGAAGGGAAACCCAACATTACAGCTCTGTTAGGTTTCTTTGCGATAAAATAGAGAAGACAATATATGTATATTTGTGTATCAATCGAACCAAGTAAATGCTTAAATCGATAGAAGGTATTTATCAGAACGGAAAAATCGAACTACTTGAAACACTTGATTTATTAGAAGGAGCAAAGGTTATTGTTACTTTTGTCTCAAAAGATAATTCCATAGATTTATCTTCTCGTGGGATAAACCCAGAACAAGCGGCAAACTTACGCGCAAGATTACAATGTTTTGCTGAAGACTGGGAACATCCTGATATGGATGCTTACGATGCCTTATAATCGCGGACAAATAGTATTAGTTTTGTTTCCAAGCTCAAACCTTCGCACTGCAAAACGCCGTCCAACTCTAGTTGTGCAAGCCGATAACTTAACAACTGGTTTACCGCAAATAATTGTTGCCATGATTGCCAGTAATTTATCGCGCGCTGGGCATCCAAGTAGGGTTTTGATACAAATAGCAACAGAAGAAGGACAACAAACTGGGTTACTACACGACTCAGTTATTATGACTGACAATCTTGTTACTGTCCTTGAAATAGAAATTGACAGAGTAATTGGGGTTTGGTCGGATATGTCTTCTGTTGATGTTGCGCTAGCACATACTTTTGGGCTTGCTTGAAAATTGGTGGTGCGTAACTGCGATTTGAATTTTTCGTTTTGGTTGTGGTTATTTAATGCAGTTACGCACCCTACTCTCTGCTACATTGCATTGCTTTAGCAACTAGCTAACAGCTTTTTGCTAATGTAATTAACAGCCTGTTGAATTGTTGTAATTTTTTCAGCATCCTCATCGGGAATCTCAATATCAAATTCTTCTTCTAAAGCCATAATTAACTCAACAGCATCTAAAGAATCCGCACCTAAATCTTGAATTAAGTTTGTATTGAGAGTTATTGTATGAACATCAACTGCTAATTGTTCAGCAACAATAATTTTGACTTTTTGGAATAGACCTACGTTGAAATTATTATCAATTACAGGTTCTATTGCTAGATTTTTTGTGTCTACTTGAGTCGTTTGAGGGCTATCAGCTAATTCTTCCTCAACTTCATCTTCAGATTCATCTCTAACTTTGAAATAATAATACAGATTAGCAACAGCTAAATTTGATGCTTTTTCTAAATTAGATGTAACTAGTGTTTTATAACCAGCATTTACAGACTGCTGATTAATATAAAGTTCGTATTCTTGCCGTAATTCATAATCAAACAAAAATAATAGCTGGTCACGCAAAGAGTAAAAATGCGACTTTTCCGCTAGCTTCTCATATATTAATTGCTCTTTTGGCGCCGTTAACACTGCATCTTGACTATTTATTAATTCAAAGTCATTAAAATCAGCACTACTTAAAAGTTTAGATTCTGACGAGGGAAGCGCGCGCATCCAATCAACATGATTTTGCCATGAGTTTAAGACAGCTAAATCATGGTTGTAAATACGTGTAATCTCAGGAAATAGAAAATCAAGCTCGTCACAAGTTTCACAATTGTTAATAATATTTACAAACTCTTGACAAATGTTGTCTTGTAACTGCGAAATTCTATCGCTTACTGCTGACATTTCATTCTGCACTTGATATGTTGCAATTATTCCCTGCTCAATTATCCAAGCGCACTCAAGTCTTCGCAGGCGCCCAGCAGCACAAGTTTCTTCTAATAAATGCGGGTTTGTATAATCAGCTAATGCTTCAAACAACATTCCGCGCGCACCATCAATTTCAGCATTTCTACGACCTAAATCTTGTAATTGCATCGCTGAACGAAAGCGGTTCATTGCCTGAAGAAATAACCCATACGCTCGTACTAAAACTATACGGTGTTGTTCAAATTTGATATCTTGGCATACCTCTTCAATTAATTGCCTGATTTCTGCTCCTTGGTCTTTTAAAGCTTGTTTAAGGTCAACAAACCCATTTTTGACCTCTAACCGTAATTGTTCGACTTCTTTTCTCAATTTTAGTGTTTGATGTAAATTTACTGCTATTAATGCTATACCCGCTACAGTCCCAACACCAATTAATGCTGTAGTCGCTTGCAGAACACCTAAACTAGCCTGCATGGTTTGTAAACTACTTAGTACGCTTGTAAATCCCTGGTGCGTTTGATACATTTGCACTCCACCAGTAACGAATTGAGAAGCAGCTAAAAGTGGAGATAAAGGACTGTTATTAACTGTGGCGCCGATAGCGTGGGCGACAAATTGCCCTGTAACACTATCTCTGGCAATAGATATTGGTACGCCATTACTAAAAACCTGAGCGTATTTTCCTGCTTGAATACCAGCGTCAATTAAAGGAGAGAATTGGAACTGCATTATTTTAAGGCGTTATAAGTTAATTTTTTTGAGCCTAACTTGTTCATCAAAGTGAAAATAACCGTAATTACGCGGTATATAGATAAATTTTGGCTAAGGATGTGGGAATACTAAATCCAACTAGTCTATGTACTGTATATATGAATACTTCCTTAGTTAGCTCTCCAATCGTTGATTTGTTATCACGCATTACTGGGCAAAAGTTGACTCAAAATCACATCACGGCACCTGTAACATTTCTGGCAAGTTTAGTAACAGTGTTGCTGGGAGTAATATTTGTAGATGGCACAGTGGCAGAAGAGGAAAAGCAAAAGCTGCTAACAATCCTTTATAGATTTAGCACACCTGAAAGTGATGTACGGCGCCTGACGCATCTGATGATTAAAGGAATTAAAGAAAACCAGATTTACAAACAAATTAATAATTTACTTACACTCAGCAATTCCCTCTCTGAATCTGAGAAATTATTGCTGATAGCTTTTGGCTATGAAATATCAACCATAGATGGTGGTATAGATTTATCTGAGAAGCAATATTTACAAATCATCGGTAAACATTTGGGCATTAACCCTAAATATTTATCAGTTTTAGAGTCAGCGTTCGCTCATAATAATCATATAGACTACGCAGCTTTAGATGAAGTAAGATTCTGGCTCGACCCTTGTCGGTTTAACGAGTTAGATATTGCCTTTGTAAAAGCTGCGAGTGATATGCTAGCTACTTTACCTACCAAACCTGAAGAACAAGTAACTCAAAAAAAACAAATAGCTTATAGTGGATTAAAAAAGTTTCAAGAAAATCAAAAAGAACTAGACTATCTTTGTTATCGTGTTTTCCAAGTAGTTGAAGATTGTAACGCGCGTGGTTTCTTGCATAGCACATTAATTGATGAAGTAGGAGCAGCGTCTAAAAAATTACAATCTCAGAGTTTTAGATTGGCGGTAGTAGGTGAATTTAGTCAAGGAAAATCAACATTACTTAATGCCTTACTAGGTGAAGAAATTCAGCCAGTAAGAGCAATTCCTTGTAGTGGTACGGTTACAGTTCTGAAATATGGAACTGAAAAACGGGTAATTTGCTGTTACAAAGATGGACGCTCTGAGGAAATTGCTTTCGATGAATATAAACTCAAAGCAGCAATTTCCAAAGAAGCAGCACTTGAGCATCGTAGTGACGAGTTAGCACAATCTAATATTGCAGAAATAATTTTTGAGCATCCTGACTTAGAATTATGTAAAAGTGGTGTAGAAATTCTTGATTCTCCGGGGTTAAATGAACACCCAGAGAGAACAGCGATTACTCAAAAACTCCTCAAAGATGCAGATGCAGCGATTTTCCTTACAAATGCAATGCGTCTTCTGCCTGAGAGAGAAAAAGAATTAATACAGGATGTCAGATTATATTTAAATGCGAATAAAGATAACGAGCCTGCGGAAAATCTGTTTGTCGTAGTTAATTTTATGGATTCTCTCGATGATGAACAAGATAAACAAGATATTAAACAGCGGCTTACAAGCTTTGTTAAGGATAAGAACTTGCTCAGTTCAACAGGAGAAAATCGTATTCATTATATATCAGCAAAGGCAGCATTGAAAGCTATTATCAATGGCAATGATGACGAATACAGAAAAAGTTTCCACGCTTTTAGTGACTCTCTTGAAAAATTCCTGACACTTGAACGTGGCGCCTTGAAAATGAAACGTTCTGTAAGTGAAGTTAGTGATTTAATAAAAAAATCCTTAGATGGGTTAGACCAAGCACAAAAAATATTAGATGGTAAAGTAGAAATTTCTGAGGCTGAAAAACAGAAAATATTTGAACAAATAGGTGAAGCTAGTGGACGTGATATCAGGATTCGTTTAATAGCTTCTCAATTAATAGAGCAAGTAATTGACGAAGCTGCTGACTCTTGGGATGAGTGGCGTGAAGAGTTAGGCGAACGTATGGCTGAAAAAAGTCAGTACTGGTATTCTGAACACAGCCCTGTTTGGAGCCAAAATCAACTCATTCAAGACTATACTAATCAATTTGTTAAAGACTTATCACAAGAAATAGATGATTGGGGAAATGCACAGCTAAAAAATGTCATCCTGCAAAATAACTTAAAAATTCTAGATGCTAATATCGAGCATGAACTAGATGCAATTCAATCAGAATTTAAGAATATCGAACAGCAAGTCAAAGCTGATTTTAGTCAACAGCTTCAATTATCCATTAGCGGCATAAACGATGATTTTATGGGTTTAGGAGGAATAGGTGGTGGTTTAGGGATAGGTGGAGCTTTAGCTGCTGGATTAATAGTATTTACGGGTCTTGGCTTCGTTGCAGTTATTGTTGCCAGTATAGCTGCTACAATCGCTGGTTCATTCGGTTTAGGAATGTTTGATATTGATGGGCTACATGACCAAATCAAGTTGAAAGTTTTTGAAATAGGATTTCAAAAATTTGATGACTCTATCGATAAACTTTCTGAGAAGCTGGATGAAATTACTACTTCTGTATTTAACACTAAAGTCGAATCAGCAAGTAGAGTAATATCTCAAGCTATCTCGCTGTATGAAAATCTTTTACAGCAGCATGAAAAAGCACACCAAGAAACTCTAGAACAACGTCAAGCTGACAAAACATGGATATGTCAAAAACAGCAAGAGCTTGAACAGCTAAACAATAAAATGGAAGCAATATTACAAGAGTTTTGATTATAGCTTACTTAAAAAGGAGTGTAATTCAATATATTGCACTCCTAAGTATAAGGTTAAGTTTTCCTCGTAACGCAGGGAAATTTTGCTTAAGCAATAGTCACAGAGGTCACGGCGCCTCTGGGTCTATACCTAATTCTCGCAGTTTCGCAGCTAAAAGTTCTCCACGCTGTCGTTCAGCTTCTGCGCGTTGACTTTCAGCTTCTGCGCGTTGACTTTCAACTTCTGCACGTTGACGTTCAACTTCTGCGCGTTGGCGCTCCGCTTCTGCACGTTGGCGCTCCGCTTCTGCGCGTTGGCGTTCTAACTCTGCCTGTTCGGAACTCCACAGTAATAAATTACCAGCTTCGTCCCACCATCTTAACCAATTAGTAATATCTGAACCTGCACGAGTTCCTTGCCAAATTCCTAAAAATAACTCTAATTCTGGAATCCAAAAACGTCCTGATACTCCTTCCTGCAAAGCATATCGACCATTTTCAAGGCGCCGTACTTCTAAAGTTATTGCATATGGGTCAAAAATTACGTAAGTAGGAACTTGCAGCACCTGTTCGTAAAAGTATAATTTTCCGTAAGGTGGTGTGGGGCGAATAGAGTATTCTCCACACTCAGTGTCTGAGAGAAATTCCATCACTACAGCTACAGAACTACCTTCTATATTAGGTGTGTAACTACGACGAATTACTCCAGCAGCAACTGGTGATACGTGCGGTACATATAGCCAGTCTGGCGCCTTAACAACAGTTTTTTGGCTAATATTAGCGGCAAGAGCAAAGTTTGAAGCAATCAACATATCTGATTGAACCAAATTTGCTGCAATTAAAGCATCGGTGACAGCTGCTGCAAGCGGGGGTTGCTGAATATTCTCCACAGGTTCATCAGGCAGTATAAAATCGTCTGGAAGTTTCTCCCAGGTAACGATAGGTGATTGAAGCTTGGATGTGGCTATAACCATATGTACCGACTTCCAAAAAACTAATGATTTTAATCATTAGTACAGGTATTCATAAATTGTAGCTGAATCTAAGAGATAAGTGATTGATAATCAAACAAAGTCTAATTATTTAAAATCACTTATCCGTTACATCCGTTTATCATCCGTTGCCAACTTTACCCTGTGCTACAAATTAAACCTGTAAATCTTTATATCTCTTTTGAATATCCTCAATATCAAACACAGCTTCAAACTTTAAATTTTGCGACTCATAAAACTCGGCGCCACCTTGTTTCCTATCCACCAGCGAAATAACTTCATCAACTACATAACCAGCATCACGCAGTCGAGTTACAGCTTTCATTGCTGACTGTCCAGTTGTGACAACATCTTCTAACACAACAACTTTGGCGCCACTTTGTAAAACAGGCCCTTCAATATACGCTTGTGTACCATGACCTTTAGCTTCTTTACGAATAATAAGCGCGCATACAGGTTTATTCTCATATGCCGATACAACGCTAACAGCACTCACTATGGGGTCGGCGCCTAAAGTTAACCCAGCTACAGCTTGTGTATCGGGTGGCAACATATTTAAAAGTAACCTGCCAATAGCCAAGGCGCCCATTGGATGCAGCGTTATTAACTTGCCGTTTATATAGTATGTACTTTTTGCCCCAGAGGAAAGAACAAAATCTCCTTCTTTGTACGCATCTTCGCAAAGTAAATCTAATAACTTGTCACGTAGGGTAGATATATCAGTACTGGCAGCCCAAACATCTGATTTATGACTAATTTCAGCGGAATAACTCATTACAACTGGTAAAAAATTGTGCTACACCAAAGTTGAACTCATCCGAGTTCCCAAACTAAGCATAAATTATGATGTGCGCTCTTGAGGCGCCCACGAGCAATAGCTTAATAGTTCATAAAGTAGGAGTAATTTAATTGTGGGTTTAAAGTTTAAATTATTAAGTAGTCTTTTTATACTACTAGCAGCATCAGTTCCATCAGTTGCAGCAGCACAAGAAAGCGCACCTGGCTATGAAACCGCAGCTGATGCAATGGAAAGAGCTTTCTATAAGAATAGTCCTAACTATTACCGTAACCAAGGTATCAATCGAGATATTGACTTGATATTAGGTACAGGTACACCTTTCCGTAGCTCTTTCCCTGAAAAAGAAATTGAGAGAGATGCTGACTTGGTAAACGCGCTTTACCGAGATGTAATTATGCAGCAAGCAATGAATGACCCGTACATTCGTACACCAGACCTACCCAACCCTTACAATACATCTTTAATGATGTCCCCACGTATGAATCAAGAGAAGCTCAGAAGCGGCACTGAGTTCCGATTTGAACAAAGATAATATACGTGTGTAGAGACGCGATGTTCCTCGCGTCTCTACATCGTTCTGTTATAAAAATCCAGGGTACAGGAGTTGAACCTGTCTGGGACGAATTATGAGTTCGTTGCCTAAACCGATCGGCCAACCCTGGCTGACTAAACTAATAATCTACAATAACACACAAAAAGACTTTTGCCAGCTGCTCTGTCAAAAAAAATCTGTAAATGTTAAGTCAGTAGTGGTAGTTTATCGGATTATAATACATAATTTGAGAATAAAATAGTGCAAACTAATATTGATAAAGTTGACTAATGCTTTTAGTTCACAAACCCCTCTATTGTTACATTAGCCCAATTCTTTATTCTCTTGAGTATTAAGAGCGATGAAACTTAATTCTACTGTGCTTCTGACGTTGACTTTATTAACCCTGATGTTGGGAGCTGGTTCTGTAAGTGCAATAATCGGTTTTGATGTCGGTAGTAAAGCCCTAAAAGGCGTAACTACACCCGACGCACGTCCTACTAGTAAGTTTGCTAGCGCTAAATCTGGTAATACGGCACACACAGGAGTGGCATTATTAAGGGAAGAAGAAATATTAAAAATTGTAAAGGCACGTATTGAAGGTAAGACTAAGGCTGCTAAAGCGTCGAAGTCTGATGATGACGAAGATAAGGAAAAGCAAAAGCCAGAAGAGAAACCAAAGGAGACACAAGAAAAGCCTCAAGCTGGATTTCCTATCAATGCTGAAAATGGCGGTGTGAACTTCTCGGTACAGTCAGCACGCTTTTCGGGTGGCGATTTGTTACTTAGGGTAAAAATGCAAAACAAAGGTTCAGAAACTGTACGTTTTTTGTATAGTTTTTTGGATGTTACGGACGATAAGGGCAGAACTCTTAGCCAAAGTACTGAAGGATTACCCGCCGAATTACCAGGAAATAGCTCAGAATTTACTGGAACGGTTAGTATTCCTACACCACTACTTGATGATGTCAAAAAAATATCACTAGCTTTGACTGACTACCCAGCACAAAAAATGCGACTTGAAGTATCGAATATCCCAGTGGAAAGATAAATTTTAGTGGGCGCTTATTTATTGGCGGGTTATCAATAAAGTGAGTTTCAGAGATGTGGGGCTGAGGTTGTTGTCGGTGTTGTTGCTGATTGCAATCAATGCTTTTTTTGTGATTGCTGAGTTTTCGATGGTGACGGTGCGACGTTCGCGCATCCACCAGTTGGTTGAGTCAGGTGATGCAGGTGCCGTTGCAGTTGAATCGCTGCATCGTAGTATAGATAGACTACTATCTACTACTCAATTAGGCATAACCCTATCCAGCTTGGCGTTGGGATGGATAGGGGAAAGCACGATGGTTAAATTGATTGATCTATGGCTGACGTCATTACCACTGCCTAGTGGGATGAATTTTTTTGTTATGCATTCGCTTTCAATTCCCATTACTTTTCTTTTAATTGCTTACTTGCAAATTGTTTTGGGTGAACTTTGCCCAAAATCGCTGGCAATTCTTTACTCGGAACAGCTTGCAAGATTTTTGGGTCCGCTTTTCAAAGCAATAGTTAGATTCTTTAGACCGTTTATCTGGATACTCAATCAATCTAATCGATGCTTACTCGGACTTTTTGGTATTGAGTATACTGGTAAAAGCTGGCGCCCGCCTGTTACATCTGAAGAATTGCAGCTAATTATATCGACCGAACGCGAATCAACAGGGCTACTTGCGAAAGAACGAAAATTACTTAAAAGGGTTTTTGAATTTGGAGAAATTACCGTTCAAGCAGTAATGATTCCCCGTACTAGTATCGTATCACTACCAGTAAACGCCTCATTACAAACTTTGCTCAAAACAATGATAACTACTGGTTATTCATGCTACCCCGTCATAGGTGAAGATTTGGATGACGTTCGTGGTATTGCTTACTTTAAAGACCTAACAAAACCGTTAGCTCTAGGCAAACTCACGCTAGATACACAAATTCAACCTTGGATAAGACCAGCAAGCTTTGTCCCAGAAAACACACTGCTCCATGAATTGCTGCCAGTGATGCAGCGACAAAAGCCAGCAATGGTGATGGTGGTAGATGAGTTTGGGCAAACTGCTGGACTGGTTACTATCGAAGACGTTATTGGTACTATTATCGGTGATGCCAATGACTCAGAGAATGCGAATAATCTATCTATTCAAGTTCTGGATGAACACACATATTTGGTGCAAGCACAAATCAATGTCGAAGAATTAAATGAAAATTTACATATCAATTTACCTCTGACAAGAGAATATCAGACAGTAGGAGGCTTCTTACTGTATCAATTGCAGAAAATTCCAGCTTTGGGGGAAATTTTTATCTACCAAAACCTGGAGTTCACGGTTATCTCAGTCGTTGGTCCACGCTTGCACCAAATTCAACTGCGAAAATTAGAAGTTTAAAATTGGAAGTAATGGAGTTAAAATTTTGATGGTAAACGTATCGACGAATACAGTTTTATTCCCAATTAAAAGAAAATAGAAACCCGGTTTCTACGCAAAATTGTTCTTTTCATTACAATATTTCAACCAAGAAAGCGGGTTTCTAAATTTAAAAATAATTTTTATTTTGTTGCTGATAAGCTGCAATTGCGCTGTAGTAACATGAATCCGGCTAATCGGTATTTGGAGTAAAATATATAAAGTTTGCGAGAAGACTTATTCAATTTTGTATATAGTATACAAAAACGCTCGTAAGTAGAATCCCATAGTGTAGGGAATGCGCGCATAAGACCTCATGTTACGGGAACTCACAACAAACTTTGAAATTCTTCATAGATATAACCTCCATGTTACCATCTGGATGGTTTAAAACGGCTCGTTATTGGTATTTTGTATGATATGCCAATGTCCGTAGCATCTCTATATTTGGTGGTTGAGGAGAGAATAATAGTGCAAGATAGCATGTCAGTGGCAGAACCAAATCCATATACACAACGTAGCCCACTACGCCCTATCCGCGTCGGTGTGATTGGTGTAGGTAACATGGGGCAACATCACGTCCGCGTTTTTAGTTCAATGAAAGACGTTGAACTAGTGGGAGTGGCAGATATTAATTTTGAGCGTGGACTGGAAACAGCAAGCAAGTACAAAGCTCGCTTTTTTGAAGATTATGCTGACCTGCTACCTCTTGTCGATGCGGTTTGTATTGCAGTGCCAACAAGGATGCATTACGCCGTCGGTATTAGTTGTTTGTTAGCAGGCGTCCATGTTCTAATCGAAAAGCCTATTGCTGCAAGTCTTTCTGAAGCAGAATCGCTCGTTAATGCTGCTGCTGAGTCGGGATGTATTTTGCAAGTCGGTCACATTGAGCGCTTTAACCCTGTTTTTCAAGAATTGAGTAAAGTTCTGAAAACCGAAAAAGTTTTAGCTCTCGAAGCGCACAGAATGAGTCCTTACTCAAATCGAGCTAACGATGTGTCAGTTGTCTTGGATTTAATGATTCATGATATTGATTTATTGCTTGATTTAGCTGCGGCGCCTGTGGTTAAGTTAACTGCTAGCGGGACTCGCAGTCCAGACTCTGTTTATTTAGATTATGTGACAGCAACATTAGGATTTGCGAACGGGGTTGTCGCTACACTGACTGCAAGTAAAATTACGCATCGAAAAACTCGCAATATCTTAGCTCACTGTCAAAACTCACTAACTGAAGCAGATTTTCTTAAAAACGAAATATTGATTCATCGACACACAGGAGCTAACCCAAACACCGATTTTCGACAAGGACTTTACAAGCAAGATGGCTTAATTGAAAAAGTTTACACTAGCAATATTGAGCCTTTACGCGCGGAATTAGACCATTTCGTCAACTGTGTTCGTGGTGGCAATCCTCCTTCTGTGGGTGGAGAACAAGCATTAAAAGCTTTACGTTTAGCTAGTTTAATAGAGCAAATGGCGCTTGAAGAGCGTGATTGGAATCCATTAGATTGGGAATCAGAACATTCTAATATCCGGCAATCATTAACGCCTATTGTTTAGGTAGATGTTGGGGGATTGGCGCGCCTATTCCCCCTTCTCAAATTTATACCAAATTTCTACGATTAATAAATTAAGTTAGCTGTTATACTTGCTACGTGCTTGTAATGTATTAATTTTGTATTAATCACATTAGAAGCTAACATTTTAACTATTCTACACGCGCAGGCGCCTCCATAATCGGGCAAAATTATTTAAGTAATAATGTAACGAGACGGCTAGAAGTTTCACAAAATCAACTCAATGTTCGATTGGATAATACCAAGTGTAATAAATATCGTCTATTCCTTGGGTTACTTTGGAATAGCTTTAATGATGTTCTTAGAGAACCTGTTCCCACCAATTCCATCGGAATTGATAATGCCCCTAGCAGGTTTTACAGCCAACCCCGTCGCAGTTGCAGCAGCGCAAGCTTCAGGAAAGTTACCTCTATCCGTACAACCACTCAATATTGGAGCAGTTTTTTTAGCTGGCTTAATTGGTTCTACATTGGGTGGGTTGGTTTGGTACTACCCAGGTAAAATGCTTGGAGAAAAGCGTCTGAAGAAACTTGCAGACAAATACGGCAAGTGGATAACCGTGTCAAGCAAAGACATTACCAAATCTATCGAATGGTTTGACCGTCAAGGTAGTAAAGCTGTCTTTATTGGGCGCCTAGTACCAGGGGTGCGAACATTAATTTCGGTTCCTGCGGGTATTGGTAACATGCCGTTGCCATCTTTCTTATTTTATACAACATTGGGTAGCGCACTGTGGACAGGTTTGCTAACATACTCAGGATATGCGTTAGGTACACAGTACGAGTTAGTTGATAAGTACCTTGCCCCTGTATCAAAAATTGTGCTGGCGGCTTTAGTACTGACATTTGGCTTGTGGGTGTTCAAACGCAAACAAAAACGAAGACCAAGATAGCAGCGACTAGTAGAGCGATAATTTCAACCATTCGTGTATTTTGTAACTTCTTCGAGTTGAAGAACGAGTATGCAAACGTTTAGTAACGTATCTCTAGCTACATTTGTATTTAGGTAAAAATTTTTGTTACCAGCGTTTTCTAGTACTCGTTTTTTTGCGATAAGAGCATGATAACTTGTTAGAGCTAAGTAATTACTAGGAGCTTTATGACAGACCAACCCAACAATACAACACCAATTAGCGCAGCAACTCCAATGAACGCTGCCTCAATTCCAATGAATCGCACCCCAGTGACTGCAAATCCCATTGGTGCAAATCCAATGGCAGCAAACCCAGGAGTGGCGCCAAGACCAACTGGAAATAGCTCAGGCAAAAATATACTTAGCGTTGACTTAGGTAGAACTTCCACAAAAACCTCCGTCAGTCGCGAACCAAACAGCGTATTATTTATTCCTGCCAACGTCAAAAAAATGACGATGGAAGAAGTACGTGGTGGAGTATTTGAAGCACGTGCTACCGACCCATTGATGGACTTGTGGATGGAGTTTCAAGGTAGCGGTTACGCAATTGGTCAATTAGCTGCTGACTTTGGAGCTAACTTAGGTGTCGGTCAATCAAAAGTAGAAGACGCACTTGCAAAAGTACTAGCTTGTGCAGGTTACTTCAAACTTAGAGACGAAATTTCTGTAGTACTAAGTTTGCCCTATCATTCCCAAGAGCAATTTGAACGTGAAAAAAGTCAGTTGATGAGTCAAATCAGCGGACCACACGTAATGAACTTCCGTGGTGAGACAGTAGAACTCAACGTCACCAAAGTTTGGATAATGCCCGAAGGTTACGGCAGCTTGCTATGGTGTGAAGCACAACCTAAAAAAGGTCCTGGAACACCTGACTTTACAAAAGTTTCAGTTGCCATTGTTGACATTGGTCACCAAACAATCGACTGCTTAATGGTTGATAACTTCCGCTTCGCACGTGGAGCTTCCAAGAGCGAAGAATTTGGTATGAACAAGTTCTACGAACTAGTTGCCGCTGAAATCGAAGGTTCTGACGCACAATCATTATCTTTAATCGCTGCTGTAAACCGTCCAAAAGGTGACCGCTTCTACCGACCACGTGGCGCCAGCAAACCAGCAAACTTAGATGATTTCCTACCAAATCTGACCGAGATGTTCTCTCGTGAAATTTGTAATCGTGTATTAGCATGGTTGCCAGAACGGGTAACAGACGTAATTCTCACTGGTGGTGGTGGCGAATTTTTCTGGGATGACATGCAACGTTTACTTAAAGAAGCAAAAATTAACGCTCATTTAGCTGCACCATCGCGGCAAGCTAACGCTTTGGGACAGTATATTTATGGAGAGGCACAGCTATCCAATCGTCCCGCTAAGGCTTAAAAGAAATGTTCCAATGGTCAAAAAAAGTAGTTAAATCAGTCACATTTAATCCGGGGGTTGCGGACGAAAGTTTGCTTGCGCTAGTCGAAAGCCATTTGGAAAAAGACCCTGATAAGTCGTTTAGCGACCTTTGTAAAGAAGCGTTGTGGCAAGCTTTGTGCGTACCAGAATCGGTACGCCCAAACCAAAAACCCACACAAGCACTACCGTCGTCATCACCATCACAAATATCAATACCACCGCCATTACCTAGTAGTACTGGTGGTGGTGAACCACAAATCGCCGACCTACATCGTCAAATTACTGACCTTGAAGGACGCTATTATTCCAGAGAAGCTACGAGACTCGATGCCGTCGAAACTCAGCTAATACAACTGAGTCAACAAGTTGCACAACTGGCAATTATGGTAACACAGGGTGTCACCGTTCAAGTTGCCCCAACCCAATCACTACCTACAGGAGGAGAAGTATATAAACCTAGTAACACTCCTCCTCCGGCGCCTGTTGAAGTTGACCCTGTTATTAGCCGCTTGAGTCTACTTGTTGATGATTTCTAGTTCAAGCAAATATTCACACAGGGTGAGTCATCATACTTTTATTCGCACTCCTTGATACATGTGTATTGAGGAGTATTGTTTTTTCTTGTGGAACAGTTATTAGCCAGATAATTGAAAGAGTAAATGTCATTGTTGAAGTAGCAGAGAAAAAAAGCGAGCAAAAGCTAGTAGTAATAGTAGATGGATTAGATAGACACGATTACGTTACAGGCGCCTAGCTTACACTCAAAGCTTGTTAGCAAGAAATCTTGAAGATACAACACAAGCTTTTGACCTACTAGCACAAGCGGAGCAAAATATCCATCAAGCCATGCAAATAAATACCGCAGGCGCCTACATAAAAAATCTTGCTTACGATTACATAGCCCTCAGCCTACTTATTTCGGAACGTCTACGCCTTTTACCTAACAACGACTTATCACCACAAGAACGAATAGCCCAATTTGAGCAAAATTATAATACTGGTTTTTCTTACTTTGATGAGCTAGGGCAAACTATAAGTAAAGCAGATGAAGCGCTTGATATCGCGCGCGCATATCTTGAAGTTGGCGCCTTAGAAAATCTTAAATTTGCCAAACAATTAGCTCAAGAATTCCTTCATGTATTCCAAGAGTACAACCGTCGTCAGCTGGAAGCATCTGCTTGCAAGCTTTTGGGCGAAATCTATTTAAAGCGTCGAGAGCGTAATCGCAATAATGCAGGAGCAATTGCTACACAGTTTTTAACTGAGAGTCTGCAAATTTACCGCGCGCTTGATTTACAGGAAAAAGCTTCCGAGGTTGAAAAGTTGCTATATACTTCTGGCGAATAATAATAACACCGTAAAAAAAATTTCAGTGTCGAAACTTTTTAACGAATTGGCGCCGATACAGACATTGTTTCTCTAGTTATCTTGAGGTGCCGTTACAGATGTAGGTTCTACAACAAATATTTCTGTACTGTAACGGTTAAAGTCTTCTACATTGAATGTAAGAACATGAGTTAACCCATGAACAAGCATGGCAGCAACAAGACGAGCATCATGTACATTAACCCCTCTTACTGAGTACGTTACAACAAGCCTTTCCCATTCTTGGTAAATAGCAGAAGTATCTAGCAGCAGCGTAAACAATGCTTTTAATCGATTAATCTCTGCTTCTGCTTCTTCTGGAGTGCGTCCTAAACCATTTCTCTGAGCAGGACGTGTATAAACTCCCCAAAACTCAATCAAATTTTGCGGCACGATATGAAGCTTTTCTCCGCGACGACGTAGTTCGTTTATAGCATTCGTAGCATCATTATTCATTGGGTGGTTGGGGTCAACGCTACGAAGCAATATATTTGTATCAATAAGATACGCCACATTTAACCTCGCTCTCCGTAAATACTTTCTCGACTAATATCTTCATCGGACAGCATTGGAAAGTTAAGCCCCCGGTGACAATTTACCCACTCATCAAATGCTGCTATCCATTCGTCAGCAGTTGCTGTTTCGCTAAATGGTCGCTTTCGCTCTGCCTGTTTTAACTTCAAAAGCTCATTTAACATTGCATTCAGGTGAGGTTTAACAATTTCTTCTGATAAATTTGTTATTTGTATCAACGTTTGTGTAATTCTGTCAATCTCTTGTTTATGGCTTGCTTGTAGATTGTGAAGAATTTGGCTTTCTTTACCTTCACCGAATGATGTGCTGGTTGTCATAGTATTACTTTTAGACTTTTACTCACTTTAACTTAACAAACTTTTTTCATTATTATTCAACTTTTTTTGTTTAACATAGTTACGAAAGCCATTCACTGTAAGTTGTGAGAGCCATTGATGACGTTCTTTTGTATAGTCACCATAGCCTACTTTAAACTGCTGTAAAAATTTCAGCGTTCCTGCTACCCCTAAAGCATCAATTAAGGCTTTATATACTTCTTTTTTAATAGATGTCAGTTTCATTGTTTTTATCTATTTGTAAAATATTTGTTAATGAAATAGTAAGGTTTTCGACTTAATATATTAGTCACTGTACGCAAATAATCAGTATCTAACAACCAATGGCTCATGCTGTACCATCTGTATCAAAATCCAACTCGCGCTCTGCCAGTAGTTGTGCCGAAATCTCCTCAAAGTCCTTATCTCCCTCAAATATACCAATAAAATCTAACCAGGGATTATTTGGAATTTCCAGTGTCAGAACTTCTATATTTACTCATGTAGCAGATCTAAATCATTTGTAAAATCCATACGCTGTAGAGACGCAATTAATCGCGTCTCTACGTGGATACATTTTTTACAACTCATATGGGATTGCTATATGTCCATAAAATAACAAGTCCACCAAGAAACAATTTCAGTAATGTTTGTGTCAAGTATTATGGACTTAATGTAATGATTGTTATACCGAAGTCATTTTTTACCGGGTGACTTACGTAAATGCTAGAATCCTCTGGTGGAAAGTTAGGATATCTCGATGTCAGTAGCAGCTAAGTCAATCAAGTTTGGTACGGATGGCTGGCGCGGTGTAATTGCCGATGAGTTCACTTTTGAGCGTGTCGCATTAGTCGCCCCCGTTGCAGCTAAAGTTTTATTTGATACTTACGGTCAGCAAGTCAGGAACCGTAAAATTATTGTTGGTTTTGACCGCCGATTTATGGCGGAAGATTTTGCGCTTTTTGTCGCAAATATTGTTTCTGCTGCTGGTTTTGATGTGTTATTGAGCGAATCTTTTGCCCCGACGCCTGCTTTTAGTTGGGCTGCAAAGCAAGAAAATGCTTTAGGCGCCTTAGTAATTACAGCAAGTCATAACCCAGGTAAATACTTAGGTTTAAAAGTTAAGAGTGCTTTTGGTGGGTCTGTACCTCCAGAAGTAACGAAAGAAATAGAAGCTTTGTTGGGTGAAACATTACCCCCTGCTGAGACACCAGGCAAAATAGAAAAATTTAATCCTTGGTTGAGTTATTGCGAAGGTTTAAAAAGTAAAGTTGATATAGCCAAGCTTCGCGATGCAATTGCGGATGGTAAACTAACTTTGTTTGCTGATGTTATGCACGGCGCCGCTGCTGGTGGTTTGGCGATGCTGTTGGGCGATAATGTTAAAGAAATTAATAGCGATAGTGACCCAACTTTTGAAGGTGGGGCGCCGGAACCTTTACCCAAATATCTGTCAAAATTGTTTGGTGTAATGAAAACACACCGCGAACAAAACCCAAATAACTTAACTGTGGCTCTGGTTTTTGATGGTGACTGTGACCGTATTGCTGCTGTTGATGGGGAAGTTAATTTTCTTAGTTCACAAATACTAATTCCAATTTTAATTGACCATTTAACTAAGCGACGCGGTTTTACTGGTGAAATAGTAAAAACTGTTAGCGGTTCCGATTTAATACCGCTAGTTGCAAAACTGCACAATCTTTCAATCTTTGAAACTCCTGTTGGTTATAAATATATAGCTGATAGAATGCTCGCGGCACCTGTTTTGCTTGGTGGTGAAGAATCTGGTGGTATTGGTTATGGTACACATATTCCAGAACGTGATGCACTGTTATCTGCTTTATATGTTTTAGAAGCTATTGTCGAGTCAGGTTTAGATTTAGGTGATTATTACCGCGAGTTACAATCCTTAGCTGGTTTTGATGCTGCATATGACCGTATTGACTTACCTTTAGCAAGCATGGAAGTACGCGCGAAGTTACTCGAACAACTGCAAAAAGAACCTCTAAAGGAAATTGCCGGAGTTGCGGTAACTAGTTGTCAAACTATTGATGGTTATAAGTATCGTCTTGCTGATAACCGTTGGTTGATGATTCGTTTTAGCGGTACTGAACCTGTTTTACGTCTTTATTGCGAAGCTGCAACCCTCGAACAGGTACATGACACTTTGGCGTGGGCTAAAGAATGGGCGTCTTAAAGTATTAACTCATAACTTGTAAGGTGCGTGACGCTACTAGATAGCTGGCTTCGTTTTAAGATTGTTGTAGCGTCACGCACCCTACTTTTATGACTTTATTGGTTGTTGCTACAGGTAATCCTGGCAAATTACGCGAAATGCAAGCTTACCTTGCTGACTCTGGTTGGGAATTAACGCTTAAACCACCCGAATTAGATGTTGAAGAAACTGGCGAAACTTTTTCTGAGAATGCTTGTTTAAAAGCTTCCCAAGTCGCAATTGCTACCAATAACTGGGCAATTGCCGATGATTCTGGTTTGGAAGTTGATGCTTTGAACGGCGCCCCTGGTGTGTACTCTGCACGCTATGGTAGTTCTGATGCTGACCGTATAGCTCGGTTATTACGTGAACTTGGGAATAATAATCAGAGGGGAGCGCAATTTGTTTGTGCAGCTGCAATCGCGCGCCCTGATGGAACGATTGCACTGCAAGCTGAAGGTGTTTGTCGCGGTGAAATACTTAATGCACCGCGTGGGAATGGGGGTTTTGGTTATGACCCCGTTTTTTACGTTCCGGAGCAAAATTTCACTTTCGCTGAAATGACACCAGAAGTGAAGCGCTCTGTTAGTCATCGCGGCAAAGCTTTTGCAAATTTACTCCAACAGTTGCCACATATAGAGATGTAATCAATTACATCATTACACTACACGGCTTCGGTGTTCTTTTCGCCAGTTCGTATTCGCACCACTTGCTCAACTGGCGATATGAAAATTTTACCGTCGCCAATTTCGCCTGTACGAGCCGCAGCAATGATTTTATCCACCACCATATCAACCTGATTGTCTTCTACGACTATTTCTACCTTGAGCTTTTGTAGAAACTCAACGGTGTACTCAGAACCACGATAACGCTCGGTTTGACCTTTCTGGCGCCCGAAACCTCGTACTTCTGATACTGTCATACCAACAATACCAGCGTTTACTAACGCTATCTTGACTTCATCCAGTTTGAAAGGGCGGATAATTGCTTCGACTTTTCTCATGTGTTTTCTCCTTGTTTATAGTAGCTTCGTTTATATATCTAATCAGAACATCTGTCAGTAGCTCTAATTTTTTAATTTAAGGAAAAATTTATTTATTCCTAATAAACCTAAATTCTTAGGTCTATTTGTGCCCTACGAAAGCACACACAGCAAATCTTAGAAGATGCCTCTCCCCATAACGCTTCTTTACCACTCCCTTAGTATATAGTTTTCTAATCTTAACCATCATTAATTTAACATTATTTTGTATTTCTTGTAACAGAAATAATGTTTAATATTTGGTAAGCAAAAATACACTCTTAACTCTTTTATTGAGAGTTGTTATGATTTGCTAACAATGGACGTACAATCAAATATCCGGCGCCAAATGCTGTAAGAACGATTAATAATATAGCGACTAACAACATCCATCCGTTCGTTTCGCCTTTTTGCGTATTGCTGTAAGGGTAATAGCGAACTTCCTGTTCTTCAATGTACACAGGTTCTGACATTGAAAAATATTCAGGAGTTGGTTCGGGACTTGGCGCCCTGTTGATTTTAATCTTTTTTGGCGCCGCAACACGTTGTTTGCGTGGTTGTGGTTTAGGAGTTTGTTGCGGTTGTGGTGATGCTTGCCGATTTACGCTTCTTTCGTTGTCAGTTGGATAAACTTGTGGGTTATAACTGTTTGTGGATTGAGTAGATATCAGTTGCTGTAACTGCATTACCGAATTAACCGCTTTCGCTATTTCTTGCCGCAAAAGCTGATTTTCTTGGCTTAAATGCTGGTTTTTAGCAGAAAGTGTATCAACTACTGACTGTGCAGCTTGGAGTTCTGCTGCTAAGTCACGATACACTGACAAGGGTACAGATGGTGGGTAACCTTGATTATTTGAATATTGAGTATTAGGGACGGAGTTTACAGTAGTTCGCATGTTTGTTCGTTCGTTCAAATATTGTTCGGAATTTGAGTCAAAGTGTAAATTGCCACAATCAAGATTAGATAGATACAACAATAACTGCCTCTACCCAATAGGCAGTTATTGAAGCTATGCCGGCATGATAATAGAAAACTGCTCTATGAGCAAAGGTTTTTTAACACTATATTTGTAACAGTGGATAGAAATGTCCCACTGGCCCTGTCCCTTTACCTATATCAAGCGCATATGTTAAGGCTACAGTCACGTAATCTTTAGCTTTTTGGACTGCGGTAAATAGATTTTCGCCACGGGCAAGGTTCGCTGTTATTGCTGCTGCCAATGTGCAACCTGTACCATGAGTATTTTTTGTATTAACTCGCTGCGCCGTTATTATCTCCAAAGTTTTCCCATCAAACCATACATCTGTACCACGTTCTTGCCCTGTCATTCCACCACCTTTGACTAATACTGCTTTAACAGCTAAATGTTGGTGGATATATTCAGCAGCTAATTTCATCTCATCGAGTGAATTAATTTCTATCCCCGTTAGAATTTGAGCTTCATAACGGTTAGGTGTTACCAAAACTGCTAACGGTAATAAAGTTTCGCGAAGTATTTTTACAGCTTCATCATCAATTAATTGTGCCCCAGCCCGCGACACCATAACTGGGTCTACAACTAAGTTTTCGATTTGTAATAATTCTACTTGTTTGGCAACGGCGCCTATTATTTCCTTATTAAGCAACATACCTGTTTTCGCAGCTTGCACACCAATATCTTCGGCAACCGCTTGCATTTGGGCAACCACAGCTTCAGGTGGCATTGCATCAACTCGCGTTACACCGAGTGTATTTTGAGCAGTAATGCAAGTCACCGCACTAGTACCATGTACACAATGAAACGCAAAAGTCCGCAAATCTGCCTGAATTCCGGCGCCTCCCCCACTATCTGAACCAGCAATAGTCAAAGCAACAGGCACCCTAGATACTTTTTTTACATCCATAATTAATAAATTCAAATCATAAATCCATAATAATTATTATTCTTGTGGGATGGGCTTGAAGAGTGCCCCGTCCATCCAAATTTTTATCTGCCCATCCATCCCAACTTTGAGTTGGCGCCTTTGTTATACCGTTTCTCGATGAAGATGCGCTTTATCCCTGACTGTAGAGATTGACATGTCAATCTCTACGGGATTTATTTGGCGCAACTTTATGCAGAATTGGTATTACTACCTCGATACATATGGGCATTATAGAGTCAGGCTGATTATTAAATTAAAAAAATATATGTCAATGATTTTTTCTGATTCAGATGCATTTTTACACCAATATTAAATAATTACCGAAAGACATAATGGAAGCTTAAAGTGCATTTCGGCGCCGGGTCATGGTGCAGAATTTATTATTACTATTCCTATAAATGCTAAAGCGTAGGTTGGGTGCAACCCAACACACTTCATATCTGTTGGGTTGCGCTTACGCTCCACCCAACCTACATAGTCTTTACTTTTTGTAGATATTCGCACCATTTTGCAGCAAGGGGTACTTCAGTAAAAGGTACTCGTACTGATTTTGTGGGTTCAGAAAAATTAAACTCTAGTTCAATGGAACGACCACGTTGGGGTGGTTGCTCGATATCTACTTTGTTGCCATTGACTAATAGCTGGATATTAACCACATCTTTAAGTGAAAAAGTTTCGAGGTTGATTAAACCCTTGGGAGTCGGTTTACCCCAAGTAATATTACTGTCTTTTTGACCCAGTACTGCGTATATATCATATTTTGCCTTGTCAAACTGCGATGCCCAAGTCTCGTAAGCTTGAACTTTTTTAAATTCCCTTGAACCTTGCCAAGCTAGCCAAAAGAATGCTACGAGTAAAGGCAACCATAAAAAACCACGTTCCATAATGTTTTAATTATCTGTTAAAGTGAAATTTTTGTAACTAATCGCCCAATATAAACCCAAGCTGGATGTGTATAAGTTATCGTAGTGGCAACTGGCTTTCATCGGTAATCAGTAATATATGAGAAGGCTAATACTAACTTGTTTGTTTGTGATAGGGCTGTGTGCAGCCTTATTCAATTTCGTTAACTTCCAGGGACTTGGCGCCCAAGGGGAGTTTAAGACGCTCCTACTTGACTTCCGGGAAGATATCCCTTCTACCAAGTTGCAGCAAGATTTGGCTAAAATCTCGCAGCAGTTCAACGTCACGCCAAAGCTGGATAATAAATTTTCCGAAAAGGATAACGTTTATATTATCAAAGGTGACAAAGCGCGTCTTAAGCAGTTGCGCTCTGAATTCGCAAAAGATACCGAATTCATTGAACCTAACTATATTTACAAGATTCCTAAACAAGGTCAAGTCGCAAGACTTGCAGAATATCTCGACCCGCGACCAGAAGAATCTAAAGAACCTGCACCTTTATTAACTGGTGCAAATGACCCTTATTACAGCAAACAATGGCACTTACACAATATTAATGTTGAAGGCGCCTGGAAACAAACTAAGGGTAGTGGTGTTACCGTTGCTGTCATTGACACGGGTGTTACACAAGTTCGTGATTTGATTGAAACTAAGTTTGTCAAAGGTTACGACTTTGTTAACGACCGTGAAAAAGCAAACGATGACAATGGACATGGGACACACGTAGCCGGAACTATTGCTCAAGCTACTAATAATAGTTGGGGTGTTGCGGGTATTGCATATGAAGCCAGCATTATGCCTTTAAAGGTTCTTAGTGATTACGGTGGTGGTACTGTTGCTGATATTGCCGAAGCTATTCGCTTTGCTGCTGACAACGGCGCCAACGTTATTAATATGAGCTTGGGTGGTGGTGGTGAAAGCCAGTTGATGAAAGAAGCAATTGACTATGCACACAGTAAAGGTGTAGTTATTATTGCTGCTGCTGGTAACGAAGACGCTAACGGCGCCGCATATCCTGCACGCTATCCCCACGTTATCGGTGTTTCTGCACTTGGTCCTGATGGAGAAAGGGCGCCTTATTCTAACTATGGTGCAGGTGTTGATATTTCTGCCCCTGGTGGTAGTGATGCTGGTAAGGTTCTCCAAGCAACCGTTGATATGGATAACAAAGGAGAAGAAGTATTCCTTGGTTTACAAGGTACTAGCATGGCATCTCCCCATGTTGCCGGTGTTGCTGCTTTAGTTCGTGCATCAGGAGTTGAAAATCCATCGGAAATTGAAAACGTACTTCTTGGTTCCGCACGGGCTATTCATGAAGATGGTTTAAACTATTACGGCGCCGGACAACTCAACGCCGAAGCCGCAGTTAAGCAAGCTACCGAAGGTCAAATTACTTTCCAAGACTTTTGGCGCTGGTTACGTGAAAACGGTTACCTCAATCCTCGTTTCTGGATTGATGGTGGTGCATATGCACTAATACCAAAACTTCTCATGGTTGTAGGTTCTTACCTGCTTGCTTGGTTCCTACGGGTTTACTTCCCATTCTCATGGAGTTGGAGTTTATCGGCAGGTTTACTTTTTGGTAGCTCAGGTTTATTTCCTCTCAAAGGACTTTATATCTTTGATTTACCACAGTGGCCCTTCCGTGTACTAGGTAGCTCTATTCCTGAACTTGGTAACGCTATTCAAGGAACTGATGCATTTAATCCTATCTTCGCAAGCGTACTTATTCCTTTAGGTCTAGTTGCTTTGCTATTAGGACATCCAAAATTAAAATGGTTTGCTATTGGTTCTTCAATAGGTATCGCCACATGTTTGGGGGTTAGTTCATTCTCTGACCCTGCTGTATGGGGTTTAGGCGCCGATTGGATATCAAGAATTTTCCTTCTCGTTAATGCCGTCATCTGTTACGGTCTCGCTCACTTTATTGTGACAAACGAAGAAAAAACTGCACAATAATGTAGAGACGCGATTAATCGCGTCTCTACACCCCCCTAATACATTAATTTATGTCTATTACAGTCACTGGTACTATTCAACGTCGCGATATCGGTATGGGCGCCTGGGCATTCGTTACCGATGAAGGCACTACTTACGAAATTCCTCGTAGTGCCGACAAAAAGTTACTTCAAGCAGGACAAAAAGCTAAAGTTACAGGACAGGTACGTGAAGATGTCATGACGAGTGCAATGATTGGACCCGTCCTAGAAGTTAAGTCTTTTGAAGTTCTTTAAATACCTACTGAGCAGGAACAGAATTTAACACTGCTTGCAAGCGTTCTCGAAACTCTCCTTTGGGATGTCCCCCTTTTACTTCGCCTACAATTTCAAACTCTCCAGACGGCGCCGAGCATACAATATAAGTTGGCCATCCCATCTCTGACTTATCGGGATATTGCTTCAAAAGTATTTGTCGATATTTACGGTAAGTCGCTGTATCCTGCATCTTGACATCAATAAACTCTAAACCAAGCTCTGCTGATACTTTCTGGTCATAGAAAGCCATTTTGTGACAAATACCGCAATCTTCACTCGAAAACTTAATCACAGAATAAGCCATATTTTTAGTATTATTGTACTAAACAACGTATAGGTTGTAGCTAAATTTAATATCTAATAATTTATCTTATATTTAATGCTCTTTGATAGTCCAAAAACTTGTAATAGTGCTAGTATATAAAAATCTACTAAAAATCTACTGTTGTCTCACATTCCGGCAGCTACTATTAGTCCTTACTAGTTAGTACGAAGAAAAAAGGCTAATTCCGGAACATTTCTGAAGGTTAAGTATTTATTCGATAATTGCATCAATAAACAGGCGCTCTATCAAGGGAGTGAGTTATTAAGGTGTTGTAAATGTGGCAGCAAATAGCCATGAAAAAACCCCTAGCGGATGGCAGTCTACTAGGGGAGTGAGTTATTAGGGTGCATCTACCACTTTATTGTTCGCTGCATAGTAGTCGTTTTCAGGACGAATCTTAGAAACCTGGTTTCTTTAGATAACTTGTAATAGAAATGAGTATTTTGCGTAGAAACCAGGTTTCTTTGCTTGAGATAGTTGTCAATTTCGTGTCGTTATGATTACAATAAAAAACCCTAGCGGATGGAAATCTACTAGGGAGTGAGTTATCAGGGTGCATCTACCAACTACTTGTTCGTTATCTAAGGGTCATCTTCAGGAAGAATTGGAGTATTACTTCAAAATTGGTTCAAGGTCGTAAATATAGCCATAAAAAAACCCCTAGCGGATGGCAGTCTACTAGGGGAGTGAGTTATCAGGGTGCATCTACCATTTACTTGTTCTCTTGATAACCAGTGCTGTCCGGATATTTTTGTTGCTATTGATAGCAAAAATTTTAGTAGCAGATTAAATGGACAAAAAAATTCCCTCAGTTGGTTGTTACCGTCCGAGGGAGTGAATTATTAGGGTGCATCTACCATCTACTTGTTCGTGCTTACATCTACCTATTCCGGAAAATTTTTATTTCAAGCGAGAAAATTTTTGCATCACCAAAAAATGCCAAAAAAAACCCCTAATTAAACATTTAGTCAATTAGGGGAGTGGGTTATCAGGGTGCGTCTACCATATACTTGTTCTTAAAGCTACAAGGTTATTCCGGAAAAAATTGTAAAAAAAACCCTCAGCCGTAATTAAATAGCTAAGGGAGTAAGTTATCAGGGTGCATCTACCATATACTTGTTCTATAAATTACAAGCCTATTCCGGAAAAATTTGAAAACCCTAGAAACCCGGTTTCTTTTTGGAAATCTGTAATAAAAATCACAATTTTGGACAGAAACCGGGTTTCTTTTTTGATAGACACAAAAAACCCCTAGTAGAAAGCTTCCAACTAGGGGAGGTTAATTATCAGGGTGCATCTACCATATACTTGTTCTCAAAATCACAAGCATTATCCGGATATATTGAAAAACTAAAATCTCTAATCATGTTGTACTGGAGTGTTTTGCAGTTATTTTCTGTAAAATACTGAGTATTTGTAGTGAAAGTATATTGTTTTTGAGATAAATTAGTTACATGGGATTCATAAGTGAGAGCTTTCGGTGCCCAACCGTTATGTATAAATAGAGAAAACCCCCATTTGATTTAGACCAATTGGGGGACTGAAGATTAAGGTGCATCTACCAAATACGATGTTCGGCGCCGAAGCGATGATATCCGGATAAACTGGTCAAAGCTTGGGTAATACCTGAGAGCGTGAAACATTCCGCTATGAGGATGCATCTAAGGTATTAGTAGGGAAGGGAACATTTATAGAGATATTTATGAATGAATATTCCCATTTCAATCAAGTGATTTAGGAGACGAACAGGAGAAGTTGTGACCCAGGAATTTCACATTTCCGTAACACTGGTAGGACAAAATGACTACTTGGTACGAACGGAACAAGTCGCGTCTGGGGTGCCATTAGCGGAAGAACTGGTGACTTGGCCTGTAGCTGAATGGTTAGCTGCTGCTGGACATATTATGAATGACCCGCTTAAGTCCGTGTTGCAGGGAGATGCAATGGTGCGGAACTCGGTCAACTTAGCGGCGCTGGGTCAACAATTATATAACGAACTTTTTCAAGGCACTCTCAGAGATAGTTGGATTACTGCACAAGGCATTGCACAAAACCATCAACAAGTTCTGCATTTGCGTATTGGAATTAAAGATAATCGATTAGCGCGCTTACCTTGGGAGGTTATGCACGCTGGTGACCGTCCTATTGCCACAGGTCCTTATATTTCATTTTCTCGTTACCAAACTGGAGTAGCAGGCGCCTCACGTTTACCATCAACGAATATGCCCATACCACCTGATGAGGGTGGAATTAAGGTATTAATGGTGCTTGCCTCTCCAACCGATTTAGTGCGATTAGATTTGCTCAAGCAAGAAGCTATTAAACTTCAAGCGGAACTAAATCGTCAAACACCAAATATTACCGAAGGTGGTCATTTTTTCCCAGATATACAGTTGTACTTTCTTGAGCAACCGGGACGGGAAGAATTGACGCAAGCCTTGGAACAAGGACGCTATCATATTTTGCATTACTCAGGTCACAGTAACTTGGGTGCAAACGGTGGTGAAATTTATCTTGTAAATCGACGCACTGGTTTAACAGAGACTTTAACTGGTGATGATTTAGCTGGTTTGCTGGTTAACAATAACATCCAAATGGCGGTGTTTAATTCGTGTTTGGGAGCTTATGGCGCCAGCACAGGTACTACAGAAGCGGGAGAGCAAAGTTTAGCTGAGAGTTTAGTTAAACGAGGTATTCCTAGTGTCTTAGCGATGTCCGAACGAATTCCAGATGAAGTAGCGCTAACACTAACACAACTGTTTTATCGTAATCTCAGTCAAGGGTATCCAATTGATTTGTGCGTAAGTCGTGTACGTCAGGGATTAATTTCCGCTTACGGTTCGCACCAAATGTATTGGGCTTTACCAATTTTATATCTCCAATCAGAATTTAATGGTAATCTAAGCCCTGGATTATATGTACAGCAAAGAAGTGAATTATTGCCTGAGTACGGTGAACCACCAAATATAAGGGCAACAAATGCACTATATAGTAATATCGGTGATGATGCTCAAATGTCATTACCAATCGATCATGTCATGTCGAGGTCATTGGGACAAAATGACTTAGAACTTGATTGGTTAGGAGAAGAAACTTGGGGTGACTTAGTTGACGAAATCGAAGATTATGATGACCCAAGTTATGCTGATGATTCGGCGATAGTTTCCGATTTATTTCGCCAACTCGACCAGCAAAAAACGGCAAGTGAACAAACTCCAATAAATACTTCTATCCTTGACGATGACGAAGATGATGATAGTATCCCTGGTGTTGAAGTCTCTGATGATTTAACTTCTTTAGACCGCGAAGTCGAAAAATGGCGCCGAGAAAGAGCGGCAAGGGAGTCAGAATCTTTAGTATCAAATAATCTCCAGGGTAACGAAATGACCGTTGGTAACACTCAGGAGGTGAGGACAAACCGAGCAACATCTCATGACCCAATTAGCATTATCGAACCTGGCGTACCACGTCGTAAATCAAGAAAATTAATACCACTCATTGGACTTGTAGGAGCAGGTGCGATTACATTTGCTGTTGGTATTAACTGGTGGCAAAGCCAACCAAACACATTATCGAACCTACCTCAAATAACGGCGCCAGATTACAGTAAAATTAATTTAGAGAGAGAAAAAACTGAAAAAGTTACAGCATTTGCCACTGAGAGACTTAATCAAGGTGATTTAGACACAGCATTAAAAGCCGTCGATGCCTTATTAAATCGTAATGCACTTGCAGAGGCAGAATCTGTACTTAAACAAGTACCCCAGCGAAACATTGATAACCCATCTGTAAGTTTCTCATTCGGGCGCCTTGCATGGCAATCGATACAAGCAGGTGACAAAAAATATAGTATTGATGATGCTCGTCGTTACTGGAATACAGCATTTAAAGCTAAACCAGACTCTATAGTATATGCTAACGCTTTAGGTTTTGCTTACTACGCAGAAGGTAATATTAATTTAGCTAATGATTCTTGGTTTCAAGCCTTAAGTATTGCTGCTTCATCCCAACAGCCAAAAGTCTCAAACATGTCAGCAGCAAACGCATCAGTAGTACCACAGCAACGCCAAGACTTAATCGCTCATGCTGGACTAGCGCTAGGATTATATAAATCAGCGCGCTTACAACCCCCTGCAAAACGTGAGCGATATCTTGACGAAGCAGTAAAATTACAACAAAAAGTAATAAGCGAAGACCCGGTAAGCTTCCAACCCGATAAACTCAATCAAAATTGGTTGTGGACTCAAAAAATTGCTCAAGACTGGAAATCATTATCAAAAACACCCAGTCCGCGACGGTAATTCAAAATGTATATTCCTGTAGAGACGTTACATGTAACGTCTCTACATTTGTTTTTACATTTATTTTATTTAATTCCTTCAAATCTTCCCAAAAAAGTTGGTAATGGGCGAGTTACATGAACTTCCCACAATGCTTTTAACGTAGAAACTTGTTCTCTAAAAGTGTAGAAAGAAACAGTCTTTTTGCTATAACTACCCCAGTCAGGAGTTCCCAAACCAGTTGCTTCAATACCAAGTTGACGACAGGTATAAACAGCACGTGGTAAATGGAAATTTTGCGTTACTAAGATAGCTTCTTTAACACCAAAAACCTCTTTTGCACGGTAACAGCTTTCGTAAGTGCTAAACCCTGCATGGTCAAGTGTAATATCTTTTATTGGTACACCCTGTGCAATTGCGTAATTTTGCATGACCATAACTTCGTTATAATCAACCCTGCTATTGTCACCAGTCATCAATAGCTTTTGTACTCGTCCTAATTTATATAAATCAACAGCAGCGCTTACTCTATCAGCAAGCATTGGTGTTGGTGTATTATCCGGTCGAATTCCGGCGCCAAACACAACTGCAACTTTTTGTGTCGGAACTTTGTCAGCTTCAGTGAACCGACGAGTGTTAGTAGCTGCATTAACGTACAAACCAAGAGTAAAGGGAGAAAGTATAGAGCTTACAATCACAACTCCCAAAAGTAGGCGCCAGTGCAATAGTAACGATAAAGTACGCATATGTTCCTATTTACCGTATGTGAGGATACTTCTATTATCTATAGATTTTCCCCAATCAACTGTAGTTCCTCAGCACAAAAGTATATTTTAATGCTCTTGTAGCACAGGTATCGCAAGCCTCGTGCATTAATCTAAACCTTAACAGCTTCTCCTTTTACAGGCACTTCAACTTTTAACCGTAGTTCCGTATAAATAAGAGTAAAAGGTAAAGGCAAAAACTTACTTCCTTTACCCTTTAACCTTTACTCTTTAACCTTTAACCGTATTAATTATTGATTTTGTTGTTGCTGTTGTTGTCGTTGTTGACGCTTTTGCTGCCATTGCGCGCGTTGTTGTTCGAGTAGCTTTTTCTGGTCATCATTCAAAATGCCTTCCATTTTAGCTTTTTGCGCTTCTCGAATTTGCTTAATTCGAGCTTTTTGACCTTCATCCAAATTCAACGACTGCATTAAGTCACGACGATTAATACGTTGTCCTTGTTGACGCTGTGATTTTGCTGCTTGGAGTTTTGCAAGCTGGTCTGGTCTATAAACACCTTCTATCTGCTTTTTAGTATCTTGTTCAATTTGACGCATCTGTTGTTTTTGCGCGTCAGTGAGATTCAATTTTGACCAGAGGCCTCCTTTTTTGTGAGGTTTCTGTTGTTGAGCTTGTGCTACTAGTGGATATCCATTATGAATTGCATCAGCTTTAACCATTAAGGGAACTGCGGCAACACTTAAAGCAACGGCGCCAACTAAGAAAGGAATTAATCTGTTAATTTTCATCATACCTGGGAAGTAAATTTCCTGCTCTCTACACCATCATCGTAAGGATTTCTTACTTATAGCGACATGAGTTAAACGTCATGATTTATACTATGACTTTTGTCATAGCACCCAGGTATGTTAAAAGTTAATAGGACTTACGCTGCATAAACCTGGTTTCTACGCATTCATTGTCGCAGACAAATCGTCATTTCTATTACATGCTATCAACGTATATTCCAGGTTTCTAGGTTTTCATGCGTAAGTCCTGGTTAACTTGCTCCTACAGGTTGGGGTATGTTAGATAGGTTAACTTTTAAGCGTTTGAGCATAGCTTCGCGCGCTTGCATAGCCAATTCATCTTCCAAAGGTTTTAATAAAATAGGCTGTTGATACTTTAAACGTAACGCTGTTTGAATTAACCAATCTGCCACAAAAGGATTCTTCGGTAATAACGGGCCATGTGAGTAAGTGGCGATAGCATTTTGATGAAAAGCTCCTTCGGTACCGTCTTCACCATTGTTACCTAAACCGTAAACAACTTTACCTAGCGCTTCGACTTTTCCCAGTTTGGTGCGTCCACCGTGGTTTTCAAACCCGACTAAATAAGGTTTTGTACCAGTCATTTCTTCCAGGTCACGCGCGAGTTTTGTTGCTGTAACTTCGATAACTAAGTTACCAATACAGCGCTTCGTATTTTCACCTGGATGTATTGATACTAAGTCTAAAATTCCTAATCCTTCGATACGTTGTCCGGCGCCTGGTTCATAGTAATGTCCAAGTAGTTGAGGTGAACCACAGGTAAACACACCAGGTGTACCATTATCTAATTTTTCACGCATTGCCTCAGCTTTGGCGCCAATTAAGTCACGCATTACAAGTTCTTGCTGACGGTCTTGGGCGCCTCCACCAACGATAATATCTACAGATTTGATATCTTCTGGAGTTGCTTCTGAATCGAGATTGACTATTTTAACATCGAATTGGCGCCATTGTGCGCGACGTTGAATCGTAATTACGTTACCTCTGTCACCATAGGTACTCATCAACTTAGGATACAGCCAACCGATAACTACTTCGTAATGGGTACTCATAAATTTTTTACCTTATTTTTTAAAACGCTAAACAAATTAGAAGTATTGTAAATGTTGCTTTAATCACCTCAAAGAAAGTACTACCATATTTTGTGTCTGTGTCCGATGTTCCAATCAAATTACAACCGCGAGATACAATGGACTGCAAAACAGCGACTTTGGTTTATCAGGGTGGAAACTACCTCGACAATATCCGTGAGATTTTCCCCGTTGCATGGAAGTTTCTAGAAGAAGTATCGTTTGCTTACGTAGATGGGAAACCCAATAAGTTTGATTCCGATATAAGAGAGATAGTTGGGGAGCAACCATTTAAATTTAGAATGGTTCACCGTGATGATAGAGACCAGTTAACCAAAGATTTATCTGATTTATTGGGTGATATTACCTCACGTTTGTTACTGGAGAAGCATTTTTCGGAAGTAGTGGGAAAACCCGTATTTTTCAGCACAATTTGCTGTAACAGCCATTTGACTTCTGACCACGAGTTAAGTTTGGAGGAAGTTTTGCCGTTACAGTGTGCAGCTGTGAAACTACAGTAGGGTGCGTGAAAGCTATTACTGTCTACTTCGGAAACGAAATATTAAACTGCTTTCACGCACCATCAACTGCTCCTTTCACGCACCATTAACCTGGTTAAGTAAGGTGCGTGACGCTACTAGACCTTGAGCTTCGTTTTGAGATTGTTAGTAGCGTCACGCACCCTACCTAATTTTCTTACCCGTCAGAACTTCACGCACATCCAACATTGCAGTATATGTTGGCAAAATATGTAACGTTTCATCCGGTTTCGTATGTTCTAGCGCAGTACTAATTGCTTTCTTTAAATCTTCCTCAACAATCAAATTAACTTTACTATCATAAACATCGCTATATCTTAAACGTAGTGCCATATCATATACCCTGTCTCCACTTACAACAAGGGTTCCACCACGTTGAACTAGCGCTTCTGTATCTACATCCCATATCCAAGATACATCTTCTCCATCTTGTACCCTATCATTAAGTATTAACAGCGTTGTCTTATCATTACTTTCCGTAACAACTCGAATCGTTTCGTTTGTTCCTACAGGGTTCTTAGATAGCAAAATTCTGACTCGTTTACCGTCGATTTGCAACTCTTCCGCACGTCCAAATGCGGGTTGAAATGTCGGTATAGTATCCCTGACAGTCGCTTCATCAATACCTAACTCAATTGCTACTGTTGCCGCAGCCAAAGTATTGTACTTGTTATACAGTCCAACTAGCACCTGCGACCACTCGCTACTATTCAAAGCTGGTTTGCTACGCTTGAAACCACATTGAGGACAACTAAATTCTCCCAAGTGCGATAAATACACACCTTCGTAGTCAAGCGAATGTCCACAGTTAGGACAATATATCGAGTCTACAGCGTGAGGAATTTCTTCGAGGTATTTATTTGGTTCGTTCAAACCAAAAAATACGACTTTCTGTGATAACTGCTGACCTAGATATGATAATGTCGGGTCGTCAGCGTTAGAAATAACCGTAGTATTCGGGGAATTCGTCGATATAGCTTTTGTCCACCGTTTACTGATTGTATCGACTTCGCCGTATCTATCCAACTGGTCGCGAAATAGATTTAAGCACAAAATTGCTTTCGGTTGAATCGGCGCCAGTACTTTTGGCACAATATTCTCATCAACTTCTAAAATCGCATAGTCAACATTCAACCCACCAAAGGCATCAGTACTTTCCATTAAAGCAGTTACTAAGCCGTTTTCGAGATTGGCGCCAGTTGAGTTATGTGCGACACGGTACCCCTTACGCTCAAGAATTTCCCGTAATAATAGCGAAGTAGTTGTTTTACCGTTGGTCCCAGCAATTAGAATAACTCCATTTTTAACCTGTTGGGTGAGTAACTCTAATAAACGAGGTTCAATTTTGCGCGCTATTGAACCAGGAAGCACCGAAGCAGCACCCAAACGCAGCGTGCGTACAGCAAAAGTTACACTTTTTGCCGCTGATACTGCCACCCCAAGTTTTACTCTATCAATCAAATTTATATTCTTACCCACATCCGTACCTTTGTTTTCAGGCAAATGCTAACAGCTAGCATAAAAAGAAAAATTAATAAGCGAAAGTTTAGCGAATCTTCGTAAAAAAAGCCAGCGACTTATATACAAAGTTAGAAGTTAAGAGTTATGAGTTATGAATTGTAACTCCTAACTGTTAACTCCTAACTCCTAACTCCTAACTAATAACTAATAACTCTTTTGGCGTTATCTTAAAAATGGTGCAGGAGTAAATGTTTTTTCTCGTCTGGTCTGCTTTCCTCAGCACAAATTTACCAAAATTATCTATCAAAGTTGAAAGGCTTGTTTTAATGCGTTCTATGAAGTGGGATTTAAAAAATATACTCCAAAGTATAATTACAGACTGGCGCCAGTTCTTGTCCAAATGCTTGCTGGTGACAGCTTGCTTGTATTGTTTGATTATTCAACCAGCCCAAGCTGGCATCAGTGATGACAGGTATGATGGGAATATTTTTGTTGTGTACGCAGGTAATGGTTCATTAGTACCAGCTAAGGCAAACCTTCCAACCGCACTCAAAGAACACAAGCCCATATTTATGATGTTCTACGTCGATGACAGCAAGGACTGTAAACAGTATGCAATTACTGTAAACCGAGTACAAGAATTTTATGGGCGCGCATCTGAAATTATCCCTGTAGATGTCGATACAATTTTGCCAAAAGATAAATATGAACCAACCGAGCCAGGTTATTACTACTCTGGCAAAGTACCTCAAGTTGTAGTATTTAATACTGATGGCAAGGTTGTTTTGAATAAAACTGGTCAAGTACCCTTTGAACAAATCGACGATAAATTTCGAGAAGTGTTTGATTTATTACCACGTACCGAATCAGTAGAATTAAAGCGTCGTTCGTTCAATGAATTCAGTAGTGAGTTAGCTAAGTAACATAGTAGGTGGGCTTTAGAAGCCTGCCTCAAAGTTTAGTGTTATTGAATACTGCAATTAGTGTGCATTAAAGTGATAATAAAAATAACTCATAACTCATAACTCATAACTCCTAACTTATAACTCGTAGGTTTCCTGATGTCAGTTTACACTACAGAGAAATTAATCGAAATTTTGCACTCTGAACGTCAAGCTTGTTTAAAAGGACAACGCTTAAAGCTAGATGTGACTGTATCGGGTAGTCCTGTACTTGACCAGTTTATCCGTTCAGAAGGGTTACAAAAATTTACTGCTTATCAAGATTTTAAAGCCGCAATTCATCAATATCAACGCGATAATAATGTATCGGGAATTGTTTGGCGCTCCTGTACAGTAAAAGGTATAAGTTTTAAATATCCTGAAGTTGACGCTCAGTTAGTGGCATTACCAGAAGATATTGAAATACTTAAAAATGCAAAAAGCTCAATATGGAAGTTTTGGCAGCAAGCAACAGCTGACATGGATTTATTTTTGAGCGTCAACCACGGGAAACTACACCAGTTAATTGCAAAAGAAGACTGCGCGCGCATACAAGAGCGTACTGAATGGGCAGGTCTATTAGTGTACGAAAAATCTAACTTTTTAGAAATAGTTTTACAGTTAGGATGGGGCAAACCCGAAGAAGCTTGTTATAAAAGAGGCTTCCCCGCATCAGGTAGTGAGTACATTCACGCAGTTAACCCAGGTCAACACCCAATTACTTAATACCATTTAAAATTAATTTCATTTTTTTCATGATATATGATGTGTTGAAAAAGTTGGAAATCTTATTTTTAACAAAATAATTTAAGAAAAAACGTTAAAAATATGTTAAAAATATGGTTTGCAATGAATTTCCTATCGGAAAAGAGCTAAAAGCAGTATCAATTATAGAAGATAAAGAATTTCAAAGCGATGAACTCTGTTTTGACAAAGTACAATTTATCTTTAAAAATACAGCTATTACATTAACGCCAATCATCGATACTGACGAAATTCAAATAAATCAAGAAAATAACCTTAATTTCTCTGCGATTGATACTCCTGTTTGGTGCAAGGACTTTCTAGGTAAAAAGCTTATGACTCTGTGGGTATGCGAAAATGACCAAGGGTATCAAGACCAAGTTATTTTCGATGAGTGAAAATCTACGCCCCAGTATATCCTTTGTCGCTGAAGGTTCTGTTATTAAAGCGTTTCGACAAGAAGCAGTCCGTGTAGTTAGTGCTACAAATCTACATTTCCATACTGAGGTATCGCATTAACCTGTACCAACCAATAGAATCTGAGGCAATATAGATATATATAGCATTGCTACCGTTAAATGAGTTATTGCCTGAATCCCCGTTGTCCAAAACCAGAGAATACAAGTGACGTTAAATTTTGTTTGAGTTGTGGCGCCAAGTTATTGCTCAAAGAAAGGTATCGTGCAGTAAAGCCAATTGGGCAAGGTGGTTTCGGCAGGACTTTCTTAGCTGTCGATGAAGACAAACCCTCTAGACCCCAATGTGTAATTAAGCAATTTTACCCGCAAGCACAAGGAACAAGCACGGTGCAAAAAGCTGTGGAGTTGTTCAACCAAGAAGCAATGCGTCTCGATGAGTTGGGTGAGCATCCACAAATTCCTGATTTATTAGCTTACTTCACTCAGGAAGATAGGCAATATTTGGTGCAAGAATTTATAGACGGATATAACTTAGCACAAGAGTTAGTGCGTCAAGGCGCCTACAACCAAGCACAAATTCGTTATCTCCTCGATGATTTGTTGCCTGTATTACAATTTTGTCACGTGCGTCATGTCATTCACCGCGATATCAAGCCTGAAAATATTATCCGGCGCCGTGGCTTACCTGGACGTTCGACTGTAATTAGCCAAAATAATCCTGGTAATTTGTTTTTGGTAGACTTCGGCGCCTCAAAAGTTGCTACAAATGAGGATGTCAACAAAACAGGAACAAGTATTGGGTCTCCTGAATATGTGGCGCCAGAACAAATTCGCGGTAAAGCCTTATTTGCCAGTGATATATATAGTCTAGGTGTAACTTGTATACATCTACTAACCGGAAAATCTCCTTTTGATTTACATGATATCCATAACGACGTTTGGATATGGCGCCAGTATTTAAAGTCATCCATCAGTGACGACTTAGCAGGTGTCCTCGATAAAATGATTGAAACAATCCCCGCACGGCGCTATCAATCGGTTTCGGAAGTGTTACAAGATTTACATAAGTCCGTGCCAAACACCAATTATCAGCCAGTAATTAAACCTATAGTTACCAATACTAATGCCCAACCAGTAGTCAACAATACATCACCAACGAATAATCATTTAATACCAACAGCGGCTCCAAGTCAAATAGATACAGAATTAGAAGAAATTAAGACCATGTTTCTTACCGGAAGCAAGCCTAAGAATAATTCTCAACCGCAACCGCAGCCTGGCGCCGCTAATACTAAAAGTAAAATCGACGAAGAACTAGAAGAAATTCGCAGCAAGTTTTTGGGAAATAATCCGTAAATTGATCCCCTAGGGGGGATCAAATCATTTAGATTTATTTCTTAGATTCGGTAATAGGTACCCATTCGGTGTGGAACGTACCAGCTTTATCAATACGCTGATAAGTGTGGGCGCCGAAGTAGTCGCGTTGTGCCTGAGTGAGGTTTTGGGGCAATCTGTCGCGACGGTAGCTATCGAAGTAGTCAAGCGAAGCGCTGAACGCAGGAACAGGAATACCCAGTTGTGCAGCGGTCATGATAACTTCGCGCCAAGCAGTTTGTCTGTCAAGAATGGTTTGTTTAAATTCTGGTGCTAACAATAAGTTTGCCAAAGACGCATTTTCATCGTATGCGTGTTTGATTTTATTTAAGAAGCCAGCACGAATAATACAACCACCTTTCCAAATTCGCGCTAACTCGCCTAATTGTAAATTCCAGTTATAGGTAGTAGAAGCGGTACCTAATAATGCCATACCTTGCGCGTAAGAACAAATCTTCGAGCAGTACAGCGCATCACGGACTTTATTAACAAACGCTTTCACATCTTCGCCATATTTACCAGAAGGGCCAGTAAGTTGCTTCGATGCTGCAATACGCTCGTCACGGATAGATGACATAATCCGTGCATTTACTGCTGCAACAATAGTTGGAATGGCTACACCTAATTCCAATGCAGTTTGTACAGTCCAACGTCCTGTTCCCTTTTGCCCTGCTGCGTCAACAATTAACTCAACGAGGGGTTTCTTGGTGTCGGGGTCGATGTATGGGAAAATGTTAGAGGTTATCTCAATTAAAAATGAATTGAGTTCGTCGGTAGTATTCCACTCTGTAAAGACTTGATGAAGCTGAGTGTGGTCTAAACCAGCAACGTTTTTGAGCAAGTCGTATGCTTCTGCAATAAGCTGCATATCACCATACTCGATACCGTTGTGAACCATTTTGACGTAGTGACCAGAACCACCAGGACCAATATAAGTTACACAAGGGCCATCATCAACTTGAGCCGCAACTTTTGTAAAAATAGGGGACAAGTATTGATAAGAACTATCAGTTCCTCCGGGCATTAACGAAGGACCATTAAGGGCGCCTTCTTCACCACCACTCACACCCATACCGATGTAGCGTAAACCAGTAGGTTCTAATTCGCGGGTGCGTCGGTCGGTATCTTCAAACCAAGAGTTACCACCATCAATGATGATATCGCCTTCGTCGAGCAAGGGTTTGAGTTGCTCAATTACCGCATCAACTGGTTTGCCTGCTTGTACCATCACCAAAATACGACGGGGACGTTCAAGGGCGCCGACAAATTCCTTCAAATCAAAAGCCGCTTTGACGTTCCGACCTCCAGCGCGCTTCGCCATGAAGGCATCAGTTTTTTCTCTCGAACGGTTGTAAACCGCAATTGGGAAGCCGTTACGTTCGACGTTAAGCGCGATATTCTCGCCCATAACAGCTAGACCAATCACACCAAAGCTTTGCAATGTCATAATCCTATTGGCTAATTGCTGTTCCTTTCATTCTTTAGGGTAGTCCGAGAATTTCGCTTCTCCCCTAAAGAAGACATTAAGAGTTATAGCGCAGAGTAAAAATACATTGCCAACACACATAAAATATTTAAATTTGTATCTAGGTAAACTTTCTCTTGCAAAAATCCCTAAATTGGCATAAATGTAGAGACCGGATTAATACGGTCTCTGCTGAGTGCTGAGTACTGAGTGAGAAGATGTTAAGTAATAACAGATATTTATTTTGTATTCATGCGTTTATAATGACAACTTGACACTCTAAAAACTGTTTAACTAATAAGTAAATATTATCAAACCATAAAATTTTATACCTACTACTCAGCACGACTCACGACTCACTCATTACTTTTTATAGGAGTACATAAAAATGCTGGCATATGTCCTAGCTCTAGCAGTTGGAATCGGCAGTATCGCCTTATACTTAGCAGCTTTCTTTTTTCCTGAAATCCACAAAAAGAATGATTTTATTTGGAGTGGTGTGGGTTTCTTTTACGCATTAGTACTGTGGATATTCGCGCGTCGCATTGGTGGAGGTCTTTTACTGGGTCACATTGCTAGCGTCTCACTACTATATTGGTTTGGCTGGCAAACGTTTGCACTACGTCGTCAAATTGTACCAGCATCACAACGAACTCCCCTACCCAGTGCAGTTCAAGTCAAAGCCAAAGTTGATGGTAACAAGTTTTCCTTACCTCAAAGTCTTGGGCAATTACAAAGAACTATTACAGGCGCCTTTTCTGGAGCAAAGAACAAAGCACAAGAAACAATCAAAAAAGCTAGACCGCAGGATACAACTTCCGCAACTGCCTCACCCGCACAAATTATCGATGCACTTATTGAAGAGGCGCCAACTACACCAGCACCAAAAGCCGACATCGTAAATTCAACAATCGAAATAATACCAGCACCTACCGCAGAAACCAAAATTGCCGAACCTATTCCACCTAACCCACCATCACCAGGACTAATAGAAGCAGCACAAGTACCAACCGAAGAGGCGCCAACTCCTCCTGCAGAAGAGCCACCAACTCAATAAACAAATTGATCCCCCCAACCCCCCTTAATAAGGGGGGCTAAGAAATACTCTTGTCCCCCCCTTAATAAGGCAGGGCTGTTTCATTCCCTCTCAAACAGGATTTGTCAAGATGGTTAGCTAGAAAAATCATCAGTATAGGGAACTCGAAAATAGACTTTTAAACACATCACTATAAGTGTGATTGTCTATTTTCTCGGCGCCTTTGTAGCAAAATAACCAATTGTAAATTGCGCGAAACCCTTGATTTTTCAAGCTTTTTAGGGAATGAATCAGCCCTGCTTAATAAGGGGGGCTAGGGGGGATTAAATCAGATACATTTAATTTAACAAACATATGTCTTACAGCGACTTCACAAAAATTGAGCAAGCTGTTACCGCTCTTGACTTAACAATAGAAGATATTCCCCACTTATTTAGCCAAATACCAATAATCGAACCATCGCAACGGCTAAAAGAAACACTAGAAGAAACCTTAGACTTGGCAGCCAGCATAAGTACCGAGAAAGCGCGTTCAGAATTGATTATCACTCCCATCTTGCTAGAAATACGGCGCCTATTCAAAAATAAAATCGGCTATTTTTCTGGCAACACATTTAATATTGATGCATCAAAAGGTTTGACTGGTGCGTGTGACTTTATATTAAGTGCATCAAACAATCAATCGCTGATTACAGCACCTGTACTCACTCTAGTAGAAGCCAAAGATAATGATATTAGTATTGGGCTAGGACAATGTATAGCACAAATGGTAGGCGCCCAAATATTTAACGCTCGAAAAGGAACAGAACAAAAAGTTATTTATGGTGCAGTGTCAACAGGCACTAACTGGAAATTTTTGATATTAGAAGGTAATGTAGTCAAAATCGATTTAACCGAATATTTCATTAATCAAATCGACAAAATATTAGGTATTCTTGCTGAACCATTTAAGCTTTATTACGGAAGGTAGGGTGTGTGAAAGCTATTACAATCTACTGCGGAAATGAAATATTAAACTGCTTTCACGCACCGACTCTCAATTGTGATTAAAAATTCCTAAGTAAAAAACATCTGTAACTTATTGGTATGGGCTGTATATTTTATTGAATGTGTTCAAGAATTAAGCCCATCAGAGAAAGATGATTTGCCCAAAGAAAACAAACATAATCAAAAGGATCGAGGATAGGAAGGTGCGTCACTATAACGTTATGGTGTGATTCATGTTTGTTTGCAGGCGCCATCTACACTACCTGGTGTACCTACCTGGTAGAACTTCTACCGTGGCGCCCTAGATTGTAAAAAAAATCAATGTCATCTTCTTGGTACATTTGCCCTGAAAATCTTTAAGATATAAGAAGATATGACTCTAAGCAGAAAATACTTGATGTAAAAATAGTAACATCTATATGTAAGTTAAATCAAGACGTGTGTGCCAATGGTACTACTATTGAAAATAGGCGCCTTCTCAAAGAAGCAAAAACGGCATCAGACCATATCCCTATAATGATGAAATTCCGACTTCGCTAACCACACATTAATTTTAATCTCAATTAATCTCAATTAATAAATCTATGGCAACTTACCCAAATTATCCCTTTGATATCAAAGAAATACTACTTGAAAATCAAAACGCACCTGATATTGTAACCTATTTAGTTGCAAGCAATGCACCAAAAAATGTTGAAATTAGTAGCCAACAACATACTGATGGAAGTAATGATAAGTTAGATGTAGATGATGCCCCAGATGTAACGCGCGAAAAAATTAGGAAAATAGCTGACTTTTTAACAGATAAAAACAAACAAGCAGAAGTGGTCATCCATATTCATGGATACAATACAAGAAGTAAAGATTTTGAGAACTGGGTAAAAGAAATACAACAGTATATTACCACAGATGCATTGATTAAACAAAAGAAAGTTGCTTTTATCGGTTATTACTGGCCCTCAGAATATATTAATTTCAAGTCAGATAATAAAGATGAATTGGTAATTAGTCACTTTAATAAAGCGATTAAAAGCCTACCAATTTTTTTCAAAACTATATATACTTATTCAAGTTGGGGACTGATAGCTGCTTTTGCCTTTATTTTGGCTATTTCTGGCTTAAGTATCAATGATAATTTTTCATTCGAGTTTTCCAGTTTTGCCTTTTTCTTATTTACGCTAGTAATTGCGTTTTTTGCCTGTTTATTTGGTTGGGTTTTCGGCTCCATATTACTGAGAGTTTCAATATATTTTCGGGATAACTACCGCGCGGTTAACTACGGAGTTCCAGACTTAGTAGAGTTTATTCGCCAAATAGATAATGCAATTATAGAACAGGCGGATGGGGAAACCCGATATGATAAGAAAAAGAATTTTTCTCAAGGTAATAATCCAAGAATTAAGCTATCATTTATAGCTCATAGTATGGGTGCATTCGTTACCACAAACGTAATTCGCATCCTCTCTGATATATTCGATGAAAACTCAATACCGAAATTAAGTCAAGGTAATGTAGAAATAGAACCATCACCAAACATTGGTAATGTATTCTCATTAGGTCGTTTAGTCTTAGCTTCACCAGATATACCTATCGAGACAATAATGCCCGAAAGGTCTAACTTTTTGCGTTCCTCATTACGTCGTTTTGAAGAATCTTATTTATTTAGTAGCCAAGGAGATGTCATACTACGAGTTGCATCAACAGCAGCAAACTATATAAGTTTCCCTGCAAATACTTATGACCGAGGTTTTCGATTAGGTAACATAGTAGTAGATAGTCGTATTGATAAAAATGACAAATCAAATTCGGCACCGATGCGTTATGGCATTATTAATCAAAACCAGGATGGTAGTGTAAATGATGATGATAGAAGTGCAATGGCAGAAATAGGTATTGTTTCTGACAACACACTAAAAACCTTATCAGACCTTTTGTCAAACAATAGTAAGGTCACTCAAAATAACGCCATCGCTGGATTATTTACTTACTTTGACTGCACAGATTACAGAGATAAAGTAATTATTAATAATGGAAAAATCAGTGAAAAAACAGAGGGTGTTTTAACTAGAGCATTACGCCAAAGCAAACTTTCTTTTGTGGATTGCTTAGTTCTTATTTCTGATTCTATTATAATTGACAAAAACGTTCATGGTGGATACTTCCAAGGGGAATTTAGCAGAAAAATGCTTTATCGGTTAGCATTTTTAGGATATAAAGACTTTTTAGTTTCTTTGAAAGATGAACCTGATTATCAAGAGATAGTGCCACCAATTGAAACATCATCAAATAGTGGACAGACACCATTTGATGCTTATAAAGAAGCAATGATTAAATTATCACAACTTCTATCAAAACAATGCGAAGACAAAGGAATTAAAGTATTTTTGGCGCCGGAGCGATATCGTGTAGATATGTTAGGTGAAGAGCGTAATCGTAAAGGGTACTAATGAATACTGGGACGGGCAAGATGCCCATCCCACAAGAATTATACATTCAAGTGTTAAAATAAAATTATAAAAATTTTCAATACCATATCGTGCATGGTACGTAGGAGATAGTCATGCAAATTCAAGACAAAACCCAAATGGGTAAAGTTTTAACAAGCTTAACTGTAATAAATCGTGCAGACCAAATTCGCGCTCTTGATGGAACAATATCACTAGAACAAATACGCTCTGTTACGCTTGAAAATGTATTAGTGGATATAGGCGCCACAACATTATGTTTACCAGGAGATGTTATTGCTAAACTCGGCTTAAAATTGCTAAAAGAAGTTGATGTCGCAACTGCAATGGGTATCGGACAAGCAAGGATTTTCCGTGATGCTACTATTTCCCTTTGCGAAAGAGAGGGAACTTTTGAGTGCTTAGAACTGCCTGGAGGACGTGATGCACTTTTGGGTGTTATTCCGTTAGAGGCTTTAGGTATAGAATTAGACTTGAAAAATCAAAAGTTAAAGGTGCTACCCACCAGTTGAGTGGACACGTATCTGACTATTTTGTAAAAACTAAATAATATTCATGTCTATAATTAAAATATAAAAAGCAGGCTTTTAACATATGGCTGAAACTGTTACCCTTCAACTCCCTCCATACCTGGCGCAAAGTTTAATTAATAAAATCAATGCAGCTATTATAATAAAAATTATACCTGATGGTATTGTTAAAATACTAGCTACTAAATACCCATCAAGTATTTTTACTAATTGGTGTGAAATTACGTAATTCCAATGTGTATCAGTGCTACAACTTAAATATGAACCCCAAGAACTTAGTTTCTCGACACATTGGTAAATATATCGAGCAATGATTCTACCTACTATATAAATTACTGGCGCCGTGAAAGTATAAACAAGTAAACTAATAAATATTTGTTTCATAGTAGTTCACGCATTATTTGTAAAATTCCCTACGGGAAAACCTTCGGTTTACGTGTGTGTAGAGACGTGTAATCCGGAGGATTTCCCGCTCTTATTAATCACGTCTCTACGGAGGTAAAATTTCATAATTAATTAAGAGTATAAAACATTACCTAATTTTTGATGCGAATCTTTAAATTCAAGGTTAAAAAGATTGACGATTGCTATGTTAGATTTATAGTAATTCTGAACACTGTTATTTGCCTCTCCTATCAAAACGAGTATCTACTACCGACACCATGAAACTTGACAAATTGCAGGAACTTAAGCAAAAACTGACTAATGAAAGAGACTTTTCTAAAATCTGGCTGTATTACATGGATAATTTTGCGGACATTCCAGAATTCATTGAACAACACGGCAGACGTGTCCAAAATAAACACCTAGATACAGTTGTCCGCAAAACTTGCCAAGAAATGTTTGGTAGGAAAGTAAAGATTCATCATGACCTCACAATCTATATTGCAGAGCATAAGTTCTTTCATGGACCGTTCCAAGCAGGAGGACGCATTGGCGGTTTTATTTATTTTGAGGATATAAGAGTAGGGCTAATTGCAGTGTCGGCAGATTATCCCCCTACCGATGCAGTTAAGTATTCACGTTTTACTGAAATGGCTATACACAAGTCAGGATTTGGTTTTAATCCCCAAGACCTTAATTAAGAAAAATATTAACTCATTTTCAAACTGTGGCGCCTGGGTTATTAAATGGCGCCTAGTAACAAAGAAGAAAACTTTCTGTCTCAGCATCCCACCGGAACGACGCTTGATTTTGATGTAACCATGTTTTTGCTGCCTCCAAATCAATTTGACCTTTTCTAAAAGTACAGTAACCTATTTCTCGTGGCAAAGGTAACACTGTACAAAAAATGAGCATGGGCACCAAGTTACAATATCCACAGCCATGATCTGTTTCGTATTTTGGCTGTATATTTTCAAGTACTACTTCAGCCATTTGCTCACAACCGTAAGTTAGTAGCCCAGCTGCAAAAATTGCAACACCCAAATTGGTGCCGCTTTGATTAGCTATAGCAGTTTCTTGTTCGTATAACCTTTCAAAATGGCGCCGACATTCTTGAAATAAATCAGCTTCTGAGCTTGGGTTAAAGTATCCGGGTAATTTTGGGTTAATAGCATTTATACATTTAAGAATTAAAAGACGCAAGTTTCCCAAAACCCTCATTCGTTCTACATAGCTTGCAATCTTACTGTCCGGTTCTGAAGAAGGCATATGTTTAGCTTGTAATAACCACGCTAATATATCAGACCAAATAGCTTATAGTTTTTTAATGAAGGCGCCTATTCCGTAAAACCTTTATGGGGTAGGTGTAGAGACGTTACATGTAACGTCTCTACAAGATTATCTTTTACGTACAAATGTATTGATATAATTTATTTTTGTTTTTGTTAGTTCACAGTGATTGATGGGAATTATACGAATAAGTACAAAAAATATTCAAAAAATCAATCATCAGTGAAATCATGGATTTACTGCATCCCTCTCTCGAACAATTGGTTCGGGAGATAAAAGCATTTAATCATGCTTGGAAAGCGACAAGTGAATTATTTACCAACATTACCTGAAAAGTATGGTAAGTATAACCCAATTACTGGACTTGTCACACCTTCACCCGACAAACAGCGAGAACGAGATTTTCAACGACAAGGATGGCGTAAAATAATTCCTCAGCTAGAGCAAGAAGCTAGAGACTATTGTACCAAAAGCGTCGAGCAACAGTTATAACTTTACATTTGAGCCATGACCCAGATGCCGAAGCGCGTTCGCAGTTATTGCGTGCAAGCTACTGGCGCCCTCCAGAGGATTAACTACTGCCGACTTCGCCTTACACTTCATTATAAATTTTTATCTTCTGTGTATTAAACAGCCTTATTTCAGGGAACCCTAAGCTTAAGGAATTTAATTGTTTTGGTACTAAATAATACCAGTTCATACGCTTAAATATCCTGTTATCACCCTAAAGCGATAGGCTTGTAAACCGATGAAGCAAATTACATCTGAATCTAAAAGTATAGAAATACACGTAAATTCTCTACTGCGTTTGGTGGACAAAGAGCCTTTTCTAAAAGGAAAGCATGATATAAGTAAAATTAAAACATCTCGTGATAAGGTAGTTGATCCTAGATTTGAAATTATTTTTGGACAACTACAAGTTGCCTATAATACCTCACGATAATTCAAGTGATACTGCATTTTTTACTATTTCTAATTCTTTGAATCCAGATGAAAGTTTCTCAGAAGCACCTCCTAGTTTAGATTTGAATAATTTAAACAATAATGCAATTACAATGCCTAGCGACATAAGTATAAATTCGGTAGAAGTTGATCATCATACTTCAGAATTAGTTATTCAACCAAATTCACTAATACAATCAGATAATTCGTCTTCTCAATCCACTGATTCCAGTCAATCAAAAACTTTTGCGAGCAAACGAAAAAACAAGGGTTTCAGGCGAACTTTTTAGTCTGATTTCATCGTATAGAGACGTGTTCACGGAGTGTACCGCAGGTAAATTTTACGTCTCTAAAATAATAGTTGATGCTAAATTAATTAGTATTAGTTGTAAAGAGGTATATTGTCAAATGTTTCCTAATGTATTATATCTTAAAACAGTCTAATTCTAAACTTACATCAACAACTTTAAAATGAAAAAAACTCCTCGGATTCTAATTCCTCAAATAGTAAGGAAGTATGTACATGAGCGCGATAACTATCAATGTCAAAGCTGCGGACAATCTCAACAAGAAGCTAAACTAACCATTGACCACATTAATCCTCTTGCTCGTGGCGGCTCAAACGATATTAGTAACTTACAAACTCTATGTCGCATTTGCAACAATAAAAAAAAAGACAAACTTGATAACCGATTTAAGCGTCGCTTTACCAAATAACTACTACTACAGGTCAATATCAGTTTACTGGTTTACTCCCTAGTATTTATAGTGTGCGTCAAGTCAGACAAAATCTTTACGTACAAACATTTCGTACAGGTACAGCATCAACTCTTGGTTCCTATACAGTTAATTTAGGCGCCGGGAGCATCTAACCTACGATAAATTATTAATCCAATCCCTGGCTCAATCTGTATTTATGTCTGTATTTGTGAACGTTGGGTTTCCACAAGCGTTGCCAACTAACGGCTTATACACTGGCAAAATTATATTGAAGAATGGAACTGAATGATAGCACATGTGCTATCATAATTAAATGGCAATTAAAATTGTGGTTGATACTAGTGTCTTTATAAGTGCGCTTATTAGCTCTACGGGTTCCAGTAGAGAATTAATTCGACGCTGCTTAAAAGGCGAATATCAGCCTTTAATGGGAAACGCTCTATTTTCTGAGTATGAGTTGGTTATGACGCGAGAAGAAATTCTCGCCAAATGTCCTTTAAATAATGCAGAAATTTCTGCTTTACTCGCATCGTTTATGAGCGTTAGTGAATGGGTGTTTATTTACTACTTATGGAGGCCTAATTTAAAAGATGAAGCAGATAATCACCTAATTGAATTAGCAGTTGCTGGTAATGCTCAGATTATTGCTACTCATAATATCAAAGATTTTCATAATTCCGAATTGTTATTCCCTAACTTATCCATCTTAAAACCTGAAGAAATTATTAGGAGTTAAACGCACAATGGCTACTTTAACTATTCGCTTACCAGACGAAAAACACAGTAGATTAAAAGAACTTGCCCAATCTAAAGGCATAAGTGTCAATAAGCTGATTGAAGAATTGTCCACCATCGCTTTAGCAGAATTTGATGCCCACACCAGATTTAAAGCAATGGCTGCAACTGGTAATCCAGAAGAAGGCTTAAGAATACTGGCTAAACTTGATGCTCTCATGGAATAACAATAAGAGAGCTTGTGGGAAATTCAATTAAAATTTAACCTGAAATAGTAAATATGTGGGCTGAAGAAGCTGCAAATCTGGCTGCGCTCCACCCAAGCTGCGGCTAAAATAAATATGGAGAGCTTGCATAAGGTATACCCATGAAGGCAGTTAAAGTTATGGCAACGATTGATGAGCAAGGACAGCTTACTTTAGATAATCCTTTAATGATAGATAAAAATAGGCGTGTTGAAGTAATTGTCCTTGTTTCTGAAGAAACAGATATTGATAAAGAAGACCAAACAAAAGAAGCAGTTCTAGAGGACTTTCGCCAAGCTTGGCATGAAGCAATGACAGGCAAAACTATTCCTGCTTCTCAGCTTTGGGAAGGAATTGAAGATGTCTGAGCAAGAAATTATACAAGTTGAAGCGGCGCCTACTTTTAAGGGAAATCTACGTAACCTTGCCAAAAAGTATCGGAGTATTCGCAGCGATGTACAACCTGTAATTGAACAACTTCAACAAGGAGAGCTTCCCGGCGACCAAATATCTGGTACTAACTATATCGTTTTTAAGTTAAGAATCCGCAACAGTGATATCAAAAAAGGCAAAAGTGGTGGATATCGGCTTATTTATTATGTAAAAATAGCAACAACTATCATTTTGCTTACTATTTATACAAAATCAGAACAAGTTGATATCGCAGCTTCCGAAATAAACAGTATTATTGCTGAATATGAGCAAACTACTGTTGAAAACGAGGAAGATATATAGTTATAGTTATTCATACTGCCCTATAACTATTGCAGGAACACACAGTTTATTTACGTTAAGGAATTAGGTGCTTGTGTTGAGAATACGGATAAGCACAATTTCTCCCTGTCGTTTTATAACCCCAGAGCTTCTTGGACGGCGCCAACGGATGTAACTAGCAGCGCTATCATAATAGCTATGGTCAAATTCGTATTTTAGCTGTAGCGCATCACAAACGTAAGCCAAATTACTGGCAAAATCGTGAGTAATCGAGAGATATAATGCTGTGATTACCTATGATTACTTAAGAATTACACACAACGCTAAAAATTTATGGGCTTAAGCGCACTCTTAGAAGTTGTCGTTATTTAGATCATCATGAAACTCTCCTATTTTAAAATCTTCTTTGGTTGATTGTTGATTTGAAGTAGATAACATACCAAAGTACATGTTTTGCGGAGTAACCTTGACAGGTTGAACATCTAAAAAAGTAACAATTACACGACTTTCTGATATATCAGATGGTACTTCGTATAGCTTAATCGTACCGTCTTTATAAATTCCTTCAACTGACATTAACATAAAATTCAACCTTACTTTTCAGAATATATTTTAACTTATATTATATTGTGCCACGTCAAATTGAAGCAATTAAGGTTTTATTCGCTCTTCATATTGACTACCTACGACCTAAAGGCTGTTGAATGGCGCCGACTAAAGCTTTGCTACTTTAAGTGATTGTACGTAATTTAATTTAAATTGTAGCCATTTGTCTAAGTAGTAAGTTATTATGATTAGCTATAGTATTCTTCGCTACCAGAGTTTACATCTCTTTGGGAGCAAAAAGAGCTTTTACAAATATATTTTTAATGCACTTATATGACAAGCTTTGATGAGACAAATGTCGAGGTTGGGATGCTTGAATGGTTTGGTGATTCTACTAAAGAAGGAGATAGAGGTAATTATGGTTATATTAAGCGAGTAGAAAAACCAGATTCACAGAATATAAAAGTACATTGGAAAGGATTAATATGTCCAGTTGAAGAAATAAAAGGGTATAAAGGTAAAGGTGTATTAGTTACTTTTAACGCAAGCTACTATAAAGATAAAGAAGAGGCTAGAAATGTTCAACCGTTGCGGTTGGCGGGGTATCTTATACGTGTTACTAATACAAATCAGTCTCAACATCGGTTAGCAGTTATAGACACTTCTATTGCTTTTCAAAAATATGTTGATCATCTCTTAAAAATAAATAAGCAAGTAGAATGTGAAAATAATCTTAACACTCACATTCATAAAAAAGAAGTAGTTGGAATTCCAATCAAAACAAAAAAAATGTCATGCGTGAATAGAATATTGCACTATGAAGATTCTGTTTGCTTTGGGATACGATTCAATAATACCGATAAAAAATACGAAGCTGTAGAATTATCTTTACTAAATGAGGAAAATCAAGATTTTTTAAAATCATGTTTAGACACTCAAAATCCACAAATTTTTGAAGCTGCATTTAAGAAATATATAACTTATCTCACCAATGATGATGCTGTTAAATTCGCTCTTGACAAATATAATGAACTATCTTCATTCAAATCACGCATAGAAATAAAAAGTATACTATCAGACGAAATACTTTTGAATAAATATACTAAATCATTAAGAGAGCTTTTACCTCTGAAGGAACAGCTAAAGCTTTGTTTAAAAATGATTAATTTGGAACAAGACAGTAATGATGAAGTTATTATAGATGAGTTATTTACCGTAGTTAAAAAAATATTTACATTTGATAAAGATGCTAATTATAGTTGTTGGAAGTCTATAGATACTAACCTAATTATAGATAAAATAGCTTACAAAGGATTTTTATGGAATATTATTCCAGATTTTGTAAAAACTATAGTTGTGATAGCATATTTAAAACAATTACCTGTAGATAATGTTGATAAAGCTGTTAAATTAGTAAAAGATATTTTTTTAGAATTTGATACTAATAAAAAAAAATTAATAAGTTCAATTCCAAACGAATTAAAATATGGATTAAGATGCCAAAGGTTTCGAGATGTTTTACCAATAAACAATAAATTAGATATTTATCATTATATGTTTGATAAATATTCAAAAGATGACTTAGAAAATTATAAAGTTATAAATGAAATTTTCTACTTTTTAACAACTTTGCCAAATGATAAAAGAGAACTATGGTTTAATCGTGTTGAAAATAAAATTACATATAATGATTTGTTATATTATATAGCGCCAGATAAAATTAGATTAAAAGTATCTGCCAAATATTTACAAAAATTATCAGATACTGAAGCTTTACAAATTGCTAAAAACGTATTGAATGAGATTTCAAACCAAAATGATAAAGTAGAGTTTGTGAATTTAATACCAAATCAATTAAAAACTTCATTTGAAGGTTATGTCTTCAGAAATGTTTTACCAGACCAATCTAAATTAGACCTTTATGAGCTAATGATAGATAAGTACACGGACAAAGAACTTGCGATACATGGTGTGGAGCAAGAAATTGTTTGCGTGTTACAAAATCTACCAGATAGCACAAGAAAGTTATGGTTGGACAAAAACTTTGGAGACAAAATAAAATATAAAGGTTTTTTATGGAGTGTATATCCTGACGAAATAAAGGAGAAGATACTCAAGAAAAGATTTACTAGTTTTTTAAATGTCATTGAGGCTTTTAAAAGTGAATTTGAATACAAAAATGATATCACTACAGATACAAAAACATTATACGCACAACTTTCTGAACAAGATGAATGCTTGGCTAAACAATGGATGTCATCAGAATATGTGAAAAATGACTATATGCTAGCACAAATGCTTTCTGCAAGAGCAGCCGAAAAATTTACAATTAAATTTTACCAATCTATTGGCTTTACAGTAGAGGATGTTTCCTTAAAACAAATAACCGAAAGCTATAATCAAGATTGGATAAATTATGATTTACGTTTAATTAATAATAAAAAAACTTTGTATGTGGATGTTAAAAATGCTCGTACCACGTTCAGTAATAGAAACAATGATAAAAAAGGCTATTCAGAATTTTGTGTTCAAAAATTTAAGAAAAATCGTAATAAGGATGAAATTATTATAGCTGGTGTACTTTCTCCCTATGTAAAGCCAGAACAGATAAAAGAATCTAGTAAAATTCATCCTAGAACTTCACCCATAATTTTTATGGGAGAAATAACAGAAAAAGAAATTAGTGAAATTGAGAATCATTTTTTAAATCAATTTTCTTCAGTTATTATGCCAAGGGATACACAGAAACTATATCTTCCCCCTTGGCTTTTTGACTATCCCATTGAGCCTTTTTATAGCCAACGAAAGCAAGCAGTTTTAAAATTAAGAAATTTAAATGAATTTGATTTTCCTGAATGGGAGGACATTCAAATTTTAAAAATTAATTTTATTCCTATATTTATAGAGGCTAAAATGGATTTACCAGAACATTGGAAGACTCATTTAGCAAAATGGAAAATTGATTTGATTGATAGATTCAATAAAATTGATTTAGAAAGAATAACATTACCATATGTGTTTTTAACTTTACTTAGCCATTTTCTAGATACGTTTCGCTCAGGTAGCACATCTTTTCATCCAGCAGAATATAAAGACTTAATATATTATCAAAATAATCCTTTAGGAATATGTGACCCAATAAAAACAATTGAAGAGCTTTGTAATATTTTATCTATAGTATGGGATAATAAGCATAAAAGCAAAATAGACGAATTCAAAATTTTTAGGTTCAAAGGCAGAGGATTATTAGAAGGTAAAAAAGATAGCAAAGATTCACTAAAAACAATTATTGCCTATTGTGGCGGGCGCCTAGAAACGACGAACGTGGTATGTGGTTTGTCTCCACTTATATTAGGTCAGCACAATAATTGTCACATATGTGGTAAGTTAATTTGTCCAGAACCAGGCTGCGGCTTTTGTAAAGATGGCTGTCTAGGTAAAGAAGAAAGGAAGCAACAAATCATGTCCGCTCTTAAACATAAGTAAAAATTTATGTTCAAAGGATAATTACTAAGTAGCTGCAAGTAATTACAGTGGCACCGATAATTGCTCTGTTTAGAATTGTAGGCACTGCTCGAGTCGGGAAACCCGTCCACGCGAGTGGCTCCCCAACCTACGGCGCTCATTCGTTCTAAATAGCTTGTTGTTTTATTGTTTAATTTGGGTTTCGCTTTGGGTGGTTATAAGCTAAAATAAAAATCTGAATAGCTTGCATAAGGTTGTAGAATGCTAGAAATTACTAAAAACTTTGTTACAGATGAGAATAAGCAACCAATCGCTGTACAAATTCCTATTGCTGAGTTTGAAAAAATTGAAGAAATCTTAGAAAACTATGGTTTGGCAAAACTCATGGATTTAGAAGATAACGAGCGTCTTTCAAAAGAAGAAGCTTTAAAATATTACCAATCTTTGAAAAAAAAGCATGTGGAAAGTTGAGTATACAAAAAGATTTCTGAAAGACCTAGCAGATTTACCAGAAGATATTCAAGCTAAAATAGAGCTAATTGTTTTTCAAGAACTAGAGTCAGAAAATCCTTTTGATATAGGATGTCTAGAAAAAATGAAGGGGTATGACGATAAATACAAAATTCGTGTGGGTAATTACAGGATAGGTATTAGCGTTGACAAGGATGTACACACGTTAATTTGTCAAAGAGTTGCACACCGCAAAGACATTTATAGAATTTTTCCCTAATCAAATGTAAAATAGTATTAAGCCAATATAAAAATTTAGAGAGCTTCTGCTATTTTAAAATCTTCCTCAGTTGATTGTTGATTTGAAGTAGACAACATACCGAAGTACATATTTTGTGAAGTACCCTTGACAGGTTGAACCTCCAAAAACGTAACAATTACACGACTTTCTGATATATCAGATGGTACCATCCAGAATTCATTGAGGTTGGTGGACGTGTTCACAATGAACATCTAGATACTGTTGTCCGCACGACTTGTCAGGAAATGTTTGGTAAGAAAGTAAAGATTAATCACGACCTCACAATGTATATTCCAGAGCATAAATTTTTTCATGGACCGTTCCAAGCAGGAGGACGTATTGGCGGTTTTATTTATTTTGAAGATGTAAGAGTTGGACTAATTGCAGTGTCGGCGGATTATCCCCCTACCGCCGCAGTTAAGTATTCACGTTTTACCGAACTACCTATTAACAAAATACTTCGCCGGGGATTTAGTAAGGGATTTGGTAAGCAAGACCTCAATTGAAACTGAGAATTAAGCGATTGTATTGATGACGGGGATAAAAACTTTTTTCCCTGTCCTTTGATGAACTTAAGACTATTGGATGGCGCCGACTTGACAAGGAGCAACCCTAACTGCTTATTACCAAGGGCAAAACAAAGGATTAGAACTTGAGTATTTAGACGAGGTGCAAACCTTAATTAATTTTTTGATGCGTTATCCAGAAGCAGTCATAGCGAACTCTATAATCACCAACACGGATACGATACTCGTTATCAGAACCTTTCAATTTGACGACTCCAGCAGGACGTGGTTCGGAAGCAAGATTTTGGATTTTTTCAACAACGCGCTCCTTAACATCATTTGGCAAGTCGTCTATCTGCTTTTGTACTGACTTTGAAATAACGACAGTATAACTCATTATTCCTGATTTAAACGTTTAGCAAGATATTCATCCATAGTCGCATATTCTCCAACTGCATACTCAGCACGAACTGCTTGAATTTCCGCCTGTGTTTCTACATCGTCTGAGTACAGTGCTTCTTCAGCTTCAAAAATTTGTTGCTCAATTATCTCTTGAAGTTGGCGTTTTTCTTCTAAATTAAGGGAAGATATTGCTTCTGCAAAAGCTTCCAATGAGAGTTGTAGTTTGACAATAGCTGGCATTTTTCCGAATAAATCTTGTAGTTTTAGGACTATTCTAGCGTTTCTATACTTCAGATGGTCAGCAATAAATAACACATGATTATTTTACTCCCGTGCTGCGCGATTCAATACACACAATATCAGGCGCCGTAACCTAAATACTAAATCATCATCGTTGGGTTGCGGCTACCCTTCGGGATATCCTTCGGATAACGGCACACTGCGTGAACGCAAAGCCTCCACCCAACCTACAGCCCATCCGTTACATCCGTTGCATCCGTTGCCAATATGCTACACTCATGCTACAATAATCCCAAATCGCTCGCGGTACAAACATATGGACATTATTCCCATTAGAATATCTCCCACTCCCCACATTTCCAACGATAATAGTGAAAATCTGACCCTATATAAATCCAAGCAATTAGTACAGTGACAGAAGCAAAAAGTTACAAAGACACAGTAAATCTGCCGCAAACGAAATTTGACATGCGCGCGAATGCGGTGAAGCGAGAGCCTGAAATACAGAAGTTTTGGGAAGATAACAACATATACGGGCGCCTCTCAGAAGAGAACCCAGGCGAATTATTTATACTGCACGATGGACCACCCTACGCAAACGGTTCGCTGCATGTAGGTCACGCTTTAAATAAAATTCTCAAAGATATCATAAATCGCTATCAGCTTTTACAAGGTCGTAAAGTTCGTTATGTACCGGGTTGGGACTGCCACGGGTTGCCTATCGAACTTAAGGTTCTGCAAAATATGAAACAAGCAGAACGTCAGGAATTAACACCTTTAAAACTAAGACAAAAGGCGAAAGAGTTTGCTCTGCAAGCAGTTGATGAGCAGCGTAAAGGTTTTAAGCGCTACGGTGTATGGGGTGATTGGGAACACCCGTATTTAACGATGGCGCCTGAATATGAAGCTGCACAAATCGGTGTATTTGGGCAGATGGTTTTGAAGGGATATATATATAGAGGGTTGAAGCCTGTAAACTGGAGTCCTAGTTCGAGGACTGCTTTGGCTGAAGCTGAGTTGGAATATCCAGAGGGACATACTTCCCGGTCTTTGTATGCTGCGTTCCCAATGACGAGTTTATCGGATGCAGTAAAGGATAAGTTTAGCGAGTATTTACCTGATTTAGGTGTAGCTATCTGGACGACCACACCTTGGACGATACCTGCTAATTTGGCTGTTGCTGTAAACCCAGATTTGGATTATGCAGTTGTTGAGGCGCCACTCGAAGGTATCAATTTCAAATATATAATCGTTGCAAATGATTTAGTAGAACGTTTATCAACGACTCTCAGCACACAACTAACAGTAAAAACCACTGTTAAAGGGAAAGAATTAGAACATTCTACTTACAAACATCCTTTATATGACCGTGAAAGTCCAGTAATCATAGGGGGAGATTATATCACTACTGAATCTGGTACAGGATTAGTACATACGGCGCCTGGTCATGGTCAAGAAGATTATATAGTTGGGCAACGTTATGGTTTACCTATCTTGGCGCCAGTCGATGATGGTGGTAATTTTACTGCTGAGGCTGGACAGTTTGCCGGTTTGAATGTACTTGGTGATGGCAACCAAGCGGTTATCGATGCTTTGACACAAGCTGGTTCTTTATTAAAAGAAGAACCATATCAACATAAATATCCTTACGACTGGAGAACCAAAAAACCGACTATATTCCGCGCGACCGAACAATGGTTTGCATCGGTAGAAGGGTTTCGTGACGAAGCACTCAAAGCCATCTCCGAAGTGCGCTGGATACCTGCACAAGGTGAAAATCGTATTACACCAATGGTAGCCGACCGTTCGGACTGGTGTATCTCACGTCAGCGTAATTGGGGTGTTCCTATCCCTGTATTCTACGATGAAGAAACAAACGAACCTTTATTGAACGAGGAAACCATCAACTACGTTCAAAAAATCATCGCAGAAAAAGGTTCAGATGTATGGTGGGAATTATCGGTTGAGGAATTATTACCTGAACAGTATCGTAATAACGGGCGCCGATACCGCAAAGGAACCGATACGATGGACGTATGGTTTGACTCTGGTTCATCGTGGGCAGCAGTTGCCGAACAGCGGGATGAGTTACATTATCCTGTAGAAATGTATTTAGAAGGTTCCGACCAACACCGGGGATGGTTCCAATCGAGTTTATTAACTAGCGTTGCCGTACATGACCGGGCGCCATATAAAATAGTTTTAACTCACGGATTTACTCTTGATGAAAAAGGTTTCAAGATGAGTAAATCGCTTGGTAACGTGCTTGACCCGAATGTTGTTATCGAGGGTGGTAAAAATCAGAAAGAAGAACCACCATATGGCGCCGATGTTTTAAGATTATGGGCATCATCGGTTGATTATACGAGCGACCAGCGTATCGGTAAAAATATCATCAAGCAATTGGGAGATATACGCGGAAAAATCCGTAACACCGCGCGGGTATTATTAGGTAACTTGCATGACTTTGACCCAGAGAAACATTTAGTTCCCCTAGATAAACTACCCGCAGTTGACCGTTACATGCTGCACCGGATGACAGAAGTATTTAAAGAAGTAACAGACGCTTTTGATACTTTCCAATTTTTCCGCTTCTTCCAAACAGTGCAAAACTTTTGCGTTGTTGATTTATCCAGCTTTTATATAGATATCGCCAAAGATAGACTATATATCAGTACACCCGATGGTTTTAGGCGCCGTAGCTGTCAAACAGTGTTGTACTATGCATTGGATAACCTGACGCGCGCAATAGCACCTGTACTATGTCACCTTGCCGAAGATATCTGGCAATTCCTTCCTTACAAAACACCATACAAATCAGTGTTTGAAGCTGGTTGGGTGAAGCTAGATAACAAATGGGAAAATCCCGAATTAGCAACATTCTGGGAAAAAATGCGCGACATCCGCAATGATGTTAATAAAGTGCTGGAACAAGCGCGCGTTGATAAACAAATTGGTTCATCCTTAGAAGCAAAGGTGTTACTTTACGTAACTGATGAACAACTACGTGATGCAGTAAGAACACTGGAAATAGATACAAATGGTATCGACGAATTGAGGTATTTGTTTATCACCTCGCAAGCAACAGTGTTAGATTCAGCACAACAACTAGAAGGCTTGAAGTATAATTCAATATCTGATAACTGGGGTATTGGAGTAGTTGATGCAGAAGGGGAAAAATGTGACCGCTGCTGGAATTATTCAACCTACGTCGGAGAGTCGCAGGAAGACCCATTATTGTGTGAACGCTGTGTTAGCGCATTAGCTGGGGAATTTTAGACCTCTCCCTGACTTTGGCAAATGCCAAAGTCTGTCCCTCTCCGAAGCGGAGAGGGACTTTTTTCGGTTGTTTTGATGGGTTGTGGCACAGGCTTATAGTCTGTGCAGTGGCATAAATTATTATTTTTATCACAGAGACACAAAGTACCTGAAGGGCTGCTTAGTACATCAGCATAGGAGGAGTTCAGTCTAAAAAAGTAGCTTTTGTTTTTGAAATAGGCATATTGCTGATATCAAGTTAAATCAACATATATACTTAACCAGCTTATCTAACTACGTATTTAAAATGTAAAATAAAATATTGTATACAGAAGATGAGATGAGTAAAAGCTTTGGTTGCATCTATAATCCTGTTATTCGCGGTCTTACCACCAAGTACTGCACAGGGACAAGCAGTTCGGAATATAATTAGTTCCTTTCATATAGGAACAACTGCGGGAATAATAGAAAAGGGTCGGTGTAAAATAAAAACTTGGGTAGAAGGTGAATACATTGTTGCTGAGATTAGAAGTTATTGGGAAGGATATAAAAATCCCAAATATTTTAGGCTGACGAATAATCTCAACTATAATTAATTGGAGAAATTTTTACCCTACATATCATTTTAAATTATATAAAAATGCATATAATTTCTCAGTAAAACCTTTGCAGATGAAAGAATATTTTCCAGCCGTTAAAATTAGTTGAACTCATTCATCTTCATCTTCATCAATTGTTACATCAGCTAATAAATTATCCATATAGTCACTCGTTTGTTGAGTGTAGGGAACTAGCTTTGATGGATTTTCAATTATATCTTTCATTAAAAAATCGAGAAATAGACTCATCATCAAACTTTCTTCTTCGTCTGATTCTACATCTTCTGTATCCAAACGAATTAACAAAGTGTTTTGTGATACAACCTCTAAATAACCAGATGCTTCTGCTAAATGCGGAAAATCTTTGAAGAAAGCGTTTGGTAAGCGAAATCCATGTTGATTGCCAACTTTTGCATGAGTTACTCGGTAATTTTTACTTGTCATACCCAATATTACTATTACGTTATAATAGTTGTTATAACATTTTGAGACGGCGCCAACGCGGATTGCACAACATCTACTTTTTTTTTGCCAGTGTAGGCGCCTGTGTCGTGTAACCGATTATTGTTAACACCGCTCAAGGATGATAATTAGGATTATCAGTTAGTAACCCAAGAGCTTGAGCAATAGTACTCAGACGGTCGTCAGATGTAAGAAAAATCAAGGAGATGGATTGCTCAGTGGAGAAAACGGGTTGAATTTTTACCACTGATGCCAGCTGCATAGCATCATAAGCGCGTAAAGGATACTGCCCGACCAGTTGACCCGCAGTTTCTGCTAGTTTGGCATCGAGTTCAATAACTTGGTACTGATTATTTAGGTCAAAGCGAAACCTTTGAATAATCAAGGCTTTGTCGGCGGAAGTCAAAGTACCTTCCCGTTCTCTTCTCGCTAACGCACTCAAGACTTCTACCCAAGTAATTCGGGTAATAAATAATAAGTTACTCTCTTGGGGCGCCGAGAGCGCTTGTATCCAGGTACTACCAGTTTCCGGCACGTACCGTTTTACGAGGGCGCTGCTATCTACGAAGTAAGCGGTCACATTGAACCTCGTTCTTCAATAATGATTTCGGAGAGCGGCTTGCCTCCTGATGCCGTAAGTCTCTGGGTCAGTTCACGCCATGCTTCTTCTCTTACTGGCTCAACATCGCTCTTATGTTGAGGAGGAGTGACCAGTCCCGCTGCTACTAGGGACTGAATTATTTTTTCGGCATATGAAGATGATTCTTCCATCAAAACTTGCAGTCGCACAGTTTGCCCATCAGTTAAAGACAAAGGACTTTGGGGGTGCAGCATTCCATTAGAGTAGACAGCAGTAATAATTTCTGACATAGTTAACGCACTATTAGACAAAGCCTGTATTTAAATTAGCGTACCTTGGGAAAAGGCGCCATATAAATTAAATTTATGATGCTTTATAAAGTAGCAGGCGCCTTTTATAGAGTTACATTTAATCTTAGTAAAGTTGTTGAACTAATGCTTGACGCAGAATTACACTATTATTTCTTCTCACAGTTAAGGTTCCATTTTTTCCGCCAGGGACAGAAACATCATATTTATATTCACCACTGACAGCTTCAAAATATCTTCCTCTATTTTTAGAACCATCTACAGTTAAAGGTAGACGTATAGCTTTACCAGTCTTTCTGTCTAAACCTACATAAGTAAGTGCTGAATCTCCACTGCCGCAAATACTTACCAAAAAATTCTTTGTTTGGGCTATAATAAATGAACTTTCCTGACTTCTACATAAATTACGAATTTGTTGCGCTTGAGCAGTTTGTGTAAAAGAAAGAGAAAGTGAGCATATACCAGCCACAGTTAACAATTCGCAATTCGCAATTCGCAATTAGCTTCGGTACACTACCCTTCGGGATAACTTCGTTAACGTGAACGCAATTATGTTTTGCAATGGGGATTTAAACCCCAACGCAAAACAAGCAACCCGTAGGGGATGGGGTTTTAAACCCCTTTTTACAGAATAAAATTAATTGTGCAGTGCGCTTAGAATTGAATTGCATATATTTTACTTTATAGAATTGTTTGATTTGTTACTAGTTTCTACAACATTTACTTTAGTCTTTACGGAAAATACGGTGAAATTATTCGCTCCACAAGTGGCGATAGGTATGTCGTCCAGCAATTAACCCGCGACTATGATCGATGATAGTTGCATACCGAGGCACCAGTATATTTTCGTAGCTGTTACATAGCGGTGATTATCAATTTCGCGCCTCTAGCTTCAAAAATTTTCGTTTCTAAAAATCTGGTGTAAATGTGGTGTATAATTGCACCAGATGTTCAAAAGAAAGATTATGACCCGTCAAAGCATTTCACTTACACCCCCAAATGATGCTTGGTTAAAAGCACAGGTGGAGAGTCAGGAGTACGCTAGCAAAAGCGATGTGATAAATGACCTGATACGCAAGGCTCGTGCCAAACAAGAGGAAGTTGAAGAAATCCAAAAAAGGCTAATTGATGCAGAGCAAAGCGGCTTTGTCACTCCTGACCGCCAGTCCATTCTTTCAGAATTTAAGAAAGAACTGAACAGTAATGGCTAATTATAAATTGACGCAAGCGGCAAAGGAAGACTTACGGCAAATTTATTTTTATGGCTTTGAGACATGGGGTGAAGCAGCCGCTGACAAATATTATAATCAACTTTTTGACCGCTTTGAACAGATAGCTGCACAGCCTTATTTATACCCTGAAGTAAATTTTATCCGTACTGGCTACCGCCGCAGTGTGTATGGGGTGCATAGCATCTACTACCGCATTGAAAATGATGTGGTTGAAATTATGGCAATTCTTAGAAGTCAAGATACTGATACAGCTCTTGATTTATGAGATAGTAATGCGCTTCCCATCAGAAGAACCCCCAACCCGCATCGACAAAAACTCAAGGCAAACCGAAGTTGGGAGAGCAAATCCGTAATATTGCCGATAGACTGAAACAAGAGACTGAGATACAGAAAAAAGCAACCTCGCGTATTTTAGGCGCCGCTGCCCAAATATCCGCAAATCACGAGCAACTTATAGATGAGGTAGTTGAGATGGTAAGAGAAGACCTTGATCAACAAACACAGGCATCTAAAATTCATATTTATACAGTTGAGATTCTCAAACAAAAGTTTAAAACATTACGCGAAGCAAAAGATAACTTGAAACTAAAAGCCAGTAGTTGGGAATCTCTTGCTAATAAAGTAAATGAAACATATTCCCAAAAGCTTATAGGTGAGAGTAAACTTCAGTCACATCAAGTTTTGGAAATAAATAAAATACAAAAATCGGGATGTGAACCGATTAGTATTAAAGGATTGACAGTTCATTTAGAAGCAGATGTTGCAGAAATGTTTCCCAACTCTCAAGCAGTAAACGAAGCCTTACGTTTTCTGATTAGAGTCACAAATAAAAATCCTGCGTTGTAGAGACGCGATTGAAAGAATGTCTCTACAAGCATTTAATTATGGTTACTTTTTACTGTTGCTTTGTTGTACTAAACCTTTACCGTCTTCTCTATCGTCGGCTGCTTTGTTATGACTTTAGCCAAAGTTAAAGATTCTTGACCCGTAATCAATCTTGAACCACGTTTGCGAGTGATGTAGTTCCATGCCCACTGAAACATTACTAACAGTTTATTGTCAAACTCAATTAAGAAATAGATGTGGATTAATAGCCAGAACACCCATGCAAAGAAACCTTTTAACTTGATGGAACCTAGGTCTACAACGGCAGCATTTTGTCCAATCATAGCTAGGCTACCATAATCGTTATACTTAAATGCTGGCATGGTTTTACCTTGCAGACGTTTTTGAATTAATTTAGCAACGTATTCACCTTCTTGTGTAGCAACTGGCGCCACACCTGGGAGCGGTTGATCGTTTTGGTGAGAAAAGTTAGCTAAGTCTCCAATGACGAAAATATTTTTGTGTCCTTTAATACTTAAATCTGGTTCCACCATAACTCGTCCAGCACGGTCGCATTCTGCACCTGTGCGTAATCCTAGAATTTTCCCCATAGGTGAAGCTTGAATACCTGCTGCCCACAATATAGTCTTGGAGGCAATTTCGTGTAATTCATCCCCTTGCTTGTAGGTAACTATGCTGTTTTCAATATTTATCACGCGCGTTTTTGTTTGTACACTCGCACCCAACTTTTCTAGAGATGCTTTTGCTGCTTGCGATAAAGAAGGCGCCATGCCTGGGAGGACACGCTCGGGGCCTTGCAATAGTAAAATTTTTGTTTCTGAGGTGTCGATATTACGAAAATCTTCTTGAAGAGTTTTGTTTGCCAACTCTGCAATGGCGCCAGATAATTCTACCCCCGTTGGACCACCACCCACAATCACAAAGGTTAACAAAGCACGGCGTTTTTGGGGATCAGTTTCTTTTTCTGCTGCCTCAAATGCATTAAATATCCGACTACGTATTTCGAGCGCATCCTCAATAGTTTTTAAACCAGGAGCAACTTCTTTCCACTCATCATTACCAAAATACGAATGATTGGCGCCTGTAGCAACAACTAATGTATCGTATCGTACTACTCGGTCATTCAGTATAACTTCTTGTGTTCTGGTATCAACGTCCTTGACTTCTCCCAGCAACACTTTTGTATTCTTGCTTTTGCTGAGTACAGAGCGCAATGGTGAGGAAATATCACTAGGTGATAACGTACCAGTAGCAACTTGATATAAAAGTGGCTGAAATAAATGGAAATTACGTTTATCAATGAGAGTTACATCTACATTTGATTTTGCAAGCGTCTTTGCTGTATACATTCCACCAAAGCCACCACCAATGATTACAACCTGGTGTCGCTGATTATTCTCAACTGAAGCTACCATAAGTATATTTCCTTTTGTCAATATATTTGTAAATATTCTTTACATAATATTTAACAAAGTCATAAGGCTTGTTGTAGTTAATTGTGAACAATTAGAAAAATAATCAAATTAATCGTAGGGTGCGTGACGCTACAAAAAATTTATACTTGTATTACAAACTTGTAGCGTCACGCACCAATATTGTAAGTTTTATATAAAAATAATCTAATTAATATTCTTATCAAAAAAGCTGTATTTTATAATTAAAAAACATTGTAAAACACATTATCTTACAATAAAATAAATATATTCAAATATTATTAAGGGTGAATTTCTGCGTGGTAACAAGAATATCATCAGATTACGATAGTCCTTGGAAAGAAGCGAATAATAGGCGCCAGCAAAATACATTTGATTTTTATTAATATTGTTTACCTGACCCGTTCGTTTTTGCATCAATTGTAATAATCAGTGTTGCGATAGCCTAGACTAATTCTTCAGGTTCAACGGGTTTTGACAACGGCTATTAATGGTAATCTTACCGTAAACGTGGCGCCTAATTCCTCACCAGGACTTTCTACATAAATAGTTCCTCCATGCAGTTCAACCAAGTGACGGACAATTGCCAACCCTAACCCTAGCCCACCAAACTTCCTGGTTATTGTTGCATCTGCCTGCCGAAAAGACTCAAATACGTGGGGCAAAAAGTCAGGATTAATGCCTTTACCTGTATCGCTAACTTTAATTTCAGCCTGCGAGTCAACACACCCCAGTCTAATTTCTACCCGTCCGCCATTGTCTGTGAATTTTACAGCATTGCTAAGTAAATTCCAAATCACTTGCTGTAATCGAGCAGAATCACCCAAAACTTGCCCAACATTTAGATCAAACACCGTCTCAATTTGAATTGACTTAGCGATGGCTGCTAACTGCACAGTTTCAATCGCCGCAGATATTGTAGGTGCCAAATTAACAGCAGCCATGCTAAGACTGAGCTTGCCTTGCAAAATGCGCGACACATCTAAAAGGTCTCCAATTAGTTGGGTTTGGAGTTTAGCATTGCGCTCAATTGTTTCTAAGGCATAATCTGTTTTTGCGCTATCCAATTTTCCAGCACGAAGCAATTTAGTCCAACCCAAAATCGGATTGAGTGGTGTTCGTAACTCATGAGACAACACCGCTAAAAATTCATCTTTGATCCGATTTGCTTCTTCTGCTTTCAAACGCGCGCTTTGTTCTTGAACTTGCTGCCGCATCAATTGTGTACGTTCCGCTTCCCCCTGTTTGCGCTCGGTAATATCTCTATTGATGCCAATAATGAAAATGGGATTTCCGGCTTTGTCGTACACAGTTTTGGCTGTTGTTTCAATTGGCACTGGCGAGCCATCTTTTCGCAGACAGGCAATTTCACCACAAAAGGCGCCAGTTTCTTGAATGGAGCGAATTATTTCAGCCGTCTGAGTCAATTTAATATCCGGGTGATGGAGGAAACTAACGGATTTGCCGATAACCTCTGCGGCTGTATACCCAAAAATTTGCTCGGCATTACCCAGCCAACGTTGAATATTACCCTCCAAATCGGTCAACAAAATGGCATCTGGCATTTGGTGCAAAGCAACATCAGAAATTAGTAGCTCGGCTTCGGCAATTTTGCGTTCGGTGATGTCATGCATCACCACAACTGCCCCTTGTTTTTTACCTTCGTTATCGACAATTGCCTGTCCACTAGCAAGCAGCGTCTTTACCTTTCCATGTTTGGGCGCAATCACCATTTCATCATTCTTGACCGTCTGCCCCTGTAATGCTCGAAATAGCGGAATCTCGTTTTTAGACATCCGCGTTTTGCCATCGGGCAAATACAGGTCGTAGTGTTTTGCCCACTCTTCAGGTGGCAATGCTTGCTCCGACAAACCATGAAATTCTCGTGCTGCTTGATTAAATAAAGTTAAAATTCCCTCAGCATCACAGGCTACGATTCCTGCCTGCACATTATCAAGTAGCACTTGGAGTAATTCGTTGGCTTGGGATAATTCAGCTGTTCGCTGTTCAACCAAGCGTTCCAACTCATACTGGGCTTGTTGCCGTGCTGCTTCTGTTTGCTGTCGCTCCAGTTCAGTCGCAATACGTAGAGCAAAAATTGTCAATAAAGATTCTGCCAGTTGAACATTTGTCAAAGCGTTGCCATCCATCACCCCCAGTAAGCCCAGAGGTACACCCGTGGAGTCAAAAAATGGAACCGCTACATAGCTTTCTACACCCAAAGGTTCTAAAAGAGGCGCCTTGGGAAACAAAGCTTGGACTCGATGAGGATAGCAGCACAATTTTCGTTTTTGGAGTACTTTCTGGCAAGGGGTATCACACAGCCGATATTCAAAGTTGTCAATAATCTGCCCCTTAGCGCAGGCAGCAATCGTCCGAATTATTTCCTGGTTATCGGGGTCTACTAAACCAATATAAACATAATCAACCCCCAGCACTTTGAGCATATGCTGTACTAAAGCAGAGAAAAAAGCTTCACCCGTCACAGTAGAAACGCCTTGAGTCACTTCTAGCAACGCTGCATCCATTTGAGCAACTTTACGAGCAGCCAACCGCAGTTCTAGCTCATCCATCACCATTGCGGCAAGGTCAGCCAACACAGTCTTTTGCTCATCACTCAAGGCATCACGTGGTTTTGTATCTAACAAACAAAGAGTGCCTAAGTTAAAACCATCTTGAGTCAGCAACGGGGCGCCTGCATAGAACCGCAAACCTGGTTCATTTTGTACAAAGGGATTACAAACTAGGCGACTATCTTCCCTAGTATCAGGAATAACTAAAACTTCATTACTTAACAGCGCAAAACTGCAAATAGTTGTATCTCGCTGCACCTCGCGCATATCAAACCCATAGGAAGATTTAAACCAACCTCTCGATTCATCAACTAGGGAAACCAGCGTAATTGGCACATTAAATAAACGCGCTGCCAAGGAAGTGATGCGGTCAAAAGCAACTTCCGGTGGCGTATCGAGAATATTGTACCGTCGCAGCGCCTCTAAGCGTTCCACCTCATTTGCAGGAAAAGGAGCAGTTGTCACAATCGGTTTAGGGGAAGTTTCAGTCATCTTTAAATCAACGGGCGAGTAAAAAGCTACAAACGTAACGGGAATGACATGGCGTTATTTAATGATGCCAGATTTAGTTAACTTTCTTTACGCCGTTTGTGGTTCGTTATACATACACTTTGTTTATACTATAACTATTAATAATCATAGACTATGAGGCGCCTAGGCACATACAAAATTACTATGAGCCTCTTCTCTGTGTCCTCTGTGCTTCTGTGGTGGTAAAAATAATTACTTGTATGACTGCACAGGCGAGACGCCATTGGTGTCAAGTTAAGATAGATGGAGTCTTGTCAAGCGGGGCGCCGGAGCATGGTTAACTCAATACAAGGGTGTAGGAGAAACCATGAGTAAACCACGCAAAAAACGAGGAAACCCAGATTTTCAACGTAGCACAGCTGTGCCGGCGCCACCAACCGAAGAAATTGAATCACGTTTGTTTGAACTACTGAGTCCAGGCACATTTACCAATCTAAAAACGGTTAAAGACAAAGAGCGCGACCTGCGCTCTAGAGTACTAACGCTGCCAGTTATGGCAGCGATAATCCTGAGCATAGTGTATAGGCAAATACATCATCTTACAGATGTGGTGCGCGCACTTGAGACAGAAAATTTACTCTGGGCACCTATAATGCAGGTAAGCAAGCAAGCTTTGTCTCAACGTCTAAATAGTTTACCATCACACTTGTTTTTAAGATTATTTGAGCAAGTGATAGAGCGAATTAGTGCTAAAAATAGAACTAAACAATTAGCTCATAAATGGGCGCCCTCCGGGTTCGCCACTTTGCTTATGCCGGGAAACCCGTCCACCGCAAGTGGCTCACCTGTTGCTATTAAGTTTAGCGCTGTTTGGATTGGGGACGCCTCAACTTTAGAAGCAATAAAAAAACATCTTGGGCAGCTTCAAGAAAAAACGGGTCAATTGCTTGCAGGCAAAATATTGATGGTTGTAGAAGCGTTCACCCACTGCCCAATAGCTGTTTGGTATGATGCTGACCCTGACTGCCATGAGACAACATGGTGGGAAGATTTAAATCGCGCGCCTGCCTGTTGGTGGACTAATAATAGTAGATATGGGTTTTTTTGGATTTGAATGGTTTGATTCCTTGACAGAGCAAGGAAAGTACGTACTTACAAGGAAAAAGGCAAATGTTAAATATAATGTTGTGCGTACACTTTCAAGAAGTTCTCATTACAAGGATGAAATTATTCAAATGGGGTTAAATCATAATTATCCTTGTAAGCATCCAATGCGCTTAGTCTCCGTTTTATGGGGCAAGACTTGGTATCGCTATTTGACTAATGTTCTTGACCCAAACTTACTTTCCGCTCAGGACGTTTGTGATTTATATCGCCGTCGTTGGCGTATTGAAGACGCATTTTCACTCACAAAACGCTTATTAGGTTTGTCCTATCTTTGGGTTGGTGGAGTAAACGGCATAAAAATGCTTTCTCTAGCGACTTGGATTTTTTATGCCGTACTTAATGACTTATGTGCCGATGTCGCCATTGCTTTGCAACAGCCTTTGGAACAAATTTCCGTGGAAATGGTTTTCCGCAGTTTATATTTTTTTAATCGCGCACAGCTACAAAATCCACAGTTACAACTTATACCTTGGCTTGTGGAGCATCATCGCTCAATGGGGCTGATTAAAGCTGTCCGCAGGAGGCACAGGAATAATGCTCAGAGGTCTCTTGACATATGGGCGCCAGCCTTAACTTGACACCAATGGCGAGACGCCTATGCTACAATCTGTGCCAATTATTGACACTACTTATGCATTGTGCATTTCGGCTAACTTTGATAATAATTCTCCAAAATCTTTATCTTCATCTTTGTCAAAAAAGTTAGGAAGTTTCCTCGAATTATTGGGGTTATGTAAATCTTGATATGCCAAGGAACCGACATCTTGTAACAATTCCTTCCAAATCATTCGCTTCGTAGTGAAAACTAAGACATTTTTAGTTTGACCCAAAACTGTTGTATTAAATAAAGCAAGAACCTTCTCTTGTTTATCAAATCCAAATTGAGAAAGGAAATTTGCAAGCTTATCTAAAGGAATATCTGGAGCAATAAAAACTTTATTGGAATAATTTTTACATGCAAATTGATTTTTTAAAGTTTCTACAAGCGGCAATTTTGATTCTTCTGTAATCGTATATAGTCGGATTTCTAGCTGCTTGACAATATTCCCTGAACGCTTTTTATTACCTTGAAGAAACTGCCAAACTACATATCCTGCACCAAATGCAATTAGTGCGGCGCCACCAGTAATAGTACTAATTCCACCTAATGCTGCAATAGTTGCACTAATTGCCGCTGCACCAGTAGCAGAAACCGTTGTACTCATAGCTGTCCAAGCTACAAGTGCAACCGTAGCACTCGTTAAAGTTCCAGCAACTCCTGCAATACCTAAATTTAGTTTATCTTCAGTATCCAATTTAGAAACTAAAGCAATAGATACTAAACCCGCAGCACCAATCAATGCGGCGCCACCAGTTGCAACAGCCAAGCCTTGCGTTTTTTAATTAGAGTCACAAATAAAAATTATAAGATATCAGGCGCCGGGAGCTAGAAATATATCTTCCTCTCTTGTCTGTGTCCTAATAGCCTCTGTGGTAAATATATATACCATTCCCAAATAAAGACGTATTAAATAAATAGATTGATTTGAGCAGGCAAAGTCTACCGTAAGTATAGGTAAATCTGTTCTTTTGGTAGACGTTTGCAGGCAACAGCAATATTTATCCTATTAAGGATAATTAGAATTTTGAGTTATGAAAAAAGCTATTTCTCTAATCTTATCTATTCCTTTAATCTTTCTCCTTGATAATAAAGCACAAGCCCAGCCAGTGCAGTCTGCAAATGACCGTCCCTACTTAGCGTTAGTAAAAGGAGACGACGGTAACAATAGTTGTAGTTTTATCTCCGCTGACTTGTTAGAACGAACAGCAGACATTGTTCGAGGACTGTTATTTATTACTCCTCAAGACTCAAGAGAGCAGGTTCTCTATAAAATGCGCTTTGCTCCTGACCAGTATAATTCAGCTAATCCCTTGCAATGGACAGCGCTTGCCCAGACAAACTATACTAAAGCTGCTGTATCCTTTGGTAATAACGCTATCCAAAGGCGTACTTTCACTATGGCAATTAATTATAACCAACCAAATCAAAGAGAATGCCAGTGGGAGGTACGAATACCGCAACAACAGACTCTCCCGCAGTAGATAAAGCTTTGCGTTTTCGCTCTTATAGTAGCGAATCAAAATCATTAGATTATTAAACTAATCATCAAGCGCTACCAGCATAAATTCGTTGCTCTTTACAAGTACGCTCGTAAATACTGTCTAATTCAAGAGGTAAGCAATTATTTCCTCGCAGCCAAAATGGCATAGTAGGTAAAGTATCACCTATACTGATTTTTTCCTGCCAAATATCAAGGCTTGGTTGTCCATTACGTTCAACTGGTCGGTATGAACTGGCGTATAATTCGGCGCCTAAATTCGATGTTCCTTCAGTAATTCTATTTAATAGTTCATCGTGAAGATTTGCTTTGCGTTCGGTGACAACATCAACAATTACCAAACCAATTCCCTGTCGTAATAATGTTTCGCATTTAGACACAAATGCCTTACGATGTGAGGCTCTATCTTTGTTAGCTGGACTAACTAATTCAATTGCTCCTGCTAAAACGGCGCCTCCCTGTGTGTTATAAATGCTGATTTCAACAGTTTCTACCGTAGGTAAGAAGGGTAAATTTTGTGATGGGGATGGCGGTGTCCAATTAGTTTGTGATAACGGTAAACTAATAATGCCTTCATTATCAAACTCTGTGAGGTTTCCTTCAAAAGCTGCAACATCAATTTCAATACCGAATTGTACGTTAGGTTCTGCAAAATAACCTTCTGGTAATTTAGAATTTAAATCAGATGCAATGTATGTTGCCCAAGCATTATGAAACGAGTGCCAGTGGCGCCGTAGTGACAGGGGAGGATGAAAATGGTCTTGTAGTACCATAGTTTAACATTTAGCCTGTTTAATTGGTATTATGATAACAAATTCTGCACCGTTTCCAGGTTGAGAATGACACTCTAATATACCTGCGTGTAATTCAACTATAATTTGATAACTTATTGATAAACCTAAACCTGTTCCTTTACCAATATCTTTGGTAGTAAAAAAAGGAGTAAATAATTGTGACTGTGCTTTCTCACTAATACCAAGTCCATTATCGGCAATACTAATGACTGCCTGCTCGTTAACTAGCTCTGTTGTAATAGTAATTGTCGGAAGTAGTTGCGGATTTTTTATTACTGCATCTTCTAATGCGTCAATTGCATTTACAAGAATATTCAGAAATACTTGATTTAATTGACCTGGGTAACATTCTATTGCAGGTAATGTGCCATTGCGAATTACTTGAATTCCTTGAGGAAGCTTTGTTGAGGGTTTAAAACGATTATTTATAATTAGCAGTGTACTATCAATCCCTAAATTTATATTAGCTGTTTTCAAGTCAGATTCATCGACACGGGAAAACGTACGCAGTGATTTGACAATTTCAAGTATTCGCTCTGCCCCCATATTCATTGAATCAAATAATTTTAGTGAGTCTTGCTTAATAAATTCTAATTCTATACTTTCTATTTCTTTTTGAATTGCAGCTACAGGTTTTGGATAATAATATTGATATAAGTTTATTAATTTTAATATACTTTCAAAATAATTACTAGCATGATATAAATTTCCGTAAATAAAATTGACTGGATTATTAATTTCGTGTGCAATTCCAGCAACTAAAACTCCCAGCGCGGACATTTTTTCAGATTCGATAAGTTTCATCTGTAAAGCTTTGAGGTTTTTTAGCGCTGTTTCTAGTTCTTTACCTCGTTTTTCTAAAGTAGCTTGCGATTCTTCAAGCTCTCGAATCACATTAGTAAAAAGTAACTCTCTGATTTCGCTCGCTTCTTCTAACGCTTTACGGTCAGCTTCGGAACGTTCGAGTTTTTTTTGCAAAATTCGCACGCTTTTTTCTAGCTGCTTAATTTTATTCTCATTCTCAAAATCACTGATGCTATCCCTGTGTTCCATTAGCTTGTACTAATTTTTAATTCGTGCCGATTAACAGAGTAACAAAAGTTTCCTGGTGATAGTAACTGGCGCCTCTTGGTTGTAGAGGTGCTAATTCTCCATAAGTATAAAATCCACTTAGAGGCGCCGAGTATGGAAGTGCATTTTTAATAATTTCGTACTCTTCCTTGGCTCTTGTTCCTAAAAGCCAACGACGACAACAGCAGGAAAACAGCAGCACAGCATCTATCTTGTTTCCAGAATAATTTTGTAAAGCAGTCTGGAAAGAAGTTAGCGTACTGGTGATTATTTCGTCTCGACTTGTGCCAGTAAGTCGAACAGTTGCTTGTTCAGGAATATCTGCCAAAAGGCGAATACTACCATCATTATCAAGAGAGTTTGGCACTCTGATATAATAACGCTCGCTATCACCCTCGTACACAGCTAGCGAGTTTTCGGCACTTGGTAAACGACCACCCAAGTAACGCTGGTAAAATTCTACAGCCGAAATTCCATCTATTTCATATAATCTATTTCCACAAGCCTTTGTTATTATACTTTTGCGTCCAAGAGGGCGCCAGCCACAAGCTGCCCCAAAAGAAAATACAACATCCCCACTAAACGTTAAAATGGGTAGTGAGTCTGTTAACACCTTATTTCCATAAAATTGATAACTTATTTTTGCACGAGATTGATCCCCTGCGGCGCCACCAACAATTGCAACTTCGGAACCCAAAGCGTTTTTTAACCCATCTAGCAACATTTCACCATTTGCTGTGGCGCCATCTTCAATATAGCTAGCCGGCAAAGCAATACATAATTTAGTGGTATAGCCATATCCTTCGAGGGTGTGGGTACTTTTTGCCGCTTGAATTGCAGCAGCGAAAGGATTTTTACTCGCACAATATCCTACTCCTGCATGTATTTCTATTGTATCTGAGCAGAACAGCATTAGCGTTAAGGAGTCTTGACAAAACCCTAACTTTGAAGACATTTCACCATCTGTAGTGCAACCTATTAACTCAATGTAAGGATACACCCGCAATATTTCTTCAAGAATCATCGCATGGTCAAAATCAATCGCTGCAAATAAAATACCCGCAGTTGGCGCCATACCCATCAAGTCTTGAAAACACTGTTCCAAAACTTCGTCTATAGCATACTGCGAATCTGGGTCTTCACTATGACCAACAACAACTTTCAACACTTAATCTTCTTCCTGTAAATGATTTACGTTGGTGATTGGTTAAATACCCACTTCAACCATTGCCCAAAAGATGTTACTGCATTTAAACGATGTACTCCGGGCGCCCGTGTAGCACCTAATGAATCAACAGATACCAAACAAGCGTACTGCAACCCTAAGAAACTATCAACAGCAGCATAGGGGCCACCAAGAGTAATGGCACCAGCAGCGTACATTTGAGCTTTATCATTCCGCATTTCCACTAGCTCAAAATTGTTCGCTACCGATAATCTTCCTAAATTATTCAGCGGTAAATTGTAATGTTTCACCAAATCATCAAGTAAAGGACTTGCTTCGACTTTGGCATCAAGTCCAGTTGCATCTACAATAAAATCGGCATCGAGAGTAATTTGCCCAAAATTCTGCTCTTCTATATAAGTAATTGTTCGTCCTTTTGGGTCGCGCTCTACTTTTTTGACTTTGCCAAACTGGATGTTATACCAACCTTCGCGTAAACCTGTTTCGGTAATACGTTGCCAGTCCGAACGGTCGGCTGTTGTTGTACCACCCCAATCAGCTAGTAGGGTTTTACGTTCGTCTGGACTAGCTTTTTCGAGCATGACGCGAAGTTCTCCACCCCAGCAAGCTTTCGGCCAGTTAAAAGGTTGAAACTCATAATGGTTTTTGACTAAACGTTGGGCTTTTTGGAATTTATTACCCTGTGGTTTAGGCGAACGCATTAAATGTAATACTGTTATATTCTTATTTTTTTGACGCGCTTCATAAAGTCGCTGTACAACGCGCGATGCAACGATACCACGTCCGCGAATTAAGACTTTACCACCAAAGCGTTCGAGTTGTTCGTATACATGGTCATGGTCTTCGTAAGCATTTACAACCGATTTAAAATCTTGATATTTTTCTCGATATGCTTGCAGGTCTGGTAAAAATTGAATAGCTGGATACCCTGTTGCTAGATGCAGGTGTCGCGTTACCATATACGCATGATTTCCCGGCGCCCGCGAATAAGCGATACAATATCTACCATCATCAGTTTTACGGATACCTCTAACTCTTCCGTAACGATATATCTTATCCCAACCTATACGTCTGGCTTCGCGGTCGATTGAATCAAAAACATTTCCCGCACGGGGTGTATAAGTTTCAGCAAAAGTCGGTTCGGCAAATACCTGCCACAAATGTTTAATCGCTTGATTTAGTTTACCTTTTGTTGCATCTCGCCAAGCTTCACGCAATGCATAGCTAGGATATCCCCAAATATTATCAGGGCACGAGTCAGAATTTGAGCGCAAACGTTCATATAAAGGAATCTGCGAATTAAGGCAAAGACGTTTATAGCGTGCGTAAGGTTCTTTCTCTAAACCTAAAGCAATTATTTTCTCAGTTTTAACACCAGAAATTCTGAGCAAATCAGCCCAAATAAAACTGCCTAAACCTCCACCAACCGAAAGAAAATCAAATTCTTCTACAGGCAAACCAGTCGCGTGCAGTGCTTGCACAGCTATTTTTTGCTGCTGAAATAAAGGAGGAGGAAAACTGCTGCCCAATGGTGTCGCTTGGGGACTATGCCGCCAGCTTGGGTCAGGTAAATTTGTACTAGGGTTGAATTGAATAGCTGAATGACTCGGCGCCTGTTGAGGAGTGGCGCTAGTTACGAGTGTAATAGTTATAATGTAGGGGCCAATTTGTAACGTATCACCACTTAAGATCACGCTTCGTGTTTGGCGCTGACCGTTAACGAATATACCATTTACACTAACTTGGTCGGTAATGACAAGCTCGTTTTGCTGCCATTCGAGTAACGCATGGAATCTAGAAATCTCATCACTATTAAGTATCATCCGCGCGACACGTTGCCCATTATGCTCAGTAGGCATCCGCGCAAATTCTCGACCAAAAGCAATTGGCGGACTTAAAGAAGGTTCACGCCGTTCCCCGCTTACCGGGTCATCCCAACTTAGTTGTATTTGTTGGTTACTGGTCATTGCTTAATATTTAATAGTTTATGATTTAATTTGATGATATTAGAATATATCTTATAGATAAGTTCGCGCCCGAATACTATTGATTCTTTGGCTGGACGAGAACACTAGCAGCAGCAGCAAGCGAAGTCCCACACCACCGACACCCGATATGTAGAAAATCGGTTGAAGAAACTTTATGACATTTAGGACACTCTAACCCATAAGCCGCTTGCTGATTACCAAGAGGAGTACGTGGCACCTGTACTGCTATATTAACAGGAGGGCCAGACAAAACAGTTGGTGGAACACTGCTAGCTTCAGAAGAAAATACAGCTATTACCTTTAGTTGAGCTTGTCCAAGAAAAATAACACTACCCTGTTTAAGAAGTTGTTCACCGTGAGTTAATTTCTTCCCATCCACATTTGGAGGATTCGAGGAGCGTAAATTCCGAACCAAAAACTGCCCTAAATTAAAAAAGATTTCAACATGTAAACCAGATACCGTAGGGTCAGAAAGAACAATATCGCAACGAAGTGGGTCGCGACCAATGCGAACAGTTCCAGGATTCTTAGTTTGCTGCTGCTGTTCGTAAATTGTCTGAGTTTTTTCTCGACCTGCATCGTACCACTGTAAAGTTAGTGCGCTCATTGTTAATTGACCTAGATACTCCTTTTAATTTTTACTTCAACTTTTAATTTTACGATTCCACAATTGAAACCTCGCCTCTCGCGGAAGCTATTCGGTCGGCAATGCGCGTTGTTTCTGGAAGACGATATTTAGTAGTACAGCACAACGCATAATCAATAGCTGTAGGCAAACTGATACGATGACCAGGTGAAACATAAACAGGCTTTACACCCGTTCGTGTACGTACCACTGCACCAACCGTTTGTTTTTTATATATCAAAGGTTGCCAGCTACCCTTTACATCAGTCAAAGGTTCATGTTTGCCAACAAGCAACGATTTTGCTACACCAATTGTCGGGATATCTACTATAACTCCCAAATGACAAGCAATACCAAATCTTCGTGGATGAGCAATACCTTGACCGTCACAAAGAATTATATCAGGTGTAATTTGTAGCTTTTCTAACGCATCCAGCACCGCAGGTACTTCTCGAAACGAAAGAAAACCTGGAATATAAGGAAATACAGTTGGACGGTAAGCTATACTCGTTTCAACTACCTGTAAGTCAGGATAGCTTAACACCGCAACAGCTGCACGACTAACGGCGCCATTTTCCTCAAACCCCATATCGACTCCTGCAACGTACTCGATATTTGGCTTAAGGTCATCATCGGTTATAACCTCACCACTCAACTGTTCCTGAATAGCTATTGCTTGCTCTGTTGAAAGTGACCACTCATGACGCTGATTAATCTTCATAAATCTTAAATTAATATTAAAAAAATTAAGCAAAATTAAACATAATTTAAAAAGCTTAAAATCAGGTGTAAGAACGCAATATCTTACACCTCTACTGTATCAACATGTTATTAGTTCATGTTGACAACGCTTATTAACTCAATATAAATTTACTATAAATTTAATAATTCTCTCAATTACCCGTTAGTAAATATATTCTAATCTATGTAGTCCCCTTATATTGCCCTTAAATTAAAACGGTAACTTCGACGGGCGCCGCGCTCTGATGAAACAATTTGTATAACTTAAGTATTAATTAGTAAATTTTTATTATCATAACTAAAATTCCTAGAGGATAGTTTCGGTGTAAATATATCCTCTAGGAAAAGCGAAGGCGTTTGGGCTAGTTGCAACCCTTACCTATTTCACTCCTAATAGTTCAACATCAAAAAGCAAAGTCGCATTTGGAGGAATAGTGCCGTCAGGAGTACCACTGGCGCCATATCCCAAGTTACCTGGAATAATCAACTTACGACGTTCGCCAACTTTCATGGTGCTTAAACCTTCGTCCCAACCTTTAATTACTTGCCCAGTGCCAATTTGAAACTCAAAAGGTTCATTTCTATCGCGCGAACTATCAAATTTAGTACCATTTTCTAAAGTACCAGTGTAGTGAACGGTGACTGTTTGTCCAGTTTTTGGCGTGGCGCCTGTACCTGGTTTAAGTACTTCATACTTTAACCCTGATGCAGTGGTAACAACTTTTCCGGCGCCTTTTGTCGTGTCGGGGGTTGCAGTAGTTGTTGGTGTTGCTGTAGGAGTAACAGTTGGTGTAGGTGTAGCAGTTACGTTGGTAGCTGTTGGTGCTTCGGTGGGAGTACTCGTTGCTTGATTATCCTGTGCTTGCGTGCAGGCAACCATTAAATAGCAAACAGTCATTAACCCCACACGCGATAAAATTACTTTCAACATCAGTCTTTATCTATGACCTCTATGTACGCCGTAGATTCTAGCAAAATAATACGGATAGTGAGAGGCGCCTGTTCTGGTAAAAATGCACTCATCGACTAGAAGCCACCAGGAGGAGGAGTTACATTATTATTCGGTTGATTATTTGGTTGGGTGGGGGCAACTTGAGGTTGAGGAACACTGGGAACTGGAGCTACTGGGGGTGGGGTATTTATAGGTTTAGGAATTATATTAATTTTCCTGGTAATGGGTTGTTGCTGTTTATAGTTATCTTCTACTATAATTCCGACTTCGGGAATTACTATAATCTTTTCGGAACCTACAACGTTTACTTTTTTGCCAGAATGAGAAAGAGTAACAGTAACGTCTTGTGGGTTTGCTTTAACTCTCCAGCTAAGAGTTACCTCTGCATTTTCCTCAAAAAATTGACTAGATTGCTCGTTACCGTTAATTCCAAAAAATTCAACATCAAATGGCTTTGATATAACGTTAAGCTGGGATGACTTCAAGTTTAAAATCAGCATGTTGGTTACTGTCATTTATGACAATGACTTTAAATGCAACCGACTGACCACCAGGACGAAATATATGAGTTTGGGGAGAAACACTGGCATTTATAAAGTTTTGTTCCATTTTTACAAACAGCAACTATTTTATTTCTTCGCTTTCCCGCATACCAGGTAATCTTATGAAAGTGTTATTAGCATGGGAAATCGGTGGAGGACAAGGACACTTGCACTTACTTGCCGCAATCGGTCAAAAATTGAAAGATTGCGGAATGGAGCCAGTTTTTGCACTGCAAAACCCTGGAATTAAGGGTGTAAGTCTCCCTGGTAAAATACTACAGGCGCCCTTAGCAACATTACGTTTTCTTGACGACAAAGACGACGATAAATCTTATTTGTTTACTGACATACTATATATATTTGGTTTCAGCACACCTTTTCTATTTAGTTTCCACCTCAAAGCATGGCAAAACGTCATAAATTTAGTACGACCATCTTTGATTGTGGCTGATTTTGCACCTGCTTTGGTTCTTGCAGCAAAAGGAGTTGTGCCAACGGTCGTAGTGGGAAATGGATTTTGTATCCCACCTGTTGGAGATTTTCCTCCAATTAGACCTCAGAATATACCAATTGAAGCCATTCATCGTCAAGCACAAGTAGCTCAAACAGTTAGACAGGTAACTGGTTTGAACACTCCTCTTGGTGAATTACTCAATGGAGACCATGCTTTTATTTTTTCAATTCCAGAACTAGACCCTTATAAAGACGCGCGCACGCAGGCAGAGTATGTAGGTATTCATTCGGCGCCGTTTCCACAACTTGGTAACGAACATGGAAAAATATGGGGATATTTAAAACCAGATTGGCAAAATTATGCGCTGGTAATAGATACCCTCAAACCAGAATGTAATTTTGATGATTTAAAAATAGTCTTGAGAGAAAAATCTCTAGCAATACATCATGGTGGATTTTTTACATCTGCTGCTTGTTTGCTTGCTGGAATTCCCCAAATGGTCTTCCCTACAGATATGGAGAAGTGGCACACAGCAAAAGCACTGTTAGAGCTAGGAGTGGCAATTTCACCTGAACCGTTAACTAAAGAAAATTTAATAAATTCTATTTCTAATTTATCAGAAATTACTCAAAACGCTAACAAACAAGCAGAAAAATTTGCTTATTGGAACCAAAATTTTTTAGATATAGTTGTCCAAGGTTGCCTTCAGTTAGTAAATTAATGTAAAGTATTATTTGTCATTCTGAGCGCAACGTAATGCGGAGCATTTGCCGGAGGCTAGAATCTTAAAGCTTATTTGAAAAGTTAGATAAGGTATAAATTGTCATTCTGAGCCTAGCGAAGAATCTTGAAGCTTGTTTGAAAAGTTAGATAAGGTATAAATTGTCATTCTGAGCTTAGCGAAGAATCTAGAGTTTGAGCGTATTTTAGATGCTTCACGCAGTGAAGCATGACAATATAGGTATTAATATTTGCTAGATGCTTCACGCAGTGAAGCATGACAATATACATTTGGCAGGTTCGCAATTAATGTAAAGATTTTTCAGCTAATTGTCGGAAAACCACAATCGGAATTGCCCAACTTAAAGGTTCCATTTGTTCAAATATTTCTTGTGAAGGTTTGCTGCCATCTGTAAATGTAAATACCTCAATTCCTTGTATAGGAAATTTTAACCTTCCGTTGATACCTACTAGTTCTCCCTTGACATTTAATACAGGCCCTCCACTCATACCAACTTTAACATCATTTGTATAACCAAAACTATAACCATCAGGCAAAGATTTATCCTTTAACACCATCGAAACTTTACCATCTGTAAAGGTAAATGCTTTTGTACCCCACTCGCGCGTATCTTCAATTTCATCTTTGCTGACTGTATGATAATTAGGGAATCCAGCGGCAAAAACTGGAGAGTCATTGGTAAGTAAATTTGAGTTACCTAAAGTTACCACCTTATAATCATTCTGGCTATCAAATTCAATTAAAGCTAAATCTACTTTTTTGGGATTACTCATAGATTTTAAGCGCGCTTGGTATGTTTTACCATCAGCAGACAAAATGCTATATTTACTACCTTTATCAACATCCAGAACATGCTGACAAGTTAATACAGTGTATGTTTTACCTTTACGCGCGACTATTACCCCAGAACCAGAACCAGATGCAGCTAAAACCCTGACTGTTACTTGTCTAGCAATTTCTGCAACTGGTAGATTATCTTTTTGTTGACTTTTAGTATCGGTATAAGTAACGGATTTATTAACTTCTGTTACGGTTTGCTGACCTATGTTACCTATCGACATTGATGAACAAGACTGTAAAACAATAGTTGTCAACAGCAGGCTAATTGAAGTCCAAACAGATGAAGTTGGTATCACAGTATTTTAATTTGTATAAAACTCTTGTGGGATGGGCATAGAAAGTGCGTCCCATACTCAGAGGCAGGGCTTTTGACGCCCACCCCACAAGTCTTTTTTATTTGGAAGTCCCTTGCGAAGTCGTAGACTCAGTAACTGTTACATCTAGTTCAGGAGTTGCAGCTTGAGTGGTGCCTGATTTAAAAGCGTCATCGATTTGTTTTCCAAATCCAGCAATAAAGCGATTATCCCCGCTTCGACGCAAGGGAGTTCCTGTACCGTTGACACTAAAGTTCTTCAACTGGTCAATTATTTGACGTTCTTGACCTAATTCCGATTTGTTTAAGGTTAGTATTAAATTATTATCATTACATTTTTCCGTTGTATTGCCAATATAGCAAATTACTGGATTGGAACGTAGGACTCCATGAGTTAACTTGAGTAAGCTCAAAGAATAACCGCTCTTACTCAAAGCTTTGTTGAAACGTTGACCAACGATTGCACAGCGGTCTTTAGGTGTAAATTGACTTCCAAAAGAAGTATCGTTCCATGTAATCATTGCACCTGTTTGAGCATTACCCCTACGTGCGACCGTAGCGTAGCCATTTCCATTACGAATACAATGGAACGTCGTTTTTGGCGCGGTGCGAGTTTGCGAAAATGCTTGCTCACTCAGTGCTACGACACTTGAGAGCGCGAGAACAGATGCGAATAGCCTAATGCCATTAGTTTTCATCATACACACTTTTGCTTAAAAAAAAAATACAACTATTCCCAGATTCACAGACCATTAAATACGACTGTAAGAATTAATTTTTAGTTTCTGTTATTAACTACGCAACTATAAACCATGATTCCGAAATTTGACTATAGACTTTTGTCTAATTTTGATTATCTAACCTAGAAATTCGACGACATCTTACCTGCAAGCGTGATATCTTAAAGTTGAATTAAGATATTGGCGCCGGGTACTATACTAAAATCAAAAATACTATATAATAATCCAACAAATGAAATCTTCTTTGAGTGAGTTGCACCCATTCGAGTAATTTTAATGTAACTTAAGTTTTACAAGTGATGCATCTGTATTAAGCCTTCGTAGGTTGGGTGTTAACGAAGTTATCCCGAAGGGAAAACCCAAAAAGGCAATGATATTGGGTTTTACCCAACCAACACAATAATAGCAATTTATATTGCTTGAAACTGCTTTAAACGTTGAGTTTAAGAGAGTAATTTTACTTATGAACCAGTCTAATCAAAAGAAGCATGTAGATAGAATTAACCTGGGTATATTTTTTATTTTGTCAAAGATAAATATAAAGAAGCCTCTGGGATTAGTAAAAAAGATTTTGCAGTGGTTAGCACTGGCGCCTTTAGCTAGCATTTTACTTGTAGAGCAAGTGCAAGCTCAAGTACAGCCAATCACACCAGCCACTGATGGAACAGGTACAATTGTTTCACCTAATGGTAATCAAATTAATATAACAGGTGGCCAATTATCGCGCGATAATGCCAATCTGTTTCATAGCTTTACTCAATTTGGACTAAATGCCGAACAAATAGCTAATTTTCTATCAACTCCTGGAATTCAAAATATTCTTGGTCGGGTTGTAGGTGGAAACGCTTCTATAATTAACGGTCAAATTCAGGTAACAGGAAGTAATGCCAACTTATTCCTAATGAACCCAGCAGGAATTATTTTTGGCAACACCGCTAGTTTAAATGTACCTGGTGCTTTTACCGCAACAACAGCTAATGGTATAGGGTTTGGAACTAGTTGGTTTAATGCTTCGGGTGCAAACAATTACGCCGACTTAGTAGGTAGTCCTGGAATTTTTAGCTTTGCAATGAGTCAACCAGGAGCAATATTCAATGCTGGAAATTTAGCGGTAGGAAAAGGACAAAACTTAACTTTACTAGGTGGAACAGTTGTTAATACAGGTTCGGTTGCGGCGCCAGAAGGTCAAATTCTAGTTTCAGCCGTACCAGGTGAAAGATTAGTTCGTCTAAGTCAATCTGGAAGTCCATTAAGTTTAGAAATTCAACCACTAACTGCTGGTACTCAAGCAACAAACTGGAACTTATCCATATTATCATTACCTCAACTATTAACATCTGGTGGTGGAGCTAATGCGAATAAATTAACAGTTAATAATGACGGTAAAATCACATTATCTGGTTCTGGCATTCCTGTAGAAAATGGCGACGTAGTAACAGGAAACATCACAACAAAAACAGCGACTCTTACGGCTAACCGAAATTTAACAGGGGTAGAAAGTAAACTTCAGACAACAGGAGATTTAAATTTATTAGCTGGGGATAAAATACAGATACGTGATAGTGTAGCGAATCCTTTTATTGCCAAGACTGGAGGCAACCTGCTTATTCAGGGAAACCAAGGTATTGATATCTTGGCATTAAACCATCCAGAACCAGCATTTCAAAGTGGTGGAAATCTAAGTTTAGTTAGTAACGGTATTATTTCTGGTGATGCTCATTTTACCAGTGGCGGAAATTTTTCTATTTTGAATCTATCAGGTCAACCTGGTATCTTTAAAAGCCTCTATGACCCTGTTATCAGCGTTGCAGGAGATTACACTAATGGTAGCTATGAAGGCACCGCATTAAAAGTAGAAGCAGGAGGAAATATTTCTTTTAGTGGAGGAATTAGAATTACAGGTAGAGATACAACAATTGTAAACGTAGTTAGTCCGGCCCCTGGTACAGATGACTATTTAATACAGAATTTTCCCGCATTAATTTTGCGCTCACAATCTGGAAATATCAACGTTAATGGCAAGATTGACACCAGTAACACGTCTACTTCGGGTTATGGTGGAGGACCTGGGGGACCTTTAGTTTTATCTGCTCCTGGCGATATTACTGTAGGTGATATAGATACCAGTTCCGCTACAGGTAACGGTGGGCAAATAAATATTAATAGCAGTAGTGGAAGACTAAATGTTGGAAATTTAACATCTACAACTAGTGCTTCAAGTTCTGGCTATGGTGGTGGTGCAATTACTCTTGATGTGGCTAGGGATATCACCACAGGCATTATTAGCGCAAGTTCCAATGATGCTTCCAACAAAGGAGATGTAAATATTATATCTCGTAATGGTTCTGTTAATATTAATGGCAGTGATAGCAGTCGGAATAGTATTGTTGGCAAATCAATAACTATAGATGCTCCTGGTACATTACGTGTTTTAGGAACATTAAATGCACGTAGTGATGGTGAAGCAAATTCAGGTAATGTGACTATTGGTAAAACTCTAGCCCCCAGTTCTATAACTGTTGGTGCCGTTAGTACTCGTAATCTAGGTCAAAGTGGAGGTGGAGGAGGTGATATTAACATTACAACCACAGGTTCATTTAATGCAACAGGCGCATTATCGAGAGATAGCGGTTTGCCAGTAAGTCCAACCGAGCTAAACAGCTTTAGTATTGCGAGTGAAAGTATTTCAGGTCGTGGCGGCAATATTAATATCAACGCCAATGGCGGTATTACCACTGCTGCTGGAATTATTAGTAATAGTCGTGCCTCACAAGCTGCTGGTAATATCACCCTTAATAGCAGTAATGGCGCCATCAATACCAATCAAGGTATTTTAGACTCATCCTCTCAGACTGGTGCTGGTGGTGTAATTTCCCTAAGTTCTAATACCATTACTACAGGAAATATTAGTTCTAACGGTTCTTCTGGTGGTAATGTTACCCTCCAATCTAACAACGGTAATATAACAGCAGGTGTTATCAATGCCTCTGGTAGAGTTAGCCAAGCTGGTTATGGTGGTCAAATAGTCACTGCTGGTTACGGTGGTGGCATAGTCACTCTTAATACCGCAGGCGACATTAATACAAATAACATTATTACCTCTGGTGGTACTCAAGGAAATGCAGGAAATATTAATGCTACAGGTCGCAATATTCAACTTGGAAACATTGATGCTACAGGAATTAATCAATTTTCCACCTTATCTAGACCAGGTGTAGATGGTTCAGTTAACGTGCAAGCTACAGGAACTATAACTACAGGCAATATCAATACTTCTTATAATGGAAGCGCTTCAGCAGGTTCTCGCGGCGGTAATGTGACTTTAAACGCAGGTACTACCCTTAAAACAGGCGCCATTGATACCTCTTCTAATAACACGGCTAATTTAAGTAACGGTTCTTCTGGTGAATTCCCGCAGCCAGCAGCTACATCTAATGGTGGTAATGTTACCTTAACCGGAACTAATGTTGAATTTACCAGCATCAATACACGAGGTTTTGGCGCCCGTACCGATACTTTTGGTACTCAAAATCGAGGTATCGGTGGTAATGTCAGTATAACTGCGAATGGAGTTCCTAATGGTACAGTCAGGGGAACGGGCACAGTTCCAGTTCCTCAAGTTACTGCACCTCCAATACTAGCAGGAACAACTATCTTAAGTCGCGGCAATCAACAATCAGGTACTGTCAATGTTACTCACAATGGTGGCGCCGATAACGTTCCGTTTACTGTAGGCAACTCAACAACCAATGGTACAGCAGGAGCAATTGATTCAGGCGCCGCTTCTCGAATTGAGCCAGGTTCAGATTCATCATTCCCAGTATTACCAAATGGTGGAAATGCAACTGATACTCCCACAGGTATTACTATTTCTTCTGTAAACAGTCCGCCCACTTTAACTGTAAACCCACGTTTAAATAATGTTGAACAAGATAAAACTCTGAGTTTTACTTTCGCAGATTTGAATCCATCTGCTAGTGATGCTAACCGCGATAATACTTCTTTGCGAATTGATTCTATCACTGGTGGGACGCTTAGAAAAAATGGGGTTGTAGTAGTGCCAGGAACAGAAAGCGCGGTTATTGTTGATCGTGACACTCTAGAATATACTCCACCTCCAGGCTTTTCTGGCGATATCAGCCCGTTTACTGTTAGTGCAAGCGATGGCGTATCAGCTTCGGCGCCGCAAACGATAGGATTAAATGTTACACCAACCTCGCTACCTCCACCACCCCCACCCCCACCTCCACCTCCACCAAAGTTACCACCTAAAGAAGTAACAGACCAAGTGGAGAGAGAGTTACCAAAAGTCCCAACACCACCAAGACCAGATGTTACAGTAAATCCTCCTAAGCTTGACCCTGGAGTGGAAGTTATAGATGATAAATTTGCCCGTCAGTATGATTCATATTTAGGGCTAAGGGAACGCCGTCGAGTTAGTCTAGAAGAAACGCGGGATATTCTTCGTAAAATTGAGAAAGAAACAGGGGTTAAGCCAGCAATTATCTATGTAACTTTCGTTCCTTCAGGAGCAGATGCAAATGTCCTTGCCACTCCACGAGATAGCGACCAGTTAGATTTAATGGTTGTTACCGCTAAAGGAGACCCCGTTCGCAAGACAATTTCCACTGCCAAACGCGACTTGGTATTAAATCTTGCCAAAAATCTATATGGTTCGTTAGAAGACCCAGATAATGAGGAATACTTAGAGCCGGCTCAGGAACTCTATCAATTAATAGTGGCGCCTTTAAAAGAAGAGTTGAATAAAAAGGGTATAAATAATTTACTGTTTATTGCCGATGAAGGTTTGCGTTCCGTACCTTTTGCCGCACTCCACGACGGTAAACAATATTTGGTAGAAAACTACAGTGTTGGTTTTACTCCCGCATTAAGTATAACCGATACTCGCTATGTTGATATTCGCAACACGCAAGTTTTAGCAATGGGAGCATCTAAATTTCAACAGCTTAATCCTTTGCCTGCTGTACCCGAAGAATTATCCATAGTAGCAAAGGATATTTGGAACGGAAAGTTTTTCCTGAACCAAAACTTCACTTTAAATAATCTCAAATCAATCCGTAGTTCTCGACCGTTTGGGATTATTCACCTCGCAACGCATGGAGAGTTTGAAACAGGAACACCCGATAATTCTTACGTTCAATTTTGGGATAGTCAATTGAAGTTATCGCAAATCCGCGATTTAGGATTGAATAACCCGACTGTCGAGTTATTAGTTCTAAGTGCTTGTCGGACTGCGTTAGGTGATAGAGAAGCTGAATTAGGGTTTGGTGGATTTGCGTATAAAGCAGGTGTTAAAACTGCACTCGCATCTTTATGGCAAGTTAGCGACTCTGGAACCTTGGGACTAATGACTGAGTTCTACAAAAACTTGAAAAAGGCGCCTATCAAAGCAGAAGCACTGAGACAAGCGCAAATAGCAATGATTAAAGGTCAAGTCACAATAGAAAACGGTCAACTACGTACTACGCTACGAAGCGTAACGTTACCACCAGAATCACCCGAATCAACACAGAACAAAAACTTGAAACATCCCTTCTACTGGTCAGCGTTCACAATGATTGGTAGTCCTTGGTAAAAGAGGGGAATTAGAGGATGTTTGAAAAGTAATATTTATTACGTAATCTAAAATTGAATCCCCCCAACCCCCCTTAATAAGGGGGGCTAAAAATCCCCTCTTATTCCCTTAATAAGAGTGAGTTAAAAATCCCCTCTTATTCCCCCCTTATTAAGGGGGGTTAGGGGGGATTTTCTAAAACTGTGGTCTAATTCGAGACTTGTCAAACATTCTCTTAAGGTTGATAGTAAACACTAAAGTAAAAACCTGAATCTTGAGCGTTATCACCACGGTCGCGTAGGTTAACAAATGGAATACCGTAATCTAAGCGCACGTTCAAATTAGGTATTGGTTGCCACAGTAAACCCAAACCTGCACTAGCTAAAAATCTTTGTCTTGCCAGAGAAGCATTATTTGGGTTATCGGGATGATTCCATACTGTACCTAAATCAATAAAAGGACTAAGTTGCAAAGTTGCCAAACCTGCTTCATTCCGTACCACGGTAATTTGGTCTTCAATGGAAAATCTGAAGCCATTGTCTCCAGAACGGGCATTTTGACGATAACCCCGCACTGTTTGGGCGCCACCAATTATAAACTGTTGCGATGGTAGTAAGCTATTGGGAGTCAATTGCACGTCTAGTCCCACAATTAATAGTTGGTCTTCACTAAGCTTTTGCGTTCTCTGTATCTGACCGTACCAACTAAAAAATTGTCCGTCTGGGATGGGGTCGTTGTTAGTGGTAGCATCGAACAAACCTGTACCAAAGTTGAAGAGTGAGCGCGCGCTCCAGGCGCCATTTTTCTCTCGACTTACGTAGTCTTGTCCAAATCTAAAAACGCTAGTTCTACTTACACCGTTGTTATCAGGGCCAATACCGAAGGGTTGCGGTATATTATCAAACAAAAAAGTTTGACCATCTTGGTATGTAAACCCTAAAGATAAAGCAAATTCTTGGCGTGGTGTTCTAATCAATGGTTGACGGTAACTTATTTCGTACTGTTGAAAGTCACCGCGAATATTTAGATTCTTAAATTGAGGGTCAGTAATTTTAGTATCATTAAGTACTGCTCGTACTTGTAAAGAACCATCCATTGCATTGAGCGGAACTCGGTAATTAAAATCGTAAAGATTTAATCCACCTGTAGTAGAACGATTGTAAGATGCAGTTATCTGGTCGCCAGATGTCACCAAGCTACGATACGACAAACCTACACCTAACCTTTCCGAACCAATGCTAGGTGGTGAATAGTTATCTATTCCAAAAGCACCCTTAAAAGTATTTGCTTCTGTAACCCTAACAATAATAGTACTTTGCCCAAATGCACCTGTACTTGCAGGTCTGAGACTAGCTTCTAAATTCTTAAATACTGGGTCAGAACGCAGCAAGATTAATTGGTCTTCTAACTTTTGTTTGCGAAGCGGATTTAAACCTGCAAGTTTAATGCGACTACATATATACTCAGGACTTATTCTTTGAGTTCCTTCAACTTGAATTTCATCTACACCCCCCTCAAAAACCCTTATTACTATCTCACCCGTTTCAATTGTCTGGTCTACTAAAACCGCTCTCGATGTAATATAGCCTTCTTTGAGGTAAAGTGCGGTAATTTTATCCGCGACATCAGCTAATTCTTGTAAAGTAACGTTTTTACCTTCTATGGGTTGAGTAATAGAGTTTATTTGTTCTGCTGTTAAAACTTTATAGTCACGAACATTTATTTTTTTTACCAAGAACCGCTTATCGGATTGAGGTGGTTGATTATTTTCGGGTGTTGGATTATTTTGAGTTGGTTCTGACGGATTTGTATCTTGAGTTGGTTCTGAAGGATTTGTATTTGGTTGAGGTTGATTACTTTCTAGCGCTGGATTGGGTCGAGTTAGCGAAGAATTACCTTGACTTGGTTCTTTTAATTCTTCACTTGGTTTAACCAACTGAGGATTTTCTGGCGCCAAATCAGCTTCGGGTGCAGATGGACGAACATCCGAAGCTGCACGAACACACTTTGCGCGCGGTACTTCGCGTTTAGTAGAATCAGATGGAGAATTTTGTGCTACAGCATCAGATTTTAATAGATTATTAGGAGCCGCAATAGTAGGATTGGCGCCGAACCAATAGATTATGGTTAGTATTGCGATTTTATATCTTATTGAGATATTACTTAATAATGATTTCAACTTTTTATTGTCCTAATTTTTATATCGCGAAATATTATAAAGTATAAAATTTTATAGTTTTTTGTCAATTAAACAAAAGTCTAATTTAATCCCCCCTAGCCCCCCTTAATAAGGGGGGAATAAGAAAGGAAACAAATCTTAACCCTTGAATAAAGGCGGGAATAAGAAAAAAAACAAATCTTAACCCTTGAATAAAGGCGGGAATAAGAAAGGAAATAAATTTTAACCCTTGAATAAAGGCGGGAATAAGAAAAAAAACAAATCTTAACTCTTGAATAAAGGGGGAATAAGAAAGGAAATAAATCTTAGCCCCCGCGAGTTCGGGGGGTTGGGGAGATCAAAATTCTAAATATTCTTTATTATTAACTGTTAAAACTTACCTTTTGGCTGAACAGGCGCCTGACCCGATGGTTCACCTTTTAAAGGTTCATCACAAATACTATTTATTTGAGCTTGTATTTGCTCAAATAAAGGTTTAGGACTTTTTTCATTTACTTCAGATGCTTTTACGCAATCCTTCTCATTTGCTAACTTAATTGCATAATCTTGTCGGCATTTATTAAGTATTTCTTGAGATTCTGAGTAAATACTAGAATCTAAGCTTACTTTTTCAGATAACGCAATACATTGTTCATAGTTAGCTTGATTTTGCGCTTCCTTTATTTTGTCTAAAGCTTGTCTAGATGTAAAGAAGGGGTAGGCAAAAAAACCACTAATACAGGCAGTAGCAAATAGAACAATGCTAATAATTAATGTTACAGAATAATTTTTAGGTTTCTGGTAAATTGTTTCTTCATGATTTCTGACAACGTGGCTATTTGAAACAGAGGCAGGTTGGAAAATTGTTTCTTCCCTTTGAACTTTTGGCTCTAAACTTATAGGTCGCGCGATTGTTTCTTCGCAGGAGTCATTATTTGTAGTAATATGAATTTGAGAAATAGTCTCTTCACGAATGCTTGCTGGTGAACCACTTTGAAGTGAGATTAAAAAGTTTTGTAAAGCTAAATGTAATTCTTCTACCGAAGCAAAACGCTTTTCTGGTTCTTTATGCAAACACTGCATTACAATTGCTTCCAGTTGTGCAGGCAAATTTTCACAACCAGGTTGCGCGCGCAATGGTTTTGGTGATTCGCTAGTATGGGCAAAAATCCAAGAAGCTTCGCTATAATTGCGTGCTTTAATGCTGAAACCAAAAGGGTCGGCGCCACTCAGCGTTTCATAAAGAATAATACCCAAACTATAAATATCTGACCTTCCATCTATATTAATTGCACCTCTTAATTGTTCGGGAGATGCGTAGCGCAAAGTTCCCAAAAATGCGCTGGTGAGATGTGTTTGCTCAAAAGACTCGTTACGAATCTTCGCAATCCCAAAGTCTACAATTTTTACTAAGTCCCCCGAATCTGTATTTGCTAAAAATATATTATCTGGCTTCAGGTCGCGATGCACAACCTGGATACGCTCGCTTCGAGTTGCGTGTTGCCGCTCCAAGTAGACACCTTGATGCGCGCGCTGTAAACCTTTACAAACCTGGGTAATAATGTTTATAGTCCTTTCTACAGGTAGCCGCTTTGAGCGCAAAAGCAATTGTCGTAAAGACTGACCACGCAGGTACTCCATTACGTAAAATGGATATCCTTCAACTGTAACCCCAGAGTCGCTAACTTGAACGATATGTTCACTGTCGAGCGCTGCACATATTTCTATCTCTCGCTCAAAACGTTTTCTGATCTCCTGGGATTCAACCAGTGTATCCTTGAGAATTTTTAGTGCAACTTGTTTACCGATTCGGGTATCCATCGCTAAAAAAACATCACCCATACCACCCGCACCCAAAACCTTATCAAGACGGTATCGGTTGTTATCACCTAACGAGCGACCTATCCAATTTGCGATAGAAGGGGAATCCATTTGCCTGCCAAATTCCTATATTTTTATATGGTTTTATAATTTTATAGCCATCAACTTACAATATTTACGTTCTCTAGATAGCAAATTAAAGCAAAAACTTAACCGAGTAATCTTTTGCCCAAAGTTAATTAATGTAACATTTTAGACACTAACATAGAGATTTTTGAAAAGCAACAGTACAATATCGTTGTCAATACCTACTGTGAATCCAGATTTCTAGATGCCTTCATGACATTGGAAGTTCCTCAGTTGTAGCAAAATCACAAGTAATAATTAATTACAGTTATTAATCTCTGAATTTCGGAAAAATACTGAGTGTACTGTGAAGAATCATATTGACACCGTGGAATACGATTTGCTATAGGTAACGATTTCATGAGCGTTTCTATATTAATGGTAAAATTTGGCTGATGGGGACATGAAACCGCAGGTCATACAACAGCAAATTCCCGTGTCGTTGGTTTTACGGGTGAGGCTGGCTCGTCTGTAGAGCAAAATCTCTAGCAACTCTTCATTAGTAGGATGACGGCAAGGATTTCAGACGAAATTGGCGGGTTGCCAACACTAACTGGGCGCCAGCAAAGACGTTTTGATAGGGCTGTTACGCTTGCAGTTCGGAGAATTCTTAGAGGTTCCACTGATAGATTAGACCCTCTTAACACAACAAATATAATTAAAAAAGTTTCATCCCTTGTTAATCGTACTTTTCTATTTTGTGATGGCGCCCATTTTCTTTGTTTTTGCGGCGCCAACTTCTTACTGCTTTCTTCAGACTAAACAGTCTCTACTTTCATATTTATTAGTGTTTCTACGGTTGCACCAGGTTCAGCCGTAATTAAATGTTTGCCTGTATTAAGAGAATTACGAGGTGCGCTCCAAGGTTCTAAACAGTAAAAATCTTTACCTTTGACAGTCCAAAACACCAAAGTTGAGTAATTATTGTCGTAACTAATAGTTAGTTGGAGATTGCGGCTTTGGTCAATTACTACAGCAGATTCTTTGGACAGATTAATGAAAGCAAAATCAATTTCCTCTTGCTCAAAATTAAACTCTCCTGAAAATGTTTGAACGGTATCGTCACCTTTAACTTGAAATTGATTAGACGGTAAATTAAAAACTAATTTACTTTTATCAGGTGCATAAAAGTAAGGATGAATACCTGTTGCAAAAGGCATAGGCTCTTGAGACAAATTAGTATGACGGTAACGTAGTTCTAAGTTATTGCCCCGGAGCGTGTAAATATAATTTAATTCAAAGTCGAAAGGATAAACCGCGCGAGTTTCTTCATTACTTTTGAGATTAACAGTTAAGCTCGCACCATTTAAATCTGACTGTTCGCTAACTGTCCAAGCTAAATTACGAGTAAAGCCATGTTGTACTAGTTGATACGTTTCTCCATTAATATTATAAGTGTCATTAACTAAGTTCCCGCAGATAGGGAAAAGCAGTGGAATACCTCCCCGTACAGATAAAGCAGGATTGGTAAACCGCTCAGTGTCCATGTAGAAAATTTCTTGTTCGTTGATAAGCCAACTAGTAATAATACCACCCCTTTCTGGAACAACGCTAACTTGGGTAGTGGCAGTTTCATCTGAGAGTACATAAGTTTCGTATTGCTGCTGTTCAACTGCAATTGCTGGCATAATATTATTGACCAAAAAACGGATAACACTAGGGTCTCATAAAATGGTCTCGAATTTTTTTGCTCTCGTCCTAAATAAAAAATAATGCTAGATAGTAAACAAACTGTTATGATTGACAGTTATTTTGTTAATTTTGTCGAGTCTTGTTTTTTCATTTTGAACCTGCTGATAATTTAATTTGAATTTAATTAGAAATATGTCCTTTGTGGCTTTGTGGTTTTTTCCTATGCACCTCTGTGCCACGCCACTTCTCTCACCGTTCCCTAACCCCGCACTCCTAGTGGCTCCTTTGTGTCTCTGTGGTAAAAAAAATTATATGTACTGCACAGGCGAGACACATATGCTACAAGGTCAGATTCCTAACAACTTCTATAAAGTCGGGAATCTAAAAAGCTGGTCTGGTTATAGACGGGTTTCTCGTCGGTGATGGAATGGGTACAGCAGTATTAATTGGAACTGGCGCCTGCGTTGGAGTTGGAGTTGGAGTTGGTTTTGGTTTAACGGTGATAAAAAATCCTTTCTTTTGAGAACCGCGCTTGCCAAGTTTGTCTGTAACTTCAAGCGTAATTTGGCGTGGAAAGTCCAGGTCAACAGGAATTTTGGGTGTGGCGCCAGTTTGTGGAACCTCTCCATTATTAAGAGATAGGTTAACTGAAACATTTTCTCCTCCTACTTTCCAACTGACAGAGACTTGTTCTCCTTCATTTAAAACAATATTTTGTGATTTGCTATTGTCAATATTATTAATTCTAAAAAAAACAATATTAAATGGTTTTGGTAATATTTCCACTGGATTTTGAGCTTGTTTAGGACTTACTTGATCCCCAGAAATAGCGCTGATATCATAAGTAAATGTTCCCGGTTGGGATGCGGTAAAAGGAACTGTACATGTTAGTACTTTATCCTCTTTGCAAAATTTTTGGAGTTTGGGGTCTTTAATATTACCATTTTCAAATACCAGAGTGACAGGATTACCTACTGGTACATTATTAGCTTTACTATTAATTATCAGCTTGTTAAGTAATACCGGATTCTTAATTGTCCAAGTTAAAAATACGCTTTCACCAGCTTTATACTGTGATTTATCTGCTTTAAAATCTGCAACTTCAGCTATTGGCTTTTTATCAATTTGAACTTTAGCAGTTTGCCTTTCTGTTTGACTTCTACGGTTAAAAAGCGATGAACCCTGTAAATAAGATGCTTGCAGTTCAAACTCGTATTGACCTTGATTTGTAATTCCCGTTGGAACACGATTACATATTAATTCTTCCTGACGTGTTACGTTACAAGGAGGATTTTGATTATTTTTATTTGGTTGAATTAGTTCTTTAATAGTATTTTTATCATAACTCAGTACATTCCTATTATTTGGTTGTTTTGTTGCTACTACCAGTTTTTGCATTCGCTTATAGTTATCAATTTTCCAGTTTAAGTTAATTTCATCACCTTCAATTAATGGTGGTTCATTTGTGCTAAAACTTTCAATTCTTAATGGGTCTGGGTTTAAAAATCTCCAAATCATATATGCGGCGCCTGCAAATAACCCCAACCCTAATAAAATTAACAGTAAAAATTGCCACCAAGGACGTGCTTTCCATGATAAAGTGGCTTGAGGAGATGCGTTAGCTAAAGGATAGCCTTGCTTATCTGTAATATTAACTTCAAAATTGATTAGTAAAGGTTGACCGAACAATGGTCGGCGCCACCAAGGACCAGGTTTAACTAAAAGACTTGCTTTATCGGTTATATTAGGTAATAATCTCAACTCCCTAGGGTCAAATTTGTAGGTGCAAATTTCCTCTTCATCCCTCGTTTTAGCATTTAAAATCAATTCTCGTATCAAGTTACCTTGATTATTAACTACTAATTCATAGGCGCCATCTTTACGGCTAACTTTTCCTAAAATAGTATAAATCTCTATAGCTAACTGATAATTTGTTGGTATATTAATATATATCAAATCCAGCAGTATCAAATCTGGATTATTTTCTGAAAGCAAGCGAATCGTTGGAGAATAGCTACCAGCGAGAGTATCGATAGGAGGACGAAATTCTAAATAAATTTCACCTTCTGTATTCGGGTTAAGCTCCAGCGCACTAACATCAAATAATCCTACACCTTCCATCCCAGTCGCAGGGTAAGAAATTTTAAACCAACTATCATCTAAATCTGGACAAGTCAAGCAAAATCTGTCTACACGGTTCGAGCGATTTTCGACTTTTATCACCACTTGTAAAGGTTGGTCGAACCTGTAAGTTATAGGTTTATTTGGATTTGTGGCAGGTATAATTGAAAAAGTTGGGTCAAACGCGCGGATAACAGTTTGTTCTTTAAGTTGAACTTTGAGTTGCCCAGGAAAGTTTATTGGAGTATCTTGCGGATAATGTTGTGGAGAATCTACGACAAAAGTATAATCATAAGTACCCGCTAAAGCATCAACTGGAATTTCAAAATTAAACGTAACTTCATCACTACTTTCTTTCGGCGCCACTGCTAAACTAGCTCTTGGAGAAGTAGACCAACCACTAATTTTTTGAAATGTCTCATCAAAACTAAAAAACAAGTCAATAACAGCGCTTTGGTCGCCCTCATTAATCACAACAGCATAAAGTGATACAATATCTCCTGGCATTCCATATTGAATTCCAGGCGGGTTGATAATAATAGATAATGGATTAGGCATATTATTTAAGTGTTTGCTGTAAAGTGCGCTCGTGCTAAGTGCTGAGTGCTGAGTAGTTTATACTAAGTACTAAGCACTCATAACTCATCACTATTTAAAGCGGTGGGGTAGAACTTGAAAATCTTCGCTACCACTTATTATTATTCCTTGTTTACTTCTTAAATCAATACTATTGATTTTTTTGGAACTTTGGTAAATAACTTTACCTGTAGATGAATTTGTTCTGTCAATTTTATGCTCGGAGCTTAAATTCCAGGTAATTACTCGTCCGTCGTCTCCACCACTCACTAGCAAACTACCATCCTCACTAAATGCTAAAGCACGCACAGCATTTTTTGATTCAACTTGCCAACGGTCTAATCGTGTACAGTCTAAGTCATCGATTTGCTGTTGAGAATTACTTGTAATTTTACATTTGTTCAAATCCCAAATTACAATAAATCCAGCCGAATCAGAGGTTGCAAGAATTTTTTCTCTAGAGTTAGGAATGAAAGCTAATCCAAATATAAAGTCATTTGCTCCCCCTCTTGCATCAATATTTCCTACTTTTTGTAATGATAACTTTTTAAATGGGGTGTTAGATTGATTTGAATTTAGAGGTAAAATTAAAAAACGGTTAAAGTTGCCAGAAATAACAAGAATTGTATCGTCAGGACTCAACGCTAATGCTCTAATAGGGAAATTTGGTAACTTTTGGAGATTTTCGAGGTCAATATTGGGTTGTTTCTGAAATTCCTCATTAATTGATGCTCTCGACCATAACCTCACTTTACCTTTGCCAGAACCGCTATATAACTTCAGCGAATTTGTGGTAAACGCTAAGTCAAATACTCTATCACCTGGTGCTTCAGTATCTTGGAGTTCGGCAGTTTTTTCACCAGTGGGTACTTGTCGTAACTGAATCGCACCATTATCAAGGCCAACTGCAACACGGTTGTTTTCGACTGGTACAAAATCTACTACTCTATTTTTATCATTAGTAATTGCTAATAATCCTTTGCCTTTTTGAGGTTTACTACAAGCTAAAAACTGTTGCTGTGAAGCTTCTCCAACTGTTTCATCTGGTTCTAATGTATTACTACGAATTCTCCAAAATCTTAATGTACAATCATCAGAGGCACTCACAACAGCTGTACCAGTACCGCTAATACGAACAGAATTTACAAAACCTGTATGTGCAACTTCTTGTCTAAGCAGTAAAGCAAGTAGTGCTGCGAGCAATGCCAGAACTGCTAACTGTAACCACAAAGGTATAATTGGTAAAACTTCTAATTCTAAACTTTGAGTAGCAGGGTCTGTACTGCCCAATCTTTGGTCAGATAGTTCTGCTTTTGCTTCTAGAAGTAAAGTTTTTCCAATTCCGACCCAAGGACGTTGTGTTTTCGCATCTAAAATAACTTTTGCTGTTTCTGCCAAATTTAGGTTTGCAACTTCAGGAAACTTCTTAAATGTACATTTTCGCCAATCTCTACCTTGAATTTGCACATTAATTTCTTGATATAAATTGCTGACATTTTTAAATATTAATTCATACGAAGCTGTCTTCGATTTCCAATCTGGCAACCACGGGCGCCGAGAAGGAATTCTTTGCTTGTTTTGTGGCGTGCTAAAATTAATAAAACCAACAGGCAATACTTCCAAATTACCTTCTGCATTCGCTGGGTAACTATTATTGCTCGTAGCTTCAACAGTAAAAGGATAATTGAGACTAGGTGCTTGTACAACAGAAGGTGGTTCACATCTAAAACTCACTTCCGTTTGACTACCGACATTTAGAGTTAACTGACGTTCAGCACTATTAGTCACCCAAGAAGCATCAATACCTGTAAAACGTAGTAGCACATTACTAGCTACTTGTCCTTGATTTCTAACTCGTACAGGTATATCTATAGGATTGCCGGGATATACTTGAAACGCGCGTATCGGTAATTCGACACTAATTAAAATTGGTTTATTATCTCGCTCAATTTCCAAGCGCAGTAAAAGTCTACGCTCTCGTCCTAGTTGCGGAGAAAATATTTTAACAGACACATTAACTGTACCGACAAACCCAGGAATTGGGGTATTAAAAATAAATACTTGAAACTTAGTGCTGCTACCGTGAGGTTGAGCAGCAGCAACTTCTGGTTCAAGACGATACCAACGGTAATTAGGATTGCGAATTTCACCAGCAGCGATAATTTCTAATTGAAAATTGGCAAAGCGGTCACTATCATTATTAACAGTTACTTCAAAAGAAACCTCCGGTTTATTCGGTCGATAAGTTAAGCTTTGCGTTGAAAGACTAGCACTTATAAGATTATCACTACTACTATTCATATTAGTACGTAAAAGTTGTTTGAATACCAACAAGCACCACTGTAACAATGGCGCCAGAAAATAGGTCTTCGTAGTTCATAGTAAGAACTTCAGTCCTTCAAAATACAAACACTCATCGTGCTGGCTGCGAACTGCTAATCTTTCAAATTTTTGAGATAATAAAGAATAGCTTTCGCTGTTGGTAAATTCGTTGCAAGTAAAACATTATTGATATTACATATCCTTAATAGTGCTTCTTCACTTGCTTGACCAGGTTGAGACCCCATCATCAAATCTCTAAGAAAAATCACTGCTAAAATTTCTCCAGAGTTAACTAGCGAGTTAATTGCTTGATACCCTCCCGAAGTTGCAGGAGGAATTTCTTGGGTGACGCTTAAACCTGTTTGCTTGTACAAATCATCGCTAAAAGTTTGCCATGTTCTCGTTAAACAGTACGATAGAAAATCTCCGTGTTCAGATACTAATTCTACCAGTTCAGATTTCTTACTATCGTGAGCAATAAGCACAATCTGCTTTTCTTCGATAATTTTAGCAACCTGTACAGGTGATTTTTGTAATTCTTCTACTTCCTCGGTTTCTTGACTTGTAGCTATTACCTCTTCACTATTTAATTCAGGGGCTATAATAGAAGCTTCAGACACCAATTCTGCCTCTACTTGTTGAGGTGGTGTATCTTCGCTTTCTTCCTCATCTTGGTGAATAGGTTCTGCACTATCTGTAAATTCATTCCCGCTAATATCGTGAGTTTGTTCTGTAGCTTCGGCAATATGAGGCGCCTCCAAATTTTCTAACTCAGCAACATTCTCAGTTTCATCAATAACACTACTTGCAATATTATTATCAGCATCCCTGACTTGAACTTCTGTATTTTCGACAAGATGAGGCGCCTCTAAAGGTTCTAACTCAGCAACATTCTCAGTTTCATCAATAACACTACTTGCAATATTATTATCAGCATCCCTGACTTGAACTTCTGTATTTTCGACAAGATGAGGCGCCTCTAAAGGTTCTAACTCAGCAACATTCTCAGTTTCATCAATAACACTACTTGCAATATTATTATCAACATCGCTGACTTGAACTATTGTATATTCGGCAATATGAGGCGCCTCCAAAGGTTCTAACTCAGCAACATCCTCTGTTTCCTCAACAACACTACTTGCAATATCGTCCTCTAGTTCGTGTGTTTGGTTTATTTCGTTTATTTTGTTTGTTTCATGTATATCGGTAGCGAGAGTAGGTATAGCAACATCATCTGACGCAATTAAGGCAGGTTCAAAGTTTTGTTCTACTTCGGAAGACGTATTGACAATTTCTTGCTTTTCTCTTTCTTCCTGATCAGGACTAACTTCCTCAGCAACAGCAATAGGTGCAACTGGTTGATTATTAGGTTCATTATCAGTAAGTTGTGGTTCCTGGGGTGCAGCACTGACATTTTGCTTTTGCCAGTTAGAAAATACCGAAGGATTAATAATTCTAACTACTGTTTCCGCTTGGTAGGTATCGGGTATTTCATCTTCCATCATCAGCACAAAATCACCGATGCGAATAATATCGCCATCTTTGAGCTTGTATGAGTGGTCTTTTTCAGCTAATTTCCCGTTGACTATCGACCCATTCCTACTACCAACGTCGCAGAAATAGTAATTTCCTCCTTGAGCAAAAAATTTACCATGCACTCGACTAACATCTGTACTATCGAGAACTAAATCAGAATCTGGGGAACGACCAATTAAACATTCGCTTCCTCGTCTGGTTGTTAAACTTAAGTCAACTTCCTCAAATTCGCTTTGTGCTGGAAATGTAGAAACTTTTACTTTCATATTAATGTTCTAGTTACTTTTTTGGTTAATCTTATTTATTTCTGTTACCCATCGCTGACGAGTAATATGTTCTAAATTTAATATCTCATCTTGCGACCAGTGAAAATGGTAAGCAATAAAAGCTACCTCCTCATATAAAGTATCTGAGGGGTAGCTTATGACTCCCCCGCTAACTCTAACCTCACATTAAATTGAGTATCACAGTGTGGACAATGCGCTGGGATATATGTATTAGATTGTTGATTGATTCGATTGTAAAATTCTCGAAGATAAGAAATATCCCGAAGTACTAACTCTTCAAGTTGTTCGGGAGTTACAGAGTTTAAACTGCCTAAGCGCGATATAACGCGCGAAAACATAACTAAGGCGCCGTAAGCTGGATTCTCCTGAACTTTACGTTCTTGCTGCACCCAAAGTTCATCTTTGGCAGTAGCTAAACGCATTATACCATGACGATGCACCCGGTCTTGGGAATCAATTAATCCTCTAGGAAGCGTAAAATTGAATTCAGTACAAAGTTCCTTACGACGCATAAATAATAATAATGTAGAGACCGAATATATTCGGTCTTAAATCTTAATTTTGTTGAATTTTGAGATTCCCGACTTCTTCAGGTCGGGAATCTGATGGGGGAGTTGCAGGTTCTAACCCGTTGATTTGACGGTAAAAATCTTGGAGGTAATTTAAATCCTGACTAAAAAAGTTCTCTACTATTGCAGGAGTAACTTCAGATAAGGCGCCTAAACGAGTAATTACACGCGCCAAAATAATAATCGTGGCATAAGCTGGATTAGCTTTAACACGTGGGTCACGTAAAGGAGAAATTTCGTCTATCGCCGTTGATAACCGCATTATACCTTTACGATGAAGGTTGCCATCCGTGTCAATGTAACCTTTAGGCAATGTAAACTCCAACTCTGTAGCAAACATAGTCTGTATTCAACCTCCATTATTTCACCCGTTTAAATTCCTCAAAAGCAACTTCGACTTCCTCGATTTCTATTTCTGTACTGCGCGCGTTAACGTCGGCAATTTTGTAACGAGTCGGCCAAGCACCTTCCAATTCAAATCTGGCAACTTCAATACTTGCTTGGTTATAAATCGACAAAGAAACCATTTTTCGCTGCTTTGCCCATTGACCTGTTTGAACTTTGTCAAACCAGTTCCAAAAATCGATTGAGTTGGTCATACCTCTACGGAGAGTAATATTGCCACTCTTAACATTGCCTGGAATTTTGGTTCTGACTGGTAAACCTTTAGATTGTCCGGTTCCCCAAGTTTGGGAAGTAACCTCACAAATTTCAATTACATCCTGTGTTCTTGTAAAACCTTGACACTCTAAAAAGTAAGCATCAGAATCTTTTTGCCCGTCTAGCGCTAGTCCTAAGTAAAAACGATGTGCCGTAAGAATTTCGGAATTTCGTCCAGCCGCTTGTACCACTGTTTTCTCTCCCCCCTTTTTCCTTTATCCTTTACCCCTTGTTATCTAATACGTTTAATTCCTTCGTGTACTAATTCGACAGTTTCATTTGCCATATCACCACCCGATGCTGTTAAAGTTGGCCCTGTGTATTTACAGGGATAGCAATTAACAATGTTCCAACGGGCTTTTTCGCTACCTTGTTGGTCGTAAGCGACTACTGAACCAGTTTTACGATTAGATGTCCACTGTCGTGGATCTCCCATGTCTTCGTTACATTTTTGATACCACTGGTATAAATCTATATCGTCGGTAGCAATCACTTTCACCGTGATATTGGTAAATTTTACAACGGTAGGTGTTGCTTGGCGCATAAGTTTTCCAGACCTTGATGAGCCGTGAACTTCCTGTGCGGGGGTATTCTCTACACCTAAGCCACTGATTTCTTTAATAAATTTATCTGTTATTCCGTCTGCTTCAAAGTAAAATTTACAAGCTGTAAGAAATTCTCCTGGCATACTGTTTTTAACTCCTGTTTAATTTTTTGAAAAATGAACCGCAAAGGACGCAAAGGAAGAAAGGGAAGAAAGGGAGGATTTTTTATTCTTCGTCTTCTATTCCGTTCCACTGGCTGATACGGAGGACAACGAATTCTGCTGGTCTAACAGGGCATACGCCAACTTCAATGTATAAACGACCTAAAATTCTGGTGTCTGGTGGGTTTAGTTCTTCGTCGCATTTCACGTAAAACGCTTGTTCGGGTGAGGCGCCAAATAATGCTCCTTCACGCCAAATTCTTTCTAGGAAATTACTGACGGTTCGTCGCACGCGCGCCCACAAGTCTTCGTCGTTAGGCTCGAATACTACCCATTGAGTACCTAGTTCTAAAGATTTTTCAATGTAGCTAATCAACCTACGAACGCTAATATAACGCCATTCGGTTTTATCGGGTTCAACGAGTGTACGGGCACCCCAAATACGAATGCCTCGATTCGGGAACCTACGGATACAATTTATACCTAATGGGTTGAGAAGCTCTTGCTCACGGAAGTTTGTGTCGTAGTCTAAACCAATTACACCTCTAGGAACTTCGTTGGCAGGCGCCTTGTAAACTCCGCGAGTTTCATCGGTGCGACCCCAAACACCCATAACATGGCCACAAGGAGGAATGCTGATTGGGTTGCCACGGTCGCGCGGGTTAGCAACTTTAATCCAAGGATAATAAAGGGCGCCGAACATTGAACGGCGATTAAATCGGTTCAACCATTCTACAACCTGCTGCGGTTTAGGACAGTCAGGGGGAGAATCAAGAACTACCATGCGGTTGGGTGGGTTAGGAATATCACCACTGTTGGCGCCTTCGCACATGCTAATCATCAATTCCATAATGCCGTGAACTTGGTCTAAGTTCATCAATTCTGATTGATAAGCACGCATCAAGTCAGGACAAGCAACCATTGTGATTTCATCGATTTCAAATAGTCCACGTACCCCTGTACGGTCATCGCGTACACCCTCTAAATCAGTAGAAAATCTATCGGGTGCTGTGGCAACTATTGGTGCTGCAAGCTCATATTGACCATTTGCAGGACGACGCGCTAAAGGTTGTCCAGCTTGAGAAATGTCTTCGATAGTGATGAACATCGAATTTCTTAATGCTGCAACCGCATAAGTTGCAAATTGAGCATTGCCTTCGCGGTTCATCGTCAAGTTGTCGTATTCTTCGAGAATTTCATCTTCTCGACGAATTTGCACCTTAAAGTATTCACCTGTATTCGGTGGCGCCGACCCTTCTGTTCCTTCTGGTAACGCGCGAGGTCCACTATCGCTAATCAAAATTGTAATCGTGCCTGCTGCAAGTTGTTCCGGGCGCATAATAAACCGTAACGCCGGACGATTGCCCCGACCAGTAATCCGAACTGAAGCTGGTTGTGGGTCTGGTGGTTTGGGGGCGCCGGGTAACTGCGTACCAATACTAGTAATCCAGCAGCGACCACCACCATTCATAAAATAGCCATAAACAGCAAAAGGCAAATAAGCATTAAAATCAGTAAAACCATCCGAATTAAGACGACCAAAGTAGTTTAAATACTGCGTCCAATTAGTAACAAGCATTGGCTTGAACAATTCAGCCCCACCGCGCACATCTTCAGTGAAGCCCACAAATCCAGCAATTGCCGTACTAATACCTTCAATTGGACGACTACCTCGGTCTATTTCTTCGATATAAACACCCGGAGCAAAATAATCAAGTCTTGCCATGAAAATATCTCCAATGTAAAAATTTAATCACCTACCTGTTGTAGAGACGCAATTAATTGCGTCTCTACGCAGGATTCAACGAGACTTCTTTGAAGGAACAGCTTGAACCATCTACCAATGCATTGACCTGACGGGGCAAATATCCCGGACTGTGAATTCGTAATACGTAATTACCATTACGAAGCTCTTCAAAGTAGAACAACCCTTCTTTATCAGTAGTAGTTGATTTTTTCGTTCCAATCACCTCAACTTGTGCTTCGTTCATCGGTAGATCAGTAACAGCGTTTTTGACTATTCCTGCAACTGCTACCCGCTTGGTAATACCTTCAATAGTTCCATTTCTATGAACACTTCCATTTTCCAGTTCAAGTTCAGATTGAAAATTACCCCGCAGTGCAATAGTTCGTTGCCAAACTAAAGATACTAAAGATGCTTGTGGCTCTACAGGAACTGTCACCATCAGATACAAAGCTGGACGTAAAGCGATAGTTAGCGCACTCCACAAAGACCCAGCTTCGATTTGCGGTTCTACAGCAACCGTCATATTTAAACTTCCAAAACCGCGCAATTCGGGAACCAGAAACTCTTCCTTGAGGGCACGGTGGCGCAGTAATATACCCAAAGCTTGCGATAGCAGGTAATGCTCACCTAAAGCCGTCCGATCCCAAGCCGTTAGTAGCATAGAAACGTCAAACCAGGTTGGAGACCAATTCACAGAAGCAGGTTGCAAAGCTTGTGTCAGCTTGCGTTCAACTTGCCTTCCCGAATGTTGGATTTGCTTACTCTCACGGATGTCATAAACATATAAATTGAGAATTGGCCCTCCACCTTCTTCTTTACGATTACTCGGATGGCTAAACTCAATTTGCTCCGTACTAGAAAGCGATGTTCCTCCAGCGAGAATTCCTGCTAGGGTTTGAAGAATAAAAATAATCATGTAAGCATGATGCCCATACTTGCTACTGACGCTTATTAGATATATCTAGGTTATATGAATGCAATCTCATGTGGTAATTAGACTTTTGTCGAGATTTTATGCAAACTCCAAAATTATTTCACACAATAAACAGACAGGGTTAGGGGCATTATGATTACGCAATATTGCTAAACATCAAGAAATATTAATAATATTGCTCTTAAATGCACAATATTGCATAAACATCTACTAATTGAAAGTAAAGGAAACTGAAATCTAATCTAAAAGTGAGTAAAGCTATGACCATCAGCTTCTCTCTCGAAAAACAAAAAAGTAACTGCGATGAATTAGACACACTTGTTACAGAAACTTTTATCGGGTTACAAGCAGAACAACTTACCTTTCATGACCCCATTTGCTTTGTGCGTATAGTTTACTATAATTTGTCCTTAAAAGCACATCAAGACAGAATACGATACGCAGACAACCAACCTAGTTTTTCTCAACGCGAGATAGCATATTTACAGTCGGAAACTTGGTTAACAGATTTTCCTCACGTTGGGGATGTACATGAATTCCAACTTACCGAATTTTCAGAATATTTTTCTTATATTTGTCCCATCGGCTATAGAAATCAAAAGCCAGAATATATCCAAGTAATTACTCATACACCTCTTTCGGAGAAATCACGGCATTATGTAAAAAATGCAGCTCAAATGCTAAATCAATATATAGATATATGCTCAGATAATTTGCAACAAAAGTCCAAGACTCAGATATTAGAACACCTACTTCACAAAGTCGGTCATCAATTGCGAAATAATATCGCTTTAGTCAAACTTTACGCGCATAATTTATTTTTGGGCTTACAAGATAATTCTTGGCAAGAGCAAGCAGCAATTATTTGCGAGAGCCTGAACGATTTAGATACGAATTTAACCGATATAATTTCCTGCGGTCAAGAGTCCAATTTAAGAATAATTCCTCAAGACCTCAGAAGTTTAGTAGACGAAAGTCTAAAATATTTTCAGCCCTTGATTAAAGAAAAACAACTAAAAGTTAACATTCCTGATACATCTACTACATTACCTTTAGACAAATTACAGATGAAGCAAGTGTTTGATAATTTACTCAGTAATGCAATTCACTTTAGCCCTAATTACGGCATCATTACCTTTAATTGGCAGGTTTTTCATGAAGAAGTATTAATTAACATTTCAGACCAAGGTTCGGGAATTTCACCTATAGACATGCAAAAAATTTTCACTCCGTTTTATTCACGGCGCCCTGGTGGTACAGGGTTGGGTCTCAGTATAGCCAAAAAAATCGTATTAGACCATTGTGGAAATCTGTGGGCACATAATTTACCACGAGGAGGGGCACAGTTTTCGTTGATATTACCTACTAAGAAGAAATATTAGATAAATGTTGGGAAGGACTCTAGGGGACACCCATCCTACAATATGGAAAAAATTATGAACAATAAAGAAATTTCGATTTTACTAGTGGATGACGAAGAGCGTTTTCGTCAAGGGTTACGAACTCTTTTAAGTTTTTATAGTACTAGTGCTTCATTACCACTGAACGTTGTAGGTGAAGCAGATTGTGTTGAGCAAGTTGTGAAATTAGCGATTCAAAAGAGTCCTGATCTAATTTTGCTCGATTTAGAATTGGTAAATAGTGATGGAATGACAGCAATGGAACGGTTGAAAGATATTTCTTACTCTGGTCGGGTTTTAGTATTATCTGCCCACCAAGAAGACCAGTGGATTTTTCAAGCTATGCAAAAAGGCGCCGCTGGCTATGTTTTTAAAAGTCGTGTAGCAAATCAGCTTTGTGATGCAATTAATACAGTACTTAAGTCAGAAATTTATTTGCCACCGGAAGCAGCAAGTGGTTTTTTCCGCTGTTTTCAACAAAATGCAAATTCCGTCTACAAAGCATCTTCGCAGCTACATCTAACCGAAAGAGAACAAGAAGTTTTACAATTATTGACTCAAGGCGCCTCAAACGAAGAAATAGCGAAAAATCTGTATGTGACTGTCGCTACAGTCAAAGCTCATTTAACCAATATATTTGAAAAATTGAAAGTTAGTAGTAGAACTCAGGCAATTGTCGCTGCTATTAAATTAGGACTGGTTCAAGCTTAGTATTAATTTATTAACTAACTTTATATTTTTATATTATGTCTTCTACTGAATTCTTTTACAAGCAGTACTCCTGTTCTTATAACTCTCCTTTAGATTGCGAGAGGATAATAGAAACTTTGCAGGAAGTTAAGGGCGCCAAGTTCTGTTTCGAGTGTGGTTTTCCGACATTTTTACCAGAGGAAGCTGAAATTAAAGGATATAGAGGAAGCTATCAAGTAACAAAGTTTCTTGGTGTACGAGGATTTGGACGTTTATATTCGGGTATACAGCTAAAAGACAAACAACCAGTAATTATTAAAGAATACTTATTACCTAGTCGTACTTTTAACCAAGACGAGACATTTAAACGTAAAGAAACTTTTAGACGTATAGGGGGGGTAGAACTAGCAGATGGTCGAGTTCAAAACTTTCGCTTAATTCAAACCTGGGAAGCTATTAGTCCCGAAACAGGAGAACGCTGTTATTTAATTACAAAAGATGTACAACCATCCCAAACTTTAAGGCAGTACTTGAAACAAAATGGTGCAATGGCGCCGAGTCAAGTTCGTGAGTTTTTAAATCAAGTCCTACAAACTTTAGAGTTTCTTCACTCGCAAAAGCTGCGTTTTCCCTCAAATCAAATACAAAATGGTTTAGAGCATGGCAATATTAACTTAGATAGTATATTGATTAAAAAAGCCGAAAACGAAAATAAGCAAAAATTTTTGGTATATCTTTGTGATGTGTCAATCTGGGAAAACTTATTTATTCCTCCTACTGTAAATCCAATCGAAACTAAAACGCGCGCGCAGGATTTAGAATCTTTAGGGTTAGTCGCGTTTCAGTTGTGGGTAGGGCAAACGCAGCTTGACTATAAAGACCATCAAGCATGGCCAAATAACGATGATTATTTAAAACAATTTCTCTATCATCTGCTTTCTTTAAACGCTCCTTATGGAAGTGCAGAAATTGCGCGTCAAGAACTGAATCGACTTCCAAAACCCGATGAAAGCAATAATTTACAAGCTTCTTCTGACTCTCAAGAACTGAAAAAGAAATTTCCTAAATATTGGTTATGGCTAACAGTGCTAGCTTTTTTATTGTTAGGAAGCGCCATATGGTATTACTTTTGGCAGCGTTCCAAACCAGAAGAATACTTAGAATGGCGAGGACTTGTACAAAATTTCTCCAAAGTAGATAACGTTCCTTCAGGTAAATTTACTTATACAGGAGAAAAAAATGACACCTGGAGTTTTATTTTAACACAAGCGTCTGATGACGAAAGTAGACTAAAAGATGTATTAAACAAGCCAAAACCAGAGGTTGAGGCAACATTTAACTACCAAGATATTTCATCTGGCAATAATATAACAACAGGTAGTCAACCTATACAAGAAGTTCTAAATGGCAAAAAAGACTTTGCCATAACATCCTTAGAAGAATTTATTACAATTAATTTGAATAAAGAGCGTGTTGCTTATGATGGTTTATTAGTGTTTGTCGCATTTAGTCAAAACAACTCTAGTCTTCCGAAAGCCTTAAATGGAAATATTTCTCTTGAACAACTGCGTCAAATATATACTGGCAGAATTAAAGACTGGCGCCAAATCGACTCAAGTATTGAGAGTATTCCCATTGAACCTTATGTACCAACCGAATTAGAAGCGAAACAGCAATTTAAAAAGCTAGTTCTTAACAATAATCAACAAGACATCGCTTTGTTCGAGAATATTCCTTCTCAGAACACAGGTACTACCCAAAATCGGATGCGTGAGGCAATCGATACAGGAAAGCCTACTGGTATAATAAGTTTTGGCGTTCTCAGTAAAACCTGGAACCAATGTTCTGGTTATCCTTTGGCAATAGTCGGTAGTAATAACCAACCAATTCAACCACTATACCGTAGCGTTCAACGGCGCCAAATTAATTCTTCAGATGACTTGTGCGACAAAGCAAATTATTTTGCTCCAGAAACCTTCCGAGCAGAAAATACAGCAAATTATCCTTTAGGATATCCTCTTTATGTAGTGTATCCTAAAGACAATACTCGCTCCTCAGCAGGTTCTACTTTTGCTGATATGCTGAAAACTCGCCAAGGTCAGTGTTTACTTAATAAGGTAGGTCTTGTGCCCCTACAACCTATGCCTAATGATATAAATTATGCCTGCAAATCGGTGCCCTAATCCTAGCTGTGAATTTTTTAATCGTGCCTTGCCAAACAATGCCAAGGTATGTCCTTGGTGTTCAACTCCTTTAGGTAATGTAATACCTCCGACACCAAGTAACCCAACCAACCCACAACCATCTCAACCACAAACACCCATACCAGAACAACCAAATTATCAACCTCCTCCAAATTACGCAACACAATACCAGCAGCGCGCATACTCACCCCCAACACCCTCTGCTTACAACACAACTCCCGCTAGACTACCAGTTTTGAAACTTATCCACTCTAGCGGCAGAGAGTTTCACTTGGCTGCTGAAACTGGTTCGATCGGGCGTAGAAGTCAAAATATGCCAACTCCACCCGAAATTGACCTAACTGGCATTCCCGAAGAAGGAATTGTATCTCGGCGCCATGCCCGTATATTTTGGGATTGGTCACAAAATGCTTATATGATTGTTGATACCAGTGTAAATGGTATTTATTTAAACGGTAATCTTCTAAATCCCGGTGTATCTTACCGTATACTCAACGGTGATTCCTTACAGCTTGGTCAAAATGGTCTAGTTAGTTTTACGGTATCAGTAATATAATTATGTGTTGGTAGAGACGCGATTCAATCGCGTCTCTACGTTGTTAATATTTTACTAATTTTTTGCTCTTGCTCTTGCGCTTCAACACTCGGAAGGCGCCTAAAGAGGCAAGCGTTAACACACCTAACCCCATTGAAGGTTCAGGAATAGATTTATTTCCACCCTTAACAGCTGCTAAAGCTGCATTTGCAATTAATTCGTGCGCGCGTGACGAAGGATGCACATCATCAAAGAACAGAAAACTATTGGGGTTATCGCAAATACTTGTTACGCCTGCAAAATTGCCATTGACACAAGTATCTGTAACATTCTCAAAACCAAATGGCTTAGGATTATTTCGTGTTGTTCTAAACAGTGTATTAACATCAACAGAATATATATTTAACTCCGGGTTCTTAGCCCGAATGCTATTCAAAGTAGTTACTAGCTGTTCATTATGCAGTTGTGTTAATAAATTTAATTCTTGAGTAACACCTTCCCGCTTCGCCAAAGGGGTTTCACCTAAATCTGGCAAGTTAAACACTAAGAAATTTTTGGCGCCTCCTTGAGCAAGTGAGCTAATTGAGGTTGTGAGATTGCCAACTATTCCATTTACATTTGTATTGCCAGCAAAGTAATCATTTGAACCACCCCAAATAGAGTAGATAGCATTTGAACTAACTGGAAGATTTGGAGAATTTTGTTGAAATAAGTCAACTTGTCCTAACACACCTGGTATCTTGAATTATTCAGGGAAATTGGGAGGGCTATTGCTTTCACCTGTTTGGGCGCCACCAAAAGCAAAATTAACACCCCCAGCAGGAATAGTAGTGGGATTAAGAGAAGCAACAGGTGTAGGTGTTTGCTGACCAATTTGCTTACTAAAATAATCAACCCATATATCACCATTAGAAAAGCGCCCAGGAGAATAAGCAGGTTGCGTTGAATTATTAACAGTTCTTACAGGAAATAGCCCTCCCGTCCGAGTAAATAAGTTACCCGTATCAGAGAGACTATCACCAAAACTAAAAAGCTGATCAAACTTCAAATCCGCAGCCATCGTCTTCGATGATGACATTACGGAGAAAACAACACATCCTGCCGCTATTAGTACTTTTTTCATGTTAATCCCATAAACTAGTAATTTATTACACGTAGGTTGGGTGAAGGAACGGAACCCAACATAAATACTCGCTTGTTGTTGGGTTCCTTTAGCCTCCACCCAACCTACAATTGTTAAGTAAGCAACATTCAACCGTAGTCGCGTCACGTACCCACTTGGAATTGTTACAATATCGTAAGTTTTGTTTATTTTTTATTTAACTCTTATGTTAGTTTTTAGTACAAAAGTATGTAATTTTACTTAAGTATGTTATGAGTATAAACTAATAGGCATTGCAGTATCACATCTATATTTAAAATCTTTAGATAGGCACCCCATCTGTAAAAGTATTGTGAAGAATCTGTGTCAGATTCCCGACTTCTTAAAGAAGTCGCAAATCTTAAGTTTTGTTAAGAAATTGTTCTACTGTGACGCACGCTACCATTTTTGTGTGTACAGTGCAGCAGTCATAAGCTTAAGTTGACTTCCAGAAATTTAATTCTCCAATAAGAGTGGGATGGGCATCCTTGCCCGTCCGAAACCTAGGCGGGCTTTCTCTGCCCACCCCACAAGAAAATTTTGAGTTTTTTATTTGGAATTCCCTTAATAACTTTTATGTTCATTGCTCTAGCAAATTTTTGATTCGTTATAAGTTCGACCTTTGGCTAATTTTGATTCTGGAGTTGTACCTTTAGCCTAGATTTATATTATGGAATCTGAATTATGGACTTAGAAAAAAGAGAAGTCTTTTACACACCTCTTGGAGACCTAGGTGGCACTGCAGGATATGTTGGTATTTCAGCGGTATCTAATCCAAGCAAAGTATCTTCATATGCAGAACGATGTCTCAAAGACTCGCTTTTATTAAATACACTGACTCAGCGAGTGTATGAACTTTTACTTGAAGATATTCGTAATCAGCGGGAAAGAGTAAGTAATTACGGTCAAAAAAGGTGGTTCTAATGGCAGGTAGTAATAATAGCAACGTTACTCATGAATTAAATTATGTTACAACCAATCGGTTTTATATCGAGATAGAAAGCGCTATAGCCGCGTCTTTCACTGAATGTTCAGGGTTAGGCGCCCAAATTCAGAAAAAGGTTATCCATGAGGGAGGTGTTAACGACCAACAGAGGGTGTACTTAGGACAAGTCGAGTTTAATGACGTGACATTAAAGCGGGGTGTTACCGACCATCCAGGTTTTTGGAACTGGATAAGTGAAGTTTTTAATGAACAGGGGAAAACATCTCGACGCAATGTAAATATTTTGGTTTTTAATCAAGCTGGCGAAACAATGATGAGTTGGACACTCATTGGTGCTGTTCCTATTGGATGGAAGGCGCCTGCATTGCAAGCCGATGGAAATGCAGCAGCAATTGAGGAATTAACTTTAGCTTATGAAGGTTTGCAATTTGGGAAAGAAAAAGGTGGGGGTAATAAATCAACACGGATGAAATCAGGATTTTTTGAGTCTAAGTAATACCAAAATAAAACTATATGGATATTCAACCGTTGGCAAACAAAGTCAATAGACTCGGTAATGGTGAATCTTTATGCCAACCCAATAGATTAACTTTGAGGCAAGAATCTAATTATTGTCTCAGTAATTCCATTTATCCCATTGCCAATCACACACCGTTAACTACATCAAAATTTTTATTGCCGCGTTATCAAAACAATAAATTTTTAAACACTGATTCTTTAGTAAATTTAAATTACTGGAATGATAGTGATGGAAATATTGATTTATTTCCCGAACTAGATTATCCTCAAAATCAAGATATAAGTACTATTAATGATGATATAGTATTAGCTCGCAATCAAAGCAGTATTAATAATAATGAACTAATAGAGACATTAAGTTCAAACAATTTAAGTGATTTAGATACACCTCTGGATAAAAAAGCAAACAAGAAACCAAAATCTCAGAGAAAAGAAAAATCCAAACCCTCAGCAGATTCTAAAACTCAACCTAAAAAAACAACCAAATCCTCCAAAACAAACAAGAAGGGTAAACATGAAGTTGCCACTCCGAATTCTAAAGACTTAAATAAAACTTCACTACTTGAGCAGAATCTTCAAGCATTACCTAATGTATTACCTAGTTCAGAAGTTTTACCATTACAACAAACTTCAAACCAGGCATTTAACCCGACTGTACCAAATTTAGAAACAGCGGCGCCTATTTTTGAGCAACCAATACCACTTCCAACTTCCGAAGTTGTACCATTACAACAAACTTCAAACCAAATATTTAACCCGACTGTACCAAATTTAGAAACAGCGGCGCCTATTTTTGAGCAAGTAGAACCACTTCCAGCTTCCGAAGTTGTACCATTACAACAAGCTTCCAACCAAATATTTAACCCGACTGTACCAAATTTAGAAACAGCGGCGCCTATTTTCGAGCAAACAGTACCACTTCCAGCTTCAGAAGTTGTACCATTACAAAAAACTTCCAACCAAATATTTAACCCGACTGTACCAAATTTAGAAACAGCGGCGCCTATTTTTGAGCAACCAGTACTACCTCAAGCTTCCGAAGTTGTACCATTACAAAAAACTTCCAACCAAATATTTAACCCGACTGTACCAAATTTAGAAACAGCGGCGCCTATTTTTGAGCAAGTAGAACCACTTCCAGCTTCCGAAGTTGTACCATTACAAAAAACTTCCAACCAAGTATTTAACCCGAATGTACCAAATTTAGAAACCACCGTACCAACTTTTGAGCAACCAGTACCACTTCCAACTTCAGAAGTTGTACCATTACAAAAAACTTCAAACCAGATATTTGACCCGACTGTACCAAATTTAGAAACAGCGGCGCCTATTTTTGAGCAAACAGTACCAATTTCTGAGCAAACAATACCACTTCAAACTTCAGAAGTTGTACCATTACAACAAACTTCAAACCAAATATTTGACCCGACTGTACCAAATTTAGAAACAGCGGCGCCTATTTTTGAGCAAACAGTACCACTTCCAGCTTCCGAAGTTGTACCATTACAAAAAACTTCAAACCAGATATTTGACCCGACTGTACCAAATTTAGAAACAGCGGCGCCTATTTTTGAGCAAACAGTACCACTTCCAGCTTCCGAAGTTGTACCATTACAAAAAACTTCCAACCAAGTATTTAACCCGACTGTACCAAATTTAGAAACAGCGGCGCCTATTTTTGAGCAACCAGTACTACCTCAAACTTCAGAAGTTGTACCATTACAACAAACTTCAAACCAGATATTTAACCCGACTGTACCAAATTTAGAAACAGCGGCGCCTATTTTTGAGCAACCAGTACCACCTCAAGCTTCCGAAGTTGTACCATTACAACAAACTTCCAACCAAATATTTGACCCGACTGTACCAAATTTAGAAGCAGCGGCGCCTATTTTTGAGCAACCAGTACTACCTCAAACTTCAGAGGTTGTACCATTACAACAAACTTCAAACCAGATATTTAACCCGACTGTACCAAATTTAGAAACAGCGGCGCCTATTTTTGAGCAACCAGTACTACCTCAAACTTCAGAAGTTGTACCATTACAACAAACTTCCAACCAAGTATTTAACCCGACTGTACCAAATTTAGAAACAGCGGCGCCTATTTTTGAGCAACCAGTACCACTTCCAACTTCAGAAGTTGTACCATTACAACAAACTTCAGACCAGATATTTAGCCCGACTGTACCAAATTTAGAAACAGCGGCGCCTATTTTTGAGCAAGTAGAACCACTTCAAACTTCCGAAGTTGTACCATTACAACAAACTTCAAACCAGATATTTGACCCGACTGTACCAAATTTAGAAACAGCGGCGCCTATTTTTGAGCAACCAGTACCACCTCAAGCTTCCGAAGTTGTACCATTACAACAAACTTCCAACCAAATATTTGACCCGACTGTACCAAATTTAGAAACAGCGGCGCCTATTTTTGAAGAAGCAGTACCACTTCCAACTTCAGAAGTTGTACCATTACAACAAACTTCAGACCAAATATTTAACCCGACTGTACCAAATTTAGAAACAGCGACGCCTATTTTTAAGCAACCAGTACCACTTCAAGCTTCTGAAGTTGTACCATTACAACAAGCTTCCAACCAAATATTTAACCCGACTGTACCAATTTCTGAGCAAGTAGAACCACTTCAAACTTCCGAAGTTGTACCATTACAACAAACTTCAAACCAAATATTTGACCCGACAGCATCAAATATCGAAACAACGGCGCCAGTTTTTGAGCAACCAACACCACCTGAAACTTCGGCTAACACTCACATAGCCACATCTTTCAAAGTGTCTCAAGGTTATGCCACAGGCGGACAAGTGATGGAGTTAAAAGTTGACAATAATCAGCCAATAGCAGCTTCAGACATAGTACCTGCTATGCTCACACCTGGTGAGTTCGTAATTAACAAAGCAAGTACACAAAAAAATCTGAATTTACTAGAACATCTCAACAAAGGTGGTACAGCAGAAGATATTGTACAAACAAAAACTGATACTCAAAATAATTATTCGTCGCCACCCTTAATTTTCAGAAAATCAAATACTAATACACCCTCTAGGAATAATTCAGATACTCCTTCGCAATGGTCAAGTATTGAAACTTTACTAAATATTGGCAACGAAGAGTCTAGTTTTACTAACTTTGGCAATGAAGTAGGAGGCGAGTATAATTCCCAAACAAACAACCAATTTATCATTCAACAAAAACCTGCATATTCGCATAAAGCGGTTGATAATAATCAAGCTCAAACTTTGCCGAGCGATATTTCTACAAATATAAAACCAATCACTGTAACTGTCAAAAACTCTTTGAATGAGTCAGCAAATTCAAACGAAGATGATGAAATAGCTCTCGAAGCGCTTGCTCGTCAAATTTATACTAGACTCCGACAAAAGCTAGAAATTGAGCAAGAACGTCAAGGTATTTCCAGAGGGCGCCTACCCTGGTAATTTAATTTTTGATTTTAAGGAGAAAAATTAATATGGCAAGTCCATCAATAATTACACCCCAAAAACGTCAACCTCAACTCGAAAAAGCTAAACTAAAAGCCAACGGGGAGGCGCCTGATATTGAGTTGATGTTTAACCCATCAGAAATCACTTTTTCTCGAACTGTTAACTGGGAAAAACATCCTGGTAATAGAGGCACAACTCTACTACCAAAGATTAACTTTTCTGGGGTTGAACCTTATCAATTTACACTCAAACAATTAATTTTTGATACTTATGAAACAAAAGAATCAGTTATGAAATATATAAATATTATCAAAAAAGGAGTTGAAACGATTGAACGAGCTGCCGATAAGCGTCCTCCTGTTTACATCTTTACATGGAAGGATGAGTATCTTTACTGTGTAATGACAAGTTTAAGTTATACATTAAATATGTTTCTTACTGATGGAACACCAGTCAGAGCAATGGTAGATATTTCATTACAAGAAGTCGATAAAAATAATCTTCCTGGTGGCATTGAATCTGCCTCTCAAGGTAATGCTCGTGAAAATTCTGTAAGTCCGGTAAATTCCGGTAAATAAGTAGGTTAGCGACTAGATTTTGACATTATTTTGACATTTATTTACAACAACTTAAACTACTTATGGCTAAACAAAGTCTTTATTTATCCCTACCCGACATCGAAATAGGAGGACAACAAGCGTCTTCTGAGTTACTTAAAGATATATTGCAAATCACTATTGAGGAAAGTCTACACTTGCCTGCAATGTTCACAATAGTAGTTCACAATAGCTACTTACCTACAAGCAATAAATCAGATCATAAAACCTGGCGCCACGAAAAGCTATTTGAAATTGGTAAAAAAGTTAAATTAGGTTTTAGTTCTAGTACTACCAAAGACCAAAAGTTTAATAAGGATAAAAAAGCCTGTTTAATTGAAGGTGAAATTACAGCGATTGAAGTTCATTTTAATGATAAATCTGAAGCGCCGATAATTATTCGTGGTTATGATATGTCGCATCGACTACATCGAGGGCGCCATAATCGTTCTTTTTTAAACAACACCGATAGCGATATAGTACGCAAAATTGCTACTGAAGCAGGTATAAAATTAGGTAAAATAACTAATAGCGGCGCCGCTCATGAGTATGTTTTCCAAGAAAATCAAACGAATATGGAGTTTCTACGACAAAGGGCTGCTCGTATTGGGTTTGAGTTATTTATTGAAGAAGGCGAAATCAACTTTTGTAAACCAGAAAGTAAGGAACCTGTAGAACTAAAATGGTTAGATGAAATTAGCAGCTTTAGCACGCGCGTTACAAGTGCAGAACAGGTAAGCTCTGTAGAAGTACGTAGTTGGGACTATACTCAGAAAAAATTAATTACATCAACCGCAAAATCAGAGAAAGTCATTACAAGTACAGGTAATCAACAAGGAAGTAATAGCAGTAATAAGTTTAATATTAGTAAACCTCCGCAAATGATAGTTGTAGATAAACCTGTTTTCAACGCTAAAGAAGCTGAGAGAATGGCTCAAGCTTTGTGCGATGAATTGGGGGGAGAATTTGTTTATGCTGATGCGAAAGCAGAAGGTAATCCAAAAATTCGTCCGGGTCGGGTTGTGACGTTACAAAATATGGGCACCCGTTTTAGCGGTAAATATTATATTACAGAAACACGCCACTTCTACAACCAGCGAGTTTATACGACAGAATTTAGCGTTCGCGGTTTGCGCTCAGGTAATTTATATACGTCAATATCACCACAAACACACTTACAACCTGGTCAAACTTTTTTAGTCGGAGTCGTTACAAATAATCAAGACCCTAAAGGATTGAGTCGAGTCAAAGTTAAATTTCCTACCCTCACTGAGCAACATGAAAGTTATTGGGCAAGAGTTGTAGCCCCTGGAGCAGGAACCAAGCGAGGCTTTGACTGTTTACCAGAAGTAAACGATGAAGTATTAGTGGGCTTTGAGCATGGTGATATCCATCGTCCTTTTATATTAGGAGGGTTATGGAACGGTAAAGACGCTCCACCAGAACCTGTGAATAACTCAGTTCAGGCAGGTAAAGTACGATTACGTACCTTTGAGACTCGTGTCGGACACACCCTACAATTCGTAGAAGAAGATAAAGGTTCGAGTAAAACAGGTATTCGTGTCGAAACGAAAGCTGGTCATAAAATATACTTAAATGACAGCGAAGCTTTTACAAAAATCGTCACCCCTTCAGGTCATGAGATTGAGATGAACGACAGGTCTAGGTCTGTTTCAATACTTTCTAAAGGTAATTTGTCAATCCAAGCGAATGGAAATATAGATATTAAAGCCAACGGTACGATTACAGTTAATGGTGCATTAATTCGTTTGAACTAATTCTTGAACATTGGGAGCAAATTTTATGTCTGGTAAACCAGCAGCAAGAATTACTGACTCTGTTGTCCATCCTTTACCACCTGTATTAACAGGAGGGCCAGGTAGCCCAAATGTATTGATTGGCAAATTACCCGCGTGGCGAGGTATGCCTCTAGCGTCAGTAGCAGCTTTACTAAGTGCGAAAACAACTGCCGATGCTACAGTCTTAGCTGTTGAGGCAGCCTCGAAAGCTGCCCTAGGTACACCTGCGGCGCCTGCTGCTATCGCCACAGAACAATCTACAAAAGCTACAGTGGCGGCGACAATGAGTAGTACTATCAGAGCGAGTTCAATGGGCGCCGATATTCATATGTGTACCACACCCTTACCCATACCACCACACGGGCCTGGTGTTGTAATTGACGGTAGTAAAACTGTGCTAATTAATGGTTTGCCTGCCTGTCGCATGGGAGACAGCATTTTAGAAGCATTAGGTCCAATAAATAAAATTAGTAAAGGTGACTTTACAGTAGTAATCGGTGGTTGACCTCGACCTTTGGCGAATAGTCTAAAAGAAGGCATAGCTATACCTTTAAAAATATATATCAACATATGTCCGGAGGATAGCTAAAAAATGCCAGACCTCTATGGTGAACAACGAGAGTATTTAGGGAAAGGTTGGGCTTTTCCACTGCAATTGAATTTGCAGGGTGGAGTCAAGTTTAGCAGTGAAGACGAGAAAGTCAAAGAGTCGATATGGATTATTCTTCGCACTAGTTTAGGAGAACGAGTTTATCGACCGAACTTTGGGTGTCGCTTGTCAGAGTTGGCATTTGCTCCTTTAAATAGCGATACTTTGTTGCAAATTCGTTTGTATGTAACAGAAGCGTTAGAAGTTTGGGAACCGCGCATTATTCTTGATGAAGTTCGTACAGACCCTGACCCAGTACGCGGTAGAGTAGACATTATTGTTAAATACAAACTCAAAGATTATCCCGACGTTTATAGCTTTGTCTACCCGTTCTATTTGGTTTCGGCAACAGAATCATAAAAAATCTAAAATCTAAAATTCAAAATCTAGAATCTATTCATGTGCAAAGCAAAATCTAAAATCTAAAATCTAAAATAAAACTGTGGAATTTGAATTTTTACCAAAATTACCTTCTTCAAATTTGGATGACCGCACCTTCGACGATTTGGTGGAAGAGTGCATTATGCGTATTCCTCGCTATTGTCCTGAATGGACAGACCATAATTTAAGCGACCCTGGAATTACGCTGGTTGAGCTTTTTGCTTGGTTAACCGACCAAATGCTACTTAGGTTTAATCAAGTACCGCGTAAAAATTATGTTGCTTTTTTAGAGTTATTAGGTATTAGGCTCCAACCACCTGCTCCAGCACGCACGGACTTAACTTTTTATTTAAGCTCTGATTTGCCTGAGACTTATACAATTCCAGAAGGAATTGAGGTTTCAACGGTACGAACTGAAATTACAGAAGCTATTACTTTTAGTACTGATTCACCTTTAGTTATTGCAAAACCCCGTTTACAACATGTTTTAACGGCGCCAACAGTAGAAGAAATTCCCCAATCTTTACGAGAAAGAGTAACTAACAACTGGAACCGTCAATCTGATGCTTTCTGGGAAGGTAGCGAACAACCGATATTTGAAGAGGAACCATCTGCTGGAAACTGTCTTTACTTAGTTATTAATTCTAATGACTCTCTCGACGGCAATGTTTTAGAAATTACTTTTCAAGGCGCCTCAGCTACACCTACTGGTATTAATCCTAACCGACCGCCACGTGTGTGGGAAGCTTGGGATGGAGAGAAATGGCAACCTGTTTTATTAAAAGAAATTGACGACAAAACACAAGGTTTTAGTTTTTACGAAATGGCTCAACAGGATAATAATCCTGAGCAGGGAACCGAAGTACGGTTGCATTTACCAGCAAACTGGCCTGTAACCAACTTTGTATCATACCGAGGTCGTTGGATTCGCTGTGTACTCACTCCATTAGGTACAAATGATTCTGGTTATAATCGTCCTCCACGAATTGCTGGTTTGGGAGTGCGTACAGTTGGTGGTACAATACGCGCGAGTCAAAGTAATTTAATTGAAGATGAACGTTTGGGTCTTAGTAATGGCAAACCAGGACAAACTTTTCAACTTCAGCAACCACCAATATTGGAGCGTCGAGAGAACGAGTACATTATAGTTATTCCTCCAGGTGGTTTACCTCAAAAATGGCAAGAAGTTCGAGATTTTGCCGACTCTACTTCAGAAAGCTTTCACTACATAATAGATTCGATTAGTGGTACAGTTCAGTTTGGCCCGTTAATTCGCGAACCCAGTCAACTTAAAAGTCAAACAGAAGTTCGCGCGCGTATTCAACAACCAAGACCTGAAGATATTTCACCAGTTAGTGATACAGACATAAGTACTAAAGAACATCAGTACGGCGGAATTCCTGCACGTGGCGCCGAAATAAGGATGGTTAGTTACCGTACAGGAGGAGGTAGACAAGGCAATGTTCAAGTTGGCTCGCTGCAATTTTTAAAATCAGCAGTTCCTTATGTTGCTAGTGTTATCAACCATAAAGGCGCCATAAATGGAGCAGACGGGGAGTCACTCGAACAAGCAGTAATTAAGGCGCCGCGAATTTTACGTTCTCGTGACCGTGCTGTTACAGTTGAGGATTTTGAAGTATTAGCTCAACAAGCAGGTCAAGGAGCAATAGCTCGCGTCCGCTGTTTACCAGCCGATGCAAATCGACAAGCTGGTACAGTTACTTTATTGATAGTTCCGAATTTCAATACAGATGCAATCACTCAAGGACAAGGTTTATCACCTGATAAATTCGACCTTAGTCCAGCACTGACTGAACAAGTTTTGCGTTATTTAGACGAAAGAAAGTTATTAGGGGTGCAAGTTCAACTACAACAACCAGAATATATGGGTGTTTCTGTCCAAACCGAAATCGGTTTAGAACCAGCCTATGATAACCCTCTCGCTCGTGAAGAAATTCTGCGTGCTATCCGAATATCGCTGTATAAATTTTTAAATCCCTTAACTGGAGGGATTGAAGGAAAAGGCTGGGCATTCGGGCGCCCACTTTATGAATCAGATATTGTGGCATTACTCCAACAAGCGCGCGGAGTTCGTTATTTAGGCCCAGTTCTGCTATTTCCTATACGGTTTCAAGGTGACACATGGAGGCGCCAGCCATCACCAGAGCGAGTAATTGACCCTGGAATACAAGGCTTAATTTGTTCTTGGGCTGATAATAACTTGCGCTCTAATCACGTAGTTAACATTCTTAATCGTTAATAAAGACGCGATATATCGCATCTCTACACTTTTAACTCCTAACTCCTAACTCCTAACTTCCAATCATGGTTCAAAGTCGTTCTACCTCTAAAGTCAAAATAGACTTAATCCCAATGCAAATTCCTGAAGCACTACCGGGAGTCGCTTTGGCATTTACAGGGGCGGAAAGTCTTAACGTGACTGCTGGGCACAGTTTGTTACTACATCCTGGGCAACCAAGCGAAATGATTGTGCAAGTGCAAAACTTGACGGCAAATGCTTTACGGTTGGACTTGAAAGTAAAAGGTGACTTTCCTCCATCGTGGTGTCGAATTGGTACAGAAGGCTCTGAGATTGCACCTAGAGAAACTGTGCAAGCTGTACTTTATTTTCAAGTCCCTGTCACCTTTTTTGAAGATGACTCTGCAATTATCCCAGGAAAAAAAGATAGATTAAACCTTAACTTTCGCTGTTCGGTTCATTTACATTTAGACCCAGGTACAGAACAACAAAAAATTGAGACAAGCGACGAATTTAGTATATGTATACGACCTTGGTCTATGTACATGGAATATTTGCCGCTTCTATATCGTGAAGTAGATTTTATTGGTCGCTTCATGAATATATTTGAACAAGCTTATCAACCAGCTATTGATAGCTTTAATAACATGTGGGCAAACCTCGACCCTTTAACGGCGCCGCAAGCACTACTACCGTTTTTAGCTCACTGGGTTGGTTGGCAATTTGAGGATTCATGGGGACTTCCACAGCAGCGTCGTTTAATAAGGCGCGCGGTCGAGTTATATCGATGGCGAGGAACTCGTAAAGGCTTGCGTCTTTATTTACATCTATATACGGGCTTGCCTTTAGATGAAAATATACCAAATGAAAATGATAAACACATTAGTATTACAGAACCTTTCGGTAATAGTTTTACTCTCAATGAAGCAGTACTCGGAAATGCAGTATTAGGAGGAGGAAGAGCGTATCATTTTGTAGTACGTCTGCGCCCAAAAGAATCAAATACTGTACACGAAGCACTGATAAGAAGAATTATCGAGCAAGAAAAACCCGCTTTCTGTACCTATGAATTATCTATAGAAGAGACAGGTTAAGCTTGTCATTCTGAGCGCAGCGTAAACGGAGTTTTCCCGCAGGGTAGAATCTTGGTGATTTCGATAACTTGCAAGATGCTTCACTGCGTTCAGCATGACATATTGAATACTCCCCTAACTCCTAACTCCTTATGTCACATCCTTTTCCACCTCCACCAATTCAACCTTTTGAACGTCTTCAAGCTTCTGATGGTTTATTGATAAATGCTGAACGCTGGCGCCAAGCACATAATTACCACCGCAAGCGGCAAAATACTCACTATCAATGTTTAAACCAACCGGGCATTGTTTGTGGTTTAGGTGTGCGAGATATTGCGGCGCCGAGTAAAGTCGAAGCAAAATACCGAGATGGACGCTGGGTACAAATTCAACCGGGAATAGCTATAGATTTGGCTGGTAATTTAATTGTTGTGCCGACACCTTACGATTTTCCAATTGATTTGGAAGTCGCAAGTAGTGAACCGCTTATGGTTTATTTAACTGTTAGTTATATTGACCCGGAAGAACTGCGGTTGCGGGAGTCGAGAGATACTGTTCGGGAAACTTATCGATTTGACCAAAGAAACTCAACACTTGATATTTCCGAAATAGAAATTTGTCGTATTCTTTTGCAGCCAGGACAAAAAGATATTACTCAACCTGCCGATGCATTTTTTCCTGGTTATAATAATATCAATTTACGTAATCGGCGTCAGGCACAAGCACGACCTCAAGCAATTGTAAGACTGGCACAGGTAAACCATAGTGATTCTGGATGCGACCGTAATTTTTTTAATTTATCTTACTTGTTACAATCTATTGAGCCTTTGTATTCTTATTTACAAGGAACTGAAGAAGCAGGGCAGGTTAGTTTATCAGAGAATATTCAAGAATACGACTTGCTTTATTTAACTGGGCAACAAGCTTTATCTTTCAACAACGTCGAGTTAGAATCTCTGAAAAAATATCTCAATTCAGGTGGAGTACTTTTAGTCGATGCACCTAGAGATGCAACTCCTTTAATAGACAGTACTTATTCTCTAGCCGAACAGTTAAAAAATCCTTTAAGACCTTTAGCAGAATTAAGACGCGACCACCCCTTGAGAGCGCAACCTTTTTTATTTGCAGCTTTACCAATAGTAAATCAACGACCAGTAGAAATATCAACTGCCGGAGGAATTATTTTAATCGTTGGTGATTTAGCATCCTCTTGGGGATTAGATAAAGACCTTACCCTACCTAGACTTGCAATTCGTACTGCTCAAGAATTGGGTATTAATATTCTCGCTTATGCTTGGAAGCGGCGCCAGTTGATAGGTTTGCAGCAAGAAGACGACACTGGAAAGTGGTAGCTGTTAATATCTTGTGGGATGGGCATCCCTGCCCGTCCAATATTTAGATATATATGCCCGTCCAATATTTAGGTATTTTGCAAAATTCAAGTATTACATTATAAACATAACTAAGTATCCAGTCTTTTTTCGCCAGTGTTCATATCCGTCTATCCTTACAAGCTATAGCTTTACGGCAAAATTTTTCTGAATTAGACTAATAAAACTATATACTTAATTGTCAAAAATATTACTAATATTTTGAATACTGTGGTTTACCCGTAGAGGAACAAGACGTAAGTAATACAAGTAATATTAGGGAGTGCTTGATAGTTAGCTTAAATATGGCAAAATGAGAAAAGCATCTCTCTTTACTTATGGTAAAATCCAATGCTGCCTGGTCAAATTCTCCGCAATCGCTACAAAATTATCAAGCCTTTGGGTAGCGGTGGCTTCGGAGTCACCTATTTAGCTGAAGATTTAGATTTACCCGACCATCCTCTGTGTGTTGTCAAAAATCTCCGGCAAAGCCAAAGCCAAGAAGAGTTACAAGCCTATATTAATTTTTTTAACAAGGAAGCAAAAGCCCTATACCGCTTAGGTAAGGAGCATAGTCAGATTCCACAACTTTTTGCCCACTTTCAAGAAGGGGGTCAATTTTATTTAGTACAAGAGTATATTGATGGACATGATTTGAGTCAAGAAATTTTTTATGGTAATAAGTTAAGTGAAGCTAAGGTAACGCAGCTTTTAAAAGAAATTTTAGAAATATTAACAATTATTCACAATCAAAATATCATTCATCGGGACATAAAAGCACAAAACTTAATGCGCCGTAATAGTGACGGCAAGATAGTACTAATAGATTTCGGAACTGTCAAGGAAATTAGTAAATTAGTAGGCAATCCTCAAGAACTAACTAACGTTTCTGTTGTTGTTGGTACTTCTGGCTATATGCCTATGGAACAGTTAAATGGATTTCCCAAGTTAGCCAGCGATGTTTATGCGGTGGGGATGTTGGGAATTTATGCTTTAACTGGAATTAGACCGCAGGAACTACCGAAAGACCCAAACACTTTTGAAGTAATTTGGCAAGATAAGGCTTCGGTTAGCCCCTTTCTGGCGAATGTGTTAGATAAAATGGTACGTTCTAACTTCAGAGAACGCTATCAAACGGCAGGTGAGGCATTGGAAGCACTAACAACACCTTCATCAAAATTTACCTGGCGACTAACACCACCGTCTTCATCACCTATTTTTTCACCACGTCCACATTTTTTTGTAACAAAGCAGAAATTATTGATTGGCGCCGGAGTCGTAGTGAGTTTACTTTTTGGAATGGGGTTATTATCGATGAATTCGAGACAATCCACAACTGATGTAGGGAGTACTCCAGATTCGTCGGGACTACCTGCACCGGAAGAACAAGCTACACTCCCAGAACAACCTACGTTTACGGCTACAGCCCAGCCAGAAATTACAGCACCAACAGAACAACCTACGCCTAATGCGGATATATGCCCAGAAACATCTGTACCTATAACTCCAAATACACCGTTTATTCAGGTAGGTAAAAATTACAAATATTATGGGGATCTAAAAAATGGACAGTTTGATGGCTGTGGTACTTACATATTCGCGAATGGTAAGAAATATGAAGGAAAATTCAAAGAAGGTAAGTTTCACGGTCAAGGAACCTACGTATTTGCAAATGGGGATCGTTATATAGGTCAGTTTAATAATAATTTTTACGAAGGTACGGGGCAATTAATTTATACTACTGGTTGCCAATATATAGGTGAATTTAAGCACAATAAATTTGATGGTCAAGGAACCTGCATATCTCCAGATGGGTCGCGTGATAGTGGTATTTGGCGCCAGGGAAGATTGGAAGGAAAAAAGACTTGCTGTTCCAATCCTTGAATAATTAAACACACAAATAAATCGGCAGTATGAGCGAAAAATATGCAAAAAATCTTAATAAGAGCGTAAATTGCCGATTGATAGACCGAAAAAATTTTTTACTAATATCAATTTAAGTATTGTACATTGACTTTATTAAAGCATTAGTGATCTTATCCCATGCTTTTACGTGCGTATTAGCCATTACAGGTATTATTATACCTTTAAGTAATAGCCACCAATAAGCACCTTAAGTTTTTGCTGTGTGTTGATTTTAGAGGAGTGAACAATGAATAAAAAACTTTTGAGCAAACTTATATTACTGTTTCCTAAAGCTTGTTTAGTTGTTACCAGCTGTTTTGTTATTACTCTAGAGCCATATTTGCAAATGTCTCTAGCTCAACCTCAGCCAGAACCACCAACACCAACACCAACACCAATACCGACACCAGAACCACCAACACCAATACCGACACCAGAACCACCAACACCAATACCGACACCAGAACCACCGACACCAATACCGACACCAGAACCACCAACACCAACCCCAACCCCAACCCCAACCCCACCAAAACCAACTCCAACCCCAACCCCAACCCCACCAAAACCAACTCCAACTCCAACCCCAACCCCAACCCCAACCCCAACCCCACCAAAACCAACTCCAACTCCAACCCCAACCCCAACCCCAACCCCACCAAAACCAACACCAACCCCACCAAAACCAACACCAACACCAACACCAACCCCACCAAAACCAACACCAACCCCAACCCCACCAAAACCAACCCCAACTCCACCACCAAAGCCAACCCCAACACCAACCCCACCACCAAAACCAACTCCAACACCAAAACCAACGCCAATCCCAACACCAACTCCAATCCCAACCCAACCACCAATCCCAATACCAACTCCAATCCCAACCCAACCACCAATCCCAACACCAACGCCAATCCCAACTCAACCACCAATCCCAACACCAACGCCAATCCCAACTCAACCACCAATCCCAACACCAACGCCAATCCCAACCCCACCATCAACAGATACAACACAGTATGAGACAATACCTACTCGTAACTATGTTGGAGTCGGTGGTAATTTTGGGTTGAGTGGAGATACAGCTTTAGGTGAAAATGCTTTTACAGTCTTTAGTAAAATTGGTTTAACAAATAACTTCTCTTTTCGTCCTGCTGCTATGGTCAGTGACAAAGCTGTATTTCTTCTACCTGTAACAATTGACTTTCCAGTCGAATCATTCACGGATTTTGGAGAATCCCAAATAATCGCAGTTCCTTACATAGGAGGGGGAGCAGCAATTTCCACAAGTGAAGGTAGTTCCGTCGGATTTCTTCTTACGGGTGGTGTAGATGTGCGCTTATCACCTCAATTTACCGCTACTGCTGGATTAAATGTCGGTTTCCTCGATAAAACCGATGTTGGACTACTGTTAGGAATTGGTTACAACTTTTAAACTGAAGTATCTGCACTTTCCCGTCTATATGTACTAGACGGTTAAAAATGACATTATCTCGTTAGCAGCAGTTTTTGGAGCATTACTGTTTTCTAGTAAGTTTTTGAAGTGTTGAAGATAATTTTGCATATCATTATCTTCAACTACTTTTTTTACAGCTAGTTTGACTTGGTTTGCTGTCAATTCAGATAGAGATAAGGGAATGCCTAATTTATGTCTTTTGATCAGCCACGCATTGATTGTCTGATCGTTGTTGAAAGGTATAACTACAGCAGGAACTCCTTGGGATAGTGCCTGATAGGTCGTACCATTTCCCCCACAGTGAATTATCGCCTGAGAATGTTTGATAATCTCTGAGCCAGGAATAAAGCTTGATACATGAATATTTGAAATCTTAGGTACACTATCAGGATGGATAAAAGCACCAGTGGTCAAAACTACTTCATAATCAGGGTCGTTTTTAAAGGCATCAACAACAAGCTTAATAAATTTTTCTTTTCCGGTATTGCCTGTTGTGGCATAAATAAGTTGTTTTGAGCTATCAAGATTTATTAGGTAATCTGGAACTTTATCATTCAATCCCTCCCAAATTAGGGGGCCAATATAACGGAAGTTTCGAGGGAGATTTTCGAGAGGGCAATACTCTGGTAAATCAGCTATTAAGGTTAAATCGCCTGTAAGAAAATCATAGAGAGAGACGAGCTTCTTGAGTCCGTATTTCTGGGCAACTTCTCGAAAGGGCGCCGCCAATGTTCTTTTCTGAACTCGCTGAATGGCTTTTGATGTTATGGAGGCTACCTTGTGGTCAAAAGGTCTTGTATCTTTGGGAATCATAACATCGACGGGATCGAAGTAATCCGTCATGTAGCCATTCACAACCGATATGTATGGGATTTTTGCAACTTTAGATGAAATAGCCGCAGTCAGGCGGAAATCTCCGATAATAGCATCTGGCTTAAAGGCTTCAATTACTTTTAATTCGTCTTTGACACATTGTTCGATTAAGGATGGTGTGTAGGCAGCAAAGACATTACTACTGAAGTTTGTAACTACAGCATCTGATACAAGGAAAAATTCAAAATTGTGATGCTTTAGAATTTGGTTATTTTCTCTAAATGCGAAGGCAATTTCTGCTCCCCGTTCTTGAAGTTCTTGGGCGATTAGGACTAGGCGATTGAAGTGTGATCGACCGATGGCACTAGGAAGGAGGAGGAACTGGTTGTAGGTTTTGAATATATTTTCAATCATTTCATATTTAGCTATTTTAACAGAGTGGTTTAGATTTAAGCAGCCCATCTTTAAAAAGCTCCATCCAAAATTTGCTACATTTCACCGGATGCTATTTTTATCAACCAAAGGTCAATCTGTTCAACAATGTCATCCTTGTCTCTTGATTCATATGTAGCGACTGGATGAATCCAATCTTCATTCTCCACAAGTGTCAGTTTATATCTACCCTGTGGATTGGCTTCAGGAACCCATCCTAAATCTAAGAGCAATTTTCGATTGCCATTTTGCAGTTGCAGCAAGTCCTGAAGAAAAAGCTCCCAGACATCTCCATCCGGTAAGCCAACAATCTCAATATCAGCATCTGGTTCAACATCATAAAATTGATTCCAAATTACAGTCCAACCGGTGGGAATCCGTAAAGGTTGTAACTGGACATCTTGTAATTCAACTTCGCGCATATCTTAATTTATTCCTGTGCATTCTTGATATATTTTCGCACTCTTTCAATGCTCATAGGATGACCATGATAGGTGCCTGATGAATACTCTGCACGAATCCAGCAAGTTTTCTTTCCTTGATCAAATCCAACGTAATTATCAAATCTATATATCTTCCAAAAAGCTCCGTTAGGTCTGGGTATCAATACTCCTTGGAATAGAGCTGTCTTTTCAAGAACCCAGTTTTTGACACCAGGTAGATACTGTGCTTCCTTATAGCTTAATGTTCTTGCTTCATCTTCTGTTATGGCTTTCAAATGCTTTTTACCATGATCGCTATAGTTTGCTTCATGGATCATTTTTCGTATTTCTTTTCGACCGTACCACCCACCATGTGCAACATCATCTTTTCTAGCTTCCGCCGTAGTATAATTTGATATTTTCGTCTTGCTAGCAATCATCCAGATCGAGTAATGACCCGGTACACCCTTCTGATGCTCTTGGAAATCTCGTATCCAGAGATATTTACCTTTCAAGGATCTTAACTGAGCCAACAGAATTGGTATAGGTGTGTTAAGTCTGTCGTTAGCTTCTGTAATTGCTTTGGCTTCAGCAATCGCAGCTGGCAATTCAGCAGCTTTTTTAGCTGCATGATCTGTTGTCTCTTTCCCAGCGTGTTCAGCCCCTTCTTTGCCTGGTTTTCCACGTTTCCCAATTCCCAGCTTATCTTTGAGGCGATTCCATCTGTCCTGCAAAAATCCTAGTAGACGCTGTTTAATACCTCCTATTTTCTGCTTAATCCAAGCAAGGGCTTTGTCCTTCGCCAACTTCACCCCTTGACGAACCAGATTTGTGACGCGATCACGGGCTTTCTTAACCAGTCTTCGTCCTAAATCAGTTGCTTTCTTTACCTGTTGACTGCTCCATTGCCTAGCTTTTTGGGCTGCTTGCCGTCCTTTTTGAATAGCACTTTGAGTAAATTCTCTGAGGAGAGTTGTTGCCTTGCGCGTGGTATCGGCAACCTTGCGAGTAACCTTAAGTGCTATATCTTTTGTGCGCTGTGCAGCAGCTTTCACCAAATCGACTGCTTGTGAAACGCGATTTTGGAGGGCATTAAACGCATTTTGCGCCATTCCCATGAATTGGGATAGCGCTCTACCCATTAACCCTCGTCCTTGACTGGCAACAGCACGAGCTTTTTGCATCGCACCAGTGACAAATCCACTAATCCGTGACCTTAGTGCTGTAACAAGTCCTCGCGCTCGTTTACCAGCTGCCCTAGCAAAATTGACAGTTTTCTGAGCAAATTGCCTCACGCCTTGCCGTAGTCTTCCTCCTTGTCGAGATGCCCATCCTAGGAATTGCTTACCGTAGCGACGGGCGGCATTGAGCATCCCCTTGGCTTTGCCTAAAGCTGGACGCAAAACTTTATCTGCATTCTTCAAGACACCACTAAGCGCCTTACGGATAGCTCCTGTTGAACCTTTGTTAACTGCTTTGATGGTATCTCCATAACCTGGGATAATACCAATGCCTGTTAGGACGAGATTAATCCAGGCGTCAGGGTCTTTGTATCCTCCCTCATGGAGTTTCTTGACATTGGCAATTATGTCTCGGATGTCAGCTGCCTGTCCAGCATAGGGGACAAAGCCTATGGCAACCTGCCCGATGGTATTCCAAATAGTTGGGTTTTCATTAAAATCCCCAACAACAGCACCTTCGAGTAATTCTTTTCCGACATTAAAGCCAGCCGCAGGAACAGATTCTACTTTTTCCGCTAGATCGTTTAATCGTTCTAATTGGCTGGGTTCTTGTACGGGTGCTGGACCAGATGACTGTATTCCGCCAGCGGCTTTAGCCTGTTGGTTTTTTTCTGCTTGTATGGCTTGTGCAAAGAGTTGCCTTCTTCGATCCCTTGCCATACGGAACATAAGATGCTGGGGCAAGAAAACATCCCAAATAGTAGGATTGGCTTGTTTATACGCAGTTGCAATTCGACTACCGAAATTCTTGACTGCGCTCCATCCGCTTGAGCCTAAACGCATCAAAGGCTGGATAACGTTATTTCTTACCCAATTAAGTCCACTTTTTAAAAGGTCTTTTCCTTTATCCCGCACCCCTGAAGCGAAGTTACGCCCACGCTCTATTCCTGCACCAACAACGTCCTTTGTTTTGTTCCATCCCTTTGAGAGCCAGTCGCCAACTCCACGTTGAATCGATATTGGACTTGGCGTGAAACCTCCCTCTAGTACTTTTGCTTGAATTATTGGATTGGCAGTTTTTAAAGGTTGTTTTTGTAACTCCTTATTAAGCGAAAATTCGGTAGTAAAAGCGTCAAGTTGTTTAGCTTGAAGCGGTTGTTCTTCTTGTTCCTTTTGGGGTTGTAAGCGCAGTTCTTTATTTGAACCTGACATTGGTTCAGGTGCAGCCACACGCATTACCCTTTGTAATAGCGCCGCTTGTTGTTCGTCAGGGTTTCCTGCTTGATTGGTGGTGAGTTTTGCTTGTGGGCGCAGTGATATGCGGTTAATATTATGACTGAGAGGTTGTTGTTGGCGAATATCTAATTCTGACAATTGCTCGTTTGCAGGCTGATTTTCTTGGAAGTTTGATGATTCGCGATCCGTTGTGTTTGTTTCTAAACTAAAGCCTTGTGTTGGGGTTGAAACGGGTTTAGATTTTTCCCTACTCTTGGTTGTTTGTCGATTCTCAAAAGATTTACTCGATACAGCTTTTGCCTGGACTTTGTTCTCCTTTGTCGCCAAGTTAGAAATCAATTTTCTTTGAACGGCGCCACCACTTTGCTGAACAACGTGAGTTAACTCATGGGCGAGTAATTCCTTTCCCCCATTACTTCCTGGTGAGTATTCTCCCTGACGGAAGAAAATATCTGATCCCGTTGTGAATGCGCGGGCTTGAACAGCTTGGTTTAGTTCATGAGAACGAGAATCTGTATGGATTTTTACACCGCTAAAGTTAGCCCCAAACGCCTGTTCCATTGGTTGCCGAATATCGTCCGCCATCGGCTGTCCACTCCCGCGCGCCCCTTTGATAGAACTTTCCACGTCAGAAGTAGGCGCCATACCAGCTTCTGCTGACTTACGCTGCACCATCGACTTCATTTGTACTTGTTCTTCTTCCTCTGGCATTGCCTCACGTTGCACTACTGGGGTGATGGAATTTACCAGAGGTTTGGTTTGTATTTCTTGCTCTTCGTCTGGCATTGCCTCGCGTTGCACTACTGGGGTGATGGAATTTACCAGAGGTTTGGTTTGTATTTCTTGCTCTTCGTCTGGCATTGCCTCACGTTGCACTACTGGGGTAATGGAATTTACCAGAGGTTTGGTTTGTATTTCTTGCTCTTCGTCTGGCATTGCCTCGCGTTGCACTACTGGAGTGATGGAATTTGCCAGAGGTTTGGTTTGTAATTGTTCTTCTTCTTGTGGCGCCGACTGTTGTTGCAATTGCTGCTGCCCAGCAGGGTTGCTCATGGGCTGCATCACTTGCTGTGCGACTCGATCCGCTTCCTGCTCGTAAACGTCTCCCGGCTTGTTAACTGTGAGCTTTGCTTGGGGACGCATTAATATTCGATTAAAGTCGTAGCTGGGAGGTTTTTGTACTGCTTGTTGCGAAGTAGTTTCTTTGGGCATGACATGAGGGGACTCTAAACCGAAGCCGCGTGTCGGTTGTAGTTGTGTAGATATTGAGAAGGAATTCGCGGTATCTTTTTTACCTTTACCTACTCGTTCTCTCATTTTCTTCTCCTCCTGCCCAAGCAGTAGGTTAATCGATATCTCGCCAGTACAAATATTTATAATAGCGCGACTGTGTATATGAAACAATTAGCCAAAAGTCTAAATCGAGGGCTAACGATACCTATTTAGGGTGTTCTCGCCGCGCGCGGTTCTGCCTGCCGTTCTTGACATACAAGCCTTTATAGCCTTGGAGGTCCATTTTTGAATAAGATTGAGCTTTTTCTGTTTCACTGATTCTATAGAAGTTCTAATATCTATAGAAACTAGGAGAAGGTTAATTCACTGTTCACTTGATTATTTTTAGTGTAAGTTGTGTAATCATCCTTCAAGTTGGGCAATTGCATCTACTGGTAACATATCATTCTCTATTACGGCAATAATTCCAGGTAGGTATTCGTCCATCATTGTGACATTAGCATAAACTACCCCTTCGATGAGTTCTGAAGTAAGGAAGGCGCCTTCAACATCTATACTAGTTTTAAAACGAATTTCCCCGTCGGAAAAATCTAGTTCAAAATTACCCATAACTAAACCATAATTAGCTCTGGTAAGGAATTCTGCAACGGCGCCGCGCTTTGAAGATGGCGCCGTAATTGGACAAATTGAGTAAAAAATCAATTGCTGTTCTTCGCTTCTAACTTTAGCGTAACAGTCCCACTTGCCGTTTTTACCTTGAAAAGCAAGCTGTAAAGTGTCTTTATCTGATATTTGCTCAAATTGCCAATTTTGTTTTTGAAAGAATTTAATAGTTGTCTCAAAAATATCTTTATTTGTCGTAATTCCTTCAGTAATTTCCGAAATACTTGTAGACAATTCATCAAACGCATCGGTTATTTCCCCAAAAGCTTGAGAAACTGCCTCTTCAGCTATTTTTGAGATATTATTAGTTAATTCTGTAGTAATATGCTGCTCAAAAAACTGGGAAAACTCAATATTTTGAGAAGTAAGAATGTCAGATATATCTTTATAAATACCTTTTTCAGAAATATTTAGTTGATTTGTATTAGCTAAGTCTTTGGCAAAATCAAACATTGCCTCGTTCAGTTTTTTGTTATCAATACCATCAGAGGTAATATCTGATGGTTTAAGATAAAGCCATAAAGTACTATAACCAACTTCATCTTTCTCTTGTTGCTGTTTTACTTTTAACACATACCAACTATAAGGAGATAGTAAAGGGTGGTTAGGTTGTTCTTGGCTAAGACGTTGCAGGTAAGCTAAAGCTTGCGTATTAGTTTTTGCGTATTTTGTGAGTTGGGGTAGTAAATCAGAGTCTAGACTAACCTCGATTTGAATATCGGGAGATGGGAGAAAGGCTTTACCATAAAGAGGGCTACGAATTTCTAATTTGAGGTTCAATAAAGCCTCAGCTTCGATATGTTGGTAAAGTTCGAGGCTAACTTGAAGAGTGAGACGACACTCGCTAATTTTGCGGTTTTGCTTGATTAGTGTTACATTTAGCGCACGGACTGTTAAAGGTGATACTGAAGTATCACTTAGTGTTAGCTTGGTATCGAGTTGAACATTTTTAGTTAGGGTATTCATATCGCCATAATGTGAGAAAGGAAAAAAATGTACTTAGAAAAGCTTAATTCAAAATCTTCATAGCCGCAGTCATTTCAGATTATGTGAAAAACCTAACATAAAACCTAACCCCAACTCCTTCCCTGGTAGGATACTGCTAGCAAACAGTAGTTCTGATCCCTCACCAAAACGATTTAATGGGGTTTTTGGGTTACCAGTTGGAGCGCACAACGCTCATGAAATGGTTTATTTGCCCTTAAACGAGGGGTATTATTCCTGAATCGCCAGTGGTATCTTTGTAGAAGACGGGTTGAAGGAGAGGTTTTAAACATGCAAATGAATTGTCAGATAGCTAAGGAGTCTACTAATTTTCGATTTCTCTACCTCTATTCCTTCAATGGTGTTTTTACAAGCTTAACTTCAGCTAAACTTTCTGGTGGAATTTGAGACGCATCTGGCCATATTTTCTCACAAATGTAGCGAATAATTTCGCGCACTTCTGCATCATCCCAAGGATAATCGCTCTCAGTCAAAGATTCTGTGTCAATTTCAGGATTGGCTAGGATGTATTCAAAAGCAAGCTTTAAAGTGTCTAGGTCACCCTTGGAAATTGCATTGCTCTTGATATTTTCGATGTATTCATCGTATTCGGAAAGATGATCTGCGGGCAGATCGTTTTTAATAATCCAAAACCCTGTGACATACCACAGGTAAGAACGAACCATATACTCGCTTATTTCCATATTTCTCCTAGCAAGATTCTAGTTTAGGGGATTGTATAATCTGGGGTTGTAGGTTTGCCCCAAGGGATATGTTGTACAACTTTCCATCGACCACTACTTCCTGATCCTACCCACTCAATAGTAGTTGCAGTAAGATTTATTCCTGTTACAGGTGCGGTTCCAGTCGGAAGTTTTTGGGGCTTCTTACCAGGCGGGTGAACGGTAGCCTTTGGACCTGTGCCTTTGAAGCCTTCGCCCAAATTAGGACGTGAAGTATGTTCAACAATGACCCTTTGAGGACCTGTGGGGTTGCCTCCAACACCAGGTGGCTTGCTCAAATCCATTCCTTTACCATTAATAAATGCGTCATTAAGCGCTGCATCACGGGTTTCAACCCAGTCTTTAAAGCTATTGAAGCGGGTAGAAGGCGTTGCAGGGCTGAATTTGCCATCTGGGGCAATTCCTGTGGTAATGCGATCTTTGAGGGCAGCATCGGACACCTGCGGCCCATGTCGAGCAATGCTATGACCGCTATCCGCCCTTTCTAGTTTGACTGCCTCAAAGCCCGCTTTAATTTCGTCACTTCCTTTTGTAGCTAGATTCTTAACGGCATTATTGCCCAAATCTGTAACGAGTGTTTGGATTTCGTTACCCTTCAAATCTTGACTTAGTTTCTTAACGGCATTATCACCTAAATCCGTAACTAACTTATCAATATCCTGAAGCTTCAAATCTAACCCCAGTTTTTTAACTATATCCTCGCTGCCCAAAGATTTAGCTAATTTTTTAAATTCTGCATCTACTCTTTGAAGCTCTTTTAGTTTTTCTGCATCATTTAATTTGCTTAATTTGCTTACATCTAATTCATGTTGCAAATTCCAAAGTCGTTCTTCTGGTATGCCGTTGGCTTTAGCAAAGTCTCTAATTTCATCGAGTTCTTTAACTGAACCAGGTCGTTTGCCAGCCGAACCTCCTTCTGTGATAATAGTTCCTGTTTTTCCTTCTGGCGTAGTAACTGTTCCGTTTGGATGATGAGTCAAATCTGTATCATCAAAGTGTTTAATTTCTCCACTTGCTAGTAATACCCAAGGATTTATTAAACCTTCGAGTCGGAAGCGGCGATTTTTGATGCGAATTCGGAAGGCTTTGAAGCGCATTCTATCTAATAGCGCTTGACCTAAGTCATCAAGTTTCTTGAATTGTTTACCAATTTTCGTTCCAGCGATGCCTTTGAAGAGAACTTTACCTTTTTTAATTACGTATTTAGCACCTCTAACTACGGCGCCACCAGCTTTTTTGGCAACATTCCCTGCACCTTTGGCGACTTTGCTTGCACCTTTGGCGGCAGCTTTAGCGCCTTTAGTCGCTAATTTTCCGGCTTCAAATGTTAGTAGTAAAGCAAGTTCAATGGCGCCTGCTGCTAGTGCTTTTGCTAAACTCTTACCACCGCCTTGAATATCTCCTTCCCAAGCTTTAGAGAGATAATCCCGGAGATATCCTCCGATTTTTGCGATTACTTCTGCTGCAAATACGACGGTTAAAATTTGCAGAATTGTTGGCAGTGCAGCTAAAACGGCGCCACCAGAAGCGACGATTGCGGCAATAATTACGGCAGCAGCAGCGATTAATGCACCAAGTAAAATCGGCCAGTTATCAGAGAACCACTTCTTGATGCCTTCTTTCATCAATTGCCATTTAACGTCAGCGCGCTGTTTCGGTGAGAGTCCATCGTCGGGAATTTGTTGTTGTTGGGGTTGTTGCTCACCTTCTGTTTGCTTTTGTCCTGTTTCAGACATAACTGCATCGATTGAGCGATTTTTATCACCCGAGGAAGCAAGCATTACTTCGCCTTCGCCGTTGGTTTGCTGCATTAGTTGTTCTGCAATTTCTGGCGAAAGTTCCATGTTTTGTTCAACTGTATCAACCCCAACGTTTTCTTCTGTCCAAGGCGCCTGGGGTATTTCTCCAGGTTCTGAGGTTTCTTGTGTATCCTGTGGAGAGTTTTCAACATTTGGACGGGGAATATTTACTCCTGCTTGTTCGGCTTGGGCAAGTTCTTCTGGTGATAGAGGTTTATCGAGGTCGAGTTCTCCGCCTCCTAGTAATTCTTCCAATGCTGCTGTTTCAAATTGGGAAGGCATTGCTTTGGCTGCTTCAATTAAATTACCAAAGCGTTTAATTAATTCTTTAAATTCTCCCGTGATTAACATGCCAATCACGGTCATAATTCCTTTTACGATGTCTCGTGCTAGCTCTAATAATTTGTCTAATATATTAGCAAGAAAATCTAAAACGCTTGAAATCGCTTTCTTTAAAAAGTCTGCCGCTTTATTGACAGCTTCTGTGGCTTTTTCAACTACCCCGTCAATCTTCTTGCAGAATTTATCTGATATTTCTGGGAAGGCTGCAAATACGACTTTGACAATTGCTTTGAGAACTTCTCCAAAAACTTTGATGATTCCAACTATAACTGCACGAACTGCGTCAATAATACCATTAACTACAGCTTTTACTGCATCAAAGATTGCTTTAACTACTTTACGTAAAGCATCAAAAATAGCTGATAGCGCGTCTTTTATCGCATCCCAAGCATCTTTAAAGAATCCAACAAATTTATCCCAACCTGATTTTCTCTCACTCTTTTCTTTTTCCTTTGCAGCAGCTTTTTCGTCTGCTTCTTTTTTCTTAGCAGCAGCTTCTTCTTCTGCTTTTTTCATTTCTTGGTCAACTTGACCTTCGCCTTTCTTCTTCTCGTTTTCTACTTGTTGACGCTGGTCTTTAGTGGCTTTAGATGCTTTATCTTGATATTCTTTATCGGTCTTATCTATCTCTTTTTTCCAATCTTGTTTCGCTTCGTCAACTTCTTTTTGAGCTTGCTGTTTTGTGTCTTTTTGTTTTTGTGTTGTTTCTTTGTTTAAGTCGGCAATTTGCTTATTACTTTCTTTTCGCGCGTTATCCGAATCAATATCAAATTTTTGTTTCCCAATTAAGTATTTCTCGTGTTCGGGAGCAAGTTTTTGTTGATAGTAAGGTGTTAAGCCCTGATTTACGCCATCAGCAATTTCAGGCGCCACAACTGGGAAGTCACCAGCCTTGCCTTTGTCGGCAGAAATTTTAGATAATTCTTTCTTGGCTTTAAGGGTTTCATTGCTGGGATTTGGAAAGATATTTTTATCCCCAAAATCGCGACTGGTCTCACCCATCGCTTTGCCCTTAGCTTCTTCTACTTGTTGATCAGACTTTGCTTGTTCGGCATCTATTTGTGATGGGTTTGCTTCCCCTGACATATCAACTTTCGGACGTTCTCCGGCACTGGTGCTGATATCTTTACCCTCTTTACGCTCTGATTTTGGTTCTTCTTTTTGAGGTTCTGGGTTGTGTTGTTCTTTTTTAGTATCCGGTTTTTCTTGTTGAGGTTTCGGGTCGCCTTGCTTTTGTTGAGTATCTGGTTTGTTAGTAGGTGTTTGTTTTTGTTGAGCAGGCGCCTGTTGTGGAGATTCTTGTTCGGGTGACAAACCTACAGGCGCCGGAATTTCTGGTATGGTAGCTTGAAGTTGTTGCCTTTGATTTTCAAAAGCTTTAGGTAATGCGTTCTGTGCTTCTGTATAAGTCGCGAAAGCTTGGGTAGGAGCTGTATTTTTAAGTTGCTCAATAACTTTACCTGGGTCTTCGTTATCCAAACCCACATTTTTGGGTGTAACGTTTGTTTGTGACTCAGGTAATTTATTTTTATCGTTATTATTTTCCGATGGTTGCCCAGATGCTCCTGCCCCACCCCCATTAGGAGATGGATTTGTTGCTGCACCACTCCCGCTAGGAGATGGATTTGTTGCTGCTCCATCTTCATTGCCGTTTGGTGGTGCAGTCAACCCACCTTTTTTCCCAGAAGACTGACCCTGTTCACCTTTTTCAACATTAGCCTTCCCATCTAAGTTTTCTTTTAGTTCTTGTTTATCAAGTTCTGTTTTTTTTTACTATCTTTGGGATTATTTACTGGTGTGGGATTAGAGACGGATGCTTTTGCTTGTATTTTATTTTCCTTTCGAGCAATTGTAGAAACAGATTTTCTCTGAACGGCGCCACCACTTTGCTGAACAACGTGAGTTAACTCATGGGCGAGTAATTCCTTTCCCCCATTACTTCCTGGTGAGTATTCTCCCTGACGGAAGAAAATATCTGATCCCGTTGTGAATGCGCGGGCTTGAACAGCTTGGTTTAGTTCATGAGAACGAGAATCTGTATGGATTTTTACACCGCTAAAGTTAGCCCCAAACGCCTGTTCCATTGGTTGCCGAATATCGTCCGCCATCGGCTGTCCACTCCCGCGCGCCCCTTTGATAGAACTTTCCACGTCAGAAGTAGGCGCCATACCAGCTTCTGCTGACTTACGCTGCACCATCGACTTCATTTGTACTTGTTCTTCTTCCTCTGGCATTGCCTCACGTTGCACTACTGGGGTGATGGAATTTACCAGAGGTTTGGTTTGTATTTCTTGCTCTTCCTCTGGCATTGCCTCACGTTGCACTACTGGGGTGATAGAATTTGCCAGAGATTTGGTTTGTATTTCTTGCTCTTCCTCTGGCATTGCCTCGCGTTGCACTACTGGAGTGATGGAATTTGCCAGAGGTTTGGTTTGTAATTGTTCTTCTTCCTGTGGCGCCTGCTTTTGTTGTAATTGTTGCTGCCCAGCAGGGTTGCTCATCCTTTGCATTACTTGTTGTGCAACTCGGTCAGCTTCTTGCTCGTAAACGTCTCCCGGCTTGTTAATTGTGAGTTTGGCTTGGGGACGCATTGATATTTGACTCAAGTCGTGGCTGGGAGCTTTTTGTACTGCTTGTTGCGAAGTCGCTGGTTTGGGCATGACATGAGATGACTCACCGAAGCCGCGCGTCGGTTGTAGTCGTGTAGGTATTGAGAAGGAATTCGCGGTAGCTTTTTTACCTTGACCTACTCGTTCTCTCATTTTATTCTCCTCATGCCTAAGCAGTAGGGTAATGAATGTCTCGCCAGTACAAATATTTATAATAGCGCGACTGTGTATATGAAACAATTAGCCAAAGGTCTAAATCGAGGGCTAACATCAATTAATGCTTCATGGAATATGAACACTCTTGTAAGTCAGAAGTTACCCTTATTTTGTTAGCCGACTAGCGGGTATACAGTTTGGAGTACACCTCCACTAATGATCCCCTCAACACGTATACCATTTGCGCGACCTTTTAAGTTCGGTGGTAAAGTCGTGTTATTTACTTCGGTTGTACCCTGTTGATTGATGCGTATTTTCTCTCTCTTTGGGATTTCTGTGTTTGTTAATGCGCTTTCTACTGTGTCAACAACTTTTCTTTCATCCCACCCGTCGAGAAACATTGTTTTCCCTTTTGCACACACGCTTCCTTGTCTGTTTTTATAATTTGCTTTGTATGGTCTCGTTTTTCTTGTAGTTTCATCTTCTGACGCTATCTTAGTTGTATATGTATGTTGAATAATTTTAACTGTTTGGGAGCCACTCCAAGATTTCCCTTGCCACCAAATACACCTCTTCTTCATCTTCCTGTTTTGCTAAACTGGTCAATTCTTCCTTGAACTTACCTGCTACATTGGGGACATCGGGATCATTTAATAGGTATTCAAGAATCCAGTAAATATGGACAAGATTATCCCCGTGCAATATTTCTCGGATATCATCAATGATATGTTCCCGGATGCTTAGGAAGAAAGGCAGCAAATACCCGGCAACAGGCCAGTTAATATCCTCCAACCAAGTTAGTAAATGGGGTATTATGGGTTTTACAAAGGGATAACCGAGTTCTTTAATCCTTTCGACCCTTTCCTTATCGTCTTTTTCACGTGGAAGAAGATTTAGCAACTCTTCAGAAATTCCCTCAATGGCATGAGGCGCATATATTTGCTTTAGCGTATCCAGATCGGACTCCATGTTTTAGATCCTTTCTTTTCGATTTATTTCTTTTGCTTATCAACTTTCTTTGGCTTATCAGAATAAGTACCGACGATTGCCTCCTGTACTTCCTCAGTAAAAGGATGCTTATATTTTTCTTTTCCTTCAGGAGTGTCATGCTGAGACTGCGACCATTCCAACAATTTATCATTGCTTTCTGGACGAATGGAAACATGACTATCGTTATCCCCCGATCCATTGGCAACAGCCTTCAGTTCTTTCAAGTTATCTGTTTCGATGATCTTTGCTTTTGTAATTCTAATAGGTGCCTTGTGAGGGTCTGAAAAGGTGGATAATCCTCTTTTGTTACCTGTGAGGTCTTTTGCTTTGGGGGTGAGGTTAGCATCGGTGTCACTTCCAGAACGGTATACGCGATACATCTGTATGGTAATATCCCCAGAATGATCACTTGATGACTCTGATTTCCTGTTTATTGCTTCATCTTTTTTAAACTGGGTGGCTGTCTGAAGCGGTTGCTCTTCTAAGTTTCCTGGTTTACTTTCCGTGAGTTTTGCTTGGGGACGCATTGATATTCGGCTAATATCATGTCCTAGAGAAGGTTGTTTGAAAGTTTCCTTTGACAACTGCTGATGATCTGGCTGCTTTGAATGCTGATTTGCTGATGCTGGCATAGTATCTGGTATACCAAATCCGCGCGTTGGATTTTCTAGCGTTGGAGATCTAGGTGAGGTTAATGATAAGCTTGTTTGGTTTGATGTTGCTGCTTTGTTGCGTTTGAGCATTATGCGTTTGCCTATCATTTTGCTAGTCCTCTTGGGTGGTGTCAGTTAGATGTACCCTGCACATCTGGGACAGATGTGCCACAATTAGAATATTTTTTTGATGGCGCCATTCATATAAAATCATTTAATTCATATATAATAGTTGATTTTATTTTGATGCAGCCTCGTTAGTGAGGTTTCTATCAACATCTCGCATTAGAGATTCAAAATCGCTGTTGTTGTTTCCACCTCTACTAAATAAAGACCGGATTTGATTTGTAACTCCACTGATGTCTTTGTATAACCTACCACCAACGTTGTTTACGAAGTTTTTCAGTTTCTCGAACATTCCTAATTCAGCTGTGGAATATTTATCTGTGTATGGGTAGACAATTTTTCCTTTTTCTGTTTCATAGTATTCTTCTTCAGGCATGAGCATTGATTTAAGTGGGTTTTTCTGTCTTGCCATATCAGCTTCTGTTTTCTTGTCGCTCAGGAATAATACATCAAAAATTTGTCCGTTCCAAACTGCCCAATAATGATTTTGGAAGAACCAGCGTTTGCCGTTATCACAATTTGGTTCTCTGCCTTGATATGGTGTTTTTCCGGCTTCGCTTATAAATGGTTTTTGAATGCTGCTTTGATCATCACCAACTTTTATACCTTGTATTCCAAAGTATCCTTCTGCTACTGCTTTAAATGCGCGCGCTAATGTCTGACAATCTCCTTCTAAGGTTCCTTCTAAGAGTTTTTCATGGCTCTTATTTACCATTGTGTATTTAAAGCCGATGTTTTTAAAGTTGTTGAAAAGGTTTTTTAAAATTTCTTTGGTTTCTGCTTGTTCGTTTATCCCAGCTATTAATTTTTTGGCGACTGGGTATTTTTTTAAGAATGCTTCTTTTTCTGCTGCTGCTTTTTCTTCGTCTTTTGAAGCTACAGGCGCCTTATCTTTTGATTGTACTCTTTGTAGAATATTTGTACTTGGTGCTTTATTTTGTAACACATTATCCATCTTGGCCTGTAATACGGTAAGTCGTTCCTGCCCTTGTGAGGTGATGGTGCCATGCTTGGCTTGTATTTTCAGTTTTGTGGCTTCGATTTGATGCTGCTTAAACTCTTGATTTTCGATTTCTTTGTGCGTTTCTTTATTTATGGCTTTGTTGGTTAAGGGACGCAATTGTAAGCGGTTTTGCTCTGATTCTAATTTAGAAGCAGATGATTCAACTTTGGGGCGTAGTTGTAGTGATTTTTTCATCGCTTTATCTCAGAACTTACCTGTAGATTATATTATCTTATCTATATATCGTAAGAGTCTTTTATACTTTAGTCGAATTTTTCTCTTTCCTCTGTGTCCTCTCTTGCCTCTGTGGTAAAGAGAATTACATTATCAAATATTTTGTATTGTTGATGTTGGGTTCCGTTCCTCCAACGGCACTCGCTTCAACCGGGGGAACCCCGGCAACGCGGTGCCTCCCCAACCTACGGATTATATCCAGCCTTGGATTTCTGAGTCGGTTAGGGATTTTTCTAGCTTGGTATACTCTGTACGCGCGGCACGTAATACGTGTTTCATTTGCACTGGTTCTGAGGCATCAGCAGCGAGAAATGCTGCATTTAAAGCGATGTTACGAATGTTGCCACCGGAAACATTTAGCTGTGCCAATTTGGTAGCATTTAATCCTTCGGTTGGGGTATTTTGTGGAAATATTCGGCGCCAAATTTCCGTGCGTTGAGTTGTATCTGGAAAGGGAAATTGAACGACAAAGCGGATACGTCGCATAAAAGCCGTATCGAGCGAACTTTTGAGGTTAGTTGTCAAAATAGCTAAACCTGGGTAACATTCCATACGTTGCAACAAGTAACTAACTTCAATATTGGCGTGGCGGTCGTGGCTGTCTTTAACGTCACTACGTTTACCAAATAATGCGTCTGCTTCGTCAAATAGTAAAATAACCCCTCCTTCTTCGGCGGCATCAAATACTTGTCGTAGATTTTTCTCTGTCTCACCAATATATTTACTGATAACTGACGACAAATCAATCCGGTATACGTCAAGACACAAATCATTGGCTAATACTTCTGCCGCTAATGTTTTACCTGTACCACTAGTACCTGCAAATAATGCGCTAATTCCCAGACCACGCGCATTCTTAGCTGCAAATCCCCAGGATTGATACACAGTAGCTCGTTGACGCACGTGTGCCGCAATTTCACGTAGCATTTGTTCCTGTGTACTTGATAATACTAAATCTTGCCAAGTTACTTTGGAGGTAATACGCTGGGCAAGTTCATCTAATCGTGGACGTGCTTGAACTCGGCAAGCGTCCCACAAAATATTGCCTAAATCTTTGTCTTGACCTTGCCTTAACTGAGCTGCTGCTTCTGTATAAGCCGCGCGAATCGTTGAGGGGGTAAGGTTAAACTGAGCCACTAACCTGTTGAGTTGTCCGTTTAATTGCGGCGCCAAGTCAGCTAAAGTACCTTGCCAAAGCGCTGTTTGCTCTTCTGTAGTGGGTTTGTAGACATCAAAACTAACTATTGGGCGTTGTATTTGGTGCATTCGTTCGCGGCAACTCACAAACAAAAAACCATTGACTCGCTCAATGAAACGTCCAATAGTATGAGCGCGCGCAGAGTCTGTCATCTCAATTTTGTCGTAGTCTAGCAGCAAGGCGCCTTGACTTAATATTGCCTCCCGCTCCCACAGTCGAATCAAAGTTTCCATTTCGCTAGGCGCCGATGGTATAAGTTGAGCAGGGATTATACTTAAGGACAGACCTAGCATTTTACAGACACTTGCTGCAATCGCCCTTTTAGTTATAGGTTCATTCCCGCACAGTTGCACGACGGGTACATATGGTATCTCTTTTAATGTCCCTAAGAATTCTTTTTGCGTATGCGTCCACAAAATTGATACTTGCTGTACTAGTTCCTGATGTGATGGCGCCAAATTTCCAACTTCATTCTTCGGCTCAATAATACCGATTAACCTTTCATCAACATACTCTGTACCAACGAGATAGTGTAAAATTCGTTCGTCAATTCTTAAGGGAGATAAAGTAAGGGCCCGACCTTCGCCAATTTCAATTAGGCGCCAAAAGCGTAACGGAGCATGAGGTGCAAGTGCATCCCAGTGAGCATCGGGTAATGCTGCCAAAGCTAAACTAAATGTTGGGTAAGCTCGCTGCGTATCTCCTTGAGCTGCGGCACATAAACCACTAAAGTCGCCACTAAACTCCATGCAGGCACACATTAATAATATATTAGATTCAAAGTTAGATAAACCAAAAAATTTACATACTTTGTCTAATGCTGCCGTTTCTGGCATGGCAGCAGTTGCTGCGTGTAAAGTTTGTAGCAGTAAATCTTTTTGTTCTTGTTCAACTTGATTCTCTGACCTGACGGTATATTTCTCTATCTCATAACGCACAAGGGCTAGCGCGGCTGATAGAAAACACTGGTTTGCGTCAAACCAATTCTGATTAATTGTTGTTGCATTCATCTTAGGGCAAGGTTGAGACTTCTATCCCACAAGGATTGCGTAAACTTTTGATAGTAAAATTTACCTGCTATCGATAACAGTTATTGTTATTATTTATTATTTATTATTAAAGTGTATCTATTTCCAAGATATCGGTATCATCGCTTTAAATATATTAGCCAGAAGTCGGGAATTTTAAATAGTGATGTTTGGCGAATCGTATTCCCCGTTTTTATTTTTGTAAAGTTGACTTTCTGCCCCATCTATAATGACCCTTACAAGATAGACTCCTGGCTTAACGTTTTGGAAAGCAATTGATATAGTATCAGTATCTTCTGCGCGCGTGTCTATGGGAAAAGAGTAGAAAACCGGATTCTCACTTGATATTTGATTAAGCAATAAAATAATCCGTTGGTCTTTACCTACTTTTGGAGTACATTTGACGGTAATTTCTCCAGAACGTAAATTGCCTTCATTATCTTGTTCTGATGTTACATGTTGTGGAGACGTTACATGTAACGTCTCTACAGTAATTTTCGGATGTAGTACAAATGCTGCAACGTTTGACTCGATTAAATTACAATTAGCGTGTTCTGTTCTTCGCATATTTTGATGTACAACTTGCACACTCTGTACACCCGCGCGCAAATCTGGTGGTACTAATAAACTTACTTGCCCAGCTTGAATATCAAAAGGTACAAAAAATTTATCTGTATTACCTAATCTAACTTTAGTGACATCACCATGCAATCGCTTACCACGTATTACTAATGTACTACCTACAACTATTTTTTGTTGTGATTCTGAAAAAGGCGCCGTAACTTGTTCGATATTTGGTTCAGACAACATCGCGTCAAAACCTTCTGCATTATTACTATCTTTCTCTATCAGAATCATTGACGCTTGATAAGTAGCCGAAGGTCTATAATGTGTTTGTAAAGCAGACCATATTTTAGAAGTTTCTTCCATGTTCAAAAATTCTGGACTAATTTTAATCTGCCCGATTCGCTCTGCTAAATCTGATACAGACATTCCAGTCAGTGCTTGTGAAAATACTCCTGCTGTATTTGTTTGAGACGCATTTACCAAAGTATTTTTAACTACTTCAGATGTAACTATTGATGATATATGTAACATTTGCATTACGTATCCAAGCAAAATTTCTGCCTGAAAATCTTTTGCTCCGTAGGCTGTTAACAAGTAATGTAAGTCAAGGGCTAACGGTGGATTTGTTGCACGCAGGTTACTATTTATACTTCGATGACGGGTGCGAAATTCCTGAGATACCCAGTCAACGTTACGGTTTTGCGTAACCTGATATAGGAAAAGATTGATTTGCGCGCGTTCGTCACTTCCAACTTGAATTCTATCTGGTGGCAATGCTGTTACAAGTACATCACCAACACTAGCTGCTATGGCATCACCGACTAGACCATTTTCCAGTAAGTTCTTAATTACTGCTGTAACGGTGGCTATAGAGAGCGCATTACTCATCTTGCTTCCTCATGGTAATCCCATAATTAATCTTACCTAACACTATTTATCAGGTTATTAGTAATAACTAGTTTAATATTTCTTAATCAATTCGACTTGTTTTAAGAATAATTGTAGATTGGCTACACATTTTTAGCATATTTTTTGGTTTTCGACAAAAGTATAATAGAAAATATAGATATAATAAGATATAATATATTAATATAGCGATTAAATTAAAAATAAATTATTATTAGTAGTAGTATAGTTATTAATTAACTGTTTAACTATTTAGTAGATCAAGTCTCCCAAAAAAACTTTATTAAAAATAGGATGGGTTTCCCCTAATGAACTCCCTACCATCAAATAATTCTTGGATAGGTCGCTTGATAGGTGATAACCAACGTTATCGTTTGGATAAACGGTTGGGTGGAGGTGGTATGGGAGAAGTCTTCCTCGCCACAGATACGCGCATCGGTAAAAATGTAGCCCTCAAACTGCTAAAAGATAAATTGGTCGCATCTGGCGAGATGAGAAAACGCTTTGAGCGAGAAATAGAAATTTGTGCTGCTCTACAAAGCGACCACATCATCGAAATTAGTGACTGTGGAGTTACTATTGAGGGTTATCCATTTTATGTAATGGAGTATCTACGTGGGCAAACGCTGCGTCAATTATTGATGCGCGAAAGACAATTATCACCCGAACGCACGGTCAAAATTATGACACAGGTGTGTAAGGGTTTGCAGCTTGCCCACCGAGGAATAGTTATGCAACGCGATGGGAAGAACACAGACCGCATCAAGGTTATTCATCGCGACTTAAAACCAGATAATATTTTTTTAGTTCCTACAGACTTTGGCGAGTGGGTAAAAATTTTAGATTTTGGGATTGCCAAAATTTACAATGAGTCTTCCGAACAAACACATCTCACTAAAACATTTATTGGCACGTTTCGCTATTCGTCACCCGAACAAATTCAGAACAATAGAAATATAGATGTATCTGCTGATATTTATAGTTTGGGAATCATTCTCTATGAAATGCTGAGTGCCGCAGACCCTTTTGGGTTAAGTATTCAAGGTAATAATATCAGTGAACCTTCATGGTTACTTGCTCATAGTTACGAACCACCTAGACCGTTACGCGCGCAACCTGGGTGTGAGCAATTGTCTCTAGAGTTAGAAGCTGTAGTCATAAAATGTCTGCAAAAGAATCCAATCAACCGCTTTCAATCAGCGCAAGAACTCGCTCAAGCATTGGAAGCAGCGATTAAACCCGTAACAAAAACTACTATTAATAAAAGTACAACAATTGTTCAACCAAGACCACAGCAATCCCCAAGTGGTTCTAATTACGAAACTGCTGCTAGACCAATTCAAGCATCTAACGACGAGACAGTTCATAGACCAGTACAATTACCACCGCAAAATAAATCTCAACAAGGTTCCAACGATATAACTATTAATAGACCATTACAACCACCACAAAATATATTTCAACAAGGTTCTAACGAAGAAACCATAAACAAACCTTTACATCCATCACAACAGAACTCTAAATTATTCGACGATGAAACAGTAGACAAACCCTTACAAGTACCGCAAACTCAAATTTTCCAACCACCTCAACCCCAATCTGTCCCAGAACCTGGAATTAAGACCCCCGAAGCGACTATCATGCAAACGCGACCAGCAACAAATTCAGGCAGCAAACAACCTGTAAATATAGACAATACGATTATGCAACAGTCCCCTGGTGCCGCTAATGATCCAACACCCGAAAACACAATATTCCAACCAAAACCCGAAAACACAATATTCCAACCAAAATCCGAAAACACAATATTCCAACCAAAATCCGAAAACAGAATATTCCAACCAAAACCCGAAAACAGAATATTCCAACCAAAACCCGAAAACACAATATTCCAAACAAAACCCGCTAATTATCAACCTGTACAACAGGCGCCAGAAGATACAATTTATCAGCCAAGAAAAAATAAACCAATATCTCAGAATTCTAGCAACACTTTAAAAATTATTGCCATTGCCTCGGCATTAGCACTAACATTAGGTCTTATTTCTTATTTCATTACTAGTCGCCTAAATAAAAATGATAATAATAGAAGGGCGCCGACATCTGTACTTCCTTATATAAATTCAACTTCTTAACCACAGCCAAAATTATTCAAATACTTGTATCTATTTTATGGATAAAATCAGTACTGTGGCAATAGTGGGTGGTACTCACGGAAACGAGTTGACGGGAGTTTATCTAGCCAAGAAATTTAACAATAATCCAGATTTAGTAACTCGACCGAGCTTTTCGTCTCAGGTTGTATTTGGTAATCCTAAAGCTATTGAAGAATGTAGACGATATATCGACAAAGATTTAAATCGCTGTTTTAGTCGTCCTGATTTACAAAATGCTATACTTTCTAGTTATGAGGATACGCGCGCGAAAGAAATTCAAAAAATTTTATTACCTCCGCAAGGTTTACCTGTTGATGTAATTATTGATTTACACACTACAACATCAAACATGGGATTAAGCATACTATTAAGTAGTGAGCATCCTTTTTTACTTCGATTATCTGCTTATTTAAGTTCGCTTAGTGATGAAGTAAAAGTTTGTTGTTCTCCTAAATCTCAAAACGCGGTATATCTTGATTCACTCAGTGATTTAGGTTTTGCTATCGAAGTTGGTGCTGTTCCACAAGGGGTATTAAACGCAGAATTATTTAATAAAACAGAAAAACTTGTACTTGCAGCTTTAGATTATTTTGAAGCATACAACCGACGTGAAATTCCTGGAATACCAAATGCGCTAACTATTTATAATTATACAGGCGCCATAGATTATCCAAGAAACGCGCAAGGTGAAATTGAAGCAATGATTCACCCAAAACGTCAATTTCAGGATTATCAACCGCTTAATCCGAAAGACCCAATATTTTTAACATTTGATGGTCAAGAAATTTTGTATGACGGAGCATCCACAGTTTACCCTATTTTTATTAACGAAGCAGCCTACTATGAAAAAGGAATTGCTATGTGCTTAACACAAAAAAAGACTATTAATTATAGTAATTTGTAACATAGGTGTCTCGCCTGTGCAGTTTAAATGTGCATCTAAGTCAAGTCTGGTTCCAATCATGTAATTATAATAATCATTCCCATTAATGTGAACCACGGTTCACATTTTTATGGCGCCTGGTAGAGACGTTACATGTAACCTCTCTACAACAAAATAAAATTATGATTTCTTGACATCAAACCATTTTTCATATAGTGTCTTGTAAATTCCATTTTCTTTAAGAGTCAACAGTGCGCTATTGATTTGCCTACGGTAAGGACTATTACTTGGTAAAACAATACCGTAGTTTTCCTCTTGAAATACTGAGCCGACAATCTCAACTTTACCTTTACCCTCGTTAGCTGCATAGTAAAGAAGTACAGGTGAGTCAAAAACTAAAGCATCGGCTTGATTTTTTAGTAAAGTTTCATAAGCATTTTCAATACTACCTACTTCAACAGCTTTAATTCTTTGCTGACGTAGAAATTCAGATGCAGTACTACCAGCAGTAGTAACCACAACCCGACCGGGTAAATCTTCGATACCACGAATATCACCCTGAAGTTGCTGCACCGTCATGGCAGTAGTAACGGTAGCTGTAAAATAAGCGACAAAAATAACACCGATAAACATCCAAATTATTGCTATCATCCGACCAAGTGGACCTTTGGGCATTTCATCAGCTTGTGTCGCTAAAGTTGCAGCTGCCCACCAAGAAGCTTTGAAAATACCGGGGAAATAAGATTTGGAAATCATTGCTTCTTGGTGATGACGCTCAAATAACCAAATAATATGGGCAGCAATTAGAATTAAAGCGCCGGCGATGCCAAGCATCTGTAAAAGCGTAGGAGAGAAAAACGTCTGTAACAGATTGGGAAAGATATTCGTTTTTTCTTCAGAACTCCTTACCAGTATTTGTAACCCTGCTGCAAACATTGGAAAAGAAAAGTCAAATTTCTTTTGCCGTTCCGCAGTGATGGAAATAGCCGCAATGCCTAAATCTACTTTATTTTGTTCAACTTGATTAAGGATATCTGGTACTGTTGGATACACCGTAAATTTAAAGGAGGCGCCCATCTCGTTAGCAACACTGCGCCATAAGTCAATACTAAACCCCGAAAGTTTATCTTTATCCTGAAACACAAAAGGAGGAATTACCCTCGTTGCAACTTGCAGCGTTTTTTTAGATGGGTTTTCTTGAGTGGCGCCGGAATAAGGATAAATTAACAATAACAGTACAAGAGCGCCAGCCAGTAGACCTTGCCAAAAAGGCACTCTAGTTAAAATTTTAATCAATTTATATAATTTATTTCTTAAAGCAATTTTCATAATTTGATAGACACATTTGCATAGTAGTATTTAAATGTCAATATACCATTTTGATGATTTATTTGCATATACTTATAGCTTTTGGCTCAACCAACCACAAAGAATTTGTGAACCACGGTTCACATTTTAAAGCTTACTCTATACACACTTAATAATAATTTTATAAACGTTTCACAAATAGTGTTACAGATGGCGATGTCGGAGACACATGCGTTGCAGAAACCCTTGCTTACTATGCAGCTATTTAATATTCATGAGTGCAGAAGCCAAGACACAAATTACTTAGATTATGACGATGTAATTCTTAAATTATTAAGAATTACATATATTTTTCAAAAAACTTGTACACCAATTCCCCTAAAATAAGGCAATATAATTTAATCGTGTTTAACTATCATTCCAAGCAAAAAGCCAATAATTGTTCCAGAAATATGACTAACAAAACTAATTTGAGGTGTAGTTAAATCGAATACTGTTTGTAGGACGATTATCAATAAAAAGCTTTGTAATTTTTTCGAGGCAATGCTACCTCTATTTTTCAACCAGTCGCGCAAAAATATAGCAACAGAAACGCCAACTAAACCCATGACGCTTCCAGAAGCACCAACTACAAAGTTTTCTTGCGAATATCCTAAAGTATGCATTAAAGTAACCGTCAGCATTGCCCCAACACCTGTAGTTAAATATACAAATAAATATTGCTTTACTCCTAAAATAAATTCTACGACACGACCAAAATAATAAAGTCCAACCATATTCATCATTAAATGCAACCAGCCAAAGTGAAGAAATGTTGCAGTCAAAAGGCGCCACCAATCTCCAGCTAATACTTGTTGTGGAACTAACGCACCTAAATTATATAAAGTATATAAGTTTGTACTACCTCCAAATCTAACTAAGAGTGCAAATGCTACTATGTTCAACCCAATAAGCAAAAATGTAGCTTTTGGCTGTCGCTTAATTTCGCTTTTTCCTATATATCTTGCTTCTTGTTTGATTTCTATAATTATTCGTTCAAGAACATCTTTATCTAGAGGGGGTAGAGTCAGCGGCGCCGTATATGGTTGAGATAGGCGCCATTCTACAGCCGTGCGAATACGTACATCTTCACAGTGAATTAAATTTAAAAATAGCTCGCGAGCAGTTTCATAATTTCCAGATGCTTGTTCAGCAGTGGCCAACCAAAAATTTTTAATAGTTTGAGGGTATATTAAAAGTGAATTGTTAAATAAGTTTGCGACTTGTTCCTTTTCTCCGCAAAATGCCAATATATATAGTTTTGCAAGATTGCGCGTCAATAAGTCTGTTTTTTCTATACTTGATTTATATTGTTGCCATACCTGTAACATTCCATTTACATCACCTATTTCTCCTAAAGAACGCAAGTACATTGCTAATAAATATGATTCTTTTGCTAGTATCTTTGGTGTAGTATTTTGTTGTATCCATAATACTAATTCTACCCAACGAGAATTAATTTGATATAAAGTAATTGCAGCAGACCTGCCAATTGGTGTTGTTGATGATTGGTAACGTTGAAAAATAACAGTAGCTTGGTCAATGAAACCCTTTTGAGCTAACTCTAATCCTTTAATTAATTCTGGTTGCTCTTTTATGCCATCTAATGGATGCAGCAGTCGCGCGAGAATGGAGAGTTTTCGAGCTTGTTTAAATTTTTGTTGAGCTAAAAGTCGATTGACATTTCCAAGTGCAATGATAGGAGTGACTATTAGTATAAGCCATAAGCTCCCACCAACTAAGCCTGCCATAGTTGGAGTAAAGTAATACAATGCTCCCGTAACAGCTAAAACAAACCCTGAAACTACAACCCAACCCGTAATCAGTCTTTTTGAACTGCGAATTGCATAAATGATTTGCAAAATGCATGATACAGAGACTGTCAAAATCAGTAAACGGTTAATATCCATAAAAAAAGTAGAGACGTTACATGTAACGTCTCTACATGAAATTTTTCTACAATAATTCTAAAATTTCTTTGGCTGCTTTGTTACATACTCCAACTTCACCTAAACTTGCGCGCATTTGCTCGTAGTCTGTTTGAAGAAGCTTTTTACGTTCAGGATTTAATAGTAGTTCCATTGCTGCTTGAACTAGGTTTTCTTTTGTTGCGCGTTCTTGAATAAATTCTGGCACTATTTCTTTCATTGCTACTAAGTTTACAGGTGAAGCGTAATCAAAAGTTACTTTTAGTATTTTTGTGCCAACCCAGTAGGTAAAGGGACTGAGACGATATAGTACTACTTGTGGAACTTTCAAAAGTCCCAATTCTAAATTTACTGTACCTGATTTGGTAATTGCTAAGTCTGCCGCAGCAAGTACTTCTTTTTGCTGACCTGATACTATTGTCGCTTGTAGTCCATATTCTTGTATTGCTGTTTCGATTTTATCTTTATAGATATCTAAAGAAAGCGGAATCCAAAAATGTACTTGCTCTAATTTTTCTTGCAATGCTTGAGCAGCTTGAAACATTACAGGTAGTACGTACTTCAATTCTTGCGGACGTGATGCTGGTACTAGTGCAATTGCAGTAATGTTATCTGCTATGTGTAAATTGGCACGTGCTGTTTGTCGAGAAGGAAATTCTTTGACTCTATCTAGTAATGGATGTCCTATCCATGTCACATTTGCTGCACGTTCTTCAAAATATTTGGCTTCATTCGGAAATATCGCTAAAAGCTTGTGACTAACGTCTATAATTCGTTTAGTGTCTTTACCTGTTAGTGTAGAAACCCAAACTTGGGGTGCTATGTAATATACTATTTTGACGTTTGGTAAATGGCGCCTTACATATTTACCTATTGCTAGATTTGGTCCCATGTAGTCGATAAGTACTACCAAATCTGGTGGATTTTGCTTTAGGTAGGCAATTGCTTGACGTTGAATTTTTAGTGTGGGCAACAGGTAAGGTAAAGCTTCTAATAATCCAAACGATGAAATTTTTTCTGTGTTACCTATTATAGTGGCGCCAGCAGATTTCATTTTTTCTCCGCCTAATGCCACTATCTCTAGTTTTAATCCAGATAAGGATGCTTGATGTAGTAATGCACGAACAAGTAAGGAACCTTGTAAGTCTCCTGATACATCACCAGTACTTATAAATATTCGCATGTCAAATAAAGTTAGAAGGTAGGGTGCGTGACGCTACCACAATTCTTAAACGAAGCAATTAGTTTAGTAGCGTCACGCACCTTATGGGTTAGGAGTTAAATACGTAATGAAGTTGATGTTGCTTAAGCAAATACAGAAGTTAAAAGCTTAGGTTTTAAATTGAAATACTAAATTTATAACTTTTAACTCCTAACTCTTAATTTGTAAGTAAGGTGCGTAACGCTATTAGATTTTTGGCTTCGTTTTTATTTTGTTGGTAGCGTCACGCACCCTACCACCCTTGTACAGACGCAATTAATCACGTCTCTACTCATCGTCTTTGAGTGCAGCTTTGCCTTTACCAGGTATTAATCCACGTCGTCCTGGCATTTGCGATAGCAGTAAGAAGCGACGTAGATGTAGTAAATGCTCGGTGTCTCCAAGCATTTCAATTTCGTCTAAAGCGTCTTTAAATGTTAGCTGTGAGCGATATAAAATACGGAAAGCTTTTTTGAGGTTTTGTAATTCTTCGGGTATGAAACCTGCGCGTTTGAGTCCAATCAAGTTCATGGCTCGAACTCTTGCTGGATTTCCTTCGATGGTCATGTATGGTGGTGCGTCTCTGTCGATACGTGCCATTCCTCCTACCATTGCGTGTCTACCAATATGTACAAATTGATGCACTCCCAATACTCCACTGAGTCTGGCGCGTGATTCAATGTATACGTGACCCGCTAGGGCAACCGAGTTAGCAATAATTACAGAGTCTTCAATTACACAATTATGACCTACGTGGACATATGCCATGAGTAGGTTTCTATTACCCACAAGTGTAGCTTCTCCGGCACCTGTGGCGCGGTTGATTGTTACATACTCGCGAATTAGGTTATCGTCGCCGATTTTAACCCAACTCAGTTCGCCGTCGTATTTTAAATCTTGTGGTTCTGTACCTATAACTGCGCCAGGGAATATTTGATTTCGTGCCCCAATTTCTGTGAACCCGTCTAGCACCACGTGGGCGCCGATTACGGTTTCGGGACCTACTTTCACATGCCCTCCAATCACAGCATAGGCACCGACTTGCACTGTAGGGTGAAGTTCCGCATTTGGATGTATTACAGCGGTAGGATGAATGAGCGTCTTCAAGGGTGCATCTCCAGAACAGTAAGCGTGCTGACTATTTGATTAATCCGTAGCCGAAGGTGTCGGTTTACCAACAAGCGTGTGTGTGAGGGCGAATAAGTTGAGAAATTTAACAGATTTTACAATATAAGTTGTAAATAACTAATTTTCTGGTATCCTTTTTGGTGAATAAGGGCACGATTGCTAACGTACCCACATTCCTGATTAAAGGCATCAGGTAACGAGTGAAAACATAAGTTCGCCTTCACATGCGAGTTGACCGTCTACTTCGGCACGAGCTTGCATTTTACCGAAACGACGCTGTTTCACCCATAACAGTTCCACAGTCATTACTAACTGGTCTCCTGGTATTACCTGACGGCGGAAACGCACTTTATCTATACCAGCAAATAAGAAAAGCCCACCTTCCAACTCTGGCACTTGTGTCATTACGACACCTCCCACTTGTGCCATAGCTTCAACTATTAACACTCCTGGCATTATTGGGCGCCCAGGAAAATGTCCTTGAAACTGTGGCTCGTTGACAGTAACATTTTTAACACCAACGGCACTTTTACCTGGTACAAAATCAATGATTTTATCTACTAAGGCAAAAGGGTAACGGTGGGGTAATATTTTTTGTATTTCTTCAATGCTGAAAACTTTTTTAGTTTCAGATTGTTGTGTAGAAGCGCTCTCTGATGCGGGTTCAGATGACCCAGGAGAGGTTACATCGGTAGTTTTGGGTTCGGTGACGATTGACATGGCACTCTGTTGATTTTTGATTTAGGATTTTTGATTTAGGATTCAAAAAGATTATAAACTGTAGCATTAATCTAAAATCTATTTATTGTCGCAGACAAATCATAAATCCAAAATCTTTTGAGCTAGTTGAACATGTAACTGATGGCTAGCTTTGTATGCCAAGAAGTGAGCTTGCGGAAATTTTCCAAGCAAACTTAAATCTCCCACTAAGTCCAAGATTTTATGACGAACTGGCTCGTTTGCAAACCTCAATGGCGGATTTAACCAACCCTCTGGTCCACAAACAAGTGCATTCTCCAAGTTTCCACCTTTAATTAATCCAGACTTTTGTAAGTACTCAATTTGGTCTAACAGTCCAAATGTACGAGCTGGCGCTATTTCCGTTACGAAACTTTTATCAGAATAATCTTCTGATGTGGGCATTGTCCAACTGTACCATTGATTACCAATTGCAGGTAAGTCAAAATCAATACCGTATGTAAACCTCGTTTCTGGTGCTGGCATCGCACAAACGAAAGCATCTTCGTGTCTTACCCAAATTGGTTCATTGATAACAATCGTTTCTTCTTTATGAGATGATTGTGTTAATAAACCTACCTTCCCAATGCTTTCTGCCCACACTAAAGCTGATCCGTCAAGAAGCGGGACTTCTGGTCCATCAATTTCGATACGCGCGTTATCAACACCACAACCTGCCAAAGCAGCTAATATATGCTCGACGGTACGGATGTGAATTTCGTTTTTACCTAGTTGAGTTGAAAGTACAGTATGGTTTACTGCTGCTACTTGTGCTGGAATAATTGGGGATTCTGGTAAATCCACTCTCACAAAGTAGCGTCCACTTCCAGGCACCGCGTTTTTGATGGTTACATGTGTGGTAACACCACTGTGCAGTCCCACTCCTGTTTGGAGGATTTCTGCGGCTAAAGTATGTTGTTGCATTCGCTTGGGTCAAGGGTATGGTAATAACGTCGTTAAACGTCATCAAAAGTCAATATTCATACAGTAAACTTTTGACTCCGGATTTTTAACTAGAAAAAGACTTATCAAAAAAGTATTAAGTAAATACAACTATTTGACAAGTCAACTAACTAACAGAAAGTAAAGAGTTATGAGTTATGAGTCTTAATTCCTAACTCTGCGCCTCCGCGCCTCCTAACTTTTAATTAAAATCTTTCCCCAATACCAAAGTTGATACGGCTATCACCATCGTTGTTTATACCGTAGTCGATACGGATTGGTCCTAATGGCGATTGGACGCGCACACCTAAGCCGTAGCCGTACCCTGTACCGTTTTTGTTCAATACTTCGGCTGGTCGGGTACTGGTGCCTAAATCACTACCTACATCGAAGAATAAGGCGCCGCTTACTACTGAGAATACTGGGAAGCGATATTCGACAGATGCCTGTACGTAACTGCGACCACTACCTAGTTGTCCTTCTTCGTAACCCCGAACTGAGTTACTACCACCTAATGAGAATGCTTCGTAAGGTGGCAAGTCTCCTAGGATGGTTCCTCCTTGGAAGTTGAAGGCTAAAGCTTGAGGACCTTTAGTAAAATTAGTAAAGTTAACTGGGATGTAATAACTGTAGCTACCGCGTAAACGGGTTAGGAAAATATTACCTAGTCCTACTGGTACTGATTGGTCTACACCAAAGCGCAATAATGAACCACTAGTTGGCTGTAGAGGGTTATTACGTTTGTCGCGTGAGGCGCCTAGTTGTAAAAATAATAAATCGTCTTCACCAATACCTGATGCACTAAGTTCAACTTCTCTATTTGGGTCTAAATTGACTCTTCCGACTCTTCTCTTATCTCCGTCAAAATCTGTAGTTGCAACTCTTTGGTACTGTAAACCCGCAGAAGCTACCCATTCTGCTGCCCTAAAAGGATTTGAGGACAAAGGACGAGTAAATGTAACACCTCCCCCTGTTCTCACAACACGTGGACGGTCTCCACCTTCGGTTGGATTATTTGGGTCAAATGTTTCGATGTTATCGTCTTTGCCTTCAAAAAGAAGTGATATCGACTGTCGTCGAAACGCATTGATTGTATATGAGGTTCTGTACGGGTCTCCGGCTATCCAAGGGTCGGTAAACCGAACATCGAATAATAAATCACGTGTGGAAAGCTGTAATTCGGCGCCTAATTTCTGGTTTCTACCGTTGAGGTTTTGCTGCTGGTAACTGATGGTACCAAACAAACCGCTTGCGGAACTTATACCTGCACCTGCTGCTATCGAACCACTGTTACGCTCTACAACGTTGACAACAACATCAACTTTACTTGGGTCACTGCCTGGGTCAAGCGATACGTTAACGTCTTCAAAAAGCCCTAGTCCAAATACTCGCTGCAAGTCTCTTTGGACTATGTTGCGGTTAAAGATTGTGCCAGGTTTTAGTTCTAACTCCCGCGTCACAATATACGTCTGTGTACTGCCACGAATTGGTTCACCTTTTTCGTTGGTTTCTTGACCGTCTTTATTACGGAATCTAACGCGAATGTTTTCAACAACCCCTTCTGCTACTTGTAACGTCACTACACCATTTTCTGCTACTTGAGGGGCGCCGATAATGTTTGCCAGTACAAAACCTTGGTCTTGATAGCGTTTGGTTAATGTTTTAATTCCTTCTTGTAAATCACGTAGGTTAAGAATTCTGCCGTACTGTTCTTTAAATATTTTATCGATTTCAGTTGCAGGTAATACTGAAGCAACATTTGTACCTGGATTAGCTTGAAGTTGAACTTTTGTCAAGACAGGGTTTTGTTGAACAACAAAGCTAACGCGCACACCTAGCGGTGTATCTTCTGGTAAGGCTTGTACGTTTGAGAAGAAGCCAGTTGCAAAAATCGAGTTAATGTCTTCTTGTAATTGTGAGCGTGTTGTGGTGCGTCCTGCTTGCGTCCGAATTACACGATACACTTCTTTTTCAAGCTCAGGCGCCAATTGTCCGCTTTGAGGTCTAACTGACACCTCTGATACCAAAACGCGCGGTTCTGTTGGGGCAGGTGTTTGACTCGGTTGATTTTGCGGAGGCAGGTTAAATTGAGGCGTTGAAGGATTTTCTGGCGCCGGAGATTGTTGAGGAACTTGTTGAGGAACCTGTTGAGGAACTTGTTGAGGAACCTGTTGAGGAACCTGTTGAGGAACCTGTTGAGGAACCTGTTGAGGAACTTGTTGAGGAACTTGTTGAGGAACTTGTTGCTGCGATGGTGTTTCTGGCACTATCGGTGGTAGCGGCGTCTGCTGGTTTGGAACCGTATTAGGTATTTGGTTTGGTTGCTGTTGAATTGGTTGCTGTTGAATTGGTTGCTGTTGAATGGGGTTAGGTAGTGGAGTTGGAACTTGACTCGTTGGAGAAAGTTTTATTTGACTACCATTTGGCGCCGCAGTATTTGGTTTGGCACTAGCAGGTATTGTTTTTAAAGCCTCAGATGCTGCTGGAAAAACTGCAACTACCTGATGCCCAGTATCAACAGTTGGAGCTGAGGTTGCAACTTGATTGGTCTTGTTGCTACTTTGTATTAATTTCTGTACTAATTTCTGCTGCGGAGTTTGTGCATTTGCAATCGAACTGGCTAGCGGTGCGGTAATTGCCACCACAGTCACTAAAACGGGAGATAAGCGCATTTTATCTAGTTTCCTCTTCACGTCCACACACCATCAAAAAAAGTAGTTAATGTCGGTAGTTAATAGTAAGCGATTCGCGTTTGTGACGTTAGTCATCAGCTAATGTTTACTAGTTAACGGCTAATAGTCAAGGCTAGCAACTACGCATGTTAACCGAAACTATAAAAGAACGAGTAATAAGCTCAAATAGATTAATTTTTGGTTTCCACTGCCTTTAATACGCGATTTAGAACCTCCTGATAAGCATTTTCGACATTTCCCATATCTCGACGAAAGCGGTCTTTGTCAAGAACTCGACGGTCGGGGTCAGTTTGTTGTGAGGTATCCCACAAACGACATGTATCGGGACTAATTTCGTCTGCCAGCAGAATTTGCTGTTGTGAGTCCAAACCAAACTCCAGTTTAAAGTCAACTAAGGTTATATCGCAGCGCACCCAAAAGTCACGTAAAAACTGATTGATGTCTAATGCTAGATGAGTTACTTGCTCTACTTGTTCCACAGTAGCAAGTTCAAGTAATAATAAGCGCTCGCGTGTTAAAAGTGGGTCACCTAGCTGGTCATTTTTATAATAAAATTCCACCAAAGGTTTAGATAGCATTGTTCCTAGCGCTAATCCTGTTTGTTGGCACAAGCTGCCTGCGGCAATATTTCGCACTACAACTTCTAGTGGAATAATTTTTACTGCCTTAACCCGCATTTGGTTCGGCGCCGGAGTATCAATGTAATGGGTCTTAATACCCAACGCTTCTAGTTCTTGAAAAAGCTTGCTAGATATGGTACAATTGATAACTCCCTTGTTAAGAATGCTACCACGCTTCTGAGCGTTAAACGCGGTGGCATCGTCTTTGTAGTCGGCAAGCAAAATATCAGGTTCTTCCGTAGAGTAGATAATTTTGGCTTTGCCTTCGTATAACTTAGTGTGAACAGGCATGATAGAAAATTAGATATCTGGGCGTTCGACGCTTTGATGCTTTGGGCTTAACCATTTTATCTTTAGTTGTCCCAAACGTGCGTTAAAAATTCCCATAAAGGCGCCTGACTTACCTCTAGTATATGGAAATAACCAAATAATAAATTTTCTGCTTTGTAGCTATTGTATCTAAGTATATTGCGATTAAAAAGTATTCACGCAATTTATAAAATCAGTTAATTCGCGGATGTCAAGATAGAAATGTAACAAGTTAAATAGTAATTATTGATACTTATTACTTCAACTAATTACGGGATAATGATAATTAATATTAATTTTATACAAGAAATATTATCAATAAGTATAAAAATGCATCTAGTGGCATTATAGCTACACTAATCTTCCCCACATTATATAAATACAGGGTTTTTCAAATGGAGGCAGCACAAGTGAACAAAGACGATTTTCTCTACCCTCGTAGCCGTTACTATGGTCAAGTAAAACCAGAAAACTTGGTATTTAATGCCAATTTGCAAGAGTTCGCACAGAAAATTAGCTTTATTTGCAGCTTGGAAACTTCTGGGAAAATATCTCCCGAAGATGCGTATGAACAGATTAAGGCACTGTGGAAGCAGTTAAAACAAGCGAAGGAAGAGTTACATATTGGTGAGAATCCTTTTGGCAATACGAATTTGGAATAAATTGTAAGGTAAGGTGCGTGACGCTACTAAGTTAAAGCTTCGTTTAAAGGTTGTTGGTAGCGTCACACACCCTACTTGCTACTCATTGTCCATACTCCGTCCCATGAACTTGATGGGGGTTGATTTAGGTAATTGCGGGCGCGTTCGAGATGAACGTCTGTGGTATGGTCGAAAGGTTTGAGTTGTTTAGCTGCTTCAAAGCAAATAACTGCGTCTCGGAAGTTACGTGATAAGTACGCGGAACGTCCTGCATGATAGTGTGATAAGAATTCTTGGGTTTTATCATCTAGCGGTTTGCTACGGTCGCCAATTAGTTCGTATATATTAACGGCTTGGTGTTTTCCTTTGACACGGATTTTATCGAGTTGACGTACCCAAATTCGTTCACTACAAAGTTGATACGTAAATTCGCTTAATACGATGTCGCAACCGTATTCTTTTGTTACTGTTTCTAATCGGGAACTTAAATTTACTCCGTCGCCGATAACTGTGTAGTCCATGCGTTTGTGTGAGCCGATATTACCTGAAACAACTTCGCCTGAACTAATACCTATACCTATATGTATTATTGGTTGTTCTTGTATAATTCGACGCTGGTTAAATTCTTCTAGTCGGCATCGCATTTCTAAGGCTGCTTGTACTGCTTTCCATGCATGATTCTCATTTAATGGTAATGGGGCACCGAAAACTGCCATTAAGGCATCACCAATAAATTTATCTAAGGTTCCTTCGTGATTAAATACTGCTTCAACCATTGTTCCAAAATATTGGTTGAGTAGCGAAACTACTTCAGCGGCGCCAAGATTTTCTGTAAGTGTGGTGTATCCTCTGATATCAGAAAATAAAATAGTAACTTCTTTACGCTCACCTACCATTAATGCATCTTCGCCTAACGCCATGACTTGTTCTGCAACATGAGGCGTTAAATATCTATACATAGTGGTTTTCATCCGCTTCTCGCGACTGATATCCTCTAAAACTACAAGTCCACCGCGTACACCTCCCTCTGGATTTGTCAAGGGGTTTACGGTTAAATTTATACTGCGCTCAATAGATTCAATCTGCGAAGCTCGTAGTAATTCTGACTGTGGAGTTAAGGGATGATTCCAAGGAATAAATATATCTTGATTGTTACGGTCGCGTATCGCTAGTATTGAGCATTGTATCGAACTCGAATTAGATAACACATCTGTCGCATCTTCTGTTATTGCAGCTTTTGCACGGGATGTAGGTATTTTACCCGGCGCCTTTGAAGAAGTAGTTTGGTCTGTAAAGCTATTTTCTGGCTGAACTTGAGTATATGTATAAATTCCTACTATTAAATTTTGTTCGGGTACATAATGCCTAGCTCCTAACGTTAAGCTGTCTTGGAGCCGCATTTGTAAATTGTCAATTGGTACTACATCCCAAACTAGGCGCCCAATTAGATTCTGTTCCCATAAGGGTTTATTATATTTACTATAAGCATCACTTAGAGGACATCCGAGTAACTCTAGGGCTGCATCATTAATTGTAACAATTCGTCCTTCCATATCGGTTGAAATAACGGCGTCAGAAAGACTTTGTAAAATATCTTTTTGATACTGTTTTTCAAGCAATACATTTTCAAACAAACGCGCGTTTTCGAGTGCGATACCCGCTTGGATGTTAAAAGCGCGCATAAATTCTTCATCTGAAGCAGTAAAGCTGCCTTGCTGCTTATTGATTAACTGCGTAACTCCAATTAACTCGTTTGCGGAATTGAATACAGGTAAACACAGAATATTCCGTGTCATGTAACCTGTTTTTCTGTCGGTAGTAGGGTCAAAACGGGGGTCTTTATAGGCATCAGGAATATTTAGAGCGTCACCTGTCGATGCAACATAACCTACAATTCCACGATTTGAGGGAATTCTGATTTCCATCATTGTTTCCTCATCTGCTGCTGCGACTTTCGTCCACAGTTCGTTCATTTCTTTGCGGTGTAAAAATAACGTACTGCGGTCAGCTTGCATGAGGATGCGCGCTTGTTCCATGACTATTTGCAAAGTTGCTTCTAAATCTAAACTTTGCCCTAAAGTTTGAGTTGCGCGTAGTAAAGCTGTGGCGCCACGTTGGTTACGTGCGGCAACATAAAAAGACTGACAGCTTTCCAAAATAATGCCTATGGACTCAGCAAAGTCACGAAACCGTCGTTCGTCTTCTTGGTCAAACGGCGTATCACCTGCTTTATTTGCCAGTTGCACAACTGCGACAGTCTGCTTTTTGCTGCTGATTACGGGCATACACAAAATATTTTTGATTTTGTAGCCCATTTGTTTTTCTAATTCGGGACTAAATAGAGGGTGACTTGAAGTATCAGAAATATTCAAGTATTGACCCGTACTAGCTACATGTCCAGGAATTCCAACAGTGATAGGAGTCCTAATTTCTAGTGGTTTATGGACGTTTTCCTGTACTATTTTCGTCCATAATTGATTTTTATCGTAATCAACTAGAAAGATAGTAGTGTGTTCGGCTTGAAGAATTTGACCGATTTTGAGGGTTATGGCTTCTAAAACCCTCTCTAGCATTGTTTCTAGAGCTTCATTGTTAATTAACTCTATCGCACGCAGAAATTGTTGAAATTCGGCGGTGATAAAGTCAAGCAAACAAACGAATTCAGTGACAGACAGATCTTTAACGCGACGTAAAAGGGCATGAGTACGGTTTACCTGTGTCAGTTCAGTTAAAGTAGCCAAGACGCTACCGGGACTGGGAAGTGTCATGGGAGTGTGGGATAAAAGAAGTTTATATTGCTAGCTTTAGATTTTAGGGGTTGGATTGTAAATAACAAATTTAAGTATTAGATTTTTCTCCATTTATTGCAATATATACTGATACGCACAATTTGGTTAATTAATTTAATTAATTTATAAGTACTAATCATATTTTAGTACGTAAACAAACACAGATGGAATTCTAGAAATGTTTCCATCTGTATTTTTTGCATCTTAGAAACCCAGTTTCTAGGCATATATCGTTTTTATGAGAAGATTTCAACAAAGAAACCGGGTTTCTTACTGGCAAGTTAAGCCACAACTTTCTGTTTTACCGAATAAACGACTTTTCGGTAATATGACTGTAATTGGCTTGTCGCTGCTGCCCATCCCCATTTTTCGGCTTCACTGCGAGCATTTTGACGAATAGTTTCACGTTCTTGTTTTTCGGATAGTAATCTAATTGTTGCGGCAATGGCGCCTGCATCCGAGGTATTAGGGTCAAATAAATAACCATTAACTCCATCAGTAACAATATCAGGAATACCACCAGAGCGTGCGGCAACTACAGGACACCCAGCGGCCATTGCTTCGAGTAGTACTAAACCTAGAGTTTCGGTACGTGATGGAAAAATAAACGCATCAGCGCTAGCAAATGCACTGCCTAACTCTACCCCTGTTAAATAGCCTACAAAAAATGTATTCGTACCAGCAAAGTGTTTTTCTAAAGCTTGACGGTGTGGTCCATCCCCTACTAAAGCCAACCGTGCATCTGGTATAGCTTCTAATATTGGTTTTATCCGCTCTATTTCTTTTTCTGCTGACAGGCGCCCGACATAAAGTAATAATGGACTAAGAGGAGAATTTTGTGATAAGTGGGCGCGCATGACCTGACTAGCTCGAATTGGGTGAAATGTCTCAGTGTCAACACCCCGTTGCCATAAATCTACCCGTTCGATACCATGCCCAGTAAGCTCGTCACACATTGCGGTTGAAGTACACAAATTTAAAGCGGCTTGGTTATGTGCTACTTTTAACAATTCCCACAATAACCCTTCGAGCATCCCCAAACCGTAGTGTTGAAGGTATTGTGGTAAATGAGTGTGGTAAGAGGCGACGAGGGGAATATCATTGATTTTGCTATGAAATATCCCAGATAGTCCCAAAACTGCCGGGTTAACAACGTGAATTATATCAGGTTGAAAATTATCAACAGCTTCACCAATCGCGGGACGCGGTAATGCCATTTTGAGTTCAGGATACAAAGGTAGGGGAAAACCTGAGACACCATAAATTTGCGCTCCTTTATATTCGGTCATTCCACCTTCAGGACAAACAACCAATACTTGGTCACCATTGCGTTGCAAATGGTCAACGGTATGACTTAAGCGCGTCACAATGCCATCGACCTTGGGCAAAAAGGTTTCCGTGAACAGGGCTATTTTCATAATGAGTCGTTTGTCGATTGGTTTAGATAATTCTAATTTTTCTACAATTGCTGCATCTAGAACTAAATAAACATTTATTTAAAATTTTCTATGTAGAGACGTGTAATCCGAAGGATTTCCCGTAGGGATTAATCACGTCTCTACAGAAAGGTTTATTCCCAAGCGCTTCTGAGATAAAAAGAGGGTGAGAGTAGAGCAGGAATAAGCTTTTACTCTTTGCCCAGTGCTATCTATGCCACTTAACCTTCGGTAAAATCTCGTTTTTGTCAACGCGATTTTGATACTTGACGGCAAAGTTTAATAGCGAATCAAGTAACGAATCTGAGAGGTAATGTGGTTGTAGCCCCAAATCTAGTAATTTGGTATTAATGGCGTTGAAGTAGTGTTCCTCTTTTTCAATTCGGGGATTGTCAAGATTGTGGATTTCTACATTCAAACCGACTGCGTTACCAGCTTTTTTCACCATATAAGCCAAGTCACCAACGCTAAATAGTTCGGTAAATTGGTTGAATACGCGGAATTCTCCTTGCGACGCAGGATTTGCAATAGCAATTTCGATACAGCGCACGGTGTCACGAATATCTAAAAAGCCGCGTGTTTGTCCACCTTTACCGTAAACAGTTAACGGGTGTCCAATTGCTGCTTGAATACAAAAACGATTTAACGCAGTGCCAAACACACCGTCATAGTCGAGACGGTTGATTAACATTTCGTCCATTCCCGTTTCTTCGGTTAAAACACCATATACCACCCCTTGGTTAAGGTCGGTTGCACGTAAACCCCAAATTCGGCAGGCAAAGTGAATGTTGTGGCTGTCGTGAACTTTACTCAGGTGATACATTGAACCAGGCTGTTTTGGATACGGTAGGGTATCTTTACGCCCATTGTGTTCGATAGTGATATAGCCTTCCTCAATATCGATGTTTGGAGTACCATATTCACCCATCGTCCCCAACTTAACCAAATGGCAGTCGGGGAAATCCTCTTTCATCGCGTAAAGCAAATTCAAAGTACCAACTACGTTATTGACCTGCGTAACCACAGCGTGTTCGCGGTCAATCATTGAAAACGGCGCCGAGCGCTGTTCACCAAAATGCACGATTGCAGTTGGTTCAAACGTATGCAGCGCCTTCTTCAAGAACTCGTAGTTTGTAATATCGCCAACGAATAGGTCGATATTTTTACCCGTCAAATCTTTCCAGCGCTGGAGACGTTGCTGAATCGAGGCGATAGGCGTAAGCGTTTCGACACCCAACTCGTTGTCCCAGTGCCGTCGCACCAAGCTATCTAATATCGCAACTTCATAACCTCGATTAGAAAGATATAGAGCGGTTGCCCAACCGCAATAACCATCGCCACCAATAACCAGGACTTTCATTTTCACCAGTTTTTACTCGCTGATAGCTTAATCTATCACCCTTTGTGGCCCCTATATTCCATTTTTGTGACAGATTGCTATGTTCATTGCCTCAAATTGTAAACAAATATTACGAAATTGCCGTCAAAACGTTTTAGCATATTGACAACTGGAAAACTAAGCGATAACTTGAAATACATACCCGGGTAAGACCGTTAACAAGTTATATGCAAGCTAAGCAAAAGGTTACGCTATATCTATCGCCAGAACTGCATAGGAGATTAAAAATCCGTGCAGCAGTTGATTCTGAGCCGATGTCCGAACTTGCGGAGAGAGCGTTAGTTTTCTACCTAAAAAATTCGGAGTTAATTGACGAAATCGAATCATCATACGGAAGAACACATCGAGTTTATTCATGTCCAAGTTGCGACAGTTCGCTCGTAATACGTGACGGAGAACTGGTGTCACTGGGAAACCAGCCAGGACTTATCGAGCATCTCACTTTAGAGGAAATCGATGAGGAAGAGGAATCTTCAAAGGGAGAGGAATTAGTTCCTTGTTTGAAGTAAGTGACAAATGTTAGTTCGTTCCGGCACCAAAAGTAAAGTGAACGCGGTGTTCTAATCTCAGTCCAGGTCTCAAGAAGGTCGATGTATGAAAGAAGAGCTAAACATTCTAATTCAGGCTCAGTACCCCCTAATATATCTTGTGACCTCAGAGGAAGAGCGGGCAGAGCTATCAATTTCTGCAATTGCCCAGTCCTCGAAGCCGCAACGGCGGGTATATGTGTGGACAGTAACTCATGGAATAGTTGAGTACGGTCAGCCAAGAAACGTAACCCAGCACAATACCGTTTCACCCGAAGCGGCGATTGAGTGGATAATTCGCCAGAAAGAACCTGCTATATTTATACTTAAAGATTTACATCCATTTATTGATGCACCTGCGACAACCAGGTCTTTGCGCGATGCCATAGCATCCTTCAAAGGTACTAATAAAAATATTATATTAATGTCGCCGATGCAGCAAGTGCCCATTGAGTTGGAGAAAGAAGTAGTAGTTCTTGACTTCCAACTCCCTGACATGGGTGAATTAAATAAAGTTTTAACATATCATATAGACCAAAATCGCGGTCGTCGTTTAACAACTGAAGCAAGAGAGAAGCTTTTACGAGCAGCTTTAGGTTTAACAAAAGACGAAGCTGAAAAAGTCTACCGTAAGGCACAGGTAACTACAGGGCGCTTGACGGAAGATGAAGTAAACATAGTTTTATCTGAGAAAAAACAGTTAATCCGACGCAATGGTATTCTAGAGTACATCGAAGAAGATGAAACCATTGAAGCGGTAGGTGGGTTAGAAGAACTGAAGAAGTGGTTAACACAGCGCTCGAACGCATTTACCGAAAGAGCCAGAGAGTATGGACTACCCCAACCAAAAGGGATGTTAATACTAGGTGTTCCTGGGTGTGGTAAATCGTTAATAGCCAAAACAACTTCTCGGTTGTGGGGTCTACCACTGTTACGCTTAGATATGGGAAGAGTGTACGATGGTTCAATGGTTGGTCGTTCAGAGGCTAACTTACGGAACGCATTAAAAACAGCCGAATCTATTTCTCCAGCAATATTGTTTATCGATGAGTTGGATAAATCCTTTGCAGGCAGTTCGGGTTCCGGTGACTCCGATGGCGGAACATCGAGTCGAATCTTCGGTTCATTCTTGACCTGGATGCAAGAGAAAAAATCTCCAGTATTCGTGATGGCAACAGCCAACCGAGTTGAAAGATTGCCAGGAGAATTCTTGCGGAAAGGTCGGTTTGACGAAATATTCTTCGTAGACTTACCTACACCCGAAGAACGTCAAGATATATACAGAATTCACCTAACGAAACGCCGGACAGACATATCCCGCTTCGACCTACCACAACTGGCGAAGATGTCCGATGGATTTTCGGGAGCAGAAATTGAACAAGCGTTAGTCGCAGCGATGTACGAAGCATTCGCCCAAGACCGCGAGTTCACACAACTAGATATTATTGCTGCACTAAAAGCCACATTGCCATTGTCTCGAACGATGCAAGAGCAGGTAACAGCCCTGCGAGACTGGGCAAGACAGCGTGCGCGACCCGCAGCGTCCTCCGTAGCTGAATATCAGCGAATGGAGTTCTAAAAAGCTTTCCTCTGCTACCACAGGGGGAAAGGCTAGTCTCAAAAGCTAGCGCCGAATGAAAAAAGCCGCAACTTAATACATTTAAGCTGCGACGAACGATAGAAACGTCTTAAATTATCTATCTTCTCTTTGGAGGAAACCCAAATGTCTCATTTTAGCACACTCCGTACCAAAATCACCGACGCAGAAATCCTCAAAGCATCACTGCGTGACCTAGGTATTTCCGTTAAAACCGAAGCAGATGTTCGTGGTTACAACGGTCAGCGCGTTCGCTCTGATATCGTTGCTGTTCTCGAAGGCGAATATGACTTAGGTTGGTCACGCAACAGCGATGGTTCCTTCGACTTGATTGCAGACCTTTGGGGCGTTGCTAAAAAGCACAACCAAACCGAATTAATCAACTCGATTAACCAAAAGTACGCTGTAAACAAAACATTATCAGAAGTTAAGCAACGCGGTTTGCAAAACGCTAACGTTAAGTTGGTATTGCAATAAGCATTTCTGCGCGTTCCCAAAGCTGCACGGGTTAACCTACATTGGTAGCGGTTGACCCGCTTTTTTAAAAGGACTAGGAGGCATTAACTCCTGGTCCATATTTTTTTGTTCGTACTAAGGACTTTAGTCCTTCCCTTTCCGTTCATAAACTTAATTTAGCATTTCTTAACAGTTAATCAAGTCGTCTACGCTTCACTTACAAAAAATCTAATTGTTCATCTTGTGGAGCGGGCTTAAGATTGCCCGCCTTACTTTGATGTTGAATCAAGGGACGGGCAAGGATGCCCATCCCACAAGATGCTACTTAAATATTTACCATTTTTCTAAGAAGAGGTAACTTTTTAAGCGGAAGCACAATCAATAACGAACTAAGTACCAACAACAAACCATAAATAACATTTAACACCAAACTGTTAGATAAAATTAAGCCACGAAAATATGGAATAGTTACGGCGCCTACAAATCTATGAACAAGATATATACCAAGCGTACTAGCACCAATTATTGCCAAGCAGTGATTAACCTTTTTATTTGCATAAGTGAGCTTAGAAAAAAACAGAAAAGTCGAAACTGACATGATTAGCGTCATTATAGAGTAGTAGCCATTCCACACAGTGTCATAAAAAGTATTGGACGAAACAGTCATTAAAACGCCGTACAGAAATAACACAAATAAAGCAGTCAAAAAAGATGTGACTAGCACTCTGGTTGACACATTGATTTTGTTGCTTTTAATTTTTTCAGAGAGAATGGCGCCAACAATAAAATAAAACAAAGTATAGCTGTAGTTTCCAAATGGATTTACCATAGGAAAGAAATCAAAAGAATTATCATTAAGATAGTTAGATCCAAAAACAAATTTGGCTGAATTTAACAAGCTAATCAAAAATAAGTTACCGAAAGAAAAAACAAAAACGATACAGCAAAATAATTTTAGAAGCTTACGTCCAGGAACATCATAAAATTCCTTTAGAAATGGAAACAGCAAATATACTGATATTAATGCTTTCAAAAACCATAAATGGTCACTTGTTCCTTCTTTCAAAAAAAACCATGCCATCAAGAACTCTTTTATAGAATATGAAACTCCTTCAATGGGAATAAATATTACTGAGTAAAGAAAACTCCACACAGAAATCAGGATATATAGATAAAGTACTTTTTTAAGATGGCTTCTAAGATTGTATGACTTATTTAATAACAAAGCCCCATTTACCATAAAAAATAATGGAACTGCAATACTTGAGGTACCATAAAAAAAGTAATTTATATAGACTCCAAAATTTGGATTATTGAGAATATTGCTATTAAGATTGTTGTAATGATATATACAAACCAAGTAAATAGCCAAAGCTTTAATCGCATCGTAATAATAAATCCTATTCTTTGTTTTTTCTTTGTTTATATATATTGGAGAAAGCTGTACCATACGAAAATCACTCAGTATTCTATAAAATTATATTATCACTTCAGCAGTATGAAACTATAAACTGAGGACTGAAGCTGGTTGCAAAAATTTGATACTTAAAATATTAAATTTATAGATACATAAAGTGCATTTAAACAGCAATAACCTAAAAAATAGTCATAGCTAAATCGCGCGTTTCGTGCTAAAAGTTCTACAATGTTCAGCAGAGTAGTAACGATACCCTGTAAAATCATCTACATGTAACTAAGTATTCTACTATTACGACAATATGTATAGAAGTTCGCGCATTTTTTAAAAATTATGTAGGACTTATTTTTATAAATTGAGTAACCGATAATATACTTTGAATGCTATGAGAAAAATAATTGTTTTTGCTACTATTATAAGTTTGACAATTAGTACCAATTTGGCTTATGCACAAACGCGAAATCTGTCTAATAGTGTGAAAACCTCTTCTCAAAACAAAATTAACCCTAATAAGCCAAATGAAGTGAAACCACCAAAAAAATCGACTTATAAAAATAATAGTCGAGTCGATGAAAGCAAACTTATTTCTAGAGAAGTAGCAATTGGTGAGTTAAAAGATAGCGCCACACTTATTAAAGCTGAACGTAAACCTTGGAAAGATTACCAAAAAGGAACTAATGGCATTTTTCACGATATTAATGGGAATCGTCAAATTTGGGAAGTAGAGGTAAATTTCCCGAAGGGAGCAGATTTTGGAATGGCTTATTGTAAGCGAGATGCAAAAGCTAAAAAAATAGTTGACGCAGAAACGAATAAAGTATTAGCTTTTGAAATCCGTTGTAACAAGGAGAATTTAGTATACATGAAATAAACAAACAGGGTTACATAAGTAAATTTTATACTCATAAGAGGCGCCTTTTTTGAGAAAGTATGTTGTAGAGACCGAATTAATACGGTTGATATTATGTGATATTTTTTACAATCTTTGCAAGGTCATTTAATTTAAATATATTTTCAATAGCTTGCTAGAAGTCTTTTTTATGTCTTTAAGAAGATGAATTTAGCATGTCAACTCAATTTGATAATTGTTAGATAAAGTACTTATAACTTCCGTATGATGAATGTTGATTGCTCTCAATACAATATAAGTTTAATAATATTACTCTTTTGGAGATAAATATATTTACCTGATAAAACGCAAATAACAACGAGATTCACAGAATGCAAGGAGAACAGAATGCAAGGAAGTACGTCTTCAGAAATGCTATACCGAGAATTAGGTAGTACAGGAGAGAGGGTTTCCGCGATTGGATTGGGTGGTTGGCATATAGGCTTGAAGTATGTTGACGAGGAACTGGGTATCCGGATTGTTCGTGCGGCAATTGATCGCGGCATTACCTTTATGGATAACTCTTGGGATTACAACGATGGAGTCAGTGAGACTCGTATGGGGAAAGCGCTGCGCGATGGCTACCGCGACAAAGTATTCTTGATGACGAAAATAGACGGTCGTTCCAAGCAAGCAGCTGCAAGACAAATAGACGAATCGCTGCAACGTCTGCAAGTCGATTATATTGATCTCGTCCAGCATCACGAAATTATCCGCTTTGAAGACCCACACCGAGTATTTGACGAAGAGGGGGCAAATGCAGCCTTGATTGAAGCGCGTCAAGCTGGCAAACTGCGATACATTGGCTTCACTGGGCATAAAGACCCCTATATTCACCTGCATATGCTCCAAATTGCAGCAGAACATGAGTTTAAGTTTGATGCAGTTCAGTTACCAATTAATGTAATGGATGCCCACTATAGGAGTTTCACCAAGCTGGTCGTACCAGAACTAGTCAAACAAAACATCGGCATTCTGGGTATGAAAAGCTTGGCAAACGGTATTATTTTAAACTCAAAGACTGTAACGGCAATTGAGTGCTTGCATTATGCCCTGAATCAACCTACATCAGTTGTGGTTACGGGAATGGATAACATGGAAATTCTCGACCAAGCGTTTGAAGCGGTGCGGACTTTCCAACCTATGGACGATGAAGAGGAGCGAGCGCTGTTAGCAAAAACTGCTTTATCAGCATCGCGCGGTGAGTTTGAGCCATTCAAAACCTCATCCATTTTCGATTCCACTGCCCAAAATCCTGATTGGTTAGGAGAGGAGCCACAACGCCTCCAACAGTTGATGCCAACGTGATACAAATTTAATACAAAGCTGCATGTAATATGTATATAAAACACGTAGGGTGCGTGACGCTATGAACTCGCTTTCAATGTAATTATAAGACTTGTAGCGTCACGCACCAGCTTTTAATTATGACAATATCGTAAGTCTGATATTGTTATTGCTCCTAATGAAACTAGCGTAACTTGATTTGAACCAGACCAAGTTACTGATAGCTGGCATTTATAGAAGCAGTTTGACAACGAGTCGTTGTCAAATCGCACGTAGGAATGCTGGCTTTATCGCATTGTTTTAAATTCGTTTTATATTTACGAGCATCAATGGCGCCAATATGAGAAATTCTTTTATATACTTCATGCTTTTTTCAGAGCAATTTCCCAAGCGGAAACACTACTAACAATGATGCGATTATCTGGTTTGGCAATCATTTCTCGGCAGTCTGTACGAGTTTTGGGTCGTCAAAAAGCCACCATAAAAAAATATGGGTATCGATGAGGTAGCTCATTCCCATTGCTGGAGCTGATACCACCAAGCATCAACCCAAAGCCCAAGAGCCTGTTAAAAACCCACATATTATTTTCTCACCAGATATTATAGGCTTATTATTCCCAGTCGGCGCCGAAAAAGCTCAAACCTTATGTAACACGGTTACGAGAGTGTAGAATATGCTGGCAGAGTTAGCCGTGTATTTACTTCATGCTTTTTAGAAGACAACACAGAAAATTTCAAAGCAAGACATTGAAATACTACAACGGCGCCATAAAGAAATGGCTTCGTTAAAAAAGCAACAACAGGATAATGATTGAGGGTAAAGTAATGACAGCGACTCAAGGTAGCGAAAATGTTTTTGAAGACCTCGGTTTTGGCGCGGTCACTGAACCGCAGCCAGATCAAGCGAAGACTGAACTCGATTCGTTGCTCCAACCTCTCTATGAGTCTGGTCTACTTACCCCTCCTTCTACAACCTCTGATGCCCCACCTGTTTCTGAGGCTGACTTGGTAGCAATGGTGCAGTCTATTAAAGTTACTGGTCAACCACTCTCAGAAACAATTATTGAGGATCGAGGTGAGTGGTAACAGCATATTTTTTGGATAGCAGTGCCTTGCTTAAACGCTATGTTCCAGAAAGTGGAACCAGTTGGATTCAGTCTTTAACGGCTGAATCTGCTAATAATTTGTTAATTGTTGCCCAAATTACTTGGGTTGAAATTCTTAGTGCGTTGGCTCGTCGTCAACGAGAAGGCAGCCTTTCTGCTAATCAAGCTAGTCAAGTAAAGCAAGTATTTCGTTACCAATTTGATACTCAGTATCGAAAAGTAGAATTGTTGCCAACGGTCATAGAGATAGCAGGACAACTCGTTATTCGTCATCCACTCAGAGCATATGACGCTGTTCAACTTGCCTCTGCATTGTGTATTATGCCTGAAATATCCCAGGTAGATACGGGGACATTCACATTTCTTACTGCTGATGAGCGTTTACTAGCAGCTGCCCAGGCAGAAAATCTCATCAGTGATAATCCGAATCACCATCCTTAATTGCTATTTATTATCAATCTTAAATTTTAATTATTTTATATACACCTGACTTTTCCTTTACATATTGCGAATTAGTAGCTTTTTTATTTTCTTTACTTGTTTGATAGAAGATTCAATAACTGTATAAAACATCACTCTTGTGGGATGGCATCCTTGCCCGTCCTTTATTTATAGGCATCTTGTCCTATGTTTTATTTATAGGCGCCTTGCCCGGTCCTGTATTTTATAGGCGGGCAAGGATGCCCGCTCCACAAGAATTTGATTACAAAAATGGTCAATTACATGGGATGCTGGATGATTGATTAGCTAATGAATGTAAATGTCTGTTAATTCTTCGGTTACTGTCACTGTTCCTGCTACTACTGCGAATCTAGGTGCAGGGTTTGATTGCATCGGCACCGCTTTAACGTTACACAACCATTTTAAGTTCCAGATGGTTGATGGTGAGACGCAAATTATTGTTACTGGCGCCGAAGCTGCGCGAGTGGACACTATATATAAGGATAATCTGCTTTATCAAGCGTATGTAAAACTGTATGAACACCTTGGTAAAACACCCCCTCCTGTAAAGATAGAAATTGGTTTGGGTGTACCTCTCGCGCGTGGGTTAGGAAGTTCTGCGACTGCTATTGTTGGTGGATTAGTAGGTGCAAATGTTCTAGCTGGAGAACCTTTGAGTCAATCGCAGGTGATGGACTTGGCGATATCGATGGAGGGACACCCAGATAATGTTGTTCCTGCGTTAATTGGTGGTTGTCGTCTTGCTGCAACTAGTGTTGATGGTTGGGAAATTTGTGATATCCCTTGGCATGAAAGTATTGTCCCTGTTGTAGCTATTCCTGATTTTGAGCTTTCGACTAAAGAAGCGCGACGTGTGTTACCTACTGAAATTAGCCGTGCGGATGCGATTTTTAATATCTCACATCTCGGTTTGTTGTTACGCGCGCTCGAAACGGGAAAAACAAACTGGTTACAAGCGTCTCTACAAGATAAATTACATCAACCTTATAGGAAGTCACTTATTCAAGGGTATGATGCTGTTAGTGCTGCGGCTATAAATGCAGGCGCCTGTGGGATGGTAATTAGTGGCGCCGGACCAACTCTACTTGCACTAACTGATACCAGCCATACTATTGATGTTGTGGCAGCTATGGCTACTGCTTGGAAAGATATTGGAGTTGCTGCACAAGTACGTGCGTTAAATATTGATAACGATGGCGCCAGAGTAATTAAAGATTAATCCCCCCAACCCCCCTATGATTTGGGGGCTATAAATCTTTTCTCCCCCGCGATTTCGGGGGGCTAGGGGGATCAACTCATAACTAATATATATATGGAAAAACTTCAGGCTGAAATTGTCGCGCTTCAGATACAGATAGATGCTTTGCGTGAAGAACGCGCGACGCTAACTCCCGTTACATTAAGTGAGAGTGATGACTCACTTCAAAATGTTGTAAAGCTATTACGGCAACAGGCAAGGGAAAACCCTGAACTTGCTGCCGAAATAAAGGGTATTGATGACGCTATTACTGTACTCGAAGCCAAACTTAGACAAAGAAAGGGGCAATTACAGCGACTTCCACCCAAAGTGCAGCGCGCTTTACAAGAGGAACAACTTGAAATTGCTCGTACAAGAGCAAAAATACACGCGCTGCGTATCAACGATTTAGCCGCTGAACTTGCAGCAGAACTTCATGACCTGAAAGCTTGCGCTAATGAACTTAGTCCTCTTTACTGGCAAGTTTATTACAAACCTTTTATTACGGGCTTTAAAACCATTTCTGTCCCATACGTTCGTTCGGATGGTGAGGTTTGGACTATTGTAAATCGAATCGTTTAAATTCAGGCGCCGTCCCATGATGTAGAGACGTTACATGTAACGTCTCTACAACGTGCGTTTTTACAGGGTTTCAAATAATTTATAAGAAAAATCTGGAATCCTTGGGCTGAAGATTGTAAATATATATGAAGAAGTTATAAGTTGACCTTAACCGTTGACGTTACATTTCTTTGTGAATAGAATAGACTTGCACCAAAGGCAATAGGTATTTACTACTAATATTCGAGTGTCAAATGCCTAAGATTGTATTTTATAGGGATTTGTGCCGTTTACAAAAGTAAACATTTGTTAATAGAATGTAAATAAGTCGAAAACACAAAACGATTATCAGTTATGAACACCTTTGATTTTCCTTGGCTGAGTGCCATGATTGCCTTACCGCTAGTAGCGGCTGCGGCAATCCCATTTATCCCTGATAAAGATGGCAAAACCGTCCGCTGGTACACTTTAGGAGTTACGTTTGCTGATTTTGCTTTAATGATTGCTGCCTTCTGGCACAATTACGATTTTCAAAGTTCTGGATATCAGCTTGTTGAAAAGTACTCCTGGATTCCCCAACTTGGCTTAAATTGGTCACTTGCTGTTGATGGAATTTCGATGCCGCTAGTTTTGTTAACTGGCTTAATAAATACACTCGCAGTATTCGCGGCTTGGAAGATTACTAACAAGCCGCGATTATTTTATGCCATGATGCTGTTAATGTACAGCGCTCAAATCGGGGTGTTTACAGCGCAAGATATGTTGCTGTTCTTCTTGATGTGGGAAGTTGAACTCGTTCCTGTATATTTATTGATTTCTATTTGGGGTGGTGCAAAACGCCGCTACGCTGCTACTAAATTTATTATTTACACTGCTGCTGCTTCCATCTTCATTTTGATAGCTGGTTTAGCAATGGCATTCTCTGGTGATACCTTCACCTTCGACATGGTTGAACTTGGTTTGAAGGAATATCCAATCACTTTAGAGTTAGCGCTTTACACAGGTTTCTTAATTGCTTTCGGCGTAAAACTTTCTATCTTCCCTTTCCACACTTGGCTTCCTGATGCACATGGCGAGGCGCCTGCACCTGGTTCAATGGTTTTAGCTGGTGTGTTGTTAAAAATGGGTGGTTATGGTTTAATCCGCTTCAACATGGAAATGCTCCCCAATGCTCACGTTTACTTTGCTCCTATACTCGCAATTCTTGGTGTAGTGAACATTATCTACGGAGCTTGTTGCGCCTTTGCTCAAACAAACCTCAAACGTCGCTTGGCTTATTCCTCGGTTGCTCACATGGGCTTCGTGTTAATAGGTATCGCTTCTTATACTGAAGTTGGTATCAGTGGCGCCGTTCTTCAAATGGTATCGCACGGTTTGATAGCAGCAACATTATTCTTCTTATCTGGTGTAACTTACGAACGTACTCACACCTTGATGATGGACAAAATGGGTGGTATGGGCAAAGTAATGCCTCGTACATTCGCACTGTTCACTGTTGGTTCAATGGCATCACTTGCATTACCTGGTATGAGCGGTTTCGTCGGAGAGTTGATGGTATTCCTCGGTATCTCCACCAGCGATGTATATAGCTCAAGCTTCAAAATTGTAGTAGTCTTCTTAAGCGCAGTTGGCGTCATCCTAACTCCTATCTACTTACTCTCGATGTTACGTGAAGTATTCTACGGTAAGAAAAACGAAGAATTACACCTCGACGAATTTGTAGAAGACATCAAACCTCGCGAGTTGTTTATCACCGCTTGCTTAATACTCCCCATCATTGGTATCGGTTTATATCCTAAAATCGTCACCCAAGCTTACGATGTTAAGACAGTAGAAGTCGCTCAACACGCACGTGAAGCACTGCCTGTATTTGCCGGACAACAACCCGCTAGCATGTACAGCCAAGTATTTACGGCGCCTGTCATTGCTCAAAATGTTGCAGACTAGTTCAAAAGAGAGCGAAAGTGCAACTAAATAGTTTGACCACAGTGGTATGGCATAGCGGGGGTGATTTCCTAATCACCCCCTAAATTTTGTGTATAGTTAGTATTAGTTAAAACAAATAATTATTAATTAGTAACAAAATAAATCGATTGTTTAAAAAGTTAATTACTTACCCGTAAATAAGCAATAATACTTACTTAAAAATCCCCTCTATCTCTCTTCCCATACGGAGACTTGAGGGGATAAAAATATTACAAACTGACCGAAAAGATTTGTGTGTAAACTATAATGGCATCATGCACCCGACTTTTTCAACCCTGGTAATTTCCATTCTTGCAAAACTCTCGAAACAGTTTCGCGCGTTGCTTCGGCGCCGAAACCCCATGCGAGTAGCGAGAAATAGTCTATAACCCCTTTGGCGCCAAAAGTACCGTTTGCTAAATACAATTGTGTAAAACCTGCGTTACCAAGTAGAAAAATCGCAATAACATAGCTGGAGGAATAAAAAACAGCTAAACGATTACGCGAAAGTTTTTCTAGTTTATTTGTATTTGTATCGATTGTATCTGGGTAAACATCAGGAACTGGTTCAAGCAAATTAGGATGAGTTGGATTACTGATTGCTCTAGAAACATTTCCTAAAAATGTTTTTCCAGGTAATGTATTATCTTTTAAATTTTGGATATCTTCAATTATTTCTTCTGTTTTACTTCTGATGTCATCTTGCCATTTATGATATGAGTCTATATCTGTAGGAGAAAGGTTATATAAAAGTCTTTGCAGCGTCAATGCTTCTTGTTTCCAATATTTTTCTTTGTCTTTTGCCTCATATGGTACTTGGTTAGTTAATTCTCTAAACTCATCTAGTTGAGTTTCTGCTAATAGATAATTATTAAGCTGCACTTGCACTTCTTGTAGTGCTTTAGTGACTTGACCTGGACTATCTTGTGATGCTCTACCTTTATTTATACTGTCAAGCTGCCAAGTTAATTGTTCTAAGTAAGGAATTTGATTTTGAGGGTTTTCTTCTTCTACCCGTTTGCGTAACTTAGACTCATATTCTAATAAGCTCAACCAACCTTGTTTACTTTGATGCCATTTATCCCAAATATCTTGAGCTTTATTTGCAGCTTCTTGTGCAGCAGCAGAACGCTTGTTCTCTAACGCTGTTTCGACTGATGTTAAGTAAGACTCAACTTTTTTATAAAAAGAACTATCTTGTTTAAATTCTTCATCCGCGCGTAGTTTACTGCGAAGACGAGCAACTTGCACCACAACTTCATCACGTGCCATCCATTCGCTACGATACATCGAGATAATAATTCCTAAACCAACGCCGAGCAAAAGTACTAACAATGGCATTAGCCAGAAGTCTCTGAGTTTTAGACTTATAGGGATAACTAACTCGCTATCAGAAGTAATTACTAGTAAGTTGCCATTATATTCTCCACTCTCCACATTTTTCAAATCAAACTCAATCGGAGTTAATAACGGTTGGTTGGGTAAATTATTAATACTCGAACTAGCTAAGTTAACTTTGATGGCATTTGCAGGAAATACTTGTGTACCATTGGAGCTAGCTAAATCTAAGCTGAGTATCTTAACATCTTTAACGACTTGATTTGACCGCAAGAACAAATTTCGCCTTACTTTTGGGCAAAAAAATTGACCTAACCAGCATTTTTGCTCCGCTACTAATATATTTGGAGGTGTGGAGGTGATTTTTGGTTCTGCCTTTACTATAGATGGCGCCAGTAAGTTAGATGCTGAAACGACCATTAATACAGCAAGTTTTTTATAATAGTTCATTTGTATACTTGAAAATATGTGCTGTTAGGCACTTAGAACGCGAATGTACAACGTAATGATACTCAATTTTTCTCAAATTGCTAGTAGGCGCCATTAGCAACGGATGTAACGGATGCAATGGATATATTGTAGATAGTAGGTTGGGTGGAGGCTCTGCGTTTACGTAGTATGCCAAAGGCACAACCCAACATACAGTCCGCGCAGTAAATGCCAAATTGATTTGTACTATCATGGAATATAACAACTGTGGTAAAAAAGTTATTGTTATGACATTAGCTGTAGCCAAGTGGACATTAGACGAATACCACCGCATGATTGAAGCTGGTATTTTAGATAATCGCCGCGTGGAATTATTAAGGGGAGAAATTGTTGAGATGGCGCCAGAGGGAGAACCACATTCTTACTTTAGTAGTGAGGCTGAGGAATATCTGAAAAGTTTGTTAGCAGACAGGGCAAAAGTTCTTGTTGGAAAACCAATAACCCTTCCTAATGGCTCAGAACCGGAACCTGATATTGCTGTTATTCAACGTTTAGGGCGCCAGTATTTACAACATCATCCATATCCTGAGAATATTTTTTGGGTAATTGAATATTCAAATACCAGCTTAGAAAAAGATTTAGAGATAAAAACAGAAATTTATGCAGAAGCTGGTATTAATGAATACTGGGTTGTTAACCTTAGAACCAGAGAACTTATAGTTTTTCGCAATCCCCGAAACAAAAAATATACTTCTAAATCTACTTTGACTGCTGGAACTATTAATCCTTTAGCATTTCCGAATATCGCTGTATCTGTAGGCGCCATTATTAGCGCGTAGCGCGTAGGTTGGGTGGAGGCTTTGCGTAACCCAACATACATGATATATTCTGGTAAATTTTGGTGCGCTCCGGCTAGTAGATTGTAATAATTATTTTTATATTGTTTTAGTCCTTCACGCACCCTACACCAATTTGAGCGGCTAAGTTTAATAATTGCATGTCGTGCCATCTCTTTCCAACTAGTTGCAACCCTATAGGAAGTCCTTGTTGAGTTTTTCCTACTGGTAATACTATTACTGGATTACCTGTTAAGGTAAATATACTTGTGAATGTGGCACATGCATCTAGGTATGGAACTTTTTTCCCTTCAATTTCAAATCCTTTGCCAATGGGTTGATGGGGAAAAGCTGGTATTGCGGTGGTTGGAACTAACCACGCATCCCATTGTCCAAGAAAATTTTCTATTTGGGTGGTGAATTTATTACGTCTTGCCATTGCTATCGCATATTGTTTAAGATTCATACTCGTACCTCTTAAGGCGCCTTTAACAACATTCGCACCACTAAATAATCGTCGCAAGTCATCAAAAAAAGTTGGTAGTTTGGGAATTGGTCGAGAACTTAGCCATGCTCCTGTTAATTCTCCGTAAGTTTGAACGGCAGCAGTATAATCAAAATCTAATGGACTTGCTTTTTCTACTGTGCAACCTAATTCTTGGAGTGTATGTGCTAAGTTTTCTAACGTCGCGCGCGTTTCTGAGGTGACACTTATACCAAAGTTATCCGTCCAAGCAATACGATATGAGTTTAAAGAACGTTCTTCGTCATGTTCTTTGATTACAGGTGGAACTTGCCAAAAATTTTTATCAGTACCTTCTACAAGTGAAAGCCAAATTTTTAAATCTTCAACTGAGCGTGTCATTGCTCCAGGTGCGTACATATACTGTAACCCATTGTTGCCTTCTAACATCGCTGGCCATGCTCCTGCCATCGAAACACGCTGTTCGGTTGGTTTAATTCCAAACACTCCACAGAAATGTGCGGGTATTCTTCCTGAACCACCTAAACCACTACATACATCTAATGGTGAAAATCCTGCCGCAACTGCTGCTGCACTACCACCACTACTCCCACCTGCTGTATATTTTATGTCCCACGGGTTATTGGTGCGTCCAAAATCTGAGTTCGTTTGTGCGTCCGATGCGAATATAGGAAGATTTGTTTTGCCAATTAAGATTGCTCCGGCGCCTAGTATTCTAGAAATAACGGTAGCATCGTATTTGGGAATGTAATTTGCAAACCCTTTATAACCGCATGTCGTTCGCATTTGAACAGTTTCGTAACAATCTTTGGCAGTAAAAGGAACACCATGTAAAGTTCCCCATATTTCCCCTTTTGCCAAAGCTTCGTCTGCTTGTTTCGCACGTTGTCTTGCTCTTTCTTCGTCTAAAGTAATAAAGGCATTAATTTTTGGGTTATGTTCGGCAATATGCTTTAAATGAGCTTCCAAAACTTCGGTAGCAGACACTTCACGATTTTGAATAGCTTTTGCTAACTGATGGGCAGGTAAGAAAACAAGGTTACTCATCGGTTGATTATAATACTACATTCCATCAGTGTATTGAGTGTATCTTGTCTATGTCGCTTCAATTCTTCCGCAAAATGTCGCAATCTTCCGATTTGTTGTAAAACTAAGTAAAACTAAAGGGCGCCTCTATATAATTTAGGTGTGGTAGTTGTGTATTTACGAAAAACGCGCGCGAAGTGGCTAGGACTTTGAAAACCTACTTGCTGACAAACTTCTAAAATTGTTAATTCATGGTTATGTAGTAATTGCTTTGCTTTCTCTACACGGCATTTAGTTATATATTGATGAGGCGCAAACCCTATTGACTGTTTAAATAAGCTGGCAAAATAGTGTGGACTCATTTGAGCTATTACTGCAAGTTCAGCCAAGGACAAGTTTTGGTCAAGATGCTCATTAATATAAGCTATGACTTCGCGTAGTTTATAGTTGGGTAGTCCATCTGTATATTGTTTGATATTTGGTGTTTGTGTAGAGTAACGTTTAATCAAATGGACTGCCAGTGCTGTTGCCATTGACTCAGCATACAGACGACTATCAACCCCAGTCGTTTCTAATTCTTTTTTCAGTTCTAATCCAATTTGATAAATTAGTGGGTCAAATCCATAAACTTGTGGTTTAATTTCTAATTTGTCAATATCAACCGATTCATGAATAGTGCTTGCAAGTTTATCTGATTCTACTGTTAGTAAAATAAACTCAGCATTTCCATACGCTTGAGTTTTAATATCATAATAAGCAGGGATAATACCAATATTACCACTTACGAAGTTTTTATATATCTGTTTATTTACTTTAAATTCTTTTGCCTGATATCCAAGCCCTATACTAATGGTATTATGTGGAAAGTTATATTCAGGGGTATCATGTGCAGGCTGACGATGATATTCAAGGTAGATACCCTGCCATCCTATCGAGTGACTTGAAATAATTGGCGCCTTTGGAAGTATTTTTTTAATCGCATCGCATGATTCAAAGTCAATTTTAATGCTTGATTTGTTTTGCATCCCCGTTTTTTATGTTGTAGAATTATAACTGATACGAATATTATTTATTATAATAGGCAAAAGTAAAATGACACAAATTATTCAAGCAAAAGATATTGACTTACGATGGCTAATTGATAAATTTGGTCTTCAGTTTGTAGAAGATGAGAATTTTTTTAGAGAATGGCAAGACAATTTACCAGAAATCACTGATATTGAAAAACAATATTTAGATAAAATCAAAGCAGGTTTTGTGAATCTTCTTAATTACCCTCATTTGTTAGAAGATGTTGTACGAATGGCTGTACTTGACCCGCTTTTGTTCCTTGCAGAATTATATTTACAGCCGTTTTATGTTCGGTCAGAAGAATCTATAGATATTCTTACAGAAGATGAAGGTGTAATTATTAAAGGCAAAATTGATGTTTTAGTATTGAAAGACCAATTTTGGGTTATGGTTATTGAGTCTAAGAGAGCTTCTTATTCTATTGAAGCAGGATTAGCTCAAATTCTTGCTTATATGTTGGGTAATCCTAATTCAGAAAACCCTTGTTATGGAATGATTACTACAGGCGGAACTTTTGTGTTTATTAAGTTAGTAAAAGCACAAACTCCTCGGTATGCTCTTTCTGATATCTTTGAAGTACGCAATCGAGGTAATGCTTTATATGATGTCATGAAGATATTGAAGCATATTTGTAACGTTATATAGTCAAATAAGTTTCTGTGGGACTGATGGGTAAAACTTTTATTTTTTGATTTGTAAGGTCTAATTTTAATCCTAGTGCATCAAGTGGAATTCTACCTAAAAGCGCATTTTTGCCTTTAGGGAGTTTCAAACAATCAAAGGTTCCTTCTCTTCCACAAACAGAGATTCTTGCATCTTGGAATATTCTTGATTTATCAATACCTGTAGGAGTGGCAACATCTACTTATCTTAATATTTTTAAACCTAAAAAAGCTATGGTGTCTGCTGGCAAACATAATGTTGTGACGCTCTTTTCGACTAACATATTTTCTAGGTTTATAGAGCGTATTGCTTCTTTAGGTATGTATCCAGCTTCGGCAAAAAACTGGTCTACACGATTAATTACGGTTAGGTTGGTTAAAATTTTTTCTTCTTGATTTTCGTATTAAATTTGCATAATTGCTTCCTAAATACTATTGAATATATGTAAGTTTTGAGTTTGGATGTATCTTATTATTATATTTTTATGTATAATTAGTATAAATTTAATTTAAAAAATTATTGATTTAATTAGCCTTATTAATTGTTATGTCAATTTGTTGAAAATTATTGTAAAAAATCACAAATTCAATGATAATACATTTTATTTTTAATAGAATTTAGATTATTTTTAAAAGTTTTAAGTAATGGGACAGGCAGGGATGCCTGTTCCACAAGAAGCAAGCTTATAAATTACTAGTACGCCGATAACGAGCTTCTATTACAGAATAAATGCCGTAAGCTATTAAACCCAAAGACACTATACCCAAAACCCAAGCACCGAAGGGTTGCTGCGCCAAGACTGCTAAGGCGCCACCTAATCCTCTAGCTTGAGTACCGTCTGATTTAATTGCTGCTAGCGTCAAAAAGATACCAATAATGCTAAACACAATGCCACGAGCAGCTATTCCAAATCTACCCAGACGCACTGCCCAAGTTTGCTCTTTCCGACTCATTTGCTCAAGTTTGAAATAGCGGCGAAGTTTGCCTTTATATGCTTGATAAAGGTAAGAAATTCCAACGCCAATTACTACCAATCCTGCCAACGCTACTAACCATCTTCCAAAAGGTTGACTGAGAAAATATACCGTCCAATCTTCAACAGTATCGCTATTACTGCCACCTGTACCTATGATTAGTTTTACCGCTGTTATAGCCAAACCTATATAAGCAATTGCACTAAAAGCATAGCCCAAGCGCTTGGCTATTCGTTTAGCGTTCATTTCTTGAGTAGAATTTTCTGGGTCAAGAATAGTTTGTACTAGGCGCCATAATGCATATCCAATCAGACCAAGGGTGACAATACTTAAAAGAAATTTACCAAACGGTTGAGTGACAATCGTTTCTAAGGCGCCACTACTATCTGTAGTTTTGCCACCAGAACCAATTGCTGCTTGTGCTGCTAGTAAACCCACAGTAAAATAAACTAGCCCTTTTGCGGCATAGCCTAATCTTGCTAATCGTTCAACCCAAGGATGAGAAGCAACTTGTCTAGCTGGTTGCTTAATGCCTTCAGGAATTGGGTTACGTTGTGCCATACTTTTTACTTATTTTTGGTTGGTGCTAAATATTTAGATTTCATCAAGAAATTTATTCTATTATTAATGTTTGTACAAAGAAGGATTTTTTTCATCCTCCCTAGTAAATAAATCTCTAAGTATTGTCAGGAACTCTATCTGTATTTTGAGCTTAATATAATTTAATATAAAATTGTATTGTTTTGGGACGAAGCTTGCGATGCCTGTTCCACAAGAAATAAGAAATGTTGGTATTATAGTAATTCTTTGACGATGCTTTCCCAACGTTGTGTGACTATATTAACTACAGTCTCAAAATCTTCTTCTACGATTTGTAAGTGCTTTTTGCGAAGAAACCATTTCCATTTACTGCGGCTTTTACTATTGTGCCACCAGTCAGGCACCGCTAAAATTTCCCACACTTCTTGTAATGGTGTGTTGCGACTGCTAAAGGCAATTTTTATCGCTTCTGCTAGTTCTGGTTGCGATAAGTTTAAATATTTGGCATATAGCATTAAGTCATATAATGTTTTTGGATGCCAACGTTTTGCACCTAGTTCTACTAACCCGTGCAGTTTCCAACCTACCATTGTTTCCGCGCGCGCTGTTTGTATTGGTATTGCTTCACCTATTAATGCTGGATATTTTATATATGAAGCTGGTGGCGCCAGTGGATCACCAAATCCAATATCGATTTGAATGTTACGCTGGTACTGTCCGATATTAACATCGATGTTGATACGGGCGCCTGGTGATTCTGTTTCCATCCAAATACCTTCGGTGTGGAAAGTATTTAAATGGAATTTCACACCATCGTTACAATCGAAAGAAAGGATATCTTGAAATTTTGCTCTTGTCTGTTCAATATCAAATGGGTACAAACCTAGAAAATCAACATCTACTGCTGTTCTATATTCAGCAGGAACCCATAGTCGCGTTAACATTCCACCTCGCAACACTAACTCATCTATATATATAGAGTTAGATACTCGTCGCAATACACTTTCGAGTATATGGTATGTTAGTACTTCGTCTAAAGGACGATTTGTAGCTTCGGAAATTTTAACCAACTGCTCTACATTATTCATCATTCATTCCCCTTAGACGAAGTTCCAAACCAACCAGCATCAAGATTAATATTGCTGTCGAAGACGCTATACTCCTGTTGCGGTTGAGAAAGTTTTATTTTTTTTGTTCTTAATGCAGCAAGCAAAGTATTAAAGCTAACCTGTGCAGTATGTAAACCAACACTATACATTCGCATGGTGATAAATCTCTGCTGTTGCCCATGTTGCTGATATTTAAAAGCGTTCGCTGATAAATGCGCGTCGTGATAAAGGCATAATTGCGCTAACATCTCTATATTTGATGGCGCCAATGTTACTTTGATATGAAACTCAAAGTAATTCGTTGTAGGTAATACTTGCGCTTGTCTATCTGTAACTGGGACATCTTGGTTATTTACCATTGCTTCTATCTTGACACGCGCGACCGCAAAACCCGAAGACGCAAATTCACGCGCGAGCTTATATGCTTCTTGCTTGACGCTAATCAATGTACCGCGATGATATGATGCCGTCATCAATTGGTTTGCGACAACACCAGATGGTAACTCGATAAGTACGCTTTTTACTCCCAAAGTTTTACATAAACAGCAAAACTTATCCCGTGCTGCTTCTGATGTCGCATCAACGGTTACATGTACTTCAAACGTTCCTGTATATTTTGGTTGCTTTACCTAATAAAATGGTTGCTTTAATGCAAGATGGCGCCGTATCCATGTTTTGAATATCATATGCTTTTAGGGTTTTACTCGTTATACTACAATTGTAGTATAGCATTTCTGTCATTTGCAAGCGCTTAACAAGAAGCTCTATTTTTAGTACTACAATAAAACGGGCAGGGATTAGAGTTCCACAAGATATTTAATTCTGGAGTGTGTATGGGGAATGAAATCTATATTGTTGAACAATCGATATCAAATTATACGCGCGTTAGGAAAGGGTGGGTTTGGGGAAACGTTTCTAGCGGAGGATACTTATTTGCCTTCGCGTCGTATTTGTGTTGTTAAGCGACTTCAACCAGTTACGAATAATCCTAAAGCTTATGATGTTATACAACAACGATTTAATCGAGAAGCTGCTATTTTAGAACAGTTGGGTGAAGCAAATGAGCAAATACCCAAGCTGTATGCTTATTTTGCTGAGGAAGAATATTTTTATTTGGTTCAAGAATGGGTAGAGGGTTTAACTTTAAGTCAAAAGTTACAGCATCAGCAACAAGGTGTGTTGAGTGAAAATTTTGTTACTCAGTTGTTGGTGAGTTTATTACCAGTATTAGATTATATTCACAAGCACGGTATTATTCACCGAGATATTAAACCTAGTAATATTATCTGGCGCCAAAAAGATAGTAAACCTGTTTTAATTGATTTTGGTATTGCTAAGGAAGTAATGAATACTGCGTTGAATGATGAGGGTGAACCTCGTAGTATTGTTGTGGGAACTCAGGGTTTTATGCCACCTGAGCAAGCAGCAGGTCAACCTGTATATTCTAGTGATATTTATAGCTTAGGCATGACGGCAATTTTTCTACTTACTGGTAAACATGCTTATGATATACAGGAATGCCGCCAAGATATTGATATTAGTAATCATTTGGCAGCAGTTTTAACTAAAGCTACTAATTCGCATCCAGGTGAGCGTTATAATAATGCCAAAGCAATGTTGGCAGACTTGCAACCTCAAGATTTCTTGGCGCCATCACCTAATAAAATAATTGATATAGCTGATATTGAAACAACTCCGCTTTCTGGATATAGTTCAAAAAGCCCAGTAGAAGTAATTTCATACACGAGAGAAGAATACCGTCATCGACAAATATTACTCAATAAAGTCAAAAACTATTGGATAAAAGGCGTTTTAGAAACTTCTCTACATGGAGTAGTATTAATTGAACTGGGTTTAGAAAACCGCTTCGATGCGCTACACCGTCCTTGGGGTATGCTATGGGAAACTCCTGAACTTGCGAGGCAACCTTTACCAAGTAATACTAAAGTATTGAATTTATTTCAACAAATGGGCGCCGGGTGTTCGTTATTAATTTTAGGTGAACCTGGCGCCGGAAAAACAATTACACTTTTAGAATTAGCGCGCGATTTAATAGCGCAAGCTGACTATAATATTTTGCAGCCAATTCCAGTAGTATTTAACCTTTCGGCTTGGGCAAATGAAAGGATACCAATTGCTGAATGGTTAGTACAAGAACTTAATACTAAATATCAGGTTTCTAAAGAAATTGGTAGGGCTTGGGTTAAAAATCAACAGTTATTATTACTTTTAGATGGGTTAGACGAAGTTGGCGCCGAACTTCGAGATGCTTGTGTGACTGCGATTAATAAATTTAGCCAAGAATACGGTGAAACTCAAATTGTTGTTTGTAGTCGTATCAAAGATTATGAAGCGTTACCCCATCGCTTGCGCTTTCAAGGTGCAGTCTTTATACAACCACTAACTTTAGAACAAATACACCAATATTTACATAACGCTGGTTTACCTCTCCAAGCATTATATAAAACTCTGCGAGCTGATACAACAATGCAGGAATTAGCGAAGTCTCCCTTGATGCTAAGTATTATGACTTTGGCTTATCAAGATTTGTCGGTTACAGACTTACCACACATGAACTTGGAAGAACGGCGCCAGCATTTATTCGATAAGTATATTCAAAGAATGTTTTCTCGCAGAAGCATTAGTCATCAATATTCACAAAAACAAGCAACACACTGGCTAATTTGGCTAGCAAAAAAACTTAAAAAGCAATCACAGACAGTATTTTTTATTGAAAGAATGCAACCCAACTGGTTAGGGAAGTGGCAACCTCTTTATATAAGTGGTCTTGTACTGATTTTTCTACTTATCACTACACCTGTAGGAATGCTAATTTTACCTATCCAAAGAGTCATACTAGTACTCATATTCACAAAACTGTTTTTTTGGAAAATTTTTGGCTTTGGCAAAATTCATCCTGCTGAAAATCTCAATTGGTCTTGGAAAAACGTGAGAAAGCATTTAGCTGTAGGACTCATATTAGGGCCCATTTTTGGTGTAATGCTAAAACTAACTGCGGAGCTAATAGGTACACCATCTAACTTACACGGTTTAATTACGCAAATCTCTTTTGATAAATGGTTGCAAGGTGCAGTATTTGGATTAAGTTTAGGAACAATTTTTGTACTAACTCGTGGGCTAACAAGTCCCAGTATCCAAACATTAACCTACCCTAATCAAGGAATTTGGCAGTCAGCAAAAAATGCAATTATTTTTGGTTTAATAGGATTAGGATTACTGGGTTTTACTAGTATAGCATTACTGCAAGTACGAACTGTAATTTGGGGTGCCTTTGGATTATTGTTTGGAGTTGCCGCAGGTGGTGGTGAAGCTTGCATCAAACACTTTATATTACGCTGTATTTTATATTTTAACGGTCATATTCCTTGGAATTACGCGCGTTTTCTCGACTATGCGACAGAACGCATTTTTTTACGAAAAGTTGGTGGTGGGTACATTTTTGTGCATCGCTCACTTCTAGAACATTTTGCAATGGATGATGAACGGATATAAGCGATGAGTTATCTGTTTCAAACAAAATTTAGTTAATTTAGTTATTTAAAATCACCTATCCGTTATATCCGTTGTATCCGTTGCTAAATTTGTCTTCTGCCGCAAGTAGGACGACAAAGCTATTTCTTTCCCTTAAACTCAACGCTAGAGGTACTCGTGGCTAGAAAGTAAATGTTGTGGGCAATTCAAAACAATTCATTTAATAAATGCTCAAATTGGCTAGCTACACAAGAAGGTCAGTTATGAACAAATTACGCTTTCTAGTGCTAGAAGATAATCCCATCGATGTCAAACTTCTACAATTGGCGTTGAAAAAACTTAGTATTGAACACGATTTAGTACTAGTCGATACCTATGGTGCTTTTTTGGCAGCGCTTGAAAGTGATTGTTTTGACCTAATTCTTGCTGATTATTACTTAACTGATTTTAATGGACTTGATGCTTTAAAAGTAGCGCGCGCACGAATGCCAAATATACCGTTTATTCTAGTTTCTGGCTTAATTGGTGAAGAAGCAGCAATCGAAGCAATAAAACAAGGCGCCACTGACTATATATTTAAACAGCGTTTAGGAAGATTAGTACCTTCTATTAATAGAGCGTTACACGAAGCGCAAGAAAGACGCGAACTTGAGCATACACGAGCTATACGTGACCGTTTTTTTATGCTCTCCCTTGATTTGCTTTGTATTGCTGGACTTGATGGATATTTAAAACGTGTTAATCCTGCTTTTGTAAATGCACTAGGTTACACCGAAGCGGAATTACTCGCTCAACCTTTTATCGAATTTGTCCACCATGATGACCGTGCTATAACAATTACTGAATATCATAAGCTTATTACTGGGGCGCCTACACAAACTATTGAGAATCGTTATCGCTGTAAAGATGGTTCATATAAATGGTTATCTTGGGGTGGAAACCCAATAATTCATGAAGGATTAATTTATTCTTCTGGCAGAGATATAACCGAACGCAAAATTGCCGAGCAAGAACGTGAGCAAATATTGCAGCGAGAAAAAGCAGCACGTGAAGAAGCTGAAAGAGCAAATCGTGTTAAAGATGAATTTTTAGCTGTATTATCGCACGAACTCAGAACACCTCTAAATCCAATTCTTGGTTGGGTAAAACTTCTCAAGACTGGTAAATGTGATGCTACTCGTACTCAACAAGCGCTTGATGTAATCGAACGTAACGCTCAACTACAAACCCAATTAATCGAAGATTTACTTGATATTTCATGTATTTTACAAGGCAAGCTCACCCTTGAAACGGCGCCTGTGAGTTTCAACAATGTAATCACAGCAGCTATTGATACAGTGCGTTTAGCAGTCGATGCCAAATCAATAGACCTACAACTTGATTTACCTTCTACCATACAGGTAATGGGCGATGCTACAAGATTACAGCAAGTAGTATGGAATTTATTAACAAATGCCGTAAAATTTACACCGCAGAATGGACAGATAAAAATTGGGTTATCCACACTAAACAGCAATCAAGAAGTTTGTTTTACAGTTAGTGATACAGGAAAAGGAATCAATCCAAAATTTTTACCCTACGTGTTTGAATACTTTTATCAAGAAGACAGTTCAACAACACGCAAATTTGGAGGTTTAGGTTTAGGATTAGCAATTGCAAAGCAAATAGTCGAACTTCACGGTGGAACCATTAGTGCTTCGAGTTTAGGAGAAGGACACGGCGCCACATTTACAGTAAAATTACCATTATTAAAGCAACAAATCACCAAAGAAGCTTATTTTGACTCAGCATCCTACGTTACAGGCTCAATTTTATCAGATTTAAACATTCTCGTCGTCGATGATGAAATAGACTCACTCGAATACCTTGCCTTTACACTAGAACAAAACGGTGCCAGAGTCACATCCACATCCCAAGCATCGCAAGCACTACAACTGTTATCACAATCAAACTACGATTTACTAATAAGCGACATAGGAATGCCAGAAATGGACGGTTACGAACTAATACGTCAACTTCAAACATCCACACTCCAAAAACATACTCCACCAAAAGCAATTGCCCTAACTGCCTACGCAGGAGATGAAGACCAACATCAAGCAATAAAATCAGGTTTTCAAATGCATTTATCCAAACCCATAGAACCAGACACATTAATCAACGCCATAATCAAATTATACGATAATCAACGCCATAATCAAATGATACGATTACCGTAGGGGCGGGTTAACCTACAACTAAAATCAATTTTGGTTGTGTAACTATATTATAGCTGTACTATACAAAAAACAAAATATGTCTAAATTAATACACAAGGCTGTTGTTGGTGTCTTACTATTTGCGCTGAGTCATTTAAAAATATAAATATAACAACGTCACAGCTGGTAAATAAAATAACTAGTGATTTTAAGAGTATCTTTCTGTGAACTCTGTGTCTCTGTGGTAAAAAATAGGTATTTTAGGGGTGTTAGATTGTAGAGACGTTACATGTAACGTCTCTACAACGCGACAACGAAGACGACAACGAACGCAAAAATTAATAAGCGTCTTGGAGTTCGTAGAAATCAGGCGAGATGTAATCTTTACGTAAGGGGAAACCAACCCAATCTTCGGGCATGAGAATGCGCTTCAAATTAGGATGTCCTTCGTAAACGATACCGTACATATCGTAAGATTCGCGCTCTTGCCAGTCGGCAGTTCTCCAAATCCAATATACAGATGCTACTCTAGGATTTTCGCGCGGCAAGAAAACTTTTATACGCACTTCTTCGGGTTTGTCAACATTATCAGCCATTTTTCCCAAATGGTACATGCTGACTAACTCTTGTCCGGGACCCATATCAATGCCACATTGACATTGAAGATAGTTAAACCCATATGCATATAAAGCGGTTGCAGTTGGTAAAAGATAATCTGCTTCGATTTTAATTATCTCTACTCCAGCACTGTCAGGCGCCAATGACTCCGAATCAAAGCCATTTTCTGTTAACCATTGGGCAACCTTACCAGCTTGTACTAGGGCTTTCTCGGATGCTACTACTGGTTGTGATTCATCAGCCACGGCCGGTTGCCTCCTTCTGTGTTTGTGATGTTAGCAACGCTGGTGGTACCGCAATACCCATACCTTCGGTTAATTCCTTCGGTGGTGTATAACGTGCTTCTGACTGAATGTACTTGCCAGTGAGAATTTGTGGAACGGACTTCATGTTGTGAGTTGTGCTGTAGTAGCGGTGTGTTTGCTTGATTACCACACCACGTTCTTGCATTGAGTCGTTAGCAATCTTCTTACGTAGCTTAATAATCGCGTCGATAATAGCTTCTGGACGAGGAGGACACCCTGGTAAATATACGTCTACAGGAATTAATTTATCTACTCCACGTACTGCTGTAGTAGAGTCAACGCTGAACATTCCACCTGTAATTGTACAGGCGCCCATTGCAATTACGTACTTTGGTTCGGGCATTTGCTCGTACAAACGCACCAACTGAGGTGCCATCTTCATGTTGATGGTACCAGCAGTAATAATTAAATCAGCTTGACGTGGGCTTGAACGAGGAATAAGACCAAAACGGTCGAAGTCAAATCTCGAACCAATTAGAGCTGCAAATTCAATAAAGCAGCAAGCTGTTCCAAACAGCAGGGGCCATAAACTCGAAAGTCGTGCCCAGTTATATAAATCGTCAACGGTTGTTAAGATAACATTTTCCGACAGTTCAGAGGTTACTGTCGCACGCTGAATTGGGTTTAAGATACGCTCAGTTTGTTGAGCTGTTATCTCTTTTGCCGCATTAGCATCTAAGACCATTCCAAAGCTCCTTTACGCCATGCGTATACTAAAGCAATTACAAGAATCGCAATGAAAATAAGCGCTTCTATAAACGCTAACAACCCTAGACGGTGAAATGCTACCGCCCAAGGATACAAAAATACTGTCTCCACATCGAAGACCACGAAAACAAGCGCAAACATGTAGTAGCGGATGTTGAACTGAATCCAGGCGCCACCAATAGGTTCCAAACCACATTCGTAAGTTGTGCGTCGTTCGGGGTTGCGGCCACTGGGTCGCAAAAGCTTAGACGCACTGAGAGCTAGGGCTGGAACTAGGCTACAGACAAGCAGGAAGCCTAGAAGGTACTCGTAACCGCTAAGGACAAACACAATATATTTCTACCGTGAGAGAATGAAACGAACTTTGTTACCTTAATTTACATACATTATATCGTCTTAGCTTTTTTGAATCTGACAAAACATATAGTTGGGTAATTTGATTCGTTTTTGGTTGTGATAGAAAAACCTAACACTTGTGTCATAATTTGTAACGTATATTTAAGATTCGCCTGTAAAATACCAGGCATCTGGGGCTATGAGCGAACACGAAAATGAACCAGTACTTGACATAACGTCAGACGTTGATGAAAGTGCTGAAAGTGCTGAAACTGTTCAAACTACGGAGTTAGACCGCTACGAATGTCGTTCCTGCGGTTACGTTTACGAACCTCAAAAAGGAGACGATAAACGCGATATCCCTCCTGGAAGACCTTTTGATGAACTATCTTTAACTTGGCGTTGTCCTGTTTGCGGCGCCAAAAAAGCAGCTTTTATCAGTATTGGCCCTGCTTCGAGTGCGTCAGGTTTCAAAGAAAACCTCGGTTATGGCTTAGGTGTTAATACACTAACCCCAACGCAAAAGAACCTTCTGATTTTTGGTGGTCTAGCAGTTGCCTTTTTACTCTTTATGAGCCTGTATGGCTTGCAATAACACATGTAGAGACGTTACATGTAACGTCTCTACATGGTTTTAATTTGAACATTAACGAAATACGAAAAAATACTGATGCTTTTAATTGCTAGATTTTGGCGGCGAATATTGACGACGGCTGTAGTGATTTTGATTTGCGTTGGTTGTAGCAGCGTTCCTAACACAGCATACAATCCTTGGTCTGTAATATCTGTGCCCACGGATGCAAAACTACTCGATGTTGGTTTTACCTCAGATAAACAACATGGTTTTATAGTAGGTAGTAATTCCTCTGTTCTAGAAACTAAAGATGGTGGTAATACCTGGAAAGAAGTTCCCCTTCAACTCGATAGCGAAAATTACCGCTTGACATCTGTCAGCTTTTATGGCATAGAAGGCTGGATAGTTGGAGAGCCGGCTTTGATGCTACACACAACTGATGAAGGTCGCTCATGGTCGCAAATTCCCCTTAGCGAAAAATTACCTGGCGCCCCTGTAAGTGTTGTGGCATTAGGTGATAATAAAGCGGAAATGGCGACCAATGTAGGCGGCATCTATCAAACTTCAGATGGTGGTAAAAACTGGAAAGCTCAAGTTGCTGAAGCTGTTGGTTTTGTACGTAACATGAAGCGTTCGCCAGATGGCAAATACGTAGCAGTATCCGCGAAAGGTAACTTTTATTCAACTTGGGAACCTGGACTAAACGCATGGGTTCCTCACAACCGTAATAGTTCGCGTCGCGTTGAAAACATGGGCTTTACCTCAGATGGAAAGCTGTGGATGATAGCACGTGGTGGTCAACTTCAATTTTCTGACCCAGAAAAACCAGAAGAATGGCTCGAAACTCAATATCCAGAATTTTCTACCAGTTGGGGTTTACTCGACATGGCATATCGTACACCCGATGAAATTTGGGTTACTGGTGGTAGCGGTAACTTACTACGCAGTGCCGATGGTGGTAAAACCTGGGAAAAAGACCGTGATGTCGAACAAGTCCCCGCTAACTTATTCAAAGTCGTTTTCTTCTCACAAGACCAAGGGTTTGTACTAGGAGACCGTGGTGGTTACTTACTTAAGTATCAACCTGATATCGCATCCAACACCAAATTGGCGCCTGCTGCATAATAATGTAGAGACGCGATAAATCGCGTCTCTACGCGATGTAAATTTTTTTATGAGAAAAACGTTGCGACTTGTAACTCTTTCTAAACTTTGTAGGATAATAAACAAGTAGGATATGCGCTACATGATGTCGCGCGCTGCTAGTTTAACTCTACTTCGTCTCAAAATAGACGAGGTAATATCCGCTGCTAAATGTGAGAAACTCTTAGCAGAGGGTTTTAAATGTTTCAGATTCATGTAGGAGAGCCAATGTCAGGTACCACTGGAGAGCGTCCGTTTTCGGACATTATAACCAGCGTTCGTTACTGGGTAATTCACAGCATCACCATTCCAGCACTGTTTATTGCTGGTTGGCTATTTGTTAGCACCGGACTCGCGTATGATGTTTTTGGTACTCCGCGTCCAGATGAGTACTTTACTCAATCTCGACCTGAAGTACCAATCGTTAACAACCGTTTTGAAGCAAAACAACAAGTAGAAAAATATATTGGCAAGTAGTATCAAACTATGACTAGCGGTAATAACATAAACCAACCAATTCAGTATCCTATTTTTACGGTTCGCTGGCTGGCAGTTCACACTCTAGCTGTACCCACCGTTTTCTTTTTAGGTGCTATCGCATCAATGCAATTCATCCAACGATAGGATTCAACAATTAGAACTTAAGGATATAAGGATATTATGGATCGTTCACCAAATCCAAATAATCAACCCGTTGAGCTAAACCGAACTTCTTTATACCTCGGACTATTGCTCGTTTTCGTTCTGGGAATTCTATTCTCTAGTTACTTCTTTAACTAAGTAACTTTTGATTTTGTTTCCATCATTGGTGTATATAACTTTACCAGTGATGATAATGTTAATTATTCTATTTCGTGAAGGGAGGAGAAAGCTGTGTCTGGAGGTGGGAGAATACCACTGTGGATTGTCGCTACAGTCGCAGGGTTAGGAGTAATTACTGTTGTAGGCATTTTCTTTTACGGCGCCTACGCTGGTCTTGGTTCTTCGATGTAATCTAATAAGAACCGATTATATAAAAACAAAAACCACCTACTTGTTGAGAGTAGGTGGTTTCAATTTGAATTGGTATGTTGGGGTACGAAGTTCCTCGACACCAACCTACGTGTGCTACATGTAACTATTCCTTAATGTCCCTAGGCATATCCTGGTTTTCTGCGTATAGCATTATAAAAACTATAGTCAGAGCCGGAAAGATAAGACACGTTAACGGAACCAAGATAGCGGGTAAAAATGATGCTGACATAGTAAAGATTCCTGTTAAACTAAACTACGAATCACAATTGAGCTTACTCTAATTCCAAGCAGTTTTTTCCAAATTCTCAAGATTTTTAACATCTTGCTTAACCTAAATCCCTAATAGCTCATCAAACTGCAAAACTGGCAAGTCGGGTGGAACAACTGTACGTTGAACACTCGCTTTATCACTTTCCAACTGCGTTACTATGTCTAATGATACGGCTTCTATACGTATTTCTACGCAGCCAAATGGAATATTTAATTCGGTTATTACTTCCATTCCCGACTCAAACGAATTTGGTAGCAAGTCTGTTAATATGTGTGGACCTTCTAATAACCATCTGGTTTGACAGTCCTCTACCCACAATTTTATACCTGTGTTTGGGCGAATTTCTTTTAATAAAATTCTGACTCGAATCGTATTACCAGAAACTAGTTCTTTGGCTGGTACATTTATTTGAGGTACTGGTAATATTTCAATGTCTTCAAGATTGAATGGTAAAGAAGATAACATTTCTGCTACTGTTGCAGATGGCGCCAAAGTTTCGTCTAACTCTAATTGAGTATTATCAACACCTTCTTCTATATCATCAACTACTATTTCTTGCGCTATCCAAGTAGATGCTGTTTTGATTTCTTCTGTTTTTTCTGGAATGTGCTGTACAGACTCTATACCTGTATCTGCCTCACTATATATTATGCTTTGTGTATATAAGGTGCCTTCCAAACGCTCTTGTTCAATATTACTATTTTCATGCTCCTCCCTTTGATTTTCTGTACCGTTTTGTGTACTAATAAGATTGGGCACATTTTGAGGCGCCATCGAAGCAGGATAATTTTGATACTCTAAATTAATATTTTCAGATGTAGAGTAACCTTGACTTTGCATCCATTTTTTAATTAACGGAGATACATAAGGTCTATTTGCCATTTCAGCGTTATATGAAAAAGTCGATGTTCGTAATGGCTCCGAGTTTTGTTCTGTATAATTATGGTGTTGATTACTTACAGCGGCATTATCTGTAATAGCATGGTTCGTTGTTTCCGGAACATCAACATCTACCTCCATTGTGTCAGTCTTACTGCCTAGAGTCTCATGCTCAAGATTTTCTACCTCTATATTTTCTAGCTCTATATTTCCCAGTTCAAGATTTTCTAGCTCTATATTTTGTACTTCTACATTATCTTGTTCAAGACACTCTTCAACAAGGATGTTACTTGCTGCTTCGTCTTGAATGGGTATTTGTCTTTTTCTCAGAAACGGAAAAGTAGAACTAGCAATATTAGATGCTAATGCACCATAACTAGAGGAGTCAGATAATCTCCATGCTTCTACTTCCTCCCGTTTTGGTTTGTAATCATCGACACGTAGAGGTAAAGCGCGTTTGGGAGATGGTTGTGTAACTAACGGAGTAAATTGTCCTCTGGCTGTTTTTGCCAAATTGAAAAGTTCTAAATCTATTGATACTGCCTTTTCAGGTTCTGGAGTTAGCTGTGGTTGTGCCACATCTAGCATATCAGGTTCGCTAGGTTTCGCAGTTGCGACAGAGGCTAATAACTCGCTAACATCTGCTGTAACAATAAAAGATTGACTTGCTAGTAATATTGCATCTCCCACACTTGACAAGGCGCCATATAAATAAATATCCGCCAAAATTAACTTAGATTCGCAACTGGCAGGAATTTCTACAGAAAACTCAAAACCAAATGGTAATAGTCTTTCTCCTATTGATTTTTGTTGCTGTACTAAAACTTCTAAGCCAAGAGGAGAACGTAACTCAACACGCAACTCTCCGGCGCCAACACTTTCAAAATCAGAGGTATCATCTTTATGTGATGAATCATCATCTCGTAACTTGACTCGTCCACGTATAGTTAATGAGCGTCCCCATTGCGTTACATAGCTTTGTTCATCAAGATGCAAAACCAATGGTAACGGTTGTTCTAACTGCGAAGACTCAGAATTTTCTTCCTCCAATAAAGAATTGCTATTTGGAAGTGCTAGCTCAATTAAGTTTTGCAATATTTGTTCTGCTGTATCACCTCTCACCCATACCGGGTTAACAGGTTGGTCTACAATTGCTTCTATTTCGCTGTTACGAACTGACAAAGCAAGACTGTTAATACTTAAGCCAACAGGCTCATCAACAATTACATCTATATTATCTATCTCATCCGTATTATCTATCTCATCCGTATTATCTATCTTATCCGTGTCATCCGTGTAATCCGTATAATCCGTGTTCGTATTTTCTACATCTACTCTTGAAAAACTAGGGGGAGCAGGAGGAATAGGAAGGTTAGAAACAACGTAACCCTCTGTATTATTATTACCAGGAGTAATTTCAGTTGTGGCAATGAGCGGCAAAACTTGTAAACGAAGATTATGCTGCCATGAATTACCGAACATATCAGACATTAAATCGCCTGAACAGCGAACTTCCCATACTCCAGGGGTAAAGTCGGTAAAAGGCATTACCGCTGCTAAACCTTCTGAGTTTGTACGACGTAATCGCTTATGAATTCGGCGCCTGGGTGGTATTTCGGAGGCAGACTGATGAACAACTCTAACTTCTACATCAGTATTTGCACTATCGGAACTCGCGACTATCCGATATCGACCTTCAACGATTTCTGCATAAGCAGATTCTAAGGGCTGCCAAGCGCGCTCGCCCTGCTTTTGTATAAGAAATTGCCACTGTTCCATCGTTTGTGATGTTAAAACCTAAAGCCAAAAGTAATAATTGCATTTCCTTGCTTGTCAGTTTACCTCAGCAATTACTAATTGCATCACATATTCTGTTGTTTTTATTGAAACATCATGTTTTTACCCAAACAACGCAATATTTAGGTATGGTAGGTTACATTTTTAGCTAAAAACAAAAAAAACGGGCAGAGACAAACTCAACCCAACTTGACGTGATATCATCTCACCTATTTGAATTTGCTCTCTTACTACAATTTAAGATGCGTAACGATTTTGATAGTAAGCCAAAATTTGCTCGACTAGTTTGCTGTTCTCAACTGGTAAGTCAGGTGCCTTACGAAGTTGTAAACATTCAACTTGGCTTTGGTTGTAGTCAAATTGCTGCGAAGATTGAGTAATTATTTCAACTTCTATACCTTCAACTTGGCGTAGATGAGCCGCTATTTCGCGATACACCGCTAAAGGTAGTCCAGCAAATTCAACTTTTTCACACGTTACGTTGTGGATGTGCATTTTTACGAAGCTCCGTTTGGAACAGTGTTTAGTGCTGGAGGTGCGCTGTCAACAGATGCTGTTGTTGTTGGCGCCGCTGCTCCTTCTCCTACCATTCTCGCAACTTCGATGCCAAATTGTTCAAAAATTACTACTGGCTCTGAGCCTTCGTTCATTTCAATTCGTTTTACCAGTAGTCCACTAGAAAGTCTATCACCAGCTTGAACATAACGACTGGTTGGCTCATTCGGTACTTTGATAATGGCTTGAGGCTCGCTACCCACAAGCACTACACCTGTAACAGCAACTGCTCGCGCTAGTTCTGGTTGTGGTGTCGGTGGAAGTACTGATACCAGTGAAGGATTTGGAACTACCTGTGGCATTACTCTGGGTAAAACTGGCGTAAAACCACGACCACGAGTCATTGGGGGTGGCAGTTTCGCAATGACTCTACGATTCATTGGAAGTATACGGGGCTGAGTTCTTGCTGAAATTACCGAACTTCTACGTCTTATATTACTTTCAGTCACACTCGAAACTCTTGCCGGCAAAGTCGGTAACACTGGTACCACTCTTCTAAAGGTTGGCGCCGATGTTGTTGGCATAATTGGAATTGAAGGAGCAACAATTTGTGCAAATGGGTCAGGACGACCCCTAGCTATATCTACTGCTCTTTGAGTTGAGTTTGTCGGTTGAATTAAATTTGGTGTTGCCGCAGTCGCTACTGTAGTTACCTGTGGTTTACCAGGTACAACTGGGTTACTGAACGGTTGAGCCAATTGTGTTGATGCTGGAACTGGAGTTGCGGCAGGAGTAGCAGCAGTTGTAGGAGTAGGAGCAGCTGCTTGTTCCCCTCCCTCTGATGAACACCCTGCGATTGTAAGAATTGCAATAGCTGCAACTGCAATTTTTGAATATCTGCCCATTAGTGTCAAAAGCCATTGGAAACAAATTTAATCGAAATCAACTCGAAACCGGGTTTCTACGCAAAATCTTCGTTGTTATTACAAGATATGAATAAGAAACCCGGTTTCTTTCTAAAGTGAAATCTCATTCCGTTATAACCTAACTTTGAATAATTCAGTAGTCCTAAATGTCACAAAAATATAAGTGATAATACCCATTTTTCTTGAAGAGCAAGGCGGGTTTACCTAGTATTTACTTAGCTCATACTCATTTAACTATTAGGTAAACTTCCACCGCCTCTACTCTACACCCATTAAGGTTTTCAGCGAATCTAGTCCTTTTTTGACTCGACGAGAAACCGTAACAACACTAATTCCCATGCGTTCTGCAACTTCTTTCTGCGTCAAATCGTGTAAAAACACAAATTCTAGAACTTCACGAGTGCGCTGTTCTAATTGAAGCAGTGCTTGTTGTAAACGGATTTGGTCTTCTTGCGCGAGTTGAAAACTGCGGTAGTTGCTATCGGGTACCAATTCGCCCAAGCTCGCGGCGCCTTCTTCACCGTCTTGTACTGGTACATCTAAACTTAAAGGCGCCCGATTCGCCCAAGCAAGTTTAATTTCTTGCCATTCTTCAGTTGAAATATCGAGTGCTGCTGCCACTTCAGCATCCGTTGGTTGACGATTATACTTCTCACGTAATGAACGCGACACTCCTAGTGCTTGCTGCTGAATAGCTAGCCAGCGACGGGGAATTCTAACCGTAACACCTTTGTCACGTAAATAGTGCTGAATTTCACCGCGAATATAAGGAATTGCAAATGAGCTAAAAGCATGACCTTTAGATATTTCAAACCTTTCAATCGCACGAATTAACCCTAAACAACCTACTTGGAGCAAATCCTCGTAGCTTTCTTGGCACTGATTAATCCAGTAGTGAGCTTCTCTTCTGACTAGTCCAAAGTTCAATTTTACCAGTTGATTACGAATGTCAGCACTTTTGTCTTGCTGATAGGAGCGCAACAATTGCCAGACTTCTTGCTTGAGTTCGTTGGAGTTTGTTGTAACTAAGGTAGGCATTGGCACCGCGTTCATTATTTGGTTTATCAAACAACATCAAGCTTGGTGTTGCACTCTGTTATGGCAAAATTGCTACTATTGGCAATCTAGCTATATTTGAGTCAACAACCGGCTTGAATATTTTTGGTTAATTTTTTTAGTAGACTTCGACAGCTATAGATTGAAGAAGTACATAGCGCCAAGATATAAAATTTGTTACTGAAACAGGAACCGAGATAGTACTTAATTTGCGCTATGGATGCCCGAGAAAAGCATCTGTATGTAAACCGATAATAATCAATAAATGTTTCTAATATTAAAAATTTTTTATCAAGAGAAATACTGAGTTTGTGAGAATTTGTTGATACCAACTTTAAGTTGAATTCACACAAATATATTATTTCTTCACAAAATAATTGAGTGTTTATGCCCTGTGTCCCCAAAACAACAGGCGCCTGACATAAAGCACAGGCGCCTGAAATAAAATCACAGGCAAGTATGCCTGTGCCACAATACCATGAATTATTTAAGCTTTTGACTCAATGCGACCGTAGAATATGCCGCGAATCTTAACTTCTTTAGGGTCGCCAGAACCTAAATCGGTGTCAGAAGGCTGTATGCTCTCAAAGGTACCAGCAATTTCACCGCTATTGCTATTGATTTTTGCAACAGATAAAGAAACGTTCCCTTCGAGAACTTGCGCGCGTTTAACGTTTTCACGAGTTAGTTCTTCAGCGTCTGAGCGTGCAGGTAATGCAACGGCGTTATCATAACCACTAGCAACACCACGACCTTTAGGGTCAAGGAAAGTGGCGCCACGGTAAGAAGGAACGCGGAAAGAACCTTCAAAGTCGGTGGAGGTGTTAATACTGGTCAAATTAGGCTGGGTTGTAGCAACTAATCCTTTTACTGTGAAAAGGAACGGAATGAGTTCGCCACCAGGTAATTTAACTGTGGTTGCTTGGAAATCAAAGCCGTCTTTTTCTATAAAGGTCAAACTACCATCAGGATTCACGTTTACGTCACCCTGAATTTGGTCAAGTGATGAAGTTTTACGAGTCACTACTTTACCTGTAATAAATTCAGCTTGTTGACGTTTATTAGTTGGTTCTTCTTTTACAAAGTAATTAGTTGGTTCCAAGCACAGTTCTTTGAGGACGTAAGACTGACTCTTATCAATGGGAATAGAACCACGACTGGTTTCGCTTAATTGGGGGCATTTATTCGCTAAACCAGTGCCTCGAATCTGTTCGTAGGTTAGAGTACCTGTACTAGCGTCGGCAGGACCATCACTACAAGCAGTTATAAATCCTAAGCATAATGCTAAGAATGTAACTATTAAACCGCGATACCTCATTGTCAACCTCAATGTCGAAAAATTAATAAACGTCTTGCAACATGGCGCCAGTTTCTCACCAGCGCTTTGCTACACGGCTAAAGAGAAAATATTAAATTCTCATTTGTTAAGGATTTTACAAAATTATGGCTGCACTTGGAAGTGTTTCATTGATTCGCTAATGTTTAATCGTAGAGAATCCTTACTCACTGGCGCCTTAAAGCCTGTTTACAATTCTTCATACTCGTTCAAATAAATCGGGCGCCATAGTAGAAACCGGGTTTCTTTGTTAAATCTTGTAATAAAAATAACGATTTTGCGTAGAAACCGGGTTTCTTTATGACGAATTTTTCTGTGGCAAGAAGCTAGAACTCGGCTAAAGTGGATAACCATATGAGTACTAGTAATAATTTTGAGTCAGTAATGTTATCTTACAAACTTCAAGCTATTAATGTAGCGGTACACGATGCTGTAACGGTTTGTCAAGGGGATACTATCCAACTTTTGGCGTTACTACGTCAATTAGAATCTTTACACCGTGAAATCCGCGAGGGCCCTTTTCAAGCGAATTTACCAGAAAATCGTCAAGCGCTTTACGCTCTATTACGGGAAATCGAATCTGAGGGAGGTTGGCCCTATATCGAACGCATGAAGTTACAAGCTTTTCTCAAGTTCTTAGAACAGGAGGAAGAAAACAAATAATGCCATTTTAGGTTTTAGATTTTGGATTTTAGATTTTAAATTCAATCCAAAATCCAAAATCCGCAATCTAAAATCTACTTGACCCCTTCACAAAGATTACGGTCGCGTGTATCAACGTTACGGTTGTACTTGAGATAATCTCCTACCCAGTTACATCCACGTTTTAATAAATCGTTTAAATCTAAATTCCACAAAATAATCGTTTTGTCTTCGCTTGCAGATGCGAGTGTTTGACCGTCTGGACTCCATGCAACGCTTAGTACTGGTGCATTATGTCCATTAAAGGTCTTGATGAGTTTGCCTTCACGACTCCATAGTTTTACTGTGCTATCCCAACCTGCTGCTGCTAAAACTTCTCCGTTGGGACTAAAGGTTACTGAGTTAACGCTATCGCTATAACCTCTAAGCAAGGTTTTGAGTAATTTACCATTCCAATCCCATAATTTGACTGTGTTATCCCAACCAGCAGATGCGATTATTTTATCGGTAGGACTAAAGCTTGTGCCTAAAACCCAGCCATCGTGTGAGGTAAGGGTTTTTAATAATGTACCGTCTCGGCGCCAAAGTTTGACGGTTTTATCATCACTAGCTGAGGCAAGAATTTTTCCATCTGGACTCCAAGCGACATTATTTACCCAACCATTATGTCCAGATATAGTTTTGACGTTTTTACCGTCACGGTTCCACAGTTTAATGGTTTTATCTTGACTCGCTGATGCTATCAATTCTCCATCAGGACTCCAAGCTACGCTTCTAACTTTATCAAGATGTCCCGTTAAAGTTTTAACTAATGACCCATCTAAATTCCAAATTTTAGCGGTTTTATCATGACTTCCAGTCACAACGAACTTTCCAACTGGGTCAAAACTGACGCTTTGAACTAAGTCTGAATGTCCAACTAAGGTTTTGTCGAGGCTTGTACTAGAAATACCATCCTTTTTATTATATTTCCATAGCTTAACGGTGTTATCTCGACTTGCCGATGCTAACATTTCACCGTTCCGACTCCAAACAACGCTTGTAACTCCACCTTCATGGTTCTTTAGAATTGGTAATGAAGTTGATGCTAAATTCCACAACTTTATACTTTTGTCCCAACTGGCAGATGCGAGTGTTTTTCCGTCTGGGCTAAAAGCAATACTGGAAACAGCATCGTTGTGACCTTTAAATGTTTCGACTAACCGACCGTCAAGACTCCACATGTTAATTGCATTATCATCTCCAGCAGATGCTAAATACTTACTGTTTGGACTAAAGCTCAGATTCCAAACTGTGGCAGTGTGATTACGCAGTGTCTTTTCTAACCGATAATCAAATGGACGCGGTGCATTATTACTTACTTTACGCCAAAGCTGCACGGCGCCTGTACGATTTCCTAATGCTAAGTACTGATTATCTGGACTAAAAGCTACGGATGTTACACCTATAGAATTTTTTGGCAGTGTTGTTACTAAACTTCCATCTCTGTTCCAAATTTTGACTGTTTTGTCTTGACTCGCAGAAGCTATTAATTGACCATTTGGGCTAAATGTTACCCAGTTAATTTCTGCTGTGTGTCCACGTAAAATTCTTACTAACTCACCATCAGAACGCCAAATTTTGATTGTACTATCTGCGCTACCTGTCGCTATTAACTGACCGTCAGGACTAAAGTTAACGCTGTAAATACCTTGCGAATGTCCATCTAATGATTTATATGGTTGTGTTTCAAATTCGCCGTTTTCTTTCACGCGCCATAGTTTTACAGTATTGTCTAAGCTAGCAGATGCAAGTATTTTTCCATTAGGACTAAAAGCAATACTAGTAACAGCAAACTCATGTCCATCAAGAGTTTGAACTAGCGTACCATCTGGGCGCCAAATTTTGACCATCCGGTCAGTACTACCCGAAGCAATTAATTTACCATCTGGACTATAAGTAACACCCCAAAGAACATCTGTATGTCCTTCCAAACGGTTAATTTCTTTAACTCCATACACTGCTTGCTGTAGTGCTGTGACTACACGCGAAGAAGTATCACCTTGAACTCCATTCGATTGTTTAAGTTTTCGCCAAGCTCGTAAACTCTCAATCAAAGCATCAAACTCCTTAGAAGAAGCAAATAAAGCTTCGCTCGCAGCAGTAATTGCGCTTATTCGTAAGTTATCTTCGCTACGTTCTGCACGCACGCGATTTACAACAGCCGCGCGCTTCTGTAGGTCTGCTTGCCACCACAAACCACCAATCGAGGCAGTACAACACAGCAGTGCCACACCAGCCGCTCTAGCTTCGCGTAAGCGTCTTTGAAGTACTAAAGTCAGTTGCTCTTGACTGAGTTTTTGAGCAACTTCAGCACGAGTCTTTTCAAATCTAACCTTTTCAAGTTCAGCAACAATGCCGTAGTTATTTTTTTGACGAATAGGTTCAACTAAATAATCATGAACAACCTGGTAGCGGTCGCCAGATTCTTCACGCATTCGCAGTACTAAACCACTGCCAACTAAAATATCGAGTATTAATTCCCAATCAGAATCTAAATTAAATAACGTCTCAGCACTTTTGGTTAACGCAACTGCAAGCTCAATTTTAGTTCTGAGTGGTCGCGTACCTTTTTCATCAGTTAGTTCAAATAATAATTTCCAAGTTAGCTGCTCGTTTTCTCGACCACAGTCTTTAATAACCTCAGTCAACCAACGTTCTACTAGCTTAGATGAACCACCAGATTCTTTATACTCTTCGAGCGTTTTGATTTTTTCGGCTTGAAGTTGGGCGCCGACTATTTGCAATTCAATCGGGTGAACTTGCTCAACTTCTGTCGCTAAATCTTGAACTAACTGATTAATCAAATCATTACTTAGTTCATAGTGTGAGCGAGAAGTCAAAATATCAATAACGCCAATAGCATCCTGAACTGAAAAATTTCCTAAATAATAACGAATATCTTTATCTAGTATATTTTTATTAATTACCCCTAAATCGTATGTGTTACGGTTGTTTTCGTTACACAGACGCTCAAACTCTAATAAATAATGTAAATAATCTTCACGGAGCGAAAAAATAATCTTGACAAAAGGAACATTTAAACACTGACTAACAAATTTATAAAAATGAATTCTTTGACTTTGCTCACGAACAGCAAAAAAGAATTCTTCTAATTGGTCAAAAATTAAAACAACTGTATAATTACGTTCTGCTAATTCCCGTAGTTTGCCCAGTAAAATTGACGTAGAAAATTTGATTGATACCGATAAATCTGTTTGTGCTAATGCTTGATTAATATTTCGACCTAATACTGTAATCCAATCGCTATATACCGATAAAACAATTGGTATGGCAATGCGGTCGCCAATTACCTTTTCTGTTAAAGTTGGGACTAACCCAGCACGCAACAGCGAACTTTTACCAACACCGCTTGGCCCATGAACAATAGTTAACTTACAGTCTGCACGTCCTAAACGTCCAATTAAATTATTAATATCTTTTTCCCTTCCGGATGCAGCAATTTCTTGTGCCACTTCTTCGGGTATGTAAGAAATTCTTGATTGGCTAGTTGAACTACACGCTACCACACTCCCTGTTGAACCATTCACTTTGTAACGTTGTGGTTGCAGCGTTGTAGCGCCAATAAATGCTCGAAATCCGTACTGATGTTCTACTTGTATTTTTTCTTGCTTCAGGTTGAAAGCTTCACCATAGTTATGACGCTCAAAAAAGTAGAGTGAACGTAATTCTTCAACTATCTCTAAATATAACGATGGCTCATACTGTACCTCGCAAACAACCTTCGCCCACTCCAAATTATTTATTGCCTCTTCCCACTCTCCTAAATGACGTTGTGCGCGTCCTAGCAATAAAAGATACCAACTTTCTTGAGCGCGTGAGACATTCACAGAAACTTCTGCAATAGTCCGGGCTGTATTCGCTAATTCATATGCTTGTAGCCAATTTGACCTTGAAGCTGCAACAACTGCTAAAAACCCATATGCTTGGGCTTCAGAAGCTTTATCGGGGTAGGTGGCATATAGCTCTAATGCTTGAGAAGCATAAGCGTGTAACTCATCCCATGCTTCGATATGCTTTAGCATTTGTAAGAGCGGAGGTATAAATTGAGCTACTTTATCTTGGCGCCCTATCGACTCAAATGTTGAAAGTGATTTTTTAAACCAGACAATTCCTTCAAGCCAGTAGCTACGATTCAATGCCGGACGTAAATCTGCCATTCGTCCATAGCATAAGCCAAGGTGGAATAAAACTATAGCCTTATAAAGAGACTGTGAAAATGTGAAAGTGTGGTTTTCATCTTCCCAAAGAGTCAAAGAGTGCTGGTAATGAGACAGCGCTTCTTCAACTTGGTCATTAATATAAGCGTTATATCCTGAAACAAATTCTAAACAGCGGTTCAGTTCTGGCTCAAGTTGAATATTGTATATGCGGAGTAAGTCTTCGCGTGCAGTTTCGATTTCTTTTGAACTATCTAGGGATGAAACTTTATCAAGGCTGTGACTTTCATCCGTACTATTAAGAATATGATTAAATAAGTATTCAGTATTTTTACGGATTAAAGCTATTAAATCCTCCTTTGTCATCTCAAATTTAATCGTGGTTGCTGCCCAGCTTTTAAAGTCTGGTGCAAGTCGCGACAATTGAGTAGCTACTTCGTCTTTAAGCCATAACACCAAAGGAAAAGGAAACGTATCAGCATAAATATCGCGCGCTTGGTTTAACCCAGTAAGTAAATCATCAATTTTGACAACCGATTCAAGTCCAAACACCATAAAGGCTTCGGGTAAAGCATCACCAGCAACAGCAGGAATATCTAAATATAAATCTGAAATTATTGTGTTATGTAAATTTGCGGTTGTCGAGGGAGAAAGCTCTAGCTCACGTAAGTAAATGTCTTTAGTTAGTGTGCGTAGGTTTTCTAAAACTGATGTACGTAATTGTCCGTAGTTGCATCGGACTAATATTAGGGCAAATTGACCTTTAGAAAGCGCAACCGCTCGAATTAGACGTTGTAATGAACGATGATTCGCATTGGCGATTGCAGCCGTGAACTGCCACTCTGTCATAAAACTAAAACCGGGCTAAAAAGAACTATGTTCACCAAAACGCCGAAACTAGATTTTGGCATTGTAAGCGTTGGAATGGATACTGTGTAATTACGGAGTCTTTAGAAGGCTTTTTCTTCCGAACGCATTAAATACGGTAAAAATACTTAGGAATAGTTATGAGTGAGTCGTGCTGAGTTAAGAGTCCATACTCAGCACGACTCACTTTTAACTCAGCACTTCTAACTCACTTCTAATTTGTCTTTGCCATGCTTGTACTTTTTCGGTTTCAGCTAGTGCGGGACTAATACCAAACCAACGTCCTGTGGCATCGCGGTATTCAAAAACAAACATGCTTCGCAATAGTCTTTGATACTCAGATTCACCTTTAAGACTTTGCTGATTAACTACTTCGTAGAGTAATTCCCATTCTTCTTCGTTTATCGCTAGCAGTAAATCGTCGCGATAATCTTTGATTACAGACTCTAAACAATCAGGTGAGAATGGGGGGTCTTGACGTTGTAAACAGCTATAAAGCAATCCTAAAAGATTACGAATATGACCTCCACTCACACGGCACAACCTATCCAAAGTTTCAGGCGCCTCAAATAATTCTGTAACTAAGTTCTCACGAGCGTTCCAGGCAATTTCGGGGAATGCTCGCGCTAACACAAGCTGACGTAATAAAGACATTCCTGGCTCGTAATCACTGCCTGAACGCTGTCTTACTAGCACCATTGGTAGTACTTTCGGCGCCACCCCACCACCCAAACGGTTTTTCAGGGTTTCGTATTCGTTTGAGAAAATCAGCGCTAATGGAATTGTGTACACAACATGACATTTCAGGCGCCGCAGTTGTTCACCTCGGTCGATAAATAAGTATTCGGGTTGCGAACGTCCCGATGGCATTGGTCGCATGTCAACTCGGTCTAAGTTATCGACAATTACAACCAATCCATTTTGACCTCGCATTTTAAGTTGCTCGTTAGCTCGGTCTAATAATTCGTCGTTGATTGCTTGCAATATGCTATTTGTACGAGGTTCAAGATATTGCCGCAATTGAGAGCGCATCTGTGGACTATCTTTTGTTTTGGCGCTAATCTTTGCAATTCCGATTGAAAATTCTGCTTCTGTGGAAATTTCTAGAGGAGTTTGCAAGAATTCACCGATTTCTTTGAACAGGTTGCTGAAGTATCCTGGTTTCGTTTTGATCCCAACTGCTTCTATACTGGCGCCTACCTGACGGGCAATACTTAGCAAAATATCGCTGACATCGATATCCGCCATGTCTAAGTCTTGGCTTGATTCAAAATAAACTACATGAAAACCTGACATTTCCAGTTCAGTTTTCAAGCGTTGTAACTCTGTTGATTTTCCGCAGCCTATATGACCCGTAAATAGCTGACATGTTGGGTCATCCGGAGAAATACGGACTATTGTACGTTGTAATTCCTCTACTATTTTACAACCACGTACATCAGAAAAGTCTATGTAGTACCGTCTGTCAGTGACATCACCCATAACCAGTGTTTTGCTGGGGTTACAGGCTTTAAAGAAACGCGATAAGTTTATTGTTGTTCTCATGTAGATGCAATGAATGAGTATTTATATTTACAATACTTTTACGTACATATGCTACACGTAAGTGTTTTAACCTACAATTTTACGGAGGCAGTGGCGCCGTTTGTAGCAGAGCTATAATGTAAAATTCTTAGCCGCAATGAGGTTATCCCGGATAAAAAACAAGTGAATAATCATTTTTACACTCGCCACCTCGGTTTTGACAATGTGTAAATCCAAAAATATTACTGACAGTGAGCGTGACTATACTTATAACACTTTGTCAACCATCCAGGAGTATATATTTAAGCGTCATATATTGCAATATTTTAATTAAGGCACCTTAATTAATTATTCTTTCAAGAATATTTTTATGCATGAAGCGTGTTATTCTGTCAATACCTTGGATGTAGCCTATTTTCAGTATGATGGTTTACACCCCACGGTCAAAAAGCTACACTTGGTGCAAAATTAACGCTGCACACTTTAGGAAGGTACGAGCAAGCGTATAAGGGTGGATATACCAGATAGTATGGGCATTCATTAAGAGTTTTGATGTGCCCATTTCAACAGTTAAAGTTAAGCTCGCGTGCTAAAATCACGCGAAATAATCGTGGCTTCCAATTGCCGATATGAATAGATTCGCTCATGTGTGGAAGGGGTTTGAATGGCTGATACAGCATCAGTGTCTCGCACAGATTTAGAAGGTAGACGAAAAAAACTAAGGAAGCAGCGACGCAAAAAGATTATTCAAACTGTCTGGCAAAGCTTTGCTCTTGTTTCTCTTACAGGTGGTTTGTTATGGACAACTGTTCAACCAACCTGGTTAGTTAAAACTGAACAAGACGTTGAAGTTTCTGGCAACCAATTACTTTCTGCTGACAAAATTCAGTCGCTGTTGCCTTTGTCTTATCCGCAATCAGTATGGAAAATTGAGCCATCACATATTGCCCAATCGCTACAAAAGCAACCATTGATTGCACACGCTTCGGTGACTCGTCGTTTATTTCCACCAGGGTTAATCGTCGAAGTAATTGAACGAGTCCCTGTTGCTATCGCGCAAAAAACTCAAACAAGAGACGACAAAACTCCATTGTTGTTACTTGATGCAACGGGTGTACTAATTAACGTTGATACAAAAGATTTGAAAACACTTAAAGCTGGATTGCCCAATCTTAAAGTAATTGGTTCTCCCGACCAATACCGCGAGTTTTGGGAAATGCTTTACGAAGCGGTAAGCCAAAGTTCCGTCGAAATCACCAAAATTGATTGTCAAGATTTGACCAACGTGATTTTAACAACTGAAATTGGGCGTGTACATCTAGGCGCCTTGGGACCTCAACTAACCGAGCAAATCAAAGTTCTCGCACAAATGCGACACCTGCCTACAAAAGTCAATATAAATAAAATACAGTATATAGACCTTACAAATCCTGATTTACCAACTATGCAACTCCAAAATAGTACAAAAGAATTGATTGAACCTCGTGCCAAACGCTAAAATTTGGAATCAAGAATTGTTAAATTCAAATGTTTTACTCTGGTTGTAGCAAACAGGACTTTTTATGAGTGAATATACTTGGCACAATTATTTTACTAATGGAGTTGAAAACAGGTATTGTTGTTTTAACGCCCTGCAAGGAGAGCCTATATAAACCTGTACAAGAAACAAGTTACTATTACCCTGTTGTTTTATTTAACAACTGGTTCACACGCACTATAGATGTCAGACAGTTTGATGATAGTGTCTTTTATGAAGGTACGCCTTGTGCTATCACATTGTTACAGCATCAACAGGCTTGTGTTAAGTTTTGTATCGTTTTGTCAAAAGTATATGGGAGGCGCCAACGTGATATTTTACAGATAAAGGCTGATGTGTGGAATCAATAATTTATTGTATTCCTAGCTGCCACTCAGGCTACCTTAGCTTAAAATATAGTATATTTGTATTTATGAAGATTTTTAGTAAAAAGCTTATACATAAGCATATTAACGTAATATATGAAACTTAGTTATACATATACATACGTGAAATTTTGGAATCAGCAGTGCATTATTTGTTGCTCCTTAACGATGTAGTAGGGAAGCCAGATAGCGATTTAAATATCATATTGAATGAATTTATTACGCTTGGTTTAGGCTTGAAAACATAATAAAGGGGTTTAAAATAATTGCGCCCAGTCTGGGTGTATTGCATAAAAATCTTTTAAATGTACGCGAATACAGATTTTTTGTAATGGAGTGAAAAAAGAACAGATGCAGATGTAAAATTAATAACAACTCAAAAATTACTTATTCAAGATGCACAGGTCAGTAACAACGCCAAAATTATACGGAGCAGTAAAGGTAACATAGCAGTGAAGTAATTATCGTCACTGTTGAAGTTATACATAAGACTCATTAGGTAAATACTAGGTATACTTCTTTAAAATTAGTTGTGCTTCGGAGTGGGAGAAGTTAAGAGTAAAGCCCAGAAAATGCTAGTTTAATGCCAGCAGGTATGGGTATATCCGACATTTATGTTGGAATTCTGACTTGAATCCAATCATCAGAGCTTCTGTTGTAAAGGAACTTATAACAAGAAAGAACAATGCTTATCCATGATGCTTGGCTCACACTATAGTTGACTCATAGGTACACAACACCAACCGAATAGCCGTTTATCTACATGTACGCAAATCCAATGACATTTGACAATAGCCAAGGGCTTACTTATAAAAACTCTCAATCTCCAGGACAGCCATCCTTGACTCTTACGGGGAACTCCAATAACCCTTTTAGCCATTCGGGGTTAACTTTTGGGTCGTCGGACAACAAAAAAACCCCAGCAGAAGATAGTCGTATTGGCGATATCGTTCCTGGGCGCGTTGCCAACATCAAAGTGATTGGAGTTGGTGGTGGTGGTAGTAATGCTGTTAACCGCATGATTGCTTCGGATGTTTCGGGAGTAGAATTTTGGTCTATTAACACCGATGCTCAAGCTTTAACACTCGCATCTGCTCCTAGTCGTTTGCAAATTGGGCAGAAATTAACACGTGGTTTAGGGGCGGGTGGAAACCCAGCAATTGGTCAGAAAGCTGCTGAAGAGTCGCGCGATGAAATTGCCACTGCTTTAGAAGGTGCCGACCTTGTTTTTATTACGGCTGGTATGGGAGGCGGAACGGGTACTGGTGCTGCTCCAATTGTGGCAGAGGTTGCAAAAGAAATGGGCGCCTTGACAGTAGGTGTTGTCACACGTCCGTTTATATTTGAAGGGCGCCGTCGTATTAGTCAAGCCGAACAAGGAATTGAAGGGCTAAAAAGTCGCGTTGATACCCTGATTATTATTCCCAATAACAAATTATTGGAAGTGATCCCCGAACAAACTCCAATGCAAGAAGCATTTCGTTATGCCGACGACGTACTACGGCAAGGGGTGCAAGGAATTTCAGATATCATTACAATTCCCGGCTTAATTAACGTAGACTTTGCCGATGTGCGTGCAGTAATGGCAGATGCAGGCTCGGCGTTAATGGGGATTGGTATTGGTTCAGGTAAATCACGCGCTCGCGAAGCTGCGATTGCTGCAATTTCTTCGCCACTTTTGGAATGTTCGATTGAAGGGGCGAGAGGTGTTGTGTTTAACATTACGGGTGGTAGTGACTTAACACTACACGAAGTCAATGCTGCCGCCGAAACAATTTACGAAGTCGTAGACCCGAACGCGAATATTATTTTTGGCGCCGTAATTGACGACCGACTTCAAGGCGAAGTGCGATTGACTGTAATTGCAACTGGCTTTACTGGCGAAGTTCAGCAGACACCTGCACAATCTGCCAGCGTAAACCCAAGAGGGGGGATACCAACACAACAAAGGCGCCCAATGCCAATGCAGCAACCACCTTTTACTCCACCTGCACAACAGCAACAACAACAGCAACCACCTGAACCTAAAGAAAAACCTGGATTAGATATTCCAGACTTTTTACGCAAGCGCAATAAGAATTAATCATCTTTCCACTACGAATGATAATTAATGTTACTTAATTTCAAAACACTTAAAGTGACTCTGTTCCCCATACAATTCGTTGAATGAACCTTTTAAGCTAATTATTTCAAACCAGCTAAAAAGTTCTTATTTATACATTACCGGGCTGTGTAACAGTGCCGGATATTGTCGTCATTGCTAAAAAGCTATCTACCGTTAAGAGTTAAGAGTATCCAACCATTTGATTACCTGTTGACCGAGACGAATACCCTCGAATCGGTCAATTTCGCGTATACCAGTTGGGCTGGTAACATTAACTTCAGTGAGATAGCCACCAATAACATCAATACCAACAAAAATTAAACCATCCTGACGTAATTTTGCAGCTAGTTGCTGGCAAATATCAAGTTCACGTGGTGTTATTTCAGTTTTTGCAACAGTACCACCAGCAGCCATATTATTGCGAAATTCTCCGGCCGTCGAAAGACGATTCAAGGCACCTATCGGTTCGCCATTGAGTAATATAATTCGCTTATCTCCTTGCTTTGCTTCTGGTAAATACGTTTGCACCATTACAGGAACACGACCTTGGAGGGTACTAAGTTCAACAATCGAGTTGAAATTACGGTCTCCTGCTTGTAAAAATAAAATACCTTCTCCTGCTTTGTTGCCCAAAGGTTTTAGTATAGCGGCGCCTTTAGATTCAACAAATTGGCGAATTCGGACTTTATCAGCGCTAACAATAGTTTCGGGTATTGCCTCAGTAAACTGTAAAGCGTACATTTTTTCGTTTGCTGCTCGTATGCCGTTAGGGCTATTAACCACTAAAGTTTTACGAGGGTCAATATAGTCAAGAATATACGTTGCATATAAATACGGAACATCCACAGGTGGGTCAGTCCGCATAAATACAGCATCCATTGTTTCCAGGCAAACATTAAGACGTTCAGTAAGTTTATACCAAGGAGAAACAGCAACCCAGCGTTCTTCTACTAGCTCAATAGGTGTAATCTCCACCCGTTCAATAATGCCCCAAGCTTTGCTATCAACAACACTTAGTTGACTCGCTTGAGTTATCCAAACTTCATGTCCTAACACGCAAGCAGCTTCCATCAAAGCCACGCTAGTATCGTGACAAGGGTCAAGCAAGTTGATAGGGTCAATAATAAAAGCTAATTTCACTTTTTTGTACGGCGGCGCCGGAAATATCTAAAGATGACACACCTATAGATTATCCACCTAAAAGTACCCTGTTGAGTTATGAGTTATGACTCGCTTCGGTGCGTGACGCTACGCTCATCACTTGCTTCGTTTAAAAATTGTGGTAGCGTCACGCACCCTACCTTTCAACTTCTAATAACTCATCTAACTTTCCTTTCGCATCGAGTGCGTGAATATCATCACAACCACCAACGTGAAGGTCATCAATAAAAATTTGTGGTAGAGAGCGTCTACCATTTGCACGTTGGGCCATTTTACCTCGTGCTACCTCATCCCCATCAATAGCGTACTCAACAAAATCAACCCCTTTGTCTCTCAACAAAGCTTTCGCACGAATGCAGAACGGACAACTTCTCCACGTATAAATTTCAACTTTAGCAGTCATGGCGCCTTTACTTCTGTAATACTTCTTCATTTTAAAGGCTGTTGCTTGTATCCGCTCTATCTCGCTTAGTAGTTTTTATGTATTATGCGAAAAGAAACCGGGTTTCCTAAGAAGAAACCCGGTTTCTAGAATTTTAAGAAAGCTGCTTTAAAATTTTTGTTGTCTTTTTATTCAATTTTATCAAACCACCTACAGCCATGAACGCAAGGGCTGCATTTACACCAGGTTCAGGTACTTTTCTTTTAGGTTCCTTTGGTTTGGGTACGATATAAGCTTCAGCTAAATTTGTACCGTATTGGAAGCGAACGTTACCAATCTTGGTGATATCAAAGCTAGAAGTTAAGCCAGAGAAAAGGAAAGTAGCGGAATCTTTTACAAATGTTCCAGTTTTGACGGGATTATTAGCATTGCTAGAATAACCGCTAATAACACCGTAATTAAATTGTTGTCCTCCACCACCTTGAAAAATACCTAAGCCAGCAGTGCCCAAACCATATTTTTGCGATACTGCTGTACCTCCACTAGTCATATCACCACCTAATCCGGTAGCACTAGTAATAGACTCGTATTTCCATTCATTAATAGCTTTGAGATCAACATTTGTACCTATGGTGCCAGAAGCATTAAATGTGGTTGGCGCCGTAGCGGACAAAAAGGATAAGTTAAGGGGAGAGCCAGCGTAATCCCAAAAAACAGATGTCAAAACATCAGATGGGTCTTTAATACCGTTTAAAGCTGTATTAGATAGCGTAACCGCTAGTGTGCCATTACTGAGGTAATCGAAAACAACTGATGCTGATAAAGCGCTATTAGTGCCGTTGTAAGTATTGATTCCTGTTGCAGAGAAACTTGTAGAACCTTTACTGGTTGGTGCAGTTGCAGTAGTAGAACCAGTCGAACCAGTTGTAGAAGTGGAACCAGTTGAACCAGTTGTAGAAGTGGAACCAGTCGAACCAGTTGTAGAAGTGGAACCAGTCGAACCAGTTGTAGTGCTGGAATTACCTTTACCGTTGCCGTTACCAGTCGAACTAGTTGTAGTAGTGGAATTATTTTTATCGTTACCGTTAGCAGCAAAAGCTGATGTGGTAATTGCTAAAGAAGAAATACTAACAAAAGATGCAATAGAGACATTAAAAAGTAACTTTGAAAATTTGGCTGACATTTTTATTTTCCTATTAAATTTGTTTTGAAATAAGCTTTATTGGTTAATGCACCAGAAGCTTAAAAGCTCGTCTATTTACTTGATATTACCAATGTAAATCATTGATTTTTAAAGCGCTATAGTTTGTCTAAATCTTTATTAAAAACTTAGAATGTTACTTAATTAATAATTATTTTCATATTGCTAATAGTTATTTATGTAATTACCGTTTATGTAAAATTACAATACTCATGATAATTAACATAAATTTAAGTTAAAAAATACCTATTATAAATATAAAATTCTTGTGTATACCGTAAAAATACGTAAAAAAAATACGAGTCAGTTTTAGTTGTTTACTCTGACTCGTATTTTAAAGTTATGCTTAACTAACGGACTTCCAAGTAATAAAATATGCAAAATTTTCTTGTGGGGTGGGCATCCTTGCCCGCCCTTGGAATAGAACCGCAAGAGGGTCGCGATAATTTAATGCGAAGAAGCTGCGAAGTGAATAAGTTGTCCTAAACGCTGACGGAGAGTTTCTAAACCCAAACGATGGGTGGCAGAAATAAACACAGCCATTGGAAACTCTTCGCGCGCTATTTCAAGCGTATCGCTACTAACTTCATCTATTTTGTTAAACACAACCATTGCTGGGCCAGGTGTAACAGGCATTACAGCCAAAATATCCCGTACTGCACGAATGTGACTTAACCACGCAGGATGCGATAAATCAACCAAATGTATTAAAGCATCGGCTTCGGTCACTTCTTCTAAAGTGGCGCGAAAGGCATCCATTAATGCTTCTGGCAGTTCGTGGATAAATCCTACCGTATCTGTAACTAGAATTTCTTGCGGTAGAGAATCTAAGGCATCGGGAACTACCAAACGGCGAGTGGTTGGGTCGAGCGTTGCAAACAATTGGTCAGCCGTATATACTTCGGCGTTGGTCAACGTATTTAGCAGTGTCGATTTTCCTGCGTTCGTATATCCAACTAAAGCCACAGAGGGAACTTCTTGGTGTTGGCGCCGTTGACGCAGCCGTTCACGATGTGCTTGTAATTGGTTGACTTCTTGTTGCAAACGAGAAATACGGCGGCTAATAGCACGGCGTTCGGTTTCTAATTTAGTTTCACCAGGACCTCGTGTACCAATACCACCCCCCAGTCGAGACATTGCTTGACCTCGACCTGTGAGGCGAGGCAACATGTACTCTAACTGTGCCAACTCAACTTGTAATTTACCAGCACGTGACTGAGCGCGCTGTGCAAAAATATCTAATATGACTTCGGTGCGGTCAACGACGCGAACACCAATTTGAGCTTCTAAGTTGCGAACCTGCGACGGTGTAAGGTCACGGTCGAAAACAACTAAATTTGCTCCTAAAGTTTGTGCTGTTAAGGCAATTTCTTGAACTTTACCTTCCCCGACGACAGTTTGGGGATGGGTACGGCTGCGTTTTTGCCACATAGTTTGCAAAACTTCACCGCCTGCGGTATCAACCAACCGCCCTAATTCTTCGACAATATCTTTAAATTGCTGCGCGTTAACGTTATCGGTCATGACACCAACAATTACAACGCGGTCATTGTCGCTATCAACATCAGTGGCAACATACTCTCGTCGAAATTCTTCTTCGAGTCCTTCTACCAATTCCAGAAAATCTTGATTTGATAGAACATCTAAACTCATTGCTGGCGAGACATTCCAACTTGGGGCTGGAAGTTTGTCTTTCTCACCGTCGGAGGCGCCACTGTTAATTAAAACGCGGGTGTAAGAGGCTGTTAAATGTGCCAAATAAGCTTCTTTAACATATCCAGTTGCACCACCACCACGTTTGGTAAATCCAGTTCCAGTAATATTGAGTACAACCAGGGCATCAAGACGTTGCATAGCCATTGCAGTTAAAGCCGCTTCCGATGGTGGTTCTGGCTTTAAGTGGGTAGCTATACAACGGATACCGCTAAGTCGTTCTGCACCATAACGTGGCAACTCTAAAGGCGGAATCTGCGTTTGACGCGGAGTGCCCACCCCAACCCGGATAACTTGTCCGCGACGGTTGACGTAGGCACATACAGGGAAATTGATCTCAGTACTAATTGCTGCCAGACGCTGGGAAAATTCGGGCGTTGTAACGGTATCGCCCGGTAAGCGCTGGTGGTACAGCCGCTGTAGTTGTTTGAGCTGGCTGCTTTTTAAACCTTGGAGATTACCAAAGATAGTCTCGATAGGCGTTTTATACCAGTGAACTGGTCCTCGAATGCTTCCATGTCTATTTTACAACATCGATTTTGTTGTCAAACTCCTACTTTTGGTAGATGCATCTTCACAATTAATTTACAAAATTGCCAATCTATGTATAAATAGATGCTTTAAGATTAAGCCAAATTACTATAAACTCTTATTTGAGGTCAAGATGCGATTCTTATTTGGACTACCTTTACTTGTAAGTCTATCATTGGTAATGGCGCCAGTAATTACCATTGCGGCAGTAGTCGAATTGGTAGAAGAAGCACAAAGTGCCCAAAATGATTCAAATTACGACGAAGCAGAAAAGTTATGGCGCCGAGTTATTAAACTACAACCCTCAGACGCTTTAGCATACGCGCGCTTAGGTAGTGTACTATTCTCTCAAAATAGAATTGATGAAGGAATTGCCGCATACCAACAAGCTATCAAAATCAAGCCAAGTGCCAAAATTTACAATAGCTACGGTGATAACTTACGCTTAGAAGACAAGCTAACAGAAGCAATGATAGCCTATGAAGAAGCTTTAAAACTAGATTCTAAAAGCGAAGTAGCACGTAGTGGTTTAGGTACAATATATCTTAGACAAGAAAAGTATACAGAAGCAATAGCTGAATTTCGTCAGTTAGTTGCCCTAAAACCAGATTGGAATAACTATGAATCATTAGGTGATGCTTTAACAGAAGCCGGAAAGCATGATGAAGCTAGAACAGCTTATCGACAAGCTATTAAATTAGAGCCAACATACTATTCGCTATATAATAAAGTTGCCGAATCTTTTCAGAAGCAAGAAAAAATCAATGATGCAATCGACGCTTATCGTCAAGCAATTAATGTTGATTCGACTAATTTTTATGCATACACTGGTCTCGCTGAATTAATAAAGTTTCCAAAATCGATTACAGTTTTAACGCAATACGCAAAACAAGAACCTAAAAATGAAGTACCACTCCAAGCTTTAGGTTATATTTATAAGCAAAATCAAAATTTAAACGAATCAGCATCCGCATACCGTCAAGCAATAAAAGTAAAACCATCAGCAGAAAACTATTCGAGCTTAGGTGAAGTACTAGTAGAGCAAAATAAACTAGAAGAAGCAGTTGCAGCGTATCGTCAAACTATTAAACTTGAACCGCAAGATTACCGATACGGCGCCTTAGCAGAAGTTCTAATTAAGCAAAATAACTTGAACGAAGCACTAACATCCTGTCAAACAGTAATAGACCTTTATAAAGATAAAGATACATCTTATATAAACTACTACACTTGTTCCGTAGCAGGTTTTGGCATTTATCAAAAGCAAGGATTGAAAAGCGTTATGACAACCTTTCAGCAGCTTACAAAAAAAATTCCTCCCAAAAACATGGCAGAAATATATGTCAACCTAGGTTATCGTATCCAAGGTACTGATAATTTTATCAAAGAAGACGCAATAGCCATTTTTGAAGAAGCATTAAAATTCAACCCCAGAAACAAAGAAGCCCAAGAAAACCTTCAAGAACTTCAACAAACTCAACAAACCAGCTTTGTTCAATAACACTCTTGTGGAATGAGCATCTAAGAGTGGAATGGGCATCCTTGCCTGTTCTGATGGTGCCCCACCCCACAAGAGGAGTTTAGAGATTAATTGCTACTTGGCGCCACATTTGTTTGTGGTTCAGTAGAGGTAGCAGGTTTATTAGTATCGGGGAAAGAGTTTTCAGGAGTAGTAGTATTACTGCTACTGCCACTATTAGTTGTCTCGCTAGTACTTGTACTATTCGAGCTTGGCTTCGGCGCCTGTTTTGGTGTTGAAGAACTAGGTTTTGTCGTACTTTGCTGAGGTGGAACAGTTATATTAATGTTGGGTGTAGTATTAGTTTGTGCTGGCGCCTGTTGAGGAACAATAACTGGAACTGGAACTTCCTTAATGACTGGAACTTCCTTAGTTACTGGAACTGGAACTTCTCTGGTTCGCTCAATAATTTGAGTTTGAACTTTAGCTGGTTGAGTTACTGTTGGAACTGGAGTAGGAGTAGTTGCAGGAACTACAGGCACAGCAACTGGTGTAACGGTTTCCGAAGTCGTATTATTTTGGTTGAAATACCAAAAGGCGCCACCAATTAATCCTACCAACGCAAGTAAAAACCCTAATATTAATCCACGAGAAGTACTATCTTCGTCCTGTCGTGCTAGTCTTTCCTCTTGATAACCACGCTCTGTTGCTTGTCCGTGAACATACCCACTTTGGTAGTTTGAAGGTGTACTGTTATTAACTGTCTCACTCGTTCGCTTAATGTGAGTGTTTCCGTTACTATCTGTGTAACTTTCCTGATGCTCGCGGTAGCTTTTGTTATCGTTTGGGTTATTCATAAATTTTGGTATTATTGGCTAAGAGCATTAATCCGAAGTGAATCTGTGCTGCAATTAAATATCAACTACGCAGCTAATTGACGTGTTATTTAAAACTCGTATGATTGTTTCTTCAGAATAACCCCTACGTTCCTCTAAACGTTTCTGTCTAAAGAAATGACATAATCATCTACCATTAGGCTGATAAAGCGCCTTGTATAATAAAATTGTAAAAATTAGATATATTTTCTATAAATCAGTAATAATTTTCATTTTGTATAGTAGAGACGTTACATGTAATGCCTCTACATGCAGTGGTATGTTTAATATTGAAATACAATAGAATTTACAAACAGTCGTGATTCGGTAAAAGCTGTATGACTGTCATCACAAAGAAGCGATTTACAATCGACGAGTATCACAAGCTAATTGAACTTGGCTTTTTAAAGGAGCAAGACCGTATTGAATTAATTCGAGGGGAACTAATTGAAATGACAGCGAAGGGGACACCTCACACGTTTGCCACTACACGACTTTGTAGACAACTCGACCGTTTACTTGGTGACAGAGTAGTAGTGCGGTGTCAAGAACCAATAATTTTACCTTCAGATAGCGAACCGGAACCAGATGTAGTTATCGCGCACGGGAATGAGATTGATTATCTTGCTAACCATCCTTTTCCCAAAGATATTTTACTTATCGTTGAAGTTTCCGACTCGACTTTAAATTACGACCAAACAACAAAGCTATCGCTGTATGCAGAAGATGGTATCGCTAATTATTGGATTGTTAATTTAAACGCGCGTCAGCTAGAGTGCTATAGTTTGCCATACCAAGATGCTCAAGGTAAGTATAATTATCTCAATAAACAAATTTATTTACCAAATCAATCAGTTACAATTCCTCAATTTCAAGATGCTATATTAGATTTAAGCAAAATTTTCCCTTAACAATTAGATTAAACTTGGCTACTTCAATTAATATATTAAGAAAGTTTACTCGAAAATCGTGGGAAATTTATGTATAGTACCTATGATGATGTATTTGATGCAGCATTGTCCTTGCCTCCTGGGTTGAGAGCAATGCTCGCGCTCACACCTATTCAAAAGCCTTGATGCCCATAACCAAGCTGAAGTTGATTCCACTTGGGCAGAAGAAGCCGAAGCAAGGCTTCAAGATATTCAACAAGGTAAAGTAGTACCCATTTCTGGAGAGGAAGTATTTAGAGAGCTACGTGCTACAAATTTTCGACATCTTTAAGAAAAATAAGGATAGCTCATATCTTGCACTACTTGATAGTCGGATGCTATGACTTCCTCAAATCTCTCTAAAATACGTAATGCATTATCCCGATTATTCCAAGCTTCGTAAAAGTCAGGCTTTATTTCAATAGCTTTATCGTAAGAAGCGATAGCTTCCTCGAATCTTCTTAACTGCTTCAGTGCTATACCTCGACTGTTCCAAGCTTGATAGTAGTCAGGTTTTATATTAATAGCTTTATCATAAGATTTTATCGCTTTCTCAAATTTTTTCAAATTACGTAGCGCCTTGCCCAAGCTGTACCACGCTTGATAGTAATCCTATGAAACCCAGATGATTTACTACAAGTATTTTTTAACACACGCAGAGTATAACAAGGATAGGTGGAAGAATGACCCTTACTTTTGACCAAAGTGTTTATCACAGTTTATTAACAGAAGTTACTCCTGTTGCTATAGAAACAGAGGTAGAGTACCAACGCTTACTGAAAATAGCAGAACAGCTTACATTTAAAAAGAATCGTACAAAAGAGGAATTAGCTTTACATAAGTTGCTGGTAGTCTTAATCGAAGCTTATGAAACAGAGAATTGTCCGATGAAAGAATCTACACCACATCAAGTTCTTCTACATATTATGGAAGCTAGTGGAACTTCGCAAACTGATTTAGTCGGTCTTATTGGTTCAAGTGAGGTTGTGTCTCAGGTCGATGGTTTTACCTGTAGGTGTCAAACCATTAATATTAGTGGCGCCTGCTAAGTCAATTTGGTAAATTAGTTTCTTAGCGTTGACATCACTGTTATCATCGCGTTCAACAACGGCAAATTTTCCGTTACCCAAAGAAACCGCATCGCCAATTTTATCTGCTGTGGTAACGTTATCTAATAAATATAGATATTCACCTGTTACCTTTTTACTAACGATATCAAATTCGAGAATTCTCAGATTATTTGAACTGCGAGAAACTGTATCATTACCATCATCAGGGTTATCGATAGCACTTTGGATAAATGCATAAAGCTTGTTACCATCCAAAGCAACCGCTTCAAACCCTCTGTTATTCCGTCTTTGTGCGTAGACGGCTGGTAAACTTGGTGTTCCGTAGAATGTGCCGTCATTTTTACTAGCATCTGTAGCATCACCAGCAGGAATAAAACGGTCAATCAATCTACCGTTTCTATCGAAGTTGTATATTGCTGGACGGTATTCATCGACCATCCAATAATCACCGTTTTCAGCTACAACTATACCTTCTAAGTCGGCGCCTAATGGGTCATTTTTGAGAACGTTACCATTTAAATCAATACCAACTTCATCAGTATATGCTGTTCCTCTGGCGCCTGCTTGGATATTTGGAAGTCCAGTTAATGGTGTAACACCGTCTTGACGTAGAAGTTGGGTGCGGTTGGTAATGGAAATTTCACCAGTGTTTTGGTTAACTTCAAAGTTAATTAATTCTGGAGTGAAGTTTGGCAAAAAGAATGGTCGGAGGTTGCCTTGGTTTTCTCCGTTGGGTCCTCTGTCTGTATGAGTGACAAATTTAAGATTGCCATTTGCGGCAGTTCCTTGGAAAGATAACCCAGAGAAACCACCTAAAAAGATATCTCGACCTGTGATAGTTGTTCCTAACTTCGGTAAGTTAGTAAATTGGTAGCTGCTTAGTTTAGGTTGCGGTGTTAGATTAAAGCTTGCAACTGATGGGTCGTGGTCGCTTTGTTGGTCGGCAAATTCTGAGTTGATATGGACAATATCATAACCATTCAGCTTGTTAAACAAACCGTTACTTACCAAGATGTGGTCGAGAACTTGTGCATTTCCTTGGAAGTTATAGGTGTAACGTTCGTTTGCTGGTAAAGTGTCAATCAAATTCCTTAATACAGGGTTGCCAGCTCCACCTGGTGTTCCCTTCAATATATTGAGAGGTTCGGAAAATTCAAAGTCGTTTAAATCTCCCAAAACGATAATATTCGCGTTGGCATTTACCGCTAAAATGTTATCTACGAAGTTATTGACAATTTGCGCTTGCTGGCGCCTTTGTGCTTCAGTAGTTAATACTGGAGGTTGGTTGGGTCCATATAAAGGTTGGTCTCCACCTTTCGAGTTGAAGTGGTTGCCAATGACGAATACTGTTTGTCCTTGGAATACAAACTCACCAACTAATGGTTTGCGACTACTTGCAAATGCATCTCCATCTGATAAGTCTGTATCTACAAGACGACCAGGACTTGCGGATAGTTCAGGATTACCAGCTACGTTGTTAATATTGGTGTTGGATGTAGATGTTGCACTCGAACGGTCTACAAAACTAACGCGCGTGGGATTATATAAGAAACCAACGCGAATATTACCTCCAGGTTGACCTCCATCTTGATTATTTTCTGGGTTTACTTGACGGAATGTATATGTTGGACCACCTGCTGCTTGAATTGCTGCAATCAAAGTATTATAAGTTTGAGCAGCATCAACTACACCATCGTTGGCAGAACCTGTACTATCTTGAATTTCTTCTAAGCTGATAATGTCGGGTGATTTGAGATTGTTAACTATATTATTTGCTAAAGCTGTAAATTTACCGCTTGCAATATCTGTATCCCCGTCTGCATCGTTGGGGTCTAAGTTCTCAACGTTGAATGCAGCAACTGTAAGGTTATTTGCATCACCTGTTAAGTTAGTAGTTTCTCTAGTCAAAGAACCAGGTGAAGTAACGTTAAGTGAAGTGGGTAGAACTTCGTAGTTATTAAACTCGTAACTAACTACACCTGTGATTGTACCAAAGGTGGCGCCGACATTAACTTGAGGAGAATTGCCAAAAGTAAATAAAGTATCGTCGATTTGAATACGTTCTGGATTAAAGTCGCTAGGAGAAATTAAACTGCTACCGCGTGATGTTCTTCCTGTCGCGTTGGCGCCATCCGAAGCTAAAATCCAAATCTCACCAAAATCATTGGTTGGACTTGTCGCAACAGCATTATTAACTTGGACAAGCATTCCTTCCAAACTTTCGTAGAAGTCAATACCTTCTGTTACCGGGTCAAAGTCTCCACCCGTTTCAACATTACCTGTTGCGGTAAAGTCATTTTGAATAACTGTATTAGGTATCGCGCGACCATTTGCACCAAGAACAGTAGGAGTAATTGTTCCAAGTGTTGCAATTTGTGTAACTGAGGCGCCGGAACCGCTAGCATTAATTTGGGTAGTAGTTAAGTTATTCGCATTATTACCCGGTCGAAACTCATTGACTCTTCCCGTTACTCTTACAGATTGTCCTACAGTTGGTGTAGCGGTAGTTGAGTTACCCAAGAAAACAAAAATACCTTCGGAAGTGGCATTATTATTGTCAGGGTTTGGGTCTTGCATCCAAAAACCGCGACTCGAACCAGTCAGAACACGCGTCACAATACCTTCGACGTTATTTACCGTTTGATTAACTAACGGTGATATCTGACTACTACCTTGGATATCGTGAATGCGAATGCTGGTAAAGTCATTATCAGTGATAGTGATATTTTGTGAAGTTGTACTACCAAGTTGGGCGCCTGTCGAGGGATTATTTATAGATATAGTCGCTGTTCCTGTACCTGTAACAGGGTTTGTAGTTCCTGTATTAGTTGCGCTATCGGGTATTGGTGAGTTGAAATTCCACTGAGTAATTGTTGTTGCCATGTTATTTTGGGGTTGAAGTTTAGTTGAATAACCACAAAGAACACAAAGAAGTAAGAAACCTTGCGTTACAGTTTATATTTATAAGTTCTTGAATGCTTTTTTGTGTTTGTTGTATATTAGTAGGCGCCTAAATTTGAGGGTTTTTAAGTAAATACACCCCTACTAGGTACTTTTCTTTATGTAATTGTTTTTTATTCGTGATTGGCGCCAATCCTTGTAATTCAGTATATAGGTAGTAGATTAAGATACCATTAAATACGATAGATTAGTTTGCAACGGATACAACGGATGTAGCGGATGAGTTATTCGTTACAAAAGCTTATATATTCCTATTTAAAACTACCTATCCGTTACATCCGTTCATCATCCGTTGCCAGTCTTCTAGATCTAGGACAGAGAATTCCGTTAATTCTGAGTCATTTAAAAAATCTTCTGCCATAGCTGCGACGTATGGTGCAATTAATTTATGACGCTCTTCTAAAGGTAACTTGGCGATTTCCTGAAGCGACATTTTTGTTTTTCCTTGACTCGTCGGTTGCTCGACATCCTTTGCTTTATAAACAAGATTTCGCAAATGATTTGGTGCGTGACGCTACAAGTATTGTCGCTACGTTGAAATTTCTTCGTGGCGTCACGCACCCTACCTAATAATTTACGTTCATATAAATTTATGTTTTCCCAATTATAGATTGAAACCGTGCGTCATCTCTTATACTAGCAAAGGCAGCTTCACTTTTTGCCTTTCTTGGACACTCGTAACGGTTAATATTGACGGCTTTTTGTAGAGATTCTAGTGCTAGGTCTTTTTTATTTAATAAAGCTAGACAGCGAGCTTGGTTATAATATAGTTGATAATCATATGAGTAGTAAGACGGGTGTAGTTTCATCACTTCATTAAAAGATGCTAAAGCTTTTTCTAATTTATTCATATTCATAAATAGAAGACCTAAACTGTACCAACCGCTGTAATAGTCAGGTTTATATTTAATTGTCTGGTGGTAACAATATATAGCGTCTTCGTAACGCTGAAGTTTTTCTAATGCTGTACCTTTATAATACCAAGCTAAATAATCATCTTGCTTTATATCTGTAATTTGGTTATAAATTTCTATGGCTTCCTCGTAACGTCCTGAATTACTAAGTTGATTACCAAGCGGGCGCCTTTGCAGTACAAAAGCTGTGTTACGACTCGTTTGTGCTTCGTCAAAGCGTTCTAATTTGTTAAGGGGATAACTACGATTTTGCCAAGCTACAAAATAATCTGGATTTTCTTCAATTGCTTTATCATAAGAAGCTACGGCTTGTTCGTAACAACCCTGTTTTTCTAAGGCAAGACCTCGATTATTCCATGTATCGTAATATTGATTAAGTTCTAAAGATTTATCGTAACTGGCAACTGCATCTTGATAACTACCTAAGTCAAGATATATATTTCCTCGTAAATACCATACTTCGTAGTCGTTTGGCTGAATTTCTAAAGATTTATTAATGCTTTCAATCGCTTCTGTATATTTGTGCAAACGCTGTAGAATATTTGCTCTAGCTCGCCAAAGTTCTGCATCGTCGTATACTAATTCTAAAGCTTTGTCATAGCAAGCAACTATTTTTTCATCATTACCAAGTTGTTCCCATGCATCTGCGGCTTTTCGGTAATATAGAACAGCTTTTTTGTTAAAATTTAATAAATATAAAGCTTGTGCGGCTTTTTCGCAGCTCTGTGCGGCTTCTTCGTAACGGTTTAATTCCCAAAGTAAAGTATCTAACAATTCGTAAGCACAGTCTAAGTCAGGTTTTAGTTCCCATGCCTTACACAGACTAACTATGGCTTCTTCGTATTGTCCTAGTTCTTCAAAAGCTAAACCTCTTTGATACCAAACGTCATGATTGTTTGGCTGGATTTGTAGTACTTGGTCAAATGCCACTATTGCTGCGTCGTAGTCTTCTGATTCCATTAACCCTAAACCACGATTTAACCAACCCAAATAATGATCACCGTAGTTTGCGGATTGCTGCTCGTGTTCGTTAGAATTTGACGACATTGTGTAATGTGGTAGCTTTGACGGTCAATTCCAATTCTAACTAATAGTAGGACAGGCGGGACACCTATCCTACGGATCGAGGGCGCATATACTATAAGTTGGGCGCCTATTTTAGGGGTTGATTAACTTCTGAAAACGAGCGTGGTCGCGAATTTCATCAAATTCAGCTTCAGTTTTGGCTAAATGACGATATTGGTTTGGACTAAGTTGAATTGCTTGCTGCAAAGAATCAATAGCGAGTTCAACATCACCTAGTACTGCATGACAGCAAGCTTTGTTGTACCATGTAGAGTCATCATTTGGCTTAAATTTTAATGATTGGTCATAGGATGCTATGGCTGCTTGCAAGTCTCCCATTTCGTACAGTAGCCAACCACGACTGTACCAGGTGTTCTCATCATCAGGGTTGAGTTTCAATACGATGTCGTAGCAAGCAAGCGCATCTTCATAACGTTCTAAGTTTTCTAGTACGTTACCGCGATTGTACCAAGCAAAATCATCTAAATAGTTGATTCGCAAAGCATTTTCAAAACACGTTAACGCTTCAGAGTAGTCTTCAAGCTTGTCGCAAAGCACTGCACCTAGACCTATCCAGGCATCTTTATAGTCTGATTTGATTTTTAATGCTTGTCTATAAGCTTTTACAGCATCTTTATACTGTCCCAAATCATCTAGTGCTTCAGCATGGCAACACCATAATATGTGGTTGTCGGTTTGCGCTGGCAATACCTTAGTATCATAAGCCAACATATCAAAATGTTCTTCACCAGCATTAAGCATACTTCTCGCCCTACGTTCAAATTTGTTGTTGTTTTATAAGTTTTTTCAGCGAAAATACACCTACTTCTATGAGCAGGCTTATACATTATTTTTTATACATCAAGGCTTATTTTGTGATTGTATAAGCCTTACTTACTTAAAGCCTCGCGTTTTTAAAGATACCTCTAGACTTAATTGTTAACACCTCTCCTTTGAAAGATAAATAACTTGTCTTAGGACTGTTATGGGTATACCCGTTACTCTTCTATAGGAGTATCGCTTTATGACTGGCCCTACTTGTGCCCGCCAACACAGCTTTCGGGTAGGTGATTCACATTTGGCATCTTTACGAGATAAAAACTCGACGCTCAGAATGACAAACTAATATTGTTAACTTCAATTCAAAAAAGAGTACTTCCGGAATTTTTGATTTTTTCTACTGTCAATATAAACAAACCCTGATATTATGTTGCAAAAGCAGCATCACTGTCTGTATTTTTTTTTACAACTAGCAAATAACCTATGTATTATTAATGACTTTGCATAAATTAGTACCAGTAAATGGTAATTAATTACAACTATTTTTATAAATATTTTATAAAGATTAAATACTCAGAGTGTCTCTACATTTTGCAACCGCCGTCTGTAAATGTCGATTTAACCAAACATCAAACTGCGGGTAAATGGGTAATCGTGGTTTCAGGCGCCAGTTTGTAGGCTGTAATATTCGTTCTAAGCCATTTTTTTGTAAATGTGGGTAATCTGGGTTTACTTCGTCTTTTGGTCCAATTCCACCTAAATCTGTTGCTCCTGCTTCGATACAAGCAATTAACCACTGCGAGTCTTGAACTAAATTGGGAGGAATTTGGATAGTAATATCAACAGGCAAAATTTTTCGTGCTTGGGAAATTACATATGGTAGCTGACGGGGATTAAAAGGTGGTGCATTAAAGCTTTGGTCTTGTCCAGGACTATGAGGTTGTAAAATAACTTCTTGGATGTGGTGGTAGTCCAAATGAATTTGAGCAATTGCTTCTAATGTGTCCCACCAATCTCGTTCGGTTTCACCAATCCCCAGTAGCAAACCCGTTGTAAAAGGAATTTTTAACTTTCCTGCCCATTGTAATTGTTGCAGTCTTTTAGATGGCAGTTTACTCGGCGCCTGCTTATGGACAGTTTTTAAGAGTTCAGGGGTTAGCTGTTCTAACATTAATCCCATTGAAACGTTGACTTGCTTAAGCTTCTGCATTTCGTCAAAGCTCAATGGCCCCACATTCGTGTGCGGCAAAAAGCCCATGCTAAGTGCCAACTCACATAGCTCGTATATCCGCTCAAACCAAGCTTGGCGCCGTGCCGACTGAGGATGAACTTCACCACTGAGTATCAAGATTTCACATACATTTTCTGTATCAAATTGTGCTTTTAATCTTTTAAATATGCTCCCTGCATGACTTAAACTCATCCAAGGACTTTTGTCAGGTTCAGCACGAAAGTTACAATAGCTACATCTATTAAAGCACTCATAAGTAGGAACTATCGTATAAGCAGGACTATAAGTAACAACTAAAGAAGACATAAAACTCCATTCCTCATAACTCCGTTCCTCATAACTAATTTAAGATTCCAACCACACCATATCCTGTTGTTTAGCATAAATACTTTTAAGATGCTTTTTAACTGTATTGATTGTAATGTAAAGTCGCGCCGCAATTTCCTTATACGAAAGATTAGCTTTACGTAGTAACCAAACTTGAGTTTCACGCTCTGTCAAACCATATTTCTTTGCATCTCGTATCGCAATACTCTGATTTGACTCATGGCAATCTTCTAGAGTAACAATCATATATTCGTTCTTGTTATCATCCATCTCTAACCAGCGCGCACGGATTCGCACTTTTTTCGAGTTTTTCTCAACTTCAAGCTCCATAAATATATTACTGTCAGGGAAAAGCTCGCGACTTTCAATTAATGACTCACAAACATTCCAAATTTCTTCGGGGATTATTTGTTCTAAGTATAAACCTGTAAGTTTGTTACATATATTACGAGCATATTCATTTACATGCAGTAATTTCATTTCGGGTGTCAGTATTATTATCCCATCTACAAAACCTTCGATTACAGCTTGCAATAGATATATTTCTTCACTTTTCTGTATACTCTTCAGCGAATCATTATCAAAAATATAACTTTCGGTAGATGCGGTGATATAATTATTTTGTAGGTCAAATTGAGCCATTGTATAGTTCCTTATTAACAATTAAGCAGCATTGTCAAATAAGAGTACCTGTAGGCACAATGACGATGCGGTAATGTCTACAACTACCCTGAAGAAAATCAACATGCATCTAATCTTGCGGAATTAAGGTGAATTTGGGTGAAGTTTTTAAGTACGGTGTGCAAGGGTTCTTTGCCCTCAAATTAACTTATCTACCAATTCCAATGGATGCTTACAATCTCAACGAATACTTCCCAATATCTGAACAGCATAAATATGTTTCCCAGTTACAGGGACAAGTCGGTTTGACACGTCGTCGGGCTGAGTACTTTGTTAAGTTATGGGCATATTTGTTCCTCAAACAGCAGCACGAATTCGACAGGCGCCTAGAATTACCCTTAAAAGAGCTTGATTTACCATCAGGGTTTGTGCAATGTACACATCGGGAAGCACAATCCGTATTTTACGGAGACTCCGACCGAGGTAGCGATAGAGCTGCGGGTATGATGATTGATAAGTTTGTTGGTTTAGGATTAATCGAGAAGAAATTTGATGGCAACAATATATGTATTCGCGTTAAATCCTTATTACCACCTAATAGCTTAATTGATACTAATACAATTGAATTATTTCCTGATGCCTTCAATCCGCGAGTCGATGCTATACCTGTAGCGACTTTTTTATCACGTTACTACAACTGGATTGATAATAAAAATGTCGTTGTTCCGCAGCGAATAGCCAGAATTTTACGTGAATGGGCAGTATTATATCCAGCGTCCATGCGTGTATTGCGGCGCCGTGACACTCAAAACGCCGTAGGATTTTATATTTTGTACCCAGTAGCCAGAGAATCTGAAGACAACTTTTTCATGTCGCCGCGCAAAAGTCTATATTTAGGTATTGATATCGAAGTAGACCCAATCAAAATGGCGGCGCCTCAAGACCCAGACTGTAACGCCATACAAGTGCGAGCATGGCAAATCGATTTTCCTTACAAAAGTAAACATAATATAGAGATGCTTCTCATCGACGCTCAAAACACCTTAATTAAGATGCAAGCCGACTATCCCAACATATGCGACATCTACACAATACCGATGCATCCCGCAGACCAGCAACTAGGATACGCACTAGGATTTCAGAACATCAGTCAAGACCAACAAGCATCACTACACTGGATATACATAGCACTCGACAGATTTTTAGCGCTCAACATCCCCCAACAACTTTCAAATCTCAACTTTAGTTAGCCCATCCAGTTTTTAATATAAACAGTGAGCAATCGCTTCCATATATGCTTTACATTGCTTAACAATAAACGTAAATTCAACCTTTCAGGCGCCTCAAGCGCATCAAAAGAAATATGCCAAAAGTATTAAAGTTCGCGTATTCACTCATAATAAGCTAATATTTTTTAAGCTTAAACCCTTACTATGCAAGCTTTTTGCTTGAAATATATATAAATTCTTAATAAGCTTTACAAATAGAAATATATACATTAAGATAATTTACATCAGGTAAATAAATCTACCTGATACATACATAAATCAAGCAATCATAAAGACATGACCGCAACCTTACAACGTCGCGAAAGCGCAAACGTATGGGAACAGTTCTGCCGTTGGATCGCAAGCACCGAAAACCGTCTCTACATCGGTTGGTTCGGCGTATTGATGATTCCTACCTTGTTGGCAGCAACCACCTGTTTCATCATTGCATTCGTAGCAGCACCTCCAGTTGACATCGACGGTATCCGCGAACCAGTAGCTGGTTCCTTAATGTACGGAAACAACATCATCTCTGGTGCAGTTGTTCCTTCTTCCAACGCTATCGGTTTACACTTCTACCCAATCTGGGAAGCAGCTTCCTTAGACGAGTGGTTGTACAACGGTGGTCCTTACCAGTTGGTAGTATTCCACTTCCTCATCGGCGTATTCTGCTACATGGGTCGTGAGTGGGAACTTTCTTACCGCTTAGGTATGCGTCCTTGGATCTGTGTTGCTTACTCTGCACCAGTAGCAGCAGCAACCGCAGTATTCTTGATCTACCCAATCGGTCAAGGTTCATTCTCCGACGGTATGCCTTTGGGTATCAGTGGAACATTCAACTTCATGTTGGTATTCCAAGCAGAACACAACATTTTAATGCACCCCTTCCACCAATTAGGTGTAGCTGGTGTATTCGGTGGTTCGTTGTTCAGTGCTATGCACGGTTCACTTGTAACTTCTTCTTTAGTTCGTGAAACAACTGAAACCGAAAGCCAAAACTACGGTTACAAGTTCGGTCAAGAAGAAGAAACCTACAACATCGTTGCAGCACACGGTTACTTCGGTCGCTTGATATTCCAATACGCTTCATTCAACAACAGCCGTAGCTTACACTTCTTCTTAGCTGCATGGCCAGTAGTTGGAATCTGGTTTACCTCTTTAGGTATCTCGACAATGGCATTCAACCTGAACGGTTTCAACTTCAACCAATCAGTAATTGACAGCCAAGGTCGCGTCATCAACACATGGGCAGACATCATCAACCGCGCTAACTTAGGTATGGAAGTAATGCACGAGCGTAACGCTCACAACTTCCCACTTGACTTAGCTTCTGGCGACGCTGCACCTGTAGCATTGACTGCACCAGCAATCAACGGTTAATTCTAGTTGAATAACCAACGCTTAAGCGCTCCCTTCACAGGGGGCGCTTTTTGCATGTATTAATAGGCGCCGAAACTTATTACACATATTTAAAATTACATAAGTCTGAACAAACTCAACCACGAGTATAATTACGGATTTTGATGCACCAATAAGAAGAAAGTCTTTAAAATCCAAACAGCTTCCTGATTTCCGTTATTGAGCGTCCAATTATTTGAGGTAAGTTTTTTAGCTCCTGCATTAAGTCTTGAGGAGCAACACCAAAAACTGATAGTATAACTACAACGACAAGAATCGTAATAGCTGTACTAATAAGTGTTTTTGTTACATTAAGTAAAGCTCTAAAGACAAAAAAAGCAATAATTAATGCAGCGATTAAAATAATTATGTTGCTTGGCATAGTTTTACCGCAATTATAAGTTTATCTACAAAGGTTACATTGTTAACTCAAATATTTCCATAAAATCTTCCTTTTCTCCTTAATTCGGAAATGTAAGTAGGGCTTTGCCTCACCTACAACTCCACAGAATTAATAACATTTTATACCTGGATATGAAGTAGATGAAAATAATTTAGTTATAGGTTTAGGGGCAGTTAGTAATACTTCACCTTTTTGATTAATTTGCCAACTCGACGCTTCCACGATTTGATTTTGCTTTACATATGAATGGATTGGGAAACGTGAGATATTATTATGTTTTATAGTCTCTCTTGCCTGTTGCAAAACTCTATTTTCAAACCAATCAACACCCAAAGCAAGATTACTGCGCCCTTGAGAGTTGGGTAAAGGTGGTAAACCTCCACGTCCAGTCATAATAAATGAATTACCTTTATATGCTAGACAACCCTGAACAATTAAACGACTTGCGTCTACAACATCAACTGATATTTCAAACAATCCTGAAGTAAAATATAAACAAACCAACCCAATTGTCACCAAACTCTTATGTGAGAACTTTACCCGGATTTCTCATCGCATCTTTCTGACAGAGCGAACACAACTAAAGTGAGAAGTGCGGGTATTGCTTCTGACATTCTTTGTATTAATGTTCCCAAATTAGTCTTTTTGTTAACATTGTTTACAATAGCCTTATGTTAATCTGATAAAATTTCTAATTGTTTGCTCTCCACGCCCCGCGTTTCCTGTCGTGAGATAATCTAGAACGGCGCCTTGAAATAAGTGCAGCAACATCAATGCCATATCCTCATCGTGTAAAAGCTGTGATAGGGCTTCGAGCCACTTTTGACTTTCAAGCTCTAAAAATTGCCGCGTTTCTATATCACCTTGTACCGCGCGCTGGTTTAATTCCATCGTGAGTTTGAGCAAACCATACATTTCTAATGATGTAAAATGCTCCCACATTTGAAGCAAAGCTTTTAATGTATCTCCATCTTCTGTGGATTGGAATGACCATAACTTATCACGCAGGCGCCTTTCTAAAAGACTAATTACTTGCTTCTCCAACTCTTGCTTCGAGCCAAAGTGATACACCAGCATCCGTCCACTTGTACCAATACGCTTGGCAATGACGTTAATACTACAGTCTAAGCTGCCTGTTTCTATGGCAGCATTCAAACACTTTTCTAAAAGCTCTTCCTTTTTTTGAGGTTCGGGTGGTCTACTCATTGACAGTTAACGTAATGCCTATTACACTAATTATTAACGTAACAGCTATTACATTAACATGGAAGGAAGTAGCTATGAGTCGTAAAGATGGAATCATTCTCTTTTCCCTTGGTGTGATTATTTGGGCAATAGGTACATTTGTTTACCGTTTGGCTGGGTCATACTTCTTTGAAAGCTCTACGGTTGGGTATTGGTTAAATGTGATTGTTACTGGTGCTTTGTACAGTGCTATTGGTATAGGACTAATGAAGTGGTGCCGTATTGAATCACAATATTGGTTACATGGGGCAATGTGTCTTGCTTTACCGGGAATGCTGGGTGAAGTGCTGGTGCTTTCGACTTTTTCTGAATTAATGGTGAATATGCAACCTGAAACAGCAGGAAGATATGGCGCCTTTTTGTTTGGGGGATATTCTTCTTTAATTGGCTTTTCTTGGTTGATTTCGATGAAAGTTAGTTCGCAGCGTGTTATTAGTAATTAATTTACTTAAAATAAATCCCCCTAGCCCCCGAAATCGCGGGGGGACAAGAAAGGAAATAACCCTTTTAATAAGGGGAGGGACAAGAAGGGAAACAAGTCTTAGCCCCCCTTATTAAGGGGGGTTGGGGGGATTAAATTATCTTTTAATAAGTAATGAGTCCCGGCGCCGTTTTCAAATGTTTTTGTATAATATTGACTGATTGGATCATCAACGTAATCGCGAATCATTCTAGATTTGCAAAATAAAGCTTGTTCAGGACGGTAATTTTTAAAGACTGAGAGAAACTGCTCGCGCGTTATTGTGTTGGAGTTAAGTCTGATGTGCGATAAAACAGCTACCTCTGGTGGAACACGTAAACCAGAGTAAAATGCATAAATAGGGCAATCTGTAAATATCCATTGCGTATTTTGCTTATGCTTTAATACAACGTTTAATAATTCAACCTTTTCTTGGCTCTCTTGAATATATTTATTATTTTCGAGTGTTATAACACTTAACTTTATTGGAACTAGAATCAGAGAAAATATTAAAAAATAAGCTGATAATCTAGCTAATGATATTTTTGATAATTTATCACGTTTCTTAATTAAAAAATCAAATCCTAATTTCACTCCATAGGTAGCCACCCAAGTCAGAGGTATTGAAATTAACAGATAATGATGATACCAAACAGGTTTATGAGTTAGGATCAGCAAAAAAGCGCTCAACAGCCAAATTACAGGGAAAGCCTTAGTCCATTCGTGTTTTTTGAAGATAATAATTATCGCTGGAATTGCTAAGAGTATATAATCAAAATCTTGTAGCAAAAATAAAAGCGTTAGTTTTACGCTCTTTCCTACATCAAAGGCTGTTTTGACATCTTCATCAAAATGAGAATCAAATAGTTGTTCGTAACTCAATGAATTGGAAATTAAGCCAATTAAGATAAAAATACATCCACAAGAAGTTAACCAAAAAATAATATCAATAAATATACGCTTTTTTGATGTCTGAGAATTTTTTTCAAAATTTATTTTAATTAACTCTAGTATAATCAACGGAACTAAAAAAACAGTAAATAATTTTATTTGCAGAGACAGAGCTAAAAAAATACCAGACATTACAATTAAACTCTTTGACAATTTCTGTCTATACAGCGTTAACATATATATAGACATCATTGCCATTGCTAACGCAGGCTGACCAATCATTGCCGAAACACTAACTCTCAAAAAATTACAAGAAATAGTTAAAAAAAAGGCGCTGAAAGTTGCTGTAATATTACCTACATAAATACGTAGAGTTTGACAAAATGACCAAACAAGTATCGTTGAAGAACATAAAACTAAAATTCTCGCAGAAACTATCGACTCACCAAACCAACGAAACCAGTAAGATAAAATTATAGTTGATAACGGCGGTTGGTCATTCCATATCTGTGTATATAAATCAAACCCCTGCAAATATAGAGAGGTTTTAATTAATTCAATTCCTTCATCGCTTGTATCAAATTCAAACACTCGCCAGATTGGCATAAAGCAAATAGCGAAGATAAAAAATGCACCAGGTATAAATAAATTGAACCATAAAAATTTTTTCCAATTAAATTTTGTTACATTTTTCATCTTCAAATAAACTCATTTATCTTCGCAAATTCCTATAAAGCGCGCGTGCCATAATTTTCCACGTTCGGTTAAACCTTGACACCGTACTGTAATTTTAACGCTTCCAGGGTTTGCTAAATGGCGCCGAGCAATTTCTTCCATATCATGTTGCGAAAATCCTGTTCCAACTGAACCCATTGGTACTAATTTACTCTTAACTTCTTGTGCGACATTCAGCGCACTAAAAGGTCTACCAGCTACTGTTGTTTTTGTACATTCGGTAATGAATAAATCCAATTCCAAATTATATTTTGTCCGTACCATTACGTAAGCGCGCGTATCTTTACCGCCAACATATTGGCAGCTATTTGATACCCATATCTCACCTTCTCGTCCTTCAGATTCTTGTTCCGCTGCTAAAGATGTCTTCTCTGGTTGAGTTTTAGCAGTTGGAACGACTTCAAAATATTGCTTATCTAAATGCTTACCTATTTCCTCTCCAGCTTCGATGCGTTCAGCTTCACTTGCCGTCGTTAAATCTTTTCCCGAAAACCATAAAGCTTTGAAAATAGCGTAAATTGGTTTTGCAACAACAGGTTGCCCGTTTATCTCATTTACCATCGCTGCTTGCGGTGCAGTTCGATGTTCACTACCTGTTGATGACAAGAAGTATAACTCACCGTCAAGTACAAAAGTACCTATTTGATTTGCTAGTTCAAGTAATAGATTATTAATTTCTATTGCTGGTTGTGCTTTTATATTGGTCGAACGTGATTGATAGTAAACTTTATCTTTCGTTGCCACTACTACCAACCTGTTACCATCACGTTTCGGTTGTCCCCAATAATCAGGAGAATTAATATAATATTCTCTATCTAAAGGTGCATCAACTGCCTGCATTGTTACGATGCGTCCTGGCTGTAAATGTGATGGTAACTCTTCAACTAGTTTTGGCGCCGCTTCTGCAATAACTGTAGACACTGTGCCCGTAACAGTTGGTTTTGTTTTTTTTGGAACAGTTGGCGCCGCACCTGTTTCAATTTCAAAAGCTTTCTCCCAAAACCCCATCGCAACTTCCGGATATCCTTCTGACTCCGCGCATATCGCAAACGCGAGAACTTTGGCAATACCAATGTTGTTACCATAATTTGCTAAATATTGAGCGGCGCCGTCACTTCCTTGCAAATGCCATGAGTTCTTTACCAAACGGTTATTCCAACGTTCGCGGATATCGCTAGAAACTTTCTTTATAGCATGACGCTTAGATTCTATATATTCAGAGATGTTCATAGTGATGGGTGTTGTAAAAAAATGTTAATTAAACAGACATCAACAGACAGCTTAATATTTGGTACAAATATATTAATAATCTAAGCTTTTACAATCGAATCGTCAACTACTTGTTTCTTTTATAAAATTTGAGATGTTGTAGCATATCTGTCCCAGATGTGCAGTCCAGTTAATTCTTTTACCACAGAGACACGGAGAACACAGAGGGGTATAGGGATAAACCACATAAGGAGCGAGGATTTCCCGCTTTCTTAGACACAAAGGTCACAAAGGAAGAGGAGTAGGGTGCTGTGAAAGCCATTACAATTTTCAGCAAGAGTGAAAAATTAAACTGCTTTCACGCACCTGACCACAAGATAGTTTATGTCATTAAAATTTGGCAGGTTGAATGAACCGCAAAGTACTCTTCATAGCGCTAAGAAAGAAGCAGATGGAGCGAATAAACATAATGATAATTCTGTGATTGTAGAGTTGTGTAGTTCGCGCGCGTTTTGTTTTTTGGTTATCATCATGTCTCACCCGCGCGCGCGTGAATAATTGACTGCTTGTATTGTTCTACAAAGAGCTTTTGAACTTGCTTATGCCAAGCGTTACAAGAACTTTGGTAACGGACGCTTTGTTCGTACTATATTCGAGCGCAGCATCGAGCAACAAGCAAACCGAGTTGTCAACAAGCTCGAAAAACTAGTATAGCTTGGCGTAAATAAGCCAAGTATCAGATAGCCAAAACTTTGCCCTTGTATGTCCACTTAAAAGGTTTAGCCATTGTTTTATTAAAATAGTCAATAAATTTGAGGATTTTAGTTTTAAG